>Ga0194052_1000018_pt1 | contig 132766 bp, 194 predicted proteins | sample SepL226m_MetaG_FD_160117 | JGI IMG/M metagenome (GOLD analysis project Ga0194052, IMG submission 160117) | Anoxic zone freshwater microbial communities from boreal shield lake in IISD Experimental Lakes Area, Ontario, Canada - Sep2016-L227-6m | ecosystem: Environmental > Aquatic > Freshwater >...
CTCGTTATCGCTCGTCGGCCTATTCGTGGGATTGATAGCTGTGGTATGATTTGTAGTGTCGATGAGCTCGGACTCTCCTCAGTTCGTGCAGAGGGTATTCTCCCACTTGAAACTATTTGGAGTGAAGACTTCCTCGAGAAACATCTCGGAGAACCATTTGGGTCTCTGACACTAAAAATTCCTGGATATACAGGTGATATCAGTTATGCAATGAATGATATTGTCTTTGATCTCGATAATAAATTTATCACGAACCGACCTGACCTCTTTTCTGTGATTGGAAATGCGCGAGAAATCGCCTGCATTGAAAAACAAGATTTCAAGACTTCCCTTTTACCAAATCAAAAGAGAGAAAAATCAGCTCCTCTCGCAGTCAATATAGAAACTGACAAGGTTACCAATTATTTACTGACAAAATTTTCTCTTCCAAATCATCCAGAGACTCCACTCGTACTTCAAATCCTCCTCAAGAGAAGTAATCAATGACTTCATGGGCTTCTTCCTGACCTGACCAATATCGTGATGACCGAGCTCGGACAACCAATGCATGTCTTTGATACAGATATGGTAGAAGGAGCTATTTCAGTGCGAATGGCAAAGAAATGAGAAACGCTTGAAGCACTTGATAATAAGACCTATACTCTCAGTGATGAAGATATGGTCATCGCAGATGAGAAAAAGATTCTCGCCATCGCAGGTGTCATAGGTGGAAAAAGTTCTGGCGCGACAGAGACAACAAAAAATATCCTGATTGAAGCGGCTACATTTGATTCAGTCAGTGTCCGAAAAACTTCTCAACGTCTCTGAATTCGTACCGATAGCTCAGTTCGATTTGAAAAAGGAGTTGATACACAATTACCAGAAATTGCATCAGCACGATATGAGCAATTACTCAGTACTTATATTAAGGACACAAAAAATGAAGGAAGCTTCATTTATGAAACACCAAGAGTACCAACACAAATTACTCTGACACACTCCTATATTGAAGACCGTATCGGTACCAAAGTTTCAGAAAAAATAGTTTTTGATACTCTGACAAGACTAGGGTTTACTATAAATCAAAATACATCTGAATACACCGTCACGGTTCCCTCTTGGCGTGATACTGGTGATATTGGTATTCCCGCTGATATCGTAGAAGAAGTCGCACGAATGGTATGATATGATACTCTGCCGATTTCCCCTCTTCCCGGTCCGATTCTTACGGCAAAGAATTATGCTCATGATGAAATTACAACAAAAGTTTCTCACTTTTTCGCACATCATGGATATTTTGATGCGTATACCTATCCTTTCACTCTGGCAGAGAGATTCACACAATTTTCTGCTAAAGAACCAGCCATCATCCATAATACCAGTGAAAATAGGACACATCTCCGTGCGAACCTCGCAGAGAATCTTCTCGAACTCGTTGCGGGAAATTATCGCACACATACAGAAGGTAAGTTCTTTGAATTCGGTCCAATATTTGATGGAGAAGAATCGCTCCAATGAATGGGTGTTGTTTGGTGATATTCACTCGAAGAGATACAGAATATTCTTGCACATTATACAAAAACTTTCTTTGGAATACGTGGAGAAATAGTCCAATCCGATTCCGATACAAAACTCTTCGCGCCAAAAGCCTGTGGAGAAATTATTGATGCTGACGGGAAAGTACTCGTACGATTTGGACTTATTCGCCCTACCCTTCTTCCTCTTTTTGATATTTCAGATATCGAAGTTTATGCATTTGAGATGGTGACACTTCCAGATATTCATCGAACCACAAAATATACACCAATTATCGAATATCCAGGAACAAAACGCGAACTCAACATCATTATGCCAGAAGATACTCCTGTGAAAGTATTATTGGATATCGTATGAAGGTCTCATGAATGGATCTCAAACATAACCATATCAGAGATTTATCGTGATCCAAAACATATTGGGGAAAACAAAAAATCAGTAATCGTCTCTCTGCTTATTCAAAATCCTACTACCACTATCACTGATGAAGAAGCTGGGAAAATTCAAGAAACAATTATTACCAACTTAGATAAAGAAGGCTACAAATTACGTGGTATTTAATCTTCTATTCTAAAAAATAAAATTTTGTAAAAATCTTTTGCATTATAAATATTTTAGTATATACTCTTAATACCTACACCATAGGTATAGGTTTTAAATCTTAATTGTTTTTTATGTCAAAGATATCGACTCCACTCGCAGTATCGCTTATTATAGTAGCGACTATCATCGGTACAGTGATAGGATATTCTCTTACTCCTGCTTATACCATTTCAATGTATGATAAGAGTAGGATGGATCTCGGTCGTGCTGATCGTTGACTCGACTTGCGCTATATCAATGCTATGATTGCTCACCACAGAGGTGCGGTTCTTCTTGCTGAACAAGCACAAAATGTCACTCAAAGAAAAGAGATAAAAGATCTCACTGGAGATATTCTCAAAAATGAACCAGTTGCTATACAGGAACTGTATGATTGGAAGAAAGCATGGTATGGCGATACAAAAAAGGTACGCGACCCAATTGTTCCAAAACTCGGTATATACGATGAAAAATATGATCTTCGTTTTCTCAATGCTCTCATTGCTCACCACGAAGATGGACTTCTGATGACACGAGATATCCGTACCAAATCATCACGTATGGAAATACTCAATAATGCTGATAAAGTCGATACATTCTTTGTTACAACGCTCGAATTATTCAAGGGATGGAGAAAAGAGTGGTATCAAATTTAATACAAAATACAAAGGACAAAATATAAAATTTATTTTTCAATCCACTACTTATTATTTAACTCTATGAATTCTAAAACTCTTCAAGTGCACGGCATGCATTGTGCCAGCTGTGCCAGTATCATAACGAGAAAAATCTCTAAAATCCCATGAGTAGAACATATTGATATCAATCCTGGAACAGAAAAAGCTGAACTCAACTTTGATTCCCAAAAAACAAGTATTCATGAGATGAATAAAATAATTGAACCACTTGGTTATAGTTTTTCTGAGGCTAATACTACTAGTAAAATCGAAATGATGAATATGTCAGAACATCATCTAGATGTTTCTGGTACAGAATTAGAATCAGGATGAGAAAAAATTCAATTTGTTCTTCCTATTACTTTACTGGTATTTTGAATGATGATGTGGGATATAGCTTCCCAAATTTTTCCATCTGTTCCACGACTCCCCCTCCCCATGGAGACGTTTAATATTTTCTCGATGATTCTCTCTACAATAGTACTCTTTTGGATTGGAAACCCTTTCCTCCTGGGTGTTATTCGTTTCGTGAAGTACCGTGTTGCCAATATGGATACATTGATAGGGATTGGAACACTGACTGCCTATACTTACAGTGTTCTCATTACACTTTTTCCGGGAATAAGAACCACTTTTTTATTACCAGAATACACCTATTTTGATGTGACAATCGTCGTCATCGGTTTTATCACGCTTGGAAAATATCTCGAAGCTCGTTCTAAAAGTAAGACAGGTGATGCCATCAAAAAACTTCTCAATTTACAAACAAAAACAGCACTAGTTATACGAGAGAACAAAGAATATGAAATACCCCTTGAAGAAGTGATACACGGTGATATTATCATCGTAAAACCCGGAGCAAAAATCCCTGTGGATGGTATTCTCACTGAATGAGAATCATTCGTCGATGAGTCTATGATAACAGGAGAACCTATTCCAACTGAGAAGAAAATAGGTGATTCTGTCGTCGCTGGTACTATCAATACAACTGGATCATTCCGATTTCAAGCCACAAAAATAGGATCAGAAACTATGCTCGCTCGAATCATAAAAATGGTTGAAACAGCTCAAAGTAGCAAGGCTCCTATTCAAGCACTTGCTGATAAAATCTCGGCTATTTTTGTTCCTGTTGTACTTATATTATCATGCATAACATTTGTTATTTGGCTGACTATTGGTACCTACTATCTTGGATTTTCTACAGCCCTTTCGCTCGGTATTATCTCATTCGTAAGCATGCTCGTGATAGCCTGTCCTTGTGCATTGGGACTTGCTACACCAACAGCTATTATTGTGTGAGTGGGGAAATGAGCTCAAGCAGGTATTCTCATAAAAGATGCTGCTACACTCCAAAAACTCCATAACGTCGACACTATTATTATGGATAAAACTGGAACCCTCACAAAAGGAAAACCAGAACTTACTGCCGTACATAACCTCTCACAAAAAACAGACGAAGAAATAGTACATATTGTTGCTTCTCTCGAAAAATACTCAGAACACCCTATTGCTGAAGCGATTGTCTCCTATGCTCATGAAAAAGATATTACCCTTAAGAGTGTTAAGGACTTTATATCAATAAAATGAAAATGACTTCAGTGAAAAGTCGGTAATGAGGAATACTTCATTGGTAATACTCGGCTGATGGATGATATCAAACTACAGTATGATGTCTCCTTAATTGATCGGGAAACTAAAGAAGGAAAAACCCCTATCATCCTCGCAAATAAAAAAGAAATTCTCGCAATAATCATGGTGGCCGATACACTGAAACCAGAAACAAAGGATTCCATTGCACAATTGAAGAAGCTCGGTGTTAAAATCATTATGATGACTGGAGATGCAAAGAATACTGCTGAATATATTGCAAAATTGGTTGGTATTGAAGATGTCTTTGCTGAAGTATCTCCAGAAGATAAGCTGATGAAAATCCGCGAACTACAATCCGAAAATCATATCGTCGCAATGGTGGGCGATGGAGTCAATGATGCTCCTGCACTCGCTCAATCTGATGTTGGGATTGCTATGGCAACAGGAACTGATGTCGCCATCGAGAGTGCTGGTATTACTATTCTTCATGGCGATATCGCAAAGATAGTCAAAGCTATTCGTCTCTCCAAGATAACAATGCAAGGCATTAAACAAAATCTCTTTTGGGCTTTTATCTATAACCTCATAGGTGTCCCTCTTGCAGCATGAGCCTTCTATCCCCTCTTTGGCTGGTTACTGAATCCCATCTTTGCAGGACTTGCCATGGCATTTTCAAGTGTCTCCGTCGTCTCAAATTCATTGCGTATTAAAACTAAAAAACTATAATCACTTTCTATGCAAAAATACACCTATCATATTAAATGACTTCACTGTCCTTCCTGTAAAATACTTATAGAAGATATCCTCGAAGAACACACTGGGGTCAAATGAGAAGTCCATGTTAAAAAACAGACTCTTTCTTGTCACTGTGAGGACGATGCGACAATAGAAAAACACATTTCAAAAATCGCACCAATGCTTCTTGAATACGGATATACAATATCTTCCAGTAAACAAGATGATGAAGAAGAAAATGAATGACTTATCTGGCAAGCAATTCCAATAGGACTTGTAGTACTCGCCCTCTTCTTTACTTTACAAAAATCAGGCATTCTCAGATTTTCAGTTAATGGAACCATCACACCAGCGACCAGCTTTATAGTCTGACTCGTTGCATCAGTTTCGAGTTGTCTCGCGATCGTTGGAGGACTCATACTATCACTCTCGGCACATATAGGGAATAATGGTACTAAGTGAAAAGCTTCTATTATTCTTTTCCATTCTGGACGAATATTAGGATTTGCTCTCCTGGGTGGAATTCTCGGTCTTGTTGGAAAAGCTATTGGAATCAGTTTATTCTTTTCTTCGATACTCGGTCTTGTTGCAGCTCTCGTTATGATTATACTCGGACTCAATCTAGCAGGTGTCTATAAAAAAAGCACTGTCACACTTCCGAGTTCTCTCTTCTCTTTCTTTAGAAAAAAGGAAGGGTCTTTCTTGGCTCCGCTATTAATTGGTATTGGAACATTTTTTCTCCCCTGCGGGTTTACTCAATCGATGCAAATCTCAGCACTCTCAAGTGGCTCATTTATTGGAGGATTCTCACTTATGCTCTTCTTTGCACTTGGAACATTTCCCGTCCTCGCTCTTCTCTCTTTTGGATCTGCATCATTTGCTCGTTCAAAATATGCTCCCCTCTTTTTCAAATCAGTCGGCATCGTTGTGATTGGTCTAGGAACTTTCTCTCTTATCACGGGCTTAACCAGTCTCGGAATAATACCTCCTATTATTAATTTTTAATTCTTCCTTTTTTAATTCTCATTTTATGACTAAAAAATCTTCTCCAAATAAAGCCCTTTCTATCATAGTTGCAATCGTCCTTGTTGCTATCATCGGCTTTGTTATGAGTCAATCTTCTGGAACCAATACCTCTCCCGCATCAGGTGATGCGAGTTCAAATATTGAAGTACGCAACGGTGTACAATATATCACCATCGATGTCAAAGGCGGCTACAGTCCTCGAACAAATATTGCAAAATGAGGTATACCGACTAAACTCATCATGAAGACAAACAACACCTATGATTGTTCATCTTCTGTTGTCATACCTTCCATCAATTATAGGTCTATGCTCCCACAAACGGGTGACACTGAAATCGACCTCGGTACACCAAAAGCTGGTGACAAGATACCAGGAACCTGTGGAATGGGTATGTATAATTTCTCCGTACAATTTAATTAATTATTTTTCTCTTTATGCAAACATCTACTAATCCTGCTCTCAAAAAAAAGCTTCTCCTAGCGGTCAAAAAAACACAAGGCACTCTCGCAAAAGTCACTCAGATGATAGAAGAAGATACCTATTGTGCTGATATTGGGCAACAAATTAATGCCGCTCTCGGACTTCTCAAATCAGCAAATATTGATCTGATGAAAAGCCACCTCATGTGCTGCGGAAAAAATGCCCTCATTCACAAAAACCCAAAAGAAGGAGAAAAATTTGTAGAAGAATTTGCTCGCATCTGGGATGTGTCAACGAGGAAATAAACTATGAAAAATAAACTACACTTGGCACTACTCGTATCTGGAATTCTCAATATATTGATGTGATTTGTGGAGATAATAGCCTCTCTTTTTGCATGATCGACTGCCCTGTTTATTGATTCTCTCGATTTTTTTGTTGATGGAGTCAATTATTTCTCCAGTATTTATCTTCTCGGAAAAGACAAAAAACTCCAAGAGAAAATAGGAAAGATAAAATGATATTATATGATATGAACTGGGGTATTGGTTTTTACTTGGATATTCTATAAATTATTATCCGGATGGGTTCCGCGTGGTGATGTCATGTCGACTGTTGGAATACTAGCATTGCTAGTAAATCTCCTATCCACATGGTTACTACAAAAATTCCAAAATAATAGTCTCGATTTGCGGGCTGTATGGCTCTGTACAAAAAATGATGCCATTGGGAATGTCCTTATTATTCTCGCTGGTTATCTGACTCTTTCTTTCCATTCCATCTATCCAGATATTATTGTCAGTATGTTTATAGGCTACCTGGTTCTCCGAAGTGGCATATCTATCGTCCGTTCAGGTCATGATGATTGCCACAATCATTGCCACACAGATGTCTCTACAGACTCATAGATTTTTCTTGCAAAAGAAAGAAGAAGGCAGATAATAAGAGTCTTATCTTATAACTACTCGTTTTATGAAAGGATATAAAAACAATATCGAGGCAGCTACGCTCGCGAATACCAATTTTCGCCAAGTACTCTATACGGCAAAACATATGCAACTTGTCCTGATGAGTCTCAAAGTAGGCGAAGAAATCGGAGCAGAAATCCACACGGATAATGATCAATTTTTCCGTTTCGAAGGTGGTACAGGAAAATGTATCATCGATGGCAATGAATACGCGGTATGAAATGGCGATGTCATCATCGTCCCCGCTGGAGCACTTCACAATATTATCAACACAGACGCTACAACCGAACTTAAAATGTATACTATCTACGCACCACCTCATCATAAAGATGGAATAGTCCGAGCAACCAAAGAAGAAGCAGAAAATAATGGAATTGAGTTTGATTGAGTAACAACTGAATAAGTGCGCATCTGGTCTCTGCATCCAAAATATCTGGACACAAAAGGTCTCGTCGCTCTCTGGCGGGAGACTTTGCTGGCAAAAAATGTCCTCGCTGGAAATACAAAAGGATATAAAAATCATCCTCAGCTTCTGAGATTTAAAAATACAAAAAATTCTCTCGATGGTATTAATCAGTATCTATCTGAAGTATTTCATGAAGCTACTCGAAGAAACTATAATTTTGACCGAAAAAAAATAGATTGGGGTTTCAAACCTACCATTCTTACGGTCACTCAAGGACAAGTAGAATATGAGAAAAACCACCTCCTAAAAAAACTACAAACTAGAGATCTAAAAAAGTTTGAAGAAATAAAAACTTCTGATATATTCAATGCCCATCCAATTTTTGAAGTAGTGGAAGGTGGGATTGAGGAATGGGAAATATTATAAATACTTCACCATATACCCCCCTTCCAGACTGTATCCAAGTTTTTCAAAATATGGACGAACACCCACACCTGCAATAACGGCTATTTTTTCAATAGTTGGATAATTTTCTCGAACAATTTTTTCAGCTTCTAAAACCATAGATTTCCCAAGTCATTGGTGTTGAATCGCGTCATCGGCTCGTGCTCAGATACCAAGTTGCTCACCAAAGGTATGAATCTCACGAATCAGCGCAGCACCCTCGAGAACAGGTAAGAAATGCGGTTCATGAGTAAAATACTGTGATGGGATACGCAAACGCAGAAGCGAGTAGAGTGTTGCTGCATCGGGATTTTGACCTTCTGATATTTTTTCCTCAAAAGAAATCATATAATCCTTTCCTTGTGATGCATCATATTCTCGCGTTACCAGACGAATATCATCAGTATTAAAGGCTTTTCATTTTACTTCTCGTGAGGCAGTATCTATCACCTGTCCTCCCCTACTTCTGAGAAGTTCCTCAGCAATTTGTCGAAGGTTGGCAAGATGTGATCCATGGAGAATCTGATGTGCTGGAATATCACGATAGACACGATTGAGGCGGACATACGGTGGCACCATCTCGAGGAGGTCTGCCATCAAGGCAATCAATGTCTCATCATTATAAGCTGTGAATCCTCCATCTTTCCATATTTGAGTAAGTTCGCTTTTATCAGTTACCATCATTGGATAGATTTTCAGTTCATCGGGACGATAGTCAGAATTATTAAATACTTCCGCTAATGCTTTTCTATCTATTTCAGGCGTTGAGCCAAGGAGATTTGGCATCATATGGGCACAGATTTTAAATCCTGCATCCTTGAGCATTCTGGTTGCCGCGATGGACTCTGCATTACCATGTCATCGCTTATTGAGCTCATTGATACTATCATCTGTCGTCTGATATCATATTTCTACTCGTGTCACATCATATGAGCGAAGTCGTTCGATTTCTTCAATATTTATCCAGTCAGGGCGAGTTTCTATTTGCATCCCAATCACTCGTGAACGAGACTGCATATTTCGTTCTTTCGCCTCCTCCAATGTCGCACTTTCTCGCATTTTAAATCCCGCTCGCACTTTAAACTCTGCAAACCTATCCGTTCCTGACGATGTATTTTCTATAAATGGCTCCAGTTCTTCGTAAGTAGTATGTGCATCGTAAATAGCCTTGATAAACATCTCTTGATACAATTTTGGGTAAACAGACCAGGTGCCGCCAATAATTCGCACATCACATTTATCGATACAATGACCAGTAATTCGCAGACTTCGGAGACGATTGTAAACTTGCTTGACTGGATCAAATTCATTCATCTGCGCACGCATCACCGCTGGCTCATCTGGGATATAGCTCTTTGGAAGCCCAGCAAATGTCGGACAATAGATGCATTTTCCAGGACATCACCAAAATTTGGTCAAAAGAGAAATCACGGCAATCCCTGATTGATTGCGCACTCCTCTTTTACGAAAAATGCGCTCTACCCGTGGAGACGGAGAAATCCTCGCGTCACTGACCATTTCGTGATATCGCTCAATAAAGGCAATACTGGGAATAGTTTTTGCCAACTTTGTCTGTGCATAAATCGCATTACAGAGCTTCTGAAATGCAGTTTTATCAGTAATATTCTCGTCACGGATAACGGCAAGAATGATCTCATCAATAATGTCAGAACTATGTTTCATGAGAGAAGTTTATGTATGATTTAGCTGTTTTCTTCGGATGTACAAAAAGATAGCAAAAGATCAATTGGCGAGAGACCAAATAAGGGGGTAGAGTAATGTTATCATATTCATTTCATTAAGAGCTATGATTGCGAGCAAAAATCTCACAAAATTAATAACATAAGAGCTCAGAGTTTCATCAAAGGGCGAAAAATAAGATTTTCGACAAGTCGGAATAAATGCTAAGATATCAATACCACAAAGCAAAAGATTAGAGAAAAATTGATTATCAATTTTTAGCCAAATTAAATATCAAATAAGTGTCATTATGAGAAAAAAGGTGTCAATCTTTGTTATATTATTCGTTCAGTAAAATAAAGCTAGAAATGCTATTAACAGGCACACAATCCCTGCAGAAAGAGTCACATACGATCAAATTCATCAACCATTTCTCGCCTGAAGAATGAATATCATAATAGGTAAAACTCCCCAAATAATCCAAGTATATATGTGTGGTTTTGTTTTCCCTAAGAAGATATCTTTAATATATGGAATATATCCAGCAAAGGTTAAAATAATAGCTATGGTTCAGAATATTGCTGTATATTTCATAAGGGATAGTAGAGTATAAGAATACTCCGAGTAGTATAGAAAAAAGTACTAAAAGTCGAGTAAAAACCAGAAAATTATGTAATAAATATAAATTTTATAATAAGTCAATTATTTCAGCTTCAAAATAGGCGGAAATCTCTATACTGAGCGCATTATGGAAGTGTTTCTTCCGTGCTACTAATTCCCTTTTATGAGTATCATATCTTCCCTCTTTGGCGACCCAACTATCAAAGTCCTTCATCGTTATCAGAAAGACCTTTTCAAGGTTAAGTTAATTGAAGAAGAATATCAAAAAACTATCGATACCGTCGAGGCAGTGCAAGCAAAAACGCTTGAGTTCAAAGAGCGCTTCACCCCTATCCGTCTCAAGTTTGTGACAGAACAAGATAGAATAGAAAATGATGTAACCTTATCTCTCGAAGATAAAACAGACCTCTCAAAAACCAATCATAAAAACTATATCACCGCTCGTGAAGAAATGGTTCAATCATTAAGATTTGAAGCACTTGCGCTCCATCGAAGAGCCTGTGAAATCATTTACAATCAAGAATTTACACTTCCCGACGGTAGTACGAAGGTATGGAATATGATTCCTTTTGATGTACAGGTTCTCGGTGCACTCACGCTCAATGGTGGTAATATTCCTGAGATGCGAACTGGAGAAGGTAAAACACTCGTCGCAACACTTGCGGCTTATTTGAATGCTCTCTCTGGAGACCCTGTTCATGTGGTCACTGTCAATGAATATCTCTCTCGTCGTGACGCCACTGAAATGGGCATTATTTATAGCACGCTCGGTATGACAACAGGTGTCGTAGCAAATAATCAATCTACCGTAGAAAAAAAGATTCAATACAACAAAGATATTGTCTATGTCACCAATACTGAGCTCGGATTTGATTATCTCCGTGACAATATGGCACGAAGCCTCGCTGATCAGGTCATGTCTCGCAAGGCATTTGCTATAGTCGATGAAGTAGACTCGATTTTGATTGATGAAGCCAGAACACCCCTCATTATCTCTTCACCAGATAATGAACCAACCTCAAAATATCTCAAATTCGCACAGATTGCGAGCAAGCTCCAAAAAACAGAAGACTATACTATCGATGAAAAAAGCAAAACAACTGCCCTCACAGACGAAGGTATTGCCAGGATAGAGAAACTCCTCGGCATTGAGAGCATCTTTGTTTCAGAACATTACAATGATCTTCATCATATCGAGAATGCCCTTAAGGCGAAAGCATGTTATATCCGTGATATTGATTATCTCGTGCGTGGTGATGACATCATGATTATTGATGAACACACTGGCCGTACGATGGAATGAAGACGATTTAGCCATGGCCTCCATCAAGCACTTGAGGCAAAAGAAAATGTCACCATTCAAAAAGAAAGTAAGACACTTGCCAATATCACCTACCAAAACTTTTTCCGACTCTACGAAAAGCTCTCAGGTATGACGGGTACGGCAAAAACTGAAGAAGAAGAATTTCAAAAGATCTACGGTCTCGATGTCGTGCAGATACCAACTAATAAACCTATGATTCGTGATGACCGAGCTGATCTCCTCTTCAAAAATGAACAAGGAAAATTTGCTTTTATCGTCAAAGAAATAGAAAAAATCCACGCAACTGGGCAACCAATTCTCGTCGGTACCGTTTCAGTTTCCAAATCAGAACTCATGAGTGATATGCTCACAGCGAAAAAAATTCCTCATGAAGTACTCAATGCAAAACAAGATGCTCGTGAAGCAGAGATCGTCGGTAAAGCAGGGCAAAAAGGTTCTGTCACTATTGCAACTAATATGGCTGGACGAGGAACAGATATCAAACTCGGAGAAGGAGTAACTGAACTTGGTGGACTTGCTATCGTCGGTACAGAAAAACACGAAACACGTCGTATCGACAATCAGCTCCGTGGACGATCTGGACGACAAGGAGACCCAGGTATGAGTCAATTTCTTATCTCACCAAATGATGATATTATGCGTATCTTTGGAGGCGATAAATTGTTCTCTATGTTCAATTCCCCTTTCTTCGCGAGTCTTCCGGAAGATGAACCACTTATCCAAAGTAAGACACTCACAAAGAGAATCACTGCTATCCAAAAACAAGTAGAAGGCCACCACTTCGATATGCGAAAACATGTTCTCGAATATGATGATGTTATCAATCAACACCGATTTATTGTCTACGGAAAAAGACAAAAACTCCTCGAAGATTTCGCAAAAAATGAGACGACACAATCTGATATTTCTCTCGTGATGAAGAAGATATTTTCTGAAGAAGCAGAAAGAATGCTGATGCAGCACGAAGAAGATGGTAAAACTGATTTTGCTCGACTTTCTCATTCTCTCAGTGAAATGCTTGACCGTGAGATAACTCTCTCAGACAGTGATTTTGACACAGCGAAATCTGCCGTTGTCACTCTCTGGGAAGAGAAACAGGCAGAACTCAAAAAACTCTTCGAAGACAGGAACTTTGATCAATTTCAGAGAGAGATTTATCTAGCGGCTATCGACCAGCTCTGGATGGAACATATTGAAAATATGTCTCAACTCCGTGAAGATGTTGCCTTTGAAGGATACAACCAGAAACAACCACTTCTCGTCTACCAGGAACGAGCCTATGATATGTTTGTGAAGATGATGGATGAAATCAATTATCGCGTCGTCCGTGGGCTCCTCTCTGCAACACCTCGTACCCAAGTACAACAAGTAGAGATAGACCTCGATGACCTCAAAGTTATCTCAGCTCCATCACCAGAACAAGGAAAGCCATCACAGAGCAATCACCCACTAATGAGACAATCAGGCGAAGAAGGTATCAAAGTGATTCGAGTAAAATAATTAATAAACCAGTCTCCTATAACACTCTTCACATACCACTTTTTCTAATCTATCTGGAGAATAAGTAGTTATGATTTTTCTCTGACATTCCGCACAAGTTCGTTCATGCAGCTTTCTTGGGTTTCTCAGATCCATTCTTTCTTTATGTCTCTGGTCTGGATGTTTCGTAGGGAGGGGTATTGAATGTTCTATGTGAAATACTAATTCCTGTCCAATAATTTTAAACGGCTTTCCAGTCACCTCACACTGAAAAATACTATCTATCACCGCATCTATATTTTTTTTAGCTGTCTCATATCCCACGATTTTTTCATCATATTCTCGAATAGAGAGAGGTGTATAGTACGGACCGTGATAAGATGATGTTTCCTCTTCTCATTTCCACTTCCATCATCGATTGAGAGCTTCTCATTGTGAGAGTGGAAAATGTTCCATAGCTACTGTCTCATCATAACCAAATGGACTTATTTCGATTGGGAAGAATTCACCCCACTCCCCCGTTGACCGCATGTGGTCAATAATTCTTCATACTAATTTTTCATATTCTTGAACTGAATACGCTTTATTAAATACACAATGATGAGCTTTTTTGAGAGAAGAACAACCAAATAAATCACGAGAACTATTTATGAAGTGACTATAATAAACATTTACGTTATTTGGATATATGTAAGCCGAGAAACCCACATTACTGCCATCAACTGAAACACACTCATAGTCCCATGATCAAAGCGAACCAATAATATCATACGAGTGATGTGCCTCTCCTGGACAGAGCGATATATACTTACAATCAATAAGTCATTTTGCGAAAAAACTTTCATAGGTGTTTTTGCACCCATGCAGAAAATCGCCTGTACATGATTCACAGTGGATATTATTTGTATCACGATAAATAGCATTTTTCATAAAAGCTCTGACACGATCTCGCATTAATGCTTGGGTTTTCCCAGATGATTTTTTATATTCTTCTACTCTCTTCTTATATATCTCTTCTGAAAGGGGTTCATTAAAAAAATGATACGATGCATTTCTGAGATTACTACAGCCAAAACAGTTATGGCATCCACTGCAATCAAAACAAAATAAGATGTCGCGAGAGTCACGACAATCGATACACTCTTGTGCCCCAAAACAACTTGTACAGCCAATGCACTCATAACAGTACTCAGATTTTGCTATATTAAGTCAGTCAAGACAATTTTTCGATTCAAATGATCAATACAAATATTCACAGCTCTCACAAAAATCTGTACAAAAACACAAATAACAATCCTTGAGATGATAGCACAAATTGCAATAGTCAGCATTTTCTCAAAAACCATTGGTTAAAGCTGGCTTAGGGGTACGCTTCATGAGGGTATCAAATTGTGAAGAGAATGGTCGAGAAAAATCAAATTCCATTTTAAAAGAATATGGATCCCAGTCATCACTATTCCATATCTTTGGATCATACACGGTATATTCCTTATCGTGGGAATAAGACGAGATAATCTGATTACCCGTTTTTGCACATTTTCCATGATAGAGTTTTCTCTCATTTCTCCATGAGAGTCGTCGTCGCATACGCTCATCAGGACTCAATGTCGGACTCGGTATCAGATATTTCTGACCAGCGAAGACGGGAGAGATTTTATCATAGAATTCGACATCTTTATCGGTCACAAAAAAATCTTTTCCAGAAATTCTGCATTTTTTTGTTTCGATGATTTTTTCTCATGGAGGAATGAAAGACATAAACGTGATAAAATAAAGGAAATCGACGGTATTCAGGTGATGAATACAAACTCTCATTGTAGGACAAAAAAATGTAAGTCAAAGAAATGCTGGTGAAAAAATTTTCCACCTAGAGAAAAATAGTATATACTATGCGTATGAAAGAAACTCTTCTCTTCTCTACTTTGACCGATATGGGGCTTTCTGATGAAGAAAGCCGTGTCTATCTCGCCTGCCTCTCGGTCGGTACCAATCCGGCCTCTGTTATTGCAAGACATTGTGATATCAAACGAGAGACTTGTAATTATACGCTCAAAAAACTTGTCTCAAAAGGACTTATCGCCACCATATTTCGTGATGGAGCAACTTTTTATACAGCAGAGCCACCGGAGAAACTCATTAGCATGGCAGAGTCTCGACTTCTGATGATCACACGAGCTGTTCCAACACTTACGCAGATGATGAATCAAAAGACCAATAACCAAGCTCAAGTGAAAATGTATCAGTGAACAGCGGGTATTGAGACAGTGATGGAGGATGTCCTCAAAGTACCCTGAGAAGCCCTGACATATACAAACCTCGGAGCTATGCTTGCTCTCCTCGGCGACAAAGTGACAGATTTTCGAGAAAAACGAAAACATGCTCATGTAAAATCTCGTACCATATCAACGTACTCACCAGAGGCAAAAGCCTATGTCACAGGATGAGATCTCTTTGAATGAGAACAAATCCTCTTTGTGAATAATCAGGAATTTATATTTGGTTCCGATGTGCTTATTTATGGGGATAAAGTAGCTATTATCTCGCTTGAAAAGGATGAGAACTTTGGATTTATCGTAGAAAGCTCCTCATTTGCACGAACGCAACGAGCCATATTTGACCTAGCCTGGATAGGAGGAAATATGTTTGTCGCACAGTAATCTTTTTGAGTTGAAAAATACAAATTGTGCCTATACTTCAGATTACTTGCCTGGAGAGTTCGCATAGTGGCCTAGTGCGCACGCTTGGAAAGCGTGTATATCGAAAGGTATCAGGAGTTCGAATCTCCTACTCTCCGCCATGTTTACACTGAGATGAGAATCCGAAGTTGAAAAGCAAATTTTTTGCTTTGCAACAAGAAGCGCCGGTCGCGGCAGAGAGCGACCGAATCTCCTACTCTCCGCCAGTGTTCTAAACAAAAAAATTTTATCGACTTGTACTGTTTATGAGTTTTATTATTACATTTCTGAGTTCCTTATTTGGACTCTCATTATTTGGTCTATCAACAGACACAACCTGTAGGACAAGCCAATTTACAACTCTTATGTACCACCACATACGAGAATACGACCAATTACCAGATGATGCAAAAAATATTTCCGTCTCACCAAAAGAATTTGAATTACAGATACACTATTTATCAAAAAATGGCTATAAATCCATCACTTCTCAGGATATCCATAATGGAACTGTGCCCTGTAAATCTGTTATGATTACCTTTGATGACGGATATTATGATGTATTCACACAGGCATACCCTGTTATGAGTTACTACAATTACACTGGGGTAATAGGCCTTATCCTGGCGAGAATAGACGAATCAGATTATCTTTTTGGGTCAGATATCAAGAGTCTTCAAAAAGCCTGATGGGAGATAGCAAGTCACACTTGGCATCATCCAAATCTTTCTGAACTCCCAAGAAAACTCATGCCGTATGAGGTAGATCAGAGCAAAAAAGATCTAGAGAAATGGTTTCATACCCAAGTCCATATTTTTATCTATCCAAAAGGTCGTTATACCTATGCGACTCTCGACCAAATCAAAACATCAGGCTATAACTATGCATTTACAACACAAACTGGTAAAACCAATCTCAAAGGCAAACTCCTAGAACTCAAGAGAGTTGATGTCATACCAGGAATGACAGAGGAATCATTCGCTAAATTAATCGAAGGAAATCCAGAAAATAAAACCACTACTGCCGAAAAATAATATCAGGATTGAGAAATTTCGCTGGGCACTCAAAGGGGGTTTTATCAGGATCGAGAAAATCATCAAAGGCTTTTTGTTTTTCAGGCCCTACAGCAAAAAGAGCAGTATGTGAGATTTTTTGAACACTTGGAACAGTGAGCACAATACGCTCTGGAGGCAATTTGGGAGCATCATGAATATGTATATATCCTTCAGCCTGAGCCAAAAGTGCTGGATGCTCTGGGAAAAGTGAAGCAATATGGCCATCAGGTCAAAGTCCAAAGATTGCTACATCAGGCGTACTAATTACCTCAGAATATTCGAGTGCATTTACTTCTGTTGCTCAGAAACAAAGAAATTGCCTCTGCGTACATCCAAGAGGTTTTAGAAATACCTCCCAGACATAGCTATCATTACGATCTTTATTGTCTGGAGAAACACAACGCTCATCAACCAAGCACCATCGAAGACAAGATGTATCAATCTCCCTCCAAACATCCGGATTTCAAATTACTGAAGCATACCATCCATCAAGAGAATGACCACCTGGTAGGGCAATAGTAACGATTTTTTGTTTACCAAGAAATGTCTTCAGGGTAGAGAAAAACCAGTCATTTATATCGGAATAGGAAGAAGTAGTTTTCATAAGTATGATGATACTATTTTTTCAAGAAAGACAAAATATATCTCTATATAAATTGACTATCGATAAATAAATGTACTATATACCCATATGGACCAGTCATTTATAGCCCAGGAACCCGAAACAAGTAAAGCATCTTGGACTCAAAGATATAGATATATCAGATTACTGCATGTAGACACTTATGACCTTCTAAAAAAGAGATTATCAGATGATACCATAGCGATTCTTGATGCAGATGAAGAATTACTAAAAAATATGGAGGATGCAAAATCTGGGGATTCTGACGATTTACGAAACTATCGAGGAGCTTGCTATGGCGCAAATTGAATTATGTCTCGATTTTATGATTTCAGACTATGAGGGAATTATTGTGATCTACCCGATACAGCTGCAAGACATATCCTTGTCTGAGGTGATACTTATTTTGAATATTCCCCTCGTATTGATTGTGTTGGAGATGTGATTCGATGAGTGTTACAAGAACTCTATGATTTACTCGATAATAAACACCCTGAAAAAAAGGTAGAATTCGCACTATGATGACCAACAGATCTACTAGAGGAATAATTATCCAAACATAAGAAGTTCTGGGCGATACACCAAGAGAATACCCATAATTATCATCAAAACTCAGCCTATAAGATGAGAATATTTAGTAAACTTTGTCGTAATGCCAAATGTTTGAAGTGTCACCATCGAAATAATAAACACTATTATCTCTTCCAGCATAAAAAAGAAAATATAGAGAAAAATATAGAGAAAATGTTGAACAGTGTTGAGATTATTTAATACCAACATCTGGGTAAAGATAACAGGGAAACCAGCAGAACACAAGAGTTCTATGAGGTTCACAGAGAAAGCAAGAACACTCACTCATAAAATTGCTAAGAAAAGACTCTTTTCATGGATAATATGTTTGACTTTCTTCATGATTTTCTGTCTCTTCGTCGGAGAAACCACCTCACATCCACTCTCTTTTTCATGAAAATAGGAGTACATATTCCATCCACCTCCTGCAAGAGCAAAAACACCTATCGCGGTGCGAATCCAACTAATGATGCCTATAAAGAGAATCATCTGAAGCCAGGCGGTAATAAAGAGAAAATAGGAAAGTGCGGAAATAAATATAAATGTCGACCCTATAATCCACATTTTTTTTCTATCATGCATACCAACAAGCATGCTTATTAGAAAGAGGAGTATCCACATTGCACAGGGATTAAAACCATCTAGAAGTCAGAGGATGATAGTAACGACTGGGAGAGAAAAATCCTTGAGCTGAACAACGCCAAATCCGGGAATTGTGACTTGTGTATTTACTTCCGTTGATTTTTTAGGAGACTTTTGGGGAAGTTCCTGTCCTCCTTTTGCTGAAAGTATCGGTCCTACAAGATCAGTGCATGTATTTTTGAGACAATACTGAATAGCCTCATCAATTTGCTTGCCCGTTATAGTATCAATACTATATCCTACGATTTTAGCATCTCCAATCAAAGTAAGCGGAACCCCATTAATTGGTGTATCAAACTGTTTTTCGACTTTTTGGAGAAGTTTTTGATTCTCAGTATCATACCATATCTCAAACTGCTGAATGACCAATTTGTCTCCATATTTTTCTTGAAGTTTCGGAAGAAATTCTCGCTCCTTCTCACAATGAGGACAGCCATTTCACCAGAAAAGGTAGAGTTTTGCCACATTATCTTGAGCAAAAACCGAACTTGCTCAAATCAGAGAAAAAACAAAAAGAGAAAGAAGGATTTTTTTCATAGAAAAAAGATTATAAATTTTTAAGGGGGTCTATTTTTTTGAGAAAATCATTACGAGAAATTTCTCCATGAAACCGAGCTACCTCATTTCCATTTTTTCCAAAAAAGATAAAAATGGGGAGTTTTCGCAAATCTCCATACGCCTGCACGATTTCTGCATCATCATCAATATCATACGCTGTCGTCTCAAGCCATGGATTTTCGGATTCTATATCCCTCCATATCGGCTTCATGACGATGCATCCAGCGCACCAAACGGCTCCTATTTTTATGACTTTCATATGTTTATTCTTTACAACAATCAATGACATCACCTATCAGTGCGTTATCCAGACGATCTGTGCGTTCCCGGACTTCATCTGTTTTATTAGTACCGATATCAAGGACAAGTGACCAAAACATACAATACGCATCATAGGATTTTTGGAAAAATTCTTCAGATTCTTTCATTTTACCAGCGCCAAGTTGCTTCGTACCAACCTCCATCAATCGCATAGAAGTTGAGAGGAGGTGTTTACAGGTACACCATACTTCTCACTCATATTCTTTGATAACTTCTTTAAGAAGGGTTTTACGCATTTCACGAACTTCCTGAAGCATAGTGAGATATTTTGTCTTACCGGTTTTATTATAAGTAAAAGCCAGATGTTCCTCCGCACCTATCAGATTCATCACGCCGATAACGAGATCCTGCTCTGTTGAGAGATCAAAATCATCATGCTTGCGAAGTGCATCAACCTTTTCAATAAGTTCATTGAGTGAATATTTTTTAACTTTCTTTTCCATAAATATTTAAAATAAGAAACCAGATAAAACGTGATTATTATGCCGAAATGAGAAATATTGCAAAACAAATAGTAACCAATCTATCGTGACAAAATAAAAATATATTTTTTCACAAAGAAGTGTATTATATGTTTTGACTTCCAATAGGATATATTTTTAGAATAGGGCAATTATCAGTACAATGAAGAAGATTGTTGACTACCTGCCATGCAGCTCGTACGCTATCCCATCGAACAAAATAGCTCTCATCATATTTTAAGGCTTGTTCGATCAGTAACTCGTAGGCATTATTTTTATTAGTTTCATCTTCACCAAATATCACTTCTGTGCCATCCTGATATTTTATACGGACAGAACTTTCTTTTCTATCAAGTGCTTTGCCAGTTTCGATAATTACATCCGTTCCAATCCAATGAGGATTATCTATAGTGAGATGGGTCTTAATATAGGTTTCCGTGCGAGATTGAAGACTAACTCCTGATGTCTCCTTGTATCACTCATATTGCCCTAGAATAATGTCGTGTCGTGGATCTATAAGAAGTGGTGCCACGCTTGAAATGGCCATAAAAATATTATCTCGTATATCGTCAGAGTGATTCTCTCGACATGGCATCTTCATAGTAACAATAGCCAATAATTGAAGAAGATGATTCTGGAGAAAATCTCGTGTCGCACCGCTGTGATCATAATATGCTCCCCTATCTTCTATAGTAAGAGTTTCGCGTGCAGTAATAGTGATACCTGCGATTCGTGAATTATACCAATCCTCACCTTGAGAGAGTCGATAATCAAAAAGATTCCGAACAAAATTTTTCCCAAGATAATGATCGACACGATAGATTTGGTGCTCACTGAAGTATTTTTGCAATTCTAAATTGAGTTGAATGGCAGTCACAAGGTCACGACCAAAAGGTTTTTCTATCATCAGAATAGATTCTTTTGTATTGAGCCCAACTGAAGCAATGCCTCTTGCAACGGGCGCAAAATGCTCTGGGCTCAAACAAAGATGATAAATAACTTCACCATCCAGGGCGGCTATAGACTCTATCTCATTTTTTAATGGTGCATAGTCTCCCCCATCAACATCAATACGAACATAAGAAATAGTTTCTGTATGGTGTAATAAATCTGGATATGGTGCCAGAAAATTACGAAAATCATCGCGCGACCAATCTCGTCGACCAACACAAATAAGATGATCATATACTCCTTTCTGCAAGAGCCTTCCAAGCGCTGGAAGCACATAACGAGTCGCTAGGTCGCCCGTTGAACCAAAAAGAACAAAAGTTTTCATAAAAAGCATTATATGAATTTTTTGGACAAATGAAGAGGGCTCTATATACTCCTGTGAAATGTCCTGGATAACTGATTTTACATCTCAAAACAAACCTATTGTCGCTCTCGCGCCTATGGACGGGTATTGTGATAGCGCTTTCCGAGCTATTTGCAAAAAAGTAGCACCTGAAATCGTCGTTTTCTCTGAATTTTATAGTGCTGATGGCCTCTTTCATAATCCATCTCTTGCTCAGAAAGTCCTCACACATGACACTATTGAGCATCCACTTATTTTCCAAATATTTGGCAATAATCCTGATACATTTCTCGCAGCCGGGAAATTGATAGAGTCCTATGGAGCACAGTGAGTGGATATTAATATGGGTTGTCCAGCAAAAAAGGTCGTCAAGTGTGGCTATGGTTCAGGACTGATGATAGACCGTGATCGTGCGATGAAAATCGTAAATATTTTAGCTGAAAATCTGAGTATACCGGTGAGTGTTAAAACGCGTCTTGGATGGAATAGTGCTGATGAGCTTATCGAATTCGGGCAAACACTTCAAAATGCTGGTGCCAAGCTTATCACCGTTCATGGGCGAACCTTCCAACAGGAATATACCGGTGAAGCGAACTGGGAACCAATCTATGAGCTTCAAAAGAGTCTCACTATTCCTGTCCTCGGAAACGGTGATTGCAAGAGCTACAATGATGGAAAAGAAAAAACGCAAAATCTTGCTGGCTTTATGATTGCTCGTGCTTCTCTCGGAAATCCTTGGTGTTTCTTGCCAGATAATTATGTACCATCGTGGACTGAGAGAATTCAAGTTATGGGAGAACATATGCAGAGAATGATAACTACCAAAGGTGAACAAAGAGCTTGTCTTGAAATTCGCAAACATTTTGTACACTATCTTCATGGATTTGAATGAGTCAGAGATTATCGTAAGCGACTTGCCTCTTTAACAAGTCTCAATGAAGCACAGGTAATACTGGATGAGCTCGAGAAGATACCACAAGCGTCCGTATAAATTATTTTTATTCTTATTGTCTATGTATACTCGAGTGTTTATTTCATTAATGGTTATTCTCTGTGTATTTGGGCTGATTTCAAGTTCAATACTCTACTATGGATTTGATCCAAGCTATCATCCAGTGCTTTCTGTCGCTATGATGTCGCTATCACTTTTTCTCGGTCTTTGATCACTTATGGGTCTTATTATTCTTGGGGGTAAAAAAATTATGCGACGAGGTTATATTTATCCCATGGATGCTTTTCGGTCTTTTCGACATGGTTTGCTCATTATGCTACTTATAGTATGACTCCTCTTGTTGTTTGTTTATAACTCATTCAATTTTTTGACAAGTTTTTTATTGATTTGTATAGTCTTTTTGTTGGAACTTATATTGACGAAAATGGAAGATTCATAATATAAAAGTATGCACGCTGTCTATATACAACACCTGTCAGACGTCCACTCTCAAGAAACTCTTTCTTCGTCTGTACAAAAAGACTCTAAAAACACCCTTGTATGTGTCTGTCATACGCCCCATTCAACTCTTACCGATACACTCCACCGATATTGCAATGATACATTTTTATCTTACGAGATAAATGATCAAGACCCTATTGCCACCTTTACAGAAATTCTCGAACATATCAACGCTCATCTTGAGCATCTCTATCATACGCATAAGAAATCTGATGTTTCCCTCTTCGTTTGACTCGTATCAGATAACCATATCCATTTCTCTATGTTTGGGAGAAATCTGACTGGAATCCTCGTATCGCAAAAAGTTACCGAAGACCTCTTTCATGGGATGGATAGCCACGATGGACAATTTGTCTACGACTCTCATGGGGAAATTCATGCAGATGAAGGCATCTATATATTCTCACCAAAAATAGATATAAACATTGTGCAGCAGGAATGTAAAACTCTTGGGCATCTCACTATCGGGAAAAGATGTGCACTCATAGCGGAACATATTGAAAGAGCCAATATACATAAGGGGGGCGTCATTCTCGCTATTTGACGAGAGGATGCCGAGGAACGGGCTGCATGGAAACCGGAAAAAATTGCCCCTCTTGGGCAGACACTTGTTTCAGCCATTGAATCAAAAACAAAAGGTATCAACACAAAAATACAGTGATCATTTCGGTCTATGAGTGACAAGGCACAAAACTGGATGCTTATCTCGGGACTTCTCATCAGTATTATATTATTGTATGTGATTCTCTCTGGTTTAATGAAATCACAATATGCAATATTTGTACCACAGAAATATCGTGATATCCTCGCGGAAGCTCGTGTCGAAATTACCAATGCCTCTCGATCTATGGATAAACCCGAACAATTCGGACCAGCCATTACAAAAGCAAGAGACCTCGTGCAACAGGTAAAAAGCAAAAACGTGCTTCAAATTGATGTCGAAGAAATTGAAAAAGAAATTGCAGTACTAGAAAAGAATATAAATAAGGTCGTCTCTCTTACGCCAGAACAGTATGCTCCTGTCTATACATTTGGACAAGGCATTGCTCCAACTCCATTTTGAATGTATGTATTTGATAAGAAACTTTATTTTGTCACTCAAAAAAGTGTTATAGGACCTTATATGACTGGCGAATCCCCAAAGGAATATCCTATTCCAAATGGTGATTCAACCCTCTCCTCTGATATCGATAACGATGGTCGTATCTACATGACATCCAGCAGTGATAAAATCTATCTCTTCGATAAATGATCAATCACTTCTCTTGGTGTGCAACAGGTTGGAGGGTGGGATAAGAGTAGTGATATTAGTATTTACAATTCTAATATTTATCTTCTCTCCACTGACAAAAAACAGATATATAAACACCGAAAGCAATCAGAAAATATGTATACAGGGAAATCTCTTGTTATCACTCCAGAAACACAAACAAATTCTATAGTAAATATGGATATTGATGGAAGCGTTTGGCTTCTCTCTGCAAAGAATGGTGGACTCATAACTGAAAAGATTCTTACTGCTCCAAAATATGAACGAAGAGGTATTGTTATGAATGGTCTAGGAATAAATACCTTTACTAATACTGATCCGCTCGTCACCAAGATCTATACCGATCCAGCCTTTCAAGAAATCTATATTCTTGCTGACAATCGAATCTGGGTATTTGTACCAAATTCAAAACGGTTTAGTGATGTAAAATCTCTCGCCTATATAGGACAAATTGATGTACAGAATATTGTCATAACTGATATAGCAGTGCAACAGTCAGGTGATATACGCGAAATATTCTTCTGAAGTCCAAAGAGCGGTATATTTTCAACCAAATTTACTGTCCAAGATAATAAAATTCATATTTTCTCAAACTAGATATGATGTATCCGATTGAGGCGATTGTTCTCAAAAAAAATCGTATTAGTGAACATAGACTCGTTTTTACCTGTTTCTCTAGTGAGTACGGGAAAATAGATGTTTTTTATACAGAATCAAAAGGAAGCCCAAAGCTCGATACACTTTCCCATTTCACAGGGCGTATCATGACCAAAGAAAAAAATACGCTTTCTCAGATATACAAGATGGATTCATTTTCTCCGAGCAACACCTATGAAGTATATGATGTCGCGGGGTGGAGTGTATCAGTACTTTATGCACTTCTCGCCCATGGGCTTCCCTATCCAAAACTTTTTCAGCTGCTTGTATCGGTTCTCGAAAAGGATTGTATCACGCTGCATGATTTTCTCCTCTTTCTCATACAGACTTGTCGGGACTTTGGTATTACACAGTGTAATATCAGTGAATATGCCGAGAGACTACAGGATTCTTTGGAACATCCAAAAATCCGACTAGAAATAGAAAATTGGATACAAACCTACAAAGTTTCCTGCTAGTTTAATTGTTCAATAGCGAGCTTATCTTCCTCAGATAAAAATATCCGCGCCATACGAATCTCATCAAAGGAGTATTCCTCTTCATACACGTCGCAGAGATGTCGATGAACAGTTCCAAGCTGCAGAGTTCCAAGAGAAACAAATGCATCATGAATCGTATTGAGTCTTTCTTCATCTTCAGGGCAATAAGGACTAAGATTAATTGTTTTCTTTTCTTCCAGAAGTTTCTCAAGATGAGCCAATATGGTTGTCGGTTTAAGGTTCCGAATTTCTGCAATCTCCTCAAAAGAAAGACCCTGTTTTAAGTATTCATAAGTTTCGAGATGCGTTGCAGTTTTTTTGCCTGATTTGAGTTCTTTGGGAGATATTTTTTGTATTTCAAAAATGCCTCCGAGTCGTTTGATGGCATTTTTTTGAGCTTCTTGAATATCTGCTTGTGTCATAGATTCAAGCTCATCAACAACTTCATCACATTCTTCCTGAAGTAAAATATCATATTCTCGTACACGAGTATCTATTTCGAGGGCTATTTGATTAAATCCATGGAGCACCAATCCTTCGAGCGTACGAATACGAGACAAGGCGACATATCATTGACCAGCCACGAAAGCATCCAGAAGATTCACTACAGCCGTATCAAGTGTCATCCCTTGTGATTTATGGACGGTAATAGCCCATGCAAGACGAAGTGGAATTTGTGAAATAGAAGCCTTGATTTTGCCATTTTCCTCTATCATCCAGTCACTTTCACCAACAGTCACAGTTCGACCGTCAAGGAGTTTCACAATAGGCATCCCTTCATCGATACCCACAACATGGCCTATAGTTCCATTCATATAACCAGCTTCAGGATTATTTTTGACAAACATCACTCGAGCTCATTTTTTGAGTACCAATATCTCAGGGGCAAGACATCATTTCTTCAGTGCTGCTGCAAATTTCTCTGCTCATTTTGACTGCATCGTATAGGTATATTCTTCTCAGAAAAGTGCTTCGAGTCTATCGGAATTATACGCATCAACAGCAACATTTCGTGTAAAAAGTTCCGTATGGTCATCCGTGTGTACCAATATATTTCGCAAATGTAGATATTCACGGGATATGTCAGAAACCGTACCACTCCGAATCTCATCAAGTATTGAGAGAAGTGAACCCTCAGTATCGCCGTATGATTGACGATATTGGGTCGAGAGAACACAAGGAACCAAATGAAGATATCCCCAAATACGGTGTTCAAAAGCGTAGGAAACTTCATTCCCTCGAGAAACGGGAGGAAGCTGGAAAAAATCCCCCACAAACACAATTTGAATACCTCAAAATGGCTCGAGAGAAACACGTGCAGAACGCAAAAGTTTATCAAGAGTCGCAATAAAATTTCAGCCAAGCATCGATATTTCATCGATTATGAGAACAGAGGTTTTTATAAATCGTTTGACGAGATATTCACGAGAAACCAGATCATCTATTTCATCATCGGAAAGAGTATCTCGTATGCCCATTCAACTCCAAGAATGTATCGTCATTCCCCCGATATGCGTCGCTGCAATACCCGTCGAGGCTGTCACAGCCAGGGCAATACTATGCTCACGACAGTAGGAGATAAAACGATTTACAAGAAAAGTCTTCCCACTCCCAGCTGCGCCGGTCAGAAGAATATTTTTCCCCATCGTGAGGAGAGTAAAGGCTTGGTCTTGATTCACGCTCGGAGTGTATAAGAAAAGTAAAAAATCTCAATAGAATCCCATGGCTAGTAAAATACCTCCTTAAGAATTTTTATCCAAGAAATCAACAAGTCTCATTTTTATGATATTGTTATTCCTAACCTTTCCCTTAATAAAAAAAGGACATGCTCAAGATTAATTGTTTCATCCTTGATAATATTCCTCAGTCTATCAATTAGGGGAGTACTGAGAGCTAAGAATTGGTCTCTCGAAGGATTACTACATGCCAAAATAAGTTTGGCTCTATCTGGATGACTTAGAAGCCGATCAGCAATAAAAACTTCATTTCCCGTAATAGCAGGTCTGTGAACATTTGAGACTTCTTGAGAGGAAGATATGGGAGGCTGAGGCAAATTAAGCTTTGAGACATTTTCTCTTACAACAGAAGATACAGGAATATGTTCTTGATGTCTTGAAGAGGAAGATGTACTAGGTTGAGAAGAATTATTTGCAGGACGCTTGATGCCTGGTATATGAGCCCACCAATCAACCTCAGAGGTTTCTGTTGTATCAGACCTTCGTCTTACCCATTTTGGTACAGGGTCGAGAGGGTCTCTATGAGATGGATGTTGCATAAAAATATTAATGTAGAGAATAAATGCTTGGTTTTGATTCACCCTCAGTGTGTATGAGAAAAGTAAAAAATCTCAAGAAAGACCTTACAATTATTATCTCTTACTTCTCTTAGCAGCCTCTTTTATAGGGATACAATTATCTCTTAAATGTCATTCAAAAGCAGTACACTTGAGAACTTTCCCAGCCATTCTGTGCGCTAATTCTGCATGTTTTCCTGTATCCTCATTAACTTTCTTAACGAATCTCTTACCAAACTTTTCATTTCGTGAAAGAGTCATAACAAGATCATTTTTGTGATGTTCTGGCGTTTGAGGCGACTCCAAAAGTGACAGAGTTCTCTCTGCAACCTCAATTGGGCAAAGATTGGGATTTTGTAAAACCCCTTGAAGTTCAGAAAAACCAAAATCTAATGACATACTATTTTTTAAGAAATAAAAGATATCATAATTGTTTTTTGTGCTTGTCAAATTTATATATTTTTGCATTCTGTATTACTTTCCTTATAATCACTTCACAAATCATTTCTATGAAAAACATTTTTGCCGTGACCGTCCTTTCCCTTATGAGTATTCTTCTTGTTACAGCTTGTTCACAGACTCCTCGAAGTCCAGCCGACGAAGTAGTAAAACTGGATAAATCCACACTAGAACAACAGAAAGTATTCGACCAGGCTATGATCAATAAAGAGAAGACTTTATCTGAAAAAAATGGTATAAACAAATAAGAGAACCAAAAAATTTGCATTTATAGGACTTCTTTTTATAATCCCAGCATCTCTTTTTGACAATGCTTTTTTAGAGTGCAGAAACAAAGCAATGAATCACTTTTATCCTTTATTTTTTCTTTATGCATACAGGTAAGATCAAATCCATCATCGGTGTGGTCATCGATGTAGAATTCTCAGATGGTTATATCCCAAATATCTATGATGCTCTTGAGGTACAGGATGAAAACAAGATTATCCTCGAAGTCCAGCAGCAACTCGGTGATGGCGTCGTCCGTACGATTGCTATGAACCCTGTGGACGGTCTCCAGAGAGGATCAGACGTTAAAGCCCTCGAATCCCCTATTATGGTACCCGTTGGTGCGAATACTCTCGGACGAATGTTTAATGTCCTCGGACTTCCTATTGATGAAAAACCAGCTCCACACACTGAAAAGAAGCTTCCTATTCACCGTGCAGCTCCTGCCTATGAAGAACTCACAACACAAGCAGAAATTTTTGAAACTGGTGTCAAGGTTATCGATCTCGTCGCTCCTATGCTTAAAGGAGGAAAAGTAGGACTTTTCGGAGGAGCATGAGTCGGTAAGACTGTTATCATGCAAGAATTGATCCACAATATCGCATCAGAACACGGAGGTTACTCTGTTGTAGCTGGTGTCGGGGAACGAACTCGTGAAGGTAATGATCTCTACCATGAAATGAATGATTCAGGCGTTATCGACAAAACAGTGATGGTTTTTGGACAGATGAACGAAGCTCCTGGGCCTCGTGCTCGTGTGGCTCTCACAGGTCTAGCAATGGCTGAATACTTCCGTGATGAAGAACATCGTGATGTCCTCCTCTTTATCGACAATATTTTCCGATTTACACAAGCTGGTTCTGAGATTTCTGCGCTTCTGGGTCGTATTCCATCAGCGGTAGGATACCAACCAACGCTCGCAACAGAAATGGGTACGCTCCAAGAACGAATCGCTTCAACCAAAAATGGTTCTATTACCTCTGTGCAAGCGGTCTATGTACCAGCAGATGACCTCACAGACCCTGCTCCAGCAAACACATTTGCCCATCTCGACTCGACGGTGGTATTGAATCGTAGTATTGCTGAGCTTGGTATCTACCCTGCCGTAGATCCTCTTGACTCTACTTCTACCGTCCTCTCGCCTCGTGTTGTTGGTGAAGAACATTATAATACTGCTCGTGCAGCCCAGAGAATTCTCCAGAGATACAAAGAACTCCAAGATATCATCGCCATCCTCGGTATGGATGAGCTCTCAGAAGATGATAAACTCGCTGTTTCTCGAGCTCGTAAAGTTCAGAGATTCTTCTCGCAACCATTCTTTGTTGCTGAACAATTCACTGGAACACCAGGTGTGTATGTCAAACGAGAAGATACAGTGAAAGGATTTGCTATGATTGTCGCAGGTGAACTCGACCATATTCCAGAGAAGTATTTCCTCTACAAAGGATCTATCGACCAAGTTATCAAAGATTACGAGGAAAGTAAAAAAGAAACGAAATAATCATTTCAATCTGAAGTGTCCTTAATTTCTTTCTATGCTATTCTCCCTTATCTCCACCACCCGAAAAGTTCTCGACACTATCGAGATAGATTCTGTTATTATCCCTACTATCCAAGGAGAAATACAGGTACTCCCCCACCATCTCCCAGTACTTGGTGTAACAAAACCTGGACTTCTCAAAGTAATACGTTCAAATTCTTCTGAAGAAGAAGTTTATGCGCTTGGATCTGGTATTTATGAAGTTGATGCAAATGGTATACGAGTTATCGCTGATATGGTAGCCCGTGGCTCTGAAATAAATAATGAAGATATCCAAAAGAAAAAAGAAGAAGCAAAACAGTTTATGGCACAAGCGCAAAAGGATGGTCTCCAAAACACAACAGAATACCTCGCAGCTGAAGAAGATTACCTCAAACAGACCGCTCTCGAACAACTCGCAAAAAATAAATAAATTAGAAGAAGATTTTTACACCCCAAATTCTTAAGATAAAAAAACAGAACATCGGGAATTTTTTCTTGCGAAAAAACAAAAAACCATACAATCCTGTCCTATGAGTAAAGACTATTATTCCATTCTCTGAATTGAACGAAACGCTTCTATTGAGGACATTAAGAAGGCATATAGAAAGAAGGCTATGGAGCACCATCCTGATCGTCACGGGTGAGATAAGTGAAAGGAAGATGAATTCAAGACCATCAATGAGGCTTATGCCATTTTATCAGATGCTCAAAAGAAAGCTCGTTATGACCAATTCGGCTCTGCTGATGGAGGTGCATGATTTGGTGGAATGGGTGGATTTGATTTTGGAGATATCAATGTTGAGGACATTTTTGGCTCTGTTTTTGGGAATATGGGTTGATTTGGTCGACAACAACGAACTCCGAGAGAAGAAGGAGGTGAGGATATACAATATGATATTCGGATTACCTTTGCAGAGAGTTATTCTGGAGTAAAAAAAGAGATTTCCTTTGACAGGATGACTCAATGTGAATCTTGCCACGGTCATGGAACAAAAGATGGTAAAGAGCCAAAAACCTGTGCTGGATGCAAGGGCTCTGGCTATGTGACTAAGTCCACTCGAAGTATCTTTGGCATGATGCAACAAACAGTTGTTTGTGCTGAATGTCATGGAGAAGGAAAAATCATAGAACATCCTTGTTCTGAATGTCATGGAAAACGCCGCGTAAAAACAAAAGTCACCCAAACAGTCGAAATACCAGCTGGTATCGATGATGGGATGACCATACGTATCAATGGTGAGTGACATACATGAAAACATTGAAATGGTGACCTCTATGTCGTCTGCCAGGTTGAACAATCCCAAGAAATCCTTATCCGAAAAGAACAGAATCTCTACAGTACTATCAGAATCAGCCCAGTTGAAGCAGTTTTAGGCATTAATAAGAAGATTAAATTCCCTATTCTTTGAGATCGAGAAATCAGAATCGCCGCAGGCACACAACATGGAAAAAAAATTCAGCTTACCAGTGAAGGAATGCCAATTATTGGGAAGAAAGGTCATGGAGACCTCATTATTACCATAGAAATACTCGTGCCAGCAAAGATTTCCAGGGCTGAAAAAGCACTTTATGAGGAGATTATCAAATTAGAAAAGTAATTTACCTTGAAAATCAAAAAAAGAATTCTATAGTATATTTATGTTCCGCACAATACTCGAAAACATCTTTACCAAAAAGAGGCAGTCTTGGTATCATATTCTGTCTGCCAGTCTCATCATATTCTATTGGTGGGGTTATGGAATATCCTCGATTTTCTCGTACTAGGAAGAAGTCTTTCTCTGCATCAATTAGCCATTCTTATTGGTATAATAGTGACAAGCGTTTTGGCTCTCATATTGCTCGATTTTGATCTCTCTGATTTTTACTAATTTTATTTGTATTTGAGGAGAAACTGTGCTAAGATGATTGCATGGAACATACACAAACAATTATCGGACAACAAAACGGTGTCCTCGTCGTGACAGCGGCTGGGCTTTTAGATGAGAAAACTTCTCCTCCTATTTTTGCTCAGATTCTCAAATATACACATGAAGCACCTCAAATAGTGGTGATTGACTTATCGACAATCACTTGAGTAAAAACATCATTTTTGAATGGACTTATTGAGGTTCATAATTATCTCGTCAAAAACGGTGGTGATATGGTGGTTGTAAGATGAAATATAGAAGATATTCTTACTATCACAGGAATTGCAAAAAAAATACAAACATTTGATACACTAGAGAATGCTCTTTCTTATTGTCATGAACACTTCCCACATGTTATTGATTTTATATTCAGACAAAAGGAACAATCTACCCGGAAGGATGTAGAGGTAGGCATGGGTGAAAAAGATGAGACAAAATTCTTCACAGATGAGACAAAAGCTACACCAGATGTTGATAAAATACTCGCCCATTCCATAACTATTAATGCTTCTGATATACACCTCCAAGCAGGAAAATGTATCACATATCGTGTTGAAGGGGTTCTTGTACAAATGACTGACTACCCTGCCCTAACGGAGAATCACCTCGATATCATAAAAGAAGTACTGCTCGTAAGCCACCCAAAAACAAAAAGCAACCTCGAAACTGAGCATGATATAGATTTTGGTTATGTATCGAAAAGGACCGATGTTTCTTTCCGTGTAAACGGTTTCTGGGCTCTTTGAAAACTCGGTTTTTCATTTCGAAGAATAGAAAAAAAGGCTAAAACCTGTGAAGAATTATGACTTCCTAGAGCAATAGATAAATTTCTACACGCTAAACAAGGACTCGTACTCATCACGTGACCAACAGGCTCTGGTAAATCCACAACACTCGTATCAATGCTTGAAGAAATCAATACACTCAGATGAGATAATATAATTACCATTGAGGATCCTATTGAGTTTATTTTTACAGACAATAAATCTATCTTTTCTCAGAGAGAAATAGGACGAGATACCGATTCTTTTCCTTCAGCTATTAGAGCGGCCATGCGAGAAGACCCAGATATCGTCATGATTGGAGAGATGCGTGATGATGCTACTGTTGAGGCAGCTCTTAATCTCGCAGAAACAGGACATCTCGTCCTCTCTACTCTCCACACATCATGAAGTGTTCAGACTATTAGTCGTGTTATTCAATTCTTTAATCCAGAACAACAAAGACAAATTTATGGACGCCTTGCTGACAGTCTTTTAGGTGTACTTTCTCAGAGACTCCTGATGCGCCGGGATGGAACCCATAAGCGTATTGCTATTTTTGAACTTATGCTCGTCAATCCTGGTATTAAGAATCTTATTCGATCAGGCGATATGGCACAAATGAACAATGCGATAGAAGGGGGTCGTGCTGAGGGTATGATTCCTATGCATATTCATGCGGAAGAGCTGGAAAAAAGAGGCATAATTCACCGTGAAGATTACGAAGGGTTTTTCACCAATCAAGATATTTAATCACTATGACATTCCCAAAAAACATCCATAAATTTTTTCTCTTTATACTCTTGGTGACAGTAGCTGTAATGAGTAAAAGCTATGCAAGTGGTATAGTAGATACAGGCACTACAGGATGAAATGGAAGTATAAAAACTATTATAGATTTCTCAGCCAATAATGATCTCCTCAGTACCGTACAGAATCTCCTCCGTAATGTGATAGATTTTGTACGATTGGTTCTTAACTGAGTGGCACTTCTTGCTATGCTTTATATTTGATTCTTATGGGTAACCAGTATGGGCGATGAGGAAAAAGTATCAGATGGAAAGAATAGGATTATGCTTGTTGTACTAGGGCTATTCCTCGTAAACATTCCAGAAGTACTCTACAGAATCTTTACATGAAGTGACTACAGAATTGATGGTTTTAGTACCAAGGTAAGCCAAGTGGGGGGACAGCTAAGTGCAGGTGGAACTGCTCAATCTATCACAGAAAGTAGTGCAGCAAGATGTAATTTTCTCTTCTGCCCACAAAATTTTTGGTGAACAAATGTCGATTCTATTATACCGGTGCTCGAAGTGACAATGCTTGTAGTGGCAGTAGTGATGTTTACCATTGGGGGATTCTTGATGCTATTATGAGGTACAGAATCAGCATGAGAAACAGCAAAAAGAAGACTTTGATATGGTGTAATAGCACTTTTGGTAACAGGGTTCCTGGAAATGATCTATCGAGCTATATATTTCCAATCAAATCTCAATAGCATCGCAAACAAAACAACCAGCGTACTCACTCAGGCAGCGAAGTTTTTTATCTACCTCGCTGGGCCTATAGCAATTATTTATATAATTATTGGGGGGTACTATTTTATAACTTCATGAGGCAATGAAGAACGAACCGACAAAGGGAAAAAGATTCTTATGTATACCTTTTTTGCTACTCTTATGCTCCTCTTGGGATATACTTTTCTGATAGAAATCGTCTGACTTACTCTCTTTTAAAAAAGCATCTATGAAAAAAACAATCCTTCTTATACTCTTTTTTAGCAGCACAATAGGCACTGCAGTATTAGCTCAAGACAATCCTAATTACGATCCAGCATGATCAAATTTTTGAACGCCAACAGAAATTTGCACCATAACCAGTGAGCCATGCAGTATTGGAGCTACTCAGTCCAGCATCAGTGGATGAAGCGGACAAATGGCACGATACCAATGCTGTGTTTCATCAGGAAGTGGATTTGTGGATTTTATAGCAAGTATCTATAAGTATGTCTTTTTTATTAGTCTCGTTCTCGGGGTCCTCTTTATGGTAGCGCTCGGTATAGGTCTTTCTATTTCAGGTTTTGATGAAGGAAAGATCAAACAAGCTGCCAAGACTCAAATTGTAGCCACCATAATTGGACTTATTGCCCTTGCTTTGATTCCATGGATTCTCAAAACTGTTGCCCCCTTTATCTTCCAATAATAATTCTTTTGCATTTTATTATAAAAGACCCTCTTCAAAATGAAGAGGGTCTTTTATATCTTGTTATAATGAAGTTTTCTTCTTGTAGGATAAAGCAGCTCAGAGAAAGATAGAGATGCCGAGAAGCAAGAAAATAGGGGTACCTGTCTGAGGTAGCTTATCAATAGCTACTGGCTTCTTTTCTGGCTCCTGTGACTCAAGCGGAACAGAAGCTGGTACCCTATCTATACCGAGATCATCTGTCTTTTTTTGAAGGTCACTCAAGGAAGCATCAGGCTGCATAGGTGGGACATCTTTTGCTGATTCTGCCTTCTTTACTTCAGTTGTTGGTATCATATTCACCACAGTAGTCTCTGGTGCTTGAGTAGTTTCCTCGCTAGGAGAGTACGTAACGGTAAAAGTTTTCTTTGACTCTGGAAGCATCTCAATTCAAGATGTAGTGGTCACTTTTTTAAGTACAATATCATGTGATACATCTGGTGCTAATTTTCCTTCGAGATTTATCCGTATGATACGGAGGTCATCTTTCGATACAGTAATATCTTTAATTGCCCGGTTCTTCTTGGTCTCGGTATTGGCAACTTCTATTTGTGATTTTTTGAGATCTATTGGATATGAAAAAGTTAAAGAAATATTTTGATCATCAATGGCCTCTACATTTTTAAGAACAAACATTGGGGCATGAAGCGTACTGGCATGTAGGGGGAGCGTTGTTCCCACTTTTACACCTTTACTATCGAATCATTGTACTATGAGATAATAATCAGTTCCTTCGGTCATTTTCTGGATTTCAATATGTGTCTTATCGATTGATGGTGATTCCAATATTGGCTCAGGAGCTTTAGGATTAATAAGACTCTCTTCGTCATAGAGGACTTTATAGGTTGTTGCTCACTCAATAGGCGACCAATCAAGAACGATAGCATCCCCGCGAATTTCAGTAGCTCGGAGAATAACCTGAGAAGGTTCAAGTGCAAAAGTAGTGAAAACTATTGCCAGAAGAGAAAGAATGAATATCCTGTACATAAGAAAAAGTTATTACCCTCCTACTCTAACCTACTTATGTTATACAATCAAAACAAAAATAGAAAAAATGCTGGTTTTACACTTGTCGAAATAATGGTAGTCATTCTAATAATGTCCATACTGATTGTTCTGGGAAATTATTGAGTTTTCACTCAAAGACGAGAAAAGGCCCGAATAGAAGAATTAGCAGTCCAAATTATATGACTTATTGATCAAGAAAAGACTAATGCTCTCCTCGGTAAAACTGAAGGAGGAGCCATTGTGAGAAAGAGAAAAATAGACATCAACTTTAATAGTTGAACCTCGACATTAAGTTACATTGCACATGCTGATCTCGCACAAGATATTGAAGGAACCTATTCAGTAACGTCTACGCCAACGAAAAATTGGCAATTTTTTGATCCAAGTCTCACGGCGAGTTTCTACAATTGTGATAGCGGAACAGCAGCTCTTTTACCAGGAACAACATGACTAACAATAGAGCTTACTTGAGATACTCTTAATTTTACAACTCCTTCGGGAGTAAAACATATTGTACTGATGGTTTCTCGTGATACAGTCTATTGGGAAATCCATATGGATAAACGTACGGGGGTGACTTACGAACGAGAAAAAGATCTAACAGGTTCAGTTCCTTCATGTACATAATTCTTAAACTCTAGTATGAAATTTATCATTCTTATTATTGGTATCTTCCTTTCCAGCTGGGTTTCTTTTACGGTTTATCCACCCCTCCATACCTTCACTATTGGGCTCCAGAAATATTATATTAGTAGCCAGGTAACGCTTAACAAAGCAAATACTACCCTCGGTAAAGTTACCAGTACATCTGCGTATCAGGAGATAGCAAAAATGTTTGGAATCGAACAAGCTAAAGAGGCCGTTAAAACTCCGAGTTCCGGGGATAAGGCTATTATTGAGAAACTCTTTGATTATAATTTGGCCCTCTGGGCATCCGTTATCTGTGGTCTTCTTACTCTCAGTATTTACTTTAATATCATTGCTTTTATTGCCTTTTTCTTCAAACCGATTACTTTCATGATGAAGAAATAAAATCCCTTTTTAAAAATCCCCACTTTCCGTGGGGATTTTTAATATATTCTAAGATAATTATGAATTATCTCGTCCGAGATATTCATATGTTCGGCTATCAACACGGATTTTTTCACCCTGGCCAATAAAAAGAGGAACTTTAATCTGGAGACCAGTGTTTAATGTTGCTGGCTTGAGATTATTAGAAGCAGAATTCCCTTTTTCTCCTGGTGGTGTATCAGTGACTTCGAGTGTTACAGAAGGGTCAATCTGGACATTAATAGGATTACCATCCCAGAACATCACTGTAGTCTTATTTCCATCTACGAGAAAATATTTTTTATCGCCGATAACATCTGCATTGATAAAATAACTCTCATAGTTTTGAATATCCATAAAGTGGTAAGAAGAACCATCAAAATATTGATAATCAGCATCTCGCATCTGAATATCAGCTGCTTCCACTTTATCCACCGCATGAAATGTCTGAGGAATAGTCTTACCAGTAAGAAGATTCACGAGCATACATTTCTCCATACCTTTTCCCATCGCCACCTTGAGGTGTTCTGACTTGATCACTTCATAGGGTTGTCCATCCATGAGGATACGTTTTCCAACCTTTACATCGTCCATACTTGCCATAAAAAATACCTTAAAAATTAAATAAGTGCCTAGATACTACAGAAAAATCAGGAAATGCAAGCTCCAATAGAGACTAAGTTTCGATTCGCATATCGACCTCATCTTATCTTGCGCTCTTGGTATATTAAAATTTGCAATTGAAGAATAAAAACTATATACTATACAAAATATCTTATGAAAAAACATGTTTTCTATGGTGTCGTTCTTTTTATTACAGTAGTACTTCCAATACTTGGCATGGTAAATTGCAATGGATGGAATGAAGGATCCATGAAGGCTTCTGCTTGCCTGATAGAAAATCCATTCTTGGTATCGTATGCGAGCTTTTATTATGGTTGGATTTTTTTATCAATTTTTACACTTGGTGCGCCACTATTGATATATGGTGGAGCAATATTTTTCTGTTCTCGATGGATAGCAAAAAAGTTTTTTAAATAATGCCTCACTCTAGGAAAATATTTTAAAAATTTAATTATTTTTGAAGAACATAGCAAAATTTCTTCTTCCCTACTTGAATCAATTTTTTCTCTGAAGAAATAAGTATCATTGCTTTTACATCAGCAACAATCACCTCGTCGACTTTTACGCCTCCACCTATAATCGCATTTCGAGCCTCTGTCGAATTCCCTACCATACCTATTTCACGAATGAGTGTTACAAGGGGAACTTCTCCAGATACATATTGATATATCATAACATCCTCATCTCGTGGACGAGATCATCCAGCAATCGTTGCTTCAAAATATTCCTCTGCGTGATTAACTAAATCAACTGAGTGGTAGAGTCCTACAATTTCTCGAGCAAGTTGTTTCTTGAGCGTTCGAGGATGTTCACCTTCTGCAAGTTGTTTCTTGATAATTTCAATATCCGCCATCTCAACTACTGTGCAGCTCTCGAAATAAGGAATAATCTGCTCATCAGGTATTTCCATAATTTTTACAAACATATCATTAGCTGACATATCAAGCGAGATAAAATTTCATGCTGTTTTGCTCATCTTCTGACCATCAGTTCACATAATAAGGTTCATAGTGATAATATCTTGCTTTTCTTGTCAAAATGCTTCTTGGAGAGTGCGACCAGCCAGCAAATTGAAATATTGGTCATTACCACCTATTTCAATATCCGCATGAAGAACGACACTGTCATATCATTGCATTAATGGATACAAAAACTCTTGTAAGCTAATACGTTCTCATGCTTTATATCGTTTTGAGAAATTATCTCGATCCAGCATTTCAGCGACTGAAAAATGTTTTGCCAATTCCCCTACCCCACAAAAATTCACCTTATCAAGTCATTCGCTGTTATAATATACCTCTACTTCTTTTAGATCGAGAATTTTTCCATACAGTGAAAGATATCTTTCAGCATTTTTTCGTGTTTCCTCACGACTCAACATCGGTCGTTCCGCATTCTTATCAGATGTATCACCTACTTGAGCTGTTGCATCACCAATAAGGACAATGATTTGGTGACCCATTTTTTGAAATTCTCGAAGTTTCAAGATAGTCACAGCATGTCCAAGGTGAACTATTGGTGCGGTGGGGTCAATACCGAGTTTTATACGGAGCTTTTTTCCGCTCTCAAGACGCCTAATGAGATTTTTCTCATCAATAACTCGAGAGACTCACTTTGTGAGAAGATTGGTGTAGGTAGACATACGAGAAGTATAGAGATTTTTTAAGAGTTTCAAACTTGGGATAGGAATAATCTTTTACTACACCACTCTAGTAAATTTTGAAAAGAGAAAAACACATACTGGACTCTTGTGTATGGGGCTTTTGGGATAGTATAGTTCTACTTTTATTTTTTAATTATCAAATATGGGCAGTTCATTTATATTTATGGGCATAGCAGGTTTAATCTTGGCAATAATCTGATTCATCGGGGTATATATATCTACATCATATGGTCTCTATCTTCTTGCAAAAAAATATGAACCAGTAATAGAGCCAGCATTTTCCTGGATTCCATTTTTAAACCTCTATGTCATTATTAAACTTTCGCAGAAATCACCTTGGTGGGTATTGGGCCTCTTTGTACCATTATTAAATATTTACACTGTGTTTTATGTCTATCATGGTATAGCTGTTCGAACTGGTCGAGGTATTGGAACTATGTTTCTTCTCATCTTTTTCATGCCTGTAACCCTTCCTTGGCTCTGACTCAAGGCAAACGATCGTAAAACAACACTTGCTTGGTTACTTGGAATCGGAGGTATAGCGTGTATCATATTCTGATATGCTGGAGCATTTACATGACTCATACTAGGAAGTGTCAATATGAATAATAAACAAATTAATGATGAGAATTGAATTGAACAAATAGAAACCAGCTGAAGCCCTTCAGTCTCACAATTGCCACTTAATTATATGATTTATAGTGATACAGCTGAAAGTCCGCTAAAAACAGCATTTGAAAATCCAAAACTTCAAACCGTTACTGAGGGAACAAATTCCTTAGGTGAAGGTTTTTTGCACACCGGAAATGGAAATAATATTAATATCGGCTGAAGTAATTTCACTCTTCAGAAAAAAAGTGATGTTTATATACATTTAAAAACAAGCACCGAAGCTTCAGCATTTCTCTTTACTGACGAACAAATAAAAAAATTTCAAAACTACAAGACCGAATCCTATGGTGGATCTTATGATTCAAGTGCACAACAAGATATAAATAATTTTAAACCATTGAGAGCAATTACAGAATCCTATTCAATGGTATCATTAGATCCGGGAGGATATATGTTAGTTGTTGTTCCAAGTGAAAAAGCAATTGATATCTCCACTACTATTAAAACAAATTAATTTTATTTTCCAACAAACATTATGCCAAAAAGAAATCACACTCTCAAAAAATCATCACGTATCAGTGATACCCTCATTCCTACTGTTATTGACAAAACTCCTAATGGGGAACGTGTTTATGATATTTACTCTCGACTTCTTGAAGACCGTGTCATATTCCTTGGTGAAGCTATTGATTCAGCTGTAGCAAATACCGTCATTGCCCAGCTTCTTTTTCTCGAGAAACAAGATGCAAAGGCACCTATTACTCTATATATTAATAGCCCTGGCGGGCATGTGACTGCTGGTCTCGCTATATATGATGTCATGCAGTATGTTAAGCCAGATGTTATCACGGTAGCTATCGGTATGGCAGCTAGTATGGGGTCAGTTATCCTCGCTGGTGGCGCAAAGGGAAAGCGCTATTCCCTTCCTCATGCAGAAATAATGATTCATCAGCCACTTGGTGGTGCCGAGGGGCAAGCAACCGAAATCAAGATTGCTGCTGAGCATATCCTCAAAACTGGTGGTATTCTCTATAAAATCCTCTCGAAACACACTGGTCAACCTATCGAACAAATTGAAAGAGACTGCGATCGTGATAATTTTATGGATGCAAAACAGGCCCTCAAATATGGCCTTATCGATAAAATCATCAACAACGAAGCATAATATCTATAAACATCTCTTATGTCCTGCTGCGAAAACCCTGATTTTCTTTTTGAAAGAGTAAAAATAGATACTTCTGCGCCCACATTCGATCTCCCAGCTTATGACCCAATTCGAGATGATGAGACTCGCATTGATTCCAAAAATCTCAAATGAAAATGGGTGGTCCTTTTTTATTACCCCGCTGATTTCACCTTTGTCTGTCCTACGGAACTCAGAGATATGGCGCAAGCAAAAGAAAAATTTGATGAACTCAGTGTCACGGTACTCTCTGCTTCAACCGATACCATCTTCTCTCATCGTGCATGGGTACAACATGAGTGATTGATGAAAAATTTCCCCTATCTCATGTTGGCAGACCATAATCTCGATATTGCTGATGCCTATAATGTGTTGGATGAAAAAACAGGTATTGCAGGTCGTGGAACCTTTATTATTGATCCAGAAGGGATTTGCCGAGGTATCGAGGTGACAAGTGGTCCTCTTTGACGAAATTCTGATGAACTTATTCGAAAAATCGAAGCACTCCAATATATGGCTGCTCACCCTGGCACCGCTTGCCCAGCAAAATGGACAATGGGCTCAAAGACGCTCACGCCATCGATTAAGATTGCATGAGAGGTCGAAAAGGAATTGCAATAAATTTTATGAAAAATCAAAAATCCAGTGAAAAATCACTGGATTTTTTGTTTGTTTATTTGCATTCCAGGGAAAAGTATGGCAAGATAAAGGTATCATTTTTATCTTTAATATATCTATATGGAAAAATGAGAAAATCCATCTACAGTGCAGGAGGCACAAAAGCCAAAAGTATCTTTTGATACTGTTAAAGCACATCAAGCGGTAAAAGATGCTTGATTAGATGTGAAAAACAAGGAGCAAATGAGCAAACCAGAAAATGTTATTAAAGTGAATAAAGCATGGGCTGAAACACATGTAAATCACCCTTTGGCAAAGAAAATAAGAGATTTTGCTTTAACTGATAATGCGCAAGTAGCTGTAGATAAGATAAAAGACCTTCAACGAAAACTCTGATTTACTGGAGAAGATGTCGATGGCATTATGGGGCCTAGAACATCTCAGAAATATATGGATTTACAGGAGAAAGGAGATAAAGATAAAGATGCTCAGGAAGCAAAAAAAATATTGGCGGATTTTGATACTGTGCAACAGAAAGATGAATCAGAACGAGGCAATGTAAATAATCCAAAGTTGACAGCCGATGGTCAAAAACTCGTAAAAGAAGCTCAAGAAAAACAGGCTCAAGAAAAGGCAAAGCAAGAACAAGAATTGCAAAAAAAGACAGAAGCCGAAAAAGCACAAAAAGAACGAGTTGATAATGACCCAGAAGTAAAAAAAGCGAAAGAAGATGTAACAAAGGCTGAAATGGCGAATAAAGATGCTAATAAGAAAACTGGTGAAGTGGCTGAAAAAATAGACACAGCGACAAGTAAAAATAAGGAAATAGATACCAAGGTTAAAGAACTGGCTGATAAAAATAAGGAAATAAAAACAAAATTAGCGGCAACTACATGAGAACTAACAGCTACTACTGAGGCGGTTAATACAAAAACTGTTACATCTGATAAAATTGATGGAGAATTAAAATTAAAACAGGGTGATATTAGTCGTAAAAAAGATCAATTAGAGGCAGCACAAAAACTTGATGATATGGACCCTAATAAGCAAAGCACAATAAATGCACTCACTGCAAATATTGCAACATTAGAATGAGAATTTACACAAAAAAATACAGAGAAACTTTCTATTGATAGAGAAATAGCTCCTTTAAGAGAAAAAGCGACCAAATTAACTGCCGATATACGGACACTAACACCTCAAGCAGAAACAGCAGCAAAAGCGCTCAAAGACTACACTGATAAAAATAAAAAACTAATATTGCTGCGTTAAATAATGAAGCAGGCACTGCTGTTGTAGAAGAGCGTAGGACGCAAAAAGATCTGGAGACTGCACAGAAAGCCCTGGAGACTGCACAGAAAAATGCTGAAAGAAGCTCGAAAGAAATACCAAAACCCGAAACAGAAGACAGAAAAGAGGATGGAGTAGCTGAAAACGAGGCAGAGGCAGCAAAAGAAAAAGCAGAAAAATAATAGTTTTTATATTTTAAAAAACCCACCTTTCGGTGGGTTTTTTAGTATTCACAAGAATTTACTTCAGGAATCGGTCAATAACGGCTCGATATTCGAGGCGGTTTTTTACATCATTGAAATGTTCAGTACCTGGTTTTGCGAGTTCGAGAATACGAGACTCAAAATCAGCATTATGAGCATAGCGGGCAAAAACCTTGCGAATTTCAGTCACGACAACATCATCGGCAATTTCAGGAGCATAATATTTCTTGAGAGCTTCCATAATAAGCATTGACTGTACTCGTTTTTTAGCAACTGGTTCGAGATGTTCCTTTTTAAATGCATCTTCAGTCGTTTTGAGATGTTCGAGATAGGTCTTTATATCCATACCTTGTTTCTCAATCTCTCGATTATGGTATGCCCAGAGATTATCAATTTCTCGTGCAACCATTTTATCGCCAATCTCGACAGGACTTGCTTTGATAAGTTCTTCAGTGAGTTTTTCTTCTGCTTCTGTTCGTGCCTTTTCTTTGCGATCAAGAAGCATCGCTTCACGGTATTCTGTCTTAAAATCAGAGAATGAAAGCTTTTTACCCCATACTCGCTCAATCAGTTCTTCATTCCATTCTGGTTTATGCGGATACTGGACAGAGAGAATAGTGGTTACAAAAAATGCGCTCTTGCCAGCAAAATCCTCACTGTGATAATCCTTTGGGAAAGTTACTTCAAATTCTACTACATCACCTTCTTTTGAACCAATAAGAGCTTCTTCAAAGCCAGGAATCATCATCTTTGCTCCAATAGTGATTTCAAAATCAGTGAGTTTCATACGATCATCTGTAGTTCCGCCTTTTTTATCATATCCAACAGCATTTACCATGACCTTATCCCCTTCCTGAATAGCGAGATCCGTCTCGGAAACATCGCCATTTTCATCATGATGATGTCCATGATGTGCCCCACGAGGGTGAAAATGTGTTCCACGAACAATGATTTCATCGAGTTCTTTTTGGAGATCCTCATCAGGAACAGCTACAACGGCAACATCGACTTTAATTTTTTCAATTTTTTTCATATCCAGATTCACTTCTGGAGCGACTTCGACAGTCAAAATAACCTCAAGTGGAACAATAGAGGTAACATCTTTGATTTCTCCCATATCAACTGGCGTGATTTCGAGCTTTTTTAGAGCCTTTGGATAGAGAACTTGTAGAGCCTGATTCAGGGCTTCTTGCATAATCCTCTCCTCCCCTATTTCTCGAGCTACCACTTCAAAAGGAACCTCGTCTCCCTTGCGGAAACCAGGAAATTGTCGTTCTTCTGCGATAGCACGAACTGCTTCTTTTTTATATTTTTCCATCTCAGCACCACTCTCTTTGATAGTGATTTCAAACGTGTTTGAACTCGCCTTTTTGCTTGTTGCCTGCATACTTAAAATAAATAAGAAATAATGCAGGGATTATAGGGAAAAATATGAAATTGCAATCAATCTCAGGAACGAGATCTTCGTCTAACAGTACGGTTATTGATTTGTGGGGGGATAATAACTCGGGTAAGTACTCGGTGCCATTCCTATTGGCAATTGATGTTGTATGTTATCTCTTGTTGTTTCTGCAATATTTTTTACGGAACGTGACTGTTCAAATATAGCCTGTTCAAAAACACAGCCTGAAGGAAATGGAGCAGCTCCATCTGGAACAACGGCCAGAAGACCTTCCATTTTTCAGAAAAGTTGAGTATTTTCAAACGCCATGTCACCGCAAAAGACAGGGTGTCATTTAGGAAAATGAACAGTCCTTAAATGCCTACAGTCCTTAAATGCACGTTCTCAAATAGAAACAACTGTTGCAGGAATCTGGACTTCGGTAACAGGCAGGTTCTCAAAAACGCATGCACGAATTTCAACTACAGGTTGTCAATTAATTGTAGGAGGGATAACAATATTCCCGGAAAAGGGAACAATATCTGCACCTAAATTTGGATTACACTCATCTTTAATGTCTAGGATAACCACACCTCATGTATGCTCACTAACCTCAAAAAAACTCTCTGGAATGGTATGAGAATTGACTCCAACCCTTAAATTTCATGACGAAAAACCCCTTTCCCAAGGAAGGCTAGAGGTAGCTGACAATGGACTTTCATTTCATGTCATAGTATTTCTTTAAAAAATAAAGATTAAGCTGCTTGAGACAGAGAAAGCAGATGACTCACCCTATCAGAAACAGGGGTTTGTAGCATTGGGTGAATTGTCTCCATAATTACAGACTGAGAATCTGTGAGTCTTATCTGTCAATTATCGAGATATCCTATAATATTTAGTCCTTTTTCAGGACCACGAAACTTAGATGCAGTATCCCCTTCCAAAAAATCATAAAAACATCCTCTTTCTTTATTGAAATAAACATTTTTTCTCAATCTCGTGTTGGTTCATTTTTGTACAATCCATACTTCATAAAACCCGCTCTCCGTAGGAGCTCTTGATGGTATCAGTGAGGATGATTGAGGTAAATTCATAAATTTAGTACACTCATTGTATACTATGATATGTATTTGTCAATTTTTATTCTTTTGGTTCCTCTACGGTTTGCACGAAATCAAATTGCGTATTATCTGGAAAACTTTGGTTATATCTCAACACTACTCAGTTAACTTTTTCACCATCTTTCTTAATCTCAACGATAGTAAATCAATTTTTCCCAGCATCAACATGATAAATAACATCTGATGGGTCTAGAGAAAGAAGAGCCTCTTCATCCAAGATCATGCTGTGCTCATTTGGTTCGGAAGTAAATTTACCGATCAGATTATCACCAGAGTATTCCTTTGTAACTTCAAAAACAAGCTCACCAACTCATCCATCAGTACCTGGTTTATATCCAACAAGTTTTCGTGTTGTACCACTCGGTGAATGTAAAACATTTCCAAGATGTAAATCACGAGGAGCAAATGCACCATCTGCAGAGACACACATCATTATTGAAGCAACTTGTGTAGAAGTCTGGGAAGCTACCGATGTTGGTGTTGCACCCATAGGTTTCAGTGGAATACGCGCAGCAGTAGAGACTCAAGTAGGTAAAGGTAATATACGAGCAGGGGCACCACCTGGAGTCCGAGGAGCAGGAGCAGCATTAGGGAACGACGGCATAATGAAAAATTAAGAAATAATATAAGACAGTATGGACCTATTTTTTGTTTGTCAATATTATGTAGGGCTTAAATTTTCTGTTTTCAAAAAACCAAGAAAGAAATACCAGAAAGAGAGAAGAGGGCTAGTAAAATACTTCCAAGGTTTATAGATGATTCGGGGAGTACACCACCTCAAATATCCTGCGTCGCATCTTTGAAATCCAGGGTATATTTCGAGGACTTGGTAGAAACTTTTTTAGGAGCTTTTGGAATGGCTCAATGATGAATATGAAGCTCAGTCTCTAAATTTTCACCAGTTATGGTATCAACAACATGTAATTTTACAACAAAGTCTCAGTAGGGTATTTTAAAGCTAGAAGGATTTTTTCCTACAAATGTTTCTTCATTTGGTAATATCCAAGTATAAGTAATATCTTTTTTACGATTATACTCTGCCTCCAGATTGACTGAACATGAACCACGACTACGGCACTGAAATACTCCATCCTCCCCTATCCAACGATTTTTACTCATCTCACCCTGAATCAATATCTTCCCTGTAAGTGGTGCAAGAAAATGATCAGAAATAGCATCAACAGTAATATCTTTTTGGAAAGTCAGGATTCCAACAGAAGTAGTGGCATCTTCCGAAGGAGTTTGTTCTTGAAGGATGACTTTTACTGTGTAGTCTCAAACAATCTTTGGATACCAAGTAAGTTCATAATCTCAGACGTTATCAGTGGCAATTTGAGAGGAATATACTTCTCTATTTCAGAGAAGGAAAGTAATTTTGACAGGAAAATCTCACCATGTATGACCACTTACTTTGAGGGATCAATTATCATAAAAACGAGCCGAAAATCAGGTCATTTTTTTTGTAATTTCCTCCCAAGAAGGAACTTTGTCACATATTCCTTCTTCCTCACATTTCTTTTTTTCAAGCTCTAGCAATTCTTTCTGAAGCTTCAAATATTCTTCTTCCTGTTCTTTTCTGAGTTCTTCCTCTTCTTTGGCACTTGTTTCATCAAGAGCTGAAACAACAAGAGGGTCTGACCAAATACCAATTTTAGCTTTCTTAGCTACTTTTTCCAAAGCATCAAAAGAATCGTAATACATAAATTCAAATCGTCTCTCCATCCGACCATACCCCTCTGATATCAATCTTGCATTAAATAGATGGCAAGTGTTAGTAGAAAAATCTCCATCGCATTCCCAGATATACCCCAATGTTCGACCATACAGATCCAAAAGATCATGATCAAAGGTCATCCAAACTGTTTTACCAGTCAAAGTTTTTTTAGTAAAATCAGAGGCTTCTTTGCCAAATTTTTCCACTTCCTTATGAGGATGAACGGTTTCAGGAGTATCAACTCACAAAAGTCTGATACGAGTTTTTTTATCATGAAGCATGATATCAATAGTATCTCAGTCTACTACTGATACTACGGGGACTTGTACTGGTGGAGTATCAAGCATCTCACGACGCAAAATATAACCACTTGGAATATCAAAATCCCAAGAGAAAGAATCAATCAAGAAATCACCACAATGAATCTCAAGTTTATCGTGTGAGTTTCCGAGTGTGATACCGGTTTGTATTTGTCGGAGTCGAAGAGTCTTCCCAGGAGAAATAGTTCCAGACAAGGTAAAGTTCCGAGTGTCATCAGATAACACGCAAGCATCTAAAGAGTACGACTCTGATGATAAATTTTTAAGCTCTATCCATTCCACTGTGTCAGCGTGAGGAGGGTTTGGAAAAACAGCAGAAATCTGGATTTTTCCCTTCATTTTTTCGCAATTCTCACACTTTTTTTCTTCAGAATCAAACTTCTTTACTACCTGAATATCATAGAATGCTTCAGAAGAAACACCTGCAGTGCTCAGAACACGAAGAATAACATGGTGATTTCCGAGCTGATATTTTTCAGTACTGGGGTTTTCTTTTTCAGAGGTATTTCCATTTCCTAAGCTCCAAAAATATGACTCGGCATTGAGACTTTTTTCGCCTGTGAAATTCAGTGAACATGTTTCGTCATCACCAATCGCGCAGATAATCCCTCCGGAAATAAGTCGTTTGTTCTTTCCAATAGTTCCCTGAAGATCAATATGTGCCTGCGGTAATGTAGAGGAAGGAAGGATTGTTCCATGAAAAATTCTCAATGTTCTCGTAATATTATTATTAGGAAAAGCAGGATCAGAAACTATCAGAGTTACAGTAGTATCGGAGGGAAATTTTACATATCATGGATTACATTTGATATCAGTGCCCTCCGTTTCAAAAATACCTGTTCAGAAATTCCAGTGACACATGGCATTTGCTGGAACTTCAGCAAGAAAATTCACTTGGCAGGTATCGCTGCGACACTGCCCATTAGTATCAAGTCAGCTCTGAATTTTTATCTGCACAGTATTTAAGTTTATCATCGAAGTACCTCAACCTCCTCCTCATGATGATCCTCATCCAGTAGCACGAATAGGATTCTTGAGAAGAACTTCTCGAGTTGCCAAAATAGTATTGTCTGAAGTTTGTAGTATTTTGAATGTCAGCACATGATCACCAACTGGAACGAGAGAGGTATTGGGGTTGCAGGGATCAGCGGTGGTCTCCAGAGGAAAATCTGCAGTGATTTCACAGGTAAGTTTGGAGCTTTCTAATCCATCCAACAAAGGATTAAAGAGGAGATTAATTTTACAATCAGATTGAGAAGAATCACAGGTATATTCCATAAGTGAGATATCCTCTTTGAAAAGGAGATAGGTAGGTGACTGCCAACTGAGAGTGGATGTTATTCGGAGCGGGTCGATGGAAGTATCTTTTGGAGGATTCTTGAGAAGGATCTCACGAGTACTGAGAAGAGAACTATCAGACTTATTAAGTATTTTTATTGTTATAGTATGGTCTCCAATTGGTACTATAGAATTATTTGGATTGCATGGATCATCAGTAGAAATCAATGGAAAATCCGCTGTGATTTCACAGAGAAGACGAGAAGAAGTTACTCAATCGAGGAAAGGTGTCACTTGAAGATTTACCTTACATTCTGGTTGCTCTGGGTCGCAAGTATACTCTGAGAGTGATGTATCGTCCTTTTGAAGGAGGTGTGTTGTTTGTTGCCATGCAAATGTACTCGTTACTCGGAGTGGGTCAATGGAAGTATCTTTTGGAGGATTTTTTAGAACAATGCTTCTAGTAGCTACAACTGAGGAATCAGATTTTTGAAGAATCTGGATATTAATAGTGTGGTCTCCAGAAGGCACCAGGGATTGAAGAGGATTACAAGGGTCTGAGGCACTTGGGAGAAGCTCAAAATCTGCGGTGATAAGACAAGTAAGTTGAGAATTATCTTGTCCATCTTTCTGCGGTGTAACCAGGAGGTTTATTTGACACAATTCAGCCGCAGAATCACAAGTATATTCTGACAAGGTAGCATCTTCTTTGAGAAGAAGTTGTGTAGAATTTTGCCATGTTATAGCCGCAGAATAAACAGGAGTTCATCCAGTTCCATCGCAACCAGTTCATCCACCAGTGTCTAGTCATATCCCATTATGAATAAGTATATTCCCCTCCCTTTCCAAGACACCTGAAGCAGTATGAAAAATCATAATATGCACCGTGTGATCTCATGATGGGAAAGTAAGCGTATTGGGATTACACTTTGTATCTTCTGTCGTGGGACCAAATCAAAAATCTATGACACAAGAATAATGACTTACCGGTTCTTCAGTTGGAATACTTGGCGTGAAATCAAAATTTACCTTACATTCAGTTTTTGTTGTATCACACGTATATTCTGCGAGTCAGATAGTATCTTTTTCGAGCAAATAAGTTGGTTGTTGAAATGTCCAGGTAAGAGTAGCAACATCGCCCAAAACAAGTCATAAAAAAACGCATCCTCATACGACAATCCAGAAACGGAGCGAAGATGCGATACGAATGAAAGAAGACATAAAGAGTCTGTAAATAATTTTACAGATTCTCTCTAACTTGCAAATTTAAATTGATTATTTCCCCAGAAAAGCCTCCAAAATAGCTTCTTTCTTTTCTGCAAGTGAGAGTTTTCTATCGAGTGATTCTGCCTTTTGTGTTTGTTCTTGTCGAGCTAATTCTGATGAAGAAAGATATTGTGTTAGTTCGGCATTTTGTTTACGCAGTCTGATAATGAGGATATTCCGATGGATAATTCGAGGTAAAAACCACACGATACCAAAAAAGATACCTAACACACAGGCGATAAGCGCAAGTATCCCCTGAGAGAGATTGAGAGAATACGAAAAAAGTGAAAGTGTTACAGGAGTATTATTTTGAAATACAAAAATACCCAGAACAGCTACAAAAATAAGTAATACGATGAGGAAAAGAGTGGATCGCATAAAATTATACTATCCAGCCAAGAGCATAGAGAGCTCCTGTGACAATAAAGACAATTCCAAGAAGTTTGAGAGCTGTAATAGTCCCACCGATGCCAAAGAACTTTTCTGCCCATGCAAATGAACCAACAAACTCGTATGTTTGACGAGTATATTTCAGGATAACAACCCCGAGAAGAATGATACCAACACCTATAAGGAAATTCATAAAAAGAAATTAAAAACTTTTATAGCCAATACCTCTCACAGTAATCAAAACATCATCCCCTACTTTGTGACGAATGTTTTTGATATGTGTATCAATAGTCCTATCGTAGAGAAAATTTGCATACCCCATAATTTCGCGCATCAAATCATCTCGAGAGACAATTTTTCCAGCATGATTGATAATGTAGGTCAGTATCTGAAATTCAGATTTTGTCAGTACAATGCTCTTATTGCCACGAATCACACGGAGCTCAGACTCGATAAAGCGTAAATCCTTGTACACAAGACCTTTAGGAGGTGTCTGAGAAGTACCCCGTCTAAGAATAGCCTTGATACGCATGATTACTTCCCGAGGACTGAAGGGCTTTCCAATATAATCATCTGCCTGATACTCAAAAGAAGTATTGATATTATCTTGATCATCCCGAGCTGACAACATCAAGACTGGAACATGAGAAATCTCACGAAGCTCCCGTAATACCGTGAGTCCATCTTTTCCTGGCAGATTGATATCAAGAATCACAACTTGTGGGGAGAGTTCCATAAACATCTTCACTGCTTCATCGCCACGCATACATACATGAACGTGAAATTCTGATGCCAAATACAGAACGAGAGAATCTACAATTCATTGGTCATCATCAATCAGAAGAATGGATATCTTTGGTTCAGTCATACTTTCCTATTATAGCCATAGAGGGATTATTGCAAGACAAGCAAAAACTTGATTTCTACGAAAGAATCAGATAAAATAGTGAATATGAAGAGATTCCTCCCTTACATACCCCTTTTCGTCCTCGTTTTTTGAGTCATGATGGTACAAATTGGTTCATACAATACCTCTGGCATCATGAGTAATGCTCTCATAGGGTCGGAAGAGATAATAATACCTCTTTGTGCAAAACCTACAGATTTTACATCGGAAAATAAAAAGGCGTGGTGTGAAAAAGGTATGGAAAAAAATATTCAGAAAAATAAAGAAACATGGAGTTGGACTTGTGCACTCTGAGATAAGACTGCACAGTGTACTTTCACAGAAACAAAAACCTATCCAACGAGAGGAGGAATATATTTTTCTCAAAAATAATATGCAAATATCTGGCCTCTACATCATCCTCGCGTCTGCTATCTGGTGAATAGATGGTTTTGTCAGACAAGGTACACCTCTCTCTGGAAACCTCCTTATAGCTCTAGAAAGTAGTATAGCCGGTATTCTGCTTTTGTGCTTCCTTATTATTTTTAGAAAAAAGCATATTAAAAAAATAGAGAATATATATTACTTTATAGCTATGGTGCTTCTCTGAGGTGTGGCTGGCTCATGGTGCTTTGTACAGGCCCTGGCAGCAACGAAATCCCTCTGATTTGTATTTGTTCTCATAGGATTACAGCCTATTTTTACTATCATTTCTTCTTCTGTCATATTAAAAGAGCATCCTCGTGCTTCATTTTACGCCTTCGCTGCCACAACGATATTCGCCAGCATATTGCTCACAATTGGCGATACAGGCTTTTCGCTGGAAATAACCTCTCTTCGTGCTTATATATTTGCACTTTTAACAGCTATTTTATGGGGATCTTCCACGACGATGAGTAAAGTCGTCATCACTCACAATTCACATCTTTTTGCACTCGCACTCAAATTCTTCTTCACAGGAATGATAGGTTGGATAATAGTATTTTTGAGTCATGAGATGATTGGAATCTGAGCTATAATAAATAAAGTCAGTATTCGCCCTTTGAATATTATTTTTCTTATTTTTATTTCAGACATTCTCGCATCAACTCTCTACCTCAGAAGTCTCAAAAATATACCAGCTACTATCGCCACTATTTTTGAGCTCGCGTTCCCCCTCACGGGTTTCATCCTCGATTATATCCTCTACGATGTCACGCCATCCCCCATGAAAGTCGTTGCAGCATTTACCATCCTTGTCAGCATCGTCATACTCCCCCACTGTCATTTCATCGAGAAAAGATGAGACATTCAAACTGTTTTAGCGTAATCTAAGCAGCAATATCGCCTTTATTTCGAAAAGTCTTGCTGGGCGGAACAGCACGAGCTCGTTCTATTTTACGAAGAAGTATAGCAACAGCTGGGTCAAATGGTCTTCCTTTAAATGTATTAGGAACAGCACCGTGTACTGCGGCTATTGCTTCTGCAAGTTTCCAACCTGGAGATTTTTCTCATTCATTAGGGTCATCCTGCATTCTACAGCGTGGACCATCAGATCTTGGAGATTTATTTCTAAGGTCATTTAATCAATCAATCCATGCTTTTACATCGTCTTTTCCTACCATCTCCACTTTGACTGTCCGCACTTCTCCCCCATTAATCTTAGCAATTCTTCGAGCAAGCTCTCGGCCATCAAATCTTGGAGCACAGGAAGGCAGAGATTCATGTTGAGGCTTATTCATAAAAGAAAATTATAGAATCATTATCACTCAGAAATACTTCTGTCAATATTAAATACCCTGTTTTCTAAACCATTCTACTAAATCAGGGATAGCTACCACCTCCTGTTCCATCGTGTCTCGATGACGGATAGTAACAGCATTCTTTTCAAGTGAATTCTCAAAGTCTATCGTCACACACCATGGCGTGCCAATCTCATCAAACCGAGCATAGCGCTTCCCTATTGAGCCCGTCTCATCGTACCAAGTCATAAAGTTTTTTGAAAGCATAGTGAAAACTTCTTCTGCTTTTTCATTAAGTTTTTTCACAAGAGGTAAGACTGCAATCTTCACTGGTGCGACTTCTGGTTTGAGTCGGAGAACAATTCGTTCAGCACCTTCTTCATCTTTAACCGTATCATACGCATCACAGAGAGTCGCAAGGAAGAGACGAGTGAGACCAATCGATGGTTCGATAACAAACGGTACAAACTTGGTATTTTTGACGGGATCAAAATAGCTCATATCTTGCTTACTTTCCTTCATATGGGCATTGAGATCAAAGTCGGTTCGTGAAGCAATTCCCTGAAGCTCGGAAAAACCAATACTTGGAAAATCGTATTCGATATCAAATGTCGCATCAGAATAATGAGAAAGTTCATCTGCCTCATGTTGTCGAAAACGAAGATTCTGTTCCTTGATTCCTACTGTTTCCATCAGGAATTTCTTGCAATCTGCTTTCCATTTTTCATGCCACTCAAGCTGTGTGCCTGGCTCACAGAAAAACTCAATTTCCATCTGCTCAAACTCTCGTGTTCGGAAGATAAAATTCCCTGGAGTAATCTCATTGCGAAATGCCTTACCTACCTGCGCCACACCAAATGGTACACGGCGACGACAGGTACGAACAATGCTTGGGAAATCGACAAAGATTCCTTGGGCTGTTTCTGGACGGAGATAAACAAGTGCGGAAGAATCTTCTGTCACACCCTGTGAAGTCTTGAACATCAAATTAAAACTTTTTGTTTTTGTCCAATCACAAGCACCACAGTTTGGACACTTAATTCACTCAATAAAAAAATCTGTTATTTCTTCAGCGCTTTTAAGTTCCTCAATTTTCTCACCTAATTTTATCAAAGCTTCTGCCTTATTTATCTCCTCATCTATTTGTTTTAATATTTGTTGGTATAGGCTTTCTTCTGCCTCTGAAAGATCTTTTTTTAAAAATACTAATCTATCTCATTCAATTTCCTCTTTTCATCAATCTAAAGCCTGTTTTGTTCTATCCTTTAATCTATCAATGACTATTTTTTTCGCAGAAAATAAATCACATCAAAAAACTTCTTCTACTAATTTATCTCAACGAAATCTCTGATGACAAGATTTACAATCAATCAATGGATCAGAGAAACCACCCACATGTCCCGAAGCGACCCACACCTGTGGATTCATCAAGATAGCTGCATCGAGGAGCACCATATCTGGACGACGCTGAACAAACTCTCGTATCCAGAGATTCTTGAGGTTTTCCTTGAGGAGAGAACCGAGAGGTCCATAGTCCCAAGTATTTGCGAGACCACCATATATCTCTGAGCCCTGGAATACAAATCCGCGATTTTTCGCGAGGTCAACAATACGTTTCATAAATAAAAAGTTAGGAATATTAATAAATATGTTTCATATAACACTCTTCACAGAGTACTTTTTCGGGTCTTTCTAGGGTATAGCTTGTTGCGATTTTTTTATGACATTCGTCACAATTTCTCTCAAACGATTCGCGAGGATTACGGAGTTTCATCAGTTCGCGATGACGCTGTCTCGGATGAATCGTCGGAAGTGGAATCGAGTTTTCGATATGAAATGCGAGTTCTTGCCGGATAATCTGAAATGGTTCAGCAGTAATAGGACATCGAAAGATGGTCGCGAGAAGTTTCTCAATATTTTTTTGAGCAGCCTCATGTCCCACTTTTCTCTCATCATATTGCAATATATGAAGAGGCGGTTCAGAGGTATTTGGTACGATTTTACTTCTTATCGGTTCCGCCCAGACACCTCATCGAGCCAATACTTCAGATTCAGAGAGAGGATAAAAATCCATAGCCACTGAATCGTTATATGGGTATGGGGAAAGTGGAAATGGAAAAAATTCTCCCCATTCTCCTGTAGATTTCATATGCTCTATAACACGGGTCATCAATATTTCATATTCATGTTGTGAGTATGTTTTATTCAAGAGGACATATTGCCCGTGATTTACCCCAATACAACCAAAGAGGTTTGAAGAATTGCGACAACTATCACAATACCAACTATCCTTACATGAATGAAGATAAAAGCTATAGTGGACATTACTGGAGTCGCGTATCACGCAAGTATGTGAACAGAGTTCACAGTACGGCCAACCCAATGAATATGCCCAGGTACTATCTTTAGCATCCATAAAGCTGATAGTATGACGAAGATTCTCACCGTTGAGACCATCAAAGCAATCCACACAGTCGCGACAATTTTGGAGGTGATCACCAATGCAGGCTTCCGCACTGATAAATTGGCTTTCTGGACGGATTGAATCTGATCGTATCTTCTCAAAAGCTGCTTTCGCTTTTCACCAAAGCTCAGAACTTGATTGGAGTAATGCGAGAGTCTTTTTAAATTCTTCTGCGGTCGCTGGTTTGTTGTAGATATAATATTGTTTCCCGACGAGATTAGAGCAAGCAATACAGTTCTGACAATTCTTGAGTTGATAAGAGAAATAGCATTCTTGTGAGTCTCGACATTCTTGGCAAGAAACGCATGATGCGCATCGTATGACATCAACACAGTTATAGACATTTTCACAAAAATTTGCCATCGAAGAATCAAAAACATTTCTTCCCCCATTTGCCCAATAGGAATAATAAATATCCTCTGCTTTGCTGACTCAATAAGAAAGATAACAATTCTTGGAATTTCTGCAGTGACCTGTATAGGCGCAGTTTTCTGAATTAAATATAGTCGTTCCTTCTCGTGGAACTACTTTTTGTAAGGCTCCATATTGCTCAAAGAAAGTCTTTGAAAAATCAAAATCCATCGAGTAGTCAAATGCTGACCAATCATCTGACCACCAGATCTTATTTTGATACACAGGAAAGGCCGTATTTTCTCGATAACATGAAAGAATTGTTTCACCAGTTTTATCACACTTTCGTGGAAAAAGATTTAATTCCTGTCGATAGGCACATATATTTCTATATAGCTCTTCTGGGCAAAGTGTCGGACTCGGAATACCGAGTTTTTCATAGAGAGCTATATCCTTATCAGTCACAAAAAACTCTTCCCCCGTAATACGGCACTTTTTTGTTTCAATGATGTTTTCGTTGAAAGGAAGAAACATAGTAAGAAATTAAATATTTTGATAAATATAAATATTATTTTGAGAAATTCCATTCACAAAATCTGTTGGAATGATTTCTATTGGTTTCCAGTTTTTGAAACTAATACGATACAATATAAGGATTTGTTTTTGGGACATTTTCGCTTGCAGAATTTTTTTTAAATTTGGTAAGAAGATATTGGGAACATACAGAAATAAAATATTTGCTCATGATATGTCCATTGTAGAAAAATTATCTTGCACAAAATGAAGATTGGTCTTATTCCGCCGAAAATATTGAATAAAACGACAGAATCGGATTTGAAACGGAATATCCTCTATGCCAAAAAAATCACATTCTGGAACTATTTTGGAAAGTGGAAAAAGAAGTGATCATCGACCACTCCCGAGATCGTAGAAAACACTCTTTGATGGAAAATATCTCTTTATTATCTTACCAATATCTCGTACCCCTGATGAACTCGTCTCAGCATATTCCATTCCAAGAATAAAATTGAAATAAAAATACCAAACATCGTAGAGGAAATATTTGAAAACTACATACACAAAGCACAAGAAAAGTACAATAATTATCAGAAAATGAAGCAAAGACACCAATACCATACGAGAAATTAAAAACCCCAATACACAGAATAATTCTATGTATCGGGGCCTTGGTTGTTGAGGCGGTTCCACCCGAATGTTTCACTTTTTATGTCTTCAGAAGAAGTAGAAGTAGTAAATGCTTCGTAGCTTCAGCGAAGAAGTATGATGTACGAACGTCTCTGTGCCAGAGAGATAAGGCTATTGTAAGAAATAAGTATCAAGTTGCAAGTCTAAAATTTTTAGTTAAATCTTGGATTAGAAAAGGTGACTTGTGATTCTGTTGTGAGAATATCTGGTCCAAATTTTTGTCTATACAGATCCGTTCATGACATTTTCTTTTTTTCTCACCAAACTTTTTCACCACCTAGTTCACCCCATGTCGCTTCAACAGATTTCTCAGTAGGCCCCTCAATCTCAAAGAATGGCTCTAATCCAGGACATTCATCAAAGACAATACTGCAATCACCAGATCTCCAAGTGGTACGATATTTCTCCATTTCTTGATATGGGGTTAATCCTATACCGGTAAATCGTCATAAAAGAACATCGAATGCTTCTCAAGCATCAAATTCTTGCTCAATCGCATGATGATTTGTTTCTTTCTTGATTGCCACTTTGACACCATTTCATTCATCACGGATACGAATCAAATCAATTCATTCTGGGATCATAGAATTATCACGTGGTCAAAATTTAAAAGCCCTCATAAGGACCTTATCTTGAACTAATTCTGCTCTTTGGGAAAGCACAAGAAAGACCTCGGAAATTTTTGGAGGAAAATACTTGTATTCCACTTCAACACAGGGGCTTGATTCTCGAGCTTTGGGATGATTAGGAAAGAGTTGTTCAATAAAAAGAGAAATAGCGGACGGTTGTCCGATCAATTCTACAGACTCATCAGAGCTAGGTCTCATATGTAAAAAGAGTAACTAATAAAGTTATAAGCCCATGATATTAGGTTCTAATTTATTGCAAGACTCACGGAAATATATAGAATGCCCTTATGTCTCTCTTTTCTCTCGATATATCAGAAATCCTCGGAAGCCCCGTTGGCACTCTTCGAGAGTTTCATTTTGAACAATCTCTCCCAAAAGATACCTTCAGCGATGTTATTTGTACCGAAGATCTCATCATGGACATCAAGCTCGTTCATCAATCCTACGGCATTGAATGCCTTTTTATCTCACTCGAAACCACAATAAATATACCAAGCGAATCTATTGAGTGAAAAGAAATCTCTCTTTCAAACCAATCACGAGAATTTCACCTCAAAAAAAGTGAAAAAGATACGGATGACATCCAGTATATTGATACGCACGATATGATAATAGATCTCACGCAAGCAATAGAAGAAGAATTACTTATTGCGGGACTCTAATTATTCTTAGCTAATACTAGAGTTAGAAATACCTCACTCAACCAGGGATTTATAGAATTTCTCTACGTGGATGCAATAAAGTCTTCCACTGTTTCAAAAACATTTATTCTTTCATCTTGCATTGTTCCATCGAGCAATTCATTTCTATTTTTCAAAAGCCTAAGACTCGGATCAATCATTTTAAGCGCATGAGGCTCATCAATTTGTAAAATACATGGATCTTCCATAACATCTACCATGAACCAGGTGTTTTTTATTTTTATAGCATTTGAGACGTGCCGTGAAGATTTTAATCAAACAATTCTTGATGCTCAATCTGTTTTTTCAGTGATGTAATTAAAAAATTTCATTAAGAATATAGCCCAATATCTACAAGTTGATCCATTTCATCTTGGATAAGTAACCTCACGAGGTTTCATAATGTGAAAAAACTGCTCTCAAAGACTCATTTGAGAGAATTCTTTATACCCCTCCTGTGTAGATTCTGCCTTGAAATTATCTCAAGAATTAAAAATACTTATTTTATCAATTCGTAATAAGCTAAAAAGTTTTGAGAAAATCTGTACAAAATTATGCGTATTTAATTCTTCTTTTTTGAAAAGAACTATAAATATTCTAATCCATTTACGGAGTTCTTTATCGAGCTCTTTGATATATTCTTCTGTTTTTCCATAAAGTTTTAGGTCATGTATTTTATCTCTTGTACCCTGGATGGCACTTAAAAGAGACTCGGGATGTTCACCCGGTATGGCATATTTTTTAAAAACATCAGCAAGTTCATCCATATAGAGATATTAGCATATTTTGATTGAAATAGCAATTCCTTGGTATAAATTTGAAGGTGAGAAATATGAGAAACCTAATATAAAATCATCCTATACAAAAAAATCTCCCAAATTGAGAGACTTGAAGATTCTATTCTTCCTTCTGCTATACATTATCCCCTTCAGAGAAGAGCCCAAATTGGTGATCTCACGGAGAATCGAACTCCGATTGCGGGAATGAGAATCCCGTGTCCTAACCGTTAGACGATGAGACCATGAGAGTAGTGATTTTCATCACTACTCCAAAAGTAATTACTCACTTTCGATACCCATAGATCGAGCTGATCCACGGACAATCATTTTCGCTGCTTCGAGATCGTTTGCATTGAGGTCAGGCATTTTTTCCTTCGCAATAGCTTCAATCTGAGCATTGGTCAACTTACCAACTTTTACCTTATGAGGGGTTGCAGAACCACTTTCGAGACCTGTAGCCTTTTTGATGAGGTAGGTCATAGGTGGTTGTCGCATCTCAAAAGTAAAACTACGATCATCGTAAATCGTGATAATAGTAGGCAAGACAGTTCCCATACGGTCACGAGTCTTGTCATTGAATTGCTTACAAAAGTCAGCAATCTGAATACCGGTTGGTCACAAAGCCGTACCAATTGGTGGGGCTGGTGTCGCAGATCCGGCAGTGATTTGGAGTTTGACTATTCGTTTAATCTCCTTTTTCTTTGCCATAAAATACAAATAATAAATACAAATAGAGGATACAAAAATCTGAGAGAGAAGCCCTGTTGAACAGGCAAACCGACGATGTATACTCGAAAAATGGTGGGTCCTCCGGGATTCGAACCCGGGACCAGCGGATTAAGAGTCCGATGCTCTACCAACTGAGCTAAGAACCCACGCCGAGGAATTATAACAAAAAATATTGAAAGGCAAGCTATTTTTTGAGAACGATTTGGGCAAAACTTTCACGAAATGCCTGAACCCCAAAATGCTCTGCATGAGAGACAATTTTTTCTGCACCATCATACTTACCAGATTGAATATTCTCATGAAATACGAGAAATCACTTTTCAAAGCTTTCATCCGTTTCTTCTGGAAAAAATTCCCCCGTTACACCGTTGATATTTGTCTCAAGAAGTCAGCCAGCCGCTTGCCCAAAAACTGGCAATCCAGCTGCCATAGCCTCAATAGGCGCAATACCCGCATCTTCTTTTTGTGGCATCAGAAATCCTCGAGCCTGTTTGTAGACTTCTACTACTTCTTCATCACTGAGCCGTCCCAAAAATTCTACCAAAGGTCCGGCAAGCCTTTTAAGCTCTTCAAGTTGTGACCCAGCACCAATAATCTTGAGAGGAATTCCAAGTTTTGAGAGAACTCTCACAGGAATATCAACACGTTTAAAGGGAGTAAGAGCACTCGTAATAACATAAAAACTTCTTTCCGATACTTTGTATTTTGTATTTTGTATTTTGTATTTTTCTGTATCAACTGGCGGATAAATAATAAGAGAATCTCTTTTATAGTATTTTTGAATTCGTGCTTGCACTTCCCTACTGTTGGCGATATAAATATCTGGCGATTGAGAGGCTTGAAGATCAATTTTTCGGAGAACAGCAAACAACGCTCGAACCAATGGGCGAAATAAGACTTTCATTTCAGACTGTACTTGGTCTGTCCAATCCCAGAGATACCGTGCTGGAGAATGACAATAACAAATATGAAATGGTCTTTTTTTTGTATTTTGTATTTTGTATTTTGTATTTCTTCAAACTCCGTGAGCAAATCCAGAAGAACTTGAAATAATCAAATCATAGCACGAGAGATCAATCCCAGAAACAGAAAATGTCATCAGAGGTAACGAGGCTCGTGGTTTTTTTGTAACATTATACAGCCATTGTGCTGGACCTGCACAGTAGATTTTTTCTTTTGGAAATATTTTCCCTACTTTTTCCTCATCATACATGAGAGTGAACACATCCGCTTCTGGATACATTGTGATAAATTCCTCCAAAACTCGCTCTGCACCTCAGAGCTTGATAAGCATTTCATGGACGATAGCAACTTTCATAAATTTTTTAATCAAGAACAGCAAAAGTATATACAAATTCTATTTTTCTCAAAGGATGAAATGCTTGCAAAAGCAAAAAGGGGGCGATAATGATTCTGTGACAGAAAAATTTTTTCTTGCCACGTTCTATTTCCTATCTTTTCTCTATGGAAACATCAGTTTTTTTGGCACAAACATTAGCCATTTGCTATCTCAGTATCGGTATAGGATTTTTTGTGAGTAGGGATTATTATAAAAAAGAACTCTATAAACTCCTCGAAAACCCATGATTTACACTTCTGGGAGGATTTATGGCTATCATAATAGGAGCTTTGATGATTTATGTACACAATATCTGGGTGGCAGATTGGACTGTCCTCGTAACCATCATTGGATGGACTGCATTGATAAAAGGTATCTGGTTAACAGTTCTTCCACAATCAGCTTCTAAGTTCCGTTCATGGCTTCAACCAAAAAATCATTCCATGGTTACAACAATAGTTCTCGTATTAGGGCTTATCTTCTGATATCTTTGATTTATACAATAATCTTATCCCACATATGTCTCATATAAATATTGAAATCAAGGCTCGGTCAAATGATCAAGAAAAAATACGAACTCTCTTACAAGAGAGAAATGCTGACTTTCGATGAACAGATCACCAAATAGACACTTATTTTAAAGTAAATTTTGGCCGATTAAAATTAAGAGAAGGAAACATTGAAAATTATCTTATTCAATATCAAAGAGAGGACAAAGAAGGCCCAAAACAATCAGATGTTATTCTCTTCACTTCCCAACCTAACTCTTCACTAAAAGAAATCTTGATAAAATCACTTGGGATTTTGGTGGTAGTCGATAAGAAAAGAGAAATCTATTTTATAGATAATGTAAAATTTCATATTGATACCGTTCAAAATTTATGAACATTTATAGAAATCGAGGCTATCGACAATGATGGTATCATAGGAAAGGATGTACTCCTGGAGCAGTGTCAATCTTTCTTGAATCTCTTTGGGATTGCAGATAATGATCTCATCTCAGTTTCCTATAGTGATTTGTTGTTACAATAAACATTCCTTGATAACAAGAATCCGTACCATTTGGTACGGATTTTTTATTATATTTTAAGCTACACTCCTATCTTCTCTCTCAAGGAATAAATGTCACTCGCGAGTCTTTGGTCTTTTTTGAGCATGAGATCGAGCTTTTTGCAAGAATACATCACAGCAGAATGCTCTCGACCATTAAAAATATTTCCAATTCGTTCGTAGGTGTAGCGAAGTTTATTCTTGAGGAGGTACATCGCAACTTGTCGTGGGACCATCACATCTCGTGAACGATTATCACCGAGAAGCGCAGAGAGCTCTACTCCAAAAAAATCAGCAACACCTTGAATGACTTCCTGGTAGGAGACATTTCGGAGAATATTTTTTGCGCTGCTCTCCCCCATCATTTTATGTTTGACACCGAGGCGATCAAATCGGTTGGTGATAGTCTCAATCGTAGGGAGTGAACCAGAGAGTTCATATTCTGCAATCATCTGATTGAGAATCCCTTCAATTTCACGAATATTCTTTCCCATGTTGTAAGCAATATATTCAGCTACTTCTTGAGGAACGATAAATTCTTTTTCACGAGCTTTTTGTTGGAGAATAGCGAGACGAGTTTCAAAATCTGGTGCATCAATATCTACCATGATTCCCCATTCAAATCGGCTTACAAGTCGTGGCTCAATCTCTGAGAGCTCTCGTGGAGGTCGATCAGAACTGAGAACTATTTGACGACCTGCATCGTAGAGTATATTGAAAAGTGTGTAGAGTTCTTCTTGAGTTTGTTTTTTCCCAGCGAGAAATTGGATATCATCGACGAGAAGAACGTCAATAGAACGGAACTTCGCTCGCATTTGTTCGATTCGGCGATCCTTAACAGCATTGACGTATTCGGAAACAAATTGATCAGAGGTGATATAAACAACTTTCTTTTCTGGAGATTTTTTCTTAATTTCTTGAGCAACACCCTGGAGAAGATGTGTCTTTCCAAGTCCAACATCAGAGTAGATAAAGAGAGGATTATAGAGAGCTCCTGGTTTGCGAACAACTGCCTCACATGCAGAATACGCCAGTTGATTACTTGGTCCAACAATGAAATGTTCGAGATCAAATCGTGATGAAAAATCTTCGCGACCTGGATTTGCTTTTGCAGTAGATACTTTTGCTTTCTCGAGAGTTGATTGAGAGGTCTTGAATGTTTTGCGACAATCAATAACCTGTGTATAGGTGGGGTTTTCTATTTGTGAATCAACAATGATTGCGAGAGATTCGACCTCGCCCCAAACTTCCTGAGCGCAAGAGAGAAGAATTTCTGAAAAACGATGAGCAATATTGTCACGAATAAATTCTGAAACGACTCAGAGGGTGATTTTCTTATCTTCAAAACTGACTAAGCTCAGTTTCTGAAAATAAGTCAAAAAATCTTGTTTTCTCATTTTCTGGATGAGAAGCTCGGAGAACGACTGAAGATGTGTCATGTCGGAGAGAGAAAACATATGAAGGTATTATTGAATTTTGATATTCAAAGTCAAAGAAAAAAAGTCTTGATTTTCATGTGAAGACAATTTTTGTTTTATAGCCTGCATTTTCTCAAAATTGACTTTCTATATTATATAACAATATAAATATAAAGAATAAAAAGAGAAAATATTCAACATCTCTCAAACTTACCCAAATATGGTAGAAGGACTAGTGTCAAGAATGAGCATCTCCTCCTCCATGGTCATCGTGTGCCGAAGCATCATCTCCAGTAAAAGGCATAGCTGATTGGTCAAAGGTTTTCTTCCCAAAAATTTCATTTCATTTCACATAGAGAGCACCGAGAAAAAATGTGAGCTTAGTAATCCAGTGAGAAAAAAGTATTTTATAAAAAGCCAGCAATGATCCTACTAAGACTATAATATATGCTCGCTCGATAATCCATGTATACACTCTCGCATTAGTAAAAAATGATGTCTGCAAAAATGTTTGAGAAAAGAGTGGATCCTGGCTCATAAAGGCAAATCTTCCTGATGCTGCCGAGAGAAGCACTACACCAAATAACACAAAGAAAGCAGAGAGAACTAATATTTTAAGTAAGAACCAGAGAGAACCACGTATCATACCACCAGCATGAATTCCTACACTTATAGGAGCAAAGAAAAAGAGAAAAATCGTCAAACAATTTGTGGACCATAGGAGTATATCTTTGCGTTCAAGAATCCAATTTCAAAAAAATAGAGTACTCGTGATACCGGGCGTAGTGATTGTTATTTGATAGAGAAAAAGATAGAGACCAAGCCCGAGCAGAGCCCCGAAGAGTGACTCATAAACTTTCTGAGGACCGTAGAGAAAAAAGACCACGAGAGCAATAATATAACTCAAGATAATAAGTCCATCAACAGAGTTAGCAAGAAAATCAAACATAGAAACCATTATGGATAAAAAAAACTGGTTGCAAGATAAGCACTAAATAAGAAGCTTGATAATATCATCAAAGTTGTCCACATGATAATCAGCCATGGCAATACATTCCTTCTCGGGAAAGCAAAAACGATGATAATAGCAACTTTTTATGCCTCATTTTTTCGCACCCACAATACCAGAAATAGAATCTTCAATTACCATACATTGAGCATATGGAATTCAAAACATATCAGCACAACATCTCCAAAATTCAGGATCTGACTTTGGCATTTTCATATCCTCATGCCCCAGGATAGTAGACATACTCTTTGAAGTAATAAAATAGTCTTGAACATTCATTTTCTTGAGAGCATTTCTTATGTAGTCATATCTTGAGTTTGATCCAATGGCTAAAAGAATAGAATGTGCACGACAGTAAGACAAAAAAGCTATCAAAGTAGCATCGTATTCTTGTTCATTACCAAGAAGTATATTGCCCTGTTTATCCGAAAAAATGCGATAGAGAAGAGGCATAGCATGAACTAGTACTCCATCAAAATCTAAAAGAACAGCACAAATAGACATACAGCGAAATCTTATGATTGAAAACTCCGAACAATACACCATCGAGATCGAGATTCGTACCACATAAATCCAACCACTAACATCAAGGAGGGTATCTGAAAATACATAGCTACTAGAAAAACTAAGAGACCTCATAAGCCGCGCCCAAGAATTCATTTTTTCTGAATATTACATGATGATTTTCACCATCATAATCGAGCGAAAAGTGTACGGATAAAAAATCCGATTACATAACCGAGAACAAGCAAGCAAAGCGAAAAAATATATATCATAGAGTAATTGTAATGCAAAAAGTAAAAAAGAAACCTTTCACAACTTGCATATTCAAAAGCAGAGATACACTATAGTTCTATGAAAAAAATACTTATTTCTCTTTGTATCCTGTTTAGTACTGGATTTGCTCTCGCTCAAGACCTCACTGTTGGTGATACTCTCACTATCTATTTTAGTGAACTTTTTCCAATAGTATATATGAATCATAATGATGTCATCCTCAAATATACCGACATAGGAAGTAATAAGCCTGGGTTACGGTCAGCACTTCAAAGGGGCATTTATTATGGTATGATAGCAAATGCAAGTTCACCAATTAATCCTGATAACCCCATGAAAGATAAAGTCTTTGCAGCTTTATTAAAACAACATTTTGGTGTTACTATAGCCACTGATGATTCCTACCTGACACTTAGTGATTATCAAAATTTTATGAAAGGCATCAGACTTTCTTTTGCTTATCATCTTCTACAAAAAATTAATGCCTCTTCAAGCCAAAATACACCTGTCACAGATATTCCAGCCGTTTCTCAGTTAGGATCAACAAAAAAATATTACATTTTAGATGAAGTGTATAAAACAATTAAAGATAATCACCTCAATGCTAGTACTCTTTCAGAGGATAATCTCGTATACGGAGCTGCCAAGTGAATCGCAGCCGGAACAGGTGATGAATATACTCAATATTTTCCTCCAGAATCTTCCCATGTTTTCCAGCAAGGTCTCGAATGAAAAATAGCCGGTATTGGTGTCCTCATCGATGTGGATAGTAAAGATGGTTTAGTAATAAAAAGTGTCATAGAAAAGAGCCCAGCTGAAGATGCCGGATTACAACCGCAGGATAAAATAATAAAAATTGATGGTGTTGCTGTGAATACAAATGACGGGATTGATGACGAGATAGCGAGGCTCCGTGGAAAAGAAAAAACAACTGTGGTGGTTACCGTGGTATCTAATAATAAAACAAAAATAATTACTCTCACAAGAGCGGTCATTTCGATACCTCTTGCTGAAATAAAAGATGTGCAAACTGCTGAACTCATCACCTACCGGGAAGTAGCTTTTGGGACAGATAAAATACTCGAAAAACTTTTAAATAATTTCTTGGAAAGTGGCAAAAAAAGACTTATCCTCGATCTCCGAGATAACCCAGGAGGTTCTATGTTAGAAACAAAAAATATTCTCAATTTCTTTATCGACAAAGGTAACCCTCTTGTTACTCTCAAATATCAGAAAAAACAAGAAACTTATTCTGCCACTCTCCCTCAGATGGCAGATTGGTCAAAATATGAAATTATTCTTCTCGTCAATAAAAATACCGCCTCTGCTGCAGAAGTTATTGCTTCTGTTTTGAGAGAATATATGCCACTTAATCTGGTTATTATTGGAGAGAAAACCTACGGAAAAGGTGTTGTGCAGGAACTAGTTTCTTTTGATGACACCTCTCTTCTCAAATATACAGTAGCGGAATGGATGACGCCAAAAGGAATTTCCATTAACAAAATTGGTATCAAGCCAGATATTGTACTCTCTTTTGATGTTAACGCCTGGAAAAACAACAAGCTCGACACTCAACTCATAGCAGCTGAGAAATATGTTTTTCCTAAAAAGTAAGAAGCAATTACTACGCAGCCTTTTTTAAAGTCTCTGTTTGTTGGGGGAAAGGTACTATATTATTCTGCATAGGACTCCCCTGTGGCCGCATCTTAGCCTCAAATTCCTCAAGGGTCTCGCTTGTCACAGTACGAACTGAAGACGCTGTTCATCAAAATCGGTCATTCTCAATATCATCGATAGTGCATTTACTAACATTGATTTGTTGTTTTACGATTTTACTCCAAGTCTTTGCCATTTTCTCACGATATTCAATTGCCTCAGCCACTTTCCCACTTTTTTGCAAATCATCAGCTTTTTGTTTTATTGTCTTAATCTTGTTAAAGTAATCCTTGTATCTTGTATGTGCTTCGGCGTGTGCGCCTCATACAGTAAATTCTTGTACAGGTATAAGTCCAAACATCATGGCCGTCATACTACAATATTCAGCTTCTGGATTTGTAGCTTTGATTTTCTGCTCTGCTAGCCGTTTCATGGGATCTATATTCTTGTGATAGAGTTGATCGCTGATTTTATCAATAAAATGTTTCCTTTGCTCTCCTTCAAATCCCATATCTTTTGCCATCTTTTCTGCCATTTTTGGAATTTTGTAGAGGAATCATCGGATTTCATTAAAAACACCATCTCATGATGTCGCACCACCACCACTCGCATATTTATCGTCCATATTTGAATCCCAGTAAGCATCCCAATTTACCCATGCCATAGGATATCAAACATCAAAACCATCCCGAAAACGGAACTGATCACCAGTATAAAATGCCTTATCGCGTGGCATGTGCGTATGACTTGGAGAATCATACGTATTTACGAGTCGATCATAATATCCATGTATATAACGTCTACGCTTTTTAAGTTGCTCATAATCTCTTTTCTTCTGTCCTTCTGGCATGGCTTCCAGCATCTCATCAAATGTTTCCGGCGCATTCATCATGAGGTTGAGCATCGGATCACGCATACCGGTCAGTTTGTGCATCATCTCTTTTCCATTATCTTTCCAAAACTTTGTAAATCGCTTTCTAAACTCTTCTCTTGTGTCACCATTAATGCGCTGAGAAGTAAGCTCTATGAGACTCTCCAGCTCCTTACCAGCTTTCTCACTAATAGTATATGCGAAAGCAATGCTTGTTTCTCGAAATGTATCTCATAATCATTTATTCTGACAAAACACAAACATAGGGACATGATTTCCTGATTGGAATAAGTCCCTAGCATGTTGCTGAGTCATAGGTAATAACTGTTGTTCTCGTTGCCCAATCATCATAGCCATATAAGGCATGGTAGAATATTCTGTTGGGTACCCTTCAGCAAGCCAAATATCGGTTGCTGCTCCAAAAATTTCCGTTGGTTTATTACTGATAATAGAGGTCATCATCCAATCCAATCTTTCTTCCATGCCCACACGTTGTTCCATATTCATCTTTCCTCCATCTTTGAGGTTATCATGCCCCTTATTCATATACTTTTGAAAGCGACGACCAAGATTGGTCAGCATAGGATGCTTGAAACCACCAAATAGTTTATAGCAGGCTTCTATTTCTGAAAGTGGTTCACCAGTCTCCTTATTACGACAATAATCCGGCCATTTTTCTCCCTTATGAGGAGGCATGTGTGGATATTTTGTCTCACCAAGAGAGTGTACAATGTTATTATACCAAAACCAATCTCTACATTTATGTCCATGCAGAGTAGCTCGTGCATCTTTTGCTCCATCATCATAGGGATACAGCTGACCAAAATTATGCATTGACGCAAACATGGCAGCCATAAATTTGGCTGCTGGAAAATGCTCTGAACGAGCCCACTTTTTTATCAATTTTGTACGATGCATACTTCCCATGCCATCAATCATATTCACTAATTCATCAATATATGATTGAAAACTATTATTTGAATTTGCCACCATGAGTGAAGGCCACTCAGCCCAACGGAGAGCGGCACCAATTGGTCCTGACTTACCACTTTGCAATTTCTCAATAGCAAGAGCTGCTGTAATCTTTCAGTGGAATGCGTGATCTTTATGGTGTTGTTCCTCCCAGGCTTTAAATGGGGCTTTCCAGAGATCACCATGAAGCAACACTCCAAGGCTATGTGAATGTGCAAAAATATTAAACCAGCTCATGGGTTTCTCTTTTGTATCTTTAAATTTTTCTGATATATCTGGTTTATCGAGTTTGTATCAAGAATTGGACTGAAGATATGACCACAGAAGTGTAAGAGGTATAGTGCGTGGGTGGTTTCATTTGAAAGTGGGGTGTTTTTTAAATTTCCCTGTTTTTTTATCAAAATCAGTTTGAGTAAATGTTCCCTGGCTTACCTCTACTGTGTCTCCTTTAATGCCAATGATGTGAAGATCTTTTCATTCTCAGCTATTTGCTCTCACAATCGTTTTTTCGATTGGCGTTCCTGTTGCATCAATCTCCATCAATTTACCATCCTGGATACAGACATTCTTATTATTTTTATACCCCCCTTCTGAATTATGTGCCTGACTACTCATCAGCATATTAAACTGCTCAACACTCATGCCCTTCTTAGTGGGTTTTCCTCCAGGAACACGAAAAACTGAGCTATATTTTTTCTGAAATTCTTTGATGTGGTTGATGAAATCACGAAAAGTCATTGTTCGATGTGAATCCTTTCCGTCTCCCCATCCATCCCAAATACGAATTTCACCTGGCTGTCCGTCTTCTCCTGCAATAACCTCTTCAATCTGGAATGTATCACATTTGTTTTCTTCAGGACTCTGAAGAGCGAATACCATACCAGGGAATATATGGCGTTGTTCAAGTTTTTCAGATTCTCGTGTTTTATTAGCGTCTTGGTAGAGGAGATTGTCTAATTCTTCATTGAGCACATCTTCGGTATAAATCTCCGTGGCTCCATATCGTGATCGAAGTTCTGTATGAACTTCTTTATCGGTATAAAAACGAACCTGGTCTTGGTCGAACTGTTTTTCAAGATTTGTATGAAGAGAATTATCTGCCTGCCATCATTCTACAAAATCAATACTCATATCATCTCCACTTCACATTAGGTAGTCAAATAATTGTGGCCCGGTATAAGATTTTGGAACACCTCATGGTGTTAATCGACCTTTCTCATAGGGATTATTAGGGTCAACAGATGTATTATTACCGAGAAATCGAAGCTGGATTTCACTTGAATCATCAGTATTTTCACCTTGAGTACTATCGATGGCGTAATATCCGACAAGATCTCTCTGTCCATTAACGCCTTTTTTTCGCCACATCATAACACTTCCTTTTCCAAACTTATCAATATTTTTAATCTTATTGCCGAGACTGGTCTGGAGTTTTTCTACCAGGGCCCCATCGGTCATGATACTGTCAGGATTGAATTGATACGTATGAAGAAATGATTTTTCAAAATCTATTGCACTGCTTGTCGCGAGGCTCCCTGGACGACCAGAACCAAATTCTTTCAGACTTTGAACACGTCTCTTTGATCCCATTGTGCCGAGAATCTTGATTTGCAAATCACGATCCAATTTTTTTGTAGCAAGACGTGAGGTGGTGTAGGATTGAGTATGGAGGGATTGAGCAGAATCTTTGCGATATTGAATAATGGCCTCTTTTCGTTCAGGGTCTGTGACGGAAGTAACTTGAGAAACTTCAGGTACATCACCGAGAATTGTTTTAGCGGTCTGAGCATCAAGTGCCACTATTTCATCATAGGAAACAGTAGGAGCGAGGCATCCAACCAGATAAGTGAGAATCGTTGTTTTATCTGCCTCAGACATGCAAGTATTGGCAGGACCGAAGAGCATCTGGTAATCAGCTGAGAGATCTCATTCGGCTCCATCCTCACGTATGCGAGCAAATGCCGCTTGTACATCCTCACCTTGTTTGAGATTAAACCCTCAAAGGAGGGTATTCCACGCACTCTGAATACGCTTTGTATCCTGTCGTGTTGGATCAAGATTTGCTATCCTATTATGTATACCATCAAAATCAGAGAGATTTAAAGATTTATCAGGTGGTACAGCTTTGATGGCTCGTTTTATTACAACTTTACGAGCACGATATATTTCGAGGAAATTCACCAATGCTATATCATTCTCTTTGACAAGATAGGCTTTAAGAGCTTTCTTGTTTTCATCGGTTAGCTCAAAATCAGCATCTGCTGACTCGACACACGCATCAATCATCTGTTCTCGAGCACTTTCTTTTATGGACTTATTATGGTTGATTTCATAGAGAAATATATCATTAAAGCAGCCTGTCTTTGAAAGAAAGTTCTGCATAGCCTCAAGCGTATCGGATTCGAGACCCATAATGCGTTTCTCGCTCGTTGATACATCAAAAAGGGCTCGCTGAAAATGTTTTTTGAGTTCTTCTTCGGATATCCTCTTCTGAAGGTATTCCTGGATTTTCTCTTGCATATCTGACTGTTTCATCATCTTGCGGCATTGCCTTCCTATATACCGTGTTTGCTCTACAGAACTGTCTGGAGAAACAACACGAGGATTATCTAATTCTTCCCTATTCTCTGCAGGTCATGTAGTTCCTCCAGTTGTCATAGAAGTATTGTACTAAGAAAAATAGGAAAGTCTAGCTTTTTTGTTTCTTCCAAGCTGTCCAAGCGCCTGAAAAAGCAAAGGCAAGAAGAAGGAAAATCCATACTTCAGGTCCTGTTTTTGTTTTAGTCTGTTCTGGTGTAATTGTTGGAGCCACTTCCGTTTCTTCAGGCCCAGCAGCATTGAGAAGTGGCGAAGTTGTTTTAGGAGCAACAGTTGTAGGAGGCACTACTTCTGGCGTAGGAGTCACTGCAGGAGTTACAGGAGGTGTAACGCCAGTATAGAAAGTATTGAGGACACAGATGTTTCTACTTTTTCCGCTATCACTTTGATTGAGATCTTTATTATATTCCTCATAGAGAAGAGGTGTTTTAAAGAGGACTGTATCCTTGGCTCATTTCCCTGTTATACTGAGTTTTACACCAGCTTTAAGTGTATAGAGACCTATTTTATCACCCTTTTCAATAAAGAATTCTCGATCAGAACCTACTGCATACCACACAACATCGGTACTGAATTCCCAAATCTGATCTGCAGCTTCAGGAGTGACCTTTACATCAGTCGTGGGGATAATTTCTGGAAGTTTTTGAGCACTCTCTGCAATAACCTCTTGGAGATCAGTAGTGCCATGTTCCCATGGGATTTTGGCAGTTGAAATCTCAGAAGTCCACCCGGTCGATGTTTTAGTAGGTGTATATGTATCTGTATAACACACATTACATGCGTTGGTTACAAAGGTAGGATCCTTGGTACAATCAGCCGTAACAGGTTCTGCTAAAACAGAGAAACCAGCTGAAAGTGTGAGAAAAGAGGCTGCAATGGCAGCATTTTTGAGTGAAAAGTGAGTCATAAAAAGGGATTACACAGACACTATACCCTACTTTTTTTTAAATTGCAAATAAATTGTTCCAAAAAATACCCTATTTCACCATTTTCTCAAACTCCTCCACCCACCGAGTAATCAGAGCAAACGCATTGTCATAAAATTCTGATGATTCTGGGTCAATACCGATAGATTGCAAAAGCTCTACTGGAGGTACACTGCCACCAGCACTCAGTACTCGCACATAGTCCTCGATCATCGCATTTCCCTCTCGGTGATATTTCTCGAGCAGAGAAAGAGAGACTAACATACCAAATGAGTACGCATAGCAATAAAATGGTGTGGCGAAAATATGTGGAATCGCTGACCAGCTAAAGTTTTTCTCAGGAGGGAGAATCGGTGTAATCGCATTGCCAGAAAGTTTCTTGCTTTCTTCATCCCACCAGAGATTAAGCTCTTTGTAGGTCAGCTCGCCTCCAGCATGAATATGCTCGTGTACTCGTCGCTCAAAACTGACATACATAATCTGGCGATGAATCGAGCCAAACACATCCATCAGTTTTTGATTGAGGAGTTCTCATTTTTCTTCTGGTGTCAAAGTCTCTGCAATGCGCTCCATGAGGAGATTCTCTGAGAAAATACTCGCCGTCTCAGCAAGCACCAGTGGCGAATCGTACACAGGAGACTTTTGCCCTTGAGCGAGATGGCCGTGAATCGCATGACCCAGTTCGTGTGCTAAAGTAAAAACATCATCAATCGTATCGGTATAATTGAGGAGAACAAAACTCTCAACACCCTTGTCATAACTGGCGAAAGCTCCTCCCCTTTTCCCTGCTTTTGGAAAGACATCCACTCTCCCCTCCTCCATCATCGAGCGAGCATAATCGTGAAATCGACTATCAAATGCTCCAAACATATCAAGGACTTGTTTTTGTGCTTCTTCGTACGGAACCTTTTTTTGAATTGGATGAATCGGTGCGCCCGTATCATAGCCATAGAGTTCAGACACGCCAAGATGCTTCTGTTTTGCGGCGAGAAATCTCTGATAGAGTGGGAAATATTCTTGCACTCGAGACATCAGGGTATCAACGACTGTATCTGAGAGTTGTTCACTGATATTGCGCTTGCTCATAACCCCCTTGTACCCACGGAGCTCCATACTCGAACTCCAATTTTTCACAATACTCGTATAGAGATTGCCAAAAGTTATCTGATTTTGATGCACGAGATACACCGATTGCATCGATTCACTCGCTTTCTTTCGGAGGTCTCGATTGGGATTTTTGGAAAAAGCTCGGACCTCTTCTTCTGTGAGTTGTTTCTGGGTGCCATCTTCCTCTGTCCAAGGAAATGTAAATGAGCTGCGAAGCTCTTCATGAAGTCATAGAATGCCCATCGCACGAGATTTCTTGGTCAAGGCGAGCTCGACTTCCTCAGAGAGGAGATATTGAATATTGTTGGCATTTTCGAGGAGATCATTGCGATACGCTGCGAGGAGTGGCGACTCAGCAAACGCACGAATTTTCTCAGCACCCAATTCTTTCCATTCTTGGCTGACAAACATCGTCAGTTCTGCGAGTTGAATACCCAGATATTCCAGTTCTCCGAGTTTCTTTTGTACCTCAGTATCCTGAGTATCGAGGGCTGAGAGATACGAGAGATAATGCATGGTTTTCTTGCCGACCATATCCAGCGTCTCGCCATACTCGTAGTACTCAAGTACCTCTTCAGGTGTGCTAAATTGTCGGATTTTTCAGCGATATTTCTCCGCATACTCCCGAGTAATCGGAAGCCAAGTTGCTATATCAGCATCGATACGCGGATCAGTTAAACTGTCGTAGAAATAGTGCGAAAGATTCCAGGTGGTAGTGGGCATAAATTATAGTGTTTGATTATATTTTCAAAGAGATATTATGCAAAATTCTATAAGTACAAGCATTTGATATATATTAGCAAAGTCTTGTATTCACGCCCCTCTTTTGACATCAATTAAATTAATTTGTATATCCAGAATATATATGGGGTCAATTCGCATATTAACTTTCAAAATCTCTGGCTTTTTCTTTCTTCTTTTTTCTCCTTCATAGTGTTTTTTCCATCCAGAAAAATCTGTTTCCTCCAATTTATAATCATAATCTATAGAATGCGAGAAAACATTTCTAAACAATTTTATTATTCAAAATAAGTCATCAAAATCATTATTTAATAGTGTTACTTCATTTTTTATAAAACTATGAAATTTTGGTGAGCCATTTTTGTTTAGATCAATTAATTCCATAAACTTAGAAATAATAACCAAGAAAGACATAAGAACAGCAGTTTCTCATAATACGCTTATTCTTCTTCATGCTTGCAATTCTTTATCAGCTGCCCAAGAAGCATAATCAGCTCTAATTTTATATTCCCATCCAACATCCTCAAGAGTAACATCTCATATTGCTTTTATGCTATGAGGATGTAACGGATAGACCTTTTGGATATAGATATTTCAAAATCAAACCTTTCCATCTTTCAATGTTTTTATACATAAACATCAATATAAATTCCACTGTAAAAATGAATATTGATTTCTAATCATTTCATATACATTTTGAATTCTTTTATCTTCTAATGTTGAAGTCATATTTCTTGAGGTCATGTAATTCACTTAAACTTTTACCCCCTCGCCCCACGAAACAACTTATGCCATTTCTCCGGTATGGTGAGTTCGGTGCTTTGTTCGTCTTGTTGTTTGGCTGAGCTGATTTCTTCTTCGACAGAGTATTTAGGGGTTTCGGCAGGCACGAGGACAATCATACGTTCCCCTGGAAGTGCGACATCATCATAGAGCTTCTTGAGGTAGGTACGAGCCGCAGGAGTATCCCCCCAGCGAGCACGCAGGGTCATATAGGCTATTTCTTGTTCGTCTTTTTGTATCTCTCTTTGGCGCTGATTGAGCAGGTCCTCACGAGAAGAATTGCGATATCCTACCATCACGAGCTGTATCACGAGAAACGCGAGGGAAAAAAGCATAAAGATGAAAATGTAGCGTTTTTTCATAACACGCAGAGTATACGAAAAAATGAATTATTCAAAAAAAGAAGATTGCAGGGTCTCGGATTTATAGGCATATATCGGAAATTCGTCATCCATTGCTTGATTGGCAAGTTCGTCGGCAAGCTTGTTTTTTTCTCGGAGCACAGAAGAAAATTGGACTTTTGAGAAAGTCGCGAGAATATCTTTGATTTTTTTATGGAGGATCTTGAGCTCTGCATCTTTGACCTTGTAAATCCCCTGAAGCTGTCGAATCACGAGTTCACTATCCATGACGAGGTGCACTTCTTTGGCTCCCCTCTTTTGCGCCGCCAGAAGTCAGAGCATCGCTCCGATATATTCTGCTTGGTTATTGGTCATCTTCCCGAGGAAGTACTTGCCCGTTTCGATGACTTTGCCATTTTCTGCCACAACAAAAGCACATCCACTGGGTCCTGGATTTCATCGAGAACCACCATCCGTATTGACTGTGAGCATAAGAAAAAGAGATTTGGGAGGATTATCTCGAGTTCAGAGAGGATTGCAACTATTTTTATCTGCCTAAATATTATTTGACAACTAAATATATTAAATATAGTATCATGTATATTTTTACTTAATAATATTTATATGTCTACAGATACTACGGGATCATCCCCTATAGAGCCAAGATGAGAAGATGAGTTACATGACGTATGGAGAAAACTTGAAATAATTGAAAGAGATATTGCAGAATGAAGACCGGCAGCTATCACAAAAACTGTTTTATCAGTATTATTCGCAATTTGAGGAATACTATGAGCATATAAGGCTCTGGAACAAGAAGGAAATCTGGCCAGTCCAGAAGGAATAATAGCGTGAAGCTTTGCTCTAGCTTGAGCAACCTGAGCTGAATATTATAGGAGAAGAATAAATGGTCCTGGAAATCTCCAAGACGAAGTGTTATTGAGGCTCTTAAAGCTGCGAAAAGCACGACTCGTGAGGTAAACATTTTGAATACACGGCCTTGTTGCTAAAATATCTTTCTCAAACAATCTCCTACAAAGGAGATTTTTTGTTAAAGGAAAGAGGCTTTATACTTTATCTCAAGCTTAAAGAGGCTAATAAAAATAGGTATTTAAAATTGACAAAACGTCACAATTAATATCATATATTTAATAATAATATATCATTTTTATATCCTCTATGTGATTTGTATGACTGGAGCAAATAGATTCTTCTCCAACTCCTTCTCAAAAGAAAGCCCTACAATCAATCAGAAAGACAGTTGCAGCAGGAATATTGGCTATAATCTGACTGGGATGATGACTCACAATTCATGATAATGAAGACTTACGGTCTACATCTGTATTATTGTTTTTAATTTCAGGTGCAGCTACTGTCGCTCTAGGGGTAGAGGCATATGACTTAAAAAATAAAAAATGATTACCCCGTATAACAAGTTTAATAGGTCCAAGACATAATCATAGGAATAGGGCATCATAAAGTTTATGATATTACTGAGTTCAAAAAATCTCTATAAATAGAGATTTTTTGTTGGAAAAACAGATTTTTCCTTATAATCCAGTCATACTCTTATTTCTTTATGTACTATACCTCCTCCGACCTCCGTCAGAAATACCTCGATTTTTTCAAATCAAAAAATCATGCCATCATCCCATCTGCACCACTCGTACCAGAAAACGATGCTTCTGTTCTCTTTAATACCGCAGGAATGCAGCCACTTGTTCCCTACCTTCTCGGCGAAAAACATCCGATGGGAACACGCCTGACAGATGCACAAAAATGTGTCCGAACAGTCGACATAGATAATGTCGGCGATGATTCTCACTGCACATTTTTTGAGATGCTTGGAAACTGGTCTCTTGGTGATTATTTTAAAAAAGAATCTATCGCTTTTTCATGGGAATTCCTCACTGACCTCGACTGGCTCTGACTGAATCCAAAGATGATTTCTGTAACCGTATTTGAATGAGACGAAAATGCTCCTCGCGATGAAGAAAGCGCAGATATTTGGGCAGGCCTTGGTATGCCACGAGAACGAATTGCCTATCTCCCAGCGGAAGATAATTGGTGGGCGGTAGGGCCGACTGGACCCTGCGGACCTGATACAGAGATATTTTATTGGGTAGGCACTGGCGAACCTCAAGGAAACAAAGGAACACATCCTGATGACTGGATGGAAATCTGGAACAATGTGTTTATGCAATTCAATCGCAAGGAAGCCAATAAAACGATTCTTCTCGATGGAATGTATTGTATCTTTGATGAAAATTTTGTCGTCAATGAAGAAGTGATGAATGCCATCAAGACACTTGGAAAACGAGTTATCATGGTCACTAATGCTCCTCGTGAAAAACTCACTGATATTGAAACAAAAACAGGATTTGAAGTGGTCACCTATGAAAAAAATCCAGTCAAAACTGACCCAGAATTTTTCAAAAAACTCCTCGCTGAAAAAGGTCTCACAGCAAGTGAGTGTGTCTATCTCGACCACGATACTGCGAACCTCGAAAGTGCGAAACAGGTTGGCATTAAATGAGAACTATTTGAAGATATTACCTCATGCAAAAAAATTCAAAAGCATTTTTTCACACTCGAACCACTCCCCGCTCAAAATGTCGATACGGGTATGGGTCTCGAGCGAACACTTGCTGTTATTAATGGTAAAAAAACTGTCTACGAAACTGACCTTTTTGAAAATACTCTCGAACATATCAAACGTATCGTTGGAGAAGCAAATTATGTCGAGCGATGTGCCCGAATCATTGCTGATCACTTACGAACAGCTGTCCATATGATTGCTGATTGAGTAAAACCAAGTAATACTGAGCGTGGATACGTATTGCGAAGATTACTTCGAAGAGCTATTCGAGAAGCTTATAAAATGGGTCATGAAGAGGCTTGTCTTGCTCAAGTTGCACGCGACTTTATTCGACTGTATGAAAATGTGTATGAGTCAGTAAAAAATAATGAAGCAGTGATTATTGATGAAATTAGTATGGAGGAAGCAAAATTTCAGAAGACTATTATTCATGGAATGAAAGAACTTGAGAAAGTTACAGAAAGAAAATCAAATAAGAACCCAGGAGTCGCTGTTGTCACTAGACCAGATGAATCTTTATATAATTTAAGCCGAATTTCTTGAGAAGAATGATTCAATCTTTTTGAAACATATTGATTACCATTTGAAATCATCAAAGAGGAATTGTGATATAGGGGTTTTACCATCTTAAAAGACGATTTTGATAAAGCAATGGAAGCACATCAAGATAAATCTCGTACCGCCTCTGCTGGTATGTTTAAATGAGGACTCGCAGATCATAGTGAAATAACTGTTCAGCTCCACACCGCATGTCACCTGATGCTCGCTGGTCTCCGGAAAGTTCTCGGTCCTCATATCATGCAAGCGGGTTCAAATATTACACCTGAGCGACTCCGTTTTGACTTTACTCATCCAGAAAAGATGACTCCAGAACAAATCACAGCAGTTGAGGAATTTGTAAACAACGCTCTTAAATCCCATATCACTGTGACAATGAATGAGGAACCAAAAGAAAGCGCAAAGGCACGAGGTGTCCTCTGAGCATTTTGGGAGAAATATCCTGACACGGTAAAGGTTTACACGATGGTCGGCGATGATGGAACGGTCTATAGTGAAGAACTCTGTGGCGGTCCTCATATTGAGGAATCTTCAGCAATGGGAATATTTAAAATCCAAAAAGAAGAAGCTTCTTCTGCAGGTGTCCGAAGAATTAAAGCAGTTCTCCAATAAACTATGAATATTCCTCGCTGTCATAATCTCTGAATATCTGCACATATTGATGCCGGAAGAACTACTATAACAGAGAGAATTCTCAAATTAACATGACAGATAAAGAGAGAAGGAGGAGAAAGGACTGATTGGAAAACTTCAGAAAATTGCACACCTCAACAAACTGTATGACAAATATATGCCTCTAAACGTATTTCAAATCTTCTAAAATAATCCTATGTCTACTCCCTGAAAAATCACCGTCGAAATCATCCGCACTACTGCCAATATCGGCAAGCAAGGTGAGATAAAAGAAGTCTCGCTGACTTATGCTCAGAATAAGCTCTTTCCCGAAGGAATTGCAAAAGAATATAAACCTCAGCCAAGCAAGGATGAGAAAAAGGCAAAAATCTATGTGAATCGATTTGAGATTACCAAGCGACTTCATGAAAAAACACTCGATATCCATATGGCACATGAACAAGGAAAATTGGCAGAAACCATTAATCAGGATTGGGTAGTTGCCAAGATTCGTGAAAAATTCCATGTCTCTCTCCTGCCAGAGATGATTCGCATCGATGAAAAGACGATTAAAAAAGCAGGCAAATATACCATTCATCTCGACCTCGCACCAGACGCATACGCTCAGATGGTATTAGAACTTCATTAATCTTGTAATTTATTCTATGGTATTTACATCTCCATCCTCGTTATTAACGACTCCTAGTTCATCATGTTGAAAAAAGAGAATGCAACTCCTTTTCTTAATAGAGTGGAGTATTATCAGCATAGGATTAGCTTTTCTGGTTTCAAATTCACTTCTTCAATGATCAGGGTATGATGAACTTTTTGCTGGTCTCCTCTATTGCTGAGTATCTACATTTTTCATTATTACCCATTTTTTACTTTGGAAGTTCCCATTGAAAACTAAAAGTATTACTATTTTTTCCATCCTCAGCTTCATATTTTGAATCTGAAATATACTGTTACTTCTCTGGGTAAAAATGCCTGGCGATCCTTGATTATTGTTTGGAGTTGTTGGGTTTATTTTTAATTTTCCTATGATAGTCTTAATGCTGCCTTTTTGAAAAAATTCTCTCATCCAAGTCCTAAAATATAAAAAAGAATTAGAGATACAGTCAATCCTCCAAACCAATAAAACAAAATAAACTTGTAATTATGTACCTCTGAATCGACTATTGAACATCAAATATCTGAGTAGCTATCTCAGAAATAGGCATCGCTCTCCCCTACGGTGTTTTTGAACATGAGGAATTTTTTGAGATACTCCCAGAGCTGGTCACTAAGAAGAAAGTAAAGACTATTATTATTGGAGAGGCTATCGGGTATGATGCGTATGGAAAGCAAAAGAAAACATTTGAAAAAGCGATTGCACGAATCAAAAAGACAGTGCCTTGAGTCGAAATTATCATACAAGACGAAGATCTCACCACCTTTGAGGCACAAGAATCACTCGGAAAACTCGGTTCAGAAGACCACCTTGACGATATCGCAGCGAGCATTATACTCCAGCGGTTTATTGATAATCGTTTCTAATGGCTCTCTCACTCTCATTCGTCCCAGATGGTAACCGTCGTTGGGCAAAAGAAAAAAACAAGAATACCCTTCAATGACACACTGCATGAGCAAAAAAAATTGAAGAAATTACCAAATGGCTCAACACAAATACCGAGGTGGATGAATGTGTCTTTTGGTGTCTTTCAAGGTCCAATCTTGAGAGAGACCAGGCAGAACTTGATGGTATTTTCTATCTCCTCAAGCACTATTTTGAATCCATGAAAAAAAACCTGGTGAAGAATCAAATTGCCTTTCTCGCTCTCGGAGAAACCTATTTATTGCCAGATGATATACAAAAAACAATTCACGATATTGAGGAAGCAACTAAGGATTTTATTACTCGCAGACGCCTCGGATTCTGACTGGGTTACGACCGTGATTACGACATTATTCGAGCAACGAGAGAAGTAACAAAAAAATATCCAGGAATAGAAGATCCAAGAGAAATAGAAAAACTCATTCGCACTGATGGTGACTATGCTCGGGGTATGCGAGATCCTGATATTCTCGTCCGTACTGGAGCGAAAAAATGACACCGAACCAGTGGGGCATTTATGGGTCGCGAAACAGAAATACATTTTACCGAAACACTGTGGCCAGATTTTTCTTTGGATACTCTACAAAAAATCATAGAATGAGCACAAGCAAAAGTACACACCCATGGACTCTAAATCCCACATTTCTGTTACGAACCGCAAGGCTTTTCACGATTATGAACTTATCGAGGAGCATGAGGCAGGTATTGAGCTCTTTGGTTGGGAAGTAAAAAGTATCCGTCAAGGATCGTGTCAGCTCAAAGGAGCGCATATCCTGATTCGCTCTGGCGAAATAAAAATTGTCGGTATGCATGTGAGTCCTTACAAATTTAGTCCAGAAAGCGATGTTGGTGTGAAACGCGAACGAAAACTTTTTTTGCGGAAAAGCACTATTCTCCGACTCGAACAAAAAACCGGTGAACAAGGTATGACGCTGATACCGGCAAGAATCTATACCAAATGAAATCTCATCAAAGTATCTGTCGCCCTCGCAAAAGGAAAGAAACAATATGATAAGCGAGAAACTATCAAAAAACGCGACCTCGAACGGGGCGCCCTCAAGGAACTCCACAAAACTATCAACCGATAATGCCAAAGTATATTGCCCCATCCCATCCTCTGATACAAGCTTTCCTATTACAACAAGAGACTTTTTGAGGTACAAAAAATATCGTCGTTGAATCCGATGCTGATGCTACAAAATTAAAAAATACTCTTGATGTTCTTACCTCTCTCAAAAAATGAGAACCAAAAGAATACCAAATTATTTCATCGCATAATGATATGTTAAAGACTATTCATTATCCAGAAATAATTGGCATCTACACGACGGATAAAGCACTCAATCCTCCAGAAAATACTAATTCAAAGAATGCAAATCTACTCGTGCTCACAAAAGATGCAGAGTATACCGAAAAACAACTCATTGAATGGCTCACCAATAATGGTTATGAAACCAAAAAAATGACTGATGAAATTGGTAGTTACTTCCGACAATGAGATACTATCAACATGTACACAGGACGAGGAATACTTCAGGTAAGTTTTTTCTCAGGAAAAATCGAGGATATCTATCTCGATAAACAATCTCAAGAAAATTATACGCTTATTAGTTTGCTCTAAATCCTATCTTTTTATTTAAAGCAGAGAGTGTAAGTACTCATATACTGGTACAACCTTATTTTAACTGTTCTGTAATAGAGCAGGTCTTGTTTTGTTGTGTATATTTATCGAAACGCTGCGTGATAATATACATCTCTTGTGTCGTTAATGGTCTATCAGGTTCAAAAGTATCAAGGTTTTTCACCGTAAACCCGAGCTCCATAGCTTTCTGGATAACTTTGGTTTCCCAATTAAATGCATTAGTAACTGGGTGAATACAAATACTCTTCATCATCACAGAGTATGCCTCTATACGGCTAATAGATCTGAGAGGATTAAACTGCTTGTTGGTCTGGGAAATAATTTTCTCAGTTCTTGCTTTTTCGGCAACCTGACAAGTATAGGACGGTACGAGCTTCCCTGAGGTATCAGTATGAAATTTTAAACAGGTATACCCTCACACGAGTGATACTCCTCGCATTTTCAGAGAAAGAAGTATTGTCTCCAAGCGGGTTGCAAATCCAGTATGATTCTTCGCAATCATATTTTTAAGAAAATCTTCAAGAGAAATATTCTTTGTAGGTAACTTGGGGATACTGTTAAGTATCGGTATATCGAGAGAAAAAGTTGAACTACCGGTGCTTCCAGTGCCACCACCACTTCCCCCTCCAAAAGGAACTGAAACGTTGGTAGTCGTAAATGCCCCATCATCCGAATATGCCGTACCAGTTGCATTGACAGCATATCCACGATAATAATAGGTAGTATTTGGAGTCAGACCAGTTATTCATTGAGTAAATATACCCGTGGTTGTTCCTCCTTCTGCAGTACAATTACTCACTGGATGAGCAGTAGTTCACCAACATATCCCACGAGCAGAAATGCTGGCAGGGATACCAAGAGAAGTTACATTGGCTCCCAATGTAGCGCCTGTAGAGGTGATGGAAGTTGATGTTGGGGTTGTGATAGTAGGAATAACATTTTCAGGAATAATCGAAGGCGTGCTGAATGTGCCATCATCCGAATATGCCGTACCAGTTGCATTGACAGCATATCCACGATAATAATAGGTAGTATTTGGAGTCAGACCAGTTATTCATTGAGTAAATATACCCGTGGTTGTTCCTCCTTCTGCAGTACAATTACTCACTGGATGAGCAGTAGTTCACCAACATATCCCACGAGCAGAAATGCTGGCAGGGATACCAAGAGAAGTTACATTGGCTCCCAATGTAGCGCCTGTAGAGGTGATGGAAGTTGATGTTGGAGTTGTAACTGTTGGTACTGTCTCCACCGCTTCTCCAAAAAGTGCAAAGACTGAGAAGTGTGTGGTACTGCATGTGACTGTTCTTGCCTGAGTATCTACCACACAATTTGGAAGAGGAGACCATGTGCTGCCTTCTTGTCCATTAGAACTATAGATTCGCAAAGTTTCTTCCTTGATTCACACAATATCTGCATCTCAATAAGTCATGGTCATCGTAAGAGGATAATCAAATGTAGAGATAGTAGCAGAATCATCTTTTACGGCCCGTAATTCATAGATCATATTTTCTGGAAGTGTATATCATGAGGGTGCAGGAAGTGTTTCTATAACGGCTGTTTTATCGAGCTGTTGAGCCTGAAAATTGGCATCAGATACAGAGAAATCAGAAGGAATAGTCAGTGTCATACCATTGAGAGTCGCACCACCAGAATCAGTATTTTCAATAGTGAGTGTTCCTCCTGTAGATTTTGTGATTTGTTCCGTCGATGTATCTACGATAGTAGAAGCTGCAGCACAACCAGAAGTAGTAAATGTATTCCCAACACTGGTTTTAGTATTAGAGTTAGCATCATGAGATACCACACGATAATCATATGTTGTACAAGTTGCCAATCATGAAAGCTCAATACTATGCTGAGTGACACGGGGAGATATATCTATCTCAGGAGTTGGAGAACGAGTCGTCGCAGTGAGTCCATATTCCACCATACTCGAAGAAACACTAGGAGTAGTCCATGTGATTACGGCAGCCGTATTTCCCACGGTAACTGAAGGTGTTACAAATGAATTGGTACAAATATTCTTTTGGTGCCCCAAACAGGAATCGGACCTGTATCGTCTCGTTAGGAGTGAGATGTTCTTCCATTAAACTATCGGGGCATTTTGTCAGAACCAAGTATATCTAATGAACGAAAGTTGCAAGGTTGATTTTATAGGTTTTTCTCTATACTCCCCCATATATTCTTTTATGTTTTATTATGGTCGCTGAAAAAGGTAATGTTATCGTCAGTTTCGACAATGTCTGCTTCTCATTTAATGATAAGAAAAAAATCATTCTCGAATGTGCTGATTTTACTGTGCGTGAGAATACCAAGATTACTATCATGGGTCAAAATGGTGCTGGTAAATCCACGATTTTCAAGCTCCTGATGAGAGAGGAAAAGCCAGAATCTGGAAAAGTAAATATCGTTGCTGGAAATAAGATTGCGATTGCACGACAAGTACTTCCACGAGATAAGCTCCATCTCACGATTGAAGAATATTTTGCAACAGCTTTTGAGGCAAAAGAGAAAAAACTCGATCAAAAAATCGAAGAAGTGATGGATGCTGTCAATCTCACCGTCAGTATCAAAAAACAACTCAAAGACCTCTCTGGTGGACAACAAGCTCGCATACTGCTCGCTTATGCTCTGATTCAAAAACCAGATATTCTCCTCCTCGATGAGCCAACCAATAATCTCGATGCCGACGGCATTGGACATCTTCTGAGTTTTCTCCTCAGTTACGAAAAAACTGTGATTGTAATTAGCCATGATGCGGATTTTTTGAACGTCTTCACAGACGGCGTCCTCTACCTCAATGTCCAGAAGCATCAGGTCGAACAATACTGGGGCGACTACTACACGGTGGTTGAGGATATCAAGAAACAAATAGAACGAGAACAGATGCAAAATGCTCGAATGGAAAAAGAAATCCAGGATAAGAAAGACAAAATCAACTTCTTTGCCAACAAGGGAGGTAAGATGCGTAAACTCGCGAGCAAAATGCGAGATGATGTCGAGGAAGCAGAAGAAAGCACCGTCGTAGTCCGAAAAGATGATAAAACTATCCAAAAATTTCATATTGATTATGGGAATTTCATCGGGCCGATTATCACCATCTCAAAAATCACTCTGATGAATCGAGAGCATGAAATCGTCGCTCACGATATGGAACTCGTTATCACAAAATGAGAACGCTATATTCTCACAGGACCAAATGGTATTGGTAAATCCACGCTCCTCAAAAAACTCGTTAATAAAACCGATCCATATGCGGTGATTACCGAGGGTGTCAATGTCGGATATTATAGCCAAGATTTCGAAGCACTCGATATGGAACAAACGGTCTGGGAATCACTCCAATCAGTGACTGATGTCATCACGGATCAGGAAACATTTCGAGTCGCATCACAGTTTCTCCTCACCAGTGACCTCCTCAAAAATAAAGTGTACAGCCTTTCAGAAGGACAAAAAGGACTCCTCTGCTATGCACGATTTATTATCCAAAAACCAGACCTCCTTATCCTCGATGAACCAACCAATCATATCAACTTTCGTCATCTTCCAGTGATTGCAGAATCTCTCAACACCTACAAAGGTGCCTTAATTATGGTGAGCCACGATGAAGGTTTTGTCCAAGCTCTCGAAGATGTCAGAGAGATTGATTTGAAGAGACTTATTAAATAATTTAATTTGCATGCCTCAATTTTGAAAACGCGAAGAATATGACGCTATCACTTGAGTCCATACAGAAACAGGTGAAGGTAAGAAAGTATTCTGAAAAGAGAACTGTCCTTTTTGTATTGAATCAGAACACGAAGAGTTTCTCGTTTGGGAAGGCAAATACTGGAAAATAATGTATAACAAATACCCCTATTCTGGTGATGAAAAGCATCTTATGGCTATGCCCATTGAGCATAAAGCATTTTCCTACGAACTCTCCCCAGAAGAACTGACAGAACTCCACGATGTCCACGCCTGGATAAAGACCTTTTACTGAGATGAAAACTATTTTTCTTGCACGAGAGAAACTATGGCAAATAGGAGTATAGAGCATCTCCATATTCATTTCCTTCCTGGAAAACTCCAAGGCATGTATCTCCGAAAAATGCTCGAGAATCAGGGGTTCCCCATCAAAGAAGACAAGCTAGAGATGAGAGTTGTATTTAAGGAAGGAGGGGTATAATCGAGACAATTATTTTTAATTTCTTTTTATGGAGAATTTGCTAACCAAGAAATATATTCATATTATTTTAATGGGTTTTTTATCAGCACTTATAATCTCCAGCTACAAATTCATCTGATGAAATTCCATGTCATTTTTTAATGGTACGACAGAACTGCTTAAAAATATAATGAATTCATCAATAGTAATTATACTAATTTGAACAATTTACATGGCAAATATAGGGCTCTGATATTTTTACACAAAAAATAAAAATTTATCTTTTTGATTAAAAGAAATGATCATAATAATACTTGTTACATTCCTTTTTGTACGAATAATTCTCCTAATTCTTCCAACAATATGGATAGCATATAAATACCAAATATCGTCTTGGGATATTTGAATGAGGTGAATTATAAATATTTTCTCTTTTAATTCAGATCAACTCTTAATAGTCTCATTTATTATCGCTGGTTTTTTTGGATTAAAACTTGGTCTAAAAACTGCATCAGAAACAAATAAAGCATTAATACAAAATAGGATGCAAATCAAATATTTTATTCTCATAATAAGTAACATTATTGGGCTATGTTCCTTGTTGACATTTGGTTTTCTAGCGTTTTCTATTGTTGCCATGTCAATGGGTATGCTAAATAACAAAGAGGGGCAGATATTGCTTACATTAGTTTCGATTTCTTTGCTATCAATGATTTTATCTCTCTATGCATGGCAATATTACGATAGAAAAACAACCACTATTTCACATCGTTGATTCATATTTTCTTTATTGCCCATCATTTGAGTATTTATATGTTTGATAATTCTCCTCTTTATATTCTCCTCTTTTTAAATCTTATAATCTAATTTCCTATGGCCAAAGAAGATATTATGATCGTGACCGTACCAAATACGGCACTCTTCCCTACTGGTACTCACCACGAGGGTTTTATTCCCCACACTGAGCTCGATCTCCGCAAGGTGATTCTTGAGAATTTTAGCTACACTCGACGAGGTGATGCTGAGGTTGATTTTACCCTCAAGCAGCCTATTTCCTACGCTGTGATTCGCAATACGGAGGGCAAAGTATTTGCCTATCAGCGCGGAAGCAAACGAGAGGGATTTCACGAGACGCGCCTGGCCGGTAAGTGGGCTTGCGGTATCGGTGGTCATATCGAAGCAGAGGACGAAGAAACCGGCGATATCCTCGCGGATTCTCTCCGTCGTGAACTTGAGGAGGAAATTACATTGCATGGAAGTATTATCTCTATCGAACCAATCGGTTATATTAATAGTGAAAAGGATGAGGTCAGCAAAGTCCACATTGGTGTCCTTTACATCATCACCACAGATTCCAAGACAGCTGAAGGCAGCGAGGAAGTCGTGAATGAATGATTTTATACACCAGATGAACTCAAAGAAATGATGGCAAATCCAGAAACAACATGGGAGGAATGGACAAAGATAGCACTCAAAGCGATTTTATAACATTTTACAAGAAAAACAGAAATAGGTTTTTAGGGGACATACTGTTTGAGCGGGATGCTATTTGATGAACAGATGAATTCAGTTCATAGCGAGTTTATGTCCCCTAAATGATTTTGGTACTTTTTTCAGAAAAAGTACAAATAAGCAGCCAGGAATTGGAATTGTTTAATGACCTGGATTCTCGGGTCAAGCCCGAGAATGACGGGAATGCGTCTTGTATTTTTCTCATTTTTTCTACTATACCTCTATGATTGAAATCAAAAACCTCAAAGCAAATGTCGCCAATACAGAAATTCTGAAGTGAATCAGTCTCACTATAGAAAAGGGTAAAAATACCTGTATTCTCGGGAAAAATGGCTCTGGGAAATCTTCTCTTGCCAGTATTGTCATGGGTAATCCTGCCTACGAAGTCAGTGAAGGAACTATCACTCTCGACGGTGCAGATCTTCTCGAGATGTCGCCTGAAGAACGCTCATTGAAGGGCATTTTTCTCTCCTTTCAAAATGTCACAGAAATAAAAGGTATCAAGGTGAGTGAATATCTAAGAACAATTTACAATCTCCATCTTCCACGAATTGCTCCAGGCACAGCTCCACTCTCACCCATACTCTTTAATCGTTTCATTAAAACACTCCTTATAAGCTGTGATATTCCTGAGACATTTCTTGAGCGAGATCTAAATGTATGATTTAGCGGAGGAGAAAAGAGAAAACTCGAAGTATTGCAACTCAAATTGATACAACCTACCTATATTATCCTCGATGAGATAGATAGTGGTCTTGATCTTGACGCTTTCCGGCTGGTCGCAAAAATGCTCGCTGAATGTGCCAGTCCCGAACGAAGTATTATTATTATCACTCATTATTTTGAGATTCTTGAAAGTATTCCTGTCGACCAAGTAATTGTTATGCGAGATGGCTTAGTAGAACGCTCTGGAGGGCCAGAACTCGCAAGTGAAATACGAGAGAAAGGATACAACGAAAATTAAAAACCAATAAAGACCGTGAAATACACTGAGTGTCAAGGGTAATGCCCCTCTCAAACATTTGCACTCATAAAAATTTTCTGGTAGAGTACTGGTATATGAAAAATTCCTACCAATCTCAACGCGAAGAAACCATTATTGCACAAAAAAATAGTGCTAAGCGAACACTCGTCACAGAGTACAAACTTCCGAAGAGTACAAAATACATCTGATGTATTGATTTATCGGATGCTAAAATACGGGATTTTATTATTCAATGACTTACTGATCTCGGTGTCAGTGTTTTTATTATTGGCAAGACAACTATTGAAAGCGACTATATCCGAGTTGTAAAAGATTTTTCTGATACACTTCTCTCAGGATGTGACTTTCTCGTCTCAGATACACAGACAAATCCCGCTCGAATTACCGCTTGTATCCTCGCTGGTATCGTCCCAATTGTGCCAAAAAATACTCCATTCAAGAATATGTTTTCTCAGTTTAATCCTATGGAATTTACTGGTAACAGCTATATTTATGAGGGTGGTCAATATCAAATCTTTGCAAGCACTGTAGCACTTCTCGAAAATATGAAGTTCCCTGCTGACCGTGAAATTCTTCTCAAGAATGTCGTAAAAACACTCTAAAGCTGGTCATCGGAATAAGGGGCCAGTGGAGCAGGTGAAATATCAACACGAACTTCTGTACTATCAGTACCATCATCAGGTATTAATACTTGTTTTCAAGACCGTAATATAGTTTTTTGAGATTCATTCAGAACTGGATTTCATGAAGCACCAAAACCAATGGCAAAGATAGCGGCATCTCGAGCGAGTACTTGAAGATCAGATATACAAGTACATGTTCAACAATTACCAGTACACCTCTCCGATGCAACAGAAATTCGTCTCCAACCACGAGTATCTATATTTTCAATAGGCACTATTCTTGGTAGATTAAAATCTAATTCTCATTGTTCACTAGTTCTCTTCATAGGATTATTATAGAACAAATACAAATTACTGTCAACTGATTTTTTTTGCTGAACTGATTTTTTTTCTACACTGAAAGCATGACAAAAAACCTCGTAATAGTCGAGTCTCCTGCCAAAGCAAAGACCATAGAAAAGTATCTCGGAACGGATTTTACCGTCAAAGCATCTGTTGGACATATCCGAGATTTGGAGAAAAAAAAGATGGGAATTGATATAGAAAATGGATTTATTCCGACCTATGTCATCGATGAAGATAAGAAAAAAATCGTTACAGAGCTCAAGAAGCTCGCAAAATGAGCAGAAAATGTCTGGATAGCTACCGATGAAGATCGTGAATGAGAGGCTATTGGATGGCACCTCTGTGAGGCTATTGGACTCGATACAAAAACAACAAAAAGAATCGTCTTTCACGAAATCACTAAAAATGCTATCACTCATGCGATACAAAATCCTCGTACCATTGATCAAAATCTCGTCGATGCACAGCAAGCTCGTCGTGTTCTCGACCGAATTGTAGGGTTTGAGGTCTCCCCTATTCTCTGGAAAAAGGTACCAAGTGGAACGACACTTTCAGCTGGTCGAGTGCAGTCTGTTGCTATGCGATTGGTTGTCGATCGTGAAAAAGAAATCGAAGCATTTATCCCAACAGAATCATGGAAAGTTCGTGTTCAATTTGATAAAAAACTTGTCGCGGAACTGACCAAAGTAAAAGGAAAAGCACCAGCATTTAAAACACAAAAACAGATTGAGGAATTTCTCAAAAATTTCTGAGAAGGAACAGAGGTAAAACTCGGGGAGAAAGAAAAAACTCTCGTCGCAACACTCAAACAAAAATATCCTTTTGTCCTAGAAGAAGTCGATACCAACGAAACATTTCGAATGCCAGGAGCTCCATTTACTACTTCCACACTTCAACAAGAAGCGAGTCGGAAAATGGGCTTTGGAGTAAAACAAACAATGGGCATTGCTCAGGCTCTTTATCAAAATGGACACATATCTTATATGCGTACCGACTCAGTAAATCTCTCAGCTGAAGCTATGGGTGCCTGTAAGAGTTACATTGATGCAAACTATGGAACAGACTATAGTCTCGTGAATGGAAGAAAATTTGATACCAAGACAGCTAATGCACAAGAGGCTCACGAAGCGATTCGTCCAACTCATATGGAAAATACCCCAAATACCATCAAGCTCGAAGGTAATGATCTCAGACTTTACAAGCTCATCTGGGAACGAACGGTAGCAAGCCAAATGCAAGCAGCAAAGATAGAAACTACCACCTATACTTTCACACCAGAAGGACACGAGCAGAAATGGCAAACAAAGGGACAAGTCATTCTCTTTGATGGTTTTATGAAGCTCTACACCGAAGGCAAGGATGATGAAGATGAAGAAGAAGGTGAAGTCACGCTTCCCGCTATTAAAAAAGGCACAAAACTCGAATCAGAATTGTTCACAGGAAACCAAGTATTCTCTCGAGCACCAGGTCGATATACCGAAGCAACGCTGGTGAAAAAACTCGAATCAGAAGGTATCGGACGACCATCAACCTATGCTCCAACTATTGCGACCGTGATGGATCGTGGCTACGTCGAGAAGAAACAAAAATACCTCTTCCCTACTTCCCTCGCCCGCCTCGTCTGTGAATATCTCGAGAAAAATTTTGCTCAAATGATGGACTACAAATTTACAGCCAATGTGGAAGAAGAATTTGATAAAGTCTCTCGAGGAGAAGAGCAATGGCAGAAAATGCTCAAAAGTTTTTATAAGGATTTCCATCCTCAAGTCGAAAATGCTGGTGGTTCAGAACGAGTCACCGGTGAACGAAGTCTCGGAAATCATCCAAAAACTGGTGAACCAATGTCAGTTCGTATGGGACGATTTGGGCCCTTTGTTCAGATAGGAGAAAAAACTGAAGATAAAAAACCAACCTTTGCGAGTATTCCTGCATGAATGGATATGGAGACACTTACGATGGAACAAGCACTCGAAATCTCATCACTCCCAAGAGCTCTCGGAGTCCATGAAGGGCAAGAAGTGAAGGCAAGTATTGGAAAATTCGGCCCCTATGTCGTGAAAGAAAAAACCTTTGTCTCTATACCAAAAGATGCACCTTATACAGCGTACACTGTGACTTTGGAAGAAGCTATGGCACTTATCGCAGCAAAACAATCAGGTACGAGTAATGTGATTATGGAATTTGGTGACATTCAGGTCTTACGAGGAAAATTTGGCCCTTATATCAAACAAGGCAAAGATAATTTCCCTCTTCCAAAAAAATATAAAGATGATCCAAATACACTCGATGAAGCTATTTGCAATGAGATAATTATAAAAAAAATGGGAGAAAGCGCTCCTGTTGTAGTAGAAAAACCAAAGAAAAAAGTAGCAAAGAAAAAATAATTACCCCGAAATTCTTTTCCCCTGAACATCTGAAGTCTTTTTCCCATCGACTTTCAGAGCGAGTTGTCCACACGCAGCGTCAATATCATCACCCATCGTGAATCGTACCGTGGAAGGGATTCCATGGTCTTCGAGGACGCGCTGAAATTTTTTGATCATCAGACTCGAAGTCGGTTGCATATCATTGCCCATTATTCCTTCTCCAGCATTGTAAGGGATAAAGTTTACATGTCCGAGTCTTCACGTCATAAGTTCTGCAAGTTCATGAGCGTACTGAGGCTTATCGGTCACTCACTTAATCATTATATACTCATAGAAGATTCTTTTATTTGTCTTTGCAACATATTCATCGAGTGTTGCCATCAATTGGTCAAGAGGATACGTACTATCTACTGGCATAATAGCACGGCGTGCTTCATCGTTTGGAGCATGGAGTGATACTGCGAGACTAATCTGTGGATGATCGACCATCAATTTTTTGATTCCTGGAACAATACCGCAGGTTGAAATCGTTACACGACGCTCTGAGAAGTTGAGACACTTTGGACCACAGAATATATCGAGAGCTTTTTTGACTTCTGGATAATTGAGAAATGGTTCCCCCATGCCCATAAAGACAATATTTCGAAGTTGGAGTTTTTCTTTTTTGAGATAATGAATCGCGAGCATCACCTGTTCAACAATTTCCCCTACTGTGAGATTACGAAGTAAACCCAGCTTCCCTGTTGCACAAAAAGTACATGCCATGGGACAACCAGCCTGACAAGAAATACACAGCGTATTACGACCGGAGAGATGCCGCATTATGACACATTCGATATGATTATTATCGTGAGTATCGAGGAGAAATTTTGTCGTCTGACCATTTTCTGAATTGGCAATATGACTCACTGTAAGCACATGTTGTGTGAATTCCTTTTGCATTGCTTCACGAAGTTTCTGAGAAATCGTCGTGCAGGCTGGAATATCCTCTATCAAGTCTTTGTAGAGAGCATGCTGGATTTGCGTCAAACGAAAAGGTTTTTCCCCCTGTTCTTCGAGAAATTTCTTGAGCGCAGCTGTGTCGTAAATGGAATGCATACTAAAAATTATAAATTATACTTCGAGTGCCTTCCGAAATTCATCATGGATAAAACCATTAGAATATACTACTTTTGAATTAAAAATATCCCATGAATCGCTTCAAAGAGTAGTCACTTTCCCACCGGCCTGCTGAATTAAAAATGATCCAGGTACAGAATCCCATGGCTTATGCGTGCGTGTAGTGACCAATCATCCATCAATGCCTCCTGATGCACAGAGCGGGAGAGAAAAGGCACATGAATAGGTATCAAGACCTTTCCCCCTTGAATCCAAGAAATGACAGTATTTTATGTCATCATCAAAAGAATGTCTCAGGCTACTATCATTGGAGTGTATAATAGATGCTTTTAGTGTATTTATTTTTGATACCTCTATTTCTTTATTATTTCGATAGGCTCCTGTTTCATCCGCATAATAGAGCTCATTCAGTTCAGGAAGAAGAATTGCTGAATATCTTACAACACCATTTTCTACATAGGCAATCATAGGTCAATACGTTGGAACTCCTCGCTGATACATGAGAGTTCCATCAAGGGGATCGATAATCCATAGATTATTATGCTGAGAATAATCATATCTTGGGTCAAATGTTTCCTCACCCAGGACATAATCATCTGGAAATTTTTCTCGTAAATCATCGTGAAACATCTTTTCACACTCACAGTCAACAAAAGAAACCACGTCATTCATGACTTGTGATTTTTGTTCAAATTTTATTTCTGTTCGAAAATGTTGGTGTTGAAATTCACCCAATTTTTGGATGATTTCGAGCATAAAAGAAAGTTTTGGGTGCATGGTGGGAGTATAGAAAATATCAGCAATAAATCAAATAACCATTTTTGTACTTCCTGTAGGTCCACAAATAAATAATTTTGCAAAATAAAAATATTTCATATAGTACTTCCACTTTGGGTGACTAGCTCAGTTGGTTAGAGCATCTGCCTTACAAGCAGAGGGTCACAGGTTCGAATCCTGTGTCACCCACCATTGTATATCAAATCACCCATCTGGGTGTTTTTTTATACCGTAAGAGATTCGAATCTATACACATTATGTACCTTCTTGCCTTTGAATCCTCCTGTGATGACACATCAGTCGCTCTTTTACAAGACGATGAATTGATTTGCATGAAGACACATACACAATTAGAGCATATAGCGACAGCATGAGTAGTACCAGAAACAGCAGCTAGGCTTCATGCGAACCATATTTTTGATCTCCTCACAGAAATCCTCATAGCATGAGATATTACCATAAAAGATATTGATATATTTGCTGCGACGAGTGAACCTGGACTTATTCCTTCACTTCTTATCGGAAAAACGGTTGCAAAAACACTGGCCACATCACATAAAAAACCACTTATCTGGGTCAACCATATTGAGGGACATATTTTTTCTGTGCTTTTGGAGCGAAAACTCGAAGATGTGAAAATTCCTGCCGTCGTTCTCTCAGCTTCTGGCGGGCACAATGATCTTTTTCTCTGGAAATCACTCTATGAGATAGAGAAACTCGGATGAACCATGGATGATAGCGCAGGAGAGAGTATGGATAAAGTTGGACGATCTATGTGACTCCCCTTCCCGGCTGGTCGACAAGTCGATGAACTGGCACAGAAATATAATCCAGAAATCCACACCAATATTCCAAAATTCCCCCTCGTTCTCCCAGCAGACGGACTTAATTTCTCATTTTCAGGACTCAAATCAGCCGCTATTCGTGAAATAACCATCAGAATAGAAAAACAATGAAGTCTTACAGAAGATGATAAAATAGAGATAGCTTATTGATACCAGAGTATTGTCACGGAGATATTGACCCAAAGGGTTATGCAAGCCTCAAAAATACACCAAGCACAGACCATTTGTCTCGTTGGCGGCGTCAGTGCTAATTCTACCCTTCGTACAAAGGTTGAAGAGTTTTGAAAGAATTCTCATACCCCTATTCTCCTCCCAAAATCACTCAAATATTGTGGAGATAATGCTGCCATGATAGGTATTCGAGCCTATTGGGAATATAAAAAGTAGGAAACTTGTCTTTTTGACTCATTTTCCTATACTACCACCTATGTCAGAAGCCTCTCACCAATCCCTCTACCAAAAATACAGACCACACACTTTTGATGATGTTGTCGGGCAGGGCTTTGTGAAAAAAGTCCTCATGAATTCATGCCGAAATGGAAAAATTCACCACGGATATATCTTTTTTGGATTTCATGGAACTGGAAAGACAACGCTCGCTCGTATTTTTGCTCAAACCGTGAATTGTACCAGTATTCTGCCTGATGGAAATCCCTGTGGAAAATGCGCCAATTGTCTGGCTTTTGCCAATAAACTGATGATTGATGTGATAGAGATAGATGCAGCGAGTTATACCGGTGTTGATAATATCCGAGAAGTCATCGAACATGCGAAATTTACTCCAACACAAGGCAAATATAAGATCTATATCATAGACGAGGTACATATGCTCTCAAAATGAGCATTTAACGCACTTTTGAAGACACTTGAGGAACCACCAAAACATGTCATCTTTCTCCTCGCAACGACTGAAATAAACAAAGTTCCCGATACCGTCCTTTCTCGTGTGATACGGTTCGATCTCGAGAGAATCAATGATAATGATATGCGATGACTCCTAGAAAAAATTTGCAATAACGAAGGTATCGTGGCAGAAAAATGAGCTATCAATCTGATTATTCATCGCTCACGAGGAAGCCTCCGAGATTCTCTCACTATCCTCGAAAAATGTATCCTCGACAATGCCCTCACGCAATCCTATGTAGAAAGTGCCTTGCATCTCGTCAATCAGGATTTCCTAGCAAAGACTCTTGAAGCCTGTATTTCATGAGATGGTATACTCATTCAGGAAGTCCTAGAAACTATTCGAAAAACAGGGCTCAATGTCCGTACTTTTGCTGGTCAAATGACGGAATATATCGTAAGTACTATTGAAACCGCTCTTGCAAAAAAACAGTTTCCTCTATATAAAGGCGTCTTTGATAGATTCACCAGGATTTATGTCGAGAGTCGACAGATCTCAGTCCCAATGGATGTCCTCACGATGTCTCTCTGTGAATGTATTACCAAGAACAGTGACGCTATAAAATATACCATGCAAGATGAGAATATATTTTGAGAGATAAAAGAGGAGATAGTGGAACCAAAAGTGGAGACGTCGGAAATAATCCCTGAAGAACCAGAAGTTAAAACAGAACAAATTATTGAAAAATCAGAACCAGAGCCTCCAGTGAAAAAAATGATTGTGCCAAAAATAGTAGCTTCATCATCTATTGCGGAAGTCTTTATCCAAAAAATCCTTGAATGAGGTGTAAAACCAAACCTTATTCCCCTACTCAGAACAGCAGATATTTCTCTGGAGAATGACATTCTCATCATTAAAACAACGGGGTTTGCTGAAAAGAAATGTCGAGAAAATGAAAACTGGTGAATCATAGAAAATATCTGAAATTCACTTGGTGCCAAGACGATTCAAATTACTCTATTGGATGAAACAAAAACAGAAGAACCCAAAGAAGTCTCTCCAATTGATGCAGCGGCAGAGATATTTGGATAACGAAAATACTTGCTTTTCAATTAAAACATATAGCATAAAAATATGCGCAAACTCCTTTCTCAATTTATTTTTACTCGTGCTTTTGCCGAGCATACTATCTCCTTCCTTGGAATAGCCTGTATTATCTATATTGGTAAAGATTTTCTTGTATTCTTCCTGACCGCTTTTATCTGTGCATCGCTCTTTGGGAGTTCATCAAAATACATCCATCTTTTTCTCGAAAGAAACAATAAAAAAATACCAAAAAGTCTTCAAAGTAGTGTTGCAAAAATCAGCTCTGAAAAAGGTCTTCTGTTTTTCTTTTACGCAATTTTTGCACTGATATGTATCTATACCCTCTCTGATGTTGGCCCAGCTTTGATAAGCGATATAGTGAAACTCCTACAAGAATTTTCTCAAAAATTTGGAATCGATATAGGTATATCGAGTCTTCAGAATACGCTCGGGCAATGGCAGAACCTCTCTTCACAGATTAATGAATTTATCAATGTCATCTCCCCTTCTACTGATACAAAACAGATTGTCGCACAAGTTATTCATATTGGTGGAATATTTTTTCAAGTCATATTAGGGTATGTTGTGAGCCTTATTTGGTTGCTCGAAAATGCAACCGTGAAAAAATACTTTTCTCAACTCAAACAAGGACCCTTTGCATTCTTCTATCACGACTTCGATCGTATCTTTCATAAAATTACTCATAGTTTTTGACTTGTGTTTTATGCACAATTTAAAATTGCCATCATAAATACCGTCCTGACGGTAATCGGATTACTATTGATAGGATTCTTCTATGGACAAATCTCTCTCGATGGAAACGTGACATTCCCTTATCTCCTCGCTCTCTGATTCATCACATTTTTAACGAGTTTCGTGCCTATTCTCGGGGTTTTTATCAGTGGAATACCTATTCTCTTTGCGGGAATAGTTGAGTACCCTGGTTGGAGTATTATTATCGTAATCCTGGCAATGCTGCTCGTGATACACATAATCGAATGATATTTTCTCAATCCTCGTATCGTCGGACAATCGCTCAATATCCCAGCACCCATCATATTTGTGATTCTCTTTGTTTCAGAACATTTCATGGGGCTCTCTGGTTTCTTCCTCTGAGTACCACTTTATATCCTCCTCCTCGAAGTCGTCGAGTCAGCAGGAAAAATTGTCACACAATATAACGAAAAAAGTAGTATTTAAAGCCAGAAGTAATAAGCCGGATTCTGTGTCTCGACATATATCTCTCTAGGTCAGAAATTGCTCTCTGACTCAAGCGTGAGCCTTCCGCCGAGGCGGAGCCAACTCACTTGCATCACCTGGGGTTTACCAAGACATTTCGATTACTCGAATGCCTCTCAGCGAGGAAAAGAACTGCTGAGACTTTTCACCTTGGCACTATGAACGAATTCTTTTCTCGTGTTATCATAGCACTGTTGAGTCTCTGTGGCACTTTCCATACCATATAGTCGCCTATACAGCTAGAGCCGTTAGCTCTCAGATTGGGGAATACTCCCCTGCGATGTCCGGACTTTCCTCTCCACCATAAATGATAGAGCATATGTCTCCTTCTGGCATAGTGATACTATGAAGTTTTTGTATTTTGCAAAGTTTCTTGCGCAATAGTATATATTTTTTTAACCTGGTCTGATATAGTCAGATGGGTTGTATCGAGTTCATAGGCCCCTTCTGGTTTCACAAGTGGACCATCAGAACGAGATGTGTCACGTAAATCACGAGCGATAATTTGCTCCAACACTTCTGCCTCAGAAATAGTCTCTCATTTTGCCTGTAAATCAAGAAATCTCCGATGTGCACGAACTTCTGGGTCGGCTATGAGATACACTTTGAGCTGTGCTCATGGAGCCCAAATAGTTCCGGTATCTCGTCATTCCAGGACATAATTATTTTTCTCGAGAATTTTCTGACCAGCAGAAATAACACAGGATCTTACAATCAGTTGAGAAGAAATCTTGGACGCTCAAACGCCCGCTTCGGCAGTACGAATCCTAGATTCATATTCTTCCCCATTAATACAAATATGATTTTGTTCATTAAAATCCAAAATAATTCACGAAATATCCTCCTCTGTAACAGATTCTAAATGAACTCATTTCTCAGATAGGTACACCGCAACAGCACGATACATCGCTCCAGAATCAAGATACTGAAAACCAAGTTTCTCTGCCAACAGTCTTGCTGTCGTCCCTTTTCCGCTTCCAGCTGGTCAATCAATAGTAATAGTGATCATAATTTTATTCAGAGATTCGTATTGTTTCGAGCTTAATACACTTTTTATTTTCTACTTCGACGAAAAGGCCAGAAAGAACTCATGGCCCATGTTCATCTGGAGACATCAGTCATTCGATACGTCACTCGACAAATCGATGTTTGACGAGAGTCCAGTCTACTCCAATAATACTTCGACGAGTACCGGCGAAACCAATTTCATTGATAAACCCCAATCATTCTGGCCAAATCTCTGCATCATTGGATTGAACATGGGTATGAGTTCCAAAAAGTACAGAAGCACGACCGTCAAGATAATTCGCCATAGCATACCCCTCGGATGTTGTTTCTTTGTGAAAATCAACCACAATAGCATCAATATTTTCAGAGGCATGGAGAGCAAGAATTTTATCAACACATTGGAAAGGATTACTCATCGTCTCTTTTCCAGCAGAAATAAAAGTGGTTCCTATCACATTGATAACAAGCAATTTCTTTCAGCCAATATCATATACTCGATGTCCAACACCGGGAAGATTCTCACCTACTAGATTCTCCGGTCGTAACTGTTTGGAATTTGGGGCATTCATATACTCTCAAATATCATCTCGAGATTCGAGGCTATGATTTCCACCTGTAAAAACATCTACCCCTTGTTCTTCGAGCCAGAGAATTTGATTCATGCGAGGTCCTTTTCCGTGTGACATATTTTCATCATTCACTATCACAGCGTCAGGCACATATTTCTCTCGGAGAATTGGCAAATGCGCCCCAAGCATCTTGCGACCAATTTTCCCATAAATGTCTCAAAAAATAAGAAGTTTCATACAAAAAATTCAAAAAGAGTATAAAAGAAAACTGTCGTTTACAAAACACTTTTTACTACGCCCATTATTCCTTGGTCAAATTGTTCCACATTCCATTTATTAGCGTGCTCTTGAATAACCTCTGGATTCCACTCTCTCGCAAGAGAGATTTGCATCGCCAAAACTAGGGAATCAACTGTTTGCTCTGGGAATAGTATTCCACTTTCTCCATGAGAAACCGTTTCGAGAGCGCCTCATTTCCCATAGGCAATCACTGGTACCCCATGTGACATCGCCTCAAGGGCTACAATTCAGAAATCCTCTTCTTGAGGCATCAGGAAACCTGCCGCTCCCGCAAGTCACATCGCCACTTCAGTATCTGAAGCACGAAAAATCCACTCAATCGTTGGTCACGAAAGTTTCTGCAATCGCATCACTTCATCATTTACGGTACTCGTGAATATTTTGAGAGGAAGTTTAAGCTGGTTAAAAGCCAGGATAGCTAAATCAAATCGTTTATATGGGACAACGCGACCAAGACACATAAAATACTTTTCTTTTGTACTTTGTACTTTGTATTTTGTACTTTGTGCCGTGTAAAATGGATAAACAACCGTGCTCTCTCTATCGTAATATTTCTTGATTCTTTCCTGTGTATTTTGTGAATTAGCAATAAAAATATCTGGCCTCTGTGCAGCTTTTTTATCCCATTTTTTCATCAGAGAAAAAGCAGTCGGAATCACCAATTTTGCAAGCCAATTGAGCCAACCGAATTCTAAGAAATTTTTATAATCTTCACTATGGCTCCATAGATAGCGAGTTGGCGTATGGCAATAGCAAATATGTTTTGTCTGTTTTCATTTTGTATTAATACCTTTAGCTTCCGCTGAAGTACAGGAAATCACAAGATCATATCATAAGAAATCAAACCGAGAAAATGCCAGCGGACGCAAGAGCATACAGAGTTTATGGCGGCGATTGAGGAAAGGAATCTTTTGGATAAAACTGGTCTTGATATTTCTGCCTGCAAAAACCTCTGGGCGCTCTGGGAAATAGACAGACGTATAAATATCCGCCTCAGGAAAGAGCTGCATCAATCGTTCAAATACCCTCTCTGCACCACCCCAATGAGTGATCCAGTCGGTGACGAGTGCTATTTTTTTCTGTGAAATATCCATACTGCTGACAGTATAGAGATTTTTCCTCAGATTTTGAAGAAAAAATTTGACTTTGAAGGTTATAGGATAAAATAATATTCTTTATTCGACTAATCTCCCTTTTCAATATGAGTACCCCTACCCAAACCGAACCATTCTCCGCACCAGATATAACTCTCGACGGATGACAGAAACTTTTATCCCATCAGTACACAAGACAAAGAGGTGATGGCTTATCCTTGGCGGAAAATACGCAAAAAGCAGTCAATGGAACTCTCACCATGTCGACAGCACCAACAGCACCACAAATTACTCAGAGCATAATTGATCAACTCGATCAGTTCCTCGCTCTCTATCCAACAAAATGACTTGAATGAAATATATGAATATCTGATCAAGATGTGCCTTTTTGATTGGACCCACTTGTATTCACTCAACTACAAGAAAATAACACACAAGCTATTCGGCTAGCAGAAAAACGAGAAGAGTTGCACACGACACTTAAGCCAGCATTAAGAGAATACATAGAAGGCGAGTTCACACAAAGGTGGGAACAGCTCATGACGTTTCTTCCTGGCTGAGGAAAACGGGAAATGAAATTTTGAAAATCTATTATTTTAATAGATGAAATGAAGAATGAAGTAATAGATGATAGGACTATTTACTTAATTCTCGATAATACAGACATTACTAATCGAGGTAGACTCAGAATCAATATGCAATCTGAGGCTGTAGTTATCGCATCTGAATCAATGAGTGAGATAACATTAAATACTGCACCAGATAACAATAAACCATTAATTGTCGATTGCCACAACCATGTACTATCGCCCGATTTTACTCTGAATGATGTCTTGATTTGACTGGAAGAAGTATTATCAAAAATTGATTGGGCTATCGATAGAATAGAGGAGGAATGCGAAGCAAGGGCATTATAAATTCAACCTGCATAGAGAGAAAAACGTGTACGAGTAAAATAATTTTTGATTTCCAGGTATTTCCTCTATAGTTTGTGGTATGAAAAAACTTATCACCACTGCTATCCCCTATATGAACGGTGCTCCTCACGTAGGACATGCCTTTGAGATGGTCCTAACAGATGTTATCGTACGAGGACGACGGCTGATCTGAGATGATATATTTTTCCTGACTGGCGCTGATGAACATGGAAGTAAAATCCTCAAAACTGCTGAGACGCAAGGTGTTGATGTGATGAAAATGCTCGATGAAAATGTCGCCCGTTTTCAGGAAATGAATGAGTATCTCAATGTTGTTCCCGATGGATACCTTCGAACAACAGACCAGAAAAAACATTGGCCAGTCGTACAGGCACTCTGGATGAAAATGTATGACAATGGTGATATTTATAAAAAGAATTATTCGTGATATTATTGTGATCGCGAAGAACGTTTTGTGACAGATGAGGAACTGGATGAAAATAAATGTCTGAAGGAAAGTGGTGCCCCAACACGCTGGACGGAAGATGAAAACTATTTTTTCAAACTGAGCAAATACAGCGACACGATTCGTAAAAAAATAGAAACAGACGAGGTAAAAATCATTCCAGAATTTCGAAAAAATGAGATGCTCGCCATGATTGGTGACGGTCTCGAAGATGTGAGTTTTTCTCGTACCAAAAAACAACTCACCTGGTGAATCCCTGTACCAAATGACGATGACCACGTAATGTATGTCTGGTGTGATGCCCTTACAAACTATATCTCTGGAAGTCCTGAAAATCACGGAAATATCGATGAACTCTTCAAGAACTGGAACTGTGATCTGCATGTGATTGGCAAGGATATTGCTCGGTTTCATTGTCTCACCTGGGTTGGCATGCTCCTCTCAGCAGGTATAAAACTTCCAACAGAGATTCTTGTTCACGGATTTGTGAATGACAAAGATGGAGCAAAAATGAGTAAATCAGTCGGCAATGTTATTGACCCTCACGAGATGGTACAAAACTATTGTTCTGATACATTTCGGCTCTATATCACAGGAGAAGTCGGTGTCGGACAAGATCTCAACTTTAGTGACGAGAGGATAAAAGTTATCAATAATGATTTTTTAGCAGATAAATATGGTAACCTGGTAAATCGAGTACTAGCACTTTGGATAGGCTATAGAGATGCCGGCGAACCAATGCCAGATTATGGAAAAATTTTAGAAATTGTAACTGGAGAATGAACTATGAGTAAGCTCCAGGATATACTTCAGGACTATAAAGCAGCCATAAAAAAACTAGATACAAATTCAGCCGTAACATTTGCTGGAGTATTACCACTTGAAATAAATCAAAAACTTACCATTACTGAGCCTTGGAAGAAATCATGAATTGAAAAAGGACATATATTAGTAGAGGCGCTTATCAAAATATGATACGCAACCCTCCTTCTCTCCCCTTTTATTCCTGAAGCAACAGGAAAAATAATGAAGGCAATGGGAATTAATCCAAATACAACACTCGATACACCGATGAATATTGACCTCAATACGATTACAAAACCAGAAATACTTTTTGAAAAGAAGTAGAGCTCTGTATTTTGTACTTTGTATTTTGTATTTTACTTACTCCTCTCTCGATAGCTCAGCGCCTCAGTAATATGGGCTTGAGATATATTTTCAACACCTTCGAGGTCAGCGATAGTGCGAGCGAGTTTGAGTGTACGATAATACGCTCGGGTTGAGAGATCGAGCCGTAGAACTGCTTTTTGGAGAATCTCTGCAACACTCGGTTCTAGAATACAAAACTGTTCAATCTCTTTATTTCCCATTTCAGCATTACTGGTTTTTCAGGTTGAGGCAAGTCTCTGTAACTGAATATTCCGTGCTTTGATAACCTGTTCTCGGAATTCTGCAGAGCTCACGCCAGGCATTCATTTTTGTGCGATTTCATCGACATTGACTCGTGGGACGTGAATAAAAATATCCATACGATCGAGGAGTGGGCCCGAGAGTCGAGAACGATACCGCTCAATAGCAAATGGCTGACAAGTACATTTTTTGGTCGCATCACCCATAAATCCACATGGACATGGATTCATAGCGCCTACTAACATAAATCTCGCAGGATAAACACAGCTGCTCTGCGCCCGGTTGATAGAGATAATGCCATCCTCGAGAGGTTGACGAAGAGTCTCGAGGACAGATTGAGGAAATTCGAGGAGCTCATCGAGGAAGAGAACTCATTTGTGTGCCAGTGATATTTCTCCTGGTTTAGAATCACGACCTCATCCAATAATCGAGATAGCCGAAGCCGTATGATGAATACAGCGAAATGGTCTTGCGGTTACCAAAGGCTTCTCTCGTGAGAGCTTTCCTGCGACAGAATATATTTTACTCACTTCAACAATTTCTTCATAGTTCATCGGTGGGAGAATGCCTCAGAGCGCTTTTGAAAGCATAGTCTTCCCGGATCATGGCGGTCATTCCATAATAATATTGTGTCCTCCAGCTGCTGCGATCAGGAGAGCGCGCTTTGCCATTCCTTGACCGACAATCTGTGAGAAATCAATCACGTGCTCTGTCGAATGATTCACAATATCAGTAATAGATGATGCTGGTTGTGGAATCATTGGGACTTCACCCAAAAGAACTCTGACCAATTCTGAAATATTTTTGGCTGGAATAATAGCAATATCTGGTATCAACGCCGCCTCAATAGCATTTTCTTCTGGGACAATCACTCGTTTGTATCATTTTTCTCGTGCGAAGATTACGGTCGGAAGTATAGCAGGCACAGGACGAACGGCTCCATCAAGAGCTAATTCACCGACCACTAATGTTTCGTTCAAAAGTTCTTGAGAAATACTCATCTCCTCTGCGACAATACCGAGCGCAATTGGTAGGTCAAAACTTGGTCCCGTTTTTCGGATATCAGCTGGAGCGAGATTAACAGTAATTTTGGTACGAGGAAATGGAAGATTAGAATTTTTGATAGCAGAACGGACTCGTTCACGACTTTCTTGGATGGAAGCATCTGGTAGTCCTACAATGATAAAAGCCGGCATACCGTTGTGAATATCCACTTCGACTTCAACAAGCTGTCAGTCGAGACCCGAAACAACAACCGAATAGATTTTTGCTATCATACAAATATTTTATTCAGCCCAAAAGAAATGCAAAAAATAATTATTGTTTCTCTTTCCTCACCGTCTGTATCAATTCTTCTAGTGGTCCAGTAAATCCACCTCCGGTACTATTCATCACAACAACACCAACATTATCCAATGGGACTATATAGGTGAGCCAACGACCCCTACCAACAAATACCTGTATACCTTGTTTAGTGTAAAATGATGGGTTGCAATTTTTAGGAGAATCACACTCCCCTTTCGCTTCCCATATCTTTTTTTCTGGATTATAACTTACAGTCACATCACCAAATTTGCTGTCTGAATCAGTGTACGATGTATTTGAAAAGTTCTGATTTATTGTAATAGTATCCCAAGTAATTGTGCTAATAAGAGTGGTTTTCTGATAAACACCTTTTTTCTCTTCCTGTGCAATAGTATGGTTCGCTGGAAGACAAAATGAATACCCATGCCCATATACTCTCTGAGTAGTACAAGTTTCTGTAGTTAATACCGGTTGGTTCGTGGTAGGACTTGGGATAATAACGGGGATAGTATTTGATGGCAAGAGGTAAGAACGATAAAAAAATCCAAGAAACAACAATGTCAGAGCTACTCAGAGTAAGAAAGAAAGAAATGATTTCATAAAAAAGAAAAATTATACCCTCCAAAACCAAGGCAATAAAATAAAAAAGAGTCCTATAAGTATTGAGAGAAAAACATTGGGAACGAAATAGGGGTACACGCTCAAGATAATACCAGAACCCAACGCCACAAAAGCCTGTTGTTTGATACCATAAATCAAATATCCTCCACCAAAAGCTCCAGCAAAAATGCTTATTAGCATCATATTTGAATCCATAAAATTATTGAAAAAAGATAAGTCTCGTCACCTGTGCTTTCTGATATGATTGTACGAGTCTTTTTGCATGTGCAATATCCCGCACAACAAAATTTTTCTTTTGTACTTCAATAATCTCACTCATTTTCTGTGCGTCTGCCTCGGGAAAAACACTTTCTCGCAGAGCTTCTTCAAGGAGCATAATATTCCCCCCTATTCGCACACCATCAGCAAACTGTTGTTTTCCATCTGTCGCACCATCAAGAGCCATACGAAGGAATAATCCTACAAGAGGTATTCATGATTTCTCTCCTAAAGTACGAAATAATCGAAGCGACTCAGGTACCTCGAATCCATCATATCAGCTCTGCGTTTCTCCGTCCAATCTGTTTTGAGTAGCATATTGCGTGAGACCTTCTATGAGTTCCAATTCACTTAACTCAGACATACCAGCAAATATGATAGTCCGACGAGCTGGCGTCATATATTCAAATCATGGGATATCTATCTTCCCCCATCGTCCTTCGTGAGCATTATGAATTCTTTCATGTGTATGTACTTCAGACTGAAAACTGGTATTCAATACACCAAGATTCACATATTGCACACCTGTCTTTCCGATCTCTTTAAATCCTCCAACTCATGGTGGAGTCAAGATATAAAAAACTTTATCTGATGTGCCTGCAGCGCCACGAATGGCCGCTTCTGCTTTTTCTGGTTGTCCTATGAATCGAAAATATTGGGCTGTATCGTGCGGTGTCGCTCCATGTGAAAAATCTGGTACTTGCGTTTGTTGTATTTCTGAAGAATGTTCTGGAGCAAAATTGACCATGTAAGAATAGTTAAGGATTCTTACCGAGCGATTATAATCAACATCCTCTATTTTACAAGAAAAAAGAAACTTGAAAATATCACAAATTGCATACTATTGATGCATATGATAGCTCTCCTCGTCGGCACCATCGTGCATATAGAAAAAAGTGAGATTATTCTCCTCGTTAATAATGTCGGTTATTCTGTCAGTGTCTCTGGCAAAATCATGGGTCTCAAAAACATCGGTGACGAAATCCGCCTCTGGATCTACCACCATCAAACTGAAACTGGTTCTCGTCTAATAGGATTTCTGGATAATGAAGAAAAAGCTCTGTTTACTCAGCTCCTCAGCGTCAATGGTCTCTGACCAAAATGAGCACTCGCTCTCCTCGACCTCGGACAAAATGAAATTATGCAAGCAATAGCAAGCGGGGAATCCAAGCGCCTCACTCAAGCCGTTGGTGTGGGGCCAAAACTTGCCAGCAAAATCATTGTGGAACTCCGTGGATCTCTCGATACAGAAACCCTCCAAAACATCTCAGCACCACAACGAAAAAAAGCTCCAGAATCACTTTATTCACCAGAAGACCAATCTATCATACAGTCCCTTATTAGCATGGGATATGACCGAAAAAATGTCGAATTTAGCATCAGCGAAATCCCTCCACACCTCACAGGTATCGGAGATAGAACCATCTGGTGTATCCGCAATCTCCACCATAAGTAAAGATCATTTTTTATCTTTTTATTCTATGAAAAAACTTATCTCTGTATGTGTTCTATCTTTCTCGTTCTATGCACTAGGCTTTACTGGTGAAGACCTCTCAAGTGCCAACTATATCGCCGATCAAAATATTATTACAAAACAAACCGATGCATATAGCTATCGTCTCGATGAAAAAATTCTCCGACAGGAGGTTATAGGGATGGCGTTAAAATTAAAATGAATAACACTGCCAGAAAATTATACGTGCAAAAAATACTTCGCTGATGCAACAAAAAATGACTGGGTATGTCGAGCAGTAGAACTCGCAGCTGACAATGGGATTATCACTCGAAGTAATACAAATGCTAATCCGACTAAAAATATCACTCGAGCTGAAGCGCTTGCAATCATGATGAAAGCGTGAAATGGTGACCCTGATGGAGGATATGCTGGGTACAGTTATTATTTTGATGCGAATCTTTTTACCGATGGAGGCATTGGGTACAAAGACGCTTATAAATTCTGAGCACCGTGGCAGGCATCTCTTTTTTATGAATATATCCGCAATGTCCTCAGAAATGATACTCTCCTCAAACAAAATCCTCGAGCCAATGATGCAGCAACGAGAAGCGAAGTATTTGGATTTGTAAAAAACATCACATCCGCTGGTTTGCCAAAAATCCCTGAATTTTGAACAGGGTGGATTGATATCTTGCCCGGGCAACTCTCTTGTGTCAAAACAGAAATCGAAGTATGACTCTGAGATCCACTCTGCAGTAGCGATGACTATAAAAAAAATGCTGCTACCTATACCTTATTTCTCTCGGCATTGCGAACAAAAGACAATCCAAAAATTGCACAATATGGTGCTGCCCTGGGAGCCTATAATTATGGTTTTTCAGAAACGAAATATCGTGTCTCTGGTGACTCATTTTTTGGTATGACTTTTGGACCACAAGCCTGGGGATCAGTTTTGTTTCCTGTCTATACCGTCCGTAATAATACTATTGTTCGTCAGGTATTCACAACCAGTGATGCTGACTACAAGGCATGGGAAAAGGCTATTATCGATAAATATAACCTAAAAAGTCTTGATGAAATATTCGCCAATGATACTATCAAAACAGACTCAGCGAAATACACTGAAATTCTCAACTTTGCCAATCAATATTGGTACGACCGATTCGAGAAAATGGAAATCAAATAATTTCCTCGTTGTAACCCTCCCCTCCCAGGAGGGTTTTTTGAAAAAAGGTATCTTGTACTTTCTTGTTTTTACCTATACTACTTTGCAGTATTTATTTTCGTATTACTATGAACCTCTCTGCTGCCTCCATCACCGAAATGCTCGCTGCTATCGCCGCTTGAAACCTCACACAATCCGATATTTGGAATCACTTTGATCGTGTCTCAAATGAGCTGGATCCCGCTCTCCAAGCCTACAATTTCAGAACTAAAGAAGCACCAGGAGCACAAACATGACCACTCGCTGGGATTCCAATTGCTGTCAAAGATGTTTACAGTGAAACAGGTGTACCAACCTCAGCTTCGAGTAAAATGCTCGCAAACTATGTGGCACCCTACGAATCCACTGCGACCAAAAAACTCAAAGAAGCAGGCGTTGTCAGTCTCGGAAAAGTAAACTGTGATGAATTTGCCATGGGCGCAACCGGAGAAAACTCTGGTATCCGACTTACCAAAAATCCATGGGATATTTCTCGAGTCCCTGGCGGAAGTAGCTCAGGCTCTGCAGCCTCTGTCGCCTCTGGTATGGCTCCTGCCTCTATCGCTACCGATACAGGAGGAAGTATTCGTCAACCTGCCTCACTCTCTGGAGTTGTTGGATTTAAATGAACCTATGGAACCGTCTCTCGATATGGCGTTATCCCTATGGCATCCAGTCTCGATACGATGGGAGTCCTCGCTCGCACTGTCCGCGATAGCTACACTGTCTGGGATACCATGCAGGGTCACGATCCTCTGGATGCAACAAGTCTTGATGGAAGAATTGAAGTTTCCAAAGATATTTGGTCTCGCACAGATTTAAAGTGAATGCGTATCGGTCTGCCAAAAGAATATTTCGGAGAAGGTATCGAATCAGGAACTCGTGAAGTCATCGAACAAGCCAAGAAAACCCTCACCGACCTCGGAGCGACACTCGTCGAAGTCTCTCTCCCAACAACGGACTATGCACTCGCCGCCTACTATGTCATCGTACCAAGTGAAGTATCCACGAACCTCGCACGATTTGATGGTGTCCGATTTGGACATATCACAGGCGAAGAATTCCGAGACTATGCTGACTGGATTAGTCATACGCGTTCAGAATGATTTGGTGCCGAAGCGAAGCGACGAATTATGATTGGTTCCTTTGCACTCTCCTCTGGTTTTTATGATGCCTATTATCATCGTGCCTCTCTCGTCCGCGAGCTCGTCCGCCGAGAATTCGCAGAAGTATTTACACAAGTCGATGTCATCGCAACTCCTGTCTCCCCTATGGTCGCATGGAAAATAGGTAAGATGGACAATGATCCTCTCGCAAATTATATGGCAGATATTTTCACCGTCCCAGGAGCCCTCGCAGGTATCCCAGGCATCTCTGTCCCCGCTGGTTACGCTGAACCTGCCGACGACGCCTCTCTCGCTCTCCCTGTCGGTCTCCAGATTATGTGACCAAAGCTCGGAGAAGAAAAAGTCTTCACTGTTGCTCAAGTATTTGAACAAGCAAATAAAGAACTGATTGAAAGTAAGAGGCCAAGTGTTTGGGGGTAAGAAATAAACTTATGAAACCATTTTCTCAGTTATTATCGTCTGGAAAAGAACACTGGTGGTTATTGGGAATATGATGAATTACATACCAATTTCTCTTTTTGATTGTAAATAATGCAATAAATTTATTTAGTTGGTCTCAAATACCAGCTGATACCATTTCATTTACATTTTTTATTGTAATAACGGGAGTATTTTGGTTACCTTGGGCTCCCTACGATGATTCTATTTTTAAAAAATGGTACTCAATTCTCCTACGATTAGTATTTTCAGGCCTGATTTATATCGTAATCCGTTTTGTAAGTTCCACAATTGATAACACTCTAATTACGGCCATAACAAATTTGCTTTTTTTATCAATATGATGAGGAATATTGGTCGAACTAAAAAATATGCTGGGGACGAGATTCCCTGAAAATAATCGTTATATAATGTTCATTGTACTCTTTATCTATTCTTTTATTTTCTTATGAAATGCAATATATTGATCAATTTCTATAAAGAATAATGATAAAATCATACCAATACACTATATGAATGACAGGTATATTATTTTAAAAGATTGACAGATAATCAGAAACACCGAGAGTGTTGTCTTAATTAAAAGCGGTACGAAATCAGACAAATAAAATGTAAACAATGTTATCCATTATAAGCCCTTCATTAATGAAGGGCTTATAATTCCATAATTATCCTTGAGGAGGATACGGGTCATTTCAAAACGAGTCTCTGGCACGGATTTTTCAATCCCTACCCTGAATAAAAAGTTCTGTTCATTGATTCCTTGCAATACCTCGGGCAATATTGATTGCTTCCGATTGAGTACCTACTTCAACTGTAAGTCGTTCAGATCCTGAACGACGCACACCCCATCAATCAGGAGTATGCACAACCCATTGGGTTGGTTTCTGAGCCATAAAATAAAAATTAAAATATAAAAGTGGTAACCCGTTGACAAGTGCTTACGAAATCATAGACTAGCGAAACTGTTTCGTTTTGGTCTACCCAAACATCAGCTCCGACTTATTAACCTAAGTCGGTGTTTTTTATTTTAGTAGCATATTTTTTGTTTTCAGATGTATCATCTTAAGACTGATTACCAAGTAAAATCACAACATATTGTGTGAACACATTATATTCCCCTACCATACCTAGTCAAATGATTTTTATAGAATTTCGTCTTTTTGTAAAATTTTGACAAAATATTATACAAAAGTGTACTTCCCACATAACCACCTATACTGTTTGTTCTATGACTAAACACAAATATATGACTCCCATGATTATCGTATCCGTTATTGTCGTTGCAGCGCTTATCTGGACTCTGGGTGGTTGGCTCGTCGTGAGAAATATCGAGAAACCAGCGTATACGCTCGTCGAGAAACGAGAGGGATATGAGATTCGTGACTATGCTCCGTATATGGTCGCAGAGGTTGAAGTGACTGGTTCTCGCCAGCAAGGTCTCAATGCAGGATTTCGGATGTTAGCGGATTATATCTTTGGTAATAACACTGCGAAAACAGGTATTGCGATGACCGCACCAGTATCTGAGAGTGCTTCGGCACCTATCGCGATGACCGCTCCTGTGATGGAGCAAGGCAGTAATGATGGAAAGAGAAAAGTGACATTTAGTATGCCCAGCAAGTACACGATGGACTCTATACCGAAACCAAATAATCCTCTTGTGACACTCCGAGAGATACCAGCACAACGAGTCGCTGTCAAAGTATTTGGTTGGTATGCAGGCGATAGTCATATACAATCTATGGAATCAGCACTTCTCTCTGCACTCAAAAAAGATGGTTTTGTGACGACACAGCTCCCCTCTTACGCTGGATACAATCCACCTTTTAGCGCTCCTTGGATGCGCCGAAATGAGGTGATGGTGGTGATAGAAAAATAGATTTTATTGGTTATCAGATTACTTGCTTTTCCCTTTGAGATACCTATAATGAGGGTATGTCGCACGGACACTGAAATCATCATAGCCCAAATATTACGCTCGTTATCCGCATTCCGTCGGATTTTTCAGGCTGACCAGCCGATGTAGCACAGATGTTGGAGGCATTGCACCCTGTCCTCGGGCATTCGGTGTTTAGTCTCGATTTTCATGTGATTGGTCACAAGCTCTTCTTTAGTCTGCAAGTCACACACGATGAAAAACCCGTGATAGAAAATCAGCTCTATACTACTTTTCAAAATATCGAAATCGAGGAGGTCAAAAGCCCAATGCATTATCAATTAGAAAACTCTGTCAAAGCCTCTATTGGTCTCCGAGAGGGGGATTTCTTCCCCATGCAAACCTATCTCGACGGCGGTGATGGAGTATTGAAAAAGATTCTTTCACAAACAGCGGATCTCGACTTGACCGATAAATGCACTTTTCAGATAGCCCTGATGCCGGCACATACGCACAATGTCATCTGGAATTTCACCCGAAATCTCCACCACAAATGGCATATGTTCAAGAATTCGATGAATGTGAAGCGCCGTTTTCTCGATACCAAGGTCAATATTCGTACTCATGATGCACTCCATAAATTTGAACACAAGAGTCATGCCAATCTCTACTACGCGAAAGTATCGTGCTATATCCAGTCTTCATCTCAAGCCGTCGCTCGTGCGAAGATGATGGCACTCTTGAAGAATCTCTACGACCTCGAAAATCACGAGAATCAAATCGTCTTTGCTGTGAAACCTATGCACGAGGGTGATGTAAAAAATATCCTCGCTCCAACACTCACAAAACGCAAGTATTATCTCAACTCTGACGAGATTGCCACCCTCTGGAGTTTCCCTCAACCAAAAGACAAAGTGCCACATATCCTGCGTATCCTCTCTCGTAAAGCTCGACCACCACTCGGTCTGCCGACCAATGAAAACACTCGCGAGCAAGACCTCGTAAAATTTGGTATTACCAACTATCGCAGTCAAAAAATCCCATTTGGTTTGAAGACTTCTGATAAGGCACGACACCTCTATATCGTCGGTAAATCTGGTTCTGGTAAATCCAAGCTGATTGAGCTGCTCGGATATTCTGATATTGTGAATGGTCGCGGTTTTGCCCTACTGGATCCACACGGCGACCTCGTCGATAATATCCTCCAATATATTCCCGAGAACCGCAAAAAAGATGTGGTGATTTTTGATCCAACGGATTTGAATTTCCCAGTCGGATTTAATCCTCTCGAGGAAGTTCCAGAAGAATACCGACAAGAATTTACAAATAGTTTCTTGGAGATATTTAAAAAGCTCTTCTGACAGGCATGGAATGCTCGTCTTGAACATGTGATGCGATTCTGTGTTCTTGCTTTACTTGAAGTTGGAGGTGCAACCGTACTCTCGATTATCAAGCTCCTTACCGACCGAGACTATCGTCAATCAATTATCAAAAAACTCGAAGATCAAACCGTCAAAAACTTCTGGACCAATGAATTTGCTGCTTGGAGTGAAAAATTTGATAGTGAGGCGATTATGCCGATTTTGAACAAGGTCGCGCAATTTGTCTCCTCTCCGATGATACGAAATATCGTCTGTCAGACAAACAACGCGATGAACCTCGCTGATATCATGGATAACAAGAAAATCCTTCTCGTGAAACTCAGTAAAGGACAACTCGGAGAATCCAATGCCAACTTGATTGGTGCGATGATGATTACTCGTATTTACCAAGTCGCGATGATGCGAGCAGGAGTCCACGAAGATAAACGAACACCATTTTCTGTCTACATCGATGAGTTCCAGAATTTCGCTACTGACTCGTTTGAAAATATCCTCTCAGAAGTCCGAAAATATAAGCTCAATATCACCGTGGCTCACCAGTATATGGATCAGCTCTCTTCGAGTCTCCGAAGAACCATCTTTGGTAATGTGGCAAATATTATCTCCTTCCGTGTCGGTGCAGAAGATGCGGGTGTGCTGGAAAAAGAATACGAGCCTATTTTCTCCGTGCCAGATATCATGAATCTGGGTGTACGAGAGATGTATCTCAAAATCAATATTGATGGCGAAAATACGGAAGCATTTTCAGCTCGTACGATGAATGTACCAAAATTGGCTCATGATTATACCAAAGAAATTTGGGATTCTTCGAGGAGGATGTATGCTCGTCCTCGCAAGGAAGTGGAAGCAAAAATATTTGGAAGTGATGCCGATGTTATCAAGAGTGTGGAAGCTATCAAAACAGAAACAGATTTCTTCCAGCCGGTGATATAAGATGCTGCAGGTTTAATTGGTTTCGTTGGTTTTATTCGTTTAATCTGTTACCGAACTAAAGATTCCTTCACTTTGTATTTTGCTCTTTGTATTTTGTATTTTTTCTTTATGTCTCTTATACCATCTCCACATGAACTGGAAATGAGAGGACTTTTTGACGCACCAGAACCCACACTACTCCCCCACCTGCGTATTCGCCACTTAGGAGCCTTTTGGCCACACTGGTCGCTTCGCAAGAGACGATGCGATGCCACAGGTATCGATATGATGTCGACCTTTCGTCCAGATTGTGCCTATCCCGTCTGGCACAAAGACACATGGTTCAAAAATGCCAATCCACCAAAAGCTGTTTTTGATTTCAATCAGCCATTTTTTCCACAAGCAGAAAAACTCTTCAAGCAATGTCCTATTCCTCATAATACAGGGATAAACAATGAAAATTGTGAATACACCGATGACTGGTGGCATAGTCGAAATTGTTATCTCAGCCACAGTGGTGTGCGCTGTGAAGATAGCCGATATTCGTATAGAATTCTGGATTGCAAGGATCTCCTCTACTGTGATTTTTCTTTCGAATGTGAGCGGTGTATTGATATTATCAATTCCGAAAAATCCTATGAATGTGTGTATGGGTTATATTTGAAAAACTGTCACAATACCGCTTTTTGCTATGATTGCCGTAGCTGTAGTGACTGCCTCTTTTGCTTTAATCTGAGAAATAAACAGTACTGTATCGGCAATAAACAACTGACAAAAGAAGAATACCTCACACAGAAAAAACAATTCAAATACGATACACAAGCAGGTTACGAACACTGCAAAAATCTGTTTAAAAAGATGATTCACGATATAGCATGGCATCGAGCCCATTACATCGATTTTTCTGAAAAATCATCAGGAAATTACATTCTCCGCATGAAAAATACAACCGAGGCTTTTTTTGGCAACGAATCAGAAGATGGGCATAATATCGCACGGTTTGGATGGGTAAAAACAGGATGTGACAGTATCAATCTCCAGGATGCAGAACGAGTCTTTTTTTCCTCAGGAGCACAGATAAAATGCTATGATATCCAGTATTCATTTATGGTCGAAAATACTCGATTTTCGCTCTATAGTGGCTACAGTTCTCGATGTGATAATATCGTGGGCTGTTGTGGTCTCCTCGGGGCAAAAAATGCCGTTCTCAATACCACCTATTCTGCTCAAGAATTTTCCACTCTCAAACAAAAAGTCATCGACCATATGAAATCAACAGGAGAATGGGGACAATTTTTCCCTGGTTCTTTTGCACCCAATCCGTATGACGAAAGCTGGAGTGGTTTTCATTTTCCTCTCACGCAAGCAGAACAAACAAACCTTGGCTATGTCTGGGCAGAGAGAAAAGAAGCAGCAAATGCCGCTTATGAGAACCCGAGTACTCTCCCACCCGCCAGTGAAGCAACAGCAGACATTACAAAAAAAGTTTTTTGGGATACAGTGAGTCACAAACCATTTCAAATTCTCGCACTCGATATCCAGCTCTGCCGAGACCTCGAAGTCGCACTTCCCTACACACACTATATTCGTCGATTACAAGAAAATTTCGCATGGATGCCCTATGATGGTACTCTCCGAGAAACCACCTGTGCTAAATCTGGTATCCCCATCCATACTTCATGGCCAAGTGAATATGATGGTCACATCCTCTGTGAAAATGAATATCTCAAAATAGTAAACTAATCTATGATTCCTCCTGGAGAAAAAATCGTTGAAAAGAAAATCTGTCGCCTGAGCGGACAAGAATTTTTTATAACCGACAAAGACCTCGAATTCTATGATAAAATATCTCCTATTTTTGGAGGAAAAAAATACAGTATTCCGACGCCGACATTGTGTCCAGACGAGCGAATGAGGAGGAGAATGTGTTTCCGTAATAGTCGGCATCTCTATTTTTCTTCCGAGGAATGACAACTCTCAATCTACTCAAAATCTGGTTGATATACTTCATTTCAACCACCTAAATATTGGTCTGATGCATGGGCACCAACAGACTATACTGCAAATTTTTCTTTTGATTCTACAGCTTTTACTCAGCTTCATGCACTTGATAAACAGGTACCAAAAATCGCACGCTCTATCCTCAAAGAGGAGAATTGTAATTTCGTAAATCAAGCAAGCAATGTAAAAGATTGTTATCTCATCTACGGTGGCGATGATACGGAAAAATGCTACTATGGTGAACGGTTTAAATCATCAAAGAACTGTATTGATTTTCTCGGAGCATACACTTGTGAATACTGCTATGAGATAGTGGATTGCATGGATTGTTTCTGAATTCAGTTTTCACAAGAATGTACAAACTGCCAGGATTCTTCTTTTCTGTATGGTTGTTCTGATTGCAAAAAATGTTTCGGATGTATCAATCTGAAATCAAAAGAATATTGTTTTTTCAATGAGCAACTCTCACCTGAGGAATATACAAAACGCGTCAAAGAATTTTCTCTTGAGCGACACAAAGATGTCCTCCTAAAAAGAATCCACGACTTTTTCCTATCACAGGTGTATAGAGAAAATATGAACCTCCAGGCAGAGGGATGTATAGGAAATAAAATCGTGAAGTCTCAGAATGTTTTTTGATCATTTTATGTCCAAAATTCGGAGGATATAAAATACTGTTCTGATTTTTATGGATCAAAAGATTGTTATGATATATATACTTTTGGTGACCAAACAAATCTCTCTTATGAATGCACGACAGTAGGACATGATGCCTACCATTGTCTCTTTACCCAAGAATGTTGGGAAAAGACCTCTGAATTATTGTATTGCATGCACTGTACAAAATGAACTCACGATTGTTTCCTCTCCACTGGTCTCAAAAAACACGACCATTGTATTCTCAATATCCCCTATTCTGTCCAAGAATACGAGCAACTCGCTTGAAAGATTATCGATCATATGCGTTCTACTGCTGAATGGTGAGAATTTTTCCCTCACGAGATCAGCCCTTATGCTTACAACGAAACAGTGGCTCAAGAATATTTTCCCCTGACAGAATCTGAGGTAAGAGCTCATGGATGGAGCTGGTACACATCCGAGGAAAAAACTTTTTCTTGAGTTTCTTATATCCCCCTCTCAATATCACAATACGATGAACGAGTGGTAGGATTTGATACGGCTACAAGAAATATCAATGAGTGTCTGGCATGAACTGTGCAATGTGAGGTTACCAAGAAACCTTTTAAAATCATCAAACAGGAACTCGCTTTCTATATTGAAAATGGAATTCCTATTCCTACGAAACATCCAGATCAGAGACATAAAGAGCGACTCAGCTTGAGAAATCCAAGAACACTATACGAAAGAACTTGTTCTGAATGTAGAAGGAGCATAATCACTACTTACTCGCCAGAAAGACCTGAGAAAGTGGTATGTGAGGAATGTTATAGAAAATTAGTTTATTAATTTTGTTGTATGACTTTGATTCCTCCCGGAGAAAAAATTGTTGAGAAGAAAATCTGTCGCCTCAGTGGAAAAGAGTTTTTTGTGACGGATAAAGATATTGCCTATCTTGCTCAAAAATCCCCTCTATTTCAACAAACAAAATATACCATTCCCACACCGACACTGTCGCCAGAGGAACGACAAAGAAGGCGTCTTGCGTGGAGAAATGAACGAAAACTCTACCACAGAACATGTGACAAGACTGGTGTACCAATTATTACTATCTATTCCCCAGATAAACCCTACACAGTCTATGACCAAAAAGTCTGGTGGGGCGATACCTGGAGTCCAAATGAATACGGAATATCCTTTGATTTTGAGAAAAATTTCTTTGAACAACTTCAGACACTTCATCATCGTGTTCCCCAGATAAATCTTATCGCTTCTCAAAACGAGAATTGTGATTTTACCAACCTGACTGCCAATTGCCGCAATTGCTATCTGATTTACGAATCCTCTAATAATGAATTTTGTGAATATGGTTGTTGGTTCCAGAAATCCGATCACTGTATTGATTGTGCGCTCATTCATGACTGTAAATATTGTTATGAAGTGAGTGATTCATATAGTTGTCATTCTCTATTTTGGAGTCAAAACTGTGATAATTGCCGAGAAAGCCAATACCTCTCCAATTGTCTATCCTGCTCTCACTGCTTTGGTTGTGTCAATCTCGTCAATAAATCATATCATATTTTCAACACGGAAGTCACGCCAGCTCAGTATAGCGCTTTTTTGAAGAAATTTTATTCTTGCAGTATTTTGGAACAGAAAAAATACCTGCAGAAGTATGCCGAACTCGATATGGCATCACCAAAAAAATGGTCACATATATTGCAGGGTGAAAACTGCACTGGTGACTATATTAGAAATTGTAAGAACTGTTTTGAGTGTTTTCATGCTTATGATGCTGAAGACTGTAAATATGCAGAGCATGCCTGGAGGAACTCAAGACATAATAGGGATATCTCAACAGCAGGTAGAAACTCCGAGTGGCACTATGAATCTATTAATATAGGGATTGATGCCTTTAATAACAGTTTTTGTGTTCAAAACTGGACATGTAGTAATCATTTTTATTGTATTTCATGTTTCAATTCTCACGATAATTTTGGTTGTATCTCTCTCAAGAAACATGATCACTGCATTCTCAATATCCCTTATTCTGTCCAAGAATATGAACAATTGGCTTGAAAAGTTATCAACCATATGAAATCCACAGGAGAATGGTGAGAATTTTTCCCGCATCATTTCTCTCCTTTCTGATATAATGAAACAGTAGCAAATGAATATTTCCCAATGACAGAGTCTGAAGTAAGGAGCAAAAGCTGGAATTGGCATACAGAAGAAGACAGGAAATTTGAATGAACTCCCTATACCCCCCTCCCTATTTCTCAGTATGACGAACGAGTAGTATGATTTGATACTGCTACAAAAAACATTAATGAATGTTTAGTATGAATGATTCAGTGTGAAGTAACTAGAAAACCGTTTAAGATAATTAAACAGGAGTTAGCTTTCTACATTGAGAACTGAATACCTATCCCTACCAAACATCCAGATCAGAGACATAAAGAAAGAATGGAACTCAGAAATCCGAGAACACTCTATGAAAGAACTTGTGCTGAATGCAGGAAGAGCATAATGACTACCTATTCACCCGACAGACCTGAAAAGATTGTTTGTGAAGAATGTTATAGGAAGCTTGTTTATTAATATTTCTATGTCTATTATACCAACCTGAGAAAATATCGTTGAGACGAAGAAATGTCGCCTCAGTGGAAAAGAGTTTTTTGTGACCGACAAGGATCTGGAGTTTTATAATAAGATTTCCCCAGTATTCGCTGGTCAAAAATATCTTATACCGAGTCCGACACTGTCTCCAGATGAGAGGTGGAGAAGGAAATTGGCATTTCGAAATGAGAACTATCTCTACAAGAGAAACTGTGCTCTAACAGGCCATGAGATTATTTCTATGTATTCACCTGCCTCAACAAAAATCATTTACGATCATGAAGTATGGTGGTCTGATGCTTGGGACATTGGACAATACCGATGAACATTTGATTTTTCTCGACCATTTTTTGAGCAATTTCGTGATTTTATTGACCCAATTCCTGTTCCAGGACTCTACAATTCAAAAAATGAAAATAGTCGTTTCAGTAATTATATCATAGGCGGCAAAAACTGTTATATGTCATCGGTGGTCTATTACGGCTGTGAAAATATTCTCTATTCACGATGGATATTTGAATCAAAAGATATTATTGATAGTTTTCTCGTGTATGTTTCAGAAAAATGCTATGGGTGTATTCATATCAAAAATTGCAATAATTGTCGGAATCTGATAGCCTCCAATAACTGCTCAGATTGTCTCTTTGGAAAATACCTCGTCGGGTGCAGAGATTGTCTCCTCTGTTCATCGCTCTCTCAAAAACAATACTGCATCCTCAATAAACAACACACCAAAGAAGAGTATGAGAAAAAGAAAAAAGAATTTCTGCAACTTCCTGAAAAAACCATACAACAATATTTCTCTGACTTTCTCCAAAAACAGATAGCCCGCGATCTCTATAATTTCAAATGCGAAAATTGCCTCGGAGATTCTATGCTGAGCTGCAAAGATTCTTTCTTTTGTTTCGATGTGGAAAATCTAGAAGACTGTAAATATATTCGATGAGAACAAATGAAGAATTGTATGGATGGTATCTGAGGACAAATCGATAATTCCTATGAATTTAATCGTGGTGGCATCGTCGGTACCTCCTGCTGTTTTGTAAATGATGCCGTTAATTCGAGCAATGTTCTCTATTGTTTTGGTATTTATAATGTCTCAGATTGTTTCGCTTGTAGCGGAATTCATTCCCATGAACATCATTGTATCCTCAATACACCATATTCGGTTCACGAGTACGAGACACTATGTAGAAAAATCATAGACCACATGAAATCAACGGGAGAATGGGGAGAATTTTTCCCACATACAATGAGTCCTTTTGGCTACAATGAAACCTGTGCCCAAGACTACTTCCCAACCACTGAAGAGACAATCCAAACACTCGGATGGAATTGGTATCAAGAAGATTTAAAACTCTTTGAAGGAACCACTTATCAACCTCTTTCTATTCAAGAATATGATGAAAGAGTTATATGAAACATAGTAGCGCAAAAGAATATTGATGCACTTTTAGCGGGCATAATCCGGTGTGAAATTACCAAAAAACCATTTAAAATTACTCCACAAGAACTTGTTTTCTATATTGAAAATAATATCCCTATTCCACAGAAACATCCAGACCAAAGACGCAAAGAACGAATGAGTCTGAGAAACCCACAGAAATTTTATGAGAGAACCTGCGCGGAATGCCATAAAGATATTATCACCACATACCCTACTGATAGAACCGAAAGAGTCGTCTGCGAAGCATGTTATCAAAAATTGGTATTCTAAAACCTTTTTCTCATCTCAGTTTTATACGCTTCCACTCCTGGCTGATTAAATGGATTGACTCCTATCATAATACCCGAAAGAGCACAGGCATACATCATTGTGTAGAGGAAATAGCCAAGAGTATTTGCATCAAGTTTTCCCAGTGTCATCGTCATACTCGGGCATCCGCCATCATTATGAGCTTTTGCGGTTGATTCGAGAGCAATCAAATTCATCTCATGCAAAGAACGACCCACTAAACTATCAAGACCATCAGACATATCAGACATCGCAGGAATTTGAATATTTGATGAAGGTTCCCGAATCCACAGCATTGTTTCAAAAAAGAGTCGTCTTCCCTCTTGGACATACTGTCCAAGGGAATGCAGATCTGTCGTATAACTCAGGGTATCAGGATAGAGACCTTTCCCTTCTTTTCCATGACTCTCACCCATCAACTGTTTCCACCACTCACCGATAAAATAGAGCGAAGGCTCGGAAGTAATAAAAAGCTCTGAAACAAAACCAGTTTGTTCCAATTGAACTCTTTTTTCAGCATAGATGAACGCTGGGTGGGAGGTATTGCTTTCAATATCAGTCTTTGCTCTTTGGGCTCATTGCGCCAGTCATACAATATCAATACCAGCAACAGCTATAGGAAGTAGGCCCACTGCCGTCAAAACTGAATATCGACCACCAATATCACTTGGGAGAATATATGATTTATAGCCTTGTTTTTGCGTTTCAGCTCGCAAAGCACCATGCTCTGCATCTGTGATGGTAACAATTCTCTCTTTTACCTCCGACTCGCTATATTTTGAGAGAAGGAAATTACGAACAAGACGATAGGAAATTGCCGTCTCAAGTGTTGTGCCAGATTTTGAGATAATACATGCTGATACTCTTTTTTGCGCGTATTTTCGAAATACTTTCTCATATTCCAATCAGCTCAAATGATTCCCAAGAAAGACAATCTCACAAGTATTTTCAGAACTCCCTAATGCTTCGATAATAGCTCGAGCACCCAGATAAGAACCACCAATTCCGCACACAATCAAGACATCACTTATTGCTCGAAGTCTTTCTGCTGTTTCCTGTATATCAGCGATGTTCGCTCGAATAGTTGATGGTAAGTCTATCCAGCCTAAATAATCAGCTCCTTGGCATGTTCTATTCTGAAGTGCCTTATGGGCATCTTGTACTGAGAGTCCGCTATGAGTTGGATGCAACGAAAGATAGGCATCAACATATGATGTAGTAAGAGAAAGAGAAGACATAAAAAAAGATTAAAAATTAACGCTCATTACTTCTGCATTTTTTGGGCACTTGTAATCATAAAACAATTTACTCTCTATTCAATCACGAATACAATAAACCATCCTCATTACTGCAGCATGAGAGATCAAAAGAATATTACTATTTCACACATTGTATTCATGAAGTGCGGACTGTACTCTTTGCATAAAAAGTTCAGTATCTTCGGCACCTTTAACTCCTACCAATTTAGCCGCTGAGATATCATGATTCGGTTGTCCAGTTAAATCACCCATATCATACTCGATAATTCTTTCATCAATCAATATCTCTCATACATATCCTATTCCCTCTGCAAAAATCTCTGCAGTTTTTCTGGCGCGAATAAGTGGAGAGGAAACTATTTTATCAAGTTGAATATTTTGTTGTTTCCATGCCTTTGCAGCATCTTTTGCTTGTTGAATGCCTAAATCAGTTAAAGGGCTGTTATCTTTCTGTCCAGCAAAGTTACCATTGAGATTAGCAAGTGTCTGTCCATGTCGTAAAAAATAAAGTGTCATGGGGTGGAATTATAGAACTTTTTCATTATACTCACTTGTAGATTTTTTCCACCATGACTCCCAATAAAACACTGATTGTCGTCGGAGGCGGAACTGGAGGGCATGTTTTCCCACTTCTCAACCTGATACACTATCTCCAAAAAAATACCCCTTCTGAAAAGTCGATTTTTTCTGAACAAACTTTTCGATGGATTGGAGAAAAAGATAGTATCGAATCACGACTGGCAGAAACAAATAATATCCCATTTTCTCCTATCATTTGCGGAAAACTCCGACGCTATTTCTCTTTGAGGACAATCCTAGTACCCTTCCAAATACTTATCGGAATACTCCAGTCTATAATTATCATCGTGGATGAAAGACCAATAGCTATTTTCTCAAAATGAGGTTATGTTTCACTCCCTGCAGCCATCGCTGGATGGATTCTCAGAGTACCAGTATACCTCCATGAATCTGATTCAATACCGGGATTAGCAAACCGTATTGTCGCTCGATTTGCTCGTGGTATTTTTTGCACTTTCCGTGAAGCAGAAACATTCTTTCCCAGTGAAAAAATCTGTGGTTACGGGCCACTTCTCCCAGAAGATATTGTGGCAATTACTCAGGAGAAAATTTCACCGCTACCACGAACACAACTTCTTGTGAACTGTGGTTCACAGTGATCTGGCACTATTTTTGATGTACTTATTAAAATGCTGGAAACAGATAATTCTCCTTCTAGAGATTTTGATATTCATCTGGTTTTGGGAACAAAAAATCCACAATATCGAGAGAAATTTACTTCTTTTCCCAATGTGAAAGTCTATGATTTTTTCTACGATCAAAAGGAATATTTCCGTCTTACCTATAGCTGTGATATAGTGATCACTCGGGGCGGATCAAGTATCTTTGAATTTGAAGCACTCGGTCTTCATATGATCCTTATTCCCCACCCACATACAGGAAATAATCATCAATATTACAATGCCAAGATTTTTGAAAAAAAAGGACATGAATGTATCCTCCAAGAAAATCTAGAAAAAGAACTCCCTGAAATACTGGGAAAATATACACACTTCAAGAAATCCCCAATCACAGAAGTGTCTAATGAAGAAACATACAAACGCATTGCTGAGAAACTTATGGTATTCTAAATTTCTATCTTTATTCTTTTATTTCTTTTATGCGCCTACTTCTCAAGCTCTCTGGTCAGGCTCTCGGTAATGGCGGGCAAGGCTTTGACCATGAACATATCAAAAAACTCGTTCATGAGATTCACTTGCTTACCGAATTTCACGAAATAGCTCTCGTCATCGGATGAGGCAATATCTGCCGTGGGAGTGAATTCCATAAACATGGGGTCTCGGAAAATACTGCCCACGCTGTTGGTATGCTCTCCACAGTTATCAATGGTCTCCTCATCCAAGATGCCCTCTCGGAAGATGGGCAAAAGACTTACCTCTACACTGCACGAGATATATCAACTGTTGGTGAAGCCTTTTATTCTCGAAAAGCGGAGAAAAACCTCTCAGAAAAGAAAGTCGTTATTATTTCAGGAGGAACAGGTAACCCTTATTTCTCAACAGATACAGCATGAGTCCTTCGATCAATAGAGATGAACTGTGATATGATGATAAAATGTACCAATGTTGATGGCATCTATTCAGCAGATCCAAAAAAAGATTCCAGTGCAGAAAAATATGATACTGTCACCTATGATGAAGTCCTCTCAAAAAATCTCCGATTTATCGATCAAACCGCTATTGCTCTCGCTCGTGAACACAATCTCCCAATTGGAGTCTGCCATATCGATAATATTTCTAAACTCTCCACTCTCACAAAAGATGGAGCATTCTTTGGATCGATGGTGGTGTAAATATTCATAGCCTAGTCACAGTAAAAATAAAAAGCCCTCTTCCGAGGGCTCTTTTTGATCATATCACATTCTACTATTTTACAGAAGAACATGTTGCATTCTTACTTCCATATTCACTCAATCTCTGAGCTATAGCATACATCTCAGGAACAGTAAGGAATCTATTTGGCTCAAAGGTAGTGAATGTTCTGACGGTGAATCCTAGTTCAATAGCTTTCTTGATGATATCTCATTGCCAGTGAGTGTTTGTCGTCTCTGGTTGTATACAGATACTCTTCATTATAATTGCATAGGCTTCAATACGACTCACGGGCTTTAGGGGATTAAACTGTTTGTTTGTCTCTGAGATAATCTTTGCTGCTTGTGCTTTCTCTGCTACTTGGCAAGTATAACTTGGTACAAGATTTCCAAAGGTATCAGTGTGAGACTTTTTACAAGTGTAGTCTTGGAGAATACCAATTCCCTTCACCTTGAGAGAGAGAAGAACTGTCTCAAGACGTGTAGCAAATCCTGTACGTTTGTTTTCTTTGAGAATCTTGGTGAGGGTCTTCTGTGTAGATGTTTGGTCTGGAACTGGAGTTGTTTTGATAGGTGTCTTGATAGTAAGAGGATTTGATGTTTGGCTTGTTCATGATCCGCCTCCACCTCCTGATCCAATTGATCAGCCTGATCCGCCTCCACCACTTACCACTTCACTGAGTGTCGTAAACATTCCATCAGAAGAGTACGCAGTACCAGTAGTATTAGTAGCGTATCCACTATAGTAGTAGAGAGTATTTGGTGTGAGTCCTGTGATAGGTTGAGCAAATACGCCAATCGTAGTACTTCATTCAGCTACACAGGTAGCTCCATTGACTAAGGTAGGATTTGGTGATGTACTGACACAGACACCACGGACTGAGATACTCGTAGGAACACCAAGAGAGGTAACGTTCGCTCAAAGTATCGCCCCCGTTGCTGTAAGATTATTCGATGTAGGAATTGTGATTGTTGGAATTATACTCGTTGCCTCGCCAAAGAGACCAAAGACAGAAAAGTGTGTCGTAGTACATGTCACACTGCGTTCCTCGGTATCAACAATACAATTTGGAAGTGGGCTCCAGCTCTCCCCATCCCAACTGTATATTTGAAGACTTAATTCATTAAGACCGATAATATCTCCTTCTCAATAGGTCATACTTATGGTCAAAGGGGTTTTAAAATTAGAGATTGTAGTAGAAATACCAGTTGCTGCCCTAAGTTCATAGAGAAGATTTTTCACAAGAGAACGATCTGTAGGTGACCCAATACTTTCAAGTACTATTGTTTTATTCAGTTGTTTTGACTGGAAGTTAGCGTCAGAAACGGCAAATGCAGAAGGAACAGAGAGTTTCATACCACTAAGATTATCATCTTTAAGAATGATACTTCATCCGTCAGCAGAGGTAATCTGTTCTGCCGATGTATCGATGATAGGGGATGCAGCAACACATCCAGTAGTAGTAAAGGTTGTATTTAAACTTTTTGCAAGGGTAGCACTAGTTTCTGTATCACGAGAAATTACACGATAAATATAAGTAGTACAAGGATTTAAATTTGAGAGAGTTACATTATGATCTGTTACGCCAGGAGATGTATTAGTTTCAGGAGTGAGATTGGAAACTCAATACCGATACCAACTGTTATTGCCAGGTAATCTTAATTGTATTTGACTGGTAGCAGCTACGTCTGTTTTCCAAGTAATTGTACCCGCTGTATCTGTGATATTAGAGACATTTGGAATGACAAATGGAGCGTTACAGTCAGTGGATTGGGCAGCCCAATCATCTCAAGAATATTTATCAAGCCATGCACTTGTTTGCCCATCCAATCAAGCGCGAACGAGACAATTATTTCCAGTAGCCAATTGTACGATAGTTTCGATATTAGTTACCCCTTCCAACGTACTTATTTGATTTTGCTCCAATAAGAGATTTTGCAATAAATTCAATCCAGTTCCTGAGAAAGATGTGAGCTGATTAAGTCCTAAGTCTAATCTTGTTATTGTATCGAGCCCAGTTCCTGAGAAAGATGTGAGCTGATTGTTAGTTAGAAAGAGATCACGAATTGAGTTGAGTCCAATACCACTAAATGAGACAATATTATTGTCCTGTAGAACAAGCTGAGTCACAGCACCTAACCCAGTTCATGAGAAAGATGTGAGCTGATTGTTTTCTAGATTTAGAGTTTGGACAGCACCTAACCCCGTTCCTGAGAAAGATGTGAGCTTATTGGTACCAAGATTAAGATAATATAATATATTCAACCCCGTTCCTGAGAAAGATGTGAGCTGATTGTTTTCTAGATTTAGAGTTTGGACAGCACCTAACCCAGTTCATGAGAAAGATGTGAGCTGATTATGGTTAAGATCAATATATCTTCAGACATTTCATTCAGTACTGGAAAAATATGAGAGTTGATTATTGCCAAGATTAAGAGTTTGTAATGCATTCAATCCAGTTCCTGAGAAAGATGTGAGCTGATTATGGTTGAGATTAAGATTCGAAAGTAAATTTAAACTTCCTTGTGAAAAACGAAAAGGACCTACTAAATTATTATGTTCAAGATTTATAGATACAACATGATTATCATTACAGGATATTCCAAACCAGTTACAGACGGTTGATGTTATTCCCCATCCGGATTTATTTGTCCAGTTTATTCCACCAGTATTTTTATATATGTCTAATAGTGCTGTACATTCGGGGGCGGGAACGTCGGTAGTAGCACAGAATGGAACTTCTGGACATGAAGTTGTGAAAGTATTATCGGTACTAGAAAAGACATTATTCCCAGCATCGAGAGAACGAACACGATAATGATAGGTGGTGCAACTGACAAGACCAGTAAGTGTGACAGTATGATTGGTGACTCTTGGATTGGTATCTGTTTCAGCAGTAGTGGTACCATAGGTTGCAGTGAGGCCATAATCTACAATACTGGAGAGAGTAGCACCTGTTGTCCAGGAGAGAGTAGCACCTGTGAGGCTCGTTGTAGCAGCAGGAACAATAGTTGCATAGGTGGGAGTAGTAAAAGTACCAGTATTTGAGTAAGTTGTGCCAGTAGTATTAGTAGCATATCAACGGTAGTAGTAGAGAGTACCGGGAGTCAGATCTGTGAAGACTTGGGTAAAGATACCCATCGTGGTATTTCATTCTGCGACACAGTTTGATCAGACAGTTAGGAGTGCTGGATTCGATGATACAGTACTGATACAGATACCCCGAGCAGAGATACTCGCAGGAATACCAAGAGAGGTGACATTGGCTCAGAGAGTAGCACTAGTCTTCGTTAGAGCTGTGGAGATTGGGTTGGTGATGGCAGGGGGGTCTACTCGAGTAACTATGATTGTATATGTATCTGTTGTGACTCCGTCCTGTGCTGTTACCACGGTTGAAACCGTGTTACTTCCAATGTTCAATGTAATGGCTCCTGAAACTTGTCCATTGATGACTGGCGTTCCATTGACGGTGATAGTAGCATTCGCTTGGTGAGCTGTTGGAGTGATGGTTAAACTTGTTACTCCGTTTGCAACGCTGGCAGTGTATGATGTTGTTCCCGAAGAAAATGTAGGCGACACTGTACCTGAACTGATGGTGAGACCGGATAGGGTGGAGTCAGTGCTGACCAGAGCATCCCTAGTTACCGTGATGGTGTAGGTTTTTGTCGTGATTCCATCTTGGGCAGTAACAACAATAGTTATTGTGTTTTCTCAAACATTCAGCGAGAGTGGACTTGACGCTTGACCACTTGTAACGCTCACATTATTTACCGTCACAGTTGATCCCACTATCGCAACAGTAGGAGTAACTGTTATGCTATTTATACTATGAGATAAACTTATATTGTATGAAGTAACATCTGGATTAAATATTAAACTTAAGCTCCCTTGGCTTACGGAAAGTGCGCTTAAGCTCGCTGGAAAAAAACATTTATTTATACTCCAACTTTTACCAGTTGGACAAAGGTAGGCTCAGCTGTAATCAATAACAGTTGCGCCCGTAAAATCTGGTGGACCATAGGTTGTTCCAGTGACGTCAATTGTTCCATAATTATCTACGGTGCTTGAATATATTCCGCCATAGATATGCGCTCAAGCTTCGTTTTTCACACTTACCGGATATTTACCACCTGCAATTTGCCCATCATTATTTACCCCAACTCCGCCACCAGTATTTGATAAAGTCCCACTAATATTAGCTATCATGGAATTATGATTATGTATGCCGACGCCAGTGCTGTTATTATTAATAACTCCACTAATGTCAGTTATCAAACCATGATCATTATAGATGCCGACGCCAGTGCTGTTATTATTAATAACTCCACTAATGTCAGTAATAATGTTGTAGTTTTCAACACCGTGAGTACTACTATTAATATTAATAGTAGCATTAATATTTGTTATGGTGCCATGATTAACGATACCGCTACAATAAAGAGATGTTGTAATAGTCCCGCTAATAGTGCTAATAGTGCTGGTGGAAGCATTGTAGATACCAACACTATAGCCGCTACAATTAATTATTGCGCTTATATTGATAATAGTGGCGTGGTTTTCAACGCCAATTACATTACCACTAATTTTTCCGCTTATATTGATAATAGTACCATAGTTATTAATGGCAGAACTTTCATTATTGCTAGAGATAGTACCAGTAACATCGGTTATAATTCCATTATTTTTAACACTATAATAATGTGTACTATTTGTTGTTATATCACCCAAAGTCACGCCACCAAAAGCATCATTTGAATAGCCTGAAGGAATAATAGGGCTGTTAGTGGCGCTATTATCAATTACGATGTTTGCACCGGCTGGTGGTAAAACTCCCCCTTGCCAGTTTGCTGGGTTATCCCAAGAATCGACATTAAATCCGTTGTTAGTATTTCCACCAATCCAGTAAAAACTCGGTTCCCCACATTGATTTGTGTTCCAAACTTTCCCCGTTGGACAAAGGTATGTTCCGGCGCCAGTAATTGTTGCACTTGTGAAATCTGGTGGACCATAGGTAGTTTCAGTGGCGTCAATTGTTCCATAGTTATGTACTGTGCCCGTGTAAATTCCAGCCTTAATTGTTCCCATATTTGCAATTTCCCCACTAAATGTTCCACTGGCAATTGTTCCATTATTTGTTATAGAACCACCATAACTACTCGATGGGCCCGTTGTTAATGTTTTGCCATTGTTAATAATCACATTATTAGATCCGTCTGGTAGCACTGCGGCTGGAGTTGAATTATCTTCACCAAGCCAATTACCAATATTATTCCAGTCACCACTAACTGCGCCGGTAAAATAAACGGCAGGGGAAGCAACAAATGTTACTGAGATAGTATGATCAGTTGTTACATTTGTAAATTGATAAGAAGTTACAGCTCCAACAGAGACATTATCTACTAAAACATCTGCTACGTGGTAACCTTGGCCTGGAGTAATTGTGAAAGATTGATTAGCTCCGTCATTAATACTTACAGATCCTGTTGGGCTAATGGAACCGTGTGAATCTGCGGATGCGGTAATGGTTCTCACTACTGATGGTACGACGCATTGGTTTGTATCCCAAGATTGACCGCTTGGACAAAGATATGTTCCGGAGTAATCAGTGACTGTTGCTCCTGGGAACTCTGGTGGACCATAACTTGTGCCTGTTGCATCTATTGTTCCGTAGTTATGTACTGTGCTTGTAAAGGTGCCACCATAAATCACTGCAGTTAGGGCATTGTTTACAGGTCCTGAAAAACTACATAATGTAGAATTATTAGACCCATAAATAATATTATTATTATCAACTCCTCCACCAAATGTTCCATCAGAAATTTCTCCGTTATTTATTACCTTGCCGTTATAACCACCTAATGGACCAGTTGATAATATTCCATTAATATATACGTCGTTAGATCCATCTGGCAATAACGTGGCAGGGGTGGTTTCATCACCACCAACCCAATTGGCAATGTTATTCCAATCGCCGTCACCAGCTGAACCAGTGAAAGAAACGGCGGGAATTATATCTGCCACACATTGATTTGTGTCCCAAGTTTGTCCACTCGGGCAAAGATATGTTCCACCACTATCAACAACTGTTGCATTTGTAAAATCTGGTGGACCATATCCACTCTTGCCGGTCATATCAAATGTTCCAAAGGTATAACTGTATACGTCTCCCGTAAATGTTCCGCCATTGATAGGTCCATCATAATCATACACAGTGCCCGTAAATGTTCCGCCATTGATGGTGGCATTATGCCCGCTATAATTTATGCCATAGTTAGACACTTGACCTGTAAATGTTCCGCCATTGATAGTATTATTATTATCAACTTGCCCGCTAAATGTTCCGTCAGTAATTTCCCCATTGTTTGCTATATAACCGTCATAACTAAATGTTCCACCGGAAATAGTTCCATCATTCACAATTTGGCCGGAATACATTCCATCGGAGATGGTGCCATAATTACGTATATTTCCATTATAATCAGTCAATGGACCAGTTGATAATGTTGCACCTACATTAATAATTACTTCATCTACACTAGTAGGAAGTTCCCCGGCAGGAGTTGAGTTATCACTACCGATCCAGTTGGCAACATCATTCCAATCGCCACTCACTGTACCGGTAAAATAAACACCATATACGGTTACACATTGATTTGTATTCCAAGATTGACCCGTTGGGCAAAGATATGTCCCACTAAAATCATTAACTGTTGCACTAGAAAAATCTGGCGGACCATAGTTTTCACCAGTGGCATCAATGATCCCATGGTTTTCTACTGTGCTTATAAAAGTGCCTCCATGAATAATTGAAGATGCATCGTTGTAAACATATCCTGGGAAACTACCCGAGGTAATCGAGCCACTATAATCATAAACTTGTCCGCCAAACGTTCCACCAGCAATTTCTCCGTTATTATAAACTATATCGTTGTAACCACCAGTTGGGGTCGTTGAAACTACTGCACCACTACTAATATATACAATATTGGTTCCATCTGGCAATATTGTGGCGGGCGTTGAGGCGTCTTCACCAACCCAGTTGGCAATATTATTCCAATCGCCGTCACCAGCTGAACCAGTGAAAGAAACGGCGGGAATTATATCTGCCACACATTGATTTGTGTCCCAAGTTTGTCCACTCGGGCAAAGATATGTTCCACCACTATCAACAAC
>Ga0194052_1000019_pt1 | contig 131814 bp, 125 predicted proteins | sample SepL226m_MetaG_FD_160117 | JGI IMG/M metagenome (GOLD analysis project Ga0194052, IMG submission 160117) | Anoxic zone freshwater microbial communities from boreal shield lake in IISD Experimental Lakes Area, Ontario, Canada - Sep2016-L227-6m | ecosystem: Environmental > Aquatic > Freshwater >...
CCGCAGCCCCCGCCCGCCAAGCCGCCGCCCCGCGTCCGGCTACCGGGTTTGACGATATGGATGACGATATTCCGTTTTAGAGCCCCCCCTGTTTTGGGGCCGAAACTGCGAATCGACCATGAACCGCAGTTCCGTCACTGCGAGGAGCGAAGCGACGCGGCAGTCCATGCCTCTGGCCGTCATTGCGAGGCACAGTCAACATGAAACAAGTGTCGCGAATTCTGCAAAGCTTCACAGCCAGATGACTGGCGTGTGAGCACCCTGCGGTGACTGCTTACCCCGTATTCCTCAACCCCGCCGAAATGCCGTTGATCGAGATGTGGATGCCGCGTTGCACGCGCTCGTCGGCTTTGCCTTCGCGGTAGCGGCGGATCAGTTCCACCTGCAGGTGGTGCAGCGGGTCGATGTAGGGGAAGCGGTGGCGCATGGAGCGTTGTAGCGCGGCGTTGTTGGCCAGGCGCTGCTTGTCGCCGGTGATTTTTGCCAGCGCGTCGGCGGTGCGCAGCCATTCGGTTTCGATGGTTTTGAAAATCTCTTTGCGCAGGCGCGCGTTGCCCACCAGTTCGGCGTAGCGCGAGGCCAGCGCCAGGTCGCTTTTGGCCATCACCATGTCAATGTTGGAAAGCAGCGTGGTAAAGAACGGCCACTGCTTGTACATCTGTTGCAGCAAGGCCAGCTTGCCCTTGGCGGCTTTGGCGTCGCCCTGGTTGAGCAAGGCTTCCACCGCAGCGCCAAAGCCGTACCAGCCCGGCAGAGTGAGGCGGCACTGGCCCCAACTGAAGCCCCACGGAATGGCGCGCAGGTCTTCAATCTTTTGCGATGCCTTGCGCGAGGCTGGGCGCGAGCCGATGTTGAGTTCGGCAATCTCGCGGATCGGGGTGGAGCCAAAAAAGTATTCGGTAAAGCCCGGCGTCTGGTACACCAGCTTGCGGTACGCCGCCATGCTGTGCTGCGACAGTTCGGCAGCGGTGTCCAGAAACGGTTGCGTGGCCGACTTGGTGGGTTGCAGCAGCGTGGCCTCCAGCGTGGCCGCCACCAGGGTTTCGAGGTTGCGCCGGCCAATCTCCGGGTTGGCGTATTTGGAGCCAATCACTTCGCCCTGCTCGGTCAGGCGGATTTGCCCGCGCACGGTGCCCGGCGGCTGCGCCAGGATGGCCTGGTAGCTTGGGCCACCGCCCCGGCCCACGGTGCCGCCGCGGCCATGGAACATGCGCAACTGGATGGCGTGTCCGTTGTCGTGCGCCAATTGGTCAAACAGCTCCACCAGCGCGATCTCTGCGCGGTACAGCTCCCAGTTGCTGGTGAAGATGCCGCCGTCCTTGTTGCTGTCCGAATACCCCAGCATGATGTCCTGCTGGTGGTACTGGTCGGCGCGGCCACGCTTGATCATGGCGGGGACGCCGGGCAGGGCATAGAACTCGCGCATGATGGGCGCGGCGTTGCGCAGGTCTTCAATCGTTTCAAACAGCGGCACCACGATCAGGTCGCAACTGGCCTGGTCATCCAGCATGCCGTGCAGCAAACCGGTTTCCTTTTGCAGCAGCATCACTTCGAGCAAGTCGCTCACGGTTTCGGTGTGGCTGATGATGTAGTGGCGAATGGCCTGCGCACCAAACAGCGCGCGCATGCGCTTGGCGGTTTCAAAAACCGCGATTTCGCTTTGCGCGTGGGCCGAGTAGGTGGCTCCCATCACGCGTAACGGGCGCGCGTCGTTGAGCAGGCGCAGCAGTAGCGCGCGCTTGGCCATCTCATCAAGGTCCGTGTAGGCGGGCTCGATGCGCGCCACCGCCAGCAACTCGGCCACCACGGCTTCGTGCTGGTCCGAGCTTTGGCGCAAATCGACGCTGGCCAAGTGAAAGCCAAACACCTCCACCGCGCGCATCAGCGGGTGCAGGCGCTGCGCCACCAGCGCGGCACCGTGGTGCGCCAGCAGCGAGGCTTCGATGGTGCGCAGGTCGGCCAGAAACTCTGCCGGGTCCAGGTAGGGGTTTTGCGGCGCGACGGCGTGGCGTGCTGCCTCGCCCCCGGTCAACTCCTTGAGCGTGGCGGCCAGCCGTGCGTACATGCCGGTCAGGGCGCGCCGGTAGGGCTCATCCAAGCGGTGCGCATTGGTGTCGGGCGAGCGCTCGGCCAGCGCCTGCATGGCGGGCAGGCATTGCACCAGCAGCGCCGAGAGCGACAACTCACCGCCCAGGTAATGCACTTCGGTCAGGTAGTGGCGCAGCACCACATCGGCTTGGCGGCGCATGGCATGCGTGAGCGTTTGCGCGTTGACGTTGGGGTTGCCATCGCGGTCGCCACCAATCCACTGGCCCATGCGCAAAAAGCTGTGCACCGGGTGGTCGCCCAACTCGCGCTCCAGGTCGGCATAGATCTTGGGGATTTCGCGCAGGAAGGTGGACTCGTAATAGCTCAGCGCGTTTTCCACCTCGTCAGCCACCGTGAGCTTGGTAAAGCGCAGCAGCCGGGTGTGCCAGAGTTGCAGCACGCGCGCACGCATGTGCGACTCGTTGGCAGCCAGCTCGCGGGGGGTGAGTGCGTCCTTGCTGGCCTTCACCAAGCCCGCCCGGGTACGGATGTCGTCGCGCGCTGCCAGCAGTTGGGCCAGGTCGCGCTCGGCGTCCAGAATGCTCTTGCGCTGCACTTCGGTGGGGTGGGCGGTGAGCACGGGCGAGACAAAGCTCTGGGCCAGAGTCTGGGCAATGGCCTTGGGCGTAATGCCCGCGCGGCGCAGGCGTGCCAGTGCCACTTCGATGCTGCCTTGCTGCGTTTCGCCCGCGCGCTCGTGCTGGGCGCGGCGGCGGATGTGGTGGCGGTCTTCGGCCAGATTGACGAGGTGGCTGAAATAGGTAAAGGCCCGGATCACGCTCACCGTCTGGTCGCCGCTCAAGCCCTTGAGCAGGCGCTTGAGCGCCTTGTCGGCGTCGTGGTCGGCGTCGCGCCGAAACGCGACCGAGAGCTTGCGGATTTGCTCGATCAGCGCGTAGGCCGCCTCACCCTCCTGCTCGCGAATCACATCGCCCAGGATGCGCCCCAGCAGCCGGATGTCTTCCACCAAAGGGCGCTCGCTGTCCTTGGCGGTTTTGGAGGGCGAGGCTTTGGGTGCGGGCAGGTTGGTGGGCATAAGGACTCTGCAAAAGGATCAGGTCAGTTTAGCAGCGCACAAGCTGCGCGACGGCTTGCAGAGCAGCGGCAAGGCGCAGGTCGCCGGCACCCTCAATCAGCGCAAAGGGCAGCGCCTGCGCGGTGAGTTCGTCGTGGATGCGCTGGTGCACCGGCGCGCGAACGTGGGCCCCATCGCGCTGCAGGCCATCGGCAACCCAGTCGATGTCGGGCGCGAGCAGCAGCGTCAGGGCGTAATGCGTGTGCAGCGCACGTGCGGCAGGCAGCAGCGACGCATCGGCAAAGATGAACTCGCTGTAAATGGCGGTCATCAAGGGGGCCGTGTCGCAGAACACAAAGGAGCGCTGCGTCTGCCCGGCCTGCGCGGCGGCGCTGTCTTCGCCGTGGGCTTGCATCTGCATGATCTGCGCCTGCTCGTCGCGCTGCGGCGTGCGGCCTTGGTTCTGGCAAAACTCGCGCAGGTACTCGGGCACCCAGGGGCAAGCAAAATGGCTGGAGAGCGCCTGCGCCAGCGTGGTCTTGCCGGTGCTCTCGGCGCCCAGGATGCAGATGCGCTGCACCGCGTGGCTCACGGCTGCAGTTCCCCGGTCTGCTCGGCCATGCGTTTTTTCCAGCCGCGCCAGCCCCAGATCGCCAGCACAAAGAAGATGACATACAGCAGCGTGGTCAGCTGCAGCCCCTTGTAGGCAAACAGCGCCACGCTGGCGGCATTGACCAGCAGCCACACCGGCCAGTTCTCCACATACTTGCGCCCCAGTAGCAGCGTGCCAATCAAGCTGCCCGCCGTCACCAGGCCATCGGCCCAGGGTACGTCGGAATCAGTAACGCCGCGCAACAGCAGGGCCAGCGCCAGCCACGACACCGCAAACCCTGCCAGGCACCACGCAATGCCCCTGCGGTCCAGTTGCGCGATGTGCAAGCCGTCAGTCGAGTCCGTGCGGTGGCCGCGCAGCCACTGCCACCAGCCCCAGAATCCGGTGGCGGCAAAGAACAGGTTGATGCCCGCCTCGCCGTAGAGCTTGCTGGCATAGAACAGCCACGCGTACAGCAGGCTGGCGACCACGGTCAATGGCCAGCCCCAGTGAATCTCGGCCACGTTGCACGCAATGTTGGCCAGCGCCAGCACAAAGGCCAGCACTTCGAGCCAGGTGACGGCTGTTTCCAGCAGGGTAAAGGCGGTATCCAGCATGGCTCAGAAAGTCAGGGTGGCACTCACGCGCAGCGTGCGCGGGGTGGACGGGAACAGATAGATGCCGCCCCAGTCGGTGGTGGGGGCTTCGCGCCAGTAGATGCGGTCGGTCACGTTTTCCAGATTGGCGCGCCACACCACCGATTGCCCGGCCAGGCGGTGCAAGTAGCTTATGCCGGCATCGAGCTGCCAGGACGCGGGCAACTCCACACTGCCATCGGCGCTTGCCGTCTTGCTGCTCTCAAACACCGCCAGTGCATTGACCGACAGGCCCGGCAAAGCGGCGACCTTGTAGTCGGCAAACACCGAGCCCTTCAGGTTGGGCACATTGGTCACGCGCTGGCCCACCAGGGCGGGATCAATCGCCTGCGTATAGCGCGCGTCCAGCGCCATCAGGCTGGCCTGCAGTGAGAGCGTGTCGCCCAGGCGGCCAGCGGCTGCGAGTTCGAGCCCCCGGTGGCGCGCGCTCTTGCCGCCCGCCACGCGTGTGGGCAAGGCGTCTGGCGTAGCGCCCGGCAGATTGTCGGCGTAGGGCTTGTCGATGTTGAATACGGCGGCTGTCACGAGCAGGCGCGCGTGCGGCTGCCACTTGATGCCGATCTCGGTTTGTTCGCTCTTGAGAGCGGGCAACACCTGGCCGGGATTGGCAAAATCCGTTGGTCGGTTGGGCACGGATTCAAGCTCCACCCCTTGGCCCCAGGACGCATACAGCAGGGTGCTGGCGTTGGCCGACCAGGCCAGCGCGGCCCACGGGGTGCTCACCGTTTGTTCCAGCGATACGGCTTGCGAGCCATCGCTTAACGCACTGCTGCGGCTCAAGCGCGAGGCGCGCACGCCGACAAACGATTGCAGGGCCGGATTCCACTGCGAAGCCAGCGACGCGTAGCCGTCCACGGCGCGCTCGCGGCTGTTGGTGTTCAGCACGGTCAGCGTGGGGTCGGCCGGCAGGGGTTGCGGCTGCGGCGCAAAAATGTTGACGCTGCCGACGTAGTTGTAGGCCTGCATCGGTTGCAGATCATTGCGGCCCTCGTGCCCTGCCAGTCCGAGGCGCGCGTTATGCGTCAGGCCCAGCGCGGCAAAGGTGCCGTCCAGATGCGCGTCCCAACTCTGCACGCTGCGCTTCTCGTCTTCGCTGCGGTAGTCGTACACGTCCACGTCGCCGTTGGCACACAGGCCGGGATAAACATAGTTGGCTGAGTTGCTGCAGCCATCGGGAAAAGTGAGTCGGTCATTGACCCGAATGGTTTGCGTACCGGCTGCCAGCGACGCTTGCCAATCGGCGTTGAAGCGGTGCTTGAGCGCGATCTGCGCCGTCGTGCTCTCGGACTGGAACGGCTGGGACCAGCTTTGGTTGTTGAGGTTCAGGCGCGGATTGATCGGGCCGGGCAGGCGCTCGCCCACGCCGTCGCCATTGGTGTCAAGCAGCCCCAGCCCCGGTACCGAGGGCTGGCTCCTGCGCGCGTATTCCAGATCGACATTCAACGCCGTGTCGGCACCGAGCGCCGTGGCCAGCGCCAGGCCGAGCAACTGGCGCGAACCGTCGGCGTGGTCAAAGTGCGAGTGCAACTGCTCGTCTACCAGATTGAGGCGCACGCCGACTTCGCCCAGCACCAAACTGCTGTCCAGGTGCACCCTGCTGCCGCCGTTGCCGTCGAGCGCGAGCGTGGCGCTGCTGAGCGTTTCCTTGAGCGGCACCTTGCTCACAAAATTGACCAGCCCGCCAGGCGCCGACACCCCGGATTGCAGGCCCGAGATGCCCTTGAGCACCTCGATGCGCTCCTTGGTTTCCAGGGCTGCGGGGCTGTAGTTGGAGATCGCCAGGCCGTTGCGGGTGAGGTTGCCGCTCTGGCCGAGCACAAAGCCACGGACCGAGAGGTTTTCGATGTAGCCCGTGGTGTTGTAGTTGTCGTCCAGCGAGGCGTCGAGCTTGAGCACGCTGGAGAGCGACTGCGCCGCAGCACTTGCCAGCAAGTCGGTTGTCAGCACCGTGATGCTTTGCGGCGTCTTGGCCAGCGGCGTGCCAAAGCCGCCCACACTGGCGTGGTCCACGTCGAGCACCGGCGCGGTCTTGCCGGTGACGGTGATCGTCTCCAGGCGTTGGGCGTCGGATTGTGCGAACGCAGAAACGGCAGCGCCTGCAACCAGCGCCGCCACGAGCTTTGAAAGTTTGAGATTGAATGCCATCGAAGATTCCTTAAATCGACGGCAGGGGGGGTGCCAAACGGATCGGGCCAAAAGCCCGCCAGAGTTCACATCGCTTCCCTGCGCAAGAATTACCTTGATCAAGTTCCAGGGTTTCTTCTCAGCCGATGGTCTTGCGACCCCCAGCACCCCTAGCGTTTGCCAGCAAGCTCTCACTTGCCAGTGGCGCATTGTATAGCCCGGCGCTTGAACGGGGGTGTTTGGTGGGGCGACTCGCTGGTGGTTAGGTGGGTCGCTGCATAAAATTAATCGTCAAGGCGAGAGTTCTTCGAAGGAGTGAGTGATGGAAAAGATCGATTTCAAGAAGGAGTTGAAACACCTCTACCAGGCATCAAGCAAAGCCGTGGTGGAGGTGGATGTGCCGCGCATCAACTACCTGATGGTGGACGGGCAGGGTGACCCCAACACCTCGCAGGAGTATGCGGATGCAATTGAGGCGTTGTTTGCGGTGGCCTACACACTCAAATTCATGGTCAAGAAAGGGCCGCTGGCGCGCGACTATGGCGTGATGCCGCTGGAGGGGTTGTGGTGGGCCGATGACATGGCGAGCTTTGGCAGCGGCGACAAGTCGCACTGGAAATGGACTGCGATGATCATGCAGCCGCCTTTCATCACCCAGGACATGGTCGATAACGCCGTGGCCGATGTGCGCAAAAAGAAAAACCCGGTTGCGCTGGACAAGCTGCGCATGCAAGCGCTGGCGGAGGGGCGCTGCGCGCAGATTCTGCACATCGGTCCGTTTTCCGAAGAGGGCCCGACCATCGCCAAAGTGCATCAGTTCATCGCCGCGCGCGGCGCGCTCAAGGACAAGCACCACGAGATTTACCTCAGCGACATACGCAGGTGCGCGCCAGAAAAGTGGAAGACCATCATCCGCCAGCCGATGCAGTGAGGGTGACACGTGTGGCAATCCATGCAGCCAGAAGTCATGGACCACCACGGCCTGGCGGCCACGCGATGACGGGCGGTAGTCCCTGCAGTCCGAAAGACATGGATCGCCACGGCCTGGCGGCCTCGCGATGACGGGGTGGCGGGACGTCGCGATGACCAGAAGCCGTCATTGCGAGGAGCGCAGCGACGTGGCAATCCATGCATTCGGAAGTCATGGATTGCCGCGCTTCGCTCGCAATGACAATCTTTCGTCATCGCGAGACCTTCAGGCCGTGGCGATCCATGCAGGAGTACCAACAGACATGGACTGCCGCGTCGCTTCGTTCCTCGCAGTGACGAAACCACGGTTCATGGTCCGTATGCAGTTTCGACCACCCGAAACAGGACACTCGCAATGACGGGACAGAGGTTTTTCGGGGGAGTTCGTCAGTGCGCCACCCGAAAGCGCGTGCCGCGAAAGCGGAGCACGGCGCTGTGGGGCTGGATTTCTTCCAGCGTCAGGTCGGGGGCGAGCACGCTGCCTTGGGGCAGCACCTGCGAGTTGATCAGCAGCAGGCGTTGCCCCGGGTTGTCGGAATAGACCGCTCCCGAGATTGACAGTGCGGGCAACTGGCGGCGCAGGTCTTCGGGCAGTTCTGCCAGCCAGGGCGGTGGTGCAGCTACTTCGGCCTTGGTGGGGGCGGCCACAGGCGCAGGCGTTGCGGCGGTCGCGGCGGGGCGCGCCGCTACGGGCGCAGGGGCTACTGATTGAGCACTCGCGGCAGGCGCAGCCACCGCGCGCTCTGCGGGAATGCGGGGTGCGGGTGGTTGCGTCGGCGGCGGTGGCACTGCCTGAGCGGGTTCGACTGTTGGCGTGGTGGCGGTCTGGGCTACAGGGGGCTGGGCAGCAGGCGCGGTTGCGCTACTCACCTGGGCTGGTGCGGGCCTGGGCGCTTCGGTGCTGGTGCGCCAAAGCCAAAAGCCCACGGCGGCAACTACCAGCGCCACGGCCAGCGCCAGCCACAGTGGGGCGCGCGAAGGGGTGGCGTTCTTGGGCGTGGCCGTCCAGGGCTGGGCGTTGAGGCCGGGCACGGCGGCGCGTTCGCGTTCGCGCTCGGCATCGGCGCGCTTGAGGGCATCCAGAATGTAGGACATGGTGTTATCGCGGTTCGGTTTGCAGGCGCGGTTGCTCGGTGGCGGCGGCGCTTTCCAACTGCATGAAGGTCAGCGGCCCCGGTTGCCCGTCGGCCTTGAGTCCCTGGGCGCGCTGGAACGCGCGCACGCGCTGGCGCAGCGTGGCGTCCAACGTGGGCGCGGCGTGCACCGGGTCGGAGCTGGGGGCGATGCCGTCCATATCGTCCAGTGCGCGCGCCAGCCATTCGATGGCCGGCCCTGAACTGCCATCGTGCAGATTGGCACTGTAGCCCGGGGGTGGCCGCCAGAAGGTGGCAAAGTCGCCGCGCCACAGGCGCGCAAACTGCGCCAGCGACACGGTGCCGTGCAGCGTGCCCATCTGCAAGGTGGCGCTGTGCTCGCCCAGGCCGGTCAGCACCGCGACCACCGCGCGCTCGTCGCCCGATTGCAGCGACACGATGCCCGGGCGTCCCAGGCGGCGCAACTGCGGCAGGCTCAGGTCGCTGGCACGGTAACACTGCAGCGGCAACGCATCGTGCACCTGGCATGGCTCGCCGGGGGGCAGGGTGATGTTCCAGCGCGTGGCCAGATCGCGCCAGGCGTTGCCCATGTCGCTCGGCAGTTGGGCCAGTAGCGCAACGCCATCGTCTTGCACCACTGCTGCGGGTGGCGGCACCGGGGCAGCGGCGGACGCTGCGGGCACAGGCGGTACGAGCGGCGCAGCAACATCGGGTTGGGCGCGTGCAGGTGTTGGTGCCGGTGCGCCGTCGCGCGCATCCTGCCACATCAGATACGCAGCCAGGCCCAGCGCCAGCAGCGCAGCAGCGCCAGCGAGCCAGCCCAGGTACACGCCGCTGCGGCCACTGGCGCGCACGCTCTCGGGCCCAAACACCTCTTGCGCAGCCTTGTCCACCACGGCACGGTCCACGCGGCTTTGGCCGTGCGCCCAGGCACCCAGCAGGGCGCGCCCGCACAGCAGGTTGATGCGCCGGGGCACGCCGCCGGTCAGCTGGTGGATGCGCTGCACGGCGCGCGGGTCAAACGGCAGCGCGCCGGTGTAGCCGGCAATGGCCAGACGGTGCTCGATGTACTGGAGGCTCTCGGCCGGGTTGAGCGCGTCGAGGTGGAAGCGTGCAATCACGCGCTGGGCGAGTTGCTCCAGCTCGGGGCGTGCCAGCATGGTGCGCAGCTCGGGCTGGCCGATCAGCACAATCTGCAGCAGCTTGCGCTCGTTGGTTTCGAGGTTGGTGAGCAGGCGCAATTGCTCCAGCACTTCGCTGTGCAGGTTTTGCGCCTCGTCGATGATGAGCACGCTGCTGTGCCCGGCTGCGTGGCTTTGCAGCAGGAAGGCGTTGAGCGCGTCGATGTAATCCTTGGCGCTGGCGCTCTGCGCGTTTGCCTTGGGCACGTTGATGTGAAACTCTTCGCAGATCGACTGCAGCAGTTCGATTGCCGTGAGCTTGGGGTTGAAGATGTATGCCACGTGGCACAGCGGCGGAATCTGCTCCAGAAAGCAGCGGCAGATGGTGGTCTTGCCGGTGCCAATGTCGCCGGTCAGCAGTACAAAGCCGCCACCGGCCGCGTGCTCACCCACGCCCACTCCGTACAGCAGGTGCGCCAGCGCCTCGCGGTGGCGCTCGCTCATGAAGAGGTAGCGCGGATCGGGCGCAATCGAAAACGGGTCGGCCGAGAGGCCGAAGTGCTCTGAGTACATAGGCCGCAAGCATAGCCCGATGGCGTGGCCAGGTCAGCACGTATGATGAAACTTTTCTACACGCAAACTCCAAGCGGGGCGGGAACGGATGAATTCTGCGGGTTTACTCACAGTGCGCGCGACCCTGCGCCAGGGTCGGCTGACCGATCTGGCGGTGGACTTGCGCCGCCCGGCAGTCACGCAGTTGTTTGTCGGCCAGTCGCCCCAGGCCGTGCTGCAGCGCGTGCCCCACCTCTATACGCTGTGCGCCCACGCGCAGCGCGCCGCAGCGCAGGTGGCGCTGGATGCGGCCCAGGCAGCACCGGCGCACAGCGTCAACCCCACCGAGCTGTGGACCGAGAGCCTGCACGAAAACCTGTGGCGCCTGTTGCTGGACTGGCCACCCGCTCTGGGTCTGGCACCGGCCAAGGAAGCCTTTGTGACCTGGCGCGCCAGCCGCAGTCGATCCGACCTGGCGGCGCAGACGCAACTCCTGCTCGATGGCGTGCTGCATGACTTGAGCGCCCAGTGCCTGGAACATCTGGCGCGTAAGCCGCAATCTGATACTTATGCTGAGCTAAGCCTGGACCCGGCACCCTTGCTGGCCCTGTGCCAGCAGGACGCCGCTGCGACGCCGCTGCTGCGCGCGCCTTCGAGCGTGCGCGCGGCCTACCTGGCGCGCATCGCCCAGGTGCGTGCGGCGGCACTGGCGCTGGCAGAGCACACGCCTTATCCGCTGGCAGCCACGGGTGGCAAAGGCTGGGGCGTGGCCCAGACCCTGACGGCGCGCGGCGTGCTCACCCACGCGGCGCTGGTTGAGCAGTCTTGCGTGTTGGCGTACCGGGTGTGGGCACCCACCGATGCGTTCTTTGCAAACCCGCTGGCGCTGCAGGCCTTGCTGGAGCCGGGGCCGTTTGCGTCTGCGCAGCAGGCGCGCCGTGCCGTGGAACTGGGCGTGCTGGCGCTGGACCCCTGCGTTCCTTTTGTGGTGGAATTGCCCGATGCATGAAATGTCCCTGGCCGAAGGTATCCTGCAACTGGTGGAAGAAACCGCCTCGCGTGAGCGCGCGCAACGCGTCAAGCTGGTGGTGCTGGAGATTGGCCGCCTCTCGACGGTGGAGCCCGAAGCACTGCGCTTTTGTTTTGACGCGGTAACGCGCGGTAGTATTGCGCAGGACGCGGCGTTGGAGATTGTCAGCATCGATGGCCAGGGCTGGTGCATGCAGTGCGGGCAGACGCAGCCGATGGTGGAAGTGCATGGTGCTTGCCCGACTTGTGGCAGCTACCAGATGCAAGCCACGGCGGGCACCGAGATGCGGGTCAAGGAAATAGAGATCGATTAATTACAACAGGAGACAAAACGATGTGCACGGTTTGCGGATGCGGCGCGGGTGAAACCCGCCTGGAAGGCGATGAACACGGGCACAGCCATGTGCATGCCGACGGCACCGTGCACACCCATGGGCACCACCATCATGGCGATCACGATCACGATCACGACCATGACCATGACCACGGTCATACCCATGATCACCCGCACGATCACGACCATACACATGGACATGTACGCGCCCATGGCGGCGACATTGACTTTGGTGCCGGCCCGGCGCACGCCCATGTTCCGGGCATGAGCCAGTCGCGCATGGTGCAGATCGAGCAGGACATTCTTAGCAAGAACAACGGCTACGCGGCCACCAACCGCCAGTGGTTTGACGCACATGGCGTGTTTGCGCTCAACCTGGTATCGAGCCCCGGCTCGGGCAAGACGACGCTCTTGGTCAAGACCATTGCGCGCCTGAAGGACCAGATCGCCATCAACGTGGTTGAGGGCGACCAGCAAACCTCCAACGACGCCGAGCGCATCCGCGCCACCGGCGTGGCGGCGCTGCAAATCAACACCGGCAAGGGCTGCCATCTTGACGGCCACATGGTGGGCATGGCGCTGCAGCGGTTGCAGCCAGCGGACGACTCGCTGTTTTTGATCGAGAACGTGGGCAACCTGGTGTGCCCGGCGGCGTTTGACCTGGGCGAACACCACAAGGTGGCCATCCTCTCGGTGACCGAGGGCGAGGACAAGCCGCTCAAATACCCCGACATGTTCCGCGCCGCCGATGTCATGCTGCTCAACAAGTGCGACCTGCTGCCGCACCTGGAGTTTGATGCCAACCTGGCCGAAGCCAATGCGCGCCGCGTCAACCCCAAGTTGGTGGTGTTCAGAGTGTCGGCCACCAGCGGCGAAGGCATGGACGCCTGGCTGGCGTGGATTCGCTCGGGCCTGAAGCTCCAGGGTGTCAAGCGCGCGGGGCAGGTGGAGGCACTCCAGCGCCGTGTGCAGGAACTGGAGCGTCAACTGGCCCAGAAATGACCGGCCAGCGCATCCGCGTTCGCGGTCTGGTGCAGGGGGTGGGCTTTCGGCCCTACGTCTGGGCACTGGCGCATGAACTCGGTCTGCGCGGTTGGGTACGCAACGACGGTGCTGGCGTGAGCATCGCGGTGGCCGGTGCCGGGTGCGCCGAGTTTCTGCGCCGCCTGCCGCTGCAAGCGCCACGCCTGGCGCGCATCGACGCGATTGAGGCCACGCCCGAGCAGGTCGACAGCGTCGGCTTTTCCATCCTGCCAAGCCGCTCTGACGCGGTGGCCACCGCCATCGGGCCCGACGCAGCGCTGTGCCCGGCGTGCGCCGCGGAGATCTGCGACCCGGACAACCGACGCTGGCGCTACGCCTTTACCACCTGCACCCACTGTGGGCCGCGCTACACGGTAACAAAGCATATTCCGTATGACCGCGTGCAAACCAGCCTGGCCGACTTTGCGCTGTGCCCGCCCTGCGACCACGAATACCGCGACGTGGCCGACCGGCGCTTCCATGCCGAAACCACTTGCTGCCCAAGCTGCGGCCCGCGCTTGAGCCTGTGGCATACGGGTGGCGCGGCGATGGCAGGCGATCCGCTGGAGCAAACGCTGCGCCTGTTGCGCGACGGCGCCATCGTGGCCATCAAGGGGCTGGGGGGCTTTCATCTGGTGTGCGACGCGCGCAACGCGCAGGCGGTGGCCGAGCTGCGCCTGCGCAAACAGCGCGAAGAAAAGCCGCTGGCGCTGATGGCGCTCAACGCCGCATCGTTGGCCGACTACGCACAGATTGGGCCGGCAGAGTTGGCGCTGCTGCAAAGCGCGGCGGCACCGATTGTGCTGTGCCGCAAGGCCGAGCAGGAGTTGAGCGGCATCGCCCCCGGCCTGGCCTGGCTGGGTGCCATGCTGCCGGCCACACCGCTGCATCTGCTGCTGTGGCACGAAGCCAGTGGTCGCCCCGCAGGCATGGAATGGACCCACCCGCGCCACCACCTGCTGCTGGTCATGACCAGCGCCAACCCCAACGGCGAACCGCTGGTCTGCGGCAACGAAGAGGCGCACCAGCGCCTGCGCGGCATTGCCGACGCGGTGCTGCTGCATGACCGCGGCATCGTGGTGCGCTGTGATGATTCGGTGCTGCGCGCCAGCGGTGCTTTCATCCGGCGTGCGCGCGGCTACACCCCGGTGCCCATTGCCGTGGCGCGCGCGGGCCGCAACGTGCTGGCGCTGGGGGGTTACCAGAAGAACACCATTTGCGTGCTCAAGGGCCGCGAGGCCTACCTGTCGCAGCACATTGGCGGGCTGGACAACGCCGCCGCCATCGGCTTTCTGGAAGAAACGGTGGCGCACCTGCTGGGCATTCTGGAGGTGAAGCCCGATCTGGTGGCGCACGACCTGCACCCCGACTTTGCCAGCACCCATCTGGCGTTGCGTCTGGCCCAGGCCTGGCAGGTGCCCACGCTGGCGGTGGCACACCACCACGCGCACATTGCCGCCGTGTGCGCCGAGCATGGCGTGTGCCATCCGGTGCTGGGGCTGGCGCTTGACGGCGTGGGGCTGGGTAGCGACGGTGGCCTGTGGGGCGGTGAGCTGCTGCAGGTTGGTGGCGCGCAGTGGTCGCGCCTGGGCCACTTGCAACCCTTGCGCCTGCCCGGTGGCGACCGGGCTGCGCGTGAGCCCTGGCGCATGGCGGTATCGGCGCTGCACGCCATGGGCCGCTCCGACCAGATTCCGACCTGGCTGCAGCGGCGCTTTGCACAGCGGCAAGCGGGGCCCTTGCTGACCATGCTGGAGCGCAACCTGCAATGCCCCGCCACCAGCAGCATGGGGCGCTGGTTTGACGCCGCCGCCGCGCTGCTGGGCGTGCGCGACCAATCGCACTTTGAAGGGCAGGCGGCGATGGAACTCGAAGGTCTGGCGCAAGCCCATGGAGCGGTAGCGCCGCTCCCCGGTGGTGCCGTGCTGGAGGGCACCGGCCTGGGCTTTTTGCCACTGCTCTCGCACCTGGCCGATTGCAATGATCCCGCCCACGGCGCGGCACTGTTCCACGCCACGCTGGCGCAGGGTCTGCTGCAGTGGGTGCTGCAAGCCGCCCAGCGCACCGGGCTGCGCACCGTGGCCATTGCGGGCGGCTGCGCCATGAACGAAGTCCTGATGACCGCCCTGCGCCGCGACGTGCCCTCGCACGGACTCACCCTGCTAGAAGCCCGCCAAGCCCCCCCCAACGACGGCGGCCTGGCGCTGGGGCAGGCGTGGATTGGGCGGTTGAGTGATGAGGGGGGGTGCGGTTCTGAAGGTGTGGTTTCCGTCGGCTCCAACCCAATGATTCGTTAGACTGCAAAATCAATCCGCCATGCTCGTAGTCATCTTCCGCGCCAAGGTCCGGTTACTGGACGAACAGTACTTTGCGACCGCTGCAAGGATGCGGGAGCTTGCACTTACGGAGTTTGGGTGCATCGAGTTTCACGCGGTCGCAGAGGGCGAGAACGAAGTGGCGCTTTCCTACTGGCCCGATGTTGAGAGCATCCGGGCTTGGCGCGCGCACCCGGAGCACGTCCAGGCGCAGCGCCTGGGCAAGGAGCGGTGGTATGAGAGCTACAGTGTCGAGGTGGCAACTGTTGACCGGAAATACGGGGGTACGGGTTAACCCTTGGCATGGGTCTGACCCGCCAAACACCCAGCTTGGCAACTTGGTTTCCACTTTGTATCGTTTTGTGTCAGCAATTTAGCCAATTCACCCTCGGTTGAACCGCCGTCATCGGCCAAGTTGTTGAATGCATTGACTATTTCTCTTTGGCCCGGGATTTGCGTAAAGCAGTACCGATTAGCCGATTGGGTCGGTCGCGCGCCGACGTTCAAGCATAAGAGGAGACGTAGTCATGACCATGGAAAATCTCATTTCACTGGAGACTGATGCCAGCATTGATGCAGCCGCCAAGCGCCTGTCAATGTCGCGACGTGAGCTTCTGCAGTTCTGCGCCGCGTTGGCAACAACGCTGGGTCTGCCCCAAGGGGCGGACGCAGCCATTGCCCAGGCGGTGGCCGCCAAGCAGCGGCCCAGCGTGATCTGGCTGCATTTCCAGGAGTGCACGGGTTGCACCGAATCGCTGTTGCGGGCCGAGCACCCCACGCTGGAAAAGCTGATTCTGGACGTGATCTCGCTCGACTACCACGAGACTCTGTTTGCGGCGGCGGGCCACCAGGTCGAGGCGGCGCGCAAGCAGGCCATGGAAAAGCACAAGGGCAAATACGTGCTGGTGGTCGAAGGTGCCATTCCCACCAAGGACGGCGGCATCTATTGCAAGATCGGCGGCAAGACCGCGATTGAGCTGGTCAAGGAATGCGCTGCCGACGCCGCCGCCGTGATTGCCATTGGCTCCTGCGCCTCCTGGGGCGGCATGCCCTCTACCGACCCCAACCCCACGGGCGCTTCCAGCGTCGCGCAGGTGCTGGGCAAGCCGGTGGTCACCATCCCCGGCTGCCCGCCCAACCCGTACAACTTCCTCTCGACCGTGGTCCATTTCCTGACCTTTGGCGCGCTGCCGGCGGTGGACAAGCTGGGCCGCCCCAAGTTTGCCTATTCGCGCCTGATTCACGAAAACTGCGAGCGCCGCGCCCACTTTGACGCCGGGCGCTTTGCCATGGAGTTTGGTGACGACGGGCACCGCCAGGGCTTCTGCCTGTACAAGCTGGGCTGCAAAGGGCCGGAGACCTATGCCAACTGCTCCGTGGTGCTGTTTGGCGACGCGGGCGCGGGCACCTGGCCGGTGGGTTGCGGCCACCCGTGCATCGGTTGCACCGAGCAGGGCGTGGGCTTCCAAAAACCCATTCATTCGCTGGCCAAGCTCAAGAACCTGGAGCCCGGTGCCTTCCTGCCACGCATTGTGGAAGACAAGGGCGTAGGGGCCTCTCTGGGTGCTGCTGCCGTGCTGGCCGCCGTGGCCGGGGTAGCGGTGGGCGCAGGCGCAAAATTGACCAAGAATCTGGGGCTGTCGCACCAGGCCGAGGAGATGGAGAAGGCAAAGAGCGGCCACACCAGCAGCAAATCCACGGAGGTTTGACATGGCCAACAGACGTGACTTTATAAGGGGCTGCCTGGCCGGCGGCGGTACCGCTGCGGCGGCGCTGGTGCCCGAGGCCGCTGGCGCACGCGACAACCTGAAAAACCCGCCCGACGCGTTGGGCCTGCTGTACGACTCCACGCTGTGCGTGGGCTGCCAGGCTTGCGTGGCAGCGTGCAAGCGGGTGAATGAAAACCCGGCCGAGTTCCGCACCCTGGACAAGCTCTGGGATTCACCGCTCGACACCACTGGCCACACGTTCAACGTGATCAAGGTATTCAGCAGCGGCACCGGCGAGACCAAGAACGCCGAGGAAAACGGCTTTGCGTTCATGAAGACCTCGTGCATGCACTGCGCCGACCCGTCGTGCGTATCGGCCTGCCCGGTGTCGGCAATGCAAAAGAACCCGGTGACCGGCATCGTCACCTACGACCCCGACGCCTGCTTCGGTTGCCGCTACTGCGTGGCCGCCTGCGCGTTTGGCATTCCCAAGTACCAATACGATTCGCCCACCGGGCGCATTGGCAAGTGCGAGCTTTGCAACCACCGCCACAAGGACGGTCACTACTCGGCCTGCGCCGAGGTCTGCCCCACCGGTGCCACGCTGTTTGGCCGCACCTCGGATCTGCTAGTGGAAGCCAAGCGCCGTCTGGCCATCAAGCCGGGCGACACCACCAAGATCCCGCGCGGACGCCTGCCCTACAGCGACGCCGCTGCCGAGAAGGCCGCCACCTGGCGCAAGGAGCCCGACCAGCGCTACGAGGCGCAAGTAGGCCCGTACCTGCAGCACGTCTATGGCGAAACCGAATACGGCGGCACCCAGGTGCTCAAGATCGCTTCCGTCAACTTCGAGAAGCTGGGCATGCCCGATCTGCCACCGGTGTCGTCGGCGTCCAAGTCCGAAACCATTCAACACACCCTGTACCAGGGAATGATCATGCCGCTGGCGCTGTTTGGTGCCATGACCTGGGTGGCCAAGCGCAATGTGGTGGCCGATGACGATCAATCCGAAGGGGGCCAGCCATGAGCTCACACGCACAGCCCGCCCCGCTGGGGGGCAAACTGCTCAACCCCACCACCTTGGTGTGTGGTTTCATGATCGCCGCCATGCTGGCGGTGCTGCTCACGCGCTTTGTCTTTGGACTGGGCGCGGTCACCAACCTCAACGACGGCTACCCCTGGGGGCTGTGGGTGGTGGTGGACGTGCTGATCGGCTCGGCCTTTGCCTGCGGCGGCTTCTCGGTGGCGATGCTGGTGTACATCTTCAACAAGGGCGTGTACCACCCGCTGGTGCGCCCGGCGTTGCTGACCAGCCTGTTTGGCTACACACTGGCCGGCGTGGGGGTGATCTTTGACCTGGGCCGGTACTGGAACTTCTGGCACATCTTGTGGCCCGGCTACGGCAACCTCAACTCGGCCCTGTTTGAAACGGCAACCTGTATTTCGGTCTACATCCTGGTGATGTGGGTTGAGTTCTCGCCAGTGTTCATGGAAAAGTGGGGCCTGGGCGTTGCCAAGAAGAAGCTCAACAAGGTGCTGTACGTGTTCATCGCCTTGGGAACTGTGCTGCCGATGATGCACCAGTCGTCCATCGGAACGCTGCTGGTGTTGATGGGCTCGCAGGTCAACGCGCTCTGGCAAACCCCGATGGTGCCGCTGCTCTACTTGCTCACGGCCATCATCATGGGCTATGCCGTGGTCTTGTTTGAGGCCTGCCTGGCTTCGGCCGCCGAGCGGCGCAAGATCGAGGTGCACATGCTCCAACCCCTGTCCAAGGTGATGCTTGGGCTGCTGGCCGCCTACTTGGTGGTGCGCGTGGCCGACCTGCTGGTGCGCGGTGCGCTCGGCCAGGCCTTTGCCTTCAATCTGGCGGCGCTGTTCTTCTGGTTCGAAATGATTTTGTTCGTGCTGCCGTTTGCGCTGATTGGCTCGATCGAGAAGCGGCGCGACCCGTCGCGCCTGTTCCTCGCCGGCGTGGCGCTGATGCTGGGCGGCTCGGTGCTGCGCCTCAACGGCTACCTGATTGGCTACGACACCGGTCCGGGCTGGAGCTACTTCCCGTCGCTGTCGGAGCTGATCGTCACTTTGGGCATGTTCGCCACCGAAGTGATTGGCTACATCATCATCACCCGCCGCTTCCCGGTGCTTCCGCGTGAAGCCCAAGCCGCCCACTGAACAATTCGAGAGACAAGGAGACCAAAATGTCACAACGTATCACCATTGATCCAGTCACCCGTATTGAGGGCCATCTGCGTGTCGACGTCGAAATCGATGGCGGCCGTGTCAAAAAGGCCTGGGCGTCGGGGCAAATGTGGCGTGGGGTGGAAACCATTTTGCTCGGGCGCGACCCGCGCGACGCCTGGGCCATCACCCAGCGCATCTGCGGCGTGTGCACCACGGTGCATGCGATGGCCTCGGTGCGTGCGGTGGAAAACGCCTTGCAACTCGAAATTCCGGTCAACGCCCAGTACATCCGCAACATGATCATGCTGGCGCACGCGGTGCATGACCATATCGTCCACTTCTACCACCTCTCGGCGCTCGATTGGGTGGACGTGGTCTCGGCCCTCAAGGCCGACCCCGACAAGACCGCCAGCCTGGCGCAAAGTTTGTCAAGCTGGAGCGGCAACAGCAAGGCCGAGTTTCGCAAGGTGCAAGAGCGCCTCAAGGGCTTTGTCGGCACCGGTCAGTTGGGCATCTTCACCAACGGCTACTGGGGCCACCCGGCGATGAAGCTCACGCCCGAAGTCAATCTGCTGGCGGTATCGCACTACCTGCAGGCGCTTGAAGTGCAGCGCTACGCCAGCAAGATCGTTTCCATCCTGGGGTCCAAGTCGCCGCACATCCAGAACGTCGCCGTGGGCGGTGTGTCCAACGCGCTGTCAACCGATTCGCAGTCGGTGCTGACCATGGAGCGCTTGCTTGCGGTCAAGGAGTGGATGCTCAAGCTCGACGACTTTGTCAAGAACGTGTACCTGATCGACGTGGCCGCCATTGGCGCGTTCTACGCCGACTGGACCAAGGTCGGCCGCGGCATTACCGACTACCTGAGCGTGCCTGACATTCCGCTGGACGGCAAGGGAACCACCTTTGCCCTGCCCGGCGGCTACATTGAAGGCGGCAAGCTCGAAAGCTTCAAGGCGATCAAGACCTTTGGCGACAAGTATTTTGTGGATGGTGTGTCCGAAGGCATCAAGCACTCCTGGTACAACTACAAGGAAGGCGACGCCAAATCGCTGCACCCCTACAAGGGCGAGACCGTGCCCAAGTACACCGACTTCCAGGACGACGGCAAATACTCCTGGCTCAAGGCCCCCACGTTCTATGGCAAGCCGATGCAGGTCGGGCCACTGGCACGCGTGCTCAACATGCTTGCAGCCGGGCACGAACCCACCAAGCTCTACGCCACCAAGGCGCTCGATCTGGTGTCCACCATTGCCGGTGCCAAGGTTGGGCTCGACGCCATGCACTCCACCATTGGCCGCCACGCCGCACGCGCCGTGGGTTGCGCCGTGCAGTGCGATGAGCTGGTCAAGCAATGGGACTTGCTGCTGGCCAACATGGCCAAGGGCGACCTCAAGACCTTCAACCGGCCCGAGTTCCCCAAGGGCGAGCAAATGGGCGTGGGCTTCCACGAAGCGCCGCGCGGCGTGCTCTCCCACTGGGTGGTCATCAAGGACGGCAAGATTGCCAACTACCAGTGCGTGGTGCCCACCACCTGGAACGCCGCTCCGCGCAACGAGAAAGACCAGCCCGGTGCGTACGAAGCCTGCCTGGTGGACACCCCGGTGGCCGACGCCGAGAAGCCGCTGGAGGTGCTGCGCACGGTGCACTCGTTCGACCCCTGCCTGGCTTGCGCCGTGCACGTCGTTGACAAGGAAAACCATCCCGTCGTGACGGTTACCGCCGTTTGACGTGACGCAAGCTCTATGATGCATGGGGCGCAGCCTGGCTGACGCCCCATTTTCTTTAGGTATCAGCATGCGCGTCGTTGTATTGGGTATCGGCAATATTCTTCTCTCGGATGAGGGCGTGGGTGTGCGTGTGGTGGAGCGGCTGGAGCAGCTCTACCGCTTGCCCCCTGTTGTGGAGGTGATTGACGGCGGCACCTGCGGCATGGAGATGCTCGAGCAGCTTGAAGACCTCGACGCCTTGATCGTGGTGGACTGCGTGCGCTTTGGCAAGCCGCCTGCCACGCCGGTGCTGCTCAAGGGCGAGGACGTTCCGGTGTTCTTCAAGACCAAGCTCTCACCGCACCAGGTCAGCCTCTCCGATGTGCTGGCCAGTCTGGAGTTCACCGACCGCGCGCCCAAGATCACGGCGATCATTGGCATCCAGCCCGCTTCGATGGAGCTGGGCATGGAGCTGACTGCGGGCGTGTTGGCGCGCGTGGATGAACTGGTGGCGATGGCCGTGGCCGAGCTTGCGGCTGTGGGCTGCCACGCGGAGCCACGCTGATGTGCCTGTCGATCCCCAAGCAGGTGGTGGAGTGCGAAAGCGGGGGCGACTTTGCCTGGGTCGAACGCGCCGGTGCGCGTGAGCGCGTCAACATGATGCTCATTGGCGAGCAGCCGGTGGGCACCTGGGTGCTCACGCAACTTGGTCTGGCGCGCGAGGTGGTCGAGCCCGAACAACTGGCGCTGATCGAAGAAGCGTTGGTGGCGCTGGCCGCGTCGCTTGATGGCGACTACGACGCGCAGCAGTATTTTCACGACCTCAAGCGGTGACCGAACGCATGCGTCGTCCGGCCATGACGCCGCCTGCGGTTCGCACGGCGCTGGCGCACGGCGACAACCCTGCAGACTTTTTGCAGCAGCACTACCAGCATGTATGGCTTACGCGCATGCACGACATGCCGTTTGTCAACCCGGCGCTGGCTGTCGAGACTATCGGCTTTGAGCGCGTGGATGGCGATTGGTTGGGCGTGGTGGTCACGCCCTGGTTTCTCAACCTGTTCCTGGTGTACGGTGGCGGCAGCCTGTGGCGGGACACGTCGGCGGGCCAGCGCAGCCTGGTTACCCTGCCGTGCGGCGTGCTGGAGTTCATTGCCGACGACGACCCCGACATCGGCCTGTACCAATACTGCCCGCTGATTGCACCGGTGAGCGATGTACCCGACATGGCCACGGCGCGCCAAGCCGCGCTGGATGCGCTGCAAGCGGTGCGCACCGTCCCGGTGGTCGAGCCGCCCGAGCAGAGCGCCGCCGCTTGCGCACCCGAAACACCTGCAGCCGCCAAAGCACCAGGCGCGCAGTCGCCACGGCGCGATTTCTTTCGGCGCTTGGGCGGTCGGGGCTAACCCGATGTCGCAAGCGCCCGGTTTGCAGCAGAATGCAGTCCATACAAGCAATTTAAGGAGATAGGCTCATGTGTCTGGCCATACCGGCGCAGGTAGTGGAATTGCGCGACGGCGACAGTGCGGTGGTCGATCTGGCTGGCGTGCGCAAGGAAATCTCGCTCTCACTGGTCGAAGGCGTTGCTGTGGGTGACTATGTCATCGTCCACGTGGGCTACGCACTGAGCAAGCTCGACGCCGACGAGGCGCAGCGCACGCTGGAGCTGTTTGCGCAAATCGACGCTCCCACCCCGGCCTGACGACGCCAGCCATGAAGTTCATCGACGAATTTCGCGATGGTGACGTGGCGCGTGGTCTGGCCACGGTGATTGCCAAAGAGGCGCGCACCGACCGGCGCTATCACTTCATGGAGTTTTGCGGCGGCCACACCCATGCGATCTCGCGCTACGGTATTTCCGACCTGCTGCCCGAGCAGGTGAAGATGATTCACGGCCCGGGCTGCCCGGTGTGCGTGCTGCCGATCGGTCGTGTCGATCAAGCCATCCGGCTGGCGCTGGACGAGGGCGTCACGCTGTGCACCTATGGCGACTGCCTGCGCGTGCCCGCCTCCGATAGCCTTTCGCTGCTCAAGGCCAAGGCGCGCGGTGGCGACATCCGCATGGTCTACTCCAGCGCCGACGCCGTGGCACTGGCGCAAAAGCTGCCCGACAAGCAAGTGGTGTTCTTTGCCATCGGCTTTGAGACCACCACGCCGCCCACAGCGGTGGCCATCAAGCAGGCGGCGGCGCTGGGGCTGAAGAATTTTTCGGTGCTGTGCTGCCATGTGCTCACGCCCTCGGCCATCTCCAGCATTCTGGAGTCGCCCGAGGTGCGCCAGTGGGGCACGGTGCCGCTGGACGGCTTCATTGGCCCGGCGCACGTTTCCACCATCATCGGCAGCCAGCCCTACGAGTTTTTTGCCCAGGAGTACCGCAAGCCCGTGGTGATTGCCGGCTTTGAGCCGCTGGACGTGATGCAGGCCATCCGCATGCTGGTGCGCCAGGTCAACGAGGGCCGCGCCGAGGTGGAAAACGAGTTCTCGCGTGCCGTGAGCCGCGAGGGCAACCGCAAGGCGCAGCAACTGGTGGCCGATGTGTTCGAGCTGCGCAAGAGCTTTGAGTGGCGCGGCCTCAACGTGCTGCCCTACTCGGCGCTGCGCATTCGCCAGGAGTACGCGCAGTTTGACGCCGAAGCGCGTTTCAGCGTGGAGTACCGCGCCGTGGCCGACCACAAGGCCTGCGAGTGCGGGGCCATTTTGCGCGGCGTGAAGAACCCGCGCGACTGCAAACTGTTCGGGTCGGTGTGCACGCCCGAAAACCCGGTGGGTTCGTGCATGGTTTCTTCCGAGGGCGCGTGTGCCGCCCACTTCACTTATGGGCGGTACAAGGATGTCTGAAGTTCGCAAGGGCTATGTGCGGCCGCTCGATATCCGGCGCGGTCAGGTAGACATGGCGCATGGTTCGGGCGGACGCGCCATGGCGCAACTGATCGAAGAATTGTTTGCGCGCCACCTCGGCAACGAGTGGCTGGCGCAGGGCGACGACGGCGCGCTGCTGCCCGCACCCGGTGGTGGCCGCCTGGTGATGGCCACCGACAGCCATGTGGTCTCGCCGCTGTTCTTTCCGGGCGGTGACATCGGCTGCCTGTCGGTGCACGGCACCATCAACGATGTGGCCGTGATGGGGGCCAAGCCGCTGTGGCTGTCGGCGGCGTTCATTCTGGAAGAGGGATTCAGCCTGGCCGATCTGGCGCGCATCGTGCAAAGCATGGCGCAGGCCGCGCGCGAAGCCGGGGTGCCCATCGTCACGGGCGACACCAAGGTGGTTGAGCGCGGCAAGGGCGACGGCGTGTTCATCACCACCACTGGCGTGGGCGTGGTGGCACCCGGCCACGAACTCTCGGGGCGCAACGCGCGCGCGGGCGACGCAATTCTGGTGTCGGGCACGCTCGGCGACCACGGCATGGCGATCATGGCCGAACGCGAAAGCCTGGGCTTTGAGTCGCCCATTGTTTCGGACACCGCCGCCTTGCACGGCCTGATTGCCGCCATGCGTGAGAGCGGGGCAGACTTGCACGTGGTGCGCGACCCCACACGCGGCGGCCTGGCCACCACCTTGAACGAGATTGCGCAGCAGTCGGGCGTGGGCATGATGCTGCAGGAGAAAGCCCTGCCAGTAAAACCGGCGGTGGCTGCGGCCTGCGAGTTTCTGGGCCTCGACCCCCTGTACGTGGCCAACGAGGGCAAACTGCTGGCGATCTGCGCTGCCGCTGACGCGCCCAAACTTCTTGCCGCCATGCAGGCCCACCCGCTGGGCGCGCAGGCCGCCATTGTCGGCACCGTGAACGAAGACGCGCACCACTTTGTGCAAATGACCACCGCGTTTGGCGGGCGGCGCATTGTGGACTGGCTCAGCGGCGAGCAGTTGCCCCGGATTTGCTGATGCGTATTCTGCTGCTCACCCACAGCTTCAACAGTCTGGCACAGCGCCTGTGGTGCGAACTGGGTGCACGCGGCCACACCGTCAGCGTCGAGTTTGATATTTCCGACGAGGTCACGCACGAGGCGGTGGCGCTGTTCCAGCCCGATGTGGTGCTGGCACCGTTTCTCAAGCGCGCCATTCCTGAATCGATCTGGTCGCAGTACCTGTGTTGGGTGGTGCACCCGGGCGTGGAGGGCGACCGGGGGCCTTCGGCGCTGGATTGGGCGATTCAGAATGGCGAGCCCACCTGGGGCGTGACCGTGCTGCAAGCGCAGGCCGAAATGGACGCCGGCCCGGTCTGGGCCAGCGCCACCTTTGCCACGCGTGCGGTCAAGAAGTCTTCGTTGTACCGCAACGAAGTGACTGAGGCTGCCGTGCAATGCGTGCTCAATGCGCTTGAGCGCAGGCAATCTGGCACATTCACCCCACGACAGGTGAGCGGGCAAGCCCACGCCCTGATGCGCCAGAGCGACCGCGCCATCGATTGGGCCACGCAGACCACGGCGCAGATTCTGGCCAGAATCCACGCGGCCGATGGTTTTCCAGGTGTGGCCAATGCGCTCTTTGGCGAACCCTGCCACCTGTTTGACGCCTGGCCCGAAGCGCAGTTGCGCGGCGCGCCGGGCACGCTGCTGGGGCGGCGCGAAACCGCCGTGCTGCGCGCTACCGCAGACGGTGCGGTCTGGATCGGCTACGTCAAACGTCCGGGGTCGATCAAGCTGCCCACCACGCTGGCGTTTGCCCAGGCAGACGCTTTGCCGGAGTTGCCGCTTGCGCCCTGGTGGAAGGCCGGGCACGCTACCTGGCAGGACATTGCCTACAGCGAAGCCGATGGCGTGGGGCTGCTCGACTTTGAGTTTTACAACGGTGCCATGGGCACGGCCCAATGCCAGCGCCTGCGCCAGGCGTTTGACTTTGCCGCGTTACGAGCGACCCGGGTGATCGTGCTGCGCGGCGGTGCAGATTTCTGGTCCAACGGCATCCACCTCAACCTGATCGAGGCCGCGTCCAGTCCGGCCGACGAATCCTGGGCCAACATCCTGGCCATGGACGACTTGGCCGAAGCGATCCTGCGCTGCGAAAGCCACCTCACCGTGGCCGCAATGCACGCTGGCGCGGGCGCCGGGGGCTGCTTTCTGGCGCGCTGTGCCGACCTGGTGTGGCTGCGCGAAGGCGTGATGCTCAACCCGCATTACAAGAACATGGGCAACCTGTTTGGCTCGGAGTTCTGGACCTATTTGCTGCCTGCGCGCGTTGGGCAAGAGGGTGCACAGCGCATCATGCAGCGGCGCTTGCCCATGACCACCGCCGAGGCGGTGCATAGCGGCTTCTACGACGAATGCCTGCCCGGCGCTGGTTTTGCCGAAAGTGTGCTGCGCCGCGCAGGGCAGCTGGCCGAGGGCGCCGACCTGGCCGAGCGCATGGCCGCCAAGCGTGCCAAGCGCCAGAGCGACGAGGCCGCCCAGCCGCTGGCCCAGTACCGTGCACAGGAGTTGCAGCAGATGCAGCGCAATTTTTACGGCTTTGATGCGTCGTACCACATTGCCCGCCACCACTTCGTGGCGCGCTCGCCCCACTCGTGGACGCCGCGCCATCTTGCCATTCACCGTGATCTGGGGTGGAATAGCCCCTCATGAAAGATACCGTTACCCGCAAACTCCCCGCCGTTCTGATCGTCGATGACGAGGTGCGTTCCCAGGAGGCCTTGCGCCGCACACTCGAAGAAGACTTTGAGGTGTTTTGCGCCAGCAGCGCCGCAGTCGGCATGGAAATCCTGGAGCACGAGCAGGCGCAAGCCCCGATCCGGGTGGTGCTGTGCGACCAGCGCATGCCCGGCACCACCGGCGTGGCATTCCTCAAAGAGGTGCGCAACCGCTGGCCGGACGCGGTGCGCATCATCCTCTCGGGCCACACCGACGCCGAAGACATCATCAGCGGCGTCAACGAAGCCGGCATCTGGCAGTACCTGCTCAAGCCCTGGCAGCCCGAGCAGATGTTGCTCACGCTCAAGCGCGCGGCCGAGGTCTGGCGGCTGCAGCAGGAAAACCAGCGCCTGTCGCTGGACTTGCGCACTGCCGAGCCGGTGCTCAAGAAGCGGGTGGAGTCCAAGTACGAAAAGTTGCGCCACGCCTACGGGTTGGACGGCCTGATCCGCGCGCCCGGCAGCCCGCTCAACGCCGTTTGCGATCTGGTCGAGCGCATTGCGCCGTTTGACTTGTCGGTGCTGGTCACCGGCGAATCCGGCACCGGCAAGGAGATGGTGGCGCGTGCGCTGCACTACGAGAGCCACCGGCGCGACCGCCCCTTCATCACCGAAAACTGTGGAGCCCTGCCCGACACGCTGCTCGAATCCGAGCTTTTCGGCTACAAGCGCGGCGCCTTTACCGGTGCCAACGAAGACCGGGTGGGCCTGTTTCACCAGGCCGATGGCGGCACCCTGTTTCTGGACGAAATTGGCGAGACCAGCCCGGCCTTTCAGGTCAAGCTGCTGCGCGTGCTGCAAGAAGGCGAGTTCCGCCCGCTGGGCAACAACCGCTCGGTGACGGTGGACGTGCGCGTGATTGCCGCCACCAACCGCGATCTGGACGAAGACGTGCGTACCGGGCGCTTCCGCCAGGACTTGTACTACCGGCTGGCTACCGTGGCACTGCACGTGCCCGCGCTGCGCGCGCGCCCGATGGACCTGGCCTTGCTGGCCCAGCGTTTGTTGGAGAGCAGTTGCCGCGCGTTGGGTAAATCGGTTCAGGGCTTTAGCAGCGAGGCGCTGGCTTGTATCGCCGCCTACGCCTGGCCCGGCAATGTGCGCCAACTGCACAACGAAATCCTGCGCATGGTGGCGCTGAGCAAGACATCCACGCTCGGCGCGGACCTGCTCTCGCCCCAGGTACTGCGCACGCCCGTGGGTGAAACCCAGGCGCAAGACCAAGCCTGGCTGGCCACGCTCTCGGGCGGGCTCAAGGATCGCATGGAGCAGTTGGAGATGCAGGTGCTCAAGGAGTCGCTGATCCGGCACCGCTGGAACAAGTCGGCCACGGCGCGCGAGCTTGGGTTGTCGCGCGTGGGGCTGCGTTCCAAATTGCTGCGCTACGGGCTGGAGCAGGCATGACCGCCACCGCGCTGCGCGTACTCTGGCTGCAAAGCGCCGGTTGTGGGGGCTGCACCCAGTCGCTGCTGTGCAGCGAGCCGCGCCCCCTGTTTGACGAACTGCGCGGCGCAGGTATCGAGATGCTGTGGCACCCGGCGCTGGCGCGCGAAAGCGGGCACGAAGCCTTGCAGGTGATCGAAGGCTGCGCCGATGGCACGGTCGATTTTGATGTGCTGTGCGTAGAAGGCGCGATGCTGCGCGGCCCGCACGGAACCGGCAAATTCCATCTGCTTGCAGGCACGGGCGTACCGATGACGCAATGGGTAGAGCGCCTGGCGCAGCGCGCGCGCTGGGTGTTTGCGATTGGGTCGTGCAGCGCCTATGGCGGCCTGTCGGCCAGCACGCCGGGCAACCCGTTGGCGGCCACCGGCTTGCAGTACGAGGTGGCCGATTTTGGCGGCTTGCTGGGCGAAGACTTTGTCGCCCGCGGCGGCCTGCCGGTGGTCAACATTGCCGGCTGCCCGGTGCACCCGGGCTGGGTGGTCGATACCCTGGAAAAACTCGCCACCGAAGGCTTGCACGCCAGCGACCTCGACGAGCTTGGCCGCCCCCTGCTGTACGCCGAGCAACTGGTGCACCACGGCTGCCCGCGCAATGAGTATTACGAGTTCAAGGCCAGCGCCAAGAAGCATTCCGACCAGGGCTGTTTGATGGAAAACCTGGGTTGCAAGGGTACACAGGCGCATGCCGATTGCAACCTGCGCACCTGGAACGGCGCGGGCTCGTGCCTGCGCGGCGGCTTTGCCTGCATCACCTGTGTCGAGCCGGGCTTTGAGTCGCCCGGGCATCCGTTTCAGGAGACGCACAAGCTTGCTGGCATCCCCATCGGGCTGCCTGCTGACATGCCCAAAGCCTGGTTTGTTGCGCTGGCGGCGCTGTCCAAGTCGGCCACACCCAAGCGGGTGCGCGCCAACTCCCTGGCCGACCATACCGTGGTGCGGCCGGCGGTGAGGAAGATCGAAAAATGAGCCGCGTGCTGCTTGGGCCCTTCAACCGGGTGGAAGGCGATCTGGAAATCAGTATCGAAGTGCTTGGCGGGAAAGTCGCGTCGGCGCAGGTGAATTCGCCGCTGTTTCGGGGCTTTGAGCAACTGCTGGTGGGGCGACCACCGCACGACGCGCTGACCATCGTGCCGCGCATCTGCGGCATCTGCTCGGTGGCGCAGTCGGCGGCGGCCGCGGCAGCGCTGGCAGCGCTCTGCGGTGTTCAAGCGCCCCCCAATGGCAGGCTTGCCGCGCATCTGGTGCAGGCGGCAGAAAACCTGGCCGACCATGTGACGCACTTCTACCTGTTCTTCATGCCCGACTTCACGCGCAGCCAGTACGCCACGCGCGGCTGGTACGCGGGGGCGGCGGCGCGTTTCATGGCGGGCCAGGGTTCGGCAGCGGCACCGGCGCTGGCGGCGCGCGCCAACCTGCTCAAGCTGATGGGCTTTATGGCCGGGCGCTGGCCGCATTCCCTGGCCTTGCAGGCCGGCGGCAGCACCAAGGCCATCACGGCGTCGGAGCGCGTGCGCATCCAGGCCTTGCTGCGCGACTTTCGCGCCTTTGTGGAAACCACGCTGATCGGCGACACGCTCGAGCACTTTGCGCAAATCGATTCCGAAGACGCCTTGCGCGCTTGGGCTGCGGGCCGATCGGGCGACTTTGCGCAGTTTTTGCAACTGGCATTTGATCTGGGGTTGGAAAAAATAGGGTGCGCGGCCGACCGTTTTCTGTCCTACGGGGCCTACGACTTGTGGCCCAGCGGCGTGTGGCAACCCGGCCTGGGCGTGGAGCCGCTGGAGCCGCAGAGAATCACCGAGGACACGCGCCATGCGTGGTTGTCCGGCAGCGCCCCGCTGTCGCCCGCCGAGGGGCAGACTGTGGTCGATGTGGACAAGACCGACGCCTACACCTGGTGCAAGGCACCGCGCTATGGCGCTCAGGTTGCCGAGACCGGTGCGCTGGCGCGTCAGATGGTCGCGGGTCAGCCGCTGTTGCGCGACCTGGTGCAACGCCACGGCGCCAGCGTGAGCGCACGCATGGTGGCGCGCATGGTCGAACTCGCGCGCGTGCTGCCCGCCATGGAGCAGTGGCTGCGTGACATCACTCTGGGCGAGGCCTTCTACCAGAGCAGTGAACTGCCGCACAGCGGGCAAGGCGTGGGCTTGGTGGAAGCCGCACGCGGCGGCCTGGGCCACTGGATATCGGTCAAGGACGGGCAAATCGAGCGCTACCAGATCATCGCCCCCACCACCTGGAATTTTTCCCCGCGCGACACCCGTGGCCAACCCGGTCCGCTGGAGTTGGCCCTGGTAGGCTTGCCCGCAGGCGAGGGCGCAGAACCCACCATCGAGCATGTGGTGCGGTCGTTTGATCCCTGCATGGTCTGCACAGTACATTGAGCGTAACCCGGTTGGCACGTGCACGATTGAAAGCGGATGGATTATGATGGCCGCAATAGCTTGCACCCATGCGCCCGCGTGGCTAGCAAGGCACAATGGGGGGTTGGTGGCTTTGGGTGAACCGGGGGAAATGACTATGAATAAGAACCTTGTCGTATTGGCTGTTTTGTTCAGTCTGGGCGGCGTTGCTCAGGCGGGCGATGTGTTTGGCGGTGTAGGCGCGCCGGGCCTGTATTCAATCGGTTACGCACAGCCCATGGGGTCCAACTGGGGCTTGCGCGGCGAATACGCCGCTGGCCTGAGCATGAGCAAGGATGGGGTTCAAAGCGGCATCAGCGCGACCGGTTCGCTCAAGGCCAGCCAAGCCGGCGTTTTTGCCGACTGGTTCCCGTTTGACGGTGGCTTCCGGCTGGTGGGTGGCTTGACGATGAATGACATCAAGGCCGAATTCAAAAGCGTTGGCGGCAGCGCCACCATCAACGGCAAACCCGTGAACCTGACCGGCGAAACCTTCAACGTGAACCTTACCTATCCCAATTCGACAGCCTATCTGGGGCTGGGCTTCGGACATCAGTCGGGCCAGCAAAGTGGCTTGGGCTTTTACGCCGACCTCGGTGTCACGATCGGCTCGTTCAATTCCGATGTCAGCACCAGCGTTTTGAACAAAACCTACTCCGGCTACACCATCACACAAACTGACATCGACGCGCAAACCAAGACGATGCGCGATTCAATCAGCAGCCTGACGGTGCTACCCCGGGCCGCTATCGGTCTGACGTACCGCTACTAAGCGGGTGGGCTGTCGGCCCTGGTTAGGCGCGGACGGATACGCAAGCTGCGTTGCCCGACCGGGGCGGGGTGGCTGTGCATGGAGGTAATTCGATGGAACGCTTCACCATTTCTCTGGACGAATCGCTGGCCAGCCAGTTTGATGACCTGATCGCGGCGCGCGGGTATGCCAACCGGTCGGAGGCGGTGCGTGATTTGATCCGCAGTGCGATTGAGGGCGACCGCCAGCGCGACACACCTGCTGGGTACTGCGTGGCCAATCTGTCCTATGTGTTCAACCACCACGAGCGCGAACTCGCGGAGCGGCTTACCGGCTTGCAGCACCAGCGCCACGACCTGACGGTGGCGTCGATGCACTCGCACCTGGACCACGACAACTGCATGGAGTCGGTGATCCTGAAAGGCCCCACCGCCGACGTGCGCCAGTTTGCCGATGCCCTGATGGCGCAGCGCGGCGTGCGCCACGGCAAGCTCAATGTGGTGGCGCTCCTGGCGGCGCATCACCACGCGCATAGTGCACAGGGAGAGGCGCATGTCCACTACCGCCCCGCCCGCTAGGCCGGGTGTGCCCGCAGCGGGCGAACAGTTTGGCGAGCAGGCCTGGATCGAAGTGATCCAGAAGATGGACGAGGTCTATAACGAACTGCTTCAGTACGAGGTGGAGCTTGAAGAGAAGAACGCCGCGCTGGAGGACTCGCACCAGTTCATTGAGAGCGTGCTGGCGTCGATGTCCGACATCCTGATCGTCTGCGATCGTCATGGTGCCATCGTCGAGGTCAATCCTTCCATGCTGCATCTGTGCGGCAAACCCTTGAAGGAGTTGGAGCACAGTTCGGTGTACGAGTTGTTCGCGGATGACGCCCAGCGCGTCAAGGCGCGCGCCATGTTTTCCGCCGTGGGACGCGAGAGCCTGTACGACTGCGAGTTTTTCCTGCGCGCGGGCGACGGCTCCACGGTGCCGGTGTCCATGAACTGCACGCCGCGTCTGTCGCAAACTGGCAAGCTCATCGGCACGGTGGTGACGGGCCGACCGGTGGGCGAGTTGCAGCGCGCCTACCAGGCCCTGCGCCAGGCGCACGAAGACCTCAAGCGCACGCAAAGCCAGTTGCTGCACGCCGAAAAAATGGTGTCACTGGGCCGCCTGGTGGCGGGTGTGGCGCACGAACTGAACAACCCGATCAGCTTTGTGCTGGGCAACGTGCTGTCGCTGCAGCGCTACGGCCAGCGTCTGGAGCGCTATCTACAGGCGGTGCATGCCAACGGCTGCGCCGACAACGCGGCGCAGCAGGACTTGCGCCAGGAGTTGCGCATTGACCGCATCCAGGCCGATATGCCTGTGCTGATCGAAGGCATGGTCGAGGGGGCCGAACGCACGCGCGACATTGTCGATGCGCTCAAGCGCTTCTCGGCCATCGACAAGGCCAACCCCGAGGACGTGCGCCTCAACGAAGTGGTGGAGCGCTCGGTGCGCTGGGTGACGCAAAGTGCGGCGTCGCGCTTCAAGGTGGATGTGGAGCTGCCGACCGAGCTGGTTTGCACCGGCTCCTCCGGCCAGCTCCAGCAAGTGGTGATGAACCTGGTGCAAAACGCCTGCGACGCCACCGCCACTGCCAGCGCGGCCGACCCGCGCCTGCACATCAGCGGGCATTGCCACGGCGGCATGATTGAACTGCGCTTTGCCGACAACGGGCCCGGCATTGCGCCCGACCATCTGGGGCGCTTGTTTGAGCCGTTCTTCACCACCAAGCAGGTGGGCCAGGGCACCGGGCTGGGTCTGTCGATTAGCTACGGCATTGTGGACCGCCACGGCGGCAATTTGAGCGCCAGCAACCGGCCCGGCGGCGGCGCGGAATTTGTCTTGCGCCTGCCCCAGCAGGGGAGCCTTCAGGCACCTTGAGCGCGCGCCGGGCCACGCGCTTGCCAGCTCAAGGGTGGCTCGAGTTGGCAACGCTCCAGCAGCGCGGCATCGGTAAAGATCTGCTCGGGCGTGCCGTCGGCTGCAATGCTGCCATTGCCCAACACCAGCACGCGCGTGCACACGTCGAGCACCAGATCGAGGTCGTGGGTGGCGATGATCTTGGTGTGCGCGAGCGCGTTGAGCAGGCGGATAAGGCGTCGGCGCGCGGCCGGGTCAAGGCCGTCGCTGGGCTCATCGAGCACCAGCACACGCACGTCCATCGCCAGCACCCCGGCAATCGCCACAGCGCGCTTTTCGCCACCGGAGAGATGGTAGGGTGCGCGCTGGCCCAGGTGGCTGGCAGCTACTGTTTCGAGTGCCGTAGCCACGCGCGCTTGCCCCTGCGCTTCGTCCAGACCCTGGTTGCGCGGGCCAAAGGCCACGTCTTCCAGCACGGTGGGCATGAACAACTGGTCGTCCGGGTCCTGAAACACCAGCCCCACGCTGCGCCGCACCTCGGCCAGGCTGCCTTCGGTAATCGGCGTGCCCGCGATGCAGACCGCACCGGCACTGGCACGCAGCACCCCGTTGAGGTGCAGCAGCAGCGTCGATTTGCCAGCGCCATTGGCCCCGATGATGGCCACCGATTCGCCTGCGTGGATGCAAAAGCTCAAACCCCGCAAGGCCTCGCGGCCATCGGGGTAGGCGTAGCACAAGTCCCGCGTTTCGATCAGGGGCGTGTTCACTGCAGTTGCCCCAGCAGCAAGCGGCCCAGCAGGTGGGGCAAGTCCAGCGTTCGCGCCAGACCAAAGCTGGCCCAGCACAGGGCCACAAAGAGCAGATCGGCGCTGCGCCAGTGCAGGGCTTGTGGCGGGCGCATTGCGCCGTCAAACCCGCGCGAGGCCATGGCCTGGTAGATGCGCTGGGCACGCTCAAAGGAGCGCAGCAGCAAGTGCCCCAGCAGCGTGGCATACACCGGCAGGCTCAGCGCGCGCGCACTGCCGCCGCGCAGTTCGCGCGCCAGGTTCATGCGTGCGGCTTCTGCGGAGAGCACCGTTGCGTAGCGGTGCATCAGCAGCAGTTGGGTGGTGAAGACGCCGGGCACACCCATGCGCGCCAAGCCGGTACACAGCGGATGCAGCCCGGTGCCCGCCAGCAGCAGCACGGCCACTGCCACCGTGAGGGCAAAGCGCGTCAGGATCGAGGCAAACGACACCCAGCCGCCACTGACCGAAGTGCCCCAGAGTTGCAGCATGGGCGTGTGGTCGAGCAGGGGGTTGAAGATGCCAACCATCACGGCAAAGGGCGCTGCGATCCAGACCTTGCGCGCCACCACGCGCCAGGGGATGTCGCCCAGCACCGCCAGAACCACCGGGAACGCAGCAAACGGCAGCAAGGCCGCCACGGAATAACGGTCAAACGACACCACCGCGACGATGAAGCCCAGGGTAGCCAGAATCTTGGCGCGCGGATCAAGCGCCGTGAGTGCGGTACGCCGCGTTGCCAGCGCCTCTAGCGAGGCAAAGTCCTCCAGGGCTGCGGCGATGCGGCTCACATGCAGGCGGCGAAGTGGGGGCTAGCGCTCAGCGCCGGACACGGCGCGCCTGCTGCGCCAGCGCATCAGGTAGGCCAGTAGCGACACCAGTGCCAGGGTGGCAGCACCGCCCACAACACCGGCCAGCGAGGTGGTCGCGTCCACCGCGGGCCAGGCGGGTGCGGCGGCATTGTTGGGCGCATCTGCGGTGGCGAGGCGGTAGTCGGGAAACACCGCCACCCTCTTTTGCACGTCAGCCAGTTCGCGGTGCAAGGCGGTGACTGGTGCGGTGGGTACTGCTGCGCCTGCAATGCGCGCGATCGACCACTCCAGGCCATCGGGTTGCGTGGACGCAAACCAGGAGAACACGCCTGCAGTCAACGCGGCCAGCACAACGGTAGTGGCCAACCAGCGCGTGGCCAAGGCGGGTCGGGCGTTGGCGGGGGATGGTTCGGCCGCGAGCAGGTCCGGCCGTGCCTGGTGCACAAACGCCACCAGCGCGGCCGTGGCCAGCCCCTCCATCAAACCAATGGCGAGGTGGATCGGTTGCATCAGCCACAAGAAGCTGGCAAGCGGCAGGTTGCTGATGCCCGAGAGTTGTGTCTCCAGCACCACGCCCAGTGCGCCGAGTTGCGAGCCGACCACCGTGGAGAGCACCGTGATGGCTACCAGTTGGCGGCGCGATGCCGCCGCCCCCGCGCGCCGGCGCAGTGGCCGGTAGATCAGCGCGTAGCCCACGAAGCAGGGAAACACGCCCACGTTCACGATATTGGCACCCAGCGCGAGCAGCCCGCCATCGGCAAAAAACAGCGCCTGCACCGTCAGCACCGAGGCCATCACCACCAAGGCGGCGTGCGGCCCCAGCAGCACCGACAACAGCAGCGCGCCTCCGATATGGCCGCTCGAACCCGTGCCCGGGATGGTGAAGTTGATCATCATCGCGGCAAACACAAAGGCACCCAGCACCCCCATGCGCGCCACCAGATCCTCGCGCCCATCCGAGCGTACCTTGCGCGCGCACCGGGCAAGCACTGCCGCGCATCCCGCCCAGAGCGTGACCCCGACAGCGGGTGACAACAATGCGTCAGCCATGTGCATCTGAATTCCCTCGGTTGTTGGATTAAGAACAATCAGGAAAACATCTTAACTGCGAATCGGCGCTGCGCGCAAGGGTGATTTCCAGACAATCGTTTGCAGGCAAGCTCCAACAAAATGCACAAGCCCGAGCGGGCTTAGCGCACAAACAGGGCGGCGGCTTGGCGGCTGCGGGCTTCGATGCGGCCAAACAGGCGGTGCGAGTCGTCGCCCCACTGCAGGCCCAGCGTGGCGCAACTGGCGGCAGAAATCCGGGTGACGCGGGAATTCGCACTGTGGGTCAGATCGAGCGCGTTGCTCAGTACCTCGGCAACGTGTACCACCGCGGCCAGCGGTTGCGCCGCTACGCCTTCGGGCGTGTGGTGGTGGACGATGGCACTGGTAATCGGCTCGCTCAGGCCCCAGCTTTGTGCCAGCCAGCCGCCGATGGTGCCGTGGTCGATGCCAAGCGCTTCACGCTCGGTAACCACCGTCTCCACGCCTTGGCGCACGGCTTCGCTCATGGCATGGTCGAATGCCGATGGTTCAAAGCGCTGCAGCCAGAGCTGGCCGACATCGTGCAGCAGTCCGGCTATCAGTGCCGTATCCACACTCAGCGTGGCTTGCGTCCAGTGCGCCAGTTCCACACTGCACACCCCTACTGCGACGCTGTGGCGCCAGAAGTAGTCGTGCGTGCCTGGCGGCTGAAGGCCCTCAAACACCTTGGACAGGCTCATCACAATCGCCGCCTCGCGCACGCGCGCCAGGCCGATCAGCGAGATCGCGGTGAAGATGTCGTTGATGCGCGCGCCGCCATAGCGGCTGGTGCCGGCCTTGTTGGCCATCGACAGCACATGGCCTGCCACCACAGGGTCGTGCTCGATGTACGACACCAGGGCGTTGAGGTTGGCGTCGGGGTCTTCCAGGGTGGAGAGAATTCTCTCAATCACCAGTGGAAAGGTCGGCAGGTCGGCACTCTTGACGATGACGTGGTCGCGCGTGATTGGCATGGTGGTTACGCGCTGCGGTAGGTCAGCACCTGGTTGAACAGGGCAGCGGTGACCGTGTCAGACAGGTCGGCGTGCTCAAACGTGTCGAGCACGCGCTTGGCTACCTGGGAGACTTCCAGCGCCACTTCTTCGGCGCGGCGCACGTCGGGCACGGTGATGCACACCAGTTCGACCTGGTGCGCAATGAGTTGCTGCAGGTTTTCTTGCGACAGGGTGTGGCCGGTGGGCAGGATGTTGCGCAGGTGGCGGTCCTGCGCCGGCTCGGCCAGAACCATTCCCTGGGTTGCCTCAAAGGTGGGCAGGTAGCGGATTCGGTTTCGCATGGGCGCGGGATTCAGGGCGGCACCGCAGCCTGGTCGAGGTGGGTATTGATGATGCTTGAAATCAGTTCGATCTGCACCATCACCTTGGCCGATAGCTCCTTTCGCGTGCTTTCGTCAAAACCCTCGCCGTGCATCAATTCGGTAAAGCCGTACACGCTGGTCAGCGGTTCGCGCAGCAGCTCGGCCACGCGCGAGAGCTTCTGGTCGATGGTCTCCTGGGCCACGGCGTCCGAGAGGTAGTGCACCGCGCGCACGCCGCTGGTGCCCACTTCCACCCGCCGGTGGTTGAGCATGGAGAGTTCGAGCTTGGCTTGCAGCACCGACTCCGCCTGCCCAAGCAGTTCGCCGTGTGCGATGCCGGTGCATTTGTGAAAAGCGGGGTTGATCGCGCAGATCACCCCTGCCGCGTCCACCACCGCCATGCCCCAAGGGGCGTGCATCCAGCCCGCACTCAGGGCACGCAGCACGTCTTCAGCGGTCGCGTTTTGGCCGATGTAGGCGAGGGAATTGGATTGCATGGCTTGGGTGCTGCCGCTCATGATGGGCTCTCCTCGGTTTCCAGGGCTTTGCGCAGGTGGGTGACCAAGGCGTTGGGGCTGAAGGGCTTGACAAAGTAGGCGTTGGCACCCAGCGCCAGCCCGAGTTCGCGGTCAGCCACCTGGCCGCAGGCGGTGACCAGCACCACATGGATGTCCTTGAGCGCGGGGTCGTCCTTGATGCGTTCGCACAGTTGGAAGCCGTTCATGCTGCCGGGCATCATGACGTCGAGCACAATGCCGTCGGGCCGGTCGGCAAGAATGTGTTCGTAGGCGGCATCGGCACTGTCCACTTCGTCCAGGGCAAAGCAACGAAACAGCGTAAGCCGCAGCATTTCGCGAATCATCGCGTTGTCATCCACGATCAATATCTTCTTCATAGGCTACTCCACCATTGAGGCTGCGCTTGATTACGAGCGTCCTGTCTCGGTTTGTCGAAACTCCAAATGGACCATAAACCGCATTTTCGTCACTGCGAGCGTAGCGCGGCAGTCCATGCATCCGCAAGTCATGGATTGCTTCACTTCGTTCGCAATGACGGGGCGGTTCATGGAGTGACCGGCATCCACAAGGTCACCATGGTACCTTCTCCCGGGCGGCTGGTGATATCTATCTTGCCGCCGTGCAGTTCAATAATTTCCTTGACAATGCTCATTCCCAGCCCGGTTCCGGGGATTTTTCCGGAAGTATCGGCCCGGTAAAAGCGTTCAAACACGCGTGCAAGCTGCTCGGGCGTCATGCCAATGCCGTGGTCGCGGATGCAAATGCCGATGCGCGGATCATCCGTCTGCGCGCTCTGGTTGATCAGCGTGAGCTCTACCGCGCCGCCCTGGGGTGAGTACTTGTAGGCGTTGGAGAGTACGTTGCTCACAGCCTGGATCAGCTTGCCGCGATCGGCCCGGATGCGCAGCGCCCCTTCTGCGCCCACTTGAAGCGACACGGCGCGCCCGGCGGGTGCCTTGTATCCATCGATCACGTCGGCCAGCAAGTGCCCCAATTCAATATCGCTCAGGTTGAAATCCTTGCCGCGCCGGTCTTCAATGCGCGCCAGGTCGAGCAACTCGTTGAGGATGGTGACCATCAGGCCCGATTGCCTGTGGATGATCTGGATGTATTCCATGCGCTCCTCGGCGCTGAAGTCGAACGACATCAGCAACTCGGCAAAACCAAAGATGCTCGACATCGGGGTGCGCAACTCGTGCGCAGCGGTGGCGAGGAATTCGGTCTTGATGCGGTCCACTTCCACTTCGTGCGTGATGTCGCGGAAATACAGGATCTGCGACACCGTCTCGGCGTTGGACAGGCGCAGCTGCACTTCCAGCATGCGGTGGCTGGCCGTGAGTTCAAACAGATGGCGCTTGCCGCTGGCTTCGCCTTGCGCACTGTCGTCGTCATTCAACTGGAACTTGCTGCTTGCGCGCAGCGCAGCAATCGTCGGGAAACTGGCCGTGGGCGGGCACATCTGGGACAGGCGTTGCGAAAACGCGGCTTCGTCCAGACCGATCAGTTCGGACTCGACCAGTCCGGTCATGCGCAGAAACGCGGGGCTGACCGACTTGACCTTGAGCGCGCGGTCAAACGACACAAAGCCGTCGGGGCTGAGCAGGAAGATGGCGTTGAGCTGCTCGGTGCGGTCCAGAATCTGCGCTTGCGTTGCCTTGCGCTCCGAAATGTCGGCCAGCGATCCAGCCATGCGGATTGGCTTTCCTGTCTCGTTGAACAAGGCCTGGCCCCGGTCGTACACCCATTTGTAGCTTGTGTCCTTGCAGCGCAGGCGGTACTCACTCTGGTAGTGCTGCGAGAGGCCCTCCAGATGGCGCTGCAAGTCGGCGATGACGCGCTCACGGTCTTCGGGGTGAATGCGCGTGCTCCACTCCTCAAAGTCGTTGCTCAGTTCCTCGACTTCGTAGCCCAGCATGGACTTCCAGCGATCCGAGAAGTACACGGTCTCGGCCTGGATGTCCCAGTCCCAAATGCCGTCATTGGAACCTGTGACCGCCAGGCTCCAGCGCTGCTCGCTCGCGGCCAGGGCGCGGACCATCTGCTTGCGCTCGGTGATGTCGCGCGCAAAGCCCACGGTGCCGAGCAAGCCGCCATCGTCGCCGATCACCGGCTTCTTGAATACTTCCGACCAGCGCGGACCCTGGCTGCCAATGCGTGACTCTTCCAGCAGCAAGTCCTTGCGGGAGTCCATCACCTCCTGGTCGTTGGAGCGGTAGCGCTGCGCCTTTTCCAACGGGCAAATGTCAAAGTCGGTCAACCCCGTGATCTGCTCGGGATCGGAATAACCGTAGGAGTTGGCAAACACCTTGTTGACCGCCAGGAACCGGCCCTCGGTGTCCTTGAGCCAGAACTGGAACGGCAAGTTGTCCAGCGTGGCGCGCTGGTAGAGGATGCGCTGACGCAACTGCGTCGTGGTGCGCTTGAGGTTGGTAATTTCGACCCGGTTGCCTACGATGTAGCCGCTGGGGGTGCGGTACTCGATGATCATCAGCCAGCGGCCGTCGCCCAACTCCTGTTGCAGTACCTCGCCATGGGCGTTCTGGTGTTGTTCCACACGGCCCTTGACCCACTCGTCCACCCGCCCCAGTGCCTCAAGGTACTGCCCGCGCTCGGCTCCCTTGCGCACGATCTCTTCAAACGTGGCGCCCGGAACAATCAGGTCGCGGCTGGCCTCGTACATGTTCAGATAGGCTTCGTTGCACAGCACCAGACGGTCTTGCTGGTCGTAGATCGTGAAGCCCTGCGCCACATTGCTCACCGCTTCGTGCAGCAGGTTGCGCGCGCCCTCGGCCAACTCTTGTGCCGCCTTGCTGCGCTCGTTGGCCTGCACCAGGGCGCTTTCGGTGGACTGGCGCCGCGAGCGCATGGCGTCAAAGGCGCGAATCAGGTAGCCCACCTCGTCGTCCTTGGGCGTTGGGAGCACGGCGGCAAAGTCATCCTGCGCCAGGCGGTTGGCCACTTCGGCCAACTGGCGCAGCGGGCGCACGATCAAGCGGTTTTGCAGCCACAGGAACAGGCCCACGGTGAGCATCACCATCACCAGCAGGCTCGCTTCCAGCCCCCAGATCTTGCGTGCCTCGGCTTGCAGCACGGCAGTGGGATCGGTGGCCACGCGCAGACGGCCCAGCGCGGTGTCCTGGTAGCGCAGCGCTACTTCAAGCCAGATCAGGTGCTCGGCCTCGGACGCATCGCGGTTCTCCACCGGAAACAGGCGCCGCCCCTGGGGGTCGTACAACGCAATGTCAACCCACTGCGGAAAGTCTTTTGCCGTCTGCGTCAGCGTCGCGTGCACCTGCACCAGGTCTTCGCTCAGCAAAAGACCGGTCAGGGCCGGCGTGAGCACCGCCAGCATCGACTCCTGCGTGCGCCGGAATTCGTGGCGCGCATCATCCAACCGCGAGGGCAGCCAGATAAAGTGCAACCCCAGCGCAAACAGCAGCATCGCCGCGAAAAACGGCGCCAGCAACTTTTGTTGCAAACTGGCGGACGACTTAGTTCGGGACATAGTACTTTTCAAGTCCCATGCGGCGCAGCGGCGCGTAGTCGTCGGCGCTGGCGCGGCCGACCTGGTCAAACGGAACGCGCAGCAGCAGGGCGTGCCCGTCTTTTGACTCGCCCAGGGCGACCAGGGCCGCACGTACCTGGTCGCGCAGCGCCGCACTGAGTTGTCGGTTGGCTGCCAACGGGTGCGATGCGACCGCATTGGTCTTGTAGATCACGCGCAGTTGCTTGCGTACCGCCGCCGGTTGGTCTTCCAGGGTTTGCAGCACGCCGCCACCGGCATCGGCCTGGCCCAAGGCCACGTTCAGGTACACCGAGGTGTGGGTTTTGACGTAGCGTGCCTGCACGTTTACGCCCGCCTGGTCGAGATGGGCGCGCGTCATGAGCGAAGCTGCCAGTGCATTGGGTGCCGGAAAGTCCACGGTCTTGCCCTTGAGGTCGGAGAGCTCGTTAAAGGCGCTGTCCTTGCGCACCACAATGATTCCTTCCAGCGGAGTCTGCACATCGCGCACCAGCGGCACGTAGTTGTTGCTGGCCACCAGCCACTGGTAGGGGTTGAGGTAAACAAAGTCAAATTCCTGCTGGCTCACGCGTTTTTCAAATTCCGGGATATTGGGCGAGCCCACCAGTTGAAAGTGCAGGCCCGTGGCAGTTTGCAACTGCGCCAGGATCGGGGTCCAGATGTCGTAGGTGGTTCGGCTGTCAAACTGCGGCACCACGCCCACTTTGTAAACCGCAGCGTCTTGCGCCTGCGCCGTGCCCAGCAGCGCGCACAGCAGCAGCGCCAGGCTGGCGCACCAGCGTGCAAGCCAGCGGCAGGAGTGCAGGGAAATGCTGTCGGTCAACGTGTTCATGGTGTTTTTAGCTTGGGGCGCGCTGCTGGCGCACCTGCGTCTGCGCCGTCAGACGTGGATGCGAAAGGTATTTCCTCCAGCAGCTTTGGCATGGTACATGGCGGCGTCGGCATGCGTCAGAAGGCTGACTTCATCCTCACCGTGACGAGGGAATTCGGCGCAGCCGATGCTGCAGCCCACCACCAAGGTCACGCCGACCGAATACATTGGCTGGCCGATGGCGCGAATCGCTTTATCGCAAAACGCGGCGATGTTCTCGTCACCCTTGAGCGAGCGCGCGATGATCACAAACTCGTCGCCCCCGAGGCGTGCCACGGTGTCGGAATCGCGCACCGCGGCAAGCAGCCGCCGGGCCACGGTTTGCAAAACATGGTCGCCCTGCGGATGGCCCTGGCTGTCGTTGACTCTCTTGAAGCCGTCGAGGTCGATAAAGATCAGCGTGAAGCTGTCATCGGGTCGGCGCGACAGCGTCAGCATTGGCGCGAGCCGATCGAGAAACAGGCGCCGGTTGGGCAGGCCGGTCAGTGCGTCGTAATGGGCGAGTTGGTGCAGGCCCTCAAAACGGGACTCCAACACTGCTTGTCGAGCCAGAAGTTGCTGCAAGTCTTCGGCATAGCGCAGCAACTGCTCCTGCAGCATGCTGTCGCTGGCTTCCTGGTCTTTGTCCATGGGCTATCGCGATGCATCGCCGCCGAGTTCACCCAGCATGCTGGTCGACGCCTGGGTACGGTACACGTTGGGCGGGAGCGACTGCGCCAAACGTTGCCGCTTTTTGGAGGTAACGGCGCTCAGGTCGTGGAGCACAGCCTGGTACTGCAGAACCCGTCCTTGGGCATCCTTGGCGGCTTTGATGACCATCCATTGTGAATAGATGTCACCGCTCTTGCGCCGATTGAACACGTGGCCTTGCCAGGCACCGGTGTCGTGCAACTCTTGCCAGAAATCCCGGTAAAAGTCGTCGTCCTGCAAGCCTGAGTGCAAAAAGCTGGGGTTTTTCCCAATGGCTTCGTCGGCGCTGTAGCCGGTAATGTGGGCGAATCCGGCGTTGACCGCCACAATGATTCCGCTTGCGTTGGTGGTCATGGCGGCCTGCTCGTTGCGGTCGAGCGCGGCCAGCGCCTCATCTATAGGCAAGGCGGGCTCCAAAGCATCAGGATCGGGGCGCAGCACCCAGTGCAACTGGCGCGCGCCGCTTTTGTCGCTGCTGACACGCTGCACCGTGGCCGGGATCGATGGGGTAGCTGTTGCCTGGCTGAGCAAAGCCACGCTGCAGGGCTGGGCTTGCTCGGCTTGCGCAGGAGCGAGCAGCGCCAGCAACTGCGCGTGGCTGGAATCTGCCACCCATTGTTCCAGCAGGCTGCCTTGGAGTTGATCCAGCGGCGCAAGAAGGCACGCGCTGGGACTGGCCTGGACGATGTGCCCAGCGCTGTCGGTAATGAGGTGAATATCGTGCGCCGTGCGCACCTGCTCCAGCAGTTCAATCTGGTTTTCCATCAGGCTGGCGTAGGCGTGGCGCAGACGTTCATAGCGGGTTTCCAGCGAGCCATATTGGTCGATCACCTGCTCGATGACCGGATGCAACTGGTCCGTCGTCTCGCTGGCCGTTGGGTCGGCGAGCGGCATGATGCCCGAGCCGCCTTGGCTTTCAGCCACGAAGAATGTCCTTGGCCAGGGTTTCCTGGATGCAACTGGTGAGTTGCAGCGGGCTGAAGGGTTTGACGAAATAGGCGTCGGCACCGCGCTGCATACCTACCTCGGTATCGCGCACTTGTCCGCGCGCGGTCACCATGATGATGCGCACAGCGTTGAGTTGGGGGTCGGCGCGCACCGCGTCCAGCACATCGAGGCCATCGAGTTCGCCCGGCATCATGACGTCCAGAACGATCAGGTCGGGGCGCTCGTCACGGGCGAGTTGCAGGGCGCTGGCACCATCTTCGGCTTCGAGGATGTCGAAGGTTTTGCCCAGCGTGACGCGCATCAGGCGGCGGATGTCAGCGTGGTCATCAACGAGAAGAATTTTGCTCATGGGATATAGCTCCTTTTACTCTTATATCGGTTGGGGCACCAGCTTTTGTGCCAGTGCCTGCAATTCAGGGAAGGGGATGGGTTTGCAAAGAATCGGAATGCCCTCGGGCACGCCGCCACGGCTCTTGATTTCAGCGGCGTCCAGACCCGAAACCACGATCACCGCCGTGTTGGCGAGTTCGGGTGTGCTGCGGATGGTTTGCAGCATCCGAAACCCGTCGATGTCGGGCATGTTCAGATCGAGCACCAGCAGGTCGGGCTTGGAGTGGCCCATGATGATCAAGGCTTCGTAGCCGTCACCGGCGGTGGTCACGCGCGGGCGCATCGGCCAGCGCGAGAGATTGACTTCGTAGAGTTTGCGCAAGATGGCGTTGTCCTCAGCCACCAGAATGTTGAAGGAGGGCGGTGCTGGTTGCGTGCTGGCGGCCTGGTCGCTGCTGCCCGCGGTGCCCACTTTGCGTACCCGGTGGCCCTTGGGGCTGTGCAACAGGCGCTCCACCGAAGTACGGTTGATGCGCCGGTGCCCGCCGCCGGTTTTCCACGCTTCGAGTACACCGGCTTCAGCCCACAACTGCACCGTGCGCAGCGAGACGCCAAGCAACTTGGCGGCCTCTGCCGATGTGCAAAATGTCTTGAGAACTTTGGGGGTGCTGCGCATGGGCTTCGATTTTGCAGCAGCACCGGCAGGAAATGGGGCCGATACGTGTTGTCATTTATGGGCAAATTGTATCAAAGAGTATCATTTTTGAGTGGCATTTTTGGCCGCTGCGTAACCCCAAGACGCTATATAAATAATAGCTGTACAGCCTTGTAACGTGCGGTTTATTCAGGATTAAAAGCGCTTTTGCAAGTCCGAGCCCCGATCAGAATCGGGCCTTGAGCCAAGTTTGCGCGGTTTGCTGCACCTACTGCTAAACGCTAAGATTTGCCAGCATTTCCCAATAAGCACCAAACCAATAGCACCCTATGTCCGACGGAGTGATCGAAAAGTCGTTTTGCACCACACGGGAAGCTGCGTCCCTGTTGGGCGTGTCGGTGGGCACGGTGCAACTTTGGGTGGAGTCCGGCTTGCTGCAGGCCTGGAAGACCAACGGAGGACACCGCCGTGTAATGCGCGATTCGATCGACCGGTTGGTGCGCAAGAGTCCGTCGATGCAGTCGCAGTCGGGTCCGGCGGGGCTGCCGATACGAAGGTTCAGCGTAATGGTGGTGGAAGATGACAACAGTTTGTTGCGTCTGTACCAGGCCAACATTTCGCGCTGGCCGATGCAGCCCGAATTGAATTGTTTTGAAAGCGCAGTGATGGCGCTGTTGGCGATGGGTAACCGTTGCCCGGATTTGCTGATTGCTGATCTGAATATGCCTGGCATGGACGGCTTTCATATGCTGCGTGAATTGCGCAAGAGCTTTGAAGCCGACAAGACCGCGATTGTGGTGGTTACCGGGCTGGAGCCCGATGAAATTGCCCGTCGTGGCGGACTGCCCGCAGATGTGCAAGTCATGCCCAAGCCGGTTGCGTATGACCAACTGCTTGCCCTGGCCACGCGTCTGGCGCGCCAGCGCCATGCGCTTAACCCCCTGCTTGCCGCGTAGTGAAGCGTTGAACACCGACCATGGCACAAGTACTCATCGTGGACGACCAGTCCGACATCCGACGCTTGCTCAAAATCAGCCTGGGCAAGGCGTGCGAAATTCTCGAGAGTGAAGACGGCACGAGCGCGCTGGAGATGATTCGCCACCACCGACCCAAGGTGGTGCTGCTCGACATCATGATGCCGGGCGAACTCAACGGCTTGCAGGTGCTGCAGGCGGCCAAGGCCGATCCGCATACGCGCGATGTGGTGATCGGCATCATGTCGGCGCGCGGTGAATCCACCGATTTTGAAGCCGCCGACGCCTTGGGCGCAGACGCCTATTTCGTCAAGCCCTTCAGCCCGATTCAGGTGGTGTCCTGGGTGCGCGAGCAGATCGAATAGCCCTTGCAGCAAAGTACCCACGCCATGCCCGACTCCAACACTCCATCGCGCGCGCAACGGCGCACCCTGGTACTGGTGTGGCTGGCGGCCATGTGCCTGATCGCGCTCGCCTGGTGGCATGTGCTTACGACGATTGCCGAGAGCAAGGCGCGTGAACTGACGGTGGCGCAGACCGAATTGGCCAACCTCACGCGCGTCAGCCAGGAGCACGCGATCCGCACCTTTCGCGGCGCCGATCAGGTTATCCGGTTTATCCAGGCGCGCTATCTGGAGGTGGGCCCCAAGCTCGACCTGGCGGCGCTGGTGCGCCAGGGCGTGATCGACGCCGAAATCTTTCCGCAAGTGGGCGTGATCGACGCCAAGGGTATGTACGCCGTGTCCAATATCGTGTTGAAGGCCCCGCTGGATTTGTCGGACCGCGAGCACTTCAAGGTACACGTGGCCGCAGACACCGGTCAGCTGTTCATCTCCAAGCCCATTATTGGCCGCGCCAGCGGCAAATGGTCGGTCCAGTTGACGCGGCGCATCAACCGAGCCAATGGCGAGTTTGCCGGGGTGGTGGTGGTCTCGATCGACCCCGGCTACTTCACCCGCTTCTACGGAGAGTTGCAGTTGGGCAGCGGTGCATTGGCGGCGCTCTACGGCGTGGACGGCATTGCCCGCGCGCGCATGGTGGGCACCATGGAAGAATTTGGTACCGACGCTTCGGGCGGACCGATCATCCAGCGACTGCAAAAGGGCGAGTTGGAGGGTACCCAGACCAGTGCTTCCAAGGTCGATGGCGTCGAGCGCATTTACCACTTCCGCAAGATTCCGCAGTACCCGTTAGCGGTGTTCATGGGCAAGGAGTTGTCGCAGGTCCTGACCAACCACAACCATGCGCGTGAAGACCTGTTGCGCCAGGTCGTGATGCTCACGCTGTTGGTGCTGACGCTAGCGGCTGTGATCACGCGCTATCTGATGCAGGTCACGCGCGCGCTTGAAGTGCAGCGTCTGGCGCGCAATGCGTTGCAAAAGCAGGCCGGGCAACTGAACGAAATTTTTGAACTCAGCCCGGACGGATTCGTTTCGTTCGGAGTGGACAAGCGCATCAACTACGTCAGCCCGGCGTTTGCCCGCATGACCGACCAGGGGGCGACCCCGTTGGTAGGACTGGACGAGCACGGGTTTTCGCATTGGCTTAACAGCTTGTGCGAAGCGGGAACCAGTTTTGACGGACTCTCCGGGTTGCGCGGTGCAGCAGACGCGGCCCATGAAGGCGACAAGCACGCAGAGACGGATGCCAAGACCATCACGCTCAAAGGCAACAAGGTGCTGCAGTTGGCGCTGCGCAGCAGTGCGTCGGCCACGGTGTCGCAGGTGCTGCACCTGCGCGACGTGACGCGCGAGTTTGAAATCGACCAAATCAAGAGCGAGTTTCTGTCCACGGCAGCGCACGAGTTGCGCACGCCCATGGCCAGCATCCTGGGGTTCTCTGAGTTACTGATCACCCAACCCTTTGATGAGGACCAGAAGCGCGAGTTTCTGGACATCATCTACAGGCAGTCGATTGCGGTGGCGGCCATTCTGGATGAGTTGCTCGATCTGGCGCGGATCGAGTCGCGCCGGGGCAAAGACTTTACGTTGACGCGCTTTGACCTCAACGAACTGGTGTCGCAAACGGTGGGTTCGTACCTGTGTCCGCAAGGGCGCGAGCTGCCCGTGGTGGTGCCAGCCGCGCAGCCGCAGTGGTTGTTGGGCGACGCGGGCAAGTTGCGCCAAGCCATTTTGAACGTGCTCTCCAATGCCTACAAGTATTCGCCCCAGGGCGGGCCGGTTCGCATCGAGGTGGACGCGCTACTGGTGCGCGGTCAATTGCCGCAAGCACGAATTCGCGTGACCGACCGGGGCATCGGCATGACGCCCGAGCAAACGAGCAAGGTGTGGGACCGCTTTTACCGGGTCGATACCTCGGGGCGCTTCCCCGGCACCGGCCTGGGCATGAGCATCGTCAAGGAAATTGTCGGCTTGCACCACGGCAGCGTGTCGATTTCCAGCGCGCTCGGGCAAGGTACCTGCGTCAGCCTGTGCCTGCCGGTGGATTCCTCCAAGGCTTGAACCAGCGCAGGCCTCGAACCACCATGCGATTCATCCCCAACTTCGGCGTGCTGCGCATCAGCATCATCACCATGATGCTGATGACCGTGCTGCTGGTGGGGCTGGGCATGTATGCCATTCAGACCTCCAACCAGCACCAGTCGCATATCAGTCTGGCCAATCACCAGCGTGTGCTGCTGCAGCGCATGCATGGCAGCTTGCTGCAGATGACCTTGCCCCGTTCCACTGCTCCCGCTAGCGCCCCACTGCAAAAGCAACTGACTGAGGCGGCGAACCAGTTCAACACCGTGCTGAAAGGATTTGCCGCCGGCTACGCGGGTCCCGATGGCCTGGGTGATACGGTGGAACTGCCGCCACTCAAAAAAAAGCCGGAGCTTGCCAGTGTGCTGGCGCGCAGCGAGCAACTGTGGCAAACCTACTATCCCCTGGTGCAGGCAGTGGGTTCGAGCCAGACTGTGTCGCCCCAGGCGATTGACCAAGCGTTGCAATTCTCTGATCAGCGCACCGACGAACTGCTGGGGATGATCGACGAGATCACGATGTTCATGGTGCAACATAACCATGACGAATTGCAACGCCTGCGCTGGCTGCAAAGGGCGGTGGCGGCTATGGTTCTAATGCTGGGGGTGATTGCCCTGGTAGTCAAACACAAGGGCAAACTTCTGGAGAACCAGGAGTTGCAGCGCCTGGAGGCTGAGTCGCAGTTTCTGGACAGCGAACTGGTGCAAACGCGCCAGCAGTTGCGCGACCTGATGGTGGTCAGCCCCGACCTGGTGTGGAGCAAGGACGAAAACGGCGTGTACCTGAGCTGCAACCGTTCCTACGAAGTCTTCAAAGGTCGTGCTGCCGACAGCCTGACCGGCCGCAACGAAATCGACCTTTACGAAGCCCAGCAGACCCAAGCCGAGCGCACGCGTGACGAGAAGCTGATGGCCGAAGGCCAGTCGATTCACACCGAAGTGCGCCTGACCTCGGCCGCCAACGCTCAGGTGGGCTTGTTCGAGATTGTGCGCACGCCTTTGCGCCGTGCCGACGGAGGCCGCGCGGGCGTGCAAACCGTGGCGCGCGACATCACGCTACGGCGCCAGACCGAAGTGCAACTGGTGGCTATGCACGAGCGGCTGCGCCTGTTCGAAAAGTGCGTTGCCAGTCTCAACGACGCGGTTCTGATAACCGAGGCCGAGCCGCGTCAGCAGCCGGGCCCGCGCATCGTGTTTGTCAACGACGCCTTTACGCGCATGAGCGGCTACACCCAGGACGAAGTGCTGGGCATGACGCCGCGCATTCTGCAGGGGCCGCGCACGGATCGTGGCGAGCTCGATCGCATACACCAGACGCTGGAGAACTGGCAGTCCGGGCGCTTTGAGGTTGTCAACTACGCCAAGGACGGGCGCGAATTCTGGGTCGAACTGGTGATCTCCCCGATTGCCGACGGCAGCAATGGCGACTGGTACACGCACTGGGTCTCGGTGCAGCGCGAGATCACGCAGCGCAAGCAAAGCGAGTCCGAAATTGCCCAGCTCTACGACCGGGCGCTGGAGTCGTCGCGGCTCAATTCGCAATTCCTCTCGGTGGTGGACCGCGAAGTTCGCACACCTATCAACGGTATTGCCGACATGGCGCAAAAGCTGGCGCAAACCACGCTCACCCTCCAGCAGCAAGAGTACGCCAGCGCCGTGGCTCAGTCGGCACAAGACCTGGCGGTGATCGTCAATGACATTCTGGATTTATCCAAGCTTGCGGCCGGGCGCCTGAGCATCGAGATTGAAGCGTTCGCATTGCAGCCCATGGTGCAAGCCTGCATGGCCCGGTTGCAGTCCAAAGCGCAGCGCAAGCATCTGCAACTGCTGTTGGAGCTTGACCCCGCCCTGCCGCAAACCGTGCTGGGTGACGCCAATCGCGTGCGCCAGGTCCTGTTCAACCTGCTCGACAACGCGCTCAACTTCACCGGCGCGGGCAGCGTGCAACTCGCGCTGCGCGTGGTGCAAGACGGTGCCGGGGTGCAGTGGCTGCGCTTTGAAGTGCGCGATACCGGTGTCGGTCTCTCGGCCGCTGCGCAAACGCATTTGTTCCTGAGCGCTCACCCGATCCATGGGCTAGCACCCGAAACAGCGCATTCGGTTGGTCTGGGCCTGGCCCTGTGCAAGCAGTTGGTGACCTTGATGCAAGGCAGCATTGGGGTGAGCAGTGAGGAAGGTCGGGGCTCGACCTTCTGGTTTGAACTGGCCTTGGCAACGCCAGCGGCAGCGCCCACTTTGAATATTGATTGAGGCTTTCCCCATGCAACGTTTTCTGGACCGCATCGAACGGCTCAACATCAGCACCAAGCTGGCCATCGGGCTGGGTTCCATGCTGCTGGTGGTGGTGCTCATTGGCGTGCAGTCGCTCTACAGCGCACGTAAGCAAAGCGCAGAAATCCGGCGCATGTACGACATCGAGCTGCAAGGCGTCTCCATGATCAAGGAGGCCGCCACGCACTTCATGGAGACCGGGCGCTCGCTGCGCCAGATGGCGCTCGCCCCGGACTCCGCCAGCCGTGCCCAGGCACTGTCGACGCTCAACGACGCACGCGATCGTTTGCAGCGCGCACTGGCGGCGAGTGACAAGCTGTTTGTGCGCAGCGAAGGCAGGCACCTGCTGTTTGAAGTCGACCAGATGGTGACGCGTTACTTGAACAATGTGGACCACACCGTGTTCCTGATCGCTCGTGACACGCGCTTTCACAGTGATGCTGTCGCGCAGTTTTTGGTAAGTGCCGAAAACCTGGCGGCCTTTGATGCGGCCGACCGCTTGATGGTCGCGCTGGTGCGCCACAAGGAGGACGCCGCTGGCGTGGCGGCAAAAGAGTCCGAAGCGTACTTGGTGGAGATCGAATGGTGGTCGGTGGTGCTGATGCTTTCCGGGCTGGTGATGGTGCTGATGGTGGGCACGGTGGTGGCTGCATCGGTGCGCAACCCGTCCGAGCGTTTGCGCCAGAGCATTGAACGCCTGGCTGCGGGAAAACTCGACATAGAAGTACCCGATACCGATTACCCCAATGAAGTGGGTGCAGTGGCGCGCGCGCTCAAGGTGCTGCAGGACGTGGCCCGCAAGGCCGAGCGCATGCGCTGGGTGAGCGAGCGCACCGCCGAAATTTCTGCGCGCGTGCAGGCGATCGAGAAGTTTGATGTGTTTGCCAACGTGCTGATGGAGCAGCTCACGCCCATGTCCGACGCCCATACCGGTTTGCTCTATGTGTACGACCAGCCACGGCGCAGGTTTGTGTTTCAGGGTGGTTGGGGCACGAGCGACCCGGAAATGGTGCTATCCGGGTTTGATTCGAACGACGGATTGCTGGGCCAGTGCGCCACCGACGGCAAACCGATTCTGGTGACCAACCCACCGACCGACGGGCTGCGGATTCAGTCGGCGCTGCTTGATGCCACGCCGACCTGGGTGCGTATTCTGCCGGTGATGGCCCCCACCGGCGGCGCGGCGCTGGGGGTGATCGAATTGGCCAGCGTGGCACCGCTCTCCCAGCGCCAGGACGATCTGCTTGGCGCGGTGCTGCCGCTGGTGGCGTTGAATCTGGAAATCCTGCAGCGCAACGAGCATGCGCGTGAGCTGCTGTTCCAGACCCAGCGTCAGGCGCGCGAGCTCGAAGAGTCCGAAGTCGAGATGCTCGCCCAGCAGCAAACCCTGCTGACCCAGGCGCAGGAACTGCAGGCGGCACGCGAGCGCGCCGAAGATGCCACCCGCGCCAAGAGCGAGTTTTTGGCCAATATGAGCCACGAAATCCGCACCCCCATGAACGCCGTGATTGGCCTGTCGCACCTGGCGCTCAAGACCGAGTTGTCGCCGCGCCAGTTTGACTACGTGCAGAAAATCAACACGGCGGGTAATTCGTTGCTGGGAATCATCAACGACATTCTCGACTTCTCCAAGATCGAAGCCGGCAAGATGGGCCTGGAGAGCGCACCGTTCTGGCTCGACGACGTGCTTGACAAGATCACCACGCTGGTGGCGCAAAAGGCCCAGGAAAAGGGGCTGGAGCTGCTGTTCCATGTGGCACCCAACGTACCCGAGGGTCTGGTGGGTGACGCCATGCGCTTTAGCCAGGTGCTGACCAACCTGGTGCAAAACGCAGTCAAGTTCACGCACAAGGGGCAGGTCAAGGTGGCCATCAACATGTTGCAGCGCCAGGGCAATCGCATCGAGCTGGGCGTGTCGGTCGAAGACACCGGCGTGGGCATGACGCCAGAGCAGAGCAAGAACCTGTTCCAGGCCTTTACCCAGGCCGACTCGTCCACCACCCGGCACTTTGGTGGCACCGGGTTGGGGCTGGCGATTTCGCGCCGCTTTGTCGAGATGATGGAAGGCTGCATCGACGTACAGTCCGAGCCCGGCGTGGGCAGCACCTTCAGCTTCAACGTCTGGCTGGATGTTTCCAACCAGCAGCGCCGTGTGTCGGTGCCCGCAGCGCCGCTGCGCGGCCTGCACGTGCTGGTGGTGGACGACAATGCCGCCGCGCGTCAGATCCTGTCGGAGCAGCTCTCGGCGCTGGGCCTGCGCGCCGAGAGTGCCGCCAGTGCCGACGAGGGCATGAAGGCGTTGCTCGACGCCGACGAGCTCGACCCCTATTTGCTGGTGCTGATGGACTGGCACATGCCTGAGATCGATGGCGTCGAAGCCACCCGGCGCATCGTCGCGCAACCCAAGCTGCGCCACCATCCGGGCGTGGTGATGGTCACCGCTTTTGGTGCCGAAGAGGTGCGCGAGGCCGGTGGCCGCGCCGGGGCCGTGGCGTTTCTGGACAAGCCCATCAGCCAGTCGCGCCTGTGGGACGCACTGGTGAACCTGACGCGCCCGCTGCAAAAGGCTGCCAACGTGCAGGAGGTGGTGGAGCTCGACGGCCAGATCGAGGGGGCGCGCGTTCTGCTGGTGGAAGACAACAGCATCAACCAGCAAATCGCCACCGAACTGATGGAAGCGTTTGGCGCCAAGGTCAGCGTGGCCGAGAACGGGCAGGAAGCGCTGGACCTGCTCAACGCCGCCCCCGATCCGCTGCCGTGGGACCTGGTGTTCATGGACTTGCAGATGCCGGTGATGGACGGGCACGAGGCCACCAAGGCACTGCGTCGCCAGGCGCGCTTCCAGACGCTGCCGATTGTGGCCATGACAGCGCACGCGTCCGACGAAGAAGGCGCGCGCTGCCTGGCCGAAGGTATGAACGAACACCTGACCAAACCGATTGACCCCGAAGCCCTGCGCCGCTGTCTCACGCGCTGGTGCAAGGTGGCACCCCCTGTGGCGATCGAGGAACCCAGGGTTACCGGACTCGATCAGACGCTAGGCCTGCGCCACTGTGCTGGCAAGCAGAAGTTGTATGTGCGCATGGTGCAGCAGTTTGCCCACACCATGGCCGGGGCCACCACCACCATCGCCAATGCGCTTGCTGCGGGTGATGTGGTTTTGGCCCGGCGCACCGCCCATACCTTGCGTGGTGTTGCAGCCAACATTGGCGCCATGCGCTGCAGCGACCTGGCCGCCGAGGTCGAAAACGCGCTCGAACATTCCGCCACCCAAGCGCAGGCTGCGGGCCTGGTGCCTGAGCTGGAGCGGCATCTCGCCGGGCTGCTGGCCGACATTGCCAAAGTGTTTCCGACCAGCACGGATGCCGACGCGGTGCCGCCGAGCGCGGTGGACGCCGACAAGCTGCGCGCGGTCTGCGCCGAGCTGGTCGATCTGCTCGATGGCAGTCATGCCCAGTCGGAGACTTTCCTGCGCGACAACGCGGCGCTATTGCGTGCCGGGTTGGGTGACGCATTTGAGTCGATCCGGCGCAACGTCGATGGTTTTGAATTTTCGGTCGCGCTGACCGAGTTGCGCAGCGCCGTGCAGGCGGCGGGGATTGCATTGGGATGAGTGTTTCATGAAATTGTTTCCGGCTGTCAAGCCCACCGTGCTGGTGGTGGACGATGCGCCCGCCAATCTGTCGCTGATTGCTGCGGTGCTGCGCGACGACTACACCGTCAAGGCCGTCAACCACGGCGAGAAGGCACTGCGTCTGGCCAACATCGAACCCCCCGACCTGATTTTGCTGGACATCGTGATGCCCGACCTCGACGGCTACGAGGTCTGCCGACAGCTCAAGGCCAATCCGGTGACGCACGGCATCCCGATCATCTTCCTGACCAGCCGGAGCGATGTTGCGGACGAGGAACTCGGCCTGGAACTGGGCGCGGTGGACTACATCACGCGCCCCATCAACGCGCGCATTTTGCAGTCGCGCGTGAAGGCGCACATTGCCGACACCTGGCGCGCCCGCACGCTGCGTTTCAACAACGATTACCTGGAGTTTGAAGTCACTCGTCGCACGCACGAGGTGGTGGCTTTGCAGAATGTGACCACGCTGGCGCTGGCGTCGCTGGCCGAAACCCGCGACATGGACACCGGCAACCACCTGCGACGCACCCAGCACTATGTCCTGGCCCTGGCGCGGCAGTTGCACACGCATCCACGCTTTGGCGACTACCTCACGCAAGAGCGGATGCAGGCGCTGTTCAAGTGCGCGCCGCTGCACGACATCGGCAAGGTCGGCATTCCCGACCGCATTTTGCTCAAGCCCGGCCGCTTTGACGCGGACGAACTCGCAGTGATGAAGCAGCACCCCACCTTGGGGCACGACGCCATCGCCCGGGCCCAGTCCAATGCCACAGCGAGCAGCGAGTTTCTGGAAATTGCCAAGGAAGTGGTCTATTCGCACCACGAGAAGTGGGACGGCAGCGGTTACCCGCAAGGCCTCGCAGGCGACGCGATCCCGATTTCTGCGCGCCTGATGGCCGTGGCCGACGTGTACGACGCGCTCATCAGCCGACGCGTGTACAAGCCGGGCATGTCGCACGACAAGGCCGTGGAAATCATTGTGCAAGGACGCGGCACCCACTTTGACCCGGACGTGGCAGACGCCTTCGTCGCCCTGGCCTCCGAGTTTCACACCATCGCCCAGCGCTACGCCGACAGCGACATCGAACTGGAAGTCAAAGCCAGCCAACAAGCCTCAGCCCTTGCCGCTCCCGTGCAAGCCTAGTGCCGCGTTGCCCCGCACGCGTGGGCTCGTGCACCCCGCGAAAATGCATTCTGTAGCTTGCCTGCAAGCGATTCGCAGGAATACGGGGTTGGAGTGCCGCAAGCAGGATTGGTAGCAGAGATTGGGTTTGGGGCCCGCGCCTCAGCTGTCAAACGCCCAGCATATCGGCGCGGGCCCCAAACCCAATCTCTGCAGCGGCGAGGGGCTTGAGCGAGCAGCAGCAAACGGTTTCGTCACTGCGAGCGTAGCGTGGCAGTCCATGTCCCTTGGCATTCCTGCATGGATCGCCACGGCCTGAAGGCCTCGCGATGACGAAGTGAAGGGCCTCGCGATGACCAAGTGAGGGCGAGGCGAAAGGCTGTCATTGCGAGAAGCGCAGCGACGTGGCAATCCATGTCCCTTGGTATTCCTGCATGGATCGCCACGGCCTGAAGGCCTCGCGATGACGAAGTGAAGGGCCTCGCGATGACCAAGTGAGGGCGAGGCGAAAGGCTGTCATTGCGAGAAGCGCAGCGACGTGGCAATCCATGACTTTGGGCTGCGTGGAGCTTACTTCTTCAACTCCAGCGCCCGTTCGTACAAGTGGTTGCGCGCCTGTCCGGTAATGTCAGCAGCCAGTTTGACTGCGGTTTTGAGTGGAAGCTGTTCAAGCAGCAGACGCAGAACGCGGGTGTCGTCACCGGTCGCCACGGGTGCGGCCAGCGGGTGCAGCACCAGCACAAATTCGCCGCGCAAACGGTTGCTGTCGTGGGCCAGCCAGGCGGGCAGGGCCTGGGCACTGACGGTGGCTATCTCTTCAAACTGTTTGGTCAACTCGCGCCCCACGGTGACCAAGCGCTCGCCCAGCACGGCCAGGGCCTGCGCCAGCGCGTCGATGCGGTGCGGTGCTTCCAGCAGAACCGTGGCGCGCTGCTCGCTGGCAAGCGCCTGCACGGCCACCTGCCGCTCGGCCGACTTGGATGGCAGAAAGCCGGCAAACACAAAACCGCTGGCCGCCTCGTCGCGCATACCCGTCACGGATAGCAACGTGGTCACGCTGCTGGCCCCAGGCAGCGGGATGGCGCGCAGGCCCTGGGCCTGCACTGCCTGCACCAGGCGTGCGCCGGGGTCGCTCACGCCCGGCGTGCCCGCGTCGCTGACGTAGGCCACGCGCCGCCCCTGGCGCAGCAGGTCCACCACGCCTTGTGCGGCTTGGCTTTCGTTGTGCTGGTGCAGCGCGAGCAGGGGTTTATCGATGCCGTAGGCGCGCAGCAGCGCCTGGGTGTGGCGCGTGTCTTCGCAGGCGATGGTGTCCACCAGCGCCAGCACGTGCAGGGCGCGCAGGCTGATGTCGGCCAGGTTGCCAATCGGGGTGGCCACGACGTAGAGCGACCCTTGCGGATAAGATTGTTCGCCAGCGGCTTGGGCCGACGCGGCCAGGGCCGCAGAAAATAGTGCGCTCACATGGGTTTCCTTTCACCTCGACCACCGGCCAAACCGGCCACCACCAAAGCGCTCGGCGACGCCGCAGAGCGCTTGGCGCTGGACTACCTGCAACACCGGGGTTTGCGACTGGTGACGCGCAATTATCGGACGCCCGGGCGCGGCGGCGGCGAAATCGATCTGGTGATGCGTGCGCAGGATGGCACGCTGGTGTTTATCGAGGTGCGCAGGCGCGCCTACAGCAGCCATGGTGGCGCGGCTGCCAGCGTGGGCGCAACCAAGCAGCAGCGCATTGTGTATGCGGCGCGCCACTACCTGTTGCGCCTGGGTTCACCCCCGCCCTGCCGCTTTGACGTGGTGCTGGTCGAACCCCAGGGCGTGCAGTGGATTCAGGCAGCGTTTGACGCTGGTTGAACTGCTTCAGCCGTTGTGCGAACCGCGGTGCGCCCAGGCGGTGGTGTGGCGCTCGATTACGCTAAAGAGCTCGTACATCACCATCGCCATCGCGCCCACCACCACCAAGCCGGCAAAGGCCAGACCCATCTGCATCGCCGAGCCGGCCGAAATCAGCAGGTAGCCAATGCCTTCGTTGGCGGCGGTCATCTCCGAGACGGTGGTGCCCACAAACGCCAGCGTGATGGCCACCTTGAGTGAGCCATAGAAATATGGCATTGAACGCGGCAGCCCGACCTTGACCAGCACGTCCCAGCGGCGCGCACCAAGCACGCGCAGCACGTCTTCAAGCTCGGGCTCGAGCGTAGCCAGGCCGGTGGCGATGTTGACCATGATCGGAAAGAAGCTGATCAGAAACGCCGTCAGGATGGCAGGCCCGGCACCGATGCCAAACCAGACCACCAGAATCGGCACAAAGGCGGCCTTGGGCAGGGCGTTGAAGGCGGTCATGAGCGGATAGACCGCGGCGTAGGCCAGGCGCGAGCTGCCAATCACAAAGCCCAGCAGCACGCCGACTACGATGGCGAGGCCAAAACCGGTCATGGTGACCCAGAAGGTGCGCCAGGCATGGCCGGCGATGATCACCTTGAACTCCAGAAACTGGCTCCAGATGCGGTACGGGCTGGGGAAGATGAACTCCGAGACGTTAAAGGCCGAGCACACCAGTTGCCACAGGATGATGACCGCAAGCAGCAGAATCCAGGGCGACCAAAGTTCAACTTGTTTCTTGTTCATGGGGTAGCCTGGGTCGGGGTGGATGCGCTGACTTGACGCATGGCACCAATATGGCCACGCAGATCGTGCACCATGTCGGTGAATTCCTTGGTGTAGGTCAGTTCCAGGTCGCGCGGGCGCGGCAGATCGATGCTGCGCTTGACCACAAAACGCCCCGGGCTCTTGCTCATCACATACACCGTGTCGGCCAGGAACACCGATTCGCGCAGGTCATGCGTGACCAGGATGACGTTGAACTGCTGCTCGGTCCAGAGGTCGCGCAGAATGCACCACAGCTCTTCGCGCGTGAAGGCGTCGAGCGCACCAAAAGGTTCATCCAGCAGCAGCATCTTGGGCTCGTGGATCAGGGCGCGGCAGATGCTGGCGCGCTGCTGCATGCCGCCCGAGAGTTGCCAGGGAAACTTGTCCTCGTAGCCGCCCAATCCCACCTTTTGCAGTAGGTGGCGCGCGCGCTCGACGTACTGGCGCCGTTGCGCCTTGAAGTTGCTGCGGTAGGGCTCCACAATTTCCAGCGGCAGCAGCACGTTGTCCACGGTGGTGCGCCAGGGCAGCAGCGAGGGTGCCTGAAACGCCATGCCGGTGATCTTGACCGGGCCGGTCACGGGCTTGCCGTCGATGCGGATCTTGCCCATGGAGGGCATCTTGAGCCCGGTGGCCAGCTTCATGAAGGTCGATTTGCCGCAGCCTGAAGGGCCGACTATGGCAATGAACTCACCCTGGCGCACTTTCAGGTCGATGGCCTCCACCGCAAAGTGGTTCTCACGCAGCAAGGCCTCGTTGTAGGCCAGCCAAACGTCTTCAAAATCGACAAACCAGGGGGAGGGAGTTTGCATTATTTCTTGGGCAGGATTGCCAGTTCGGCCTTGGTCGGCAGGAAGGCGCTGCTCCACACCGCGTCCGGGTTGACACGGGTCTTGGTGGCAAAGGCGTCAGACACCTGGCTGGCCATCAGCGACAGGCGCGGCGGGTTGACCTGGCCAAAGCCTTCGGCGCGCGCATTGGGGCTGTTGACCACGGTGTCAATGGCCAGCTTGAGCCGGCGGGTCTCCAACTCGACGTTGATGATGCCGTCGCGTGCCTTCACGTCGGCAATGGCCGCGCCGGGGTTGGCCAGAACGTCTTTGACGCCCTTGGTGAATGCCAGCAGAAAGGCTTTGACTGCAGCGGGGTTGTCCTTGAGCAGCTTGGGCGAGACGATGATGGCGTTGCCATAGAGCTTGACGCCGTTGTCGGGGTAGGGCAGCACCACCACGTCCTCGGCCTTTACGCCGCGCGCCTCCAGATTGAGCAGCGAGGTGAAGGTAAAGCCGGTGATGGCGTCGACGTCACCGCGCACCAACATGGTTTCACGCAGCGGCGGGTCCATCGAAGTCCACTGCACGTTGCTGATGGAGTTGGCCTTGGCAAAGATCGGGAACGCGCGCCGCCCCGCGTCAAACACCGGTGCGCCAAGCTTTTTGCCGCTGAGGTCGGCAGGTGTCTTGATGCCCGATTTCTTGAGCGCCATTACCGAAGCGGGTGTGTCGTTGTACACCATCATCACGGCGATGGGCTTGTTGGGCGCGTCGGGGTTGTTGGCGTGAAACTCCATTAGCGCAGCCAGATCGGCCAGCCCCATGTCGTAGGCACCCGAGGCCACGCGCGTGACGGTGCCGCCCGAGCCGTTGCCCGCGTCGATGGATACGTCGAGCTTGGCGTCCTTGAAGTAGCCCTTGGCAGCAGGCGTCAGAAACAGGGCGGACGGGCCCTCAAAGCGCCAATCGAGTTGGAACTTGATGGCCGTACTCTGGGCGCTCGCCAGTCCGCTGCCAAAGAGGGCCAGGGCGAGTGTGGTCGCTTTCAAAAAGCTGCGTGTGTTCATGGGTGCTCCGGGTGGATGGTTGCAAAAGGTTTGCACCGGGTGTACGCAAGAACGATGCCTGGAGTTGGTGCGGGCAAGGTGGCGCGCTACTTGCGTATGCACGCTTCGGATATTTCCAACCCCATCAACTTGACCCAGGAATGATCATGATGCACCAAAATATTGCCCGCGCAGCCGTTTGTGCCAGCGTCCTCGCTTGCACGCTACCAGCGCAAGCCGCCACGTTTAGCGATACCTCGATTGGCTACCGTTATGGCACCGAATATGCTGAACCGTTCAACCCCAAGGCGGTGGCCAAGGACATCATCAACTTCAACCACATCAGCGGTTATAAGTACGGCACCAATTTCTTCAATATCGATCTGCTGTCGTCCGATAGCGTCGATCCGGCCGGTGCGGGTTCGAGCAACGGCGCGCAGGAAGTCTATGTGGTCTACCGCAACACGGTGGAACTCGAAAAGCTCACCGGAACGTCTTACGCCTTTGGCCCGGTGCGCGGCGTTGGTATCACGGGTGGCTTTGACTACAACACCAAGAACGACGCCGGCTACAACTCCAAGAAGCGCATGCTGGTGGCTGGCCCCACGTTCATGATGGATGTGCACGGCTTTCTGAACCTGAGCGTGCTGCTGCTGTGGGAAAGCAATGCCCCTTACAGCACGTTCAGCAAGGTCTCGACCCCGCGCTACAACTACGACACCCATGCCATGATTGGCGCAGCCTGGGGCATTCCGTTCTCGATTGGCGCACTGCCGCTGTCGTTTGAGGGTTTTGCCAATTTCATTGATGCCAAGGGTAAAAATGAGTCCGGTGGCGACACCGCAGCCGAAACCAACATCGACATGCAGGTGATGTACGACTTGAGCCCGGCGCTGGGTGTGGCACCCAAGAGCCTGAAGGTCGGCCTGGAATACCAATACTGGAAGAACAAGTTTGGCAACAACAGCGACGGTATTGCGGGCCCGGGCGCGTTTGCCAAGACGCCGATGGTGCGCGTCGAATACCATTTCTGATAGGGCACAAGTCTCCAGCATCGGGGGCCTATGCCGGCTTAATGTTGGGTTAATCCTGACACGGTATCATCGCGCCCATGCTGGAACAACGAATTGAACAACACTTCATTGACAGCGCCGACCTCAAGTACCAGGCGGCGCAAGTCCTGAGCAAACCCATTGCTGCTGCGGTGCAGGCCATGATGGCCTGCGTCACCAGTGGCGGCAAGGTGCTGGCCTGTGGCAATGGCGGCTCGGCTGCCGATGCGCAGCACTTCGCGGCCGAATTTGTCGGGCGCTTTGAGCGCGAGCGCCCCGAGCTGGGCGCGATCGCGCTGACCACCGACAGCTCGATCATCACGGCCATCGCCAACGACTACGACTTCAATGTGATCTTCTCGCGCCAGGTGCGTGCCTTGGGCTCGCCCGGCGATGTGTTGCTGGCAATTTCGACCAGCGGCAACTCGGCCAATGTGCTGGCAGCGATCGAAGCCGCGCACGAGCGCGAAATGGTGGTAGTCGGCCTCACGGGCAGGGGCGGCGGCAAGATGACGCACGCCCTGCGCGACACCGATGTGCATATCTGCGTTCCGCACGAGCGCACAGCGCGTGTGCAGGAAGTGCATATTTTGGCCTTGCATTGCATCTGTGATGCGGTTGATGCCCAACTGTTGGGCGAACAGGAAACTTGAACATGACAATTTCATTGCGTCGCACCAGTCTGGTGTTGGTTTTGGCGGGCAGCACGCTCATGCCCCTGTTGGGTTGCGCACCCATGATCGTGGGCGGAGCCGTGGTGGGCAGCCTGGTCGCCGTGGACCGGCGCACCGCAGGCGCGGTGGTGGAGGACGAGGCGATTGCGCTCAAGGCCTCCAGCCGCATTCGCGACAGTCTGGTTGAGCGTGCCCATGTGAACGTGAACAGCTACAACCGGCAGGTGCTGGTCACCGGCGAAGTGCCCAGCGCCCAGGACAAGCAACTGGTGGAGAAGATCGTGTCCGAGGTTGATAACGTGCGCAACGTGGTCAACGAACTGGAGATTCTGGGCAACTCCACCATCACCCAACGCGCCAATGACGCCCTGGTAACCGGGCGCGTGAAGGCGGCGTTGGTGGATGCATCGGACCTGTACGCCAGCTCGTTCAAGATCACCACCGAGCGCGGCACGGTTTACATGATGGGCCGGGTGACGCAGCGCGAAGCCACGCGCGCCACCGAAGTAATCACCGCCACCTCAGGCGTGCAACGCGTGGTGCGGATTCTGGACATCATCAGCGAAGAAGAACTTTCGCGCATTCTTGCGTCGCAAGGCAAGAGCAAGTAGGCCGCCCCACCGCCCCACCGCGGCATCGCACGGCAACCACTTCGTCATCGCGAGGCCACTCCCCCCTGCGTCATCGCGAGGCCGAAGGCCGTGGCGATCCATGACTTCGTGACTGCATGGATTGCCGCGCAACGCTTGCAATGACGGCCAAAGAACATGGACTGCCGCATCGCTTCGCTCCTCGCAGTGACGCTGCAGTCTTTCCCGCTGTCTAGCCAGTTGGGGACAGAGCTCCGCTACGCTGCGGTCTGTCCCCAAGTCGTCAGACTAACCTCTTGATCAGGCTGGAGGTGTCCCAGCGGTTGCCGCCCATGTTTTGGATGTCGGCGTAAAACTGGTCTACCAGGGCGGTTACGGGCAAGCGGGCACCGTTTTTCTTGGCTTCGTCGAGCACCAGGCCCAGGTCTTTGCGCATCCAGTCCACGGCAAAACCGAAATCAAATTTTTGGGCCACCATGGTCTTGCCCCGGTTGTCGAGTTGCCAGCTTTGGGCCGCGCCCTTGCCGATCACGTCGAGCACCTGGTTCATGTCGAGTCCGGCGCGCTCGCCAAAGGCGATGGCTTCGCTCAGGCCCTGCACCAGCCCGGCAATGCAAATCTGGTTGACCATCTTGGCCAGTTGGCCTGCACCGTGTTGGCCCACTAGCGTGACGGCGCGCGAAAACGCCATAGCCACCGGTTGGGCACGTGCAAACGCCTCGATTTCACCCCCGCACATCACCGTGAGCAGGCCGTTTTGCGCCCCGGCCTGACCGCCCGAAACCGGCGCGTCGATGAAGTGCAGGCCCATGTGCTGCGCGGTTGCGCCAAGTTCGCGCGCAATGTGGGCCGAAGCCGTGGTGTGGTCCACAAAGATGGCACCCGCGTGCATGCCGGCAAAGGCACCGTCAGGGCCGAGCGTGACGCTTTTGAGGTCGTCGTCGTTGCCCACACAGCAAAACACCACGTCAGCCTGGTGCGCCGCCAACCGTGGCGTGGCGGCGTGGTTCAGTGTGGCACCTGCAACGGCAGCGTCAGAAAAATCGGCGCACCACGCCTGTGCCTTGGCTGCCGTGCGGTTGTACACCGTGACCGAGTGGCCGGCGCGGGCCAAGTGGCCCGCCATGGGGTAACCCATGACGCCCAGCCCGATAAAGGCAACGCGTTGGGATGGGCAGGTTTCGTAGGTTTTGGGTTTGATGGAGGTGCTGGTCATACCTACACAATAGCAAAACTTTCGGTGCCTGCCGAAAGATCGGCCGATTTGGCGCGATGGCTGTTGAGTTTGATCTGCAGGCGCAGGTCGTTGAGCGAGTCGGCATTGCGCAGCGCGTCTTCGTAGGTGATGGCGTTGGCTTCGTACAGGTCGAACAGGGCCTGGTCAAACGTCTGCATGCCGGCGTTGCGGCTTTTCTTCATGATCTCCTTGATCTCGGAGACATCACCCTTGAAGATCAGGTCCGAGATCAGCGGCGAGTTGATCATCACTTCCACCGCCGCCACGCGGCCCTTGCCGTCTTGCTTGGGCATGAGCCGCTGCGAGACCATGGCGCGCAGGTTGAGCGAGAGGTCCATCAGCAACTGGCTGCGCCGCTCTTCGGGGAAGAAGTTGATGATGCGGTCAAGCGCCTGGTTGGCGCTGTTGGCGTGCAGCGTGGCCAGACACAGGTGGCCGGTTTCCGAAAACGCCACCGCGTGTTCCATGGTTTCGCGGTCGCGGATTTCGCCCATCAAAATCACGTCGGGTGCCTGGCGCAAGGTGTTCTTCAGCGCCGACTCCCAGCTATCGGTGTCGAGCCCGACTTCGCGCTGCGTGACCACGCAGTTCTTGTGCATGTGGACAAACTCCACCGGGTCTTCGATGGTGATGATGTGGCCCCAGGAGTTTTCGTTGCGCCAGTCGACCATCGCCGCCAGTGTGGTCGATTTGCCCGAGCCGGTGGCACCCACCATGATGCACAGCCCGCGCTTGGCCAGCACGATTTCCTTGAGCACCTGGGGCACGCCCAGGCCGTCAATCGTAGGCAGCACCTGCGGAATCACGCGCAGCACCATGCCCACCTTGCCCTGCTGGATAAAGGCGTTGACCCGAAAGCGCCCGATGCCCGGCGGCGCAATCGCAAAATTGCCTTCCTTGGTGCGCTCAAACTCGGCCACCTGCTTGTCGTTCATGATCGAACGCGCCAGCGCCAGCGTGTGCATCGCATTGAGCGGCTGCGGCGAGACCTTGGTGATCTTCCCATCGACCTTGATCGCCGGCGGAAAGTCCCCCGTAATGAACAAGTCGCTGCCATTGCGACTGACCATCAACTTGAGCAGGTCGTTGATAAATTTGGTAGCTTGATCGCGCTCCATAAGAGCACCTCCTTTACAAACCGACAGGGCCGCGTACAGGCCCCCTAAAACTTGACATGAGCCCGTCATCGCAAGCAACTTTCCCGTCATTGCGAACGAAGTGAAGCAATCCATGACTTCGGGCTGCATGGATCGCCGCGGCCTGACGGCCTCGCGATGACGACAGGCTGCCGTTGTCTCGCGATGACGACAGGTTGTCATCGCGAGCGAAGCGCGGCGATCCATGACGTCCGAATGCATGGACTGCTGCGCTGCGCTCGCAGTGACGAAACTGCGGTTCATGGTCCATTGGCAGTTTCGACCCCGAAACAGTACGCTCGCAATGACGCAGTGAGTAGCCTCGATTCCTGGAAGCCTCAATGGCTGGCACATAACAACGCCCGCCCCTGCGGGGGAGCCCAAGCGTGGAACACCGCGGGACCGGCTCAGCCGGACCGCTGGTGTTGCCCCCTGCAAGGGGGAAAGCGGCCACACGAAGTGGGCAAGCCGGGGGGTGGTTTTCCCGCCGGGCCGCCCCAAGGGAAAATGCGGCCCCCTCGGGGGGCAGGGAACACACGAAGTGTGTCACCGTGGGGGCCATCATGTTACCCAGGAAAGTTTTCAGGAATCTTGGCCTTGCTGCGCGCTTCAGCGGAGCTAATGATGTTGCGCTTGACCAGGTCGGTCAGATTCTGGTCGAGCGTTTGCATGCCCACGCTGTTGCCGGTCTGGATGCTCGAATACATCTGCGCTATCTTGGCCTCGCGGATCAGGTTGCGAATGGCGCTGGTGCCGAGCATGATTTCATGCGCCGCCACCCGGCCCTGGCCGTCTTTGGTCTTGCACAGCGTTTGCGAAATCACCGCCTGCAATGATTCCGACAACATGGCGCGCACCATTTCTTTTTCGTCGGCGGGAAACACGTCAATGATCCGGTCGATGGTCTTGGCGGCGCTGGAAGTGTGCAGGGTGCCAAACACCAGGTGGCCGGTTTCGGCGGCGGTCATGGCCAGACGGATGGTTTCAAGGTCGCGCATTTCGCCCACCAGAATGCAGTCCGGGTCTTCGCGCAGGGCCGAGCGCAGGGCGGCGGCAAACGAGAGCGTGTGCGGCCCGACCTCGCGCTGGTTAACCAGGCACTTCTTGGACTCGTGCACAAATTCAATCGGGTCTTCCACCGTCAGGATGTGGCCGAACTCGGTTTCGTTGAGGTAGTTGACCATGGCCGCCAACGTGGTCGATTTGCCCGAGCCGGTGGGGCCGGTCACCAGCACCATGCCGCGCGGCTTGAGCGCCAGGTCGCCAAAAATCTTGGGCGCGTTGAGTTGCTCCAGCGTAAGGATCTTGCTCGGGATGGTACGGAACACGGCGCCTGCGCCGCGCTGGTGGTTGAACGCGTTGACGCGAAAGCGCGCCAGCCCGTCGATCTCGAACGAAAAGTCGATTTCCAGAAACTCTTCAAAGTGCTTGCGCTGGCCATCGTTCATGATGTCGTACACCATGCTGTGCACCTGCTTGTGGTCGAGCGCTTCCACGTTGATGCGGCGCACGTCGCCGTGCACGCGGATCATCGGAGGCAGCCCTGCGGAAAGGTGCAAGTCCGAAGCCTTGTTCTTCACGCTGAATGCCAGAAGTTGGGTAATGTCCACGAAAATCCTCGCAAGGTTTGTTACGCTTGGTTCATTATGACCATGATTACAGAAAACCTACAAAGTGTGCGCGCAAGGATTACCCAGGCTTGTGTAACAGTCGGTAAGGAGCCGCAGGCGGTGTGTCTGCTGGCAGTTTCCAAGACCTTTGGCGTGGACGCGGTGCAGCAGGCGTTTGCCGCCGGGCAGCGCGATTTTGGCGAAAACTACATCCAGGAAGCGGTGGAAAAGATCACCGCGCTGCGCGACTTGCCGATTTGCTGGCATTGCATCGGCCCGATCCAGAGCAACAAGACCCGGCTGGTGGCGCAGCACTTCGATTGGGTGCACACCATCGACCGCCTCAAGATCGCCCAGCGCCTGAGCGAGCAGCGCCCGCCCGAGTTGGGCGCGCTGCAGGTCTGCATCCAGGTCAATGTCGATGGTGGGGCCACCAAGTCAGGCGTGGTGCCCGCCGATGCACTGGCGCTGGCGCAGCAGGTCGCGGCCCTGCCCCATTTGCGCCTGCGCGGGCTGATGTGCATCCCCGAGCCGACCGAAGATTTTGCTGTGGCCTGTGCCGTGTTTACGCGCGCCAAAGACTTGTTTGACAGCCTGAACCGCGCCGGTCTGGGGCTTGACACCCTGTCCATGGGCATGAGCGCCGACCTGCAGGCGGCAGTGCAGTGCGGTAGCACCCTGGTGCGCGTGGGCAGCGCCATTTTCGGCGCGCGCGATTACGGGGCGGTTGGCGCTTAGCGCAGTGGCAGCCGGGTAGTGTCCTTCACCACTTCCATCACCGCGTAGGTGCGGGTTTCGCGCACGCCGGGCAATTGCCAGAGCACTGTTCCGGCAAAGTTGCGGTACGCCGCCATGTCGGCCATACGTGTCTTGAGCAGGTAGTCAAAGCCACCCGCCACCATGTGGCACTCCATGATTTCGGCGCGCACCTGCACCGCTGCGTTGAACGCCTCGAACACGTTGGGCGTGGTGCGGTCGAGCAGCACTTCGACAAACACCATCATCCCGGCGTCCAGTTTGAGCGGGTTCAGCCGCGCCTCGTAGCCCAGGATGTAGCCGTCCTTGGTGAGGCGCTGCACCCGCGCCAGCACCGCCGTGGGCGAGAGCGCAACCGCTTCAGCCAGTTTGAGGTTGGAAATGCGGCCGTCTTCCTGCAGGCTGGTGAGGATTTTTATGTCGATGCGGTCCAGGGTTTCTGTCAATTTCTTGCTCCTTCTACTTGCTCGGCTGCTGGCGTGCGTTCTGTTTGTTGCCCTGCTTGGTGCATGGCGGGGTTGGGGGGTGTGCCCGGGGCCTCATGCCGGCCTGCTGGCCAGAAAATCGGCCCCGAGCACACCCCCCAACCCCGCAGTTGCGTTTGGGCGCGCAAAGAAATGGACGCAAGATTCAAGCTATTGATCTTTGCGGAATTCACGACACACGCGGGCGTCATCGCGAGGCCACACCCCCGGTGTAGCCGGAGAAAGACACCTTTCTCAACCGAATGTGGCAAGGCTGGTGGACCGGACATCCGTTCTCTGGCCCACGCTCGCCGTCGCGCGACGCTGGCGCACCTGGACGTGCTCATCAACACCGTGATTGGCACACATGCTCTGTGGCAACGGCGAATGGGGCCGACGCCCGGACGTCCAATCCACCATCCCGCGTGCGTGGTTGGTGCGCCTGGAGACGAATGCACGTGGTTTCGGGCGACGAATACTGCAAATGGACCATGAACCGCAGTTTCGTCACTGCGAGGAGCGAAGCGACGCGGCAGTCCATGCAGGCTGAAGTTCTCTTCCTCGACCGAGTGACACTTCCCGCCGATTCGCTGGGGCGGGGTATGCCGGTGGCCGATTTCCTGTCCAGCAGGACAGCATGAGGCCCCCGGCATACCCCGCCCCGGCAGGCACATACGCAGCGCACGCAATAAATAAATGACTAAAAACAAGAGTAAATACAGTGAATAAATAACCAAACAAGCAAAGATCATAGCGACATAGTCACCAACCAGACCCTCAAGGAGCCAACCATGTCCGTCACCCAACGCCTGCCCTTTCCGTATCGGCCTGAAGCCGAGGTGGTAACGCACTGCCTGCAAAGCGTGCACCAGGTGCTGGACTGGGCGGCGGCGGCTCGCATGGCAGCGCCGTGGGTGCAGGCGGTGCGGGACAATCCGCCGCCGTTTTGGGCCATGGAAAGCCTGCTGCGCGAGTACCCCATCTCCAGCGCGGAAGGGCTGGCGCTGATGCGGCTTGCCGAGGCGCTGCTGCGTGTGCCCGATGCCGAAACCGCGATTGCGCTCACTGCCGACCAGTTGGGCCGTGCTGATTTCGAGAGCAGTGGTGACAAGGTGCTCTCGCGTCTGTCGAGCACCGCCATCGCCATGTCCAAGCACTTTCTGCCCGATCCGAACATTGGTGCCGCTACCCACGCCGAGCCTGGGTTGATGGCCAAGCTTGGCGCCCGCACGGTGGTGGCGGCAACACTTCGCGCGGTGCAGTTGCTTGGGCGCCAGTTCGTACTCGGCCAGAGCATGGCCGAGGCGCAGGCGCAGGCCGATGTGGCGCGCGCACGCGACAAGGTGCGCTTCTCGTACGACATGCTGGGCGAAGGCGCGCGCACCGAGCGCGACGCTTTACGCTACCTTGCAAGCTATGGTGCTGCGATTGACGCCATCGCAGCGCGTACCAATGCCGGCGCTGCCGTAGAAGAAAACGACGGCATCTCGATCAAGCTCAGTGCCCTGCACCCGCGCTTTGAAGACGCGCAAAGCCAGCGCGTGATGGAAGAGTTGGTGCCGCGCGTCTGGAGCCTGTGCCTGAAGGCGGCAGCGGCCAACATCAACCTCACCATCGACGCCGAAGAGGTGGACCGCCAGGAGTTGTCGCTGCAGGTTCTGGAGGCCCTGGTTGCACGCGTGGCACAGCACTGCCCGCAGTGGCGCGGCTTTGGCATGGCGCTGCAGACCTACCAGACGCGCGCGCCGGAACTGATCGAGTGGGTGATTGCCCTGGCGCGCAGGTACGGCGTGCGCCTGATGTGCCGCCTGGTCAAGGGCGCGTACTGGGACGCCGAAATCAAGCGCGCCCAGGAGTTGGGCCTGCCGCATTACCCGGTGTTCACCCACAAGCACCACACCGATGTGGCCTACCTGGCCTGCGCGCGTGCGCTGCTGGACGCGCCCGACGCCATCTACCCGCAGTTTGCCAGCCACAACGCCGCCACCATTGCGGCGATCATTCAGTTCTCCTCGCGAACAGGGGCGGCTTTCGAGTTGCAACGCCTGCACGGCATGGGTGAGGGCGTGTACCGCGAGGTGCTGAAGAACCCGGCGATTGCGTGCCGGGTGTATGCGCCGGTGGGCGCGCACCGCGACTTGCTGGCGTATCTGGTGCGCCGATTGCTGGAGAACGGTGCCAACTCGTCTTTTGTGCACCAGATGGCCGACGCCTCGGTGCCGATGGCCGATCTGCTGATTTCGCCGCTGCGCCTGGAGCCGCACTCCAGTCTGGCGCTGCCGCCGCAGTTGTTTGGCAGCCATGCCGGTGCGCGCAAGAACAGCACCGGCGTGGACCTGACCGTGGCTTCGATGCGCGAGGCGCTGCTCTCGGCCCTGCCCATGGCGGTGCCGCAGGTGCCGGAGTTTGACCTGGGCAAGGTTGCAGGCGCCTACGCTGCAAGCGCTGCGTGCTATCCGGCCTGGAGCAACACCGAAGTCGGCACGCGCGCCGCCGTGCTGCGCCGCGCCGCCGACGCCATGCAGGCGCAGCTTGCGCCCCTGTGCGCCCTGCTGGTCAAGGAGGCGCACAAGACCTGGGGCGATGCGGTCTCGGAAGTGCGCGAGGCGGTGGACTTTTTGCGCTACTACGCCGACGAGGCCGAACGCATCATGCAGCCCATCGCCTGCCCGGTGGCGCAGGGTGCGCATGCGGGGGTGAGCTATGGCGTCACCGGCGAAACCAATACGCTGCGCCTGACGGCACGCGGGGTCTGGGTGTGCATCAGCCCCTGGAACTTTCCGCTGGCCATCTTTACCGGCCAGGTGGCGGCAGCCTTGGTGACGGGCAACACGGTGCTAGCCAAACCGGCCGAGCAGACTCCGGCGGTGGCGCAGGTGGCGGTGGAGTTGCTGCACGCTGCGGGCGTGCCGCAAGACGCGCTGCAACTGCTGCACGGCGCGGGCGAAACCGTGGGTGCGGCACTGGTGGCGCAACCGGGCGTGGCCGGTGTGGTGTTTACCGGCTCGACCCAGGTGGCCAAGACCATCCAGCGCGCGCTGGCGATGAAGGACGGCCCGATAGTTCCGCTGATTGCCGAGACCGGTGGCATCAACGCCATGCTGGTGGACTCCAGCGCCTTGCCCGAGCAGGTGATCGACGCGGTGGTGATGAGCGCCTTTCGCTCGGCCGGGCAACGCTGCTCGGCCCTGCGCCTGCTGTGCGTGCATGCGTCCATTGCCGATGGCGTGATCGAGATGCTCCAGGGCGCAACGCAGGAATTGCGCGCGGGCGACCCGGCGGACCTTGCCACCGACCTCGGCCCGGTGATCGATGCCCAGGCGCATGACGCCATTGCAGGCCACATCGCGCGCCTCCAGCGCGAGGCAAAAACCCTGGTGGCACCTGAGGTGCCGGGCGCGGGCCCGTCGATTGCCAATCTGATTGCGCCGCACGCCTTTGAAGTGGAGCGCATCGACGCCGTTCAGGCCGAAATCTTTGGCCCGGTGTTGCAGGTGGTGCGCTGGAGTGGCGACCCCGCCCAGGTGATCGCCCAACTCAACGCCCTGGGCTATGGCCTGACGCTGGGCATCCAGACCCGCATCGACTCGCGTGCCCAGGCGCTGGCGCATGCGGCCCACATCGGCAACGTCTACATCAACCGCAACATGATCGGTGCCGTGGTCGGCGTGCAGCCCTTTGGCGGCGAAGGCCTCTCAGGCACCGGCCCCAAGGCGGGCGGGCCGCACTACCTGTACCGCTTTTGCGCCGAGCAAACCATCACCGTCAACACCGCCGCCGCCGGCGGCAACGCCGCCCTGCTGGCGGCGCAGCATTGAGGGATTGGCGTTTTCTCTAAGCCAGACTGGCCTGCAACTTCACCGCTGCGTGCGTGATGAAGTGGCCCGCGCGTATTTCTTCGCCCAGGCGGGCCGCATTGGACGCCATGGCGGCGTATTGCTCCGTGCTCAGGGTCGATACCCGTTGTTCGAGTTCGTGCAGTGAGGCGACCAGCAAGCCTGCGCCGTGCTGCGCAATCAGTGGTGCGATGGCGGCGTCTTTCCAGACCGCCACGGGCAGGCCGCGCGCCAGATACATCGAAGCCTTGTGCGGCGTATTGAACGCCAGATAGGCACCAAAATCGCCGCCGCAGGTGGTGATCTCCGGGCCATCCCACACCAATCCGATGGCGCCGTCGGCCTTGAACGGCGGACTCTCGGGCGCAAAGCTGCCAGCGTAGCGCACATGGGGCGCAAGTGGCATACCGGCATCCATCCCCTGCCCGTACAGTTCAAAACGAAGGCCCGCCAGTGGCGCAAGCCGGTAGATGAAGGGAGACTTGTCCGCCGCCAGGCTCCCGGCAAAAACGATCCTCTTGTTCAAACCTCTGGACAGCGATTGCGCGGGGGGTGGGGAGCAGACGTAGTCCCACAAATTCAGGTTGGCTGCGACCGCGACGCCGTGCTGTTGCAGGATACGACCGATGACCTCGTTCAAGCCCAGCACCGCAGCAAATGATTTGAGCTGCTGCGCCTGCTCAGCCACACTGTCCCAATCGGTGCGGGCAGGTTTCAGACCTTCGATGTCATGCACGAAGGCGACGGTTCTCAAGCCCTGGCGACGTGCCTTCTCCAACACGGCTGCGGTGCTTTTGTCCACCGGAAACTGGCACCAAACCACGTCGGTCGCCTTGAACGAAACCCAGTTCGACACCCGTAGCGCCCAGGCCAGCAAGCGCTGCTAGTAGCGCGAGCGGCTGGTGGGAACGCTTTGAATGCGAAAGCCCAGATTACCCAGGAAGAACGCCGTATCCAGCCGCGCCTTGGGGCCGGCATTGAGGCGCTTTTGCTTGGCGTCGAGCAGTAAGACGTGTTGAGAGGGAGCGGTCATGGCAAGCTTCGATTAGCGGCAAGTATTCCACAAGAGTTCGTCATTGCGAGGAAAGCGTGGCAGTCCATGTCCTTTGGCTGTCATTGCGAGCGAAGCGCGGCAATCCATGCGGGCATGAAGTCATGGATCGCCACGGCCTTCGGCCTCGCGATGACGAGGGGGATGACCTGACTAAGACGAGGGGGATGGCATGGCGATGACCAGTTGCAGGCGTTCAAGGGTTACGCGCGATCTGCGCCGCAAGGGTTGCGTCCGCTTTAATGCGACCGCAGTGACCGAACCCGGTCGACGTCAAACTCGCTTACCGGCGGGGCGGCGTTGCCCCAGGCACTGCGGATGTAGCTCAGTACCTGGGCGACTTCGCGCTCGCTGAGTTGCAGCACGAAGGGGGGCATGCCAAACGGGCGGGGGTGGCTGGTGGTGGCGGGGGCAAAGCCGCCGTACAGCACCGTGAGCACCAGGTTGTTGCTGTTGGCCAGCGTGACGGCGCGGTTGCGCGCCAGTGCCGGGTAGGCACCGGGCTCGCCCTGGCCGGTGCTGCCGTGGCAATCGGCGCAGTGGTGTTCGTACAGTTCCTTGCCTTGCGCGCTCCAGGCGGCCATGGCATCGGCATCGGGTGCTGCAGGCGTTGGCGGCGCGCTGCTGGCGCGGGGCAGCGACTGCAGGTAGCGCGCCATGGCGAGGGCATCGTCGTCGCTGAGGTATTGGGTGCCGTGCAGCACCACTTCGGCCATGGGGCCGCTGACCGAGGCTTGCGCCGACACGCCGCGGGTCAGCAGCGCTGTGATGTCGCGCAGCGGCCATTGCGCCACCGAGCCCTGTGCCGGATCGTGCAGCGAGGGCGCGTACCAGGGGCTGCCCGCCAGCGTGGAGCCCAGCGCCGCGCCGTCCTGGCGTAGCCCGCCCAGGGCATTGCGCGCGGCGTGGCACTCGCGGCAGTGGCCCAGGCCTTCGACCAGATAGGCGCCGCGCTGTAGCGGGTCGGCATCTGGCGCAAGTCCGTCGGGCGGTGCATCGGCGGCGCGGAAAAAGAGCGTGCGCCAAACGCCCAGCGCCCACTGCGTGCCATAGGGCCAGCGTAGGTGGTGTGTGCCCGGCGCGTGGTTGGATGGGGTCACGCTGCGCAGGTAGGCGTAGAGCGCATCCGAATCGGCACGCGTGATGTGGGTGAAGCTGGTGTACGGAAAAGCCGGGTTGAGCCAGCGCCCGTCACGCGAGACTCCATGGTGCAGCGCGTTCCAGAAGTCCTGGCTGCTCCACAGGCCGATGCCAAAGTTGTCGTCGGGCGAAATATTGCTGCTCACCACCGCGCCAAACGGCGTGGCTATGCTGCGGCCACCGCCATAGGAGTCGCCGCCGGGCGCGGTATGGCACAGCGCGCAATTTCCAATGCGCGCCAGATACGCGCCGCGCGCCACGATCGGGGCACCAGCAGGCAGCACGCTGGCGCTGGCCGCTGGCACGGTCTTGGTCGTCACTGCGGCACTGTCGCCCAGCGGCGCACTGCCGCACTGGATGGCACTGGCACCCGGTGGCAGCGGTGGGCGCGTGCGGGCCGGGTGCGCCGGTTGCGGCGCGCGCTGGGCCGAGAGCCACGCGGTCACGGCGTTGACATCGGTGTTGGCCAAGCGTCTGGCAATCTGCGCCATGCAGTCGGGTGTTTGTGAACGACGCTGGCCGGTCTTCCAGCCCCCGAGCTGGGCGGTGAGGTAGTCGCGTGGCAGCCCCAGCAAGCCGGGGGTGCTGGGCAGCACGCCGGTAAGCGCCGTGCCGTGGCACTGGCGGCAGGCGGGAATGCCCTGGCCGGGGTCGCCGCGCGTGGCCAGTGCCTCGCCGCGCGCAAGTACGCTGGCGCTGGCGGTACTGGGCAAGGGCTCGGCGTAGGGCAGGTCGAGCGCGGCGAAGTGTTGCGCGATATCGGCCAGGTAGGCGTCGCTCAGTGGTTCGATCAGGCCTTCCATCAACGCGTAGTGACGCCGCTGGCTGCGAAAGTTCTGCAACTGGTTGTAGAGGTAGCCTGCGGGCTTGCCCGCCAGCCGTGGGTAGTAGCCGTCAGGTCCGGCGCGGCCCTGTTCGCCATGGCAGGCGGTGCAGGCCCGCAAGCGCTGCGCCAGACTGTCTTCAAACCCGCGGCAGTGACCGCTGGCCAAGGTAGCCAGCGAGAGCAGAAGCGCCAGCGTCAGATTGCGCACTATGCAGCAACCCATAAACCATGAAGGCTCAGAGCGACATGGTGCGCCATATCCAAGTCATTGCGAGCCAAGCGCGGCAATCCATGACTTTCAAATGCATGGACTGCCACGCTGCGCTCGCAGTGACGAAACCTCGGTTCATGGTCCATTTGCAGTTTCGACCACGAAACAGGAAGCGCGCGATGACGGATACAGAAGTCTTGGAGTGCCACCGGTCAAGCGCCTTCGATGGTGCAGGGCAGGCGCACGCTTAGGGTAGTGGTGTGCTGCTCGTCCGAGGTTTGCATGGTGATGTCGCCGCGGTGGGTTTGGGCAATCAGGCGGGCGATGTAGGTGCCCAGGCCCGTACCTTCGGGCTTGCCCGAGGTGGTGAACTTGTCGAAGAAGCTTGCTCGCACGTCGCGCGGCACCACGCCGTCGTTGCGCAGGCTCACCTCCACCTGGTCGGGCACGGGGGTGATGTCGATCTCGATGCTGCGCCCGCTGCCCGAGGACTCCACGGCGTTGTGCAGCAGCTTGGCAAACATGGATTGGCACAGAAACTCGTCGCACTGCACTGGAACGCTGGCGCGCTCGTCCAGCGGCATGTCGTTCAGCCGCAGAACGGCACGCACTGACTTGGCAGCCATGGCCGACTCGATTTCCTTCACCGCGCGCTGCAGCAGTTGCGCCAGGTTGGCGGTGCTGGGGTTGAGTGTGTAGCTGTCCTGCTCCATCTTGTACAGGTCGAGCGACAGGTTGACCATGTTGAGCACGCTGTAGGCCGATTGCGCGATGTAGCCCACCATCTCTTTGTGCTCGGCCGAGAGCGTGGCGTCGGCCAACAGGTCGGCGGTAAAGCTGATCATGCCGGTGAGCGGGCTCTTGAGATCGTGCTGGCCGATGCGCTCAAACTCGTCGCGCAGGCGCAGGTTGTCCTGCAGGATGGCGTTCTGGTCAATCAGGGCCAGCCGGTTGCGCCGCAGTTCGGCAAACGAGCGGCGCAGCTTGAGGTGGGTGGCGATGCGCGCGCGCAAAATGGGCGGATCGGCCGGTTTAGTAATGAAGTCCACCGCGCCGACGGCAAAGCCCTGCGAGACATCGGTGGCCTTGTCCATCGAGGTCAGAAAGATCACCGGAATATCGGCAGTGGCCGGATTGGCCTTGATGCGCCGGCACACCTCGTAGCCGTCCATCTTGGGCATCGAGACATCGAGCAGGATCAGGTCGGGCAGTTCGTCCGAGGCCAGAATCTTCAACGCCTGCTCGCCGTTGAGCGCGGCCTTGACCGTGTAGCTGGTGCTCAGCAGCCCTACCAGCATGCGGATGTTGTCGGGAACATCGTCAACCACCAGAATGGTTTCCTGCCCTGGGTTTGCTGCCTGCGTTGTAGGCATCAAGCTGCTGGACTTGAGCAGCGCCGGGATGTGCGCGCCCACCGTGGGGATAACCGGCAGAGGTTGCTTGAGCACCTTGCGGATTTTGGCTTCGAGCGAGCCCACGCTAAACGGCTTGATCAGGTACTCCGAGACACCGGCGTCAATGGCCAGCTTGACCTGGTGCGGCTCGGTCACCGAGGTCAGCATCAGCGTGGGCAGGTCGGTGTACAAGGCGTTGGCGCGGATTTTTTGCACCAGTTCCAGTCCGCTCATCACCGGCATGTGCCAGTCGGTAATGACGGCGTCAAACGGCTGGCTCTGGATCAGACGCCAGGCCTCGGCACCATTGACCGCTACGGTGACGTCTTTCACGCCGATCTGGCGCAGGCTATTGGTGAGGATGCGGCGCATCGCCTCCATGTCGTCCACCACCAGAAAATGCAGATCGGAAATCATCGTGCTTACGCGTGCAGCGCGCTGCGGCCGTCGTGCCACTGCGCGCTGCAAACTTCTTCTTACTTCTTGCGCGCAGCGATATCGCGCTCAGCCGCTTTCACCAGGTCCAGGCCCACCGTGGTTTTCCACTTTTCATACACCGGGCGGGTGACCTTGACAAAGGCTTCGCGCTCGGCAGGGCTGAGCTGCGTGACGGTCACGCCCATGGCGGCAATGTCCTTGAGCACCGGCTTGTCGGCTTCCACCAGGCCCTTGCGCGCCAGGGCGATTTCCTGGCTGCCCGAGTCGATGGCGGCCTGGCGCACGATGGCCTGGTCAGCCGGTGTCCACGAGTTCCAGATTTCCCTGTTCACCACAAACACCAGTGGATCGGCCATATAGCCCCAGGTGGTGACAAACTTCTGGCCCACGGTGTGCATCTTCAGGATGGTGAACAGGAACAACGGGTTTTCCTGCCCATCGACCGCGCCGCTGGCCAGCGCCGGCTGTGCGTCGGCCCAACTCATCTGCGTTGGGTTGGCACCCATGGCGGTGAACATGTCGGAGAAGATGGGCGAACCCACCACGCGGATCTTCATGCCCTTGAGGTCTTCGGGCGACTTGATCACGCGCTTGGAGTTGGTCACTTCCCGGTAGCCGTTCTCGCCCCAGGCCAGTGGCACCACGCCGGATTTGTCCAACGTCTGGAATATCTTTTTGCCCACATCGCCCTGGGTGAGAGCGTCAATGGCGGCGTAGTCGGGCATCAGGAACGGCAGCGAGAACAGGTTGAGTTCCTTGACCTGGGGTGACCAGTTGATGGTGGAACCCACGGCCATGTCGATCACGCCTTGGCGTAGTGCCGAAAACTCGCGCGTCTGGTCGCCCTGGATCAGCGACACGCCAGGGTAGAGCTTGATATTGATGCGGCCCTGGGTGCGCTCCTTCACCAGATCCGACCAAACCTTGCCGGCCTGACCCCAGGGAGTGGGCGGCCCCAGCACCAGCGACATGCGGTATTCGGCCTTGTAGTTCTGCGCCGTTGCCGCCACCGAAAACGTTCCCAGCGCCGTTGCCACGGCCACCAGGCTCAAAAGAGTTCTACGCAATTGCATGTTCTATGTCTCCTTGTAAAAAAATACCAACAACCTCGGGCCTCAGTACCCCAGATAGCGCGGCAACCACAGCGCCAACTCGGGCCAGACGATGACCGCCACCATCACCAAAAACATCGATACCAGCATCCAGCCCACCCAGCGCACGGTTTCTTCCATGCGCACGTTGGCAATGCGGCACGACACCATCAGATTCACGGCCAGCGGCGGCGTGAACTGGCCCAACGCCACCTTGAGCGTGAGGATCACGCCAAACCAGACCGGGTCCCAGTGGTAGTACTGCACGATGGGCCATAGCAGCGGTACAAAGATCAGGAAGATCGACACCCCATCGAGGAACATGCCCACCGTGATCAGCATCAGGATCAGCAGCGAGAGCACGCCGTATTCGCCCAGGCCCGAGTCGACAATGGCGCGCGTGATCGGGTCAATCACCCCCAGCGTCGAGAGCGAATAGGCAAAGATGCCCGCCAGCGACACCACCAGCAAAATGACCGCCGAGAGCTCGCCCGACTCACGCAGGATCTCAAACAGATCGCGGAACTTCATGGTGCGGTGGATTGCCATGCCGACAAACAGGCCGTAGAACACCGCCACCACGGCGGCCTCGGTGGGCGTGAACCAGCCCGCGCGCATGCCGCCCAGAATCAGCACCGGCGCGGCCAGGCCCCAGATTGCTTCCTTGAAACTTTGCCACAGCGGTGGGCGCGGCAGACTCGACTCCAGCGCGCCCATGTTGTGCTTGCGCGCCATCCACACGGTGGGCACGATCAGGGCCAGACCGGCGAGCACGCCCGGAATCATGCCCGCGGCAAACAGGGCCGGCACCGAAGCGCCCGGCACCAGCACCGAGTAGACGATAAACGCCACCGAGGGCGGAATCAGAATGTCGGTGGCCGCAGCAGCCCCCACCACACTGGCCGAGAACGAGGCCGGATAGCCCGCACGCGACATCGCCGAGATCATCACCGCGCCCACGGCGGCGGCATTGGCCGGGCCCGAGCCCGAGATGCCGCCCAGAAACATGGCGACCAGGATGGCCACCATCGGCAGCATGCCCGGGCCGCGCCCGACGATGGCGATGGCAAAGTTGACCAGCCGCAGCGCCACGCCCGAGCGGTCGAAGATCGAGCCCACCAGCACAAACATCGGGATCGCCAGCAGCGGGTATTTGCCCAGGCCGGCGTAAAAGTTTTGCGGCACGGCCAGCAGGCCAAACCACAGCGCGTCGGAGTTGGCCAGCGCAATGCAGCCCGCACCGGCCAGGCCGAGCGCCGCGCCAATGGGCACGCCCATGAGCATCATCACCAGGAAGGCGGTAAACAGCAGGGTGGGGATCATGCCCTGCGCCCCCGGCGGATAAACAGGCCCAGCGCGCGCCCGGCAATGGCGATGGACATCACCGGCAGCCAGATCGTGTACCACCACTGCGGCACGCCAATGCCGGGCGAGGTTTCGCCAAAGCGGATGTCGTCGTACACCATGCGCGAACTCAGCACCGCAATCAGGGCAAACAGCAAGAACATCATCATCGCGCCAAAGCGTGCCAGCGCGCGCTGGCGCGCGTCCGAGCCACTGTCGGCAAAGTACTCAATCCGGATCTGGCGGTTGCGCGCCACCGAGGCCGACCCCGCCACCAGCGAGAGCACGATCATCAGAAACACCGAGAACTCCTCGGTCCAGGCAAACGACTGGTCGGTGAAGTAGCGCACCAGCACGTTGCAAAACGTGATCAGCGACAGCAGCCCCATCACGATGACGGTGAGCCAGTCTTCGATTTTGAGAGGGATCACGGTGACCTCGTCCTGGGCGGACGGGTCCGGCACTTCGATCGGCAGGTGGCTGGCTTCGTGGATGTGGGGCATGGTGGCTGCTTCGGTCAACGTGGGCGGGTCACTTTAGCATGGCGCGCACGGCATCGGCCACGGCCTGCACGCCCACACGCGATTGCGCTTCGAGCACTGGCGCATAACCCACCGGAATGCGGGGTGCGCCCAGCCGCCGGACCTTGCAGCCGGTGGCTTCGGCCGCAGTGGCCGCCACCTCGGCACCAAAGCCAGCGGCCTGCACCGCTTCGTGCACCACCAGCAGGTGACCGGTGCGTTCGCACGAGGCCAGCACCGCTGCGCGGTCCCAGGGCCAGATGCTGCGCAGGTCGATCAGCTCGACCGAAATCCCCTGGGCCGCCAGCGCCTCGCAGGCCGCAGCGCAAACCTGTACCTGCTTGCTCCAGCTCACCAGCGTGAGCTGGCTGCCCGCGCGCACGGTGCGTGCGTGGCCGAGCGCAACTTCAACGTCGGTGTCCACCGCGCCAAGCTCGCCCCAGAGCGTCTTGTGCTCCATGTACACCACCGGGTCGCCGCTGGCCAGCGCGGCGCGCAGCATGCTGTAGTTGTCTTGCGGCGTGGCCGGGCACACCACCACCACGCCGGGCAGGTGGGCAAACCAGCTTTCCAGCGATTGCGAATGTTGCGCCGCCGACGCGTCCCAGATGCCGATGGGCATGCGCACCACCATCGGCACGCGGCCCTGGCCGCCGAACATGAAACGGTTCTTGGCCGCCTGGTTGACGATTTCGTCCATGCCGCACAAGGCAAAGTCCACCACGCGCATTTCCACCACCGGCCGCAGCCCGGCCAGGGCCATGCCCACGCCTGCGCCCAAAATGGCAGCTTCGCTGATCGGGGTGTCGATCACACGCTCTGCCCCAAACTGCTGCTGCAATCCCTGGTACTGGCCAAAGATGCCGCCGCGCCCTACGTCTTCGCCCAGTACCACCACGCGTGCGTCGGCGCTCATTTCGTGCTGCAGCGCCAGCACCGCGGCCTGGGCATAACTGATCAACGCCATGTGCCTGCTCCCAGGGTTTGTACATCGGTGTAGGCGCTGTCGGCATCGGGCCAGGGGGCCTCTTGCGCAAACGCCACTGCCTGCGCCACCTCTTCAAGCGCCTCGCGCTCGATCTGGTCGAGTTGCTCTGCGCTGGCACCGCTTAGCGCCAGGTAGTGCGCGCGGGCCCGTGCGATGGGGTCGGTGAGCAAGGCCGCCTGCAATTCCTGGGGGTTGCGGTAGGCCGCCTGGTCCACCGATACGTGGCCCTTGACGCGGTAGGTAATGGCGTGCAGCAGGCGCGGCCCGCCACCGGCGCGCACCTGCTTGAGCAGTTCAGCGGCAGCGGCGTGCACTGCCAGTACATCGTTGCCGTCGACGCGCAGCGCCGCGATATCCAGGCTCAGCGCGCGTGCGCTGGCACCGTCACCGGCGGTCATGGGGCCGCTGGCGGTGGTGGCACTCCAGCGGTTGTCTTCGCACACAAACAGCACCGGCAAGTGGTACACGCGCGCCCAGTTGAGCGATTCGAGAAACGGCCCCCGGTTGATAGCACCGTCGCCAAAGAAGCACGCTGTCACATCGGCGCGCTGCTGCAGCTTTTGCGCGTGCGCCGCGCCCACGGCGATGGGCAGGCCCGCGGCGACGACGCCGTTGGCACCGAGCATACCGACCGAAAAATCGGCAATGTGCATCGAGCCGCCCTTGCCGCCATTGGTGCCTGCTGCCTTGCCAAACAGCTCGCACATCATGCGCCGCAAGTCGGCACCCTTGGCCAGGGTGTGGCCGTGGCCACGGTGGGTGGAGGTGAGGTAGTCGCTGCGGCGCAGGTGGGCGCACACCCCGGTGGGCACGGCCTCCTGCCCGGTGGAGAGGTGCAGCGGCCCGCGCACCCGGGCGCTGCCGTCAGCCGATTTGCCATAGGCACTCACCCCGCCCTGGCTGGCCAGTTCGGCCGCGTTCTCAAAGGCGCGAATGCGCACCATGGTGCGGTACAGATCGGCCACGCAATGCAGGTCTTTACTCACGTTGTCTCCACAGTGGGAAAGCTTGGACGCTGATTGTAGGAGCGCTGTACAACCCGCGCCCAGGCGTGCTGTCGCCTTGGCGCGCGGCGCGTCTACTTGCGCATCAGCGTGCTCTTGCCAAAGAGCGATTCGATCAGGTCCACCGCCACTTCGGCGGTGCGGTTGCGCTCGTCCAGGGCGGGGTTGAGTTCCATCACGTCGAGCGAGCCCAGGCGGGTGGTGTCGGCAATCATTTCCATGCACAGTTGCGCTTCGCGGTAGCTGGGGCCGCCGCGCACCGTGGTGCCTACGCCGGGGGCGATGTCGGGGTCGAGAAAATCCACGTCGAAGCTGACGTGCAGGTGGGTGTTGGCGTCCACCAGGGCGAGCGCCATTTCGACCGCGGCGCGCATGCCCATCTCGTCGATGTAGCGCATGTCAAACACCTCCAGGTCCTGGGCGTGGACAAAGCGCTTCTCGCCTTCGTCCACACTGCGGATGCCCAGTTGGCGCACCCACTTGGGCGCAATCGTCGGCACCTGGCCACCGATCTCGATCAGCGCCTGGGGACCGTGGCCGCACAGGCAGGCTAGCGGCATGCCGTGGATGTTGCCGCTGGGGGTGAGGGTGCTGGTGTTGAAGTCGGCGTGGGCGTCCAGCCAGAGCACGCGCAGCTTCTTGCCGCGTTCGCGGCAGTGGCGTGCCACGGCGCTGATCGAACCGATGGCCAGGCAGTGGTCGCCGCCCAGCAGAATGGGCAGCCGCTCCTGTTGCAGCTCGGCGTACACCGCCTGGTGCACGGCCTGGTTCCAGGCCACCACTTCGCCCAGATGGCGGTAGCCGTCCTGGGCGGGCAGCCAGGGGTTGCTCGGGCCACTGAGGTTGCCCCGGTCCTGCACCTGCAGGCCCTGGCGCTGCAACACGCGGGCGATCTGCGCCACGCGCAGCGCCTCGGGCCCCATGCTCGCGCCACGGCAACCCGCGCCAATGTCGGTAGGTGCGCCTATCAGGCTGATGTTCTGGTTCATGGTGTTTGCAGTTTTAATACTGGCAGGCGTTCGCCCACGGCCAAGCCACGGGCATTGAGCAGGGTTTGCGCGCGCCAGGGGCGTAGCGCCTCGCGTTGCGCGGGGTCGAGCCAGCCGAGCTGGTCCATGGTCTCGACGCTGGCGGCAAACAGCGCGGGCTTGTTGCCGTCGAGAATCTTGATGGCAAAGGCTTCGCCGCGCTCCTTGCTGCCCACCACCTGCACACCATCGGCGCCGACCTTGCTCACCCAGTCGCCACGGCCCACGCGCATGAAGTCCAGGTCATTGCGGCCACTGCCGCTGACCAAGTCCGGGTGCTGCGTCATGGCGTCGGCCAACTGTGCAAAGCTCGCGCCGAGTTCACTGTCCTGCGCGCCGCTGGCCAGACGTGCGTAGCCGTAGGCCAGGCGCCACAGTGGCATGGCGTAGTTGGGCGCGGAGCAGCCGTCGATGCCCAGCTTCAGGTCGTCCACTTCCAACCCCACGGCGCGCGCCACCGCCTGGCGGATGCTGTGCTGCAGCGGGTGGTCGGCGTCGGTGTAGTTCTCCAGCGGCAGGCCGTGCTGCACGCAGTGCGCCACAAACCCGGCGTGCTTGCCGCTGCAGTTGTTGTGGCGCTCGTCAAACTGCAGGCCCTCGGGCGGTGCCTGGTCCAGGTAGCTAAAACGCAGCGGCACATGGCAGCCGCAGCGCAGCGTGCGTACACCCACGCCAACGCGGTCGAGCATGCCTTGCACGGTTTGCACATGCAGGTCTTCGCCGTTGTGGCTGGCGCACAGCATCGCCACTTCGGCACTGCCAAAGCCAAAATGCTGGGGCCCGCCGCCTTGCACAAACGGCAGCGCCTGCAAGGCCTTGAGCGTGGAGCGGGTAAAGGTGGGCCAGTGCGCGTCGCCAACGCCTGCAACGAGCTGGCCGTGCCGGTTGACCACCGCCACCGCACCGCAGTGCAGGTTTTCGGTCAGGCCGCCACGGGTGAGTTGGATCAGGGGTGCAAATTCCATGGCGGGATTGTGGAGCAAATCGCGCCGCCGGGGTTTTGTCGCCTGCTTGACGCGCAGCGCCTGGGCGTTGCCGCACAATGCCGCGATGAACTCCATTCGCTCTCCCTTGCAGGCCCAGATTGTTCAATGGCTGGTTGCGCCCGGCGCGCCGGTGCGCAGCGGCGAGGTGGTGGTGATCCTGGAGGCGATGAAGATGGAGCACGAGGTGCGCGCCGTGGTGGACGGGCGCATCACCGAACTGCTGTTTGCCCCCGGCGACATGGTGCACCAGGGCGAAGTGCTGTGCGTGTCCGAGCACGCGGCGCAGGCTGCGCCCGCCACGCAAGACGAGGCCGCGCAAGGCGCAGTAGCCGCTGGTGCCAGCCCGGTGCGCGCCGACCTGCAGCGCCTGCAGCAACGCCTGGCCAAGACGCTCGACGCCAACCGACCCGAAGCCGTAGCCAAGCGCCACGCGCTGGGCATGCGTACCGCGCGCGAAAACATTGCCGCGCTGTGCGACGCCGGTTCGTTTACTGAGTACGGCGCGCTGGCGGTGGCGGCGCAGCGCAGCCGGCGCAGCCAGGCCGATCTGGAGCAGAACACGCCGGCCGATGGCATGGTGACCGGCATCGGCACGGTGCACGGCGCGCAGGTGGTGGTGCTGGCCTACGACGCCACCGTGCTGGCCGGTACGCAAGGCATGCGCAACCACCAGAAGACCGACCGCATGCTCGGGCTGGCGCTGCACAACAAGTTGCCGGTGGTGCTGTTTGCCGAGGGCGGCGGCGGCCGCCCGGGCGACGTGGACATGCCGATCGTGGCCGGACTGCACGTGACCACCTTTGCCAGCTTTGCGCGCCTGAATGGCCGCGTACCGGTGGTGGGTATTGCGGCCGGACGCTGCTTTGCCGGTAACGCTGCGCTGCTGGGTTGCAGCGACGTGATCATTGCCACGCGTGGTGCCAACATCGGCATGGGCGGCCCGGCCATGGTCGAGGGCGGCGGCCTGGGCGCATTCACGCCCGAGCAGATTGGCCCCAGCGGCGTGCAGCACGCCAACGGCGTGATCGACATCCTGGTAGACGACGAAGTGCAGGCGGTGGCCGCAGCGCGCCACTACCTGTCGTTCTTTCAAGTTGGCGAGGCCGCGTTTCGCGCACCACCCCCAGACGCCCTGGCCGAGGTGGTGCCGCACAACCGTGTGCGCGTGTACGACACCCGGCTGGCGCTGCAAGGCATTGCCGACGAGGGCAGCCTGCTGTACCTGCGCAGCGGCTTTGGCGTGGGCATCCACACCGCGCTGGCGCGCATCGAAGGGCGCGCCGTGGGCATGCTGGCCAACAACCCCTTGCACCTGGGCGGCGCGATCGACGCCCAGGCCGCCGACAAGGCAGCGCGCTTCATGCAGTTGTGCAACGCCCACGGCCTGCCGCTGGTGAGCCTGATCGACACCCCCGGCTTCATGGTCGGCCCGGCAACCGAAGAGACCGCCCAGGTGCGCCACGTCAGCCGCATGTTCATTGCCGCAGCGCACCTGCGTGTGCCGTTCTTGAGCGTGGTGCTGCGCAAGGGCTATGGGCTCGGTGCCATGGCCATGGCCGCCGGGGGAATGCATGCGCCGTTGTTCACCGTGGCGTGGCCCAGCGGCGAGTTTGGTGCCATGGGGCTCGAAGGTGCGGTGCGCCTGGGCTTTCGCAAGGAACTGGAAGCCGAGCCCGAAGGCCCTCAGCGCCAGGCCTTGTACGAGCAGTTGCTCGCGCGCCAGTACGACAACGGCAGCGCCATCCACATGGCCACCACGCTCGAAATCGACGCCGTGATCGACCCCACCGAAACCCGCTCCTGGCTGCTGCGGGGCTTGCGCTCGGGTGTGATCGAGCCGCCCCGGGCGGGCGCTTTCATCGACGCTTTTTGAGGCTATTGGCCCGCCACCGATAATGGCGCTTTGTCGCGGGCGGCCCGGCCAGCGTGCTAAGCTGCCCGCCTGATTTTGAAGTCTTTGCCAGAACCAACAGGAGAATGCCATGCCCGGCTTGCTGCCCCAGATTGATCCCGATGGATTGTTAGAGTTTTCGGTGGTCTATACCGACCGCGCGCTCAATCACATGTCGCAACGCTTTCAGGGCGTGATGAAAGACATTTCCGCCATCCTCAAAGAGGTGTACCACGCCAAGTCGGCGGTGCTGGTGCCCGGCAGCGGAACCTTTGGCATGGAAGCCGTGGCGCGCCAGTTTGCCACCGGCAAGAAAACCATGGTGATTCGCAACGGCTGGTTCAGCTACCGCTGGACGCAGATTTTCGAGATGGGGCAAATTCCAGTCCAGTCCACCGTGCTCAAGGCCCGCCGCGTTGACGACAGCAAGCAGTCGCCCTGGATTCCGTGCCCGATTGAAGAAGTGGAAGCGGCGATTGCGCGCGACAAACCCGACCTGGTGTGCGCGCCCCACGTTGAGACCGCCGCCGGGATGATCCTGCCCGACGACTACCTGCGCCGCGTGGCCGACGCCGTGCACGCCGTGGGCGGCATGCTGGTGCTCGACTGCATTGCCTCGGGCGCGATGTGGGTCAACATGGAAGCCACCGGCGTGGACGTGCTGGTAAGCGCGCCGCAAAAGGGCTGGAGTGGCTCGCCCTGCTGCGCCATGGTGATGCTTAGCGCCAGGGCGCGCGCCGCCATCGACGCCACCACCAGCTCCAGCTTTGCCTGCGACCTGAAGAAGTGGCTGCAGATCATGGAAGCCTACGAAGGCGGTGGCCACGCCTACCACGCCACCATGCCCACCGACGCGCTCACACGGCTGCGCGAAGTGATGCAGGAAACGCGTGCCTACGGTTTCGACAAGGTGCGCGCCGAGCAGCAGGCGCTGGGCGACAAGGTGCGCGCGCTGTTTGAGAGCAAGGGCATTCGCAGCGTTGCGGCCAAGGGCTTCCAGGCGCCGGGTGTGGTGGTGAGCTATACCGAAGACGCGGGCATTCAGAACAGCAAGAAGTTCCTCGCCCTGGGCCTGCAAACCGCCGCCGGTGTGCCGCTGCAGTGCGACGAACCGGCCGACTTCATGACCTTCCGCGTGGGACTCTTCGGTCTGGAAAAACTGCACAACGTCGATCGCACGGTGGAACACCTGCGCGTGGCGCTGGACTCGCTCACCTGAGGGCCACGCATGCACTGGTTTGACAGCGCCTTGGCACAAGGCGCACTGGCCCATGCCTGCCAATCGGCACAGTGGGCCGCGCTGCGTTTTTCGCGCGAGGTAACCGCCACGCGCTGCGTGCGCAACGACACGCCCGAGAAGAACGAGACCCAGATCGACGCCGGGGTGATGTGCGAGGTGCTGGTGGACGGCCACTTTGGCTACGCCGGTACCGCCGATACCAGCGCCCAGGGCTTGCGCCTGGCGTTTGACCGTGCTCTGGCCACCACCCGCGCCACCAGTGCCCACAAGGCGCACGCCTTCACCAGCGCCCAGCGCCCCAGCGCCAGCGGGCGCTACCGCAGCCCGCGCAGCAAGCCGCTGGACGCGGCGGCACTCGCCGACATCACCGACTGCCTGCGCGCTGCCAGCGCGGCGATGAACGCCTCGGAGCTGATCGTCAACCGCAGCGCGCGCTGCACCACCATCCAGACCCAACTGGCTTACCTGTCCAGTAGCGGTGCCGACATCCGCCAGGACTTTGACATGGTCGACATCGAGCTGGCGGCCACGGCGGCGCAGGGGCTGGAGTCGCAAACCCGCACCTGGGCACACACCGGGCAATTTGGTGCCGAGGTGTTTGACCGCAGCCACTGGCAGACCCAGGCACGGCGCGTGGCCGACGAGGCGCTGGAGTTGCTGAGTGCCGAAAACTGTCCCACCGGCGTGATGGACCTGATCCTCATGCCCGACCAGATGATGTTGCAGATCCACGAGTCCATCGGCCACCCGCTGGAGTTGGACCGCATCCTGGGCGACGAGCGCAACTACGCCGGTTGGAGCTTTGTGCAGCCGGGCGACTTTGGCACGCTGCGCTATGGCTCGGAGTTGATGAACGTGAGTTTCGATCCGACGCTGGCGCACGAGCTTGCCAGCTACGCGTTTGACGACGGCGGCAACCCGGCCCGGCGCGAACTGCTGATCGAAGGCGGCATGCTGCGCCGGGGCCTGGGTTCGCTTGAGTCGCAGCAGCGCAGCGGCTTGCCCGGCGTGGCCAACTTCCGTTCGGCATCGTGGAACCGCGCGCCGATTGACCGCATGGCCAACCTCAACCTGGAGCCCGGCAGCTCAACGCTGGACGAACTTGTCAGCCGCGTGGAAAACGGCGTGCTGATGAGCACCAACCGCTCCTGGTCGATTGACGACTACCGCAACAAGTTCCAGTTTGGCTGCGAGCGCGGCCAACTGATTCGCAATGGCAAACTCGGCGCGGTGGTGCGCAACCCCAACTACCGTGGCATCACGGTCGATTTCTGGAACCATCTCTCCGGTGTCGGCAAGGAACAGGTGGCCTACGGCACACCCAACTGCGGCAAGGGCGAACCCAATCAGGTGATCCGGGTCGGGCACGCGTCCCCGGCCTGCCTGTTCCAGGGCGTGCAGGTATTTGGGGGTGGGGCATGAGCGACTTTTCTGCGCAAGTGCGCACCCATTTCGACGCGCTCTCCACGCGGGTGCTGGGCCAACTCCAGGGCGGCGAGCAAGCCACGCTCAACCTGAGCGCCGAAGACAGCCTGTTTGTGCGCTTCAACCGCAACCGCGTGCGCCAGAACACCGATGTGCGCCAGATCACCCTGGCGCTGCAACTGCAGTCCAACGCGCGCACGGTGGAGCAGTCGTGCAGCCTGAGCGGTCAGTGGGACGCTGACTGCGCGCTGCTGGAGCAGGTCTTGCAGTCCTGCCGCAGCGAAGTGGCGGTGCTCGACGCCGACCCGCACCAGGTGCCGGTGGTCAACCACGGCAGCAGTGCCGAGGAGTTTCGCGGTGCCCTATTGCGTGCGGACGAACTGATGGATGCCATGGCGCAGAGCACGCACGGCTGCGATCTGGCTGGTTTGTATGCGGGCGGCGTGGTGATTCGTGCCAACCGCAATTCAGAGGGGCAAAGCCACTGGTTTTCCACCGAGAGTTTCTCATTGGACTACTCGCTGTACGACGGCCCCAAGGCGGCCAAGGGCGGCTATGCCGGTGCGCGCTGGGACGGCGCGCAATGGGCTGCCAACGTGCGCCGCACCGCCGACTTGCTGGAGCTACTCAAACGCCCCAAGGTCAACGTCAAACCCGGCCAGTACCGCACCTACCTGGCGCCGCTTGCCTTTTCCGATGTGCTGGGCATGCTGGGCTGGAACGCCTTGTCGGCCGCAGCCTGGAAGCAGGGGCGCAGCCCGTTCAAGCGTCTGGTCGAGGGCGAAGCCAAGCTCTCGCCGCTTTTGAGTTTTGGCGAGAACTTTGGCTTGGCATTGGCACCACGTTTTAACAGCCTGGGCGAAGTCAGTGCCAGCACATTGCCCCTGGTGGACGCCGGGAAGTTGCAAACGCTGCTGGTGAGTTCGCGCAGTGCCAAGGAATATGGCCTGAGCGGCAACGCCGCCGAGCAGGGCGAAGGCCCGCGTTCGCTCGACGTGGCCTGCGGCACGCTGGCGCAGGGCGACATTCTCAAGGCGATTGGCACGGGGCTGTACCTGTCCAACGTGCACTACCTCAACTGGAGCGATCCGGTGTCGGCGCGCGTGACCGGCATGACGCGCTACGCCTGCTTCTGGGTGGAAGACGGTGCTATCGTCGGCCCGATCAACGACCTGCGCTGGGACGAGAGCCTGTACGACGCGCTCGGCACCAAACTGCTGGCGCTGACCGACTCGGCCGAGATCGACCCGGCCTCGGGCACCTACTTCATGCGCTCCCTGGGTGGCGCGCGCGTGCCCGGCGCGCTGATCGACGCCTGGACCTTCACCCTGTAGCGCAGCGCCTGCTATTCGCCGGTGATTCTGCGTTCGCGGATGATGCGGCCCCAGGTGGCCGATTCCTTTTCGATGTACTTGGCCAAATCGTCGCGGCTGCCGGGCATGGGGGTCAGGCCGTGGCCATTGAGCTGCTCTTCCACATCGGGCGATTTGAGCACCTTGACCAGTTCCTTGTTCCAGCGTTCCAGAATCGGTGTGGGCACCTTGGATGACGCCACGAACGCGTACCAGTTGGTGGCGCTAAAGCCGGGGTAGCCGGACTCGGCGATGGTGGGCACTTTGGGCAGGGCGCGCAACCGCTCGGGGCCGGTGCTGGCCAGAGGGATCAGCTTGCCGGTGTCGATGTGGGCTTGCGAGGTGGAGTAGGTCGAGTAGTACGCCGCCACACGCCCGCCGAGCAGGTCTTGCAGTGCTGGAGCGCCACCCTTGTAGGGGATGTGCAGGGTGTCGATCTTGGCCATGTCGTTAAGCATTTCACCGGCCAGGTGCGCGGCCGACCCCGGCCCGGTGGAGGCAAAGTCGAGCTTGCCCGGATTCTTCTTGGCGTAGGCAATGAACTCGGCAAAGGTCTTGATGCCAGTGCCTGCGTGCACCACCAGCACGTTGGGAAAGTTCATGCCCATGGTCAACGGTGCGAGGTCTTTCACCGGATCGTAGGGCAGCTTCATCAAGTGCGGCGCAATCGTCAGCGGGCCAACCGACCCCAACAGGATCACGCTGCCATCGGTGGGCCCGGTGGCAGCGTACTGGTGCGCGATGTTGCCCCCGGCACCTGCGCGGTTGTCCACCATCACCGTGGCACCGATGTTCTCGCCAAGCTTTCTGGCAATGATGCGCGCGCCTGTGTCGGCGGCACCCCCGGCCGCAAACCCGACCACCATGGTGATGGTCTTCTTTCGCGGGAACTCCTGCGCCGCCGCGCTCAGGCTGACTGCCGCCAGCAGCAGGGCTGCAAACCGTTGGACGAACTGGTGCTTGTGCATGTTGGTCTCCATCTTTCAGGCCGATTGAACCACATCCCGCGCAGCTAGAACCGGGGCAGATCCGGGTGGCTCAGGCGGCCGCCGCGCACCAGCATCTTGCCGTATTCGGCGCAGCGGTTGGAGGTGGGGATCACCTTGCCGGGGTTGAGCAGGCCCTGGGGGTCGAACGCCAGTTTCAGCGCCATCATCTGGGCGTTTTCCTCGGCCGAAAACTGTACGCACATGCTGTTGAGCTTTTCGATGCCCACGCCATGCTCGCCGGTCACGGTGCCGCCCATGGCAACGCTGGTTTCCAGAATGTCGGCACCAAACAACTCGCAGCGGCGCAGCTGATCGGGGTCGTTGGCATCAAACAGGATCAGCGGGTGCAGGTTGCCGTCCCCGGCGTGGAACACGTTGGCGCAGCGCAACTGGTACTTCTTCTCCATCTCGGCAATGGCCAGCAGGATGTCGGCCAGGCGCTTGCGCGGGATGGTGGAGTCCATGCACATGTAGTCGGGGCTGATGCGCCCGGAGGCGGGGAAGGCGTTCTTGCGCCCGCTCCAGAACTTCAGCCGCTCGGCCTCGTCGCGGCTGATGGCGATGGCGGTGGCACCGTGGCGGCGCAGCACGTCGCTCATGCGGCCAATCTCTTCTTCCACTTCTTCGGGCGTGCCGTCGCTCTCGCACAGCAAAATAGCTTCGGCGCTGAGGTCGTAACCGGCGTGCACATAGTCTTCCACCGCAGCGGTCATGGGCTTGTCCATCATCTCCAACCCGGCCGGAATGATGCCCGCGGCAATCACCCCCGCGACCGCGTCACCGGCCTTGCGGATGTCGTCAAAGCTGGCCATGATGCAGCGTGCAAGCTGCGGCTTGGGCACCAGCTTCACCGTTACTTCGGTAATCACCGCGAGCATGCCTTCGCTGCCGACCACGGCGCTGAGCAGGTCGTAGCCAGGGGCGTCGAGCGCGTCTGCGCCAAACTCCACCGGCTCGCCCTCCATGCTGAAGCCGCGCACCTTGAGCACGTTGTGCAGCGTTAATCCGTACTTGAGGCAGTGCACGCCGCCTGAGTTTTCGGCCACGTTGCCGCCGATGGTGCAGGCGATCTGGCTCGACGGGTCGGGCGCGTAGTACAGGCCCAGCGGCGCGGCCGCTTCGCTAATGGCCAGGTTGCGCACGCCGCACTGCACCACGGCCGTGCGGCTGCGCGCGTCGATGCGCACGATCTGGTTGAACTTGGCCAGCGACAGCGTCACCCCCATGGTGTGCGGCATGGCCCCACCGGAGAGGCCCGTACCGGCGCCACGCGCCACCACCGGCACGTTGAGGCGGTGGCAGGTGCGCAAGATCGCCGCCACCTGGGGCTCGGTTTCGGGCAGCGCCACCACCAGCGGACGGGCGCGGTAGGCGCTCAGGCCATCGCACTCGTAAGGCGTGGTGTCTTCGGTCTGGTAGAGCAGGGCGTGCTTGGGCACAAATTCTTCCAACGCGCGTACCACCTGCATTTGCAGTTGGGCTTTTTGTTGCGCGTTGATCGGGGCGGCAGAAGCAGTGGGGTTCATGGCGGGGGTTTCCTCAACCCCCCAACTATAATTCGCGGCCCCTTGCCCTGACTGCCGTGCGCGTTTGCGCACGCTCTTTTTTCTGGAAGCCGCCATGTCCGATGCCCTCGCGGTTTTGCCGCAATACCTGCTGCCCAAGAAGGCCTTGACCCTGCTGGCGGGCAAGCTGGCGGCGGCGCACGGCGGCGCGCTCACCACCGCGCTGATCCGCTGGTTTGTCGGGCGCTATGGCGTCAACATGGCTGAGGCGGCCAACCCGGACATTGCGAGCTACGCCACCTTCAACGACTTCTTTACCCGGCCGCTGCGCGCCGGTGCGCGCCCTCTGGCCGATGCGCCCTTTGTCTGCCCGGTCGATGGAGCCATCAGCCAGTTCGGGCCGATTGCCAAGGACCAGATCTTCCAGGCAAAGGGCCACCACTACAGCACCACGGCGCTGCTGGCGGGCGACGCGGCGCTGGCGGCGCAGTTTGACGACGGCGCGTTTGCCACGCTGTACCTGAGTCCGCGCGACTACCACCGCATCCACATGCCGTGCGACGGGGTGCTGCGGCGCATGGTGTACGTGCCGGGCGACTTGTTTTCGGTCAACCCCACCACGGCGCGCGGCGTGCCGGGGCTGTTTGCGCGCAACGAGCGCGTGGTCTGCGTGTTCGACTCGGCGCGCGGAGCGTTTGTGCTGACCCTGGTGGGTGCCACCATCGTTGGCAGCATGGCCACGGTCTGGCACGGCCAGGTCAATCCGCCACGCAGCGCGGACGTGCGCTCCTGGTCCTACGACGACAACGCGCCAGCCCTCGCACGCGGTGCCGAAATGGGGCGCTTTCTGCTGGGCTCCACCGTGGTGATGCTGTTTCCCAAAGGCGTGCTGCGGTTCAACCCCCAGTGGCAGCCGGGGCGCGCAATCCGCATGGGCGAAGCCATGGCCGAGGCGGCGTCGGCACGCTGATATGCGTCGCCCCTACGGGCTTACGGTGTGCGCGGTTTGGTTTTTGGCTTGACCGCCTTCGGTTTTGGCGCAGGCCGTGGCGGCAGGGCCAGTGCCGTGGTGCGTACCAGCAGGCACAGGGCCTGGGCGTCGTCCCAGGCGTCGGCGTCCAGGCGCAGGTGCGGCCGGGCACCGGGGTAGGGCGCACCTTCGCGCACTTCGCTGATCAAGGCGCGGCCTTGCGCCGTGGGCTTCAGGAACAGCAGGTCGTCGCACACCAGCCCGACCGGCGTGCCGTCGTAGTACAGGCAATACTCACCAAACATCTTGCGCGCCGACACCGGGCCGGCCTGGCGCAACTGGTCGAGCAGGTAGTCCATGGTGGCGGGGCGGGTAGGCATGGGCGTACTCTAGCATTGCCCAATTGGGGCGCGGCTGTCAGAATCTCTGCCCATGAACACCCAACACCTGCTTGTCAGCACCGCTGGCGCCATCACCACGCTGACCTTGAACCGCCCTGAAAAGCGCAACGCGCTCTCGCTACCCCTGATGCTCGAACTCACCGACGCCCTGCACGCCGTGGCGGCGAGCGATGCGCGCGGCGTGATTCTGGCGGCCAACGGCCCGGTATTTAGCGCCGGCCACAACTTTGCCGACATGGCCGGTGCCACCGAGGCGCAGGCGCTGGAGCTGTTTCGGGTCTGCACCGCGATGATGGATGCACTGCAGTCGCTGCCCCAGCCGGTGGTGGCCAAGGTGCACGCCCTGGCCACGGCGGCGGGCTGCCAGTTGGTGGCCAGTTGCGACCTGGCCGTGGCTGCCGATACGGCCGGCTTTGCCATCCCCGGCGGCAAAGGCGGGCTGTTTTGCCACACGCCGCTGGTGGCGATTGCGCGCAACATCGGACGCAAGCGTGCGCTGGAGATGGCGCTCACCGGCGACGTGATCGACGCCGCCACCGCCGCGCAATGGGGCTTGATCAACGCCTGCGTTCCCCCCGACCAGTTGGATGCCGCCACGCTCGACCTGATAGCGCGCGCCAGCCGTGGCAGCGCCTTGTCCAAGCAACTCGGCAAGCAGGGCTTCTACCGCCAGGTAGGCTTGGAGCAGGACGACGCCTACGCCAGCGCCGTAGCCCTGATGGCCAGCGCCGCCATGACCCCCGACGCCCAGGAAGGCATGCAAGCCTTCCTGCAAAAGCGCCACGCGCACTACACGCAAAAGCCAGTGATCCGGGACTCGGAAGCAGACTGAAGTGACATGGATCGCCACGGCCTTCGGCCTCGCGATGACGAAGTGAAGGGGTGGCCTGCGATGGGAAAGAGTGACGCCTTCGCGGGGATGAAAGGCTGTCATTGCGAGCCCCTGTTTCGGGTGGCCGAAACTGCAAATGGACCGTGAACCGCAGTTTCGTCACTGCGAGGAGCGAAGCGACGCGGCAGTCCATGCATGCAGAAGTCATGGATTGCCGCGCTTCGCTCGCAATGACGGATACCAAAGTCATGGATCGCCACGGCCTTCGGCCTCGCGATGACGAAGAAATAACAGGGAACGCCAGCCACTTCCACAGTGCAAGCTTGCCCGTGGGAGATTGGGAGCACTTGAGCGGCGCCGGGCCGCCCCAAGCCGCGAACGCCCCCTCGGGGGGCAGCGACCCGCACAGCGGTGGAGCGTGGGGGCAAATGATTCGCCGCCGGGCCGCCCCAAGGCGAATCGGGCCCCCTCGGGGGCAGCGACCCGCGCAGCGGTGGAGCGTGGGGGCTTACTTGAAGATCACGGTCTTGTGGCCGTTTTGCAGCACGCGGTGTTCGCTGTGCCACTTGACGGCGCGGGCCAGTACCTGGCTTTCGGTGTCGCGGCCCATGGCGGTGAGGTCTTCCACGGTCTTGCTGTGGTCGGCGCGGGCCACGTCCTGCTCGATGATCGGGCCTTCGTCCAGGTCGGCAGTCACGTAGTGGGCGGTGGCACCGATGAGTTTGACGCCACGGTCATGCGCCTGGTAGTAGGGCTTGGCACCCTTGAAGCTGGGCAGGAACGAGTGGTGGATGTTGATGGCGCGCCCGGCCAACTTGGTGCACAGGTCGTTGGAGAGGATTTGCATGTAGCGCGCCAGCACCACCAGTTCGGCGTCCTCGGCCTGGATCACTTCGTACTGGCGCGCCTCGGCCGCTTCCTTGTTGGTGCGCGAGACGGCGATGTGGTGAAACGGCACGTTGTAGCTGGCCGCCAGTTGGTAAAAGTCGCGGTGGTTGGAGATGATGGCGCGGATGTCCACCGGCAAAAGCCCACTCTTCCAGCGAAACAGCAGGTCATTGAGGCAGTGTCCCTCTTTGCTCACCAGGATGACGGTGCGCATCGGCTGCACCGTGGCGTGCAGGCCCCATTGCATCTGGTAGGGCGCGGCAAACTGGGCGAGTTCGCTGCGCAGTGCCTCGGCACTGAGCGTTGAGCAGCGAAACTGCACGCGCATGAAAAACAGGCCGGTGCCGTGGTCGTTGTACTGGGCGGCTTCTTCGATGTTGCCGCTGCGTTCGAGCAAAAAGCCGGAAACGGCGTGCACCAGACCAAGCCGGTCCGGGCAGGAAAGGGTAAGAATGTAGGTTGAATCCATGGTGCCGCTATTGTCGCAGCACCGCAGCGCGGCTCAGGCGCGCTGGCGTTCAACCTTTTCCTGGCAGGCGATGCAGCGCGGTGCTTCGGGTGTAGCCTGCAGGCGCGCGGGCGCAATGTCCACGCCGCAGTCAACGCACTCGCCGTAGCTGCCATCGGCCATACGCGCCAGGGCGGCGTCGATGGCGGCAAGCTCTGCGGTTTCGCGCTCGCCCAGGGCGGCAAGCAGTTCGCGGTCGGAGGCGAGTTTGGCGCCGGCCTCATCGGGGTGGCCAAAGTGCTCGGACGAGGCATCGGCGCGGTGCACTACTTCGGATTGCTGGTCGGCCAACTGGGTCAGCAACGCCGCGCGCATGCTCAGCAGCCGGTCGCGCAGGGGGTTGTCTTGGGGTGTTTTCATAAGAGGGAGCCGACAATCGGCTTAGTGCACCAGGACCGGGTTTTGGGCCAGTTCGGCATATTGTTCGAGCGTGTCTTCGACTTCTTCCTGGGACGGGATGTTGATCTGCCAGGCCATGATGTGGCGCTGGAACAGTTCGGCCCAGGAGCCGTCGAGGTATACCTCTTTGCCAGCGCGCTTGTCCACGATTTCAAATCCATGGCGTACCAGCATCGGCTTGCCATGCGTGGACGGCTCAGGCTCACCGTGGGCCAGCATGTGGGTCACGGAGTAGGTTTCAGAGTCGTAAAGCGTGTGCATGGGGCAATGATAGGGCTTATCGGGCAACAGGTCTTGCACTTTGGTCTTTTCCCCGAAAATTCAAGGGCCGGGAGCGCCAGGGCCGCTGAGCTACGGGGTCTCGGTGGCTTTCCACAACTGGTCGGCAAAGTCGCCGTTGGCCTGCACCAGTCGGATACGCACCGGCATGTAGCCCAACTGCGGCGCGAGCCAGATTTCGGCGCGCGAGTCAAAGTCGGCACCGGGCTCGCGCGTGAACTTGAGCGCCTGTATCACGCCGCCGGGCAGCTCCAGTGTTTCAAGCGTACCGGCCACAAAGGCCCATTGTTCCGACGAGCGCGGCCCCACGGCCTGGAACGTCACGCTGGTCCCCGGCGCGAACTGCGCCGGTGCGCCTGCCACCATGGAAGCCAGTTGCATGAAGACACTCAACTGGTCCTGCGCGCCGCTTTGCAGCGCTGCGTCGGGCGTGTTGGCGCTGAATGACACCTTGCCCTTGGCGCGCTCAAAGTGCGCCGCCACCTCGCTGCGCACCTTGTCGCCAAAGCGCAGCGGCTCCAACCCCTGGGGGGTGAGTTCGCCCTTGCTGGTCTGCACGCGCGAGCCCAGCAGGAAGTGGCTGATCTCGAGTCGTGCGCTGTAGCTGGTGTCGTCGTGCTGCCACAGCAGGTCGCCATAGACCGTATAGGAGAAACCTTTGACTTCGCCCCGGATGGTGTATTTCAGGCGCACCGGGGGCGGTATGGCATAGCGACGCTGCGGCGCTGCGGGGGGCGCGCTGGCTTCGGTGTGCGTTGGCGCTGTGCTTGGACTGACAGCGGCAACTTGTACCGACTCGGCCTCAGGTGGGGGCTTCTGGGGCAGTGCCTCCACGGCCGGGGAGTGGTGTTCGGGAGCGCTGGGCGCATCGGGTGCAAAAAGCCCGGCGCTGATGGCGTTGGTGGGTGCTGCAGCGGGGGCTTTGGGGCTCGGGCGCGGCTGCGTGGCGGGTGCAGGTACAGGCACTTGGGCGGCGAGGGGCGCAACCGGCGCGGCGATGGTGCGGGTGGTAAAGGGGCGCTCCAGCGCCGAGCTGCTGGCCAGCGGCAGCGCCCCGGCCAGAAGCGCGCTGTGCAGCAAGGCGGCGTGCGCCAGCAACACGCCCACGGTCAGCAGCGCCAGCTTGACACGCAAGCGCGGCCGTGGAGAAGGTTTCAACGCAGTGACAGCGGGCATGGTTGCAGCGCAGTTTAATTCAGGAAACTCGCTACCCACCCCGGATGGTGGATTGGGCGTCCGGGCGGCGGCCCCATTCGCCGATGCCACAGAGCTTGCGTGCCAATTACGGTGTTGATGAGCCAATCTCGTTGCGCCAATAGCGTACAACGGCGAGCGTGGGCCAGAGAACGGATGCCCGGTCCGCCAGCCCCCCCACTTTCGCTAGCGTAATTCCTGCGGCTCCACCGGAGCCCTGGAGCCAGGTCAATTCAGAGCGACAATTCCCCCATGAAACTTGCAACCTACCAAGACGGCTCGCGCGACGGGCAACTGATTGTGGTCTCACGCGACCTGACGCAGGCGCATTACGCCTCGCACATTGCCAACCGGCTGCAGCAGGTGCTTGACGACTGGAACTACCTCTCGGCGCAACTGCAGGACTTGTCGGACACGCTCAACTTTGGCAAGGCGCGCCACGCGTTTGCCTTTGATCCGCGCCAGTGCATGGCACCGCTGCCGCGCGCCTACCAGCGTCTGGGCTGCGCGGCTTACCCCAGCCATCTGGAATTGCTGCAGCAGGCCAACACCGAAGCAGGCGAAGCGGGTGTGCAGACCGGGCTGGTCCAGTTGGGTGGCGACTGTCTGGCCGGGCCACATGACGCGATTGAATGCACCGATGCCGCGCTGGGCATGGACTTTTCTGCTGGGATGGCCGTGGTCAGCGCCGATCTGGCGATGGGCAGCACGGCGGAGCAGGCGCTCGATGCGGTGCGGTTGGTGATGCTGGTCAACCGCGTGCTCCAGCGTGGCGCGCACGGTGGCACGGAGCGCGCCACGGCCTTCAGCCCGGTAGCGCTGACGCCGGACGAACTCGGCGTGGCCTGGGCACGTGGGCGCGTGCACCTGCCGCTGCAATGCACGCTCAACGCGCGCAGCTTCGGCCAGTGCGACGCCGGGGCGGACATGCCACTGCACTTTGGCGATCTGCTCTCTGCGGCGTGCCAGAGCCGCGCGCTGCGCGCGGGCACCATCCTGGAGTGCGCGCCGGTGAGCAACACGCCGCAGCAACGCAAGGGGCAGGCCATCTGGCCGCAAGGCTTTGCCAGCCTGGCCGAAAAGCGCGCCATGGAAGCCCGCAAGGACGGCCAGAGCGAAAGCGCCTACCTGCAGCCGCTCGACTGCGTGCGCGTGGAAATGAAGCAGGCCGATGGCGCAAGTCTGTTTGGTGCGATTGAGTTGGCGCTGGTGGCACCACCCCCGCCCGCCCGGCCTAGCCGTGCATCAACTGCAGCGCAAACTGCTTGATGCCGCGCAGCATCATCTCAATAGCCACCGACACCAGCACCAACCCCATCAGGCGCTCCACCGCCACCACCAATCGCGTGCCAATCAGGCGTTGAATGCGCTCGGCTGCCACCAGCACCGTGGCGCTGATGAGCATGGTCACGCACAGCGCGCCAATCCACTCCAGGCGGCGTTCGGGTTGCTGCGACACCAGCAGCAGCACCGTTGCCAGCGCCGAGGGGCCGGCCACGGCGGGTATGGCCAGCGGGACGATCAGCGGCTCGGCCAGCATCTCGGTCTCCACCGAGGGCGGTGGCGGAAACACCATGCGCAGCGCAATCAGGAAGAGGATTACGCCGCCGCCAATTTGCAGCGCCAGTTCGCTCAGGTTCATGACGCGCAAAAAGCTGTCGCCCACAAACATGAAAGTCAGCAGCAGGGCAAAGGCAATCAGGATCTCGCGCAGGATCACACGCGCTCGGCGCTCGGGTGAGACGTGCTTGAGCGCGTTGGCAAACACCGGGATGTTGCCCACCGGGTCGGTGATCAGCACCAGCAGGATAGTGGCCGATAAGAAGGTGTAATTCATCGTAAATGCTCGTTTGAACCCTGAAACTTTCCGTAATAATGCACGCCATGAGAACCTTGCGCCACTTCAGCCTGCTCGCCCGCCTTGTGCTGGGCTGGTTCGTGCTGTCGCTCGGCGTGGCGGTGGCTTCGCCCATCGTCAAGCCGCAGGATATTCTCATGGTTTGTACCGGCACGGGTGCCATGAAGGTGCTGGTGCAAAGTGGCGACGATGGTAGCAGCACCGAAGTCACCAGCTTCGGCATGGACTGCCCGCTGTGCGCCACCGTGGCCGCGCCGCCAGTACAAGCGCGTGTGCAGACCGAGCCGATGCTGCCGCTGGCCTACGCGCTGCAAAGCATTCCCGCCGCGCACATTGCTGCGCGCACCGCTGCGCCGTTACCGGCGCGCGGACCTCCCCCACTCTGAACCGCCTCTTTCGTCGTGCCTTACGTCCGCCGTGTGCGGGCTAAAGGTTGATTGGTATTGGTATTTCGGAGTTTCTATGGACAAATCCCTTTTGGCGCTGGCCCTGGCCAGCGCGTTTCCCCTGGGCGCTGCGGCCCAGAGCCAGGCCCCTGTCAAAAGCCTGGGCGTGGTGACCGTGGTCGCCAGCGCAGCACCCACCTCCCTGCCGACGCAGATTCCCACCACCATGGAGGGCGTCACCGGCGCGCAGATCGAGCAAACCATCAACGCCACCGACAGCGAAGACGGCCTGCGCTACCTGCCCAGTCTGCTGGTGCGCAAGCGCTACATTGGTGACTACAACCACGCCGTGCTTTCCAGCCGTGCTTCGGGCACCGGCAACAGCGCGCGCTCAGCGGTGTATGCCGACGGCATTTTGCTGTCCAACTACCTCGGCAACGGCGCTACGTTTGCGCCGCGCTGGGGGCTGGTGACGCCCGAAGAAATCGAGCGCGTCGATGTGATGTACGGCCCGTTCTCGGCCGCCTATCCGGGCAACTCGGTGGGCGCGGTGGTGGACTACGTGACACGCATGCCGCAGAAGCTGGAGGCCCATGTCAAGGCCGGCTACGTCTCGCAGCCCTTTAGCCTGTACAACACCAGCGACACCTTCCGCGCCTGGCAAAGCAGCGCGTCGCTGGGTAGCCGCGAAGGCGATTGGGCGTGGTGGGTCGACCTCAACCACACCGACAGCCACGGCCAGCCGCTGACCTTTGCCACACGCCTCAAGAGCGCGGGCGTGGCGGGCCCAGCAGGCACGCCAGTCAGCGGTGCGGTGCTGGACGCCAACAACGCCAACGTGCCCTGGTACGACCTGGGAACCGGCACCGAATACAGCACCGTGCAAGACCACGCCAAGATCAAGCTGGCCTACGATTTGAGTCCCGCCGTGCGCGCGAGCTACACCTATGGTCTGTGGAAGAACACCTCGCAGGGGCGGCCGACTAGCTACCTGCGCGATGCCAATGGCCAGCCGGTGTACAGCGGCGCCATCAATATCGATGGTCTGGCATTTACCGGGGCCAACGCCTTGAGCGGGGCAGACTTTACCCTGACCAACGAAGAGCTGCTGCACAGCATGCACGGCCTGTCAGTCAAGAGCCACAGCCGTGGCGAGTGGGACTGGGAAGTGGCCGCCAGCCAGTACGCCTACGGCCAGGACAGCAAACGCAACAACGTCGCCAGTAACCCGCTACCGGCGGCCCAGAATGGCGGCGCGGGCCAGATTACCGATGCCTCGGGCACCGGCTGGACGGCGTTGGCGCTCAAGGGCATCTGGCGTCCGCAAGGTGTGGCAGGCGCGCACATCGTGGACTTTGGCTTGCAGCAAGACCGCTACGTGCTGCACACCCTGACCGCCAACATCAGCGGTAACTGGATTACCGACCCAGCGGGCGCCCTGGCAAATGAAATTGGCGGCGTGACCAGCACGCGCAGCCTCTACATCCAGGACAGTTGGGCGTTGACACCGCTGTGGAAGACGGTGCTGGGCGTGCGCGCAGAAACTTGGAGCGCCAGCGACGGCCTGACCACCTTTGGCGTGGGCAACGCGGCCAACACGCGCTACGACGCGCGCGAGGAGAGTTTTGCCTCGCCCAAGGCGGCGCTGTCGTACCAGTGGTCCGATGCCAGCGTGATCAAGGCGTCGCTGGGGCGCGCTGTGCGCTTTCCCACGGTTTCGGAGCTGTACGGTGCTACCTCCACCACCAACTCGCAGTACATCAACGACCCCAAGCTGAAGCCGGAAAAGTCGTGGACCACCGAGCTGAGCCTGGACCACGACCTCGGCGGCGCCAGTGTGCGCCTGACCTGGTTTGCCGAGGACACGCAAGACGCGCTCTACTCGCAAACCACGTTTGACGCGCTGGCCAACAAGAACGTCAGCCGGGTGCAAAACGTCGGGCGTATCCAGACCCAGGGGCTGGAGTTGGCGTTTGGCGGCGAGAACGTTTGGCATCGTGGCCTGGACCTGTCGGCCAGCGTGACCTACACCGACTCGACCATCAAGGAAAACAGCGGTTTCGTCTCGGTGGCGGGCGACACCCTTGGCAAGCGCCAGCCCAACATCCCCACCTGGCGCGCCACCGGGCTGGCCAGCTACCGTTGGGATGCGCAGTGGACCACCAGCCTGGGGCTGCGCTTTAGCGGGCCGCAATTTCGCACGCTCAACAACAGCGACGTCAATGGCACCACCTACCAAGGCGTAAGCCAGTTCCTGGTGGCCGATGTACGTGCGCGCTACCAGGTCAACAAGCAGGTGGCCGTGGCCTTGGGCATCGACAACTTGACCAACTACCAGTACTGGAACTTCCACCCCTACCCACAGCGCAGCTACAGTGCCGAGATCAAGTGGGACTTGTAATGCGCAACCAACCAACTTTTCCGAGGACCTCCATGCCATCTCACACCACCCTCAAAGGTACCGCCGCCAGCATCCTGTTGGCAGTGGCTGGCGCAAGCAGTGCGCATATCGTTTTACAGGACGGCGCGGCTGCTGCGGCAACTTCGTACCGTGCCACGCTACGTGTCGGCCACGGTTGCGAGGGCACAGCCACCACCGCGCTGAGCGTGACCATTCCCGAAGGCTTTACCGGTGCCCAGCCCATGCCCAAGCCCGGCTGGAACGTGAGCACGCGCAGCGGCACCCTGACCAAGCCCTATGTGAGCCACGGCAAGACCTATTCCGAAGGGGTGCTGGAAATCACCTGGACGGCCAAGTCGCCCGAGTACTATCTGCCCGAAGCCTACTACGACGAGTTCGTCCTGCGCGGCACCACGCCTGCCGCGCCGGGCGCGCTGTGGTTCAAGGTGGTGCAGACCTGTGAGAAGGGAAGCAACCCCTGGATCGACGTGCCCGCCAACGGCACCTCGACCAAGGGGATGAAGTTCCCGGCGGCATTGCTCGAAGTTCTTGATATCCAGGCCGCTGGCGGCCACAACCATTAACCTGTCTCAACCGTCAAAATCAATCCAAGGAAACACACCATGAAAACCATTGCAAAACTCAGCGCAGCCCTGATCGCGGGCGCACTCTCCACCAGCCTGATGGCGCAGAGTGTGGACGTCAAGGACGCCTGGGCGCGTGCCACCGTGCAAGGCCAGCAGGCTACCGGCGCGTTCATGAAGCTCACCGCCAAGGATGGTGCCAAGCTGGTATCCGCCGCTTCGCCGGTGGCGGGCGTGACCGAAGTGCATGAAATGAAAATGGAAGGCGACATCATGAAGATGCGCGCCGTCCAGGGCGGCCTGGACCTGCCCGCGGGCAAGGCGGTGGAACTCAAGCCCGGCGGCTACCACGTCATGCTGATGGGCCTGAAAGCACCGCTGCAAAAAGACACCACCATCCCGCTGACGCTGACTTTCAAGGACGCCAAGGGCGTGGAAAGCAAGGTCGAACTGAAGGTGCCCGTCTCTAGCACCCCGCCCATGGGGGCCATGATGGACCACAGCCAGCACAAAATGTGATCTATCGCAGGCATTCGGGCTGACATTGGGTTAAGCTGTGACGTGTTCGTGGTTGCAACTTCTTAAGGGAGCGCATATGAGTGATTCAGACACCTCCGGTTTCGCCAAGTTTGTTCCTGGCTTTGATTTTCTGCAAAACCTGGCCAAGGGCGCAACGACCAACATCCCCCAGATGCCCAACCTGAGCAACTGGGTGGCACCCACCCTCAACGTGGAAGAGCTGGAAAAGCGCATCGACGAACTCAAGGCGGTGCATTTCTGGCTTGAGCAAAACTCGCGTGCGCTGGGTGCCACCATCCAGGCGCTTGAAGTGCAGAAGATGACGCTGGCCACGCTCAAGGGCATGAACTTCAACATCGGCGACGTGGCTAACGCGCTCAAGCTCAAGGCCGCGGACTCGGTCTATTCGGGCGTGCAGCGCGTGACCGAGCGCGCCGCCTCCACCGCCAAAACCTTTTCCGACGTGGCCAGCGGCGTGGGCAAGCCCGGCGCCAAAAAGCCGGCCAAGGCAGCCAACGCCGAAGCGGACGGCAAGTCGGCCAGCGCCATGGCCGGGTTGGTTGATCCAATGAATCTGTGGGGGTCGCTGACCCAGCAGTTTCAGCAAATCGCCGCTAACGCCATGAAGGAAGCCACTACCAAGACGGCGGTGGACATGACCAAGAACATGGCCACCGGCATGGCCAAAGAGGCACTGAAGGCGACCAAGGCAGCAGGCGCACGCGCGGCAGGCAAGGCGCGCCGACCGGCTGCCAAGAAGGCTGCGTCCTAAGGCTTGTTCGTCGTATCGCTGCCTGCGTGAGCAGGCGATAGCGGTGAGCCTCTTTCCCTACGCACACGCTACCCACCCGCAATGGCAGATGGCCGCTGCGCTGGTGCTGGCACAACTGCGCGCCCAAATGGTCAGCAGCAGCTACGCCAGCGCGCCCACACTGGCGCTGCTCTACATCACCGACCACTACGCCGCAGTCGCGCAAGACTTGCTGGAGTACCTGCAGGCCGAGTTGCCGTTGGTGACCGATTGGGCCGGCACCGTGGGTGTGGGGGTGGTTGCCAACAACGTCGAGTACTGGGACGAACCCGCGCTTGGCATCATGCTGCTGGACCTGCCCAGCGACCAGTACCGCGTGTTCTCCGGCGTGGCACCGCTGGGCATGGGTTTTGAGGCGCACACCGCCCTGGTGCACGCCGACGGCAAGGCCATGGACCTGACCGGCCTGATTGAAGAAATGGCCGAGCGCACCGAGTCCGGCTACCTGTTTGGCGGCATCGCGTCGAGCCGCGGGCGGAGCGTGCAGTTTGCGGTGGGCGGCAACGGCAACGTGCGCGGCCAGGGTGCGGCCAGCGGCGTGTTCAGCGGCGGCATGAGTGGCGTGGCCTTTGGCCGGGGTGTGGGGCTGGTCTCGCGCGTGACGCAGGGCTGCACGCCGGTATCGCGGGTGCATCGCGTTACCCGGGCCACACGCAATGTGGTGCTCGAACTTGACCACGCACCCGCCCTGGATGTGATGCTGGCCGACCTGGGCATTTCACTGGACAAACCAAGCGAAGCGCTCGACGTGGTGCGCGCCACGCTGGTGGGCATGTTGCACGTGAGTAGCGCAACTGGGGGTGCCACCACGCTCAAGCGCACCGGTAACTTTGGCGACGATGTGGTGATGCGCCACATCATCGGGGTGGATCCGGCGCAGCGCAGTATGGCGGTATCGGACCAGGCCGAGGGCGGGTTCGAGCTGGTGTTTTGCCGACGCAACGTGCAGGCCGCCAGCGCCGACCTGTTGCGCATTGGGGCCGAAATCCGCGAAGAACTCGCGCCGCACGAGGACTTGCTGGAGGCAGCACACGCCACTGCGCCTGGGCGACCCGACGCGCAGCAAGCGGCCCGCTCCATCGCCGGCGCGGTGTACGTGAGTTGCACCGCGCGTGGCGGCGCACACTTTGGTGGCGCCAGTGCCGAAATGCATTTGCTGCGCCGTGCGTTGGGTGACGTGCCGCTAGTGGGCTTTTTTGCGGGCGGCGAGATTGCGCGCAAGCACCTCTACAGCTACACCGGCGTGTTGACGGTGTTTACCCGCTAACCGAGATCCGTCCCTGCTGCCTACACGCCGCGTGCGCGGTCGGCGTGGAACTGCTGCACAAAAGCGCCAAAGCGCCCGGCGTCGAGCGCATCGCGGATTTCCTGCATCAGGTTGAGGTAGTAGTGCAGGTTGTGGATGCTTGCCAGCATGGGCGAGAGCATCTCGCCGCAGCGGTCGAGGTGGTGCAGGTAGGCGCGCGAGAAGCCCTCGCGCCCGCCATCGGCCCAGGCCACGCCCGAGTTGCCCGCGCAGGCGTAGCAGGTGCAGGTAACGTCCAGCGGTTGCGCATCGGCCTTGTGGCGCGCGTTGCGGATCTTGAGGTCGCCATAGCGGCTAAACAGCGTGCCGTTGCGTGCGTTGCGCGTGGGCATCACGCAGTCAAACATGTCGATGCCGTTTTGCACACCGGCCACCAGGTCTTCGGGTGTGCCCACGCCCATCAGGTAATGCGGCTTGTGCTTGGGCAGCTTGGGGCCCACGTGTTGCAGCACGCGCATCATCTCGTCCTTGGGCTCGCCCACCGACAGGCCGCCCACGGCAATGCCGGGAAAGTCGAGCGCCTCCAGTCCAGCCAGTGACGCGTCGCGCAGGTGTGTATGCATGCCGCCTTGGACAATGCCAAACAGCGCATTGGGGTTCTGCAGCGCGGCAAACTCGGCCTTGCAGCGCGCCGCCCAGCGCAGGCTCAGCTCCATGCTGGCGCGCGCTTCTGGCTCGGTGGTGACCTGGCCGCGCGTCTTGGGCTCAACCGACAGGTAGGGCGTGCACTCGTCAAACTGCATCACGATGTCGGAGTTGAGCACGGTCTGGATCTGCATGCTGATCTCGGGCGTGAGAAACAGTTTGTCGCCATTGACTGGTGAGGCAAACTTGACGCCCTCCTCGGAAATCTTGCGCATTTCGCCCAGGCTCCAGACCTGAAAGCCACCCGAGTCGGTGAGGATGGGCTTGTCCCACTTTTCGAACGCGTGCAGGCCGCCAAACTGCCGCACCACGTCCAGCCCCGGGCGCATCCAAAGGTGGAAGGTGTTGCCCAGGATGATCTGCGCGCCCATCTCGTGCAGGCTGCGCGGCATCACGCCCTTGACCGTGCCATAGGTGCCCACCGGCATGAAGATCGGCGTTTGCACCACGCCATGGTTGAGCGTCAGGCGCCCACGGCGCGCGTGGCTACCCGCGTAGGAGCCATCAGCGCTGGCGGGGTCGGTGGCAAGCAGATCGAATTGAAGCATGCGGGCATTTTACTTTTTAAGACGCTTGACTATATACTTTGCTTTACTTTTAAGAAAGTAAAGGAGATCGAAATGTCAAGCGCTGAAGCGATTGTGTCGAGCAAGGGCCAAGTCACCCTGCCTGCGGCCATGCGCGCCAAGTTGGGTATCAGGCCGGGCTCGCACATCCATTTCGAGCTGCGCGGAATGGAGTTGGTGATCAAGCCGGAACTGCCCATCAGTGCCTACCGGGGCATTCTCAAGGGCTACGATCTTGGCGACATTGAACCCGAAAAAGAGACCGACCGGGAATTCAAATGAACCTCGTCGACTCGTCGGGCTGGATAGAGTATCTGCAGGACACTGCCCGTGCCGATTTGTTTGCCACCGTCATCGAAGACCGGTATCGGTTGTTGGTTCCGACCATCGCACTGTTTGAGGTGCACAAGGTATTAAGCCGCAGTTTGCCCCAAACCCTGGTGACGCAGTGCCTGGAAGTGATGCGTATGGGCCGGGTGCTGGACTTGACTGACGCGCGCGCCATTGCCGCCTCCAGCGTCGCCGCCCAGCACAAACTGGCCATGGCCGACGCCGCCATGTACAGCATGGCGCTGGAATTTGACGCTACCTTCTGGACCCAGGACGCTGACTACGCGGGCTTGCCCGGCGTGCGCTATTGCGCCAAGCCGGGGGCTGTGACCTGAGAGTGGTGGGCGATGCGGCTCAACAGGTCAGGCATGGCGCCGCGTTGGGTCGCTGGTGTGCAGAAACTTGGTATAGAGGTCTCGCGGCGGCGCCACCGAAATGGACTTGAGCACCTGGCCCACATTGCCCCGGTGGTAGAAACCATGCGCAATGACGTGCACCAGCATTTCTTCGCGCGTCATCGTGCCCGCGTCACCATCGGTAAAGCGAAAGGCAATCTTTTCTGCGCATTGGGCGGCGGAGAGCGTGGCTGCATAGTTTTCAAACCAAGCGTCCGTCTGCGCCACGCAGAACTGGAGTTCACCCAACTCGGGCGTTGCATCGGTGTTTGTCGCGGTGTATCCGTGCGGCTCTGCGAGCAAATGCGCGCGAAAGATGCGGTCCACCACATAAATGTGATTAAGCGTCCGAATCGCCGTATGAACCACCGGCGCATGTTGCTCGGCGATCACCGTGGCAAGCACATTGAATAACTCATTGTTGGCCCAAGACTTCTGCGCGAAGAGTGAAAGCAGTGTATCCATGGCTGTGATGTGGAGGGGTTGAATGTGGATTTCAGTTTAATTCACATCACCATGGCGGCGCCGATGTCAGGCCTTGGCCGGCCAGGCGATCTGCACCTGGCGGTGTTGTTCAACGCAGTCGCGCAGGTAGAGGTTGATCAGGCTCTGGTAGGGCACGCCGGTGTCGCCTGCCATGATCTTGAAATGCGTGATCACGTCTTCCGACAGGCGCATGGTGACGGGCTTTTGAGCTTGGATGTCACGGGGCCGCGGCGCAGCTTGACATTGGGAAGGGTGGATACGGTCTTCATGGTGATTCTTCTCCCTGCAGCGTAGATTCGCGCCAAGCACAGTGCGGCGATTCCAATTTCCGCAGCGCGCGCCGTATTGGCAACGCCACGCCGGGCTACCCGCGCTTGACTCGACTCAGCCGGAAATTCTGGCAGCAAGTCCGCCAATAAGATATCCCCCAATCGGGTGAATTTGCAGCGTCGGCGGCTGTTTCTCGCGCGTCAGGTGGTGCGGCGCTCCAGCAGCATGGCGTCGCCGTAGCTGAAGAAGCGGTATTCGCTTGCGATGGCGTGCTGGTACAGCGCCATGATGTGGTCGTAACCGGCAAAGGCGCTGACCAGCATCATCAGGCTGGACTTGGGCAGGTGGAAGTTGGTGATGAGCAGATCGACCACCTGGAAGCCAAAGCCGGGGGTGATGAAGATGGAGGTGTCGGCCGAATAGGGCTCGCTTGAAAAGGGAGTCAGAGCACACGAGCGCTGCGCGTTCGGTGATCCGACCCCTTTTTCAAGCTCAAGCGCCCAACTCTCCAGCGTCCTCACGGTGGTGGTGCCTACTGCCACTACGCGGCCACCGCGCGCCTTGCAGTCGGCTATTGCCTGCTGGGTGGCTGCGGGTACGCTGTACCACTCGCTGTGCATGCGGTGTTCGGCCAGGTTCTCGGTCTTGACCGGCTGGAACGTGCCTGCGCCCACGTGCAGCGTGACCTGGGCGCGCTGCACGCCTGCGGCGTCTAGCTGCTCCAGCAACGCCTGGTCAAAGTGCAGCGCGGCAGTGGGCGCGGCCACTGCGCCGGGGTGCTTGGCAAACACGGTTTGGTAGCGCTGCGCGTCTTCGGCCGAGTCGCTGTGGGTGATGTAGGGCGGCAGCGGCACGTGGCCGTGGCGCTCCATCAGGGTGTAGGGGTCGTCACCGGCGTCGTTGGAGAGCACAAAGCGAAACAGCGCGCCATCGGCGTCGGGCCAGCGCCCCAGCAGGGTGGCGCAGAGGCCGTCCTCGTGGCCGCTGGCGCAGCTGAGTTTGAGCGTTGCGCCCACCTCGGGCTTCTTGCTCACGCGCATGTGCGCCGCCACCTGGTTGCCGCCCAGCACGCGCTCCACCAACAGCTCCACCTTGCCGCCGGTGGCCTTTTCGCCAAACAGGCGCGCATGCAGCACCTTGGTGTCGTTAAACACCATCAGGTCACCCGGTTGGAGCAAGCTGGGCAGCTCGCGGAAGATGCGGTCCACCGGCGCGCTGGCGCGGCCATCAAGCAGGCGCGAGCTGCTACGTTCGCTGGCCGGGTGCTGGGCAATCAGCGCCTGGGGCAGCGCGAAATCGAAGTCGCTGAGGGTAAAGCTGCGCACCTTACTGCGCCCCGCTGCGTTGTGCATGGGTGCGGCCTGCGCCGGACAAAACGGGCGCGGCCGGGGCAGCGTGGGTGGGGTGATTCATGGGCATGGCGTGGGCGGTTCTTGGCGAATATTGCGCCCCCAACCGGGGGCCGCAGCCCAGGCAGTTTAGCAACGAAACTCGCGGCACAATCGGGCCATGACGCACAGTCCGTCCCCCACCCCGCCAGCCAAAGCCGGTGCCGCGCCCAAAAGCGCGGTGCAGAAGGCTTTGGCCAAGCTCGGGCTGGTGAGCGATATCGACCTGGCGCTGCACCTGCCGCTGCGCTACGAGGACGAAACCCACATCAGCAAGCTCAGCCAGGCGCGCGAGGGTGACACCATCCAGATCGAAGCGGTGGTCACCAAGAGCGAAGTGAGCTTTCGGCCACGGCGCCAGTTGATCGTGACGGTCGACGACGGCAGCGACGTTTGCACGCTGCGTTTCTTCAGCTTTTATCCGTCGCAGCAAAAAGCCCTGGCGGTGGGCAACCGGGTGCGTGCGCGTGGCGAAGTCAAGGGCGGTTTTCTGGGCTGGACCATGCTGCATCCGGTGTGCCGCAGCGCCGTGGGCGACCTGCCCAAGGTGCTCACTCCGATCTACCCGACGGTGGCTGGCCTGCCCCAGCACGTGCTGCGCAAGGAAGTGCTTGCCGGTCTGGCGCGCGCCGATTTGTCTGACACGTTTTCGCCCGGCGACCTAAGCCAGGTCAACCACCACGCGCTGTGGACGCTGCGCGACGCGCTTCACTTTTTGCACCAACCCAAGGCCGACGTGGCGCTGGCCACGCTGCAGGACCACAGCCACCCGGCCTGGCAGCGGCTCAAGGCCGAAGAGTTGCTGGCGCAGCAAATCTCGCAACTGCACTCGCGCCGCGTGCGCGCCCATTTGCGCGCGCCGCTGTTGTCGCTGGTGGTGGCCGAACCCACCGGGCCGGATGCCGAGCCGGTGCTGCTCTCGCTGCACGATGGGTTGCTGGCCAAGCTGCCGTTTGCGCTGACGGCGGCGCAGCAGCGCGTGCAGGCCGAAATTGCGCGCGACATGGCGCGCCTGGTGCCCATGCACCGGCTGCTCCAGGGCGACGTGGGCGCTGGCAAAACCGTGGTGGCAGCGTTGGCGGCGGCGATCTGCATCGACGCCGGTTGGCAATGCGCGCTGATGGCCCCCACGGAAATTCTGGCCGAGCAACACTTTCGCAAACTCATCGGCTGGCTCGAACCGCTGGGCGTTACCACCGCTTGGCTGACCGGTACGCAAAAGGCCAAGGAGCGGCGTGACATGCTGGCCATGGTGGAAAGCGGCGAGGCACAGTTGGTGGTGGGCACCCACGCCATCATCCAGGAGAAGGTGCATTTCAAGAACCTGGCGCTGGCCATCATCGACGAGCAACACCGCTTTGGCGTGGCCCAGCGTCTGGCGCTGCGCAGCAAGCTGCGCCACGAGTCGATGGAGCCACACCTGCTGATGATGACGGCCACGCCGATTCCGCGCACCCTGGCCATGAGCTACTACGCCGACCTGGATGTTTCCACCCTGGACGAGCTGCCACCCGGGCGCACGCCGGTGGTCACCAAGCTGCTCAACGAGTCGCGCCGCGACGAGGTGGTGCAGCGTATCCGCGCGCAGGTCGAACTGGGGCGTCAGGTCTATTGGGTCTGCCCACTGATTGAAGAGAGCGAGGCGCTCGACCTGACCAACGCCACCCAGACCTACGCCGACCTGCAGGCGGCGATGCAGGGCGTGGTCGGGCCCGATGGGCAAGCGGCCCAGGTGGGCCTGCTGCACTCGCGCATGGCAGCGCCCGACAAAAAAGCGGTAATGGCCAGCTTTGTGGAGGGCCACACGGCGGTGCTGGTGAGTACCACGGTGATCGAAGTGGGCGTGGACGTGGCCAATGCGTCGCTGATGGTGATCGAGCACGCCGAGCGCTTTGGCCTGTCGCAGTTGCACCAGTTGCGCGGGCGCGTGGGCCGCGGTGCGGCGGCGTCGGTCTGCGTGCTGCTTTACTCCACGCCCGAGGGCTCGCGCCTGGGCGAAACCGCACGCGAGCGCCTCAAGGCGATGGTGGAGACCAACGATGGTTTCGAGATCGCCCGGCGCGACCTGGAGATTCGTGGCCCGGGCGAATTTCTGGGCGCGCGCCAAAGCGGCGACGCCATGCTGCGCTTTGCCGACCTAGGCAGCGACGGCGCGCTGCTCGACTGGGCGCGGCGCGAAGCCCATGTGCTGCTCGACAAGCACCCGGCCCTGGCCCAGCGCCACCTGGAGCGCTGGCTAGGTGCCAAGTCCGAGTACTTGAAGGCGTAATGTCTGCGTTAAGCACTTCGCTGCGGGGCGCGCGCTGTCTCGTGCCGTCAGGTGGACTGATGGGGCTGCAAGGCCAGCACTTTGCATAGCGCCCTTTCAATCTCCAGCAGGTCATCTCTGCCCATGTCGGTGATGTAGCCCGATAGGCGCGACTTGTCGATGGATCGGATGTGTTCAATGCGCACCTTGGAGCTTGCGCCTACAGAAGGCGTGGCAATCAAAAGTGGAAAAACTGCGGGTGTGTCGGTGGTGGTCAGCGGCAAGACCACGACTGTACGTCGGTGGTCGTTGATCTCTTTGACCGACAGCACCACGCAGGGGCGGCGTTTGGCCATCTCCGAGCCTCTGGCCGGATCCAGGTTGACCCAGTGAATTTCACCGCGCCCGATCGATTTCATGCAGCCACCGAGCCTATGATTTTCCCGGTTTTGGCCGACGCGGCGTTGAGATCGTTCAAGAACCGCTCTTCGTCAAATTCGCCCCAGGCTTCGTTCTCGTCCAGGGACAGCCATTCGCCATCTTCTGCGGTATGCACACTCTCCAGCGCAGACAGGCGCAGGGCGGCTTCTTCCAGCTCGCGGCCCTCACGGTCGAGTTCGCGCCGCACCAGTTCCACTACAAACTGATTGCGCTTGCGTGAGGGGGTGCAGGCCGCCAGCCGTTGCGCCAGGTCTTCGGGCAGGCGCAGTGTCATTTGCAGTGTTGATGTCATAGTGAAGCAAAGATATCACAATTCAATCAAAGAAATCAAATCGATGTGTTGCGCCCAGATCGTGTGCCAGCGTGCCGCACTGCGGCTTGGGCAGGCTGGCACCGCAATTCTTGCGTGTATATTGGCGTTCAATGCCGCCAACAACCTTTGAGGAAGTCACCATGAGCGAGTTGCATCGACCGATTTCGCGCCGTAGCGCATTGGCCCTGGCGGCCACTGCCGCCACGGGTTTGGCCACCGGCACCGCCTGGGCGCAGAATTTTCCTTCCAAGACGGTCACGCTGGTGGTTCCCTATACGGCCGGTGGTTCGGCCGACATTGGCGCGCGCATGGTGGCACCCGAACTGTCCAAGTTGCTGGGGCAACCGGTGGTGGTGGATAACGTGGCCGGCGCCAGCGGCGCCATTGGCGTACAAAAGGTGCTGCGTTCCGCGCCCGATGGCTACACCCTGCTATGCGGCGGCTTGAGCGAGACCATGCTCATTCCCATGACCAACCCGGCGCTCAACTACAAGTCGGAAGACCTCGTGCCGCTGGCGTTCTCCGGGTCGTCGCCGGTGGCGCTGGTGGTGCGCCCGGACTTTCCGGCCAACACGGTCGATGAGTTTGTGGAGTACGCACGCAAGAACCCCGGCAAGCTCAGTTTTGGCTCAGCCGGTGTGGGCTCGTTTGGCCACGTGATGACCGAAGTCATCAAGGACCGCGCCAACCTGTTCATGGTGCACATCCCCTACCGAGGGGGTGCCAATATCCTCAGCGACGTGATTGGCGGCCAGATCGATATGGCGGTTACTGCCCTGGTGAGCGCCAATTCCATGGTGCAGGCCAAGCGCGTCAAGCTGCTGGGCGTGTCCTCGCGCGAGCGTGTGCCGGGCTTCAAGGACGTGCAGACGCTGGCCGAGTCACGTTCCCTCAAGGGGCTTGACATGCAAGTCTGGTCGATGCTGTTCGCGCCGGTGGGGACGCCCGAACCGGTGGTCGCCAAGCTCAGCGCTGCGCTCAACACGGCGCTGGTGCTGCCCAGTATGAAAGAGGCACGCGCCAAGATTGGTGCCGATCTGCCCCAGGTGATGAACCCGGCGCAGGCCAAGGCCTTTTTGGCCGGGCAGCAAAGCATGTACCGCGCAGTGCTTAGCCGCATCAAGCCCGAATAAACCTAGGATAAAGGGACTGCCGCATGGGCCAGCAACCGGAGTTGACAGGTGCCGCGCGTCCCCTGCGCGTGGGCATTACCGGATTTTTTCTGGAATGCAACCGCTGGTCGGCGGTAACCACGCGCGCCATGTTCGCATCCGCGCTCGATTCGAGCGCGCAGGACCTGTACGCCGAATTGCACAAGGAGCAGCCGCGCTTGCTGCCCGACACCGTCGGCTTTGCCAGCGAGATGACCCGCCTTGGCCCCTGGGAGGCGGTGGCGCTGCGCGTGGCAGCGGCGCAGCCGGGCGGCCCGGTGGAGCAGGCGTATTTTCTGGAACTGCTCAACGACATTGAAGCGCGCCTGCGCTCGGCGGGAGCGCTCGATGCGGTGTTTATTTCGTCGCACGGTGCGGCCTTGACCACCGCCGAGGAAGACCCCGACGGCCTGCTGTTTGCGCGCATTCGCGCGGTGGTGGGGCCTGGCGTGCCGGTGGTGGCGGTGCTTGATCTGCATGCCAATGTATCGACTCGCATGACGGACGCACTCTCGGCCCTGGTGGCTTACCGCACCAACCCGCACACCGACTTGCACGCCTGTGGGCAGGAGGCGGCGCGCCATGTGCACACCCTGCTCGCGCGCGGCCCCGGCGTGGTGGAGTTGGTCAAGCTGCCCTTTGTTCCGCCCGCCACGGCGCAGTTGGTGGCCCCTGGCAGCCCCTATGCCGAGCTGATTGCGCTGGGCCAAACCCATGTGGCCGATCCGGTGCTCAACGTGTCGCTGTGTGGCGGCTTTGCCCTGGCCGATTCGCCCAAGTGCGGATTCAGCGTAACGGTCTCGGCCTGTGAGGGCAACCGTTTGGCCGCACGCACGCTGGCGCTGCAACTGGCGCGCCAGGTGTGGGATGCGCGTACGCGCTTTGTGTCGCGCCTGACCAGTGTGCAAGACGCCGTGGTGCTGGCGCAGCAAGCCGGGCACAAGCAGGCAGCACCCTTGATCCTGGCCGATGTGGCCGACAACCCCGGCGGTGGCGGCGGCGGCAACACCACCACGCTGCTGCGCGCCCTGTTGGGCGCACAGGTGCAAGGTGCCTTGCTGGGCGTGTTTACCGACGCGGCGCTCGCAGCCCAAGCCCATACGTTGGGCGTGGGCGCGCAATGGCAGGCGCAGTTCAATGCCGGCAGCACCGATGCGTTTTCCCAGCCGCTCAACAGCATGGCGCGCGTGGTGGCGCTGTCGGACGGGCAGTTCACCGGTCGGCGCGGCATGGTGCAGGGCGCGCGCATGGAGATGGGGCCTTCGGCCTTGCTGGACCTGGGCGGCGTGCAGGTGGCCGTGATCAGCCAGCGCCAGCAGTTGCTCGACCCGGCCCAACTCGATGTACTGGGTGTGGACCTGGACCAGGTCACAACCCTGGTGGTCAAGAGCCGGGGGCACTTTCGGGCCGCGTTTGCCGACTTTGCCCCGCCCGAGCGCATCTTCGAGGTGGATTGCCCCGGGCTGACCACGCCCAACCTCAAAACCCTGCCGTGGCGCCACCTGCCGCGCCCGATCTATCCGGTGGATGAAGATGCCGCGTGGACCGAAGCCGACGCGCACCCCGCCTGACCCCTTTACTGAACCACTTTTTTCAGGAGATTGATTCATGGACTTGTCCCGTTTTCCGCGTCGGCGCTACACCGTTGGAGCCACCCCTCTGGAATTTCTGCCGCGCTTCACGCAGGCGCTTGCCGCCACCTGCCCCGGCGGCAAGGGGCCCAACATCTGGATCAAACGTGACGACATGCTCGGCCTGTACCCTGGCGGCAACAAGACGCGCAAGCTCGAATTTCTGGTGGCCGACGCGCTGGCCCAAGGCGCAGATACGCTCATCACCTGCGGCGCGCCCCAGTCCAACCACTGTCGCATCACGTTGGCCGCGGCGGTGAAGGAGGGGCTCAAGTGCCGCTTCGTGATTGAGGAGCGCGTACCCGGAAGTTTTCGCGAAGACGCCAGCGGCAACCACTTCATGTTCCGCCTGCTCGGGGTTGAGGCGCTTACCGTGGTGCCTGCGGGCAGCAACATGGCGCAAGCCATGCAGGCGGTGGCCGATGACCTAGCCGCACACGGGCGCAAGGGATACATCATCGCGGGCGGGGGCTCCAATGCGCTCGGCGGCCTGGGCTATGTGGCCTGCGCGCAGGAGTTTCAGCAGCAGTTGTTCGAGCAGGGCGTGCACATCGACCAGGTGGTGGTGGGCTCAGGCAGTTCCGGCACGCACGGTGGCCTGGTGGCGGGCTTTGTGGGCAACCGCATCAACATCCCGATTGTGGGCATAGGCGTAAGCCGCGACCCGGCTGACCAGGCACCGCTGGTGCTCAAGGAGGCGCAGGCGGTGGTGGACTTGCTTGGGCTGGGCATGACGATCCCAAGCGAGGCGGTAGTCACGGTGGGCGGCTTCTGGCAACCCAAATACTCGGTGCCCAACGCGCGCATGGTCGAGGCCGTGCAGATGCTCGCGCGCAGCGAAGCGATTCTGCTCGATCCGGTGTACACCGGCAAGATCATGGCCGGGCTGATCGGCATGGCGCGCCAGGGCCAGCTCCAGGCCGACACCAACGTGCTCTTCATCCACACCGGCGGCATGCCGTCGCTGCACGCCTACGAGCGTGAGGTGCTGGGTCTGGCCAGCGTCGCGCCCTAAGCCTTTTGCGGCATTGGGCGAGTGAGCCGCGCGCGGCAGTGCCGCGCGTTGGGTGGACAATACGGGCATGACACTGACTGAACTGAAATACATCGTGGCCGTGGCACGCGAGCGCCACTTTGGCAAGGCCGCCGACGCCTGCTTTGTGTCGCAACCGACGCTGTCGGTTGCGGTGAAAAAGCTCGAAGAAGAACTCGACGTCAAGCTGTTCGAGCGCAGCGCCAACGAGGTCACGGTAACCGCGCTGGGCGAAGAAATCGTGCGCCAGGCGCAAAGCGTGCTGGAGCAGGCCGCCCACATCAAGGACATTGCCAAGCGCGGCAAGGACCCGCTTGCCGGTGCCCTCACGCTGGGCGTGATCTACACCATTGCGCCCTACCTGTTGCCCGACCTGGTGCGCCAGGTGATCAAGCGCTCGCCGCAGATGCCGCTGATGCTGCAGGAAAACTTTACCGTCAAGCTGCTCGAAATGCTGCGCACCGGCGAGATCGACTGCGCCATTCTGGCCGAGCCGTTTCCCGATGCCGGGCTGGCCGTGGCACCGCTGTACGACGAGCCGTTCATGGCGGCGGTGCCGATGCAGCATCCGCTGGCAAAGCACGACAGCGTCAGCTCCGAGATGCTGAAAAACGAGAACATGCTGCTGTTGGGCAGCGGGCACTGCTTTCGCGACCATGTGCTTGAAGTCTGCCCTGAGTTCGCGCGCTTTTCCGGCGACGCGCAGGGCATTCGCAAGAGCTTTGAAGGCTCGTCCCTGGAGACCATCAAGCACATGGTGGCCGCGGGCATGGGTGTCACCCTGGTGCCGCGCCTGAGCGTGCCCAAGGAGGCGCTGGCGGCCAAACCCAAGCGCGGCCACGACGCCTTTGTGAAGTACCTGGAAGTGCGCGACAGCGCCCACAGCGAGCCGCCAACGCGGCGCGTGGTGCTGGCGTGGCGGCGCAGCTTTACGCGCTACGAGGCCATTGCCGCGCTGCGCAACGCCATCTATGCCTGCGAACTGCCGGGTGTGAAGCGCCTGTCATGAAGGCCAGGCTCGCACTCTATCTGGACCTGATTCGCTGGAACCGACCGGCGGGATGGCTGCTGCTGCTGTGGCCCACCTTGAGCGCGCTGTGGATTGCGGCCGGAGGCTTTCCGGGCTGGCGGCTGCTGGCGGTGTTTACCCTGGGCACGATCCTGATGCGCAGCGCCGGCTGCTGCATCAACGACGTGGCCGACCGCGATTTTGACAAGCACGTCAAGCGCACGGCGCAGCGCCCCGTCACCAGCGGGCGCGTGGGCGTGCGCGAGGCGCTGGTCTTGGGTGCGCTCTTGGCGCTACTGGCCTTTGGCCTGGTGCTGCAGACCAATGCCACCACCGCGCTGTGGTCGTTTGCGGCGCTGGCGGTGACGCTGGCCTATCCATTTGCCAAGCGCTTTGTCTCGATGCCGCAGGCGGTGCTGGGTGTGGCCTTCAGCTTTGGAATACCGATGGCGTTTTCTGCGGTGCGCGGTGGTGACGACTGGAGCGCGGCAGCCGCATGGAGCGCCGTGCCGCAGCAGGCCTGGGTGCTGCTGCTGGGCAACCTGTTCTGGGTGCTGGCCTATGACACCGAGTACGCCATGGTGGACCGCGACGACGATCTGCGCATCGGCATGAAGACCTCGGCCATTGCCTTGGGGCAATGGGACGTGCGCGCCGTGATGGTGTTTTATGTGCTCTACCTGGTGACGTGGTCGGCACTGTTGACGCCGATGCTCAAGTCGCTGTGGTGGTCAGCCGGTGTGTCGGTGGCGTTTGCCCAAGCGGCCTGGCACGGCACGCTGATCTACACCCGCACGCGCGAGGGCTGCTTCAAGGCGTTTCGCTTGAACCACTGGCTAGGTTTTTCCCTGTTTGCCGGGATCGCCGCCACGCTGTTCGTATAGCTGTCGGGGTTGTTGGGGGTGCGAGGCACCCGGCCCTTGCCGGGCCGGGTGTGGCTGCATAGCGGCAGCGCTTATTTGGCGCTGAGGCACTCTTTCATGAACTTCTTGCGCTCTTCGCCCTTGAGCGCCTTGGTGCCGGCTTCGGCGTTGCAGGTCTTCATCTTGTTTTGCTGCGTGGTGCCTGCGGGTTCGGCTGCGGCTGCAGCGGGTTTGGCGCTGAGGCAGTCTTTCATGAAGGCCTTGCGTTCGTCGCCTTTCTTGTCGCCGGCTTCCTTGTTGCAGGTTGCCATCTTGCTTTGCTGCGGGGTATTGCCGTCAGCCGCCTGGGCGATGCCCCAGGAGAGAGTCAGGCCCAGGGCCAGGAGTGTCAGTGCTTTCTTCATGGGTTGTCCTCATAGGTTGGACGGCAGGTTCGCTGCCGTTGCAGAAAAATCCGCTGCCGGATTCCAGCACAGAACGGCGTGGCTTGCAATGTGGTTGACCCGCATTCGCAACGTTTGCAGGTGCGCCCCGTAAAATCCGGCCATGCAGTCTGTAAAAATTGAACTTCTGGAGGCGCTTGCCGCCGCCCTGGAAAACCTGTCCCCCGGCGCGGGTGCCAAGGCGGCCTACGAGTCGCCCAAGGTCGCCGCCCACGGTGACCTGGCAACCGCCGCCGCCATGCAATGGGCCAAGGCGCTCAAACAAAACCCGCGCCAGGTGGCCGAAACCCTGCGCGCCAGTCTGTTGCAGCAAGCCGCGTTTGTGCGCTGGGTGGAAGCGGTGGATATCGCCGGGCCGGGCTTTATCAACATTCGCCTCAAGCCCCAGGCCAAGCAGCAGGTGGTGCATGAGGTGCTCACGCAAGGCGCGCGCTACGGCTGGCGCACAGCGAACGGCCAGCGGCTGATGGTGGAGTTTGTCTCTGCCAACCCGACCGGGCCGCTGCACGTGGGACACGGCCGCCAGGCGGCGCTGGGCGACGCCATCAGCAGCCTGTTCCAGACCCAGGGCTGGGACGTGTACCGCGAGTTTTATTACAACGACGCAGGGGTGCAGATCGGCACCCTGGCCAGCAGCACGCAACTGCGCGCCCGGGGCTTCAAGCCGGGGGACGCACAGTGGCCCAGCGGCGAGAATGCCGCCGCCTACAACGGCGACTACATTGCCGACATTGCCGCCGACTTTCTGGCCGGCAAAACCGTCAAGTCCGACGACCGCGCCTTTACCGCCAGCGGCGACGTCAACGACCTCGACGGCATGCGCGAGTTTGCCGTGGCTTATCTGCGCCACGAGCAGGACCTGGACTTGCAGGCTTTTGCCGTCAAGTTCGACAACTACTACCTGGAAAGCAGCCTCTACACCAGCGGCCGGGTGGATGCCACCGTACAGCGCCTGCAGGCGGCCGGCAAGACGTATGAGAAGGACGGCGCGCTGTGGCTCCAATCCACCGACTACGGCGACGACAAAGACCGCGTCATGCGCAAGGGCGACGGCAGCTACACCTACTTTGTGCCCGACGTGGCCTACCACATCGCCAAGTGGGAGCGCGGTTTTACCAAGGTGGTCAACATCCAGGGCACCGACCACCACGGCACCATTGCCCGGGTGCGCGCGGGCCTGCAGGCGGCCAACGTGGGCATTCCAGCGGGCTACCCCGACTACGTGCTGCACACCATGGTGCGTGTGGTGCGCGGCGGTCAGGAGGTGAAGATTTCCAAGCGTGCGGGCAGCTACGTGACGCTGCGCGACCTGATTGGGTGGACCTCCAAGGACGCAGTGCGCTTCTTTCTGCTCAGCCGCAAGCCCGACACCGAATACACCTTCGACGTGGATCTTGCGGTAGCCAAGAACAACGACAACCCGGTGTACTACGTGCAATACGCACACGCCCGCATTTGCTCGGTGCTGGCCAGTTGGGGCGGCGACGTGGCGCGCCTGCAGCAGGTGGACCTCGCGCCGCTGCAAAGTACCCAAGCCCATGCCTTGATGCTGCTGCTGGCCAAGTACCCCGACATGCTGACGGCGGCTGCCAACGACTTTGCGCCCCACGACGTGACCTTCTACCTGCGCGAACTCGCCGCCTGCTACCACAGCTACTACGACGCCGAGCGCATTCTGGTGGACGACGAAGCACTCAAGCTAGCCCGCCTGGCCCTAGTAGCCGCCACCGCCCAGGTGTTGCACAATGGCCTCGCGGTGCTGGGGGTTGGAGCACCGGAGAAAATGTAATAACTTGCGGGACAGACCACGATTGGCGTAGCCAATGTGCTCTGTCACCAACCGATTAGAGTGACCTTGCGGGACAGATCTTTAGCTCTGTCCCCAACTGATTAAATGAAAGGCAACGCATGAAGCGACAGCGCGGCGGAACGATTTTGGGGTTCATCATGGGCATCGTGGTGGGCCTGGGCCTGGCCCTGGCGGTGGCGGTTTACGTCACCAAGGTGCCGGTGCCGTTCATGAACCGGGGCCAGAGCCGCACGGCCGAGCAGGACGAGGCCGAAGCCAAGAAGAACAAGGACTGGGACCCGAACGCCCCGCTGTACGGAAAAAATCCTGCCAAGACCACACCCATCACCGGCGTGCAGGGCGCGCCCGAGTTGCCCGCGTCGGTTGCCAAGCCGCAGGAAGTCGCCAAGCCCGAGGCCAAGGCCGCCATCAAATCAGACGCCAAGCCCAGCGCCGACCCCCTGGGCGATCTGGCCAAGGCCAAGGCCGGTGCAAGCCCCAGCCCAAGCCCAAGTGCAAGCGACGCCGATGCGTTTGTGTACTTTGTGCAGGTGGGCGCTTACCGCAAAATGGAAGACGCCGAAACCCAGCGCGCCAAGCTTTCGCTGGGTGGCATCGAGTCCAAGATTTCCGAGCGCGATCAGTCGGGTCAGACCGTGTTCCGGGTGCGCGTGGGGCCGTTTGACAAGAAGGACGAAGGCGAGCGCGCCAAGGAAAAGCTGGACAAGGCCGGCCTGGAAACCGCACTGGTGCGGGCGCAACGCTGAGGCGGCAGGCAGGAACTTTTGTTTCGCAGCACAATCGGATCAGACTTATTGGAGTGGCAAGCAATGAATATGAAGCGTCGTGAGTTTTCCCGGGTGGCAGCGTTGGCCGCCCTGGCACCGTCGGTGTGGTCACCGGCCCAGGCCCAACCGATCAAGCCGATCGCGGGCAAGGACTTTTTGGTGGTCGATCCGCGCGCGCCGGTAGAAGCGCCTGTGGGCAAGGTCGAGGTGGTCGAGTTCTTTTGGTACAACTGCCCGCACTGCAGCGCGATTGAGCCATCGATGCCCGGCTGGATCAAGAACCTGCCCAAGGACGTGGCATTCCGGCGTGTTCCGGTGGCGTTTAACGACACGTTTGCGCCGCAACAGCGCTTGTTCTACGCGCTCGAAGCTCTGGGCTTGGTAGAGAAGCTTCACGCCAAGGTGTTCCAGGCGATCCACGTCGAAAAAATCAACCTGGCCAAGGGCGACCTCATCCTCGACTGGGTGGTCAAGCAGGGCGTGGACAAGGCCAAGTTTGAGACCCAGTACAACTCGTTCTCGGTGGCCACCAAGGCCACGCGCGCAGCCCAGTTGCAAAACGCCTACAAGGTGGAGGGCGTTCCAGCAATTGGGGTGGCGGGGCGTTATTACACCGATGGCTCACTGGCTGGCGGCATGGAGCGCGCCTTGCAGGTGGCCGTGGCTTTGGTGTCGGACGCGCGCAACGCGCGTTGATGCAATAGCCTGTGGCTGCGGGGGGGTGCCCGCAGCCCGGACGGATCAACCGCCCTTCTTGGAGCGCTTGCCCGGGTTCTTCTTGCTGCGGGTGGCAACGCCGCGCTCCAGACTCACACGCTGTCCGCGTCCAGCGCTGGGCAGGCTCATGCCAGGCAGGGGCGTGGGTGCGGGAGTGGCTTTGCGGTCGGCTTCGGTGACGATTTTGTTACCCATGAATTTTCTCGGAAATAGAGTGGAAAGGCGCTATTAAGCCATAGGTCGGGGGGCATTCGCTCAGTACAATGGCCGTAACGTGTTTCCAGCAAGTTTCGTGCCTCTATGAAAAACCCGGTTGCCCTATTGCTTGTGCTACTGTCCCTGGCGGGAGCAGCCTTGCCTGCTTGGTCGGAAAAAGCCGATCGCAACAAGCCCATGAACATCTCGGCCGATGCGCTGCGCTATGACGACGTCAAGCAGGTGAGCGTGTTCACGGGTCGGGTGGAACTGACCAAGGGCACGATTGTGATCCGGGGTGCCCAGCTTGAGGTGCGCCAGGACCCCGAGGGCTACCAGTTTGGCCTGGTGACTGGTTCGGCTGATGCATCGGCCTTTTTCCGCCAGAAGCGCGAGGGCGTGGACGAGTACATCGAAGGCGAAGGCCAGACGATTGAGTACGACGGCCGCGCCGACACCGTCAAATTTGTCCAGCGTGCGCTGTTGCGCCGCTACCGTGGCGCCGTGCTTGCCGACGAAATTTCGGGCGCGCTGATCGTGTATGACAACTTCAATGACCTGTTCAGTGTGGATGGAAGTGTGGGCAAGCCCGGCACCGCCGCGCCAGGGGGGCGTGTGCGCGCCGTGCTCACGCCCAAGCCGGACGCTCCCGCACCCAGCGCCAGCGCCACGGGTGCTGCGCCCAAACTGCAGGCCTCACCCACTCTTGGGGGCGGTGCCAAGTGAGTGTGATCGATAGCGTCCTGGTGTCTTTGCAGCCCGAGCCGCTGGCTGGCGGTCACGCCGGTCCAGGGGTTCTGGAAGCCAGCCATTTGCAAAAGTCGTACGGCAAGCGCCAGGTGGTCAAGGACGTGTCGCTGGCGGTGCGCACGGGCGAAGTGGTGGGTTTGCTCGGCCCCAACGGCGCGGGCAAGACCACGTCGTTTTACATGATCGTCGGGCTGCTGCACGCCAGTGCCGGCGACATCACGATTGACGGCAAATCGATCGAGCACCTGCCCATCCACCGCCGTGCGCGCCTGGGGCTGGGCTATCTGCCGCAGGAAGCGTCGATCTTTCGCAAGCTCAACGTCGAAGAAAACGTGCGCGCCGTGCTGGAGCTGCAGCGCGACGACCAGGGCGAAGCGCTCAAGAGCGTCGAGATTGAAGAACGCCTGACCGCGCTGCTCAAGGATTTGCGGGTGGAACACCTGCGCGAGTCGCCCGCGCTGGCGCTCTCTGGCGGCGAGCGCCGCCGGGTCGAAATTGCGCGCGCGCTGGCAACCCGCCCACGTTTCATCCTGCTGGACGAACCTTTTGCCGGGATCGATCCGATTGCAGTAATCGAGATCCAGCGCATCATCAATTTTTTGCGCTCGCGTGACATCGGCGTGCTGATCACCGACCACAACGTGCGCGAGACGCTGGGCATTTGCGACCACGCCTACATCATCAGCGAAGGCAAGGTGCTGGCCCAGGGAACCCCGACCGAGATTGTGAACAACGCCGATGTACGCCGCGTGTACCTCGGCGAACACTTCAAGATGTAAGCCCAGAATGAAACAAGGTCTTTCACTACGGGTTTCGCAGCATCTGGCGCTCACGCCCCAGTTGCAGCAATCAATCCGCCTGTTGCAACTCTCCACGCTGGAGTTGAGCCAGGAAGTCGAGCAGATGCTCGATGAAAACCCGTTTCTGGAAGTGGCGCAGGACGACGCGCCGCGCGAGGAGTTTGGCCTGGTACAGGCCGACGCGCCGGTGAGCGAAGGCGAGCGTGACCTGGAATCTGCCGCCTATTCGAGCACCGATTACGTTGACTCCACCGCACCTGTCAGTCCCCGCGACGACGAAGTCACGCCGCTGACTGCGCAGGAAGAACCCAACTGGGACGGCGACGGCACCACCGAACTGGTGCCCGACGACGGCGAGTGGGGTGTGGACGCCAAGGCCCGCACCAACAACCTGGGCGACGGCGAAGACACCGACGCCTCGGAACTGGCGCGCAGCCAGGAGTCGCTGCAAGCCCATCTGCACCGCCAGGCACTGGGCCTGCGGCTGAGCCAGGAAGACCGTTGCGCGCTGCAATTTCTGATCGAGTCGCTCAACGACGACGGCTACCTGGAAGACACGCTGGAAGAATTGGCGCGCGGCCTGATGGGCGCGGACAACGACGACGAAGAGCAGTTGGAAGAACTGCTGCACCACTTCAACGTGGCGCTGGGGCTGCTGCACAGCCTGGAGCCCATTGGCGTGGGCGCGCGCGACCTGGGTGAATGCCTGCGCCTGCAACTGCGAGCGCAGTTGACGCCGGGTGCCAAGACGCCGCGCGCGCGCGAACGCGACGAGGTATGTGAACTGGCGCTACGTATGTGCTCCGAGCCGATGGACCTGGTGGCGCGACGCGACATCAAGACCCTGATGCAGCGCTGCAACGGAAGCGATGCCCATTGCCGCGAAGCGCTGGCGCTGATTGCGCGGCTCGAACCCAAGCCGGGGCGGCGCTTTGTTGATGTGGAGCGCAACATCGTGGTGCCCGATGTGCTGGTGATTCCGATCACGCGGCCCGGCTCCACGGCAACGCCGCAGTTTCGCGTGCAGCTCAACCCGGACGTGATGCCCAAGCTGCGCGTGCACGACATCTACGCCAACGTGCTGCGCAACCACCGGGGTGGCAAGAGCAGTGGCAACCACGCCGCCTTGCAGCAGCGCCTGCAGGAAGCGCGCTGGTTCATCAAGAACATCCAGCAACGCTTTGACACCATCCTGCGCGTGAGCACGGCCATCGTCGAGCGGCAAAAGAGCTTTTTCATCCACGGCGAACTGGCCATGCGCCCGCTGGTGCTGCGCGAGATTGCCGACGAACTCAACCTGCACGAGTCCACCATCAGCCGCGTCACCACCGCCAAGTACATGGCCACGCCCTATGGCACCTTCGAGCTGAAGTATTTCTTTGGCTCCGGCCTGGGCACCGAGTCGGGCGGCAACGCCTCCAGCACCGCGGTGCGCGCGCTCATCCGCCAGTTCATCGCCGCCGAGAGCGCCAAGAAGCCGCTGTCGGATAACCAGATTTCCGAAATGCTCAAGGAGCAAGGCATCGAGTGCGCGCGACGCACCGTGGCCAAGTACCGCGAAGGCCTCAAGATCGCCCCGGCTTCGCTGAGAAAGGCGTTGTGAACTCACTGCAATTGTTTCTGCCTTGCGCCGCAGGCGTTGAGGACTATCTGGCGCAGGAGGTCCATGGGCTGACTGGCTTGATCGGCGAAGACCTGCTTACGCGCCGTGGCGGCGTGATGGTGCGTGCGTCCTGGCGCGACGCCATGCGGCTCAATCTGCACAGCCGTCTGGCGCAGCGCGTGCTGGTGCAACTTTCGTACACCACCTACCGCAGCGAGCAGGACCTGTACCGCGCTGCCAGTGAGGTGGCCTGGGAAATCTGGTTCACACCCCGGCAAAGCATCAAGGTGGAGGTCACGGCGCAACACAGCCCCTTGAACAGCCTGAACTTTGCGGCGCTCAAGATCAAGGACGCCGTCTGCGACCGCTTTCGCCAGAAAGCCCAGGGCGTGCGCCCCGACGTCAACACCCAGTGGCCCGATGTGCGCATCTACGCACACCTCACCACCGACACCTGCTCACTCTACATCGACACCTCGGGCGAGCCGCTGTTCAAGCGCGGCTGGCGCGAGGACAAGGGCGACGCACCTTTGAAGGAAACCCTGGCCGCTGCCATGCTCGCTGCCTGCGGCTGGGCCGACACGCCCGATGCGCTGCTGCCGCTTTACGACCCCTGCTGCGGCAGCGGCACGATTGCCATCGAGGCCGCGCAAATCGCCTGCAACATTGCGCCCGGTTCACTGCGGCGCTTTGCTTTCGAGAAGTACCTGCCGTTTCAGCCCCACGTGTGGGCGGCCATCCAGCAGGAAGCGGCCGCTGCCGAACGACTGCCGCCTGCGGGCCAGGCACCGCTGGTGTTTGGCAGCGACGTGTCGCACCGCATGGTGGACTTTGCCCAGCGCAACGCAGCGCGTGCGCGCGTGGCCGAGGTGATCGAGTTTCGTGGCGGCGACGCATTGCAGCGCATGCCCCCGTGCGAACAGCCCGGCGTAATGCTGCTCAACCCGCCCTACGGCGAGCGCATCGAAGTGGGCGGCGTGGCGCGCGAACAGGCGGTGACCGAAAACGGCGGCGAGTTCTTTAGCCAATTGGCGACTCACTGGAAGAAGAGCTACCCCGGCTGGACCGGCTGGATACTCACTCCCGACCTGAAGCTGCCGGGCAAGATGCGCCTCAAGGAGTCGCGCCGCGTGCCGCTGTGGAACGGCCCGATTGAGTGCCGCATGTTCCGCTTCGACATGGTGCGCGGCGCAGCGCGCAATAAACCCGCATGATCGGCGGAGCGTGGGGGCAAATGATTCGTCGCCGGGCCGCCCCAAGACGAATCGCGCCCCCCTGGGGGGGCAGCGACCCGCATGAGCGGCAGAGCGTGGGGGCAAATGATTCGTCACTGCGAGGAGCGAAGCGCCGCGGCAGTCCATGCAGCCCAAGCCATGGATCGCCACGGCCTACGGCCTCGCGATGACGGCTGCGTGTGTCGTGAATTCCGAAAAGGTCAATAATTGAAATCTGACCCCCATTGGCTGGTGGTGCTGGACACGAATATCGTGCTCGATCTGCTGGTGTTTGCCGACCCGGCCACGGTGCCGCTGCGTGCGGCCCTGGACGCGGGGCGTTGCCAGTGGATTGCCACGCGCGCAATGCGTGACGAACTGGCGCGGGTGCTGCACTACCCGCAGGTGGCCAAGCGCCTGGCCTTTCATGGTGGGACGCCGCCCGAGGTGCTCGCACGCATGGACGCGCTGGTGTTGCGTTGGGAGGCTGCGCCGCCCAAGGCGCCGGTGACCTGCAAGGACGCCGACGACCAAATCTTTATCGACCTGGCGGTGGCTTTCAAGGCCCGCCTGCTGAGCAAGGACCACGCCGTCCTGTGCATGGCCAAACGCCTGCGCGCGCTGGGGGTGCAGGCGCACTCTGCGTTCCAGAGCGAAACCGTCTGACTCCGCTCACGCGGCAAAGTGGTCGAACGAGGTGTAGTGGTTGGGCACTTGGGTGCCGTTGGCGTCCAGGAGGCGCACGCCGGGGGTGGCTTCGATCTGGCCGATGCGCGTGGCGGCTACGGCACAACTGTGTCCGGCTACCTGCACTGCTGCGCGCTGGGCGGGGGCTGCGGTGAACACCAGTTCGTAGTCGTCGCCGCCGCTGAGCACGCACTGCAATGCGCGCGCGCTGCCGATCTGGGCTTCAAAGGCGGCATGGTCGTCGCCGTACAGGCCGCGCGAGGCGAGCAGTTCTTGCGCCGCGCCGGTGTGGATGCACGCGCCCACGCCTGAGCGCTCCAGAATGTGGCCCAGGTCGCCTAGCAGCCCGTCGCTGATGTCGGCGCAGGCGCTGGCGACGCCGCGCAGCGCCAGGCCGAGCGCAACGCGCGCAGTGGGCTGCTCCATGCGCTGGCGCGCGGCGGCAAACACCGGCTCGGGCAGCGTGAGGTGGCCCAGGCGTACCTGCAACGCCAGGTAGGCGTCGCCCAGTGTGCCGCTGACGTAGATGTCGTCGCCCACCTGTGCGCCGCTGCGCAGCAAAGCCTGCCCGGTGGGCACTTCGCCCAGCACCGTGATGCAGATGTTGAGTGGGCCGGCGGTGGTGTCGCCGCCGATGAGTTCACAGCCGTGCAGGTCGGCCAGCGCCAGCAGGCCTTGCGAGAATGGTTCGAGCCACGCGGCGCGCGCCTGGGGCAACGCCAATGCCAGGGTAAAGGCTAGCGGCTGGGCACCGCAGGCCGCCAGGTCGCTGAGGTTGACCGCCAGTGCCTTGTGGCCCAGCGCGCGGGGATCGACGTTGGGGAAGAAGTGGCGGCCCTCGACCAGCATGTCGCTCGAAATGGCCAACTGCGTCCCGGCGTGCTGGCCCAGCAGGGCGCAGTCGTCGCCCACGCCCAGCGCGGCGCGCACCGGTGCACGGGTGAAGAATTTGCGGATGAGTTCAAATTCGCCCAGTTGAGCGTCGGGTGGGGTGGCGCTGACGGCTGGCGCGGGCATCAGTGCAGTGTGTACGAGCCGCCCGACCCGCTGGGGCCGCCCAGCGCGTCGAGCACGAATGCGGGAATCTCGGCGTCAAACTGCTCGCCGTCTTCGGCCACGCAGAAATAGCTTCCCTGCATCGAGCCGGTGGGGGTGCGCAGGCGCGTGCCGCTGGTGTATTCGAACGACTGACCCGGCTTGAGCAGCGGTTGCTGGCCGACCACGCCCAGGCCGCGCACCGTTTCGCCCAGGCCGTTGGCGTCGGTGACGATCCAGGTGCGCGAAATCAGTTGCGCCGCCACCTCGCCCACGTTGGTGATGGTGATGGTGTAGGCAAACACGTAGTGGTGCTCTTCAGGGTTGGACTGCTCCTGAAGGTATTGGGGCGCCACTTCGACCAGGAATGCGTATTTGGGCATGGCGCAATCCTATCCTGAAACCCGTTTGGGCGTTGCTAAACTCGGCGTATGACCTACCGCATCGCCCCCTCTCTGCTATCCGCCGATTTTGCCCGCCTGGGTGAAGAGGTGAAGAACGTCATCGCCGCCGGATCCGACTGGATCCACTTCGACGTGATGGACAACCACTACGTGCCCAACCTCACCTTTGGCCCGATGATTTGCCAGGCCCTCAAGCCCCACGCCAAAACCGCGGCGGGCGTGGCGGTGCCGATTGACGTGCACTTGATGATTTCGCCAGTGGACGCGCTGGCGGCCCAGTTTGCCGATGCCGGGGCCGACTACATCAGCTTTCACCCGGACGCCTCCAGCCACGTGCACCGCAGCATCCAGGCGATCAAGTCCAAGGGCGTGAAGGCGGGGCTGGTGTTCAACCCGGCCGAACCGCTGGACGTGCTCGATTGGGTGATTGAAGAACTGGACCTGGTGCTCATCATGAGCGTCAACCCCGGTTTTGGCGGCCAGAGCTTCATCGACTCGGCCCTGCGCAAGATCGAAGCCGTGCGCAAACGCATCGATGCCAGTGGCAAAGACATCCGGCTCGAAGTGGATGGCGGCATCAAGGTGGACAACATCCGGCGCGTGGCCGATGCCGGTGCCGACACCTTTGTTGCGGGCAGCGCCATTTTTGGCAAACCCGACTATTTGGCCATGGTGGACGCCATGCGCAGCGCCCTGGCAGCCTGAATCCGCGCCTTTGGGCCACCGGCAGCGCCGTTGCCGGTGCCTTAGCTTGTTTTACCGCAAACCCTGCGTTGACTTGATGGTCTAGACTGTTCTGCAGTCTGATCAAGATTCTCAAGAGGGGTTTGCTATGAGTCAAAAACACTGGTGCTATGCCTTTGAAGAGGGCGACGGCAAGAACAAGATGCTGCTCGGCGGCAAGGGTGCCAACCTGTGCGCCATGACCCAGATTGGCCTGAACGTGCCACCGGGCTTTGTGCTGGGCACCGATACTTGCCTGGCCTACCTTGAAAAAAACAAGCTGCCTGCCGGGCTGATGGCCGAAGTCACCGCCCAGATGAAGGCGCTGCAAGCCAAAACCGGCAAGGTGTTTGGTGGTGCCGACAACCCGCTGCTGGTGTCCGTGCGCTCGGGCTCATCGATGTCGATGCCGGGCATGATGGACACCATCCTCAACCTTGGGCTCAACCCCGAAACGCTCAAGGGCCTGATTGCCCAGACCGGCAACCCGCGCTTTGGCTATGACGCCTGGCGTCGTTTTATCCAGCTCTTTGGCAAGATTGCGCTCGGCGTCTCGGACGAGCATTTCGACGCCGCCATGGCCGCGCTCAAGGTGCGCTACGGCGCGCGTCAGGACGTGGACCTGACGGCCGAGCAATTGGCCGAACTGGCAGACGAGTTTTTGGCCCTGGTCAAAAAAGCCACCGGCAAACCCTTCCCGCAAGACCCGATGGAGCAGCTTGAAATTGCCATTGGTGCCGTGTTCAGGTCGTGGAACGGCAAGCGTGCGGTGGACTACCGCAAGCAGTTCCACATCACCAAGGACATGGCCAATGGCACGGCGGTCAGCATTGTCACCATGGTCTTTGGCAATATGGGCAACGACTCGGGCACCGGCGTGGGCTTTACCCGCAACCCCGGCACCGGCGAGAACCTGATCTATGGCGAGTACCTGGTCAACGCACAGGGCGAAGACGTGGTGGCGGGCACGCGCACGCCCAAGCCCATTGCCGACATGGCGCAGGAAATGCCGGACATCTTCCGGCAACTGATGGAGCTGCGCCAGCGCCTGGAAACCCACTACAAAGAGGTGCAGGACTTCGAGTTCACGATTGAAAAAAGCGTGCTCTACTGCCTGCAAACCCGCAACGGCAAGATGAACGCGCGCGCCATGGTGCGCAGCTCAATCGACATGGTGCAAGAAGGCCTGATCACGCGCGAGCGTGCCATGCTGCGCATTGAGCCAGCGGTGCTCGAGCAATTGCTGGTGCCGCAGTTGGCGCCCGACTTTCATGGCAAGGCACTGGCCACCGGGCTGGCGGCCTCGCCCGGTGCCGCCAGTGGTGCCATCGTGTTTGACGCCGACACCGCCGAAGCGCGCGGTCGCGCGGGTGAGCACGTCATCCTGGTGCGTGAGGAAACCAAGCCCGAGGACATTCACGGCTTTTTCCAGGCGCAAGGCATTCTGACTGCGCGCGGCGGCAAGACATCGCACGCCGCCGTGGTGGCGCGCGGCATGGGCAAGCCCTGTGTCTCGGGCTGCGAAGCGATCGTGATTGACGACGTGAACCGGCGAGCCAACATTGGCGACGCCTCGCTGCAAGAGGGCGACGTGATCACCATCGACGGCAGCACCGGCCGGGTGTATGCGGGCGAAGTGCCCACGGTGGAGCCACAGTTTTCTGAAGACATGAACACCCTGCTGGGCTGGGCCGATGCGGTGGCGCGCATGAAGGTGATGGCCAACGCCGACACCCCAGAAGACGCGCTCAAGGCGCGCACCTTTGGTGCCATGGGCATTGGCCTGTGCCGCACAGAGCGCATGTTCAACAGCACTGAGCGTCTGCCCGTGGTGCAGGAGATGATCCTGGCCGAAACCGTGGACGAACGCCAGTCCGCACTCGACCGCCTGCTGCCGATTCAGCGTGCCGATTTCAAGGGCATCTTCAAGGCCATGCAAGGCTTGCCGGTAACGGTACGACTGCTCGACCCCCCGATGCACGAATTTTTGCCTACGGCGGCGCAACTCGAACTCGAAATTGCCCACCTGCACCACCTGCGTGACTCGATCAAGGCGCTGGAAGAACTGCCCGACACACTCAAGCTGCTCAGCCCCAAATTACACAAGCAGTATGGCGACGGCCTGACCCGCCTCGGCCTGGGGTTGAAGGACTTCAAGAGCAGCCACCTCGAAGACGATGTCATCCACCGCAAGGACAAGATCCTCAAGAAGGTGCGCTCACTCTCCGAGGTCAACCCGATGCTCGGCCACCGTGGCGTGCGCCTGGGCGTGACCTACCCCGAGATCTACGCCATGCAGATTCAGGCGGTGTTTGAAGCCGCCGCCCTGTGCGCCAAGGAGGGCGTGGAGGTGCACCCCGAAATCATGGTGCCGCAAGTGGCCACGGTGGAAGAACTCATGCGCATCCACGGCTACGTGAAACGCATCCAGAAGATTGTGGAGCTAACCCACGGTGTAGAGGTCAACGTCAAGTTTGGCAGCATGCTGGAGGTGGTGCGCGCCTGCCTGCGCGCCGGACGCATGGCGCAGGACGCCGAGTTTTTCTCGTTTGGCACCAACGACCTGACCCAGGCCACGTTCTCATTCAGCCGCGAAGACGCCGAAAACAAGTTCCTGCCAACCTACATTCACACCGGCATCCTGCAAGACAACCCGTTTGAAGTGCTGGACCAAAAGGGCGTGGGCGAGCTGATGAAGTTTGCCGTCACCGAAGGCCGCAAGACCCGCCCGGACCTGAAGGTGGGCATCTGCGGCGAACACGGCGGCCACCCCGGCTCGATTGCGTTCTGCCACAGCATCGGGCTGAGCTATGTGTCGTGCTCCGGCCCGCGCGTGCCCATCGCCCGCCTGGCAGCGGCGCAGGCACAGCTTAAGGAGCAGGGGCATTAGCGCCTCACGGAATTACGCCAAGCCTTAGCCACCAGCAAGCCCGCCTGAAAACCTCTCAGCAAGCTTGCTGCGCTACGTGGCCTTGAGCAGGGTCAGTATGCCTGACGCTTGCTGATTCGCCTGACTGAGCATCGCTGTGGCTGCTTGCTGAATGATTTGACTCTTGGCCAATTCTGAGGTTTCCACAGCGTAGTCTGTGTCCATGATGCTGCTGCGCGATGCGCTCAGATTGGTGCTGAGGTTGCCGAGATTGTCTGCGCCGTAGGTCATCTGGTTGATGGCGGCACCGATCTTCGCGCGCTGGGTGTTGACGCTGTCGATGGCATTGTCAATATTGCCCATACTAAGCGTTGCTTGCTCCGCGCTCAAGACATTGGACTGGGCGGCAGCCCCCTGGAACAGGCCCGCAAAGCTCATGTCGGCGATGGACACGGAAACGCTTTGATCGGCCGTTGCGCCGGCCTGGAACGTGAAGATTCCACCTCCCACCGCCTGTGTGCCGAGCTGCGTTGCCGTCAAGCCCAGTGTCGCCATGGCGGCAGCTTGGTTGGCGGTGGCGATAGTTGCGGTTTCTGCGGTACCGCCCAATCCAAAAGTATTGGAACCAGATATGGTGATGGCTCCGGTTACGAGGTTGGAACTCACCGTTCTGGCGGCGCCCACGGCTAATCAAATGGGAGATCCCCCGGCTATGCCGGGGTGGCAGTAGGAGTTTGACATATACGTAGGTGTCCATCGCAGAAACTACCAATCGTGAGCCGCCAAGCAAACGAAAGGAGAAACTGGA
>Ga0194052_1000020_pt1 | contig 128789 bp, 110 predicted proteins | sample SepL226m_MetaG_FD_160117 | JGI IMG/M metagenome (GOLD analysis project Ga0194052, IMG submission 160117) | Anoxic zone freshwater microbial communities from boreal shield lake in IISD Experimental Lakes Area, Ontario, Canada - Sep2016-L227-6m | ecosystem: Environmental > Aquatic > Freshwater >...
TACAAATTTACCAAGTAAGCCAGTATTAGGCACAGACGCTAATGGAAAACTAATTGCATCTACAAGTGGCGATGTATATAATTATATTCACGGACTTCTTAGTTGATCTCAGTGAGCAACCTGAGCACAATGACTACAATGACCGCAAGGAAATACCTGAGCAACCTGAGCACAGGGAATACCATGAGTATGATCATGAACAGCATGAGCAACATGACCAGCAGGACCACAAGGAAATACTTGAGTACAATGATTAGCATGAGCAACATGACCAGCAGGACCACAAGGAGATACAGGGGCAATGGGAGAAACATGACTTTTAAAACAATGAGTTTTATGAGATACTCCTTACTATGACTGACACGGTTGGATAACAATGGATTCAAATATCTTTAATACGGGATGAAATGTAGGTATAGGGACGACAGGTCCACTTGGAAAATTATCAGTGTATAACGGTGGAACAATTGATCTATTTCCTAATGCACATAATGCTTTTATAGATATAAGTAGCGAATCAATAAGTGATCCTAGCCATGTAACCCCACAAGGATTGAGAATCGGTAATGGGAGTTTGGGTTGATTTGTATGATGATTACTATGGAATTATAACGGAATGTTAGTGCTTTCGGCAAGAGTATGATCAACACCTTCAGCAGATCTAGTAGTATCTACTGGATGAAATATAGGTATCGGGACGACAAATCCAGTAGCACCACTTCATGTTATCGGAAGAGGTAAATTTACCAATAGTGTACAAGTAGGTAGTCCTGAAACCAACCGATGTAGTACACCGGCTGATAAAGGGAAAATAGTCTATACCTCTATATGTTATAATACCTCAAGTAGTGTGTCAGTATTTTTATGATGTATGGGAAGTTGAGCATCATGAGTAATTGGTAAAGTGCTTATGACATGAAACGATCTTATATCTAATTTAAATTGTTTGAATGTTAATCCAAATGATGGTCTCGGTAATGTTCAGCTTAGCATTTAATGAGTAAATATATTAGATATACAAAAAAATCTTATCTTATCGGTAAGGTTTTTTTAAAAATAGTACAGTATACGTATATTTTAGTGTTCCAGTTTTTCCATCTTTTTTATGAGTGACAAAAGATGCTCTTTGGCTTGGGGATTGAGTTGTGTCTTGGCTAATATTTCTCTAGCTTTTTTACTATTTTCGAGAATGCTCTGTTTGCCAAATGCTATTGCTCCACTCTCTTCAAACATAGTTTGTAAGATTTTTATCTGACCAATATCAAGTGATTTTCCCATCGATGACGTCAAGAGCTCCTGATGTGCGGGCGTTCATTTTTCAAAAATATAATTGGTGAAGTAGGTCTGTTGTCCTTCTTGGATGTCACTAAATGCAGACTTGGTTTTGTCTCCTCCTATGATATCGAGATAATCGTCTCTCATTTGAAATGCAAGTCCCATATATTGTCAGAGTTCTATAATGAGTTCTTGTTGTTGTTTAGATGCATTAGCAAGAATAGCTCAGGTGAGCATAGGTCTCACAAAAGTATAAGAAGCAGTTTTATACATATTTTTTTTATCAATCAAGGAAAGTGATGCTGGTCCAGAAATCATCATATCAACGTCGATCATTTGTCAGAGAATCACTTCTTCAATCATGCTATGCACATTTTTTCTTGCTTCCCAAAGTAAGTCTTCAGGAAAATCGTGTTGCTGGTATCGAAGTTCATAGACTCGAGAAAGCAAAAGATCTCCGAGAAGAATGGATTGTCATTCAGCGATATGGTGAGCATTTGGTCTGCCTTTAAGTAGAGTCTGGATATATGAATGTACCGTAAGTGCATTATGTCTTTTGTCTGCCTGATCGATAATATCATCGTGGATAAGCGCCATAGAGTGGAGTAGTTCAAAAATAATCCCAAAATTTAATATAGCTTTTTCGTTTTCACCTCCAAATCATGTGTACGTAACTCGTAGTCCATATGGCCTGATTCTTTTGCCACCAGAAAAAATAAAGGTGGAAATATAATCGATAAAAGTATTTATTTTTTTATCATCAATAAGTTTGTGTGCTTGTTCTATTTTACCGTGGACATAAGTCTGTAATACACCATCAAACGTGGTTTTAAAGGAAGATAAATCCATACTTTGAAACTAGTAATAAACTAAAAACTAAAAGTGCCATGCCTACGGCAGATAAAAAAAACGAATGAATTGTCTCTTTATGTGCTATTGCAATGTACAATAGTTCATAATCTGACAAATCATACACTATTCACTATTATCTATTCACTGAAATTGTTAGTTTTTTAGTCCTATATTGCAATTCAATTCCATATGAGCCAATATTTGACAATACAAATAAAATAGTTATAATATAAAGTGTTTATATTCAAAAAAATTACCTATGGGAAAAATAAAAGCTGCCCTAGATACTGGTGCATTAAGAATAGGAAATACTATAGCGACTCCTTTGAGACGATGAGGAGAACTTATTAATGAGGCGGTATTCAATGTCCTGAAACAGGCAAAAAGTTCAGTAAAAAATACTGCTGAAGTAGGAAAGCAAACCGTAGATGCTTTAGCAGACAATTTTCTCAATTTTTCCAAAGTAGAAGGAAAACGATATCAGAGACTAGTAAAATGATGAATAAATTTGGCTTCTGCAGTGACACGAAGACCAGCTATGATAGCTAGTGCAAGCGTACTCAGTGCACTCAATCAGTGAATATGGAAACCATTTACAAAACTTGCGCCCGGTAAATTGTTTAAAGGGCTCGCAAATGCTACGAGAATTTTCAGTAAAAAGAAAGGGTTTGATTTCGCACAATACGATACCCATGAGACAAAATGAGATACTCGAATAAATCAAATAAAGGAAAAGCGCATTGGGTTTTTTGGTGTCTGATGATCAGCACCAGTAGCTGAAGCTAAAAAATCAGAAGAAGCTAAAAAAGTTGAAGCACCCAAAGTAGAAGATAAAAAACCCATAGAACCAAAAAAAGAAGAACCAAAAAAAGAAGAACCAAAAAAAGAAGAACCAAAAAAAGAAGAAATTAAAAAAGTTGAGGAACCCAAAAAAATAGACGAAACATCTGATAAGAAGAAAGATTCACCTGCTTCGAAACCTTCAGATACTCCTCCAAAAACTATTGATGAGATCAAAAAGAATGATGCAGCAAAATCAGAAAAAAAAGAAAAGGATGAACAAAATCAAAAATTTCCCAAATGGGAAACTCTAGATGATAAGTTCAAAAAAGAATATAGAATGCAATATCTTACTATGATCAAAAATAAGCCAACCAAGGAATGAATTGTTGCTCGAGGAAAGGAAGCAAAAATGTGAGATACCCCAGAAGAAATTTTGAAAAATTTTAAAGAAAAAGATCCTACATTTGTATGATATGTAGAAAGTGAGATTCTCAATAAAGCAGCATAATAAAAAAAACAAATAAAAAATTGAGATTACTCTCAACTTTTCAATGCTCAATAGTATTATACTAGTTCCTTATATTTTTTGATATACATATCTAATTGTTCAACTTCATCGTCGTCAGCTCTTTTGTTTCGATGAATTTTTTCGCATTTTTTGCAGTGGAAACATATTTTAAGTTGTCAATTTCTGATTTCATATATCATGGGATACATGATTCAGTCGCAGGTGGTTGCTCTATCTCCAGGTATTTCCCCATCTACATGTAAAGAAACAAAACAATGTGGACAATGATTTCTACAGGTTTTGGCTGCCTGAGAAATTTGTTTTCCACAACTGATACAGGTAAATGATTCATTTATTTTTTTCATAAAACACAATAGTTCATAATAAGACAAAACATTTCATTGTTAGTTAATTTTTGACCACCTGGGCCGTAGAAGGCAAGTTGTTCTCCTAAAAACTTAGAAGTGGGTAGCTCCATTACGGAATACACCGTAACTTTGTGGCTCCCATGAGATAGATAGGAAGTAATATTCCTCACCCTACGTACGCGCCCTGTAGTCAGGAATTAGCCTAATGGTATCTAGTAATTTTTCAAGTAAAAATTCGATTCAGGCGATAACTTTTGTTATGCAAACATAGAAATGAATGGTCTCGATATTGATTGATAAAGATATATATATATATAAATAAAAAAAAACATGTATACTAAAAGATATATCATGTTTTTATAGAGAGCACTATACTACATTAGAATTCAGGAATTTCTTCTTCTGCGGCTTTTTTAGCATCTTCTCTTGCTTGGATTCTTTCAGGATTTTCATTTGCAAAATCTACTTTTACTGCTCTGCCCATAATTTCTTGTCCGTCCATAGCTTTTTGTGCTTTGGCAGCGTCTTCAGGATTGACGAATTCTACGAATCCAAATCCTCTACTTTTGTTTGTCTCTTGATCGAGTTTTACTCTAGCAAAAGCGACTTCTCCAAATTTTGAGAATTCTTCTCTAAGCTCTTTTCCTCTCAATTTCCAGTTCAATCCACCAACAAACAATTTTGTTGTACTAACGATAGTGTTTTCTTCTCACATCTCTCCAAAAAAAACAAAATAAAACATTAAAAATGTATAATTTTTCTCACAAATTACAAATGATTTTTTGGTAGACTATATCACATAATGATTCAAAATCCTTATTCCAAAAAAATACATGGAATTTATTTATATTTCGAGTGCCATTCCTATAATGTTATGGAATGTCTAAGAAAATTATATCGATAGGTATAAATTTATCGTTAAAAAAATAACGAAAAATTTGTTTACAAATTTGCATGTATAGATGTATAATAGTAGTTTCTTTCTTTAGAAAAAATAACGAAAAATTTGTTTACAAATTTGCATGTATAGATGTATAATAGTAGTTTCTTCCTTTAGAAAAAATATACATGGAAATTTGCAAAAATAACAAAACTAAATATAATTGAGATGCAATGAAAACTCGAATATTTTTCAAAGAGAATATATAACTACTATAATGACTACATAAAAACATATACGGCATATATTTCATTCTTTACTTACCTTACTTTTATAGAGAACATGACCGATCCTATACAAACAAGCAATCCACAACAGCAATGATATACTGATGATATATTGGCATGAGAAGATATATTTGCAGCAATTCCTCAAGCCAAAAGACTAGAGGAATCTACTTCTCCTGAAAATATAGTAGAAGATACATATAAATTTGAGCCTATACCAGAAACTTTAGAACAAATAGTTCCCACGGTTGTTCCGCTAACAGTAACTATCCCAAAGAAGGAAGAACAGGTAGTCCCAACAGTACAAGCACCAATTCCGTCAATACCAATTTCACCAAATCAAGTACCCACAGTTCAATCACCAGCACCAGTTGCTTCGCAAGTTTCTAGTTCTACTGCTATTCCAGCTCCACAAGTCCAACAAACTCCTATACAAAAAATAAATATTCCAGAAGAAGTTGCTCACGTTGTTTTTCAATCAGAGCCAGAAGAACCAGTCCAATTACCCATAGAAGAACCAGAAGAAGAAATATCATTAGCTACAAAATTACAAACGGATGTACAAAAAAAGTTTGGTGAATTATTTTTTACTACCAAGAAAATTTATGAACTCAAAAATAAAACAGGAATCACTGAAGAGACATTCGACATCCTCTGAGCAAATAACGATAAGGTAGTTATCTCTTATAAGTTCTTGCTTGATGAAACCAACGATCCTATGATTTTTATTACCAAAATAGAACAAGATCAAGAGACAGAAGAAGAGACCGTCAATGAATTGAGATTTACTTTCAACGAAGAGACATTGTCTTTGGAAGTAGTAATAAATGATATTTTGCTTTTTGATGAAATACAAGATTTCACCCAGGATCAAAAGAAAAAATTACAGGTAATAGATAAACTCAACAAGTTCACCTTTTTGACTTCAGAAGAACTCAGAAAAATAGAAAAAGAAATCAAAGAAAAAGAAGAAGCAGAAAGAGAAAGAAGAAAATTACAAGAAATATTTAGAAACTTTTAAATATTACTATTTTAAAAAACTAGGGACATATATGTGTCCCTTTTTTTTCGCATAAAAAAAGCTCCAAATAATGGAGCTTCAATATAATGATTTTCTTTATGTATTATTTATTTCACTTGCAGTGAATCTGCAATGCAAAGCTAATGGTTCTCCCATTGCTCAGGGTGTAATTCTGGTGAATAAGGGAGTAGTCTGTAATCTTAAGTGTATCCTTTTCAAAAACAACTTTCTTTCCTAGTTTGGCTTCAATTTTATTAGTTGTTTTTTTGATTTCTTTTCTTGCGCTAGTCAGGAAATGATCCAAAGAAATAGCAGCAAATATAAGGAAAATAATAAAAATAATGAATATTTGTTTCATACTGTTTTTATTTAGGTGTTGTGTTTATAAAATATACTATATATAAATAAAAATCAATATATAATTATTTTCACTATTTATGATAGTAGTCATATAAGTTCATCAGAGAGCCCATGATTAGCTATATATGCATTACTTGCTTCTCTCATATTAGTGAGTTCTTCGCCAAACCATTCGGGCACGACAAATTTTTTCGCATCTCTTTTGCTGGCAAATTCCACTTCAGCAGTTTTTAATCCCTGCAAATTTTTGTATATATCAAGCTCTATTGTAAGTCAATCGTATGGGATTTCATAACGAGTTTTTTCGATAAAATGATTTTCTACTTGGAACCATAATTGATCAAATTCTTCTTTGCTAATATCTACTTCTATCTCTTCTCTGACAAGTCCATGTCATTTTTTTCTTGTGACCTTGTATGCATCTCAGATATGTCTGACTCTGATACTTTTACCAGTTGTTGGGTCATTGAGAAATCACTGAATAATCTCTTTATGAGGAAAAGTATCAATATTCATGGGTAGTGTTTTTATCAAAAATTTCCTTTCAATTTCAGCTGCCATGATGACGGTATTCAATAATTAAAAACAAAAAACATATACTGATTTTTTTACCTACAATCACTTCCTTAGACGATTAATTTTGGATTTTGAATTTTTGACTATCTGTATACAATTTTTTATGTCTCTTGTATCAAAGCAAATAGTGGATTTTTAAAGTAAATGAGATGAAGAAAAGTATCCATCCAAGTGTAGCAAAGATGGAAATATTTCTATATATTCTTTGTTGATTAGTCATTCCAGGTGCGAGAGTCTTTTCTGGTGCTACTGTCGATGTATCTAGTGTGGTGAGATTACATCAGACTTTTTGGATGATAGATTTAAGGTCTTTCTGTGAGAGGATATCGGCTGTGGTATATACGTTTCACAATAAGGTACATTCATGTGATGATGCTGTTATCTTATCTGCCTCCTGTACTATTTGTCTAAACATCATTGGTGTAGTATCTTTATTAAACACTATTCCAGTAGCCGTTTGGAAACTATAGGTACTTTGTGCTTTATTTGCTCATCCGTAGGACTGTTTATCAGTAACCGAAATTTTGAGATCAATACCTGTATTTATAGGAATCCATTTGCCGGGATAGAAGGTCAGATAATTTCCATTTCGTTTGAGGTTGTCAGATCCATAAAAGTATTGTTCCCCATTAAAACGAACTATGACACTATTTTTATCGACTCATTTGCCAATATCTTTGATATCAAAGACAAAATATTGGTCCAAAGCTATCTTTTGTTGGGTATCTTTTGGATAAACAAGATTTATACTTGGAGGTACGACATCAGGTTCACACTCTGGGACTTGAGAAAAATTGAGCGTAAACATATCTGTCAGTGGATATTTTTTACTTGCAGTAACAGCTTCAGATCAGGTTCATAAAACAATATTTTCTTTACCTGCTATAGTACTTTTAAAATAGAGTTGGAAAAATGATGTTGCATCAGAAGATGCACTAAATACGGGGTTCTGTACTTCCAGAACTATTCTATTGTATTCTATTTTTGAATTTGTTACACTATTATTTGTGGTGGGTACCACACGAAGGATTTCTATAGTGTCAGGATTGTAATAGAGTACTAGAGTAATTTTGGTAATTTTCTGTCCTTGTGGAGAAACTAAAATATCGGCAGAGTTGGTACATCCTGCATGAAGTTTATCCGTAGGTTGAAATCTTGCATCAGAATATAAAGGTTGAAAAGTAACTTTTGCTCCCAGTGCACATCAAAACATTCCGATTGTTGCGATGATACATCGTTTTACTATGTTTTTTGTTTTTGCCATTATATATATAAATGGAGTAAAAATCGTAAAATGAAACCGATAAAAAACTCCTTATTTGATATGTACAAAAAGAGAATTTTATAGTATCTACGGATACAGTATACAAATGGAACAAAAAATATCAAATGGAAATAGAGTAGAAAATAATTGCTTTTGTATCTTGATTAGGTATATTTCCAGACGAAATTTATTTTTTGCTTATATATGTCTGTAGAATCTCAAAACAATAATTTTCTTAAAATTCCCCAAGCGACAGATAGCTTGGACACCTATAAACAGTACGCCAAAGATAACATACTGTCTGTATTCCAATTGGATGATTTTTTGAAGCAGATACCATTGGAGTGATTTTTGGAAAACACTGATCACGGGGCAGAGCATACGTATAACGTGTATAAGAAGACATTGAAAATAGCTCAGAGCGTAGAACAAGAAACCGGTATTTCCGTAGATAAGACATTGCTCTATATTATGAGCGGTATGCATGATAGCGGAAGATTTCGTCTGCCTATCACAAAAGATACGGACACGGAAAAACAACAGGAAGCGAAGCAACAGAAAAGGAAAAAAGCAGAAAGAGAACATGCTCGTTATGGTGTAGCTCAGATCAAATTATGAGTCAACAAACTCAAAGATAAAAATATTATTTTATCACAGGATGACCAACAAAAAATTGAAGACTATATTTTGAATCACGATTTTTTCAATGCAAGATTGGATGGGGAAACCTACCATGAACCCAAGAGTATAGAAGGACAGATTACGAGATTGTCAGATAGGATAAGTGTTCCCATTGAAGACGAGATTAAAAGATATTGGGAAACTGGCAAAAGACTTGGTACGAAATATTTCAAAAAAGATATCACCTGGAAAGAGAGAGCTGATTTTAATTTTGCAAATATGGGGGAATATATCAAGACAGGAAAGTTTGATGAATTCACTTTTTTCTTGTCATTGCTGGCACAGACGAAATCTGACTTTTCACATCATGTTCTAGCAAACATATATCAACAATGGGCAACAAACAAACAAAAAGGAATTGATTGTATCTTGCAGATTGCACACGATGAGTGATATAGTTATGAAGAAATTCAACGAATGAAGATTCTTATAAATAAATATATGACACATTTCAATATTCATTTTTAATTTTTTTTAGACTACGCAAGATGAAAATAGTGTTTTGTGGTGCTCACGGAGTGGGTAAAAGTACCCTGACAGATATGTTATCTCAAAAATTATGATTGCCGGTATTACACGATATTGTGGTAGATGCACACAAGCTTGGATTCATAATAAATGAAAATACACCTATGGAGACTCAGATGTGGCTTACCGGTAAACAGCTGGAACAAGAAAAAATTCATAAGGAATTTATCGGAGACAAATGTATTTTTGATTATTATGTCTATGCAAAAGCATTGGATATGGATAGCGAACTAACCAATGTCATCAAAAAAATCGCTCTCCAGACTCACGCATATGATCATGTATTTTTCATTAAACCAGAATTTCCTATCGTAGATGATGGCTTGAGAAGTACAAATCAAGAATTCCAGGATGCAGTGCATCATGTCTACCAAAATTTTCTCCAAGAACACAATATTCCTCATACCCATATCACCGGTTCGCCAGAAGAGAGAATGGAGCAAATCTACAAGCAACTAGAAATAGTATAGACAAGGATAGAAATAATTCATTGATTTTCTGATTATTTTTCATACCTTAATCTGTGAATATCATCATTTTATTTCTTCTTTCGCACATGACTACCGACCTCAAAAAATTTGAAGAAAAACGCAAAACTAGTATAGCAAATACTATAGGAAATAGTTTATGGTTATGAGTAGAAGAGCTTTCACGTACCGTGAGTGGCACCAAAAAACCTAGTAAAAAATGAGAAAGTCTTGCAAGAAATCAAATCTCTAGAGAACTCGATACCTACGAAACAGCTAGGATTAATAAGCATAAGAAAATTACATAACAAAGAGATATGGAAACAATAATACATCAAATATTTCAATTTTACAATTTACTTAAACATATATACATTTTATACGTTATCACAAAGTATGGATATTCAAAGCACGATAGAAAATATATTAGCGCATGAAGTTCATTTTCATTTTTCCAAAAGTTCAGGGCCTGGTGGACAAAATGTAAACAAGAGAGAAACCAAAGCGGAATTATATTTTAATATCCACGATTCAAATAATCTGACATTTGAAGAGAAGCAAAGGCTTATTGATCTCGCAGGACATATGGTGCATCATGAGGAGTGAATACTTATCATGACTTGCAAAGAAGAGCGTTATCAAAACGCCAACAAAGAAAAAGTTATCCATCATTTCAGACAATTATTAAACGAAGCATTGCCAGAACCCAAAGAAAGAATCTCTACACAGATGCCAGAATCTGAGCGTGAGGCACGTATTTTAGACAAAAAGTTTACGAGCAAGATAAAAGAGTCTAGAAAGAAAATAAGATGAGAAGAATAGTTGAATAATGAAGAATGTAGGGAATCGGTCAGTAGATCGATTTTTTTATAATAAGACAAATACTACCAAAAACACAAATAGAAAAATTACTATATTGACTTAGGGAATAAAATATATATATCACAAACTAGTTTTACTTTATAAAGATCTATGGATTTATTGGAGAGATCACAATGTCATGAGCCACAAAAAGATATACGCTCTAAAGCAGATATCAATCGTCTTTATAACGAACATTTTCATAATATTCATAAAGAGGATTGAGTACATCCATCTTCCTTCGTTGATGATGATATGTTTCAGATTTTTTATCCAAAAACTTCTGGCCCTCTAAGTAGCATAAAGAAAAAATTTATATTATCGATCTTTGATGCTTTCATTCAGGTTGTTCCTTATAACAAGGAAAAATACGATATGATTATGTGCCAAATTATAGGTAATACCAAAAATAATTTTGTGGCGAGCGATCATGGAACTTTTGCAAATCTTGCTATCATAGCGAGAGAGCTGTATAAGTATGCCGATATTTCTGGTCAGGAAGAAAAAAAGGATAATATATATACATTCCTTGCTCCCTCTCTGACTACTCAAAAACTATGATATATGTTAAGTCCAATTTCTCATTTTATCAAAACATTCACCATCAATCCAAGATCGCAAATAGAGGGATTGAAATATGAAATTCAACAAGCAAGGAATGCATTCAAAGATGAAGTGAATCTTCATGCAGAAAGAGAGTGAAATACATTTACTTTAGCACCAGGAGGAACAAGAGATGTACTCAAGCGAGGAAGTAATTGAGAAGTAGAAAAAATCTATATGGAAAAAAATCTAAACATCAAAGTGACCAACAAATTTCTTCGTTCATTTATAGAACAAGGTGATACACTTATTCTGGAAGGGATGAATGAAACAGCGATAAAAAGACCTGATAAGACGGATCCCAAAAACCATACACGAACAAAAGGAAAGGCATATGTAGATATAGAAATGCTTTCTAATCAAGAAGCATTAGATGTGATCAATGACAATACAACCCTTGAACGTATAGCTATGCTTACCAAAGATAAATATGGGAATCAAATAGGACAAGTAGTAAGTAGTGAAGAGATGAAAGAGATTAAACATCAAATGCAAATCAATCCCATAAGAATAGAAATATATCCAAAACAGGATTTCGATGACGATATTATGAAAATGACTACGAGAGGATTGTTTACGCTATTCAAAAACGTTCTCTAGATATATATTATTACAATACTATCATTATTTTCGCCTTGATAACTATTGTCAACTTGCTACTATATTTTTTAGCCAAAAGCTTCAAACTCAATACCTAAAGATTTTTTTGGAATTATTTCATTATTTCGTCGTTCAATTCTCCATCTTTCAACGTTGTCCCATTTAGTTACTTAGTCATTTCATTATGATCTGAATGTACAAACAATATTTCGCTGAAGAACTGGCAAAACATATAGATCTTTCTGTATGAGATACTTTATCGTTGATAGAGATTCCACCAGAAAATATTTCTGGCGATTTAGCATTTCCCTGCTTTCAACTCGCTAAGCAGGCAAAACAATCTCCAAACATTCTAGCAAAGCAATTCGCAGAAAAATTCAGTTCAGAATATTTTATAAAATTCGAAGCTGTCGGGTGATACCTAAATGCGCACATAAATAAAAATGATTTTATTACAATTTTTTTTACTCCTCAATCCTCCAACTCTCAACACTCAACCACAACAAAAGTCTTGATAGAATATATGTCTGCCAACCCAAACAAACCGCTGCATATCGGCCAAGCGAGAAATGTCTGTGTCGGTGATAGTATAAGAAGAATATATGAGTATCTCTGATATACGCCTACTACCTGTGATTATGGTGATGATAGTGGCGTGAATATTGGATATAATATTGTCGGACATCTGTATTACGATATACCCGTGACGACTGAAAAAAAGTTTGATCATTACTGCGGAGAGATTTATGAGAAGATGAGAGGATTGTCTGAAGATCCTATTTTTAAACAAAGATTAACGGAAACATTATTGAAAATAGAAGAATCTACTGATCCCAAAATAAATGCACTTCATCAGAAATACACCCAAGATTGTACGCGTCAACAAATGGTAAGCTGTCGAAGAATGGGCGCATATTTCGACCTTGTTGTCTGGGAAACCCATATCTTACATTTGAAATTTTTTGCTGAAGCAATGGATATTCTCAAAACAAAATGATTCGTAAAATTCGCTGACGAGGGTGATGCAAAATGATGTCGAATATTAGATCTTTCCTCACTTCCCGAATATGCAAAAGAAGAAAAACAATATCAGATTATGATTAAGTCCGATGGTCTAGCTACCTATGTTGCCAAAGACATTGCCCTTGCAATGTGGAAACTTTGATATATGACCAAGGACTTTTGATACGAGCAATCACGAGAAGATCCAAGAGGTGTAAAGATGTATACAACAAGTACCGATACGAGTAAATGAACTACCCATGGATTTGGACACTACGATGAAGCAGTGACGGTTATTGATTATAGACAAATTCCGCCTCAGACTATTGTAGCTTCAGCACTAAAATTACTCTGACATATACAATGAGAAAAAAAATATTTACCCCTTGGATATGGAATTGTTTTTCTTACTCCACATACCTTGCTCAATATGAAATTCAATCTCAGTGAAGAAGAGAAATTGGAAAAGAGATTACCGTTTGCGAGTAGGAAGTGATGGACCGTAACTATAGATGATATGTTGGATATGCTCCATACCAAAGCATACCATGAGACCAAAGAAAGAAATCCTGAAAGAGATGAAGACCGGTTGCATAATGTGGCTGAGGCGATGGCAATCTCCGCGTTGAGATTTTTTCTCATCAGAGGTGATATTACCAAAGATATCGTTTTCGACTTAGATGAAGCAATGGATATGCAAGGCGAGACCTGAGTATATATCCTGTATACCTGAGCAAGAGTACAAAGTATTATCGACAGCGTTTGAATTATTGATAAAACAAAAGTTGATTATTCATTACTTCAAGAATCAGAAGAATTTTCACTAATAAAAAAAATCAGTACATTAGATGACGTAGTTGAAAAAGCAAAAGAAGAACTAGCTCCTCACTCTATAGCAAAATATTGTTTTGATCTCGCACAGCTGGTAAATAGTTATTACGCACATACTAAAATATTAGTCGACGATGAAGCGATAAAAATTGCGAGAGTCGCCTTGTTGGAAAAAGTAGTAGAAACATTAAAAAAGAGTATGGGGCTTATAGGGATGATATTTGTAACCAGAATGTAAAAAATAAATTTATATACTATATATACTATCATATGCAAAAATTTGTATACGGAACATTACTACTGACACTATTTTTTTTCTCAGCACAAGCATTGGCCCAGGAAAATATTTCAGAGACAACACAAAGATATGTAGTCAATGAAGTCATCATAAAATTTAAACCGAGTGCAATGAATCTCCAGAAAAGTAGTGGAATAAAGTCCATGCAGAATTTTGCAGTTAATCAACAGTTATCTTCAGAAAGTATCATTCCCGCACAAAATATTTCTGTCATGAAAATAGAAGATGGTCAATCTGTCACTCAGGTAATTCAGGACTTACAAAATGATCCGAACGTAGAATATAGTCAACCAAATTTTATTTATACAATCCAAACTACAAATCCAAATGATCCTGATTTCAATCTACAGCGATGATTGAAAAACATAACAAATTCAGGCATGGATATACATTGGAATGCTGCTATGGATATTTGGTCATGAGATGGAAATCAAAACACAACTGGTACACTTGTGGCAGTTATCGATGATGGACTTCGATATACGCATCCAGAATTTGCTGGTCAATTATGGGATTGATCTAATTGTCGTGATAGTCAAAATGTTTGGACTGGATGATGTACATATGGATTTGATACATTTAATAGTGGTTCTATAGTTCCTTACGGAGACAAAGATCCTCTGCCAAATGGTAGTGATACTCATGGTACTCATGTTGCAGGTATTATCTGAGCAAAAACAAATAATGGAATAGGGATTGCTGGTATCAATCCATGAGCAAAAATTATGGCAATTAGAGCAGGTAGTTGAATATATTTATATACAGATGATATTATAAATGCTATTAATTTTGCTCAATACAATGGAGCAAAAATAATCAATGCAAGTCGATGATGAGTAGCGTCTACGTGTATGAATTTTTCATGATATCGAGATCAACTTCTCTATACTACAATAAAAAATTTTCCTTGATTGTTTATCACTGCAGCTGGTAATTGACTTAAAGTTTGATCTAACTATATATGACAACAACATCTGAATAATCGATATGTTGCTCCTGCAGATTATAATACTACCACATCTTGCCGAAGTGGATTGGATAATATAATAACAGTAGCTGCAAGTGATAATACTGATCACTTAGCAACATTTTCAGATTATTGATCTACTATAAACATAGCTGCTCCTGGAGTAAATATCGAAAGTACAATATGAACATTAGATTATGCATCATGGGATTGAACTTCCATGGCAACGCCATTCGTGACAGCAGTTGCTTCACTTGCTCGAAGCATGAGACCTGAACTGGGTTATTTAGACATCAAGAATGCTATTATAAGTTGAGCTGACTATGTGACTGGATTGAATGTTACAGGAAGCAAAAGACTAAATGCCTATACCACATTATATAGTTTAACTCAAACAGCAACCTGATCCATTATTTTTTTATCATGAAATTATACGAGCAGTACGTGAACATTGGTTAGATTAGCAACTTCTACAACATGAACATATCAAATGAGTTGAGCTGGTATGGTTGGTAACTTATTATGAAATATATCATTGACGTGATTAAATGTATCTATCCAGACAACCACATGAGATGGAATAAAAAATATAAATGTCGTTTTTTATGCTGGTACAAATAAACCATCACAAGTATATACTGCAAGTATCATACTCGATACTACACCACCAACTCTACCTCTATTGATTACATCAATTTCATGAATATCAATTTCATGAACGGTGAATTTACTTTGGAACAGATCTTTAGATACCTGATGAATGAGTGGATATTATTATGAAGTAAGTGATGATAGTGGTATGAATAATCTATTGGTAACGTGAGTAACTTTTACCACATGAACGAATATATATGTATTCTCATGAAACACCTACTATCGAAGAGTCAGAGCTTTTGATATGTTAGGACAAAATTCAGATTTTTCTGAAACATGATCATTTATTTTACTTCGAGATAGTCGACCAGATGCATTTCCCTTTACTGCAATTGGTGGTGCAGAATTAAGCACAGAATATATATCAAATCAAATATCGATATCGTGAATAAACACAGGCAGCACAATTAGTATTGTATGATGAACGTATCAGATCAACAATACCTGAGATTTTATTGCTACATCATGAACCATGTATAGTTGAGATACGGTAAAAAATAAAGTAACATCTTCTTCGACATATAGTTCTGCTACTAAATCAACTTTAAATATTTGAGGAATAACCAGTGACTTTATTGTTACAACAAAATCTGCACCATCATGATGATGAGGTGGCTGAGGGTGATGATGAGGTGGTTGATGAGGCTGATCAACACTAACATTGCCTACATGTACAATTTCACAACTTACCTGTTCTTGAGGAATATATCTCATAAAGTCATGAGGTTCCTGTGAATGAGGTGATGTAGGAAAAATATGTAGTATAGTTACATGAACCGTATTATCAGGAAAGATACTGAGTGGCACCATACCAAAATATACCATTTTCACAACAACTAATAATTGATGATTCTCTGTTGAATTGCTTCAAGCGTACAATTATGCTTACAGTATAGGGATAACAACTATTTCAAATATCCAGCAAGCTGATTTAACGGGCACACTGATAAGAAAGCATCTCGCCAAGATGATTAGTAACTTTGCTATCAAACAGATGAATAGAGTACCAAATACCTGAATGAAGTGTAATTTTAGTGACATGGATACTGAAAACACTGAGATGAAATTTTATAGTAAATTAGCTTGTCAGCTTGGACTTATGGGCTTGGATGCTAATGGTCTTCAAGTGAGCACCTTCAGTCCAAATGACGAAGTGACGAGGGCGCAATTTGGTACCGTTCTTTCTAGAACTTTGCGAGGCAATCAATATAATGGAGGCGAACCATTTTATATCTTTCATCTCAATACACTCCAGAAAGTACTTATTATGAAGCAAATCGACACACCAGAAAACAAAGAATTGAGAGGATATGTGATGCTGATGATGATGAGAAGCATGGAATAGAATACATAATACATAATACATAATTCAGAATAACAGAGAATAAAAAATCAGAATTAAGTAATTTATTTTGTAAATATAAACCAATGAAACTTCGTGAGGAACGAGAACAACGTGGTATAATCAACCAATTTTCCAATGAAAAGGTATTTGAACTTTTGGAAAAATGAGGACAAAAATTTTATATCTGATTTGACCCTTCAGCAGATTCTCTCCAGATTGGGAATATGTTTTCGGTCATGGCAGCTATCCATCTCATGAAATATGGAAACAAATGTTATTTTCTCGTAGGCGGAGCAACAGGTATGATAGGCGATCCAAGTCTTAAAAACGCAGAGAGATCATTTCTTTCCGAAGAACAACTCAGACATAACGAACAGGCTATCTACAAACAGCTCAAGATATTTTTGGAAAACATCAAAAAAAATTACGATATAGATTTCGAGTACGAGATGGTCGATAATTATGATTTTTATAAAGATATGAATTATCTCAAATTTCTTCGTGAAGTAGGGAAGTATATGACGGTAAATACGATGATGGCCAAAGAATCAGTCAAAAAAAGGATAGAAGATCCAGAAAAAAGCATCACCTATGCAGAATTCAGTTACATGCTGATCCAAGGATACGATTTTCTCTATCAGTTCGAAAATTATGGGGTGAATATTCAATTGTGAGGATCAGATCAATGGGGGAATGTGACAACGGGGATAGAGATCATCAGAAAAAAATTAGACAAGGATGCATATTGTTTGACTATTCCATTAGTTACTGATTCTTCTGGAGCAAAATATGGGAAGTCTGAAGGAAACGCTGTCTGGGTAGATAGGAAAAAAAACAGTCCGTATTTTGTTTATCAGTTTTTTATGAATGCCGATGATGCGTTAGTAGAGAAGCTTCTCAAAGTATTTTCACTAAAATCACTGGAACAGATAGCTACCATAGTAAAAAAACATATGGAAAAACCTGAACTTCGTTACGGTCAGAAAGCACTTGCGAGTCGAGTAGTAGAAGTATTGTTTTGAAAAGACGCCGTAAAGCAGGCAGACAAAATTTCTAAGGTTTTGTTCAGTGGTGAAGATATTATGGAAACGATAATGTGATTTGATACAGGAGATTTAGACGCATTGGCAGAGGAGACATGATCAATTACTTTCCAAGAAGCAGAAGTAAAAGTACTAGATATATTCACGCAGTCAGGATTGACGAGTTCAAATGGTGACGCAAAGAAAATGATAGTATCAGGATCGCTTTTTATCAATGAAATCAAGGTAGAGGATCCACAGATGGTAGTTTCAAAAAACGACTGTATCAACAGTATATTGTTACTTAGAAAAGGAAAGAAACAATATAAGATCGTGAGATACGAAGCTTAATATTTTAATGTAAATTAGTTTTTAACGCAATATATTTACAATAGTAAAATAAAAACTCCCGATTGAGGGAGTTTTTATAGCTAATAACATATAACCTAGAAAGGCATATTTAAAACAAGTGTTCCTGTATAAGTACCAACTGCTTGATGAGCATCGATATGAACAGCTAAATTTACATAATCAGAATTTATTGTACAAATATCTCCAATGTTTCAAGATTTGTGAAGAATTGTTCCAGGAGTAGTACCAATTGTTCCCCAAGTATTTAGATTTGTACCGGTTATACAAAGACCAGTGCTTACAAAATTTGTTGCAGCTACCATAGATACATTATTTGCAGGAATATCATGCAAAGCACTTACACCATCTTTAAGTGTACCACTAGCCTGCATAGTCATAGTCCAATCAGAGAGTCCTTCAGTATCATTACATGAAAACAAAGTAGATGCGCCCGCTCCTGAGAAAGTATCACCAGTCATATCATATGCAGCATATTGAGATTGATGTGCACCAATATATAATGAAGTACCATATACACACGATCAAGTAGTTGTGATGATGCTTAATCGGAGATTTCACGTAATATTACCTCAACCACTACTACCGCTAGGTCAGTTAGGGGTTCAACCACCGCTAGATCCACCACCATATACCGTATTTGCTACCAATTTTGTTATATAATTTGTAGTTGTTCATTGATAGTTAGTAAACCATCATCCTACAATAGGATTACCATCGTCCTGTAGAGATATAGATGTTACCCCATTACTAAAACCAGTTCATGTAGTGAAATTAGTATTAACATTTCACATGCCATCAATACGGAGTATATGATTTGAATTTAAGCTTATTCAGTTGTAACTAGTAAACCATCATCCAACAAAGATATCATCATTAGTTTTTAGTGTTATCGCAAGCACAGGCCCATCAAATCATCAGGCTGTATTAGCATTATTAAATCCACCATCAAGATTTCAATCAAACATAAGATGAGCCATATATGGTGTAGATTGTCAATTATATGAATTAAACTGTCCTCCAGCATAAATTGTATCATTACTATCAATTGCTAGCGAGTTGACGTCTTTATTAAATCCAGTTCACATCAAACTATCAAGCGCTCAATCAGGATAACGAAGACGAGCTATGTTATTAGCGGTTCATCAGTCATAATGTTTAAATGCTCACCCTACAATAATTTTTCCATTACTTTGCATGGCTATAGCATTGACCATTGCATCAAATCCATTTCACATATAAAAATCTCAATCAATACCTCAATTAGACTTAATACGAACTATATTATTGGTGGTATTTCAATTATATGAACTAAAGTTTCATCCTATAAGAATACGTCCACTACCATCAATGGCTAGTGCGTGAACAGATCCATTAAATCCAGATCATCCATTGTTGAAAGTACTATCAAAATTTCAATTAGGTTGTATACGAGCTATATGATTGACAGCATATCAGTCATACCCAGTAAAATCTCCTCAGACAATAATATATCCATTAGCATCAATTACTAAGGCATTCACAGACCCATTAAATCCATTTCATACATGAAAATTTCAATCTGGTGCTCCATCGGGCATAAGACGAATTAATTTAGGAGAATACTGTCATCATTCATAATACCTAAATGCTCATCCCACAAGAATGTGGTGGTCACTTTGGATTAAAGTTGTAAGAACTCATCCATCAAATCAACTTCCAATCGTAAATGAAGTATCAATATCGCCATCAATAGCTGTAGCAAATACCAAAGAAGAAGGAACCATAGTACTTACTATTACTATTCCAGTAATAATAACACTGAGATACCTCAATAATTTTTTTTTCATTTTGTTTAAATAAAAATAATAAAAGTAAACAAATATATTATATCCAGAAAAAAATATTTGTCAAATTTTATTTATAATTGCTAGAATCAAGAAAAAGGGAATGATTAGCATGCACGCCATAGATATGTGATTTCATCTTGTATTACGCTCATAAAAAAGTAGAAAATAGCGTCCAAAATATTTTTTGTTATTTCAGAAATTTTATTTACCTTTATAGTAGCAGATGAAAATTAGTAAACAAATGGTTTTTATAGCACTGTTTATTGTGTCAGTGATATTTGTTTTCTTCGTAGGAAGAGAATTTAACGCACAAACAGGAACCAGAAATTTTATCCTTACAACAAATGGGTTATCTCATTTTAGAAAAGGACTTGATGTATCAGGAGGTACAAAATTGGTCTACAAAATTTCTTATGATAAATATGAAAAAGTATATACCGATCCTACAGAGCTTGCTGCCATAAAAAAGACAATAGAAACTATTATTATGAAAAATATCGATAATAGAATTTCTAAACTTGGAGTAAGTGATTATAAGGCATATATTCAGACACTTGACAATCAAAATTATATTGTCGTAGAGATAGGAGGTATAGCCGATCTCGATCAGGCGAAAGGATTAATCGGGAAAACACTTGAACTTGAATTTAAACTTCAGAATCCACAAAAACCTACCAAAGAGAGTGTCGCAGCGAGAAAGGTTTTAGCTACTCAGGTGCTTACCGAGATAACAAAAGATCCCACAAATATCCAGAAAACACTTGAGGGAAGAATGTCAGAAAATATTTATTATAACAAGTATACGGGAAATACATTAGACCAATTACCTGATATGTATAAGAATAATCCAAAACTTCTTAATGATGCAGTCACAGGCAAAATTTATGGTCTTATCGAGGGTAATTACACAACTATTTATCCACAAAGCAACAGTGTACTTACGCAAAGTACAGGGACAACATTGAGTGGATATACTATGTTTCGTTTATTAGAAAGAAAACAAGGAAAAAATCTTTCATGAGCTACAGCAACTATATATGTATTTGAAGACGTTTTTGTACAAGACAGAGAAACACGAGTACCAGCAACTGATGGAGAAAAAATTCTCAATGGTGCGTATTTCAAATTTGCAAATTCTAGTGCTTCAGAAATGGGAGAGCCTGTTGTAGTTATCAATCTAGATGATCAAGGAAAAGATATATTTTGTACTATAACTGCTGCAAATATAGGCAAACCTATGGCTATTTTCGTTGGAGGAAATTTACTTACCGCTCCAAATATCCAAAGTAAAATATGTGGAGGAACAGCAGAAATCAACTGATCATTCACCACGGAATCTGCTAAACAACTTTCTGATTCCTTAAACGAGGGAACATTACCTGCACCGTTGATTCTTATGCAAGAAGAGAAAATTAGTCCAACACTTGGTGATAATGCATTAAATGGAGCATTACGAGCAGGCTTGATAGGATTCTTTGCGATTATGCTATTATTATATTTCATGTATGGATATAAAAGAATGCTTCTTACTGCTATGGTTTTGATTTCGTTTTTGACGGTATTGGCGGCATTTATGAAGCTTACAGATTATGCACTTTCACTGAGTGGAATAGCAGTTATTGTCCTCTCTATAGGAATGTGAGTAGATGCAAACATTCTAATATATGAAAGACTTAACGAAGAACTAAAAGAAGGGAAAAGTATGAAATGAGCTATAGATCATGCAAAAGACAGAAGTTGGTCAGCAATCAGAGATGGTCAAATTAGTACATGATTGATTGGATTCGTTCTCTTTTCTATGGGAACCAACGTATTCAAAGGATTTGGATCAATGATGATCGTGACAATATTGCTTACATTATTCTTCAATGTGCCATTAACTAAAATATTGCTTCATGCATTTTATACAAAAAAACAGTGATAATCGAGTAGGTAACTAAGTTTTTACATATTCATAACTTTTTAATCTTTTACTCTTTAGATTAATGAAACAGAAAATCTTTTTAATTATTACTATTTTACTTCTTAGTGTTTTCGGAGTATCCATTTACAATGAATTTATGACAAATCACACCTACTATCAAACAATGCTTGCAAGTCGAGCAAATTGGAAATTAGTGATTTGAGGTATCGTTGCGGTATGTATTCCTATCGCGTATATTATCAGATCAAAAGTATTTTCTGTAAAAAAGTTTTTTGTCTATATCATTCCGATAACGTTAGTAGTGTTTACTATATCCTTTACTATGATCAAGGATAGTATTGTAGGCTGATCAGCAGGACTTATTATTCTGATACTCAATACCTTGATTATCTATTTTTTAGGAATGTATTTTATTCTTGGATTGCTTGCTTTTGGAACACGAATATCCAAAAAATATATAAAATTTAAAGAGACGAGACGACAAGAAATGCTTATTAATTTTTGAATATGATTAGGGATTTTCTTACTCATTATCTATGTTTTTACTATGGTTCATCTCATTCGAGGAGTAGTAATTTGGATTCTTTTCTTGGGACTTGGGTATATGATTCGATATATGAAAGACGATATGCTTCCGTACAATCACATGATTATAACTATTGCTTCAGAATTTAAAGGCAGCAAACTCAAGGTAAACTGGCGAAAACGGATAGGGATTGTTTTATTAGCGATTTCCATCATCTACTATCTCTATGGATTCCAGCTTTCATATATTCCGTATTCAACTGCTTGGGATGCTAATCATGCATATATGTACGTTCCAAAAGTACTTGCGCAAAATCATGGAGTGATGTGGGGAGATGTATGATGATCTGCTACTATGATACCATGACTTCGACATATGTTTATTATGTTCTTTTTTGCGCTTATCCAACCTATCAAGAGTTGGTTTTGGATAGCACCAGATACCGTAGCAGTTGCTATGAATTTTCTCAGTGGAATATTTGTACTTATCTTTGGAACAGGACTCATCAAGGAAGCGATAACGTATTTTGCTCCAAAGAAAACAGAAGAAGATGATATTACAACCACAATCGGTATGTATAGTGGGCGAATGATGTTATTATTTTGGTTGACGAGTTGAATGGGTGCTTTCTTAGTATTTGTAGACAATAAAACAGATCTTGGGGTGATGGCATTGACGATTTTAGCTATGCTCTCTTGATTTATATTTCTTAAATACATTCTAGATAATCGTGAGCATGGACTTAAACTTCATCGAGATTCATTAAAATATATTATTATTTCATGAGTAATGTTTGCACGGGCACTTATGTCAAAACAAACAGCATTTATTGATGTAGCGTTATTTGGATTGTTACTTATCGGATTATGGATAGATAGTGTTATCGCTATTGGATTGGGTGTCATGACAGTAGGGATTACCGGTATCCTCAAAATAGCCAATGCACCTGATATGATGACTCCTACTGCAGGAAAATATGTAGTAATGGTATGATTATTAGTAGTCATTATAGGAATTGTCAGGATGGTGATGAATAAGAATAAAACCCAAGGAAAATTATCAGATAAAAAAAGATTATTTACCTATATTTGTATTTGGTGAGCTACATTAGTAGCTACCGTACTTGTGTTTAAATGACCAAATATACTTGTCAATCAAATCAATGCAGGTACATTTAATCCAGGTACATTTATCAAAAATGTATTATTAGTACAAAACACTTCACCGTCAAAACCACTACTAGCGGCGACAAATACTACAGGATTAGCTGCACAGACTGTGATTGATAAAGCAGTCCTTAATACAAGTGATCTTTCATTAGTCCAATGTAAACAAACACCATTTACCAAAACAGATTTACAAGCTACGGTCAAAAAAGCAATAGTGACTAATGAGGATGTAGGAAGATATGTCGGATATGGACGAAAAGAGATTACTAAGGGAGATGGACTTAATCTCGGATATGGGTTGTTAAGATTATTTACCCCAAGAGATAATGTTTGTTACGGTACCAATGCATCAGCAAAACTCTTATGTAACAATGCACAAGCGATAGATAATTTTAATATTACTACTCTCAAAACATTATTCTCTGAAGTACAACCAGGGACTCAAGCATATACTCTTTTAAGTGGAGCACTTGCTGCATATGCAATCAAAGGGAGTGGAACAGTAATAAATCCTGCTGAATTTAATGACCAAATAGTTGCATTGAGACAATATTATCAAAATCATGCGAGCAAAACTGCAGTAGGTAAAATTAGTATTCCTTATAGATATCTTGTACCATTCAATGTAGTATTCAATCGATCTCTACAAAATCTTAGTAGTTATTATACGGACATAGGATTTGTATGGTTAATAATATTTATGCTATTGATTCTAGGGTTTATATACACACTCTTCAACGCAAAACATTTCAAAGAAGACACTAATCTAGTAGTGCTTTCAAGCGTTACTATTATTGGACGAGCCATTTGGTGGATAATAGGATGAGGTATTGTATGGTATGGAATGGGACTTGTAGTGTGGACCGTAATAGCTGTTGCCATGATTCTCAAAGACATGTTTGAACATTCTCAAGAAGAAAAAGATAAGACCATGATTTATATTATTATTTTCCTCTTTGTTATTCGAGGAATAATACAATTTGTACTAAATTTTGTGAGAATATCTTCACAGGGTGGTGGTGGTCCTTTCCTTCGATACAGAATGAATAATGGAAAGACAGTAGAAATAACTACATCACTTCAACAAACAGAAGTAATAAAAGCAGGATACGGACAAAAAGATGTTTTCAATCTCCAATTCCCTCATTATAACAAATTTATTGATTACGTAAAAAATAGAAAAAATACTGATGGAGTTCTCATAGCAGGGACGTACATGCAATATTTCTTAGACAATCAATATCATATTAAATGAGATGGTATGCTTGATTGGTTCCGAGAACAAAATAGTGATGGTAATTTATGTAAATCCTATCAGAGACTAAGAGATAGTAACTTAAAATATCTTGTAATCGATCCAAATATAGGAACGGTAGTAATGGGTGAAGGAAATGAATCACTCTTCAATAGATTCTTTGCTAAACAAGATCCTGTAACCAAACAAATAGTACAAGATGGAGCAATCAGTAGTTTGGTTAAACTTCGAAGAGCATGATATATTAGTTTATTCTCAACGAATAATTTAGGAGCAAAATATGCATTCAGTCTGGATGATGCAACACTTATAGCAAAATTCTGATCTATGTCTGCGGATGAATTAGTATTCTTGAGAGCAAAACTTTCTATTGCAAGATTCTTTCCAGATGCACAACAATTACTCAACTTTATTGGAGAAACATTTGCTAGTAGAATTGCTAATGGGGAAGTGATTAGTGATATTGCTGATGTATATGGAAAAACGATTGATGCATCCAAAGTATTTATCTTAGCACAACAATTACTCGCACAACAATGAGCTGCACCAGATGCATTGAAAACGAGTATTGATGCATTATCACAAGATGAACGTTTAATTTTGACTCAATATATGGGATTGGTTAATCTACTCAAAGCAAACAATCCACAATATCAAGATTTCGTAAACAGTATTCTTAGTCAAAGTTTAGGTGGATGAAGTCAGCTTATAGTATTTGAATTAAATTAAAAAAAATGTAAACGAAACACCAAAGAGTAAAAGATTCGCCAATTAGGCAACTAGCCCAACGAGTCTTTTACTCTTTTAACTCTTTTAATCTTTTAGTTATAGGGGAATGAAGTTAGATGTATCAGAAATCAAAAAAAATACGATTGTCGAGATCGATGGTCAGTTATATAAAGTAGTTGATTTTGCATTTATGCAGATGCAACAAAGACAATGAAGTTATAGTTATAAGATGAAAAATCTTATAACCGGTGGTGTACAAGCATTTACCTACAAATCAGGAACGGTTCTTGAAAAGGGTGATGTAATTACCAAAAACGCTGTCTTCCTATACAAGGCTGGAGATACGTATACGTTCATGGAAAATGATACCGGTGATATGCATGATCTCAACAAATCTATGGTTGACGATATTCTAGGATATCTCAAGGAAAATATGGATTGTTTCGTAATGGTCTACAAGGGCAATGTTATAAGTGTAATTTTACCTCCAACGGTTGCATATAAAATAGCATCAACGGTTCCAGGAGTAAAATGAGATAGAGCACAAGCAGGGAAAAAACCAGCTACACTAGAAACAGGTATGGAGATTATGATTCCATTACACAAAAACGAAGGTGATATAGTAACACTCAACACACTAACCGGTGAAACCAACTAAACGTATGAATAATAACAAAGAGATTAGAAACATGAAAATGTTTCTTTTTTCTTTATTACAAAAACACATATATTCAGACAAACCTCTTATTTTTATTTAAATACTTCTATATTCCACTTTCCATCAGGGAGCGTATTATCGATAATCCATGGATTAAGTTTTTTTACCTCATAGTAACTCAAGTTATTTTTTCTTGCTCGATCAGCGATGTCAGGGATATTTTTTTCACTTACAAATTTTGTGTTAAACGGGCGATACATGTCTCACAAAGTGTTACGAGCAAAAAACATATATTTATGTTCTCGGACATATTTCATAGCAAGCAATCTAAATACATATCTTGAGGTTTCCGTATTTAACCAGAGATCATAATAATTATTACTATACTGACTTTCCAAACTATTTTGTAAGCCATTTTCGCCCCTATTATAAGCGGCGGCCACAAGAGTCCGCTGAGGGAATAAACTACCAAGTGTCTTAAGATAATTGATAGCCGCCGCTGTAGACTTGACTACATCATATCTTTCATCTATACCGCTATTTACCATCAATCCATATCTTTGGGCAGTTCATGGCATCAATTGCCGCAATCCAGCGGCACCAGCAGAGCTAACAACATTATCCCTCAATGCACTTTCGATAACTGGGATATATTTTAAATCATCAGGGAGATCAGCATTTTTAAGTTCTTTTTCGATGATTGGTATAATTAAATTCCATCTTTTATAGATCATGATAAATTGCGCTTCATTGATTTCTAATAAAGCAACCTCTCTATCAAACCTTTCAATATTTAACTGATATTTTCATTCAGTTGGCATCACTTCACCAGCAAAATCTATACTACCGTGGAGTGAAGTATTCATTCATCTTTTTTCTCCGCTTACTTGGAAGATAATAATAAGAATAAATACAATGACAATAACAATCCCTCAGACGGTTTTTTTATCTGCACAATATTTTTGTATCTGTTCTCGCATGGTGATAAAGTAAAGACATAAAGTATTTCAGCAGTTATATACAATTCTCAAGGCTTTTTCAAACCCAAAAAATATATTTCATTTTGTTCGTCAAATAACTATACTCAACAAAATTTATTCCTTAAAAAAAACGAGATGATTATCATTTGAATCACATGAACCATTGGAGCAGGAAAGTGAACCATTGTAGACTATCTCGTAAAGGAAAAAGATTTTCAACATTTTTCTGTGAGAGCTTTTCTTATCCAAGAAATAGAAAAGAGGGGAATGATAGTAAATAGGGATAGTATGGTTATCGTAGCAAATGATCTTCGCGGCAAACATACTCCTTCATACATCGTAGAACAATTGTATCAGCAAGCAAAAGCAAGCAAAAAGAATACTATCATAGAAAGTATTAGAGTGGTAGGCGAAGCTGAAGCGTTAAAATGAAAAGAAAATTTTATGCTGTTTGCTATAGATGCAGATCCCAAAATAAGATATGAGAGGATAGTAATCAGAGGAAGTGAAACTGATAAAATTTCTTACGATGAATTCATCGCCAACGAAGAAAGAGAAATGAATAATATAGATCCAAGCAAACAGAATATTGCCAAATGTATGCAGATGGCCGATTACCTATTCACCAATAATGGAACATTTGAAGAGCTCCATAAGCAACTTGAAGACGTATTAAATGCATTCAAAATTTAGAATTTAGAATTCAGAATGCAGAAAAATTTGAAATATTTAAAACATTTAATTCTGAATTATATATTTTACATTCTACATTCAAAAACATGAGAATCCCCGTATGAATTTCCAATAGACATGTGCATCTTTCTCCTAGTGATATGGAGAAGGTTTTTGGTAAATGATATGAACTCAAAGTATTCAAAGACATTTCTCAGCCTGGACAATATGCTGCCCAAGAATTAGTGACTATCGAGTGACCCAAAGGCAAGATAGAAAAAGTGAGAGTAGTAGGACCGACAAGAAAAACTACGCAAGTAGAGATCATGGTTGGTGATAATTTTGTATTATGAACAAACGCACCAATCAAAGTTTCTGGTGATGTAGACAATTTAGAGTACATAAAAATAATCTGACCGGTCGGAGATATTTACGGTACATTCGCTATGGTGGCACAAAGACATTTACATTGCACAGTCCAAGAAGCACAAGAAATGGGAATAAAAAATGGTGATATCATTCAACTCCACGTCGGATGAATCAGAGGAATTATGTTTGAAAATGTTGCGGTCAGAGCAAGAGACGATTACGCGCTCGATTTTCATATTGATATCGAAGAAGCCAATGCAGCATTGATGAAACCAGGTGATTGGGCTGAACTTATAATTTAACCAAAAGTGAATAATGATGGATTTTATCTTCTATGAATTATTGTAAATTACTATAGTCTATAAAAACACAAGTCGTTCATTTTTAGTTTTTAGTTTTTCACTAAGTTTATGAAACTTTTTTCATTTATTCCCAAAAAAAAGAAATACACATTGGTTATCTCATGATGAGGGACGAGGTGATTTTACGCATTAGGGATTCTCAAGTGACTAGAAGAGCTTGGTTACAAAGATAAAATCCAGGCGATTTATGGTGTGAGTGCATGAGCATTGGTAGGAAGCTATCGAGCAGCATGATACACAGCTGAACAGATCTACGATATGTTTTTTGGAATCAATCCATTCGGAATCTCTTCTATAAATATTTTCTCAAAAGAGAGTTTACTGAGACTCAATTATTTCGAAAAAAAATTCAGCAAAGATCTCCCACAACAGATGAAAGATCTAAAGATAAAAATGTATATTTGAACTACAGACGTAGAGATGGGTACGTTTCGTCTCTTTGATACGGGCTACCTGACGCCCATTATTCTCTGAAGTATTTCTATACCAGGTATATTTCCTGTTGTTCGTTATCAGAAATATATTCTGATGGACGGAGGGGCGACAAATAATTTTCCTGTGGATGTGGCGAAAGAGCAATATCCCAACGATGAAATTATCGGTATTGCACTCAATAAATTCCAAGAACATCAAAAAGTAAAAAACATATTCGATACATTATCTATTTCGTTCGAGATTCTTCTGAGACACCATACCATAGAAAATATGTGAGAAGTAAAACATTTGTTTTACAAAGATTTACAACTCAAAGTATTAGATATCAGCAAAAAGAAAATGCACAGAGCATATCTAGAAGGATATAAAGACTGTATGGAATACTTTAAAAAATAATGGATAGTGAACAGTGATGGTATTGATGACATTAACTATAGTAAATTACGATAGTTCATATGTATACAATTCCTTAACTTTTAGTTATTAGTTATTAGTTATTCACTATTTTCTTATCTCACAATGCTGGACATACGGTTCAGCTATTTTTTTAAATGCTTCGAGTTCTTCATCACTAAAGGGAGTTCCACCAAAATCTGGATCGAGGGTATTTCCGCCGATATAATTCTGAAGATAATAATGTTTAGCTCCTCTGATATAGACGGCCATGTTTTCAATATCGTCAGCGGTATGAAGGCCCTTTGCAACGGTAGTTCTATACTCATAATCTATTTTACTTTCCAATAATATCTGCAAGAGTTTCTGATAGCTGAGATAAAACTCTGCGGGTTGTTCCAATCCGACCGCATCAGCATAGCTATGCATAGAGTGTTTTAAGTCAACTGCTACATAATCCAAAATTTTATCCTGGATCATTCTTTTGACGATTTGATAATCTCTTCCGTTGGTATCCAACTTGACTAGAAATCACATCTCCTTTATCTTCTTGGCAAAGTCATATAAGTCAGGTCGTATAGTTGGTTCTCCACCACAGATACTTACTCCATCAAGTAATCATTTTCTCGCTTTCAAAAAATTAAAAAACACCTCTTCAGGAATCAAATCATTTTGAAACAACATCATCTTTTCGGGTAAAACACATTCAGGATTATGACAGAAGTGACAGCGGAAATTGCATCATTGTGTAAAAACCACACAGGCGATTTTGCCTGGATAGTCGATCATAGTTGACTGTTGTATTCACGCAATCTTCACGGCTATTTCATTACAAATAAAACAATAGCTATTTTTCAAATTTTAAGAAGTATTCTTTGGCTGATAATGCATTCTGTATACTCATCTTCCATGCACTATCTACATCAGATACTCTTTTTACAATAGTATCATCCACGAAGAGAGGATCAACAATCCTGCTTTTACAGAATACATGGGCGTCAAAATCATTAGGATTATTGGTAAAAGGAATTTTATTGTTCATACGTTGCCAATAAATATCCAATTGTTGATTATTTTCAATATGAGTGGTTATTTTGTCTAGCACCTGTGTATCTACAGTATAAAAGTCATCGCTATCCAGATACTCATGTTTTCGCGCATATCTAAGACAATCACCAACGGTCCTATACATAGCTGCAGATTCGATACCAGCATAGTATTTTTCATTCATATGATAAAATAATTCTGCAAATATTTTGGCTGATGGTAGATCTTTAAAAATCCGTTTATTCTCGCGTATTATAAGATGCTCTAAAATGTATGTTACCTCTTCATGAGAAAACTCTCCAAGATGCCAAGCATCTCTCAAAATGTAATCTATTCTATCAGCACAGAGATCGGGTAATGTAGTTTCTTTGAGAGGAAAATGAGTATCATCGATGATATATTCGATATTCAAGCCATGTTTTTTCAAGATATCAGGAATATTTGTTTTTTTGATGAATGATTCGAATATGTTGTCTTGATGACTTTGCTCTTTCTGATTTCATCATTCGAATACATAATCCAGACAATGAGAAAAAGTTCCATGAGAAATATCGTGAAGAAGTCAGGCAATCTGTTCTTCAATCGATGCTCAGTAATTTTTCAATAGGAGATAAACACCTAGAGAGTGATTGAAGCGTGAGCGTGGTATGCCAGGAAAATATACATGGAAATATCATGCTTGATCAATACCTTTCAATCTTTGCATGGCAGGACTATTGATTAACTCAAGAATTACAGGTTCCTGGATCTCGTAGTTTCCATAGATGGTATCATTATAATTCATGATATTTTTCCGGTAAATAAAAAGTATATTATCCTTCGAAAATATATTTCTTACTTTTGATTGAATAATATATAATTACTACCACAATAATTCGTGATTTTGTTCCCAATTATTTGGGTAGTAATTATAAAGCTTCATTAAGATAGAAATATAATTGATATAATCTATCTTATAACTTTACTTAATGTTAGTAATTATAAATACTTCCTGCAAAATAATTCTTGATTACTTTTTCGCTAGGGAAGAAGAGTGGTGTAGGAAGCTCATTCAAATCAAATCGTTGCCATTGAGTGATTTCATCTGGTTCTAAAACTTGTGGTTCACCTTTTACATCTTCTGACAAGAATCCTATAGTTACAAAATGTTTGTCTGATACCATATCATTGGTTATACTGATGATCTTTATAGTAGATGTATTGATTTCTAATCCTGTCTCTTCTAATGTTTCACGATGACAGGTCTCTTCAAAGCTTTCATGAAAACGCATCTTGCCACCAGGCATTGTTCGTGTTCATTCACCATGAAGTTCAGAATCGGCTTTGGCTGGATCCACATGTCTTTGACCGAGAAGTATTTTTCCATTTCTGAGAATCATCACTCCAAACCCAACTCCTACGTTAGTATTTTCTGTCATGTGTTATTCTTTGATAATTAAATTAGTTCTAGTTGCATCCACATGCTCATCCTCCCACGAATACTTGTTGACTAAACTGTCTTACAAATGTTGAGTTAGCAGTTTTCCCTTCATCGAAGTATTTTCTACTATAAAATTCTGATTTTTTACCGATATTATAATGACTTACCGGTCTGAGATATCCCATTACACGAGTAAATACTTGGCATGGAGTCCTATAGATCTCCTGACCGTCTTTGTTGAAAAATGTTTGCATGGCGACAAGGTGTTATAAATATAAAAGGGAATAGGATACCTAATTTTGTATTTTCTTTTCTTTGATGATTCTAAGTTTTTCTGGGTCTGAAGTGTGCTTTTGTCTAATATCTATATTAAACTCATCTCCTGCATATCCAAGTTCTTTATCACATTTTGGACAATAATCATGTTCTCCTATAACGTATCCATGTTTCGGACAGATAGAAAAGACGGGTGATATAGTGATATACGGAAGTTGATAATTTGATATAACCTTTCTAACTAAATTTTTGCATGCTTGTGCATTGGATACTCTTTCTCCCATATAGAGATGAAGAACCGTTCATCAAGTATATTTACATTGTAATTCGTTTTGTTGTTCTAGTGCCTCAAACGGATCATCGGTATAACCAACAGGAAGCTGAGTAGAATTGGTATAATATGGTGCATCATGGGTACCTGCTTGTATGATTTCGGGAATCTGTTTTCTATCTTCTTTGGCAAATCTGTAGGTTGTTCCTTCTGCTGGTGTTGCTTCTAGATTGTAGAGGTTTTCTGTCTCTTCTTGATATTGTTTCAATATCTCTCTCATAAAGTCCATGATTTCCATAGCAAATTTCTTGCCAGCATCAGTAGAGATGTCTTCCTTACCATTCGTAAAGTTGAGGATGGCTTCATTCATACCATTGAGTCCGATAGTAGAGAAGTGATTTCTGAAGGAATGAAGGTATCTTTTTGTATATGGATATAATCATGCATCTAACCATTTTGTAATCTCTTTTCTTTTGAGTTCAAGCGATATTTTTGCCAAGTTCATAAGATAACGAACCTGATTTTTAAAACCTTCTTTATCTCCCTTAAAGTTATATCCGATTCTTGCCATATTGATGGTAACGACTCAGATAGAACCCGTCATTTCAGCTGATCAGAAAAGTCATCATCATCTTTTTTCAAGCTGGGTAAGGTCAAGCTGTAATCTACAACACATTGATCTCACAGCTCCTGGTTTATATGCATCAGGATTGTCTACTTTTGTTATATTTCCCTCCTTATCTTTGATGACTTTAAATTGTGATCCTACAAAGTTTTGAAAATAAGGAATTCCATATTTAGCAGTCATTTCAAATAGTAAATTGATGTCTGGATCATCCCGTGGAAAATCTTCGGTAACATTGTATGTCGGGATAGGGAAAGTAAATACTGATCCTGTCCAATCTCCAGCGGTATATACTTCGATAAGGACTCTATTGATAAGTTTCATCTCTTCTTCGAGTTCACTGAATTTCTTTGGATAATATCATTTTTCTATCCCTCAAAGCATAAGTGATTTATCCTTCAAATCTTCAGGACAAGTCCAATCTAAGGTGATATTGGTGAATGGCGTTTGTGTTCCCCAGCGTGAAGGGACATTTAATCCAAAGATAAAATTTTGCATCTGCTGAGTGACGTATTTATATGTTTTCTTGTCTATAAATTCTTTTTTGGCTTCAGGACTTGTAAATTTCATCCCTATAGCATCAATCTCTTGTTCTTGTTCTACTTTATATTTATGTATAAATGGAGCGAGATAGGTATCAAAAGAAGAAAATGCTTGTGCTCAAGCCCATTCGTTTTGAAGTGTTCAGAAAAAATTAATCATTTGATTTACCGCAGCTTGAAGGTTTTTTGGGGGAGCTGATTGTACTCTATTGGTCAATCCATTAAACCCTTCTTCAAGTAATTGTCTGAGACTTCGTCCTGCACAATATCCAGAAAACATATCCAGATCATGGATATGAAAGTCTCCAGTTCTGTGTGCAGCTCAGATATCTGCAGGGTAGACGTGACTCAACCAGTAATTGGCAATAACTTTCCCTGAAATGTTGAGAATAAGTCCTCCGAGTGAATATCATTGGTTACTGTTTGCATTTACTCTCCAATCACTTTGATCGAGGTATTCATCCATAGTTTTTCCTACTTCAACGACGACACTTTCTTGTGCTCTCGATTCCAATCTTTTTTGGCGATACAAAATATATGCTTTAGCAACGGTATCATGTCCCTCTTTTACGAGAATTTGTTCAACGGTATCCTGAATAGCTTCTATATTTGGGATTTCTTTTCCTACCTTTTTTTCTACTTCTTTACTTATTTTTTTTGCGAGACTAACTACTTCACTAAAATCTGTTCCTCCAACTGCTTCTATGGCTTTTTTAATTGCCGATTCTATCTTATTGATATCAAAATCAATAATTGCACCATTTCTTTTTCTTACTTTATAGATAGCCATACTTACAAAATCGTGTTATATGATAAAAAAGATAGAGTAGAATTTTTTATGAGTATTTTTGTATTTACAATTTATAGAAAATATGTCAGATATACAATATATTGTGGTATTCAATTGATTGTGAACACTATATATAGTATCAAGGGGGTATTGCAATGGAAAAATCATTAAAAAAAATACTCAATAAAATCTCTACCTTAAGCAGAATTTAAGGTGGTATTTTTTTAAGGTAAAAAATAGTGGTTTTGGGAAAACATCCTAATTAGGATATTTTTTCAGGCGATTCATGTGAAATCTTAAAAAAATCGACCTTTCGATCGACTCTTTTGGTATTTAGTTTTCCAATTCTCCACGTTTCCATTCTCCACAAAGTCTTTAAATATTCTTAAATTTATATAATTCCAGACCATTGATCATACCTGTTTTCTCATCTCCAATTACTTCATTTGCTTGGACGATAATAATCTTATCATCAAGAGAAATATTACCTTTAAAGATAATTCTTATCATTTCTTTTCCAATCCTTTTCAAGTTTTCATAACTGAATGACTGAGAAATTTTATATCCTCTAACTCCTCGAAGCATATTGAGATATCTATAATTTTCATCGCTTTTGGTAAAGGCTATGATAGGTACTCTTGGTTTTAGACTAGATAATCTTCCTGCTGAATATCCATTTTCTGTATACAATACCAATGCTCTTACGTCAACTTCTTGAGTAGTCCTATGGGCATTGTAGAGAATATAATCTCTTACCATAAATTCATTGTTTGCATAGAAACAAGTCAATTCTTGTGGCGTAATTTTCAATTCTAGTGAATCCAAAGTATCAGAAAGTTGAGTAATCATAGCAAGAGGATCATCTTCCTGAAGTAGGGTATCAAGCATATATGCATCTGCTGCCATATTTGAAAATTTTTTCAATTGAGTTTCATTGATCAACTGATATTTGTTTTTTTCAAACTTACCAACAAAGGTCACAATAGCTGGTTTACCCAGTACTTTACATTTATTTACCAAAATTTCTTCATTGAGCTTCAAAGCTTTCATGGCTTTTTCAATCTTTTCAAAGACAAAAATCAATCCATCTGAAATATCTAGCAAGTCATCTATGTTTTCCAATGCTTCTTCCGTTTCTATTTTTGCAAGAATTTTCATATTCCCTGCATTTTTGGTTTTCAAAAAATCTTTGAGTTCTATGATATCGTCTCTCGTTTTGACCAATGAAGGAGCCATGACATGGATACCATATTCCAATCATCGTAAAATATCGTGTTTATCTCTTTCTCCAAGAAAGGGAAGATTGAGATCATAATTATGAAAGAACACTCTATCAAACTGGATAATCCACCCTCATTCAATCACCTCACACATGGTTGCATGTTCTTTATTAGATTTGATTTTTATCACGACACCACTTTGCTGAAACTTAATAACTTGTCCAACTTTCAATTCTCTAAGAAATGATGCATCGACAAATATTCTTTTATCATGTTCCTGAGCATATTCACTATATTCAATCTCTATCGTTTGTCTGACTTTGACCTTTATATCCAAAACATTTTTTACTCTGATATCTGATCCTCTGGTTTCCATCATGATAGTTTTACTATTATCCAATTTCATAATGGTATCGATATATTTTTTATTGTTATCATCGAATCCACCCGATAAGGAAATTCTAAAAATATCCACCATATTGATGACTTTGGAAAGTACAGTTTCTTTTGCTAATGTCGGTCCCACACCGGCAATGATTTTTGAGAAATGGAAATTGTTCATACTACACAATGAAAAACTAAAAAGAATTAATTTGTTTTTTTTATTCCCTCTTTATTTGAAAGAGGGGGGACCGCTTGCGGTGGGAGATTTTACTTAGTCATAAAAATCCTCCGCCTTCGCCACCCCCTTTTCCCACTGGATTCCCTTCGGTCCAGTAAAGGAGGAACATTTCAATTTAAAGTTTGCTGCTATCTACGATGACAAATCATTTTCTTGTAATGTTTTTTATAAGTTCTTTAGCTTTTATGGTGACTATACCACGAACATCTGGAGTAAAGTAAGCGATCTCATCTCCGATAAGGAAACATATACTTTGATTGGCAAATTCAATCGGAAAGAGAATATCAGTAGAAGTATTTTTCTTTCCTCCACTCATTTCTGTCCTTACGTCCAAGAGCGGAAGTTCATCAAAACTTTTCAAATTTATTTTCAAGCCCATACTCTTTTCTAGATTATTAATATTAGCTCCAGATTTACCGATGACACGACCCTTGGCTTCTTCAGGGACATAAATATCGAGATTGGATGATCACTTAATCTTCAAAAGAAAATCACAAGGTAAGAGTTGTTCAAGTTTTTGGGTAATGGTATTTTTTGCATACTCAGAGATTGCTGATTTCCCTTTGCTTTGGACCTTTCCTTCTCCATCTCCTGTACCAAGAAGTGGCATAACTACTATTTGTTCTCCGAAGGTATATATTTCATATTCCACTTGTTTAGTGAGGAAACTTGTGATAATTATGACTGGTCTTGCAAGATCTTCTGACTCCATGCCTTCAGGCACCTTGACCGTAAGTTGCAAGGTATATATTTGTTCAATCGCTCATTTGTTGATATAAATTACCGTGTCAATAACTTGAGGGATTATTCCCATTTCAATAGTTCACAAGAATCTCTGAATACTATCAACGGCTCTCGTAGCATGGATAACTCCCACCAAACCTATTCCTGTCAATCTGAGATCTTTATATAACTCAAAGTCAGATTTGTTTCTCACTTCATCATAGACCGTATAATCAGGTCTAGAAAGTAATAAGATATCTCTCACCTCATCATGGGTTCCATAGGTGAAACTATATTGTACGATATCATCAGACACGAGTAAATCACGAGGCGATTCTAGTGTTTTGATAATATGATTGTCTTGGTGATAGACATCGATAAGTGCCTGAGCAAAGGTCGTTTTTCCACTACCTGGTGATCAGGAAATCAAAATTCCTTTAGCTTGATTTCTCAATAATTCAAAGACATCCTTATCGAGCTTATAATCATCCATAACTAATTTCTTGATAGGTTTCACAATAGTCATTTCCAATCCGTCAGAAAGTGGAGGATAAACAATCACTATTCTAAACGGGCCGAGCTGTAAGACTTTAGATAATTTTCTATCAATCTCCATAAATCCATCATCTCTGCTTTCTATCTCTGCATAGATTTTATCGATGAATGTTTTCATTTCATCTTTGGACATACTCTTGGTATCTATGACTGGTTTCCAATTCCCTGGCGTTCACTTCTTTCTCAAGATAGGGCGGCCTTCTTTGATATGAAGGGACATCGTTGTCTCGTCGAAGTACTGGTCGAGGAATGAATTTCAGATAATCTGTTCCATGAGGAAAATTTAATAGTAAAATGTATGAAAATTTACTTATTTGATATTATGATTCAGAACATCATCTAATTTATAAAATTTATATCCCGAATCAGTATATCACAATACAGAATCTCACACAATATCAGTAAAAATTATTCATGTAAATACTCAAACATCTTTTCCATCTATGAGAATATTTGATGGAGTATCATCATAAATTTCTTTGTCATTACTTATGGCAGATATTCTATTTTTAGGAAATAATTGGATACAAGCTTCATAGGACAATTCAATACTTTTATTAGTATCAAAACAGGTAGTGAAATAATCCGAAGTCTGAGTATCGACACCATCATGATCTACATCAAACTCAACTATTCAACCTTTAAAATTATCAAATCGCTGTATATCATAATCAGGATAAAGAAGAGGTTGCTTGGTTGCTGTTACTTTTCTTTTTATATTTTGTGTATCATAGGAGGTAATGGTGGCTTTTTTTGTTGGTATATCATATATTGCTAGTTTCTGTGATATTACATTATCGTTTTCTCCAGTGGTATATGAATTATCTACAACATATGCTATCTTGAGATTTTCCTGATCTATAAAAGCTGGTGATCCTATTCATATTTCAGAGCCAGATATCGAATCTGGTCATGTGACTGATATTTGTTCTATCGTTCAGCTTACTGGTATCTTATAAAGATGTTGTATATATCCACCAGGAGCATCTGTAAGAAGATAATACTCTCATTTCGAATTGAAATATCCTATCATGTGATTATCAAACTTATTCTGAATAAGCGTATCTGAATCGGGTAAATTGAAGGAACGAATAGGATTACTAAGATTATCTTTATCATAGACATCTCCATATATCGTAAGACCATTTTCAGTGTCTTTTTGCATAAATACCAAGAGATATTGTCACTGGTTGCCTGTCGATACAACAATAGTACCTGTACTAGGACATTCACCTCTCATATATGCTCGTTCTTCACAATCCACTCAACCACTTAAATGACATATTCACGATTGTGCGCCACTTGTGTCTGTAACAATTTCTAGTGTTCCACTTTGCTGTTGACAATAAACGGACGCTGGATTTGCTAAAGTTGTTGCTGGTTGTGCTGGAGTAAATCGAGTTGTTGTCTTTAGAATTACCAAAAATGCTCAAGCGAGGACAATAATGGTTCATGAAATTCGAAGAAATTTTTTCATAAAACAAATAAAAAGGTAAAATTTTAGTGAAAAGTGAATAGTATTGGTATGTGTATTCTTATGAACTATCGTATGTTATAGTAGTTTATATGTGAATAATTTATTCGTTATTAGTTTTTCACTATTAATTATTTAGCAGCGCATTCGCCGTTATGTAAAAATGTCGCTGATTTATTTGCGTTCATCATACATTTGTTTCCAAATGTTTGTTCCATTTTTTGAGAAGGACATGGAGCCTTGATGCATTCTACATCTACTATAACGCTAGCACAGACGGGTGCATATTCTTGTGTACATACGGTTCATTCTCATGGACATGGAGCGAATTCACAGTTGGGTCATGATCTACTGACAGAACTTCCATCTGGACATAATTTAGCGATCATTGAACATGCTATCGGTTGGTTGTCTGGACTTGATCATGGATTACCTGGACTCGTTCCAGCTCCAGTATTTTTATTTCAACATTCACCTCTCATAAATGCTCGTTCTTCACATAGGGTTCAATTTTTCAAAGTACACATGCCCACTTGTCCACCATCTGATGAGGTAACAATATTTAGTGTTCATCAGTTGTTTATACAATTAGTAGATGCAGGATTTGCTATACCAACACTGGTATTTGTTCATTGATTTCCATTCCCCGTGCTTTGTTCTATAGTTCCAGTTTTATATTGATTACATTTCGGTGTCCCTGGAGTTTCGCAGTACATCAAGGTACATGCATCAGGTTTTCCATCTTTGACACTGCAATTATTACACCCATCAAAATAACTTACACAATTCGTTAAATCTATTGCTCATGATGCAGCTGTTCCAGTAGCTACATATTCCAAACATTTCGGCTGAGTTGTTTGTTCGCAATACATTCTCGTACATCCACCGATAACTCATCCAGAGACCATACACGTATTACACCCATCAAAGTAACTTGCACAATTTGTTATGTCTATTTTTGTTCACTGTTTAGATATTGTCGTTGATATTCATAATGTTGTCAGGATTTTTTGAGCAATTGGTAATGTAGGATTTTTCACTACATAAAGAAAACCACCACCCAAAAATAAGATAATGATAATAGGAATTCGGAAGAGCTTTTTCATAGTTTTTTGTAAATTAGCGATAAAGCTATTTAGTCTTTTTTAAATCCCCCTTTTATTCACATTCGTGGACGAGTCAAGGGGGACTTTAGCAACGGATGACATCCTTGATAAAGGAGGAGGTATCCGCCGATGCAGATGGAGGATTGGTTTATGGTTACTCTAAAGTAGTAGAAGAAAAAAGGACTTGGGTAGTTTTCCGTCCTTTGAGTGTCTATGGGTAAATTAGTTTTTTTGTTTAGAAATTGTACATATGATTATGAGTAAATTGGTTGTTTTAACAGGGGACTTATATTGATTTTTTTTGAAATTTCAATATAAAAGCATAAAGTCAGCAGAAGTTATGGCTTTTTACCTAATATTTTTGTGATGACATTCAGTGTAAATGGTATCAAACAAGAGAAAAATGACAAACATACAGTCGAGATATTGGTCTGCGTAGATGCTCCATTACTTGCTAGAAAAATTCTCGAACAAAGAAAAATTCTCATTCTTTCTCTCAAAGAATTTTCTCAGGATAAGAAAACGTTTGGAGATATCTATTTCACTATTAAACTCAATTTCCAAGAAATAGATATTGTCACCAAATATAAAAGCATCCAAGAAGCATGTTTTTTTTTCTCGTTTATATGATTTGATATTGTCTATATAAATAGTTATAGTGCACCTATATCCAATAAGGAAATGACTGGAATTATCACTGCAGCAAGAGCTGCAGCAGAAGAAAAAAAAGCCAAAGTCAAAGAGCAAATCCAAAAAAAAGAGGATCAAGAAAAGAAAGTATATGCGGATGCAAATCTACAGTCAGCAAAAAAAATTATTATCAGAATATTTGAAAAAATAGACGAAACAACCAAAAGATCAGCAGGTACAATTTCTATCCAAGATATGAAAAAGATTCAGGAGCTTACGGAAGAGCTCAGAAAAGATCGTATGGGGACCAATTTTGAGAAGATCAGAGGCACCATCAAAGATATTCTTATCTGGATAGAAAAGATCAATGCTGTGTGGTATATGAGTATGCAAAATCCTGAAGCTACGATCGCGTCCGATACATTAATCACTACTATAGATATAGATCAAGAGTTAGATAGGTTGGAAAATATAAAAATTCTCAAATCGCTCCATGCCACGATAGCTGTCAAACATCAAGATTATGCGATCTTCGGTTTATCAGCTATATTTTGGAAATTTCTCCAAAAAGATATGCGCTATAAACTCACTAACTTTGGATGAATACTCTATAGTTTTTATGATATTACGGAATTTATTCTGCTTATCGTGGTGACATTACTTGGTGTATATACGATTGCCAATGAACGCTATCTCTTCTCTACTAGTAGATTTGGACTATCGTTTTCTCTCATCAGTATAGGAATCCGATGATTTGTTCTCTTTGTCGCTAGACAAGTAAGAAATAAATCTATCGGCAGATTACTCTTGATACTATTATTTGCGATACTCTTTCATTATCTGTTGATGCGGCTAGTGACTACTAATTTCGCATTATAGTGAACATAATCAAATCCCTCCATAACCACAAAAAAAACATTTTACTCACCAACTCAGTATACATGGCTTTACTTCTTTTCTCCACAGTGATTCTTGGTTTCGTACTCTTCTTTTACGGCATAGGATTACGATATTTGGCTTTTATACCATTGATCTTTCTTTGATTTTTTTTCTGATATTACGGAGCAACGAAAACGATCAAAGTGAAATGATCTGAAGTACTCCAAAAATATTCTTTATACGTGGCGCGAACCATTATTCTTGCTGGTCTTGTTGGCGTACTCAATTACTTCAGTATGGATTTGATCAATATCGTAGTAGGATTACTTTCTCTCAATCTCTTGCTCCGAGTTATATCATACCTAGCTAAATATCAAGATGGAAAATCTGTCTTCCAGCTCGGTTTCTATTTCTGTATCACTTTATTACTTATCATAGCATTTGCACTCTGATGATGGATACTCTTATTTAAAGTGTTTTCTATGCTTCGAATATTGCATCTCGGGATTATTGCTTTTTTCATCTTCATTGTCGGGTTACAAGAAGAGGTAGAAAAATATATGCGATATACATTGGGAGTTCTTTCGTTGTGAACAATTTTTCTCATCATGTTTGATCAGATAAAAAATATATATTTAGCGTTGACGATAAATAGTTTGCTTCTGACGGGAATATTTTATCTTGTCTATAAGGTATTCAAGTTTAAACCACAATCAGCAGAAAAAAAGAAAGATATCTCTTTGAGACGCGTCCTTGCAGGTGAGAGGATGACTGCGCCCAAGAGTCCATATTATAATTCCAAGACGATGGAAATCTTGCACGGCTTTTTTGTTGCGATGCCAAGTTGGACAAAACAACTCCTTGAAATTTTCAACGTTATTCTGATTGCAGTGCTCATTATTTACTATATCACGCATGTAGGAAACTTTGCAGTAGTAAATCACTTGCTCTATCGAGCAGTAATAGCTACCTTTATCACTAATGTATTGCTCCTCAAAAAAGTAGGATACAATAGTGTTGTACAAAATCTCGTTGTCTTCCTCGTGATCAATTTCGCTATTTATGTGAGTTTATTCTCGTACTTCAATGGTGATGTGGGTTCAGTAGTTAGCCGAGGAATAATCCGAAATATCGTGAGTTCGTCGATGATTTTTTACGCACACAGAGTGCCTATGTTAGCCAAAATTTTTACTAGGACAGATTATATGTATCGGATAGTAGCGAGTATCGGTGCGATGATTATCAATGTGATATTGCTTATGAGGACTCAACTTTCTGGACAGTTAGTTTTCTTCCTCGTATTGGTATATCTAGGATTACAATCTATGATCATTTATTATGCAGCGAGGTATCTAGGAAAGATAGAAAATATATAATCAGTGTTTTTATATTGGTATGATCATGTTTACTCCCAAAACATTTCTTAGAAATCTTCGCAATCAACTTACCCAACTCAGCAATTCTAAAGTCCAGGAAAGTGCCATGCATTTTTTCAAGGAGCCCGTGAAGGTATATGGTATTCCCAGCGCTACCGTCCAAACACTTGCCAAAGAGCAATGGAAACAGATCAAGGATTTAGATAAAAAAACTATCTTCTGACTCTGCGACCAATTATTCAAATCCGATTATTGTGAGGAATCATTCATCGCATCCAACTGGACATACCAACTTAAAAAACAATTCACACCAGAAGACTTTATCATATTCACAGGACGAATAGAAAAATATATCAACAATCGAGCCAAGTGCGATACGTTTTGTAATCACACCGTGGGTGAATTTATAGAGCAGTATCCAAACATTATTGTTCAGCTGAAACAGCGGACGAAGTCATCCAATAGACGAGTCAAAAGAGCTGCAGCAGTGAGTCTTATCATTCCCGCAAAAAAAGGAAAATTTTTAGCCGATATATTTCAGATCGCAGATAGTTTACTTATAGATGAGGATGATATAGTACAGAAAGGATATGGTCGATTACTCAAGGTCACCAGCCAAGCACATCCGCAAGAAGTCTTTGCCTATGTTATGAAACATAAAGCAATCATGCCCAGGACGGCTTTGAGATATTCAATAGAAAAAATGCCAAAAAATTTAAAAGTACAAGCAATGAAAAAAGATATTTAAAATTTATTCTTATCTCCATGATTTTTTCACAGGAATACGAAAAAATACGCTACACCATATATAATGAAAAAGAAAATGACGACGATGATGAGGATGATGATAAGGAGTTTGATGATGAAGAAGAAGCAGAAGATGATGAAATACTGATACTAAAATGGTATTGAGCGAGGCAAAAAAATGTACTAGAAAAAAGATAAAGAGATCTATAATAAGTATGTTTTAAGTTCATGAGTTTTTTATAATTTTTTTTAAATAAAAAATTAGACGGTAAAAGTTAAAAATATTTTATATAAAATGTCAATTATTGTTTGCTTTTTATATTGCATTCTCTATATTGCATAAACTATTATTTTTATAGAGTAGAGGAAAATATCATGAACCAGCAAGAAAAGAACAATTGAATGCGTGATAAAAAAATATTAGTCGTTGATGATACAGAAATAAATGTACAACTAACGAAAATATACCTTAAAAGAACTGGAATCAAGGGAGAAAATATTGTTGTAGCTATTGACTGATTAGACGCGGTAGAAAAATCAACACAAGCTCTTTTTGATCTTATTCTTATGGATGTAAATTTACCATGAATAAACTGATCAGAAGCATCAAAAATAATAAAATCTAATCCTAAAACATCCAAAATACCAATAATTGGATTCACTGCTGCTGATAGATATATTGATACAGAAAATGTATTTAATGATGTTATTATAAGACCAATAAACAAAGAAGTTTTTTCAGTAAGACTATTAGAAATACTCAATGGGCAACATATAAAAAATTAATTTTTTTATTGATACGTGTACAGTATGTTTCACTATATGGATTGTCAAATTTATTTTTGACAAAGCTATTGAAATAGATCAAAAGATACCTATAGTGTACGCACATGAATTTTATTTAGCCTGATACAATGCTCCATATAAAAGATTTAGCAGATGAATATAAAGATACGTACAAAGAACTTTTGGATAAACGAAAAGATAACGCAGACGCTATGTATTTTTTGAAAACGCTTGATGAAACAGATGATTGTTGTTTTTTGACGGGCAAAGCGGGGACAGGAAAATCTACACTTATAAAAGATATTATAGAATTTTGTAAAGAGATAGGAAAATCACCGTTGGTGCTATGATCTACAGGGATATCAGCACTCAATATTTGATGACAAACCGTGCACTCATTTTTTTCTTTAGGCATAGAAAATGTGTTTCCCAAAGAAATCAAACCATATCTCGTCGACAAAAAAAATAAAAAATATAAATTAAAAAAATCCAAAATACAGACACTGATCAATGTGCCATTTGTTGTTATCGATGAAATCGGAATGGTCAATTCAAATACTCTCGATTGTATAAATCTATTGATGAAATATTATCTTGCCAAAGATGTAGGAGATGAAGCGCTTATCAAAAAACCATTTTGAGGTAAACCAGTGATATTCGTATGAGATGTCTTTCAGTTACCACCGGTAAGCACCCAAGAGTGGAGACAAAAATTTAGCGGAGAATATGATAGCGAATGGTTTTTTGATTCCAAAACATTCAAAAAAAAATTCAACTATACTACGATAGAACTCAAAAAAAATTATAGACAAGGGGATGATATATTTTTCTGAGATATTCTCGATGCGATTAGAAACGAAACAATATCTGAATCCCATATCGCTTTGCTCAACAAGCAGATAGGTCAAGCAGCCAAAGATACGATTTTATTATCTACCCATAGAGGCAAAGTAGACGAAACAAATCATAAAAAAATTCAAGAACTCCCAGGACAAGAATATCTTTATGAATGACTGACGGACTGATATTTTCCGGATTCCATGAAGAAGACGGACAATATTTTGAAACTGAAAAAGGGAGCAAAGGTGATGATGGTGACCAATGATGCATTCTGAAAATGGATTAATGGATCCATGGGAACAATCCAAAATTTATGAGAAGACTATGTAGATGTAGAGATAGGTGGTGAGGTGATTATGGTTACCTCAGAATCACGAGCTAACAAAGAAATTACGGTTTCCAGTAAATGAAAAATAACTGAAAATATATTGGGAACTTACGACCAATTTCCTCTCAAATTAGCCTACGCTATTACCGTTCACAAATCACAAGGGATGACGTTTGATGCTTGCAATCTAGATTTGTGCAATACATTTACTGGTGGTCAAGCATATACTGCATTGAGTAGATCTAAGACACTCTCTGGTATAACATTACTCAATAAAATAGAAAAAAGACATCTTTTTTTTCATCCATCCATCAAAATTTTCATTCAGACCATACCTACTACGTCTTCTATTTCCCTCAAAGAACTAACTGACTACCTCCACCATTTTGAATAATCCAAACTCTCAACTTCTCAATTTTTCAACTCTCCACCCTCTGTAATTTTGAATGCCTCTGTCATTCTGAGCATAGTCGAAGAATCTAGTAATATTACTCATATTCTTCATTAGATTCAGAATGACAATAATCCACTTTTCAATTTTTTATTATACCCATGATTCATAAAATACAAACCGTAGGCAGTAGTTATGTAGCTATAGAAGTCAAAACAGTAAAATGAGAACGCTGTGTTTGTATTTCAAAAGACGCTTCATTAGTAACCTTAAATTACGCAGAAACAAAACAGCTCAACGTTATCGTTCAATCTATCGATGCAGGAAATTATGTATTCAAAGAATATTGATTCGTAAAAAAATGATCAGAAATATATAAGGTTTTTTTGAGTGAATTTAGAGGCATCAAAAGTTTCCAAATTAGACAATGGCTTGTTTCACAAACATATACTGGTTTCGGTAAACTTGGCATATCGTTGCCAGCATACAAAATAAAAGAGCTACAAATACATATGAGAAGCGTGCTGCAAGAATTTGAAGAAATAAAAGCATAAATAGAAAATGTAGTATTCTTTGGCTTATCTTGTATTAGTATGTTATATGGTTAAAAATACGGTATATTTTTTAGCCCCTTATTTATTTAATTATGAAAACAAACATCGGGACAACAGACAGAATCGTTAGAGTAGTGGTGTTTCTCATTTTAGCGGCACTCTATCTGACTCACATGGTGACCTGAACTTTGGGTATCATCTTGCTCGTCATAGGAATACTTTCATTGCTTACCAGTATCATAGGGTTTTGTGGTGCATATACACTATTCGGCATCACTACGTGTCCATTGAAAAAATCCAAATAAGTATAAAATAGTATACTAGAAAAAAACGTTTGAAAGCAAACTAAATACTCTGCGTGCTAATTTAAGCGTTTTTTTTATAATAAGGAAAGATCTAAAGATTGACATTGTATAGGAAATATATATAAGAAAAACCAATTAAAAAAATAATAACAAAATAATAAAAAGAATTCAATTGTATGAATGTAAATTTTAATGAACAACGCAAATTTATCGAAACTCTCGGCAACCAGCTTTTCGATTACATTACTGGACTTCCAAAGGATATCCGTCCTGACGACAAAGAACGTACTGGTATCCAAATCCTTGGTAGAGTATTGAGAAGTAGAAATTTGGTAATGGTGCCCATCAAGGAACCATCTGAGGCAGCTCGCTTCTTTGCGGTAGAAAAATCAGTAAGGACAGAGTCTAACTCTGATAAAACATCTGGTGATAGTGAAGACGTAGATTCGCTCCACTATCAGGGTTGTGTAAGTATCTATATTGATGATAATGAAATACATGTATCAGTTTCCGGTCTCAAAGCCGAGGAAGATGTGACAGTAGGTATTATTATTTTATCGGGTGTCACCGATATATCGATTGCAAAAATCATCAAACAGATTCGTAAGGATGGTGGTGTATTACCAAAACAAATCTTCAAAAAAGGCCATTACCTATATGAATTATTACAAAAGTATCGTTAGTAAAAAACAAAAGTAAAAAAGAATGTCCATTACACAAGAAATTTTAGTAGCATTTTTCAAGTTCAACTATTTCAGTGTGCTTGAGAGTTCACTATCTGAAAGAGAAAGAAAATTAATAGAAAAAATTCGACTATTTCCTGCAGAAAAATCTCTGCGTATAGGAAAATCGTACGAAGGAAAACCTGTATTAATATGGGATTCGGATGTTGATCGTTCCGTAGCATGTTATATAACAGAATCTGAATTTTTATTTTCCAAGACAGAGGTATACAAAACCATGAATGGAAACATGAAAGGTATTGTAGCAGAACATTTTCCAAGAGATGTTGAAAAAGAACAACTTTTGAAAAATGAAATTGATGAGATCAAAATCATCTTAATGAGTTTCTCTGTAGATGCTGAAAGATATTTCAAATAATATATAGTGAACAATGAAATTGTTGTCCTCCGAGTATAATCGGGGGATTTTTTTTATTGCAAAACAATCGTGCTTCTATAAAGTACTTCATAGCTATTTATTTGTACTTCATGATTGATGATGATCAAGTCATATCGCTCACCCGAAGAGATTGCAGACGTGTTCTGAATCACCCTACCGGTTGTCAGAAAAATCATCAAGAAACATAAGGTGGATACTTTTACGAGTAAGGGGATCAAAATACATATAAAAGATTTCTATACCGCATATACGAGATATTACAACCCTTCACTTTTTCAAACGTACAAAATTACCGACAAGAAAAACCCTAGAGATATATCAGATATTTTCCAACAGCTTTTCGGAAAAGGATATACAACCAAGCAATAAAAAAAACCTGCACTACTGCAGGATTTTTTTTATGCGTGATGTTCGTTGTCTTGAAATCTTTGTGCTGCAGTAATGACTTCTTCTTGTGCTTCAAGAACACTTCCAAAGCCATGTACCTCAACCATATCATATTTTTCATGTTCAAGAAGTTTGATTTCCTTGAAGAACATAAGCATTTCTTTTTTCATATGTTGTCCGAGATCATCGATATGATTTATTTCATCTCGTCTAGGATCTATTTGGCTGATAGGGACAGCGATGATTTTAGGATCTTCACCAGCATTATCGGTGGTATAGAGGATACCGATAGGTCTGGCTTGGACGATACATCCAGGAAATGTTGGGTTAGTTACCAACAGAAATACATCACAAGGATCTCCATCTTTTGATAGGGTCTGAGGAATAAATCCATAATCACAAGGATAGTACATGCTATGGTGGATAACGCGATCAAGTTTAAAACATCAGCGTGCTTCATCGTATTCATATTTATTGTTGGATCATTTTGGAATATCTACGACGACGTTGATGACTCACTTTTTCTGATCAACAAATGGTTCAATATCTCTGCCTAAATGCATACTATTTTATTACAAAAAATAAAAAATTGGTGTGGTATATGTAGAGATGTCCTACCAAAAATCAAGGATAATAAAAATATATTTCTGACTGAATTCAGATTTCCTCTCTTGAATTTTTTCATGAAATAATTACAATTCATTTCGTTGCCAACAAATATACGGAATGAGATACTAATCTTTTAGTGTCTTTTTTTTGTATGATGGCAAAATTTATACATGAGCAAAATCACTCACCTTCGTTTAGCTCTTTGGCGAACAAACTCACCCCACCTCTCCTAACAGAGAGGAGTATGTTTTTACTGAGGGCTTCTCCAATAGGAGAGGAAACGAAGGTGTGGTTGTTAAAAAAAGAAAAAATAAAATTTATAGAATATAATCGTGGTTATATAGACTACGCTAAAGAAAATAGAAAAAATTCTACGAAAGTAGAAAGAATTTTTTGGTGAATGGTGAAAACCAGAAAATTTCTATGATACAAATTCAGAAGACAGAAAGTTATCTGACCATTTATTCTCGATTTCTATTGCTCAGAATTGCTCTTATGAATAGAATTAGATGGTTGATATCATAACAATAGAATCGATTACGATAGATACAGAGATTCAAAAATCTCAAAAAAGTGAATACGTGTCGTTAGATTTAGAAACGAAGATATAGAAAAAAATATTGAATGACTGATGGATGAATTAGCTGAAATAATTAACGAAAGAAGAGAAATGTTAATCCAAGCAGGTTAAATTTTATATAGTTAGTTATCGTATCATGATCCAGAAAGTAAAAACATACGCCAATGTTTGACTAGAATGACATGAAATTATTGTCGAAGCAGATTCGAGTAAATCATTGCCGACGATAGAGATTGTCTGATTACCGGATGCCGCGATCAAAGAATCCAAAGAACGCTTGAGAGCAACATTTCGCAATGCGGGCATCCAATTACCCAACAGAAAAATTGTACTCAATCTTTCTCCTTCAGATATCAAAAAAGTGTGAACGAGTTTCGATTTGCCGATGGCTGTTGCGATATTGTTTCTTGTTTTTGAAGACAAAATACAACTACCAGATACTGAATTTCTTTACTTCGGCGAACTGTGATTGGATGGAACTGTGAAGCGTGTAAATTGACTTCTGCCATCAGTAATAAGTGCTATGCATCATGGCTACAAACATTTTTTCGTGCCGGAAGAAAATGTCTATGAATTAGAATATGTACCAGGAATATGCATATATCCAATCGGAAAATTTGATCAGATGATAGAATATTTTTTACAAGGAAAAGAATTGTATTGTATCGATCAAGCCAAAAATATTGAAGAGTTGTATCAGCAAAGTAGTAGTTTTGAGGTTGATTTCGCACATATCAAAGGACAACTCATTGCCAAGAGAGCATTAGCAATCGCAGCTGCAGGTATGCACAATGTCCTCATGGTTGGCGCGCCAGGAAGCGGGAAAACCTTATTGAGCAAAGCCATGTCGAGTATATTGCCTCCACTAGGGTTTGAAGAAATTCTCGAGGTCAGTCAAGTGTATTCACTCGTAGGCAAATTGAGTAAAGATATTCCGCTGATTACCAAGAGGCCATTTCGTCAGGTCCACCATACGGCATCCAAGATTTCTATTGTCGGCGGGTGATCTCAACTCACGCCTGGCGAAGTGAGTTTAGCCCACAAATGAATTTTGTTTTTTGATGAAGTCACCGAGTTTCCCCGTGAAGTATTAGAAGTGTTGCGTCAACCATTAGAAGATAAATCTGTCGTGATTTCCCGCGTCGCAGGCACGATTCAGTATCCAGCTAATTTTATGTTTGTCGGTGCGATGAATCCATGTAAATGTGGATATTACAAAGATAGTGCAAAGCCATGTTCCTGTTCATTACTAGATATTAAGCGTTATCAAAGCAAAATATCTGGTCCATTACTCGATAGAATAGATATGATTCTCGAAATTCCTCGTGAGGATATCGACAAAATTCTCAACAATATCACCGAAGAACATTCAGCAAGTATAAGAGATAAGGTCATCAATGCACGGAAAATTCAACAACAAAGATTCTTCTGACTTTCCATCACAGCAAATTCCCAAATCACTTCAAAACATATCGATGAACTGATTCCTTTGACGGACGATTGTAAAAATTTTCTTGCTGAAGCAGCGAGAAAATTAATCTTATCCACCAGAGTTGTCCATCGTACTATCAAATTAGCTAGAACAATTGCTGACATCCAAGGACAAGAATTTGTTACTATTACCCATTTAGCGGAAGCATTGCAGTATAGAAGCAAAACGATGTTTGTAGAAAGTGAATAAATGAATTAATTTTGAATTTTAAATTATAAATTTTGAATTTAAAAACCTGGTGTGGTGTTTTAGTTTGTTAAGTTACTCACATGTATGATTTAGAAGAAAGGTTGTTGATATTTAGTAAAAATTTGCTCATGTATATAAGGGGAATATCTGTTTGATATACAAATAGAAATAGTATAGATCAAGTATTGAGATCATGAACAAGTATTGGAGCAAATTATTATGAAGCAAATTGAGCAAGTTCAAAAAAATATTTCAGAAACAAGATATATATCTGTAAAAAAGAAGCTAAAGAGACCGTTTATTGGCTTGAATTACTTTTAAGCATATCCCAATATCCTTTAAGTAATCTTAAAAAACTTTTGGATGAATCAAAAGAAATAATGTGTATCTTCAACAAAATAGCCCAGAAAGTAAAAACATATTAATGTTTTAAAATTTAAAATTATAAATTGTAAATTTCAAATTAGTTTGCACCCTGGTGCTACTTCAAGAGTAATAGGGCTTTGGGCTTAGCATTGAATTTTACTAGGAGAAGTATATACTCATCGGCAGACAACTTTACCTGGTACCCTATTGCCATGAAAAAACTCGCGCTGATTATCCTCGACGGATTTTGAATAAACACAACGACACCCAAACATAATGGAATCATCCAAGCACATTCTCCTGTATTCAAAAAATTATTTGCTCAATCATATGCTACCCTAAACGCTTGTGAAAAAGCTGTAGGATTACCTATCGGTCAAATGGGGAATTCTGAAGTCGGACATATGACGATCGGTTCATGAAGGATTATTAAACAAAATTTGGTGGAAATAGATGATATGTTGGATGATGGTAGTTTTGCAAAATTACCAGAATTCAAAGCAGGAATAGCGCATTGCAAAGACAACGATTCTACCTTACATTTGATCCAGCTTTTTTGACCTGGTGGCGTCCATGCGATGGATTCACACTTGAAAAAAATACTCAAAATTATTCCCAAAGACATAAACGTATCGCTCCATTTATTCGGAGACGGAAGAGATCTTGCGCCAAATAGTATGCTAGAGCTCATGATAGATTTCGAAAATTCTCTCACCAAATTTCCCAATGTCAAAATTTCAAGCTTAGCGTGAAGATATTTTGGTATGGATAGAGATAATAATCGAGAAAGAATCCAGAAGTCTTATGATGAAATTGTCTTTGGTCAATTACAGACCAGCGATACTCCAAGTGCATATATTGCCAAACAATACGAACAAGGTATCACCGACGAATTTATTCTTCCTGTAAGTTTTACCCGGTGAGACCAGATAGAAAGTGATGATGCTATTTTCCATCTCAATTTCAGATCTGATAGAGCAAGACAGTTGACTCAGGCGATTATGGTTTCTATGGACAAAAAAATAGCGGCAGAATATCCTACGCGACCTAGACATTTCTTGATCAAAAGACTCAGCAATATCTACTTTGTAGCTATGACGAAATATTACAAAGAATATGAATGACCAACATTTATCAAAGAACAAGATATCAAAAATACTCTACCTGAAGTAATTTCTCATCATGAACTTCGTCAACTCCATCTCGCTGAGACAGAAAAATTTGCTCACGTCACAAAATTTTTCAATGGTGATAGACAAATAGTATTTGATGGAGAAAAAGATGTTCTCGTCCCTTCCCATAAGGTAGCAACCTATGATTTAGACCCAGAGATGTCTGCGCAAGAGATTTATGATCAGTTTGTTGCACAAGCCAAAGACTTTGATTTCATCGTAGTGAATTTCGCCAACGGAGATATGGTAGGGCATACCGGCAAAATGGATAAGGTCATTACTGCGATCAAGAAACTTGATACTATTACCTGAGACCTTCTTGCTTTCTGCAACAAAAATAATTACGAACTTATCATTACTGCTGATCATGGAAATAGTGATGAAATGGGCACACCGGAAGCACCGATGACAGCACATAGTATGAATCCCGTTCCATGTCGATATATCAGCAAAGGAAAAGTACAGACACTAAAAAAATCATGATGACTTTCTGACATAGCACCAACTATTTTGAAAATTATGGGTATTACAATCCCCAAAGAAATGACAGGAAAATCTTTAGTGAAAAACTAATAGTGAAAAGTGAATAGTGTTGGACTTGTTATGTTATAGACTATAGTAATACTACGATAGTTTATAAGTAAACAATACTATCGTTTTAAATTTTTAGTTTTTCGTTGTTAGTTGTATTAAAAATCTTGTCACAAAATATACACTTCTTCGTATATAAGAGCAGAATTGCTCTATTTTATTTTTCTCCAAGGACCATGAAAACAGCATTGTATGTGATGATTTCCTTTGACCCTACCACCGTGGCTTGATACCTACTGGAGAAAAATTTTACGATGACAAAGTAAAAAGTTATTCACCCAAGATATCAAGCTACGGAATCAACAAATGGACCGTGGCTTTTTTTTATTCGAGACGCAATAAAAAACTAAACACATTACCTGTTGTTATAACCTTGAAGTTATGGTAACCACAATTATTTTATACACTTATTCACTAGTATGTGAAACGACGAGAAGAAGAAAACAACCACAGTAGGGACACGAAGAGTAATTTCCTACTTTCGAAAAATGACAATGACCAGAAAACGGGCATTTATTGGGGCATCTTTGGGTATGATTATTACCTCATTAACAAATTTGCTGCTACCGATTTATTATACAAAGATCATAGATATTGTACAAGTGGATACAGTAAGTAGAATATCGTTGGTTCCTAAACTGATGTGAATATTGGTCGCTATGGGTATTATAGAAATTTTCTCTGTCAGCTGATGGAGAATAGTAGGATTTAGTTCTATAAATCTAGAACCCAGAGTCATGAGAAGAATCTATGAACAATGTTTTGCTTATATCCACAGACACTCATTCAGCTTTTTCACCAATAATTTTTCTGGTGCACTCGTAAAGAAAATAAATAAATTGGCATGATCATTTGAAAATATTATGGATAACTTTCTTTTCAATATTTTAAGAATGATTATATTCTTGCCGTTCATTCTTGTTGTAGTACGAAGACAAGATACAAGAATAGGTGTTGTATTCTTAGTATTTATGCTCATCTTTGGCTTCCTTCAATATCTTTTCTTCAAGTGGAATACTCCCTATGAAGTAAAATCAAATATACAGGATTCCAAAACCACAGGAGAACTTGCTGATACGATTACCAATAATTTTAATATTTTAACGTTTGCTTCAGTACCAAGAGAAATCCAAAGATTCGGTGGGGTAATTAGAGAACGAGAACATCTCACCAAAGTAAAACGATTGAGAGCCGAATGGATGTTTTTCTGAAGTTCATTTCTTATCTTCTTGTTTGAAATAGGAACCATCTATCTTGCAATACAAGCACGAGGTGCCTGAACTATCTCTGCAGGAGTAATCATTTTGATTCAAATATATATCTTCAAATTGTTTGACCAACTCTTCAATATCAGAAATATTCTCAAACAGATGAATAGAGCTATCGGTGAATCAGCAGAGATGTTGGAAATATTAGATGAACCGCATGAGATTATCGATCATTCTGACAAAACATTACATGTGGCTGCAGGTAAAGTAGAATTTGCACATATTACTTTCGCTTATGGTGATGGTAAAGCAATATTCAATAGTCTTGATTTGAGCATCAAACCAGGAGAAAAGGTAGCCATAGTAGGGCAATCAGGATCAGGGAAAACAACCCTAGTCAAATTATTATTCAGATTTTATGATATTCAGTGATGAAATATTTTAGTCGATGGTCAAGATATCTCACAAGTGACCCAGGATAGTTTGAGAGGAAATGTCTCTATGGTGCCTCAAGATACGGTGCTCTTCCATAGGTCTATCAAGGAAAATATCGCGTATGGAAATCCTGATGCAAGCGAAGAAGAAATTATCGCTGCTGCTAAGATGGCAAGATGTCACGAATTTATTTCTAAATTACGTTATGGGTATGATACGCTTGTAGGAGAAAGAGGAATAAAATTGTCTGGAGGAGAAAGACAGAGAGTGGCTATTGCAAGAGCGATTCTCGAGAACAAAAGAATTCTCGTGCTCGACGAAGCAACGTCATCACTTGATTCAGAATCAGAACAATTAATCCAGGAAGCGATGGATGAGGTTATGAACAACAAAACTACTATCGTGATCGCACATAGACTTTCAACTATTATGAAGATGGATAGAATAATCGTTATGGACAAGTGAGCAATCATTGAAAAATGAAGTCATAAAGAATTACTTGCCAAGGAAAATGGTGTATATAAAAAGCTCCGAAATATCCAGTCTGGAGGCTTCATTACAGAGAACGAATAAACAAAATAAAAGGGTGGAAATATGGAGAATGGAAATATGAAAACACTTACTACAACACATCTTTTAATCTTTCCACCTTTCAATCTTACACTATATTTATAACTAACCATAGAAAAATGGAACATATAGAAAGCGTCATTATAGAGACAGAGCGTTTGCTCTTAGTCCCTATTACCATGCACTATGCAGAGGAGATATTTAATGAATTTACTCGGGAGATCACTACGTATATGTCACCCAAACCATGAAAGGATATTTCAGAAACACAACAGTTTATACAGAATGCAATACAGACAATGGAAGCTTGAACAAATTATCAAGCAGTGATTTTGGACAAAAAAACCAGAGAGTTTCTGGGTTGTGCATGACTTCATTCAGCTACTCCCCAAACACCAGAACTTGGTATCCGAATAAAGAAATCAGCATTCGGAAAGAAGATAGGAAGGGAAGCTATTGTCGGATTAACTAATCGAGCTCAGAAACATCTGGATTTTGAATATTTGTTTTATCCTGTAGATAAGGATAATATTCCTAGCAGAAAAATAGCCGAATCAATATGATGAATAGTACAAAAAGATACCGATGGGAATGAAATAATTGTAGATCATAAGACCACAGATCCCAATAGTGAAATCCATTGAGTAGAATATAGAATCTACAAAAAAAATTAAGTTTTACCTAATTAAATACTCCAATGCACAATAGCATCGAGGTCAAAGACCTCAGAAAAATATTTAAGCTTGAAGTGAAAAAACATTGATTTTGGAATAGATGTAAAGCGATTTTTAGACCAGAATACAAAGAATTTGAAGCAGTGGCTTCCATAAACTTTTCAGTACATAAGTGAGAAAAGATAGCGTTTCTTTGACCAAATGGAGCAGGAAAATCGACTACTATCAAAATGCTTACGGGTATCTTACATCCAACGTCTGGGCATATCAATGTGCTTGGATTAGATCCTGCAAAACAAAGAAATGCATTGGTGTACAAAATCGGTGCAGTGTTTGGTCAGACATCAAGACTACGATATCATTTGACAGCAATAGATACATTCAAGGTAATGGGAAAATTATTTGATATTCCCAAATACCAATTAGAAGAAAGATTGAGCTATCTTATCGATAAATTCGAAATTAAAGAAATGATTGATAAACCAGTGAGAAAGCTTTCTCTGGGACAGAGGATGAGATGCGAAATAGTTTCGTCATTGATTCATTCACCAGAGATTATATTTCTCGATGAACCGACTATAGGCTTAGATATGATAGCCAAACAAAAACTCAGAGAAACAATAAATGAAATTCACGATCTCGAATGAACGACAATTTTTTTGACCTCACACGATTTATGAGATATAGAGCAGGTATGTAATAGGGTAATCATCATCAATCACGGAAAGATTTATTATGATGGAAGTATCGTAGATTTAAGAAAAAATTATATCAAGAAAAAAATCATCAAGATAAAACTTGCAAATAGTTCAGCATTTAAATCAGTAGATTTTATGCACATTACAAAAAAAGAACTCGACTATGTAGAATTTGAAATTCCCAATACCAAAGAAAATTTACAAAAAACATTCGAGATGATAACAAAAAATTACGACGTCGACGATATAGAAATAAAAGATCCCACTATCGAAGAAATTATCAAAGAGTTTTATTAATAGCACTACCAATGAAAAGATTATGCAGACAGTATCGAGGGGTACTCTCTATTGCGTACAGAAATTATACCGTATATATCCATGATCTCGTAGGGATAAATGTGATTTATATCCTTAGGGTCTTAGTAATAATATTTTTCTACAAAGCAATTTATGCAGTCACCCCATGAACAGCTATCAATGGCTATACACTCGAACAAGTGACGTGGGCATTGATTTTTGTCCAAGCAGTAGTGAGAGCAAAATATAGAATCACAGAGGATGTAAATCTAGATATCAAAACAGGAAAGATAGCAATTTATTTGCTCAATCCTATCAGCTATATCTCGTACAAATTCTTTGAATCATTTTCCAAATCACTATACAATCTGGCTATTTCTATGGTAATAGGATTATGATTATGATACTTTCTTCTGTGATCTATACCATTTTCGGTAGGATGAGTATTGGGCGGACTTCTACTTTTATTCTGAGGTATGTTGGTCAATTTCTTCTGATACTTCATGGTAGGATTATTAGCATTTTATACGGAAGACGCTGATTCGTTTAAATTACTCTATGCTAAATTGGATATGTTTTTTGGAGGAAATATTTTACCTATTCCTTTTATGCCACTCTTCTTGCAGACAATAGCATTTGCATCTCCCTTTGCTTATGCGGGATATACAGCATGATTAATATTTACCAAATTTACTCTCCCTACATTTTTGTGGTATGCTAGTATGCAATTCTTTTGGATTGTAGCATTGATAGCACTATGTTATGGTATTTACGCTTACGCAAAAAAAAGACTAACTATCAATGGAGGATAAAATTTAGTAGGAAGCTTGAAGCCTAAAGCATGAAGCTTGAAGCACACTACAAGTGTTATCGAATTATTATATATAGATCATCTCACATTAAAATTTTTAATCAGTATACATCAACAATGATAAAATTAGTACTTCACATGCGAAAATTAAATATTCTTTCTGTGTTGGCATATAGAATATCTTTTTTGGTCCAGGTAGTGTCTATGATGCTAAGCGATGCGGTGATGCTAGTACTGTTCTATTTTTTCTTTAGTAGATTTGGTACGATAGCAGGAATGGACTTCCAATGATATATAAAACTGCTCGTAGTAATTCTCTGAGGGTATTGTGTGATGTCTATTTTTTTTTATGGTTCAAGTAAGATAGGTGAGATGATTATGAATGGTTCATTAGACGCCCATTTGCTCTTACCAAAAAATATCTTATTCAGAATATTGACGTGAGGATTTAGTATCACCGCAATAGGTGATTTGATCTATGGTATAGGACTGCTCTTTCTTATCAAAAATTTAACATTGTTCTTTGTCATCAAACGACTCTTTGTATGTTTTTGTGCGTGAATTACCTTTACCTGATTTATGGTTATTTTTGAGTCTTTGGCTTTTTGGATGTGAAGTTCTAGAGAATTGAGTAGGGCTATTTTCGAAGCAGTCATTGGACCGAGCCATTATCCACCAGGGATATTCAAATGAATGGTGTTTAAAGTGATGTTTATGACGGTCATACCAGTATTTTTCGTGTCATATCTACCATATGATATGATTTCATCTCAATTTACGCTTCAAAAAATATGTATGTTGCTCTGAGCAACCCTGTTTTTTGGATGATTATGAACATTCGTGTTTTATAGATGATTACGTAAGTACGAAAGCGGAAATATGATGAATATAAATCTATAACGTATAAACGACTAAACGTATAAACGACTAAACGAAAAAAGAATACCACATCGTTTGGTCGTTTTTTCGTTTCATTGTTTTTTAAGCGAAACAGTAACATTACATCGTTTGGTCGTTTTCTCATTGCGTCGTTTCATCGTCTTTTGGTAGGAGCGTGTTTCTTATTTTTTCATCGCGGTTCATCAATATGATTGCATCCATATCATCTGGTTCTCGTATTTTCCCAAAGGTATTGAGCATCGTAGAATGATGGAAGGGGACGACATAATTGTTCGTCATTTTTTTATATTCTTCGTTGAATGTTTCGATGAAATGTACGTTTTTGGTGATAGGAGAGATAACGATGACATCCGTTCAGGTGAGTTTTTTTTCATTAAATCGTTTACAAAAAAGTTCAGAATAAAATTGTAAGGTTTCTTTGACCAATCATTTTGCCAAGGGATTTGCTTCGATGAAATCATAGGTCTTGTACCGATATTGGACAATACCATTATCTTTATACATTTGTTTCAATGCGCTCATGCCAAGATTTAATGTCTCTACACTATGATAAAATCCGTTTTGGATTTTGATAGCTTTGCATGAGTTTTCTGTGATATAGAGTAGAACAAAATTATCTTTCTTTAAATTGTTTCTCAAAAAGAGGAGCGTATGAAATGACTGAGGAACGATATTGATATTTTTCATATTCATGAGATTACCATAGACAGAATTGAGCGTGTTCATGGTTTTTTTATTCAAATAGACAATATATAATCTGAAAAATATTTCTCCGGTTTTCCCGATGACATGTTTTTTTTCTTCTCCATCGACATGGATACTATCAATGTATACCATGATTCTTTCTCCATCGACATCATTATGTTTCTTGGTCGCCTGACACTTTTCTTCGATAATAGTTTTTAAATCCTGGAAGGTAAATTTCTTTTCAAAGTTTTGAAATACATCAAATCTAAAAAACGAAAATCTATGCTCATCGAGCATAAAATAATGGGTATATTTACGATATTCTCGAGATTCATTAGCTATCTTTACGAGATTTTCATGGAGCATATATTGTAAAATCTGATCCTGTTCGCGGATTTTGTAGACACGAAAACTTGGGTGCGATTCAGAAAGATGTTCGTATCGTATATAAAACAAAATCGCTAATTTACTATATAAAAATTAGGGACGAAGTATGACAATTACGGTTAGATTTTTTTATTCTCCTCTATCTACTTCCTCATTATTGATTGTTTCAATATTTTCTTCATAAGAAAATGATTCTAGCTCTTCAGCAGCGTAGGACATATTCGGATCTCTTTCAGAGAATAGTGAAATATAGTCTTCGCGCATCATAATTCCGTAAAAAAATAAAACAGAATTATTTCTTTGATGGTTTAGTTTTCGTTGGGGATTTTTTGACTATGGACTTTTTCGTTGGGGTTTTCTTTACTGCTATTTTTTTGGTTGAAGGAGCTTCTTTAGTTAGCTTTTTCGTTTCTTTCTTTGTTACTGTTTTAGCTCAGAATTTAGGCTTAGGACCGCTGGCAATAATCGCTATACATTCATCCTTGCTCAAGTCGCTAGCATCTTTCCCCCCTTTGGCGATTTTATAATTATTTCCATCAAATTTTATGTATGCACCATAGAGTCCATTCAATACTTCTATTTTTTTGCCATCATAATCGAAATTATTGATATACTTGTTTTTTTCTGTGTCGATTTTCTTCTCTATGAGCGGGATACCTTCTTCCATCGTGATAGTGTAGGGATCCAAGGTCTTGGGGATAGAGACGAAGAATGTTTTATATTTCAAATACGGTCCAAATTTTCCTACTGCTGCGGTGACTCATTCACCCTCATATTGTCAGATAATTCTCGGTAATGCGAACAATGCCAAGGCATCTTCCAGGGTAAGCGATTCAATATTTTGTCCGGGTCTGAGCGAAGCAAATTTTGGTTTATCCGTATCTTGAGCGGTCCCTACTTGTACCATAGGACCAAATCTTCCTATCCTTGCGACGACGGTCTTACCGGTGTTAGGATCTATACCGAGCGCTTTCTCTCCCGTCTGCTTTTCTGCGAATTCTATCGTCTTAGCTACTTCTTTATGAAATGGTCCGTAAAATTTTTTCATCATTTCAGGCCACTTGATTTTACCTTCAGCGACTTCATCGAATTCTTCTTCCACGCTTGCCGTAAAATTATAATCCAAAATCTCTTTGAAGTTCGCGACCAAAAAATCATTTACCACCATACCGATATCTGTAGGGAAGAGCTTTTGTTTCTCTGCTCAGGTATTTTGTTTTTTCGTTTCAGATTTGATGACTCAGAGTCTCAAAATCATTTCCTGATACTTTCTTTCCGTTCCGTTTCTATCTTCTTTCACAACATATCCTCTTTTTTGTACGGTTGAAATCGTTGGTGCATAGGTAGATGGACGTCCGATACCAAGCTCTTCAAGCTTTTTAACCAACGACGCTTCTGTGTATCTTGGTGGGTGATTTTTAAATCTTTCTCCAGCAAGAATCTGTTGCATTGCCAATATTTCACCCTTAGTTAACTTAGGTAACATGCCTTCTTCCTCGTCCTTTGCTCCTTCTCCATCTTCCTCATCTTTAGATTCGAAATATACTTTCAGAAATCCATCAAACTTCACAACTTCACCACTAGCGATGAAATTAAATTTATTATTCGTTGATATACTTATGGTTGCTTTCGTTTTTTCTACTTCAGCTGGTGCCATTTGTGAAGCAATAGTTCTTTTCCAAATCAATTCATACAATCTTTTTTCGGAAGCGTCATTGCCTGCCATGTTGTTTTCCATATGTGCTGGTCTGATACATTCATGTGCTTCTTGTGATCATTTGCTTTTGGTGACATACTGTGTTGGGTTAGTATAGTCTTTTCCATATCTTTTGGTTATCTCGTCTTGAGCTGCTTTGAGCGCAAAATCTGACATATTTACGGAATCAGTTCTCATGTACGTGATAAATCCTCATTCATATAATTTCTGAGCAACTTGCATTGTCCTTGCGACTGAAAATCCTAATTTTCTGCTCGCTTCTTGTTGAAGGGTAGAGGTCGTAAAGGGAGCAGAAGGTGACTTTTTCCCTGGTTTTACTTCCACATTTTCTATCGTATATTTGGCATCTTTGCATGATTCAAGGAATTTCTTTGCTTCGTCGGCAGTAGGCAAATCTTTGGAAAGTTCAGCTTTAAATTCTTTTTTCGCATCACCCACAAAACTTCAAATCACTTTAAAAAATGATGCAGATTCAAATTTTTGGATTTCTCTTTCTCTTTCGACGATCAATCTTACAGCTACGGATTGCACTCTTCATGCACTCAATCCCATTTTAATTTTTTTCCAGAGGACAGGTGACAATTCAAATCATACTAATCTATCTAAGATTCTTCTTGCTTGTTGTGCATCTACGAGATTCATATCTATCGTTCTAGGATTTTTTACTGCTGCATCAATCGCCTCTTTGGTGATTTCATGGAAGACTATTCTTGCAGTTTTTTTAACATCCAATCCTAGTGCATTAGCCACATGTCGTCATATTGCTTCTCCTTCGCGGTCTTCATCGGTAGCGATCCAGACTTTATCAGCCTTTTTAGCTAGCGCCTTTAGCTCACTCACCACCTTAGTTTTATCAGGAGATACTATATATTTTGGTGCAAAATTATTTTTGACATCTACACCGAGTTCTTTTTGTGGGAGATCTATTACGTGTCCAAACGAGGCTTTTACTTCAAATCCTTCACCGAGAAATTTTTTGATAGTCGCAGATTTAGCCGGAGACTCAACAATCACTAAATGTTTCATGTGTACAAGCAAAATAGGTAAATACAAAAAAAAAGCAAAAAATACAATACTCTTATGTACTCTATTTGGTCCGTATTTCAACCAAAAAATGCACCCGGGTGGTAATAAAAAATTCTGAGCAATGAAGCCCAGAATCTTTTTGTATAGCAAGGGGAGAGAGACATGGAATTATTCTAGTTTTTTGAGTTCTTCTTCCATTTTTTTAATATCTTCATCAATCTGTACGATGAGATCATCTCTATGTTCTTCCTTAAATGTCTTTTTGTATTCCTTGAGTTTTTGTAGGGTAGTTTTGAGTTGTTTAGCACGTGCATCTTTGTGTGTCTTATTGTATTCTATGTCTTCCAACGCCTGTTCATATTTATTGAGGTCTATGAGTGATTGTTGGTCGTCTTCCGATTGATAGTCAAGCCCTAGCTTTCTATCCAAAAAGTCTTCAAGATAATTGTGTAAACTGTTCCATCCATCCAATCCAAACATCGGCATACGATTGAGCATCTGGAACGCTGGTACTTGACCAGCAAATGACTGGAAGTCCTGAGGATTGTCAAACTCTCTCTCTAGTTTTTCCTCTTTCCCATTGATGTTGCTATACATATACACTTTTCCTTTAAACATGGTGATAGTGGTTAAGAGATAAAAGCACCAATACGGTGTAAGTGCTATATTATACATTTTTTTAAAATTTTCAAGGTTTTTTTGAAAAAAAGTGTACTGTGTTTTTATTATACAATAAGGTTATCCTAAATCGTCGCTGGAAACTATCAAACAAAACAATGTGTGTGGATAGTGTAATTAAAATCTTTAAGAAAAAAGCTCAAATTCACCTATGCAGTAAATTAAGTTGATTATATATAGCTGATGTATAAAGTATACTCACTTTAAAGAAGTAATCCTTTATATTGTAACTAACTAATTATGAATAGAAAAAATGTTATGTTGGGTGTGGTAATGGTCTCTGCTCTCTCAGTCCTTGCATTAGCAGGTTGTAGCAAGCATGATGCCAACCAAACAACACCACTCAGTACGGGTATGAATACCACCAATTTTACAACAAATGCTACGGGAACAATTAAAGAATTTGCTATGCAATCTTACAGTAATATGGTCAATGGAAAACCTGCTCCAAGATATTCTTTGCAGGAAATGACTGTCAAGAAGTGAGATATAGTGAAGGTAAAAATTACGGTAACAAAAGGTATGCATAATTTCAATATCGACGAATTCAATGTACATTTTGCTACTCCGATTAATCAAGAAACCGTTGTAGAGTTTGTAGCTGACAAGGTAGGAAAATTTATTTATTACTGTTCTATGCCTGGACATAGAGCAAATGGCCACTGGGGAACATTAACTGTGACCGAATAAACCATACACAAAAATTAATAAAAAAAGCCCGACTCCTTCACAGAAGATTGGGCTTTTTTATAATATAAATTACAGACAATGAGGTAATGCTTTAGCGGGGGACTGAGTAAAATTTTAAGTAAACAAAAAAATAACTAATCACTTAGTTATTTTATATATGTTTATTACTAATGACTTCTTGGTAGCACTTAACAGGATAAAGGTGGCAGAGGATTCCTGCCTTGCGGTATAAACCCCCCTGGATGCATTGCTAGGACCAGAGAGAAGTGAAATCAGAATAAAATAAAAAAAACATCCATTACTAGATATTTTTCTATGTGTTTTATTACTAATGACTTTTTGGTAGGGTGGCAGGGGATCGAACCCTGGACCACTGGCTTAAAAGGCCATTGCTCTACCGACTGAGCTACCACCCCATACCATTATACATTATCATATTATTACTATATTGAACCCTAGACTACCTTTAGCGGAGTTGCTCTACCGACTGAGACCCCCTAACAAAAAAATCGATGACCAAAGGATTCACTAGGAAAACTATTGGTCATTTAAGTGTTTTTTATACAAATCCTTTGAGTTTCTTATATATTTTGGAACTGACTTTTATCTTGAGCTGAGAACCATCTTCAAGTTTCACTTTTTTATTAATAAGGTTTACCTTAAAAGATCTTTTGGTTGCTCTCATAGAATGAGATCTCATATTTCCAGATCATGTTCATCTTCAGGTAAAATCACATACTCTTGCCATTTTATTCTAATTAATATATTAAAACAGTCATAGGTTATTTTCTTGATAATTGGATCTTGATACTCAGGTCTAATTATTATTTCTTTTGGTCTTTCTTGTCGTCTTTTGCTGGAGCAGCAGAGGTTGTACCAGCAGCAGGAGCAGTACCAGCGGCAGGAGTTGCTTCAACAGCAGATACAGGAGCTTCTTCTACTTCTTCTGTCATAATAAGAACAGTAACGATAGCTTGCTCTGGATCATCAAGAACTTCTACTTTATCAGAGAATTTCAAGTCTCCCACAACGATAACATCATTGATGTTTTTGATTGCAGAGATATCGATAGTAATATCATGAGGTAAATCTTGTGGAAATGCTTCAACTTCAATAAAGTCTTTCAAAAGTTGTATTTTTCCTTCTCATAATTTTTCAATTATAGACTCACCAATCATCTTTACAGGTATTTCTGTAGTAACTTTTTCATCTTTATTAACCGCCAAAAAATCTATATGGATAAGCATATCACTTACAGGATCCAATTGGATATCTTGGATAAGTACAAGTTGATCTATATCATCACCACTGAGAGTAAGTGGAGTAGAATATCCAGCTTCCTTATATTTTTTGATAAGATCATTTCTTTTGCATGCGACAGCAATAGGCTCTTTAAGATGCTTTCCATAGACAATACCAGGAATCAATCCTTCTTTTCTAAGATCTTTAGCTTTCTTATTTTGGCGAGAGGTTACAATAAGTTCCATTAGAATAATAACGAAGATAATAAAATAGTGAGATTATTTTTTTCCTTTTTTCTTTCCTTTATTTTCTTTTACTTTACCAGCTTCTTTATCGAGGATATTTATATCTCTCTTTTCAGCAGTGATTTTGGATTTGAATCTAGCATCCTTACCTACTTTGTCTCTGATATAGTAAAGTTTAGCTCTTCTGATTTGATATTCATCCAAAAGAACAATTTTGTCGAATTTGTTGAATGAAAGAGGATAGATTTTTTCTACCTCTACACCAGCGACCATACCTCTAACGGTAAATGATCCATCAGCATGACTAGGTTTTTTTGTCTTGATAACAAGACATTTAAATCTCCAAATTCTATTTGTTTCTACATCTTTTTCATGGATTTCAATATACATCCCTGGTTTGATATCAAGGATTTTGCTTCCATTGTTGTCGTAGAAATGTTTGAGTCTGTCAAAATTCATTTTAAATACTATTCAATAATTTAAAAAAAACTATTTAGCCTTTTTGTTCATAACCTTAGCTTTCCATTTTTTTTGTTGTTCAAGGTTTCTTCTTACGTCCATGATAACAACTTTTTCAACTCTGAATAATGCTTTGTTGAGCTTTCTTTTTGCGTTGGTTTTTAATCTAGTCATGCTATTAAACAAATATAATTAAAATGTTGTGTTCAGGTCTATTTGCTAACTCATTTTTTTGCTAGAGCAGCATCAAGCATCGCTTGAGTTACCCCATATCTTTTGAGTCTAGCATTTGCTTTTAATCTCGTCTTGTATATCCATTTCGTTTCTGATCCTGCTTTTTCTTCTTTTTTCATAAGATCAACATATCGTGCAATTGCCTTTTCTAGTTTTTTTCCAGATTTTTGGCTTGCTCGAGAAACGTTATACATCATATGCTTATATTTTGCTCCACTAGTATTTCCCATTTTATTATTAATATAGAAGATAAATCGTTTAAACGTTTAATCGATGAAACGTTTAATCGTTGTGTATTAATTAACGTATTTTGCCATGTATGCAAACGCTTTGTTTGCTTCAGCCATTTTATGTGTTTCTTCTTTTTTCTTTACTGCGTATCCTTGATTACCGTATGCTGCCATGATTTCTTCAGCTAATTTTTTGTACATAGGTTTACCTGTTTTTGAATCAGTACCAGCAAGAATTCGTTTGAAAGCAAAAAATAGTTTTTTATCTTGTTTAACTTCTACAGGAACTTGATATACAGAACCTCACATTCTTTTTGATTTGATCATCAAACTAGGAGAAGCATTATCTATAGCAGTTTCCAAGACTATTTCTGGATTCATATGACCATTGGATTTGATCTCTTGAAGCATATCGTGATAGATTTTTTTAGCTACACTTTTTTTCCCATTTTTCATAATGTAGTTGATAATCTTTTCGATTTTTGGGTTAGATAATGAACCGGCAATTAATTTTGACATAGTATAAACTAAATGATAAATAAACATTAGCCTTAAGCTTTAAGCTCCAAGCTTGATACTAAGATTATGCTTTTGCTGCTTTTGGTCTTTTTGCTCCGTAAAGAGATCTAGATTGTCTTCTTTTGTCTACAGGATTTGCGTCGTATTTTCCTCTGATGATATGATATCTTACTCCTGGAAGATCTTTACATCTTCATCCTCTTACAAGTACTACACTGTGTTCTTGAAGGGTATGAGATTCTCCTGGGATATAGGCAAGTATTTCAGCACCATTAGATAGTCTTACTTTTGCAAATTTTCTTTGCGCTGAATTTGGTTTTTTTGGACCCATCACAGAAACTTTGAGACATACTCATCTTTTGAATGGAGCTGGTCTATCGGTTCTCTTGTTGCTGTCGAGTTTATTGATACCAAACTGCAAAGCGGGCGCTTTAGATTTATACGTCTTTTGTTTTCTTCAGGTCTTGATAAGTTGATTGATAGTAGGCATACTAAACGATGATAAATGATAAAGTGAATATAATAGTTAATAATTGGCTTTTACAAAAATTCAAAATAAACAAAAAATTTACGTGTCCGTGAATATAGGGAAAATATATACAAAATCAATACAAAATTCATAAAATACATCCTCATAGAGAGTGGTAGACAAAATAGACGTTTTATATCTGAGAAAGTCATTTTCTAATAAAACAAATTATGAGTGTACAAAACCAACGATACGAGAAGATATATCATAAATATTTAACGGGTTCCTTCTTCCACGAAAGTTTCTTCACTAATATGTTCAATTATTCTATCTTCTTTAGTAATGATAGATTTTTTCCATGTTCACTTCATAAACCGAAGATAGCATATGATGGCAGTAAGAATATTGGTAACGGGAAATGTATACCACAATCAGTGGATTCATAATGATGTATGTTTTGATAATACATAGGCTAGTGGGAATTGTATTACCCACTGAGAAATGACGGAAAGCATAAATGCGGTAGTCATATTTCCAGATGCACGGAACACTCAGAGGATAGCCATTTGTAATCCCATAAATCAAAACGTCAAAGCAACGGTACGAAGAAATTCCGTTCATCAAGCTACGATTGCCGGATCGTGAGGAATAAAGAATCTTATGAGGAATGAGGCACTGAAAAATACAAGGATTCAGATCCCGGTAAGCAATCAAAATGAAATCAATGATCAGATTTTTGCTGTGTTAGCAGCTCTATCCATTCTTTTTGCTCATATATTCTGTCCTACGAGAATAGAGATTGCCATAGAAAGTCCCAATGCAGGTATGATTATGAGTTGCAAAATATTTGACCCAGCACCATAAGAAGCTACTGCTTGAGTGCCGAAACTCGTGATGAGAAACGTTAATATTACCATCCCCAATCCACGAGAAGACATTTCCAAAGACGATGGTAGTCACAAGAAAAAAGCCTTTTTGATATATCAGAAATCAGGGATAAAATCTGACCAATGAACATGGATATTATATTTACCTTTAAAGAGTATTATGATTCAGATTATTGCTGCTATTCATTGAGTAAATAAGGTAGCCATAGCAGCTCAGGAAACGCCCATGGAAGGTATCGGTCAGAACCCATAAATAAAGAATGGATCTAGAATAGCATTTAACAATACCGTTCACAATACTATATACATAGGTAATTTTACTTCTCCTATTCATCTCATAATTGACTGGAACATAGAATATCAGAAAACGAACAATATACCGAAGAAAGATATCCTCAAAAATGCCAATGCATTCGTGAAAATAGTCGGTTCAACTCACATTAGATGAAGTAGAAATGGAGAGGAAATAAGTCATATTACGGATAAGAATATGGAGACGATAAGTACCATCAACAATGTCTGTGCGGCTACATGATTCACCATAGCCTTTTTCTTTGCTCAAAAATACTGAGCTATAAGGGTTGATCAGGCCACAGCAAATCAGGTTCACATAGAGATCAACAAAAACATAATAGGAAAACTCACAGACACAGAAGCAACAGCATCTCATCATAATCTTCCTACTCGAAAAGCATCAATGAGTTGGTAGGCGCTTTGTAAAAGATTTGCTAATACGATAGGTATAGCAAGGGTAAAGAGTGATTTAATAATCGGTTTTTCAACTATACTAGGAGAAGTATTTCCCATACATACATATACATATTAAAAATCAGATTTCTGAAACGGTACATATTTTTTTTCACGTGCCATACATAATAAAAAACATATCGGCGTATGCAAGGACAATTTCTTATATAAAAAAAATGTGGCAAGATATACTTGCCACATCTAAGTGAGTAGAATACATTACTTCTTTATGAAACGTTTGCTGGCAGATATGCCGTTGACGCTGGTAAAAGTAATAATGTAGATCCCTGGATCAAATGATGCTAAATCAATTTGCATAGTTTTACTCAGGGCATTGTTGGTATAAAACAATCTGCCAGTTATATCAAGTACATTGAGAGATACGATCTCTTTAGTATTGATACCAGAAAGTTGTACATAATTGCTAACTGGGTTAGGGAATAGTCCAATAGCGCTTACTACTAGACGTATTTCACCAATTCCTAGTGCACCGATATTGATGTATTGGCTTTGCGTTGCAGTACATCCGGTGATCGGGTGAGTATAAGTATAAAACACCTGATGCGTACCAGCGCCAGCTGCTGCTGGATTAAACATGCTGTTACTTGTGTTTGTACCAGGCCCACTAAATGTACCACCAAATGGTGAAACATACGGCATGAGATCAAAGGGTGGCGTATCCGTATAGATAGGGCCATTGATACTCAAAAATATAGGAGGCGTGGCAGCATAAAACACTGCAAGATCGGTAGCAGCAGAACTACAGCCATATTGTGTAGTATATGTATACGTAATGACGTAGGTACTCGGTGCTGTAGATGATGGTATGACCGTATCACCGGGTTGGACACAAGTTCCGCTGTAGATTCCCGTTCCTCCTAGACCTGTAGGTGAACCACCCAAAAGCTTGGTTGGTCCCTGTGCAGGACAGAAGTGGTTTTGTACCAAATGAAGGGTTACTACGGGTACTGGATGTACAGTGATAAAAATAGTTCCTGTGGTTGTGCATCCATTATTATCCGTAACAGTTACTGAGTAGGTGATATCATTCATAGGTGAAGCTGTTACTATACTCGATGTTCCGAGACTGTTGCTCCACAAAAATGTACATCCACTAGCGGTAGTCGTTGCCATCAAGGTGATATTCACTCCAGCACAAATAGTTGTACTACTTGCACTTACGGTGAGATTGGGTGCTTGATGAACGGTAACGAGGGTGTCGGTAAACACACCGTCTCCACAGGTATTATGTCCGCGGACTTTAATGAGTCCCGAAATGGCACTGCTAAAATCAACGGTAATGATCTGTGTCCCTTGGCCAGAAACTATAGTAGCTCCGGTAGGTAGTGACCAGTCATATGATGTTGCATAGAGTATAATACCAGTAGAATACGTCATCACACTATTTTGACACACGGTAGTTAGACCGATAATTGGCCCAGCGGCTTGTGGCAAAGGAACTGTTGTAACATGCAGGGATCCATTCATCTGGGCTTCACAGCCGAGCGTGTTTTTGAATCCTTTGATAATATACGTACCGTAAGCTTGCGTTCCGAAACTAAGAGCGAATCCAGTTCCATTAATCGTTTGTACGGTTACACCATTTTTGTACAAGGTGTAGTAGCAGTCAGCTTCCGAGGCATTCAGCCCAATAAGTACTCCCGCTTGTGACGCACAATACGTAGAATCTCCGGTGATAGTATACGCTATCGGTGATGGCTGTATATACACCGTGAATGCTGCGCTATTGCTACATCCATTAGAAGTACCTGTTACCGAATAGATGGTTGGACTAGTAACCGGAAAGACCGTGACTTGTTGTGTCGTTGCTCCTGTACTCCAAAGATAGGAGATAGGACTTGAGGCGGAATTTGCCGTCAATTGCAAACTTCCTCCGACACAAACCGTAGTGATACCTCCTGGTGATGTAATCCAAACGGTAGGTTTGGGCTTTACCACAACATTGAAGGTGTCTCTGTGGATAATGACATACGACGAATTCTCATCGGTTTCAATGTACATAGTAGTAGTAGTGGGAGCTACTGAGATCTGGGCAAAATTACCGTAAGATCCAGGAGTCCATAAGTACCAAACAGTACCGGGGAATGTATTCCCGATAGTGATGGTGTCTCCTTGGCAAATAGTGTCATTCACCATCGCGTGTGCATTGCTCAATCCTATAATCATAACAAGGAGAGCGCACATTACAAAACTTAACATTTTTGTCTTCATAATTTTTTTTAATGTTTTATTTAATTTTTTTTATTTTTTTTATTCAGTATTTTTCCTAGAAATAACTGTCTAGTGCAGACGTATCTCAATGATACATGTTAATGTATATACATATCTTATTAAATAAGTCAAGTGAATGTAGCTAACTACATGGATCAAAAAACGATTACAGATAAACGGTAGAGAGAAAAAAAACAGGCTTCCCACAAAAGGAAAGTCTGTCTCTTTTATTTTTATAATAGAGTGTTTTTTTATTGCTTATATACATCCAATGCTTTAGTAAATTCACTTGCTCCTGGAGGTAATGCACTCCATAAACTTGGACTATATTCAATTAATACAGAAGCACCATTAAATATTTCGTTTCTTCTTTCTGCTTTGATTGCTGCATCAGATGATCATCATACATAAAACCAACCATTAAGTTGTGATCTTCTAGATTGTACAAGGTCTTGTATACCATTTCCGATGAGTATTCATTGTATTTTTAATCATCCATACATACACCATTCTTTATTCGTATTGGTATTGGTAAGATCTGGTCCAGCCAAAAATGATCATTGACTAGTGACGAAAATTCATTTATCGACCTGTGTTTTTGTACATGCATCTACTGATGGGAGAAATGTTATATTTCATTTATTGACTAAGAACATAGCATTTGTATTTTCTATAGATCAGTTTATTTTTATACTTGGGCCATCAACAATAACCGTAAATGGTTGGGTTGTGTTTGCTGGCTCCGTATAGGTAATTGTTCCCACACCTTTTAAAACTACTATATCTTGTCCAGGAACTTTATAGGTAGTTATAGTATTACCATCATCAGAAAGAAGTGTTCCATGTTTGATAGCAAGTTTAGCATATTTGTTTATGAAACTATCCATCATAGTCGTAATAGTATTTCCTCAATTGTACGTTGCTTCATTAAGCACCATAATAGTATTGAGATCTGTACTATCAATGAGATCATCACCGTTAATCATCTTATATCCATCTAGAGGAACGGTGGTAGCTTTTGGTGTAAGACCAAACGAACTCTTCTGTGCTAAGTATGGTTGAGTAACTGAAAAGTCAACACTACATACTCTATCTATTTCTGTACCGACTTCTTGGTTATTTCACAAACAATATTTATACGCTACTTTATCCAATACTATTTTATACTCACCAAAGACATTACTTACAAAATCATTTGAATTCATATCATATTTTCCAAATGCATGGGTGAGTGATCGCCATCATTGATGTAAAAAATAGTTGAAGATAGGAGCATTTTGTCGAGTGTCCGTATTACATTTTTTGACGATAGAATATACGGGATTTCAATCTGCTTCTGTCTGATCTCCATTGTAGATATCAAAGGTACACATAATAGTATCTTCTGGTATTGTACCATCTGATAAGTTATTACAAGTATTTCATTGTCTAATATTATTTGTTTGATCAAGCGTCCATCGGAACGGAAGTATTTCTCATTTCTCTATGGAAATGCTCGTATTTCAGATATTAAAACATCACACCATAGCTGATCATTTGATATCACATCAGAGAGTACAAGAATCTCAAGGAGTTCAATTACGATTTCCATCATCACAATTTTCATATCATTCACGGATACCATTCCCACAATAGGACAATCTTCATTCATCTACAATGAGATTTTGTTGACAGACGGGAGCACTTACTCCATCGACTACACATTGAACATTATAAGTCTGTGGTGTATTTATCACATTGGTATATTCACATCATGCCTGCAAAATAGAGACATTGTTTGCTGTATGTTGAGTACCATTACCACAGGTAATAGTCATGGTTTGTGCTGTCGTTCCGTTGACTGTTTGACAGGTAAACGTACTTTCTGCATTGCCATTTTCATCGACAAGTGCTACGGTTCCATTGAGTGCATTAAGTGATCAACAATTTCCTGCGTTTATAGAAACAGGCACTTTACATAATGATGGATTGGTATTATTCCCAACCGTACATTGTGCGCTACCTATAAATCCTGCAGCATAATTACATACACCATTAAACATTGCGCCTGATCATGAAATGCTTGTTCCATTACCACAGTCTATATGAATAGGCGTAGTAGAAGTTGTATTTGCTCATTTACAAGTTAAATTTACACCGTATCAGTTTCCATTTATTGTAGGGGCTGATCATGTCATACTGGTACAACTTGCATTCAAAAGAGGAAGGGTAACTGAACTGCATGCTTGACCAGTTGTTATTCATCCAAGTTGATTGATATATTGATAATTGATACATGCATTGTTTATGATACTGTCCGTACGGAGCACACATACTCATTGTTGATTTTCACAGACTTGACCACTAAAAAGAACTCCGAGATTTCATAAGGTATCACATTGCTCATTTTGCGTAATGAGTCCATCTCAACACACAAGTGGTTCGTTGATTTTGACTTGGTCGGTTCATGTTCTTGCGCGATTCCCTCATTCTCAGCAGGTTATAGTGACTTTTGGTGTGAACGAAATAAAATTTTGTGGTCATACGATTCATGTCACGAAGAGCGTAGCTCAGCTCTGTGGTGCTATATTTCCGAGCGAACCTGGAAGACTTGTATATGAAGTGAATCATGTCAGTCAAGCAAAGGTTAGATTCCCATACCAACATGCGAAATTACCGGTATTGATATATGTTATTGTTAATCTTACGGTATCTCCAGAAACTGCCTGTATCATGATGTTGGGTCAAGATCCATACGGAGAATTATCAAGGTTAGGTCTAGTGATATTATTTGCTGAGAGATCGATAGCAATCTGAGGGTTGTCTATAACCCACCCAGTAACAGTGGCAAAGTTATTTCCGGTAGATATTTCTGTTGTTGTTCATGTCATAAAAATACTTGCGGTATTGATTATCAATCCAGAAGATCATGGTCATCCAGATGGATAATATCCATTAAGATATCATGTCATAATGATACTACCACTATTTCCTGCTGGTATATTTCATAAATTAATAGATGCATTGCCTTGGCCAGATCATAATGGACCAAATGATGATCGAGAGATTTTAGAGGAAACAGTGTCATTGAGCACAACATTTTGTGCGGTAGCGTAACCACTATTTCCATAGGTAATAATAAAAATGGCTTGATCTCATGAAAATGATGGCCATGGTTGGAGAAACGTTTTTGTTATTCGGAGATCAGGAAGTCATACAACGACACCAGTTGCTGTAGCAGCATTATTTCCCGTTGTATATTCAGGAGTTACTGTAGTTGTCTTGGCTATTTGACTGAATGAAGTACCTACAGGAAATGCCTGTGTCAAAGCAGCATGCAAAAGAATAGTAATTGTATCTCCTGCATTCAAATTACTTAAATAACTTCCGCTCCATACAAAGTCTTGTGGATAATTTATATAATTGTATGTATAGGAAATACCATTGAACGTCGCAGTTGGAGTAGTTAATGTAGGAATAGGAAATGTGCTAATGAACGTTATTCATGTGGCAAACGTTGATCAGATGTTTTGGAGTGTTATATAATAGGATACGATATCTCCAGAATATATTGGGTTAGATCATGTCAAACTATTTGTTATCATAAGATCAGCTATAGGGGTGATTTGTGCTATTGCCGAAGTAAGAATCGTAGACATTTGCATATCAGCAGCGAATATTCATGTAGTAGTTAACGTAGGAAGTGTTCGCATAGTTGTTGTTACTTTAGCAGTAATTGTTACGGAAAAATTACTGTTTGCGGGGATAAGAAATAATGGGTCATGTTCACTACCAAGACTCAATAGTGCATTATTTATAGGCGTAAGCGTTGCATTTTGATACATAACATTATATGTTGCTGAAGTTGGCAAGATATATTTGAGATATACATCACCAGTACCATTCATTCAGGTTATGGTAAACGTTACCAATGAACCAGAAATGGCTGATTGTGTTGCAGGTGCAAGGTTTATATTATTTACATCAGCCATAGTAAATCATACCAAACATAAGAGACTGATGGCGATGACGTACAATGCTTTTTTAGTGGTGGTACTATAAATCATTTCCGTAACAATAAGGTATAAAATAAATGATTATTACTTGGTAGTTTATGTTATATATAATTGGGTAGTTATTATTTATCTGATGGTTCCATTGAGTGTAATCTTACCAGATCCATTAGGAACAAGTGGAGTAGTAAATATTCGGTTGAGTAACATTCATCATGAAGTGGTAGTCTGTGTTGTCGGCATAGGACTAGCAGAACCAAAGTTTAATGTTCCTGGCCAATAGTCTACAACATTATAATTTGTAATAGTGGCGGTTCAATTATTCGTATAAACAATTTCATATTGCACGTTGTCACCAACATTATTTCCATAACTTATAATTTTCTTTTCGATAGTCATGCTAGAAGTAGGGACAATGATAACATTGATATTTGTATATGCTTGTCCTGTTTTGAGGACTCCATTGACAGTATATCTGAGATCTACAACATTGATATATGTTCCTATACAGCTTGGATTATTAGCTATGTGTCAGGTAAGATAGAGGTATGCTGTTTGGCCAACGGGCAATGAAGTATTTACATTCCAGGCATAGGGATTACTACTATTTGTCATAGTCATAGGCATATTTGCTGTCCAAAGAGGATCAGCAACAATACACGAACTATTTGGCCATGTATCGATAAGTTGTACATTATCGATAGCGTCAGGACCATTATTAGTCACGGCGATAGTAAATCTTGCATCTTCACCAGGATAATAAGAAACTTTATTTACTGTTTTGGTTATAGTAGCATTTGCTGAAGGTGCATATGCATAAAATAATGCAGAAGCATAAAGTATATTTGTTTCATTAGAAGATAAGAATACATTGTTTAATGTCTGATTTGATCGTTGATATCATTTAAATTTTCCTGTAATGATCATGTATCATTGTTGTCCAGGAAGGAGGGTAAAACCTGAATATTCTACCAGAATATTGTTTCCATTTATACCTGTTCCAAATGTATAAGGAGCAGTTATTCCATAGATTTGACTATTTTCATACGTCAGTGAAGCAGGCAAATAATCGCTGAGAATATTATTGTGTGTAGTAATATTTCCTATATTTGCAAAATCGATTCTAAACGAAACAAGGTCTCCAGAATGATAAGGTATATTATTTATCAATGCTTTGGTAAGAGAAAGTTGAGCACTACCCAGTACCGTTACGGTAACAGGACATACTGCAGGAGTAGTTCCCGCTTGTCAGGTTACTAGCATGGTATATGTTGTAGTAATAATAGGATGAACAGAAATATTGGAATTACTTCGTGTAGGATAGATAAAATTAAGTCCAGGAATAGTTGGAGTTATGTTTGCTAGTGTAGCATGAGTATATCATCCACTAAGGATTGCAGTTCCTCCTGAAGTAATAGTAGGCGTATTCGTAGTGAGTGAACACGTAGGCGCAATAGGATTGGTAACGGTTACAGTAACAGGACACACTGCAGGAGTCGTTCATGATAAGCCATTTACCGTGAGTATATATGTTGTAGTAACAATAGGATGTACAGAAATACTGGAATTACTTCGTGTAGGATAGATAAAATTCAATCATGAAATAAACGGAGTCATAGTGGCTAGTGTGGCATTGGTATATGAGCCATTAAGGATTGCAGTTCCTCCTGAAGTAATAGTAGGTGTACTAGTAGTGAGTGAACAAGTCGGAGGAGTATTTGAGATAACATGTAAAATTCCCGTACAGAGTGCAGAGGATTGTGAGTTATTAACCAACATATTAAAAGTATAGTCTCCTACAGTAGTAGGGATAGCGTATGTCGTTCAGGTATATTGATTAGTATTTACCCAATGTGGCCATCATGCAATAAGTGGACTAACATTGATATAGGTTCATACAAAAGTACCGCCTGTAACATTCCATGTTACTGCCGCTGTCTGATTGACATACACAGGATTTGGACTCAAGGTCAATGTACAGCTGAGATTTTGTGGTGGTGGGTTTACGGTAATTGGTGCAGTACATACTGATGATCATGCACTATTGCTTACGGTCATACTCAAGGTATATGCTCCGGTATGTGTAGGCGTTATAGTACGTTGACCATTTGCAGTAGTAACAGTATATGGTAATCCTGTTATTATTCGTGTGTTTGGTGTATAGGTAATCTGTGGAGTATTGGTGTAATTTCCACTGATGGTCCACGATGCTTGTGCAGAAGTTCATACCACAATAACTCCAGGAGAAGTTGAAAGTGTACAGGTTGGTTTCACAACAACTGCTTGAAGAGTACAAGTAGATGTACAGGTATATCCAGAAGGTACTCATGCAGTACCATCACATTGTTCTGAAGTGAAAGTATTCATATAGCTAGAATTAGAAGTCTCTACTATACCATTACCACATCGATGAAGTTCATAGTTTTTACAAGTAGAACTAGATTGTTCAGATGACCAGCTTCTTCTTCTGTTTCCATAGGTTCCAGGAAGGGTAGTTATATAGGTAGGATTGTTTCCCATATACGACATATCAGGAATTTGATTGTATCGATAGGCAGAATTTGAATTATCATAGAATCCTACTGCATATTTATATTTATAATCATAGATGACACTGACAATATTTTTATTGGGGTCATTATCTGCAGGTCTTTCAAATACTACTTTGTTCGGTGTAGTAGCTATTCATCTGAGAGGAGTATTATATGGGAATGCTCGGCTTGCTCTATAGAATGTGCTATTATCAAGCGCCATAGCATTGTTGTTGGCATCTACTTTATAGAGCATATCAGCCAATGGTTTATAATATCTAACTTTACTATAGGTAATCCCTTGATCAGTCATCAAAATCTGTCCAGCAGAAAAATCGTTGGTAGAACCATTCAATATAAAATTACTATTCAGATACAGATAATAATCTGCTTTACCATCATTATCATTATCTTGATTGAGATACATTTTTCCGACATCAGAACATGGGTTTACATTCGACATGCTTTCTATGGGAAGGATATTATTTATCCGGTCAGCATATCAAAAACTTCATAATGCTATACAAGCTATGACAGCAATGATTGCTACAAGATGTTTTCTTGGTGTCATGATAGTGATCTAAAGAGATTAAAAACTATTAGAGATTATTCATTACCACCATCTCAGGTGTGGATATTTCATTTATCGGTGGCATCTCAGGCATTGCTTATCGCTGAGACGATGTTTTTAATATTATCCATTCATTCATGATGTTTCATACCGACTCTCTTTTCTTTTGTCAATACTTTGCTAGCGATAGAATGACTCTTGATAGAAAGATCCATTCAGTTTTTATATTTCTTCTCTGGTGATCCACTCGCTGTATATTTCACTTCGTTAGGAATGAAGGTGTTAATAGTAATACCCTCAATCTGCATACCAAGAGATTCATTTCCACATTCTCCTAAAAGATAGAATATTCGTTTAGTACTTATATTTATTTTCTTAAAAGAGTCAACATCAAATGGAATGATAATATCATTACCTAAAAGAAAATCGGCAAGACGTGGTTCGATTTCTGCTGAAGTGATTTTTATGTTATTTTTGTCGAGAAGATGCACGATTTTGTCGATTACTGCATTTTTATTATCTTCGTTGATTTTGAGATTATTGATAAACCACTCTTGTGCTTTAGGTTTATCTCCATCATTGATAGGGATCATAGATTGTTTCTTGTCAGATCATGCCAATACATTGGTTCCTCCCAAAGGTGTCATCGCATATTTTCTTCCCTTGTTGTTCAATTTATAAAATGCAGTGAACCCAACAAGATTCTTTACAGGGTCACGATTAAGTTGAGTTTCCTTTTTAAGGTTGTTTACAATCATTTTTCTATAGTCTGTGGTAAGAGGATATGGATTTCCATCAGGCCCTTTCATGGTCTTATAAAGAGATCATCTTTCGTGAGTGATTTTTCGTTCAAGAGTTGCTCCATCATTTGTTCAATTGGTAAGCTCGACGACATAAGAAAATATGGTTTTAAATTTATCTACGATAAGGATTTTTTCGTTTTTAGATAAGGTAGATTCTATAAGTGTTTTGAAGTCATCAGGTAATGTGGCATATCATGAATTGTTTTTTAATATGTTTTTGAGCTTAGCAAACGCAGTATCGTAATCTTTGGTATTGATGATAGCATCTGATCAAGCATCCAAAACACTTTCCATAAAATCTTTATAAAGCGTATTTTTATAGATATTAAATAACGACAATGTTTTTTCAGTTAGGTCAATAAATACTTTGCTGATAGTATCAGGCATAGTGAATTCTTTAATTATATCTTCTTTCGGAATAGTTTCTTTTTTCCAATTAGCATCAACTTTTAGAGCTTCTCCTATTTTTGCATCATATTCTTTTTGATCTTTGTAGGTGATCGTCAATTGATCGATTGGTGTCGAATGAGTAAGTTGGACCGTATAGGTTCAGTCAGTATTTTTTTGGATATTTACTGTTCATGTGGTGAGTTGTTGTCATTCAGTGACACCGATAAAAGTAACTTTAGCATTCGCAGGTTTGATGAGTTTGCCTTCAGCGTCAAAAAACATTTTTGTCTCTGATTTTGCTATTTCTCCATTGCTTCATGTACCAGTCATGGTATTGACGATTTCTTCTATTTTTTCTTTTGTCATAGATATATATCCATCCGGATCAGCTTTCATTGGATCTATATTTGTTGCTCAGATATCTCCTGTCACGCGAGTAGCATCATCCATTTTTTTGCTTCCTAGACAAAGCATTCTGCGAACACCTTTTGCTTCGGTGACTGTATATGCTGCCATATTACCTATGTTTCCTATTGTGAGTACATTACCTCTCAGTGAAAATCATTTTTGTGCATCGCTCGTTGCGTGGATATTCAAAAATTTTGCAAGCGTAAGAGTAGATCATTGTGGTTCGAAGGTAAGTATCAATCTTCAATTATCTACGTTACATGTTAATCTATTATCATTATAAAGTGCTATAAGATATTTTCCATATTTGTCCAAATCTTTTGTTGGATTGTTGATATATTCAGTCCCAATACCTTGTCCTGTTTCATATTGAGTGAAAAGATATTGTGCTACATTAGGTACATAACTATTTTTCCATGTAGATATTCTGAGCCCTATATACAATCATGCAATGCCGAATCTACTTTCACCGAGATTCCCTCATGATTGATTTTCTCACGATTCATTTCCTCCATTTCCTGTTGTGGTATTTCCTGATCCTATTATTGTTTCACCAGAATTAGAAGTTGCTGTAGGTGCACCGACTCAGCCTCATGATCATGATTTTAGTGTCAATGCATTTGTAGTTACGCCAAATGATAATTTCGTAAGTGCTACCTTACCGTGAAGTCATGCTATGACATCAGATCTTCGTGATTCTATATTTCCTGATTGGATAATATCGAGTAATGCATTAATAGAAGTCGTTACATTGGCTTTGGGAAATTTAGTCAGTATACCATCTTTACCAAAAAACTTATTCGCATCCATATATCTTACCATAAAATCAAGATTGTCGGTAAGATGTTGTTCGTTATTTGTTATAAATTTTCCATATACATTTTCATTTTTTCAATCTACTATTTTTTTTAAAATATATGATCTGAATGATGCTTTATTAGCGAGCGTAGTAGTCGAAGCTCAGGTTATATCAAAAATTTCTTCAGATACTGCTCTATATTGTTTATCGATTTGATTGATACCGACTACAGGATCTTTTTGTCGATCTATTCCTGCATATGCTTCTGCATCTACTCATCGATCACTAGTACTTATTTCTGCAAGTGCTCATCATTCGATGCCGACATATTTTGCACTTTTTACCTTGGAAAGATTTGCATTGATAACGTTTTTGTGATTATATTGTTCAGCAACTTCTCATGAAAGATTTATAGCAAGTTCTACTTTGCCGGATCATATGATAACTCATCATCCTACTCATCGAGCTCGTTTAGTTCTTCCCGACTGGCTTATTCATTCCTTACCATATCCTAGCATAAATCTCCATCCTCAAGTTTCGCTATAATGGATTCCTGTCTGAATGAGACTCTTGATAGTACTTTCTAGAAGTTCTTTTTTGAGTGCATGTGTTTCTCGTCATTTATCTACTCATGCTGCTTGTAATTGTGTTGTAGCTCCATCGTTGGTTGTAATCTCTACATGATCGATAGCAGTCATTATTTTAGTGAATATTGTTTCTCTGACACGTACAAGTCATTCTTTTCTGATTATTTCGATTGTTTGTGGATCCTTTGATTGGGTAAGTATCTCATCAAGTTTAGCTTTGAGTGTCGACTCACTTTCATAGAGTGAAAGTATTTCATCAGCGTCTTTTCCGACAAGCGTATCATATAAATCTGGCTGTACTTCATTGCTTCACCCATTGATTTTTTTGATAGCATCGAGAAAGAATATTTTCATTTCTGGCATAGGATAGATACCTTCCGATATATCACCATTGATGAGTTTTGCAAGATTTTCTTTGGTACATTTTGTTGGATCTTTTTGCATAGTGACCAGAGAGGTATTTTCTAGATTTCTACTATCTGCTATTTTCATATTTTTTATGATATTAGAGATGACCAATTGTTCTCATTTTGGTTCACCAAGCTCAACCGTTTTTACTTTGATGGCTTGTTCAAGCGTAAACATGACTTGTTGTCCAAAAAGCACTCCCACATCTCATTGATTTCTTTGTTCTTTATTGTTTTTTCTTTTATATTCCGCAGAAATTTGTCCATCGCTGTTGAAGTCACACAAAAATTCCAAAACATTATCAGTAGTGATTAACGATGTCTGTGTTGTTCATTTTTCCATTTTTTCTCTATCATTTCACGTCATTTCCAAGGTATTATTCCATTCCTTGACTGCCATAGTAACGTCATCTTTTGATTGGACAAGTGAGGCAAAGGTATCTAAATCAGCTCGTTTTGCTCTACTTAGGACATTTGCAACTTTCTTGCGCTGATCGATACCTCAAAAAACCCCTCATTTGCGCTCGTATTTCAATAATCCACTATCTACAAGATCTGCAAAATCGCTTCTCGCAAAATTGAGTTTGTAGGTATCATTACCTTGGCTCAAAATATTTTTTTCCGTAAGTGCTGTATATAATGCATTTGGTGTGCCTGCATCATTGCTAGTAATTGCACTGCGGATGGCAATGATGATGCCCGCAAGCCCGTCTTCTTTATCCAGATTGATATTAAACATTCTTTTGTGTATTTCTTCTCCTTCTTCATTTTCGAAAATCCTTTCCAATACTTTTTTCACTTTATTATCTCTATAAATGTTTTCTATTTTTCCTTGATTATCTACGTTTGCATATGACGTTTGTTTGTATGGATCGAGATAATCTTTTGAACTTTCATATTTTTTAGTTTCTTTTTTTTCTCATTTCTCATCTTTTCATTTCTTTCCATCCTCGTCTATATCATTTAGAAATACATTGTCTGATGAGGTATTTCTTCCTGTTTCTTTATTCTCGTTAGTAATCATATCTATAACATCTTGTTGGAGATCAGATAGTTGAAATTTAAATTGTTGGATTGTGTTACCTTCAAGGGTGGCTTTATAGGTATCGAATCACAATAATGATTTGGATCGTATCTTAGTATCAAATTCCGTTTCCAATTCTTTCTGTCCTGCTGATCATTTTTTCAAGAGTTCTTTGACGTGGTCTTTGTTTGCTTTTACATAATCATCAAAAATATGTTCTACGGTATAATCCATATCTTGAAAAAACTTATCCCAAGTTTCTTTTTGTGTACCAAAATTTATCTCTTCAGTTGCAGAGACTTCTTTGGGTGAATCATTAGCAGTAACGGTTTTCTTCAATGTACCTAATTCCTTTTCAATGTCTTTTACGTTGTTTGCTTCCGTATACTTATCAACTCGTGATTCTTTATCCTTGTATTCAATATTGCCACTTCAAGTAATAGCCATTACATTGAGCGTTCTCAAAATAAAACATTACAGGTACTATAGTACTCAGAAAAAAAATATTTACCCAATTTGTGTTCTTTTTGCTTCTATTTAATACACCATTATAATAAAAAAATGATATAGTATGTTATATGAATTAAGACACAGTAAAAAATGTAGTATTTAATATTTAGCATATGTGGTATATTATATAAAATTAGATTGACATAAAATACAAAATATATATAAAAATAAAATTCATTTTATGAAAAATATCTATGTATAATTGGGTAAAAGAAGATGATACTAGTATGTTAATTGTTCCAGTAACAAACAAGATGAGGGATAGCTTATGTCTTTTTTTGAACCAAGAAAATGTTTCATCTCAGTTATACGCCACATTTCAATATTTTTTGGACCTATGATATTTTTGGGGCTATCATACGGCACATGAACTTCTAAGAAAAACCAAAGACTACTCACAGGAATTAATTTCAATGCTTGATGTTGAGATGAAGTGTAAAATATCTGCAGAAGAATATGCTATTGTATCTCAGTGTGTTCCAGGAGATTATTCATTAACGAGATTGGATAATGCAAGAGAATTATTATATAAAACAATTGATGACAAAGATATTCCAGGATATATGGATTCTTATATGTTGTCTCCTGATCATACAGAGATTATTGCGGGAGTAAAAATTCCATTAGTCCCTGAGACTATGTTACCGAGATTAACAACATTAGGTGTAATAGACCAAGTGATGATCTATATAAAAAAAAATAAAAATCAAAAATATAGACTAGTAGATATTGGGACAGGAGGTACAGGATATATTCCAAGAGTAATAAAAAATTATATACCTTCACTACCTGTGATGTGATTTGATGTTGATCATCAACTTTCTGATGATTTAATAAAAAAAGAAGGAGACTATTCTTCTTGGGATAAAATAAGAAAAGTTGTACCTAAAGACAGAAAATTGATAATTACTGCGAATTTACCATATTCTCCAGAACAAGCTATACAGCAGTTTCATCCTATAGTTCAAAAAGAAAGTATTGCTAGTGAATATAGATCATTTAAATGATGAGATAATGATGGCCTTGGTATTTATAAAAAATATCTTGATGATTTATCTGAAAATAATAATATTATAGAGTTATTAGTATTAGAAGCACATATAGAAAATATACATTCACTTATGAAGTATGCTCAAATGAAATTTACAAAATCTTTGATTTCCCTTCATATGAATTTCGAATGACTTCCTAGAATTATTCGTATTGAAATAAGGTAAAATGTAGCAATGATTATCTATAATCTCTTGAATTTTTTTTCTAAATAGCTAGGTATATGACCAATACCCAGACATTTACCTGACTCTTGAAAAATCGATAAAATAAAGCAACATATACCAGTCGTAGCGGGGTTCAGTATGCACTATACAACAATTATAATGCCGCGATAGCTCAGCCGGTAGAGCGTTCCCATGGTAAGGGAGAGGTCACGGGTTCGATTCCCGTTCGTGGCTATTTTTACACTTTTTACAGCCGTAATAACATAAAAAATATACCCGCATTGCCTGATAGTACGGAAATAATTATCTACCAGAACAGCCTATTTACGGTCTAACTTGAAAATTACTTTATATTCATTATATATTCTGCATTCATAATTTTACATTCTGCATTCGAGGAAATGGCATCAAGAACAAATAAACAAGGGATAGCTAAAAAGAAATCTCAACAACAAAGACAAGCTACCAGACTTAGAGGGAACAAGAGATTTGAATATCCCAAAAGAAAGCTCACCATGGAAGAAGCAAAAGAGCTTGGTGTAGTCGGTGTAGTAAAAAATCCTAAAGGTCGTGATTATACTCGATTTCTCAGAGGAAGAAAAATATGTCGAGAGACAAGACTCAGAACAGATCCAGACGGATATAGATTTATCAGAACACCGTCAGGTGGATCAGAGGTGGTAGATGCACCGACATCATGATGGACCAGAGCAAGGCTCAGAAAAGCAACCGCAATAAAACGTTAATCGTTTTTACCACTAAAACATAAAATGAAAAAAATTACAATGTTTTCTCTATTGGCGTTTACACTATTTTTCGTATTGACCAAAGTAAATGCCCAAACTAGTACTATGATGAATTCAGTATTCAAAATTCAGGCATATAGTTACAATACACTTTCTAATACCTACGTATTGGAACAATACGGTAGTGCAGTATTGATTGCAAACAATATATTGCTTACAAATGCTCATGTTATCATGGATAGTAATAATCTATTGACCCTACAATACGAAGCATGCCAAACCATTTCTGATCAAAAACCACCCAAGTGTTTTTCCTCATTACAATTATTAAAATATGATAAAACTAGTGATCTTGCATTATTACAAATTGTAACTCCAACTAGTGATATGCCGACCCCGGTGACTATAGGATCAGGCACCTTGAGTGTAGGTGATACTATACGTATTGTTGGATATCCAGCAAATGGAGGGGAAACGATTACAACAACACAATGAACTATTGCGGGATTTGAAAATAATTATTATAAGACAGATGCTAATGTTGATGAAGGAAATTCATGATGATGAAGTTTTGATAATGCATGAACGTTTATAGGGATACCTACATTTGTCGTTAATGGACAGACGACATTATGATATATTATTCCTACGAGCGTTATACAACAATTCATTGCGTGAGATTTTGGTACTACATACAGACAAAAAATTCCCACAACATTTACCAATCGGACAACATCAAAATATAATCTTGCAACCCAACATATTATTTCCAATTCACTATTCACCACACCAGACTTGAGTTGATACTGATTGTCACTATCTTCTGCAGTAGAGAAAAAAAATAATAACTTATATCAGTATATATTGGAAAATGATAATACCAATCAGATCTGACTTTATTCTCAAGTTGCAACTGATGATGCTACTATCCAACAAGATATCAATGAAGTAGTAAAATATTATAAATCTATAGGTGCCAGTGTACAAAAATCGAGTAAAAAAATATGAACAACAATGCGACAGGTAGTAAGTAGTATATCTGACAATCAGATTATCTATAGATATTACCAAACGCATAGCACCAATAAAATATATCTCCAATTTATCGTAGCTGTAGCAAGCGATACAAAAACAGATTTGGTGGGTATGTTAAATTTTATCGAAGCTATCACTGTTCAGAAATCATATACCAAATCACAAGTACTCAACCTTCCCAATGTTACCCTCTCATCCAAACGAGGTGTGGGTATACTAAAATCAATAGACGAGAACGGACTAAATATTTGTATTTTACCAAAATCAAATGGCTACCATCTTGATCTCTATGCTGAGCAAGCTACCAAATGACAAACTATTCAGAAAACATTAAACGCATACAAAGACAATTTAGATACACAATGAATAACGTATACCACGGAAATTTCAAAATATCCTAGTAAGGTATTTTTTATCTCGACAACAGATGAAAATGGTCAAGTAAGTATGACTTCTGTATGACAGACAAAATCTAATTCAAATATATTTATTCATGGAAATATTGTACTTTATTTCACCACTAGCAAAAAAGATGCTATGACAATGATGTACAAAACATTAGGACTAGAATAAAAAACACTATAAACAATTAGTCCTCCTGTCATAGGAGGATTTTTTTAAAAATTTTAATTTATATTTTACCAATCGAATTTTTATTCATTTTGGTAACTATATATTCTTCAATAAAAAAATAAAATTTATTTTTTTAAGGAGAATAAATCGAAATTATTTGGAATTTTGACAAAACAATATTTTTCATTATAATTAATGACATACTATTTATATAGCAATATCTATATGATTCAAAAAAATAATCAGCATGAGGGCATTATAAAAGTCATTAAAAAAGACTTTTTTTCTATTCCAATTTCTATCAGAATAGTTTCTTTCTCTCTATTTATATTCATGTTATGATGGGGACTTTGAGCAGATGCATTTTTTTCTATTTATATCAAAACTATAATAGATAATATTTTTCGAGTATCAATAATCTGAGCGCTATTATCTCTAGGTAAAATGATATTTTCTATCCCTGTAGGAGAATTAGATGATCATGCAAATTTAAAATCAGTATTGTTTTTGAGTAAATGAATATATGTCATTACATGACTTTTTTATTTTATGGCAGGGATTCAAAAATCTCGGATATTGTTAATGATAGCAGTTATACTCAATGGTTTCGCTACAGCATCGTTAATGATAACGTATCAATCATTTATTCGTCAACATAGTAAACAACATTTGAGAGGCAAAATATTCTGACTGTATTTTTCTAGTATGAATCTTGCTTATGTTATAGGAGCACTGATTGCATCAATACTTATACTCTATGTTGATCTACCATATATATTTATATTTATTTCTATTTTTGCAATTATTTCGTTCTTTACAGACAAAAAACTTCCCAATCTTAGTGCCAAGAAAATCAAAAAATTTCTCGGTAAAAATACATTTATATACAAATTTTTGCTTGAAGTATTTTCTCTCAACGCTATAAAAAAAGTGATACATAGTATGAAAAATTATTCTACCAGATTATATTATGCACTTGGATTTGAATTTATATTTAATACTCTCAATTACATAGGATTGTTTTTTATTCCTATTATTGCCATAAGAGACAATCTAACGCTTTCACAGATTGCTCTTGTGTATGCTGCAATGAAAATACCGTATTTGATAGATTTTTTTACAGGAAATATAGCAAACAACACCAGTAAAAGGAAATTTTTATTCTTCATATTGCTCTTTATTTCTTTTCTTTATATGTTGCTCGGATACAATGAAACATTCCGACATATTATGATAATCACATTTGCAATATCATTGGGACTTTCTCTCATGCGTCCTGTAATCTCTGCTTATATTTCTGATTGTGTTGATCAAAAAGACGAATGAACTATTTCTGGAGTAGAAGAGTTTGTTGCAAGATTATGAGAAATGGTAGGGATATTGCTTTTTGGAATATCTTCTATTCTCTTCGGTATCCAGACATCATTTATATTAGTGGGAATTATGGTATTTATTATAGCGAATATATGACTTGCAAGAAGATACGGTATATTGAGAAGAAGGTAAAAAAATAACATCAGAAAATTTATAATATATGTTCATTATTTCTCTCCAAAAGTATATTACATCCATACTCGACTAATTTTTCAAAATCTCTTTGATTTTCTGGTTGCGATACTCGATAATCTTCCAGTTGTTTTCTAAATCATTCATGTTGTTTATATCAAACATCTGGATACTCAATAAAATTTTTAAATTCATGATTTAAAAGAAAGGTAAGTGATTCCTTGAGATTACCAAATTGTTCTTTAGACAATAATTGTACTTTGGGATAGTTCCTATATCGCCAATGAAACTGAAAATGTAGTATTTCATGGAGTAAAATTCATACAGGATTATCTGATTTATAATATATTCGTATTTGTCATTTCTCCCAATTATAGGGACAACGAGGTAATGTTATTAAATAACAAGTTATTTTATCATAAGGAAGTTGGTGCTTAGTTAGTTGTTCTATTTTTTTTTATATATTCTTCTTTATCTTTTTCTAATGCTTTAATAATATGCTATTCATATCATGCCATATCTGTAGATCAAAACTCTTTATCAAGATGATGTAAAATAATATCCAAAACATCTTTTCTTTCTTTTCAAAGAATAGTATCATATAATTCATTATTCATAGATTTTTTTCGTGCATCTGAATAAGAATGCCAGTTACAGGCTTCCCATCGATTATTTGCATCAGTTTCTTTATGATACTGAAGTTGGATAGTGGTTCACATATTAAATTTTATTCATATAAAATTTCCCAACCTTCCAATTTTTTATCAGTCAGAATATAGACGTCATGAGTATTGCAATGGGCTTTTTCCATCTGATTCCCTTTGGCGTCCAGGATGTCCAAGACTTCCAATTCACCCATCTCTGTAGGACTCAAATATTTGATTTTCATCCCTGGATTGATGACTTCCTTTGGCTCGATATGAAAATATTTTTTACCATTTTTTTCAATATATTGGTCAGACAACATTCCGAAGTAGTTACGGTTGAATAATGGTCAAGCTGATTCTAATGTTGTTGAGCCAATAAATTCATCTTCGTTTCACCCTTTATCAAGGGGGTTTTTTGTCTCTCATTCTGGAAAGTTAGCTAATTTATTAAACAAAAAACCTTCTCGATATTCTCTATGTGGAATAACGTTCACCAAATTCGCTACCTTTTCATCTATTTTTTTACCAGCGACAATGGCGTCGCGGACATGTTTATACGCTTTCACTACTGCTCACACATAAAATTCTGATTTACTTCTTCATTCAATCTTGATGGCATCGACATAAGGAATGATTTCTTTCATTCTCTCTATCGTACAGAGATCTTTTGATGATAAAATATGACTACCATCTCCATCTCATTCCAATTGAAATAATTTTCCTGGTCTGCGTTCTTCTTCAAGTCGTACCTTATATTTAAATCTACAGGCATGTGAACACTCTCATTTATTACCTGGTCTTCAAGACATATAATCACCCAAGAGGCAACGACCGGAATAACTCATACACATCGCACCATGCACAAAGACTTCTATCTCCATTCCGGGAACTTTTTCTCTGATTTCTTTGATTTCTTCAATGTTCAATTCTCTCGCGAATACGATTCTTTTGATGCCCATATCTTTCCAAAATTGTACCGCCGCATAATTCATAGTAGAGGATTGCGTACTCAAATGTAAGGGTATATTCGGCATATATTTTCTGATGATATGGAAAGTGCCTGGATCAGAAAAAATGATAGCATCAGCCCCGACATCAGCAATCTGTGCAACTGTTTCTTCAAATATTTTGATATCCATATTTCTTGGAAAGATGTTCATTGTGAGCAATGCTTTGCTTCCGTTTTTGTGTAAATCATCTACGGTTTTTTTGAGATCATCAAAATTATAGATTTTATTCTGTCTCATCCTCAATGATGTAAAGGGAACTCCGACATATACTTCTTCAGCTCAGTAATGACTTGCTACCATGGATTTTTCATATGATCAGCCTGGGGCTACGATGGTTGGTTTATGCATAATTTCAATTATTACAAAGTAAATTCAATATATTCTTGTTCAGGGATTGTATAGATAGGTAATTTCTCTCAGAATGTATCCAATAATTTTTCTCTCTCTTTCCAAGATCTTCACGGATATTTTTGAGATCATCGATGTGCTATAAGTTTGATGGGAATAGAACTATTGCCTTCTCTACAGTTTTCAGCGTTTGCACTATAATATGCTTGAGCTCGCATAATCGCTCATCATGACGTTCCCGCAATAATTTTGTCTTTGATGATTTCTTTAAGATTTTCTATCTTATTTATGACGTCAAAATGTTTATACGGTTTTCAGCCAGAGAAAAATAAGATGTCACTATTTTTTATTTGTTCGATAAGTGATGGTGTATCACGATGAGCACATACAACAGAAAATTTTTTATCTCCATTATTTTCAATAAAACAATTTCTATATACAATATATCATTCTTCTTCTCTATCCAAACCAAAGGGGAATACAAGTATATGCTTGCTATGTTTACAGAGTGCCTGAAAAAAACTTTTATTCCTCTCAGAATCTATAGTAGCTTTTCATCCATGAAGAAAAAAATGTGTCATTCACCAACAAACAAATAAATAGTGTAGTAAATATACAGGAGTAGAAAGTATTTGCAATTCATATTTCTTACAGCAAAAACACATAGTTGATATCTTATAAAAACCTCATTCCATTGGAAATTTTTATTGGATCTCAAATTAGTTTATCAACCGAATTATTTATTCGTGTTGATAACTATATATTATTCAATCAAAAAATAGAAAATATTTTTGAAGGATAATAAAAAAAAACTGACCTACATATACATAAGTCAGCATCATTTTTTCAATATTTTTTTAATAAGCTCCCGGGATATTTCAAATACCAAACCACCAATAAGAGCAACTATGAGACCGACAATAACCAACATGTGGTATCCAGAAGAAAATCTTACTCCGAACACACTAATCGCTATAATAAGCATCAAAAACATGATGTTTATGCTTGTAGCAAAGGGTAAAATAATAAGTTCAAAAAACCTTAAGACTTTTATTCTCCTTCGTATATTTTTAGTTCTTCTATACATATATTTTTTTTATTTTTGATATGATATTTATTTTTACAATAAAGTCAACTAAACAAAAATATCTAGGTGGTAAAGGTTACCATATTATTCTAAGTCTTCTACCTCTTTCAATACCATAGTAACACGATAGATTTTTAGACCAAAGAGTATCTTGAAAATCAAAAAGGCGATACCTGTCATCACCCAAAACACAATCCTCACAAAACTATAGAGAAGCAAAAACATAAGTAAAATCACTGACGCTTTAAATGTTGGATTTGCGTAAATTTGATTCATTTGTCCGAGAAGATAGTCACAGATACCCATATTGACGGTAGTATTATCTTTGAGTGTCTGATCGATAAGATTCTTTTTAAATATATTAAATTTTTGGACGAGTAGAGAATAACTAGACTGTTGTGTCTGCAGAGAAATATCTTGTCCGATAGTTGCAATGTCTTGTACTTTGGTGCTAAAAAAAGCACTTGTATCGGTTTTTACTTTTGCTACACCAGCCACTACGGGATGGGTAAATATATTGATCACACGATTGGAAGCGTCTGAAAGATTTTGACAGGTAAACGGAAATTTTGCATAATATCCCAAGACGAAAAAACTGTAGCCTAGGGTAATAAATACGGTGAAAATATATCCGCCGACATTGAAATAATTTAAAGAACTAAATTTGATTTTATCATGAGATTCTCCTTGAAGATACCGTGCAAGCATAACGATTCATGCATTGATACATCATATCGAAAGGAGAAGAAATATATTACTATATCCAACAAATAATCCCTCCAATACACTTATTATTATCATTACGATAAGCAAATATTTGATAGGTAAGTTGCGGATTTCTAGATAGAAAAAATGAAAAAATAGAAAAAAAAGAAGCATATATATCATCGACGTAAGTACCAAAAAATTTACAAACAGTGTAGAGAATAGGAGTGCATACGGAATCAAACTCAATATACCAAACGTCCAAATCTTTCGTGAATACAGATTTTTTTCTGTAGACTGGATAGGTGTGCTTCTATCCAATTTAGGTTTTTTTGCTATCATGCTAAGGGGAAAAGAAGGAATATAAAGAAGCTAAGTTTCCAAGCTAAGAGTCGAAAAGCAATAATCATTGCTGGAAAAAAAGGAATGATAGGTAATGTGGAATCTAGAATTCATAATTCAGAATTATTTTTCAATTTTCAAATCAGGAAGTGTAATCATGCTCGAAGTAACCCGATGATACTACTCATGAGGACAAACAAAATCAAGACATTTACCAATATCATGAAAGAGAACGAGAGATGATGGAGTGAGAGAATGATAGGAAACAATAGTCATATACTTACCGCTAAAAAAACATCTCCCTGGCCGAATCATTCTTCATGTTTTCAAAACCTCATCTTTACATATCGTTTTGCAAATACATAGATCAACAAAAATGTAACTCCAAACATAATGGTACTCATCAAAAAATTTCCATCACTCCCTCCGGATATATTAATATTCGCCACAATTCCCAAAGTCATCAAAAGTACTCGTATGACCATATGTAATTCATATGTCTGGAGATCGTAAATCAAAAGGAGCATGAGGCATCGATTCATTAAGAGTCAGAAAACCAATGTTTCAATTCAGAAATCTTTGAGTAAGAAATAGGTGATGAAAAAAATTCACGCGCACAACAATTCTAAGACAGGATATATTCGACTGATTTCTTTCTTACAATATTCACACTTCCCTCATTGGAAGAGATAGCTTACTACGGGAAACAAATTCTTAGCTTTCAATATATGTTTGCAGTCAGGACATTGTGAACGGCCAAAAAAAAATCCACGAAGCTTGGTTCGAGTTACACCATCAGCAAATCTTGTCATCACGACGGAGCCGAGAGATCAGAAGATGAGTCATAAAAGAAGTATAAGTATTCACATTTTTTTCGTAGTATAAATGGTGTATATATATGATAGGACACAAAAAAATCAAGACACAAAAAATGGCCCAATGTAGACAGATTTTTTATTGACTTTGTTACAAAAATAATTAACATACAAAACCGTGTTTTTATATGTTAAGCAAAAATATGAAGAACAAAATTTACGGATTTATGTGAGCTCCTGGACTATGAAAGACAGTCGCTATGAATATAGCAGAGCATCCAGACAATCTCAAGAACATTAAGGAATCACTTTGATTGGAAAATGATCTAACGGTTGGTGTTGTCAAAAAAGATACATCAAGACCAAATAGATGAGCTGATGACAGACTCAAGAGATCTGGGATACCAGAAGAGGACTTTACAACCAACAAAGACAAGTATGTAGGTGAATATACATTGACCAATAATTGAGCGAAATATGCATATCACGTTGATGAATTAAATCAGGAAGCTGATATTTTGGTTGCAGAACCAAGTATTCATCATTTAGCAGTCATGAAAGCTCACCTCAAAGACAGATTAGTAGTTGTGCTTATAGCTGCTGATACAGAATATAGAAAAGTAAGGATGAATGGAAGAGGGACAGAAGAAGAATCACAAGTGAACAAAAGGGTTATCGAAGGTGATGTTCAACTCTATATTGCAAGCAAACTTTCATGAGAGGATGGCGAGATGTTGTCGAAGATGATCGATCCTAAGGGATATGAAATCTACGAAGAGATTTTCACCTCAGCAAGTGATGACGCTGAAGCTACAAAGAAAATAGAAAATTATTTCCTATGATTGGTAGGAGAAGATAAATTTGCAAAAGAAGCTACTGAAGAATATTTCAAGATGATTAGAAACAATACGAAAAAAGGAGAAAATGAAAAATTATTCGATCACATTATTGTTCGTAGTTTAGAAAAAGATGAATTAGCAGGAAACAATTTCCTTACTGAAGGAGATTTTAGAGACAATATCGTGTCTGTTATTAAAAAACATTTGTCTGAATAACCAAAATCCCCATGGAAAAATCAAACATCCGAGATACATTTGATGAAAAGAACAATCTCATCAAAGAATATAATAATCGGAAATTACTTATAAGGAACAAAAATTCGACACTCTGAAACTGTGTGCTGATAGCCAAGCGCGATCTAGCTGAAGTCTCAGATGTAAACGAATATGAAGCCAAGGAATATTTTGCGATTATCAAAGAAGTAGAATTAGCACTCAAAAATGCTTTTGATTATGATAAGATAAATTATCTGACACTTATGATGGTAGATGAGCATGTGCATACACATATATTACCCAGATATAAAGAGGAAAAAACATTTGCATGAATGACACGGACCGACGAATGACGGCCATGACCCACTACACCCGTCAAAGATTCTCCATCTCAGGAGGTCTTGGATCAAGTGAAACAGGAAATATTGAAGAATATGTAATATAAAGTGGCATCATGTAAGGCAAGAGTAATCTTCATGGTGCTTTTTTGTTACAAAATATTCTATGGAAAACAATTAAAAAAATAAATAACTTGAAAATGTCAACAATATTGTTATAGTATATAAAAATATGCCTTTTAATAATAACCAAAAAAAGAATATGAACAAGAAAGTGATTATGGTCGTTCGTGACTGACGATGACAAAGAGATGGAAAAGAACAAAATGCTATTTATGAAGCTAATACACAGATTACTGATAATCTTATGGCACAATATCCAAATACCTTGTTGGATACTTGTTGAGAGTCCGTATGATTGCCCCAAGGGTATCAGGGGAATTCTGAGGTCTGACATATGACTATAGGATCATGAAGAATATTATTTCAATCATTTGTAAAGATAAATAAATCTATCGAGGATGGCGAATTTTTTACGATACCGGAATTTTTGAGAGCGATAGACAATTGTAAAGAAAATAACTCAAAGTTACATCTGATAGGATTGATTCAGACACAAGGTGTACATGCACATCTAGACCATCTTTACGCATTATTAGAACTTTGTAAAAGGCAGGATTTCAAGGATGTATATATTCATGCAATAACTGATGGGAGAGATGCTCCGAGTATGGAATGACTCAAAAATCTCAAAGATTTGGAATCCAAAATTCAGGAAATAGGTGTAGGAGAGATAGCTACTGTTTCATGAAGATTTTTTACCATGGATAGGGACAATAGACGAGAAAGAACGCAAAGAGGTTACGAGGCGATAGTCGATGCAAAAGTTTCGCCAGACGAAAAAACTGATATACCTGTAGAATTCGATACTGTAGATGATATGGTGCAAGCATGTTATGATCAGCAAGAGACTGATGAATTCATAGCGCCAAGAATAAAGAAATGATACGAGGGTATGCAAGACAAAGATAGTGCTATATTTTTTAATTTTAGAACAGATAGAACAAGACAGCTTACAAAAGCTATTATAGAAGAAAAATTTGAGTGATTTGAGAGAAAAAAGAAAGATATTCATTATGTAGCTATGACACAGTTCTACGAGGGCATGCCAGCAGATGTAGCATTCAAGGAGCAGTCATTGGACAATCTTTTAGGAGAAGTAGTAGCTAAGGAATGACACCAACAACTCAGGATAAGTGAAACAGAAAAATATGCACATGTAACATTTTTCTTTAATGGCCAAAATGAAACTCCGTCTGACCTTGAAGATAGAACGCTTATACCATCTCCCAAAGTAGAAACGTATGATCTTAAACCAGAGATGAGCGTATATGAACTTACCCAGAAACTGACAGAAGCAATAAAGAGTAATATTTATGATCTTATTATTACAAATTTAGTAAACTGAGATATGGTTGGACATACATGAAATGTAGAAGCGATCAAAAAAGCATTAGAATCAGTAGATGAGTGTGTAGGAAATATTGTAAAAACATGATTGGAAAATGATTATACACTGATAATAACAGCTGATCATGGTAATGCAGAAGATCAAACTCCAGAATGGAAAACAAGTCATACGATGAATAAGGTTCCTTGTATTATAGTATCTAATGATAAGGATATACAATTAAAGGAAGGTAAATGATTACAGGATTTAGCACCTACCGTACTAGATATCATGGGAATAGAAAAACCAGAAGAGATGACAGGAGAAAGTATAATAGAATCAAGGTAGGCGATATCACTAGACAAAAGATATGTATAAAGAAATCAAGGCAAGTCATTTACGTGGCTTGTCTTTTTTGTATCGGGGTGGATGCCATTGAACTTGAAATTTCTCAATAACTAAGTATACACAAAACACCATATTTTATTGTTATTTCAAAAAATGGCCAACAAATACAATTATCAAGAAGCAGAAGCAAAATGGCAAAAACATCGAGAAGAAAAACAGATTTTTATGTTTTCTAAGGACGAGGAAAAACCAATATATTCTATAGATACACCACCACCAACCGTCTCAGGGAAAATACATATTGGACATATATTTTCTTATACCCAAGCGGAAATCATAGCGAGATTCAAAAGAATGTCTGGGTTTAATGTTTTCTATCCCATGGGATATGATAACAATGGAATCCCTACTGAGCAATTGGTAGAAAAGGAGTTAGGTATAAATATCAAAGACGTAGAGCGTAAAGACTTCATCGCGAAGTGTTTAGATGTCGTAGATAAATATAAAATAATATATTCTGATCTTCGAAAATCATTAGGATTATCGGTTGACCGAAAGAGATCATACACAACGATTTCCCCTGAAGTTCAACAAATTTCTCAATCAACATTTGTAAAATTATATAGTGAATGACATATTGTCTTCAAGGAATTTCCTGCTTTGCGATGCACAAAAATGCAAACAACTGTTGCACAAGCAGAAACAGAAGAACAAGAATTCAACGAGTTCTTCAATTATTTGAATTTTACGTTAGAAGACGGAAATAAACTCGTAATAGCAACTACAAGACCAGAATTGCTTCCTGCATGTTTGGCAGTATTCGTACATCCTGATGATGCAAGGTTTACCAAATACGTAGGTCAAACAATCACCACACCAATAGGTATTAAAGTTCCAATTATTACTGACGATAAAGTGAAAATGGATAAAGGAACGGGAGTGGTTATGTGTTGTAGTTATGGTGATGAGACAGATGTATTTTGGATTAAAAAATATTCTTTATGAGAAAAAATTGTTATAGATAGATATGGTAAAATGCAAAATTCATGAGTACCAGAAATCGACGGCATGAAAATTTCCGAAGCAAGAGAAAAGATTATGGAATTTTTCACGTCAAAATGAGATATCGTTGTAAAGAGAGATCCTATCATACAATCTAAACAAATCTCTGAAAGAGGAAAGGTACCAGTAGAGATTATCCCAATCAAACAATGGTTTGTAAACTTACTAGATAAAAAAGAATTGTTGCTCGCACAAAATGATAAGATGCAATGGCATCCAGAATTTATGAAAAAAAGATCAAACGATTGGATAGAAAATCTTCAACGAGATCGAAATATTTCTCGTAGTAGAAAATACGGAATACCTATTCCCGTACGATATAATATTTCAAATGATGAAATTATTTTACCAAGCGTAGAACAATTAGCAAGGGGTCCAATTGATCCGACATCTGAATTGCCAGATGGCTATACTGCTGAGCAAGTAAGAGGAGAAACATTAGTTCTTGATACATGGTTCACTTCATGACTTACACCACAAATCAATCAGAAATATCTCGCAAGAGATGGATATACTCAGAAAATTTTACCGATGAATTTGAGACCACAAGCGCATGATATTATCCGTACGTGGTTATTATATACGACATTACAAAGTCATTTTGTAACAGGAGAAGTTGCATTTCATGATGTAATGATGTCATGATTTTGTCTTGCAGAAAAGGGAGAAAAGTTTTCAAAATCCAAAGGTAATGCAAAATTTGATCCCGAACAAGTGATTGTGACACGATGAGCTGATGCGGTAAGATATCGAGCTTCTGGAGGACAACTTGGTAAAGATATTATGTTCGATGAAAACGAATTTAAGATAGGACAAAAACTTGTTACCAAATTACGAAACGCAGCAAATTTCGTTTTTATGAATTTGTCTGATTTCGATGCTACTACAAAAATGGATGAAAAAGATATATATCCTATCGATCTTCGAATTCTCAATCAGATAAATACTACTTCAAAAGCAATGACTGGATACCTCAATGATTATGAGTATGGTCAGGCAAAACTTGAATTTGAAAAATTTTTCCGACATGATTTTTGTGACAATTATTTAGAGATAGTAAAAGAGAAAATATATAAACCAGAAAAATACGCTGACGGAAATAAACAAAAACTCTCCGCTCAGTTCGCGCTTTATAATACTTTTGCAGCTATAATTAAACTAATAGCACCCTACTTGCCATTTATCACCGAAGAATTGTATCAGACATATTATAAAGATAATATACAATCTGAATCTATTCATACCTTATCTTTTCCAAACAACGACGTATTTTCTATCACGCAGGATCTAACAACCATAAATGCTGCGGTAGAAGAATTACTCACGGTTATAGAAAAAGTACGTGGATATAAGACAGAGAAACAGTTATGATTATGAACAGAATTGGCAAATCTTACCGTTACTTCCAAAAACAATCTTTCGATATTTGCTGACGACATTATGTCAGGGACAAGAGCTGCGAAAATTATTTTTCAAACAGGAGAAATAAATATAACTATAGAATAATAAAATTTAGAATCATTAAAAAAAATAATTAATACAAAAAAAGCGCCTCATATTTGGCGCTTTTTTCTTAAAATACTGATGTGTATATCTTTAGATACCGATACAATCATAATGATATTCATCAGTAGACATATTTATGTTTCCCTATAGGTATTACAGATCATCCAATTTCTGGAGTATCATGAGGCGGTTTATCGTTAGGATTACCCATATTATATAATGTACCTACGACACCTGGATTGTGAGATATGTCATATCAGGACAATTGCCATCTTGTAATAATGTTTTTGACAAGATAGGTAGGATATATCCCTTGCCAATAGTCACTCGTAGTAAGCATGGTGGTAAGTGTTTCATCCGTATAATTTCAGAAAACATCTCCATATCCATACAATTTAGCTTCTTTAGCTATCTGTCTTGCTGTACTAAGTTTTATTCCTCCTATGCCCAGAGATATATTATACGAGCGTAAAAGCGTCGGAGTAGAATGAATGAGAATGTCTTTGAGTTCTCATCTCAATCATTTACTTGCTATCCTTATCTGTTCTCAGAGTAAAGAAGAGAGAACCAAGGTATAATCTATTCAAAGCTTTTCTGATTCTTTTTTAATAGTAGCTAGAAATACTTTTCTTGTTTCTATGCCATCTATAATAAATTTAAAGCCAATGTTGTTAGCGACATCACTCGGAAACCATCACGTACTATTGAGTCCTGTTCCATTGATATAGCCATATGCTGTATATATTGCTTGTTTATCCTCATGGTGCTGCGAAATATACGTATGTATTTGCTGATTTGAAACAGGTATGTCGATGGAAGTTCACGTATCTATACCTATCATCTCTGATAATGAATTCGTGTAGCCATTATCGATAAGGTAGCCCAAAACCACTATTCCTCAGAAGTATATAATACCACATAAAGCAAATATATATAATAATTTTTTTATCCAATGTTTCATTTTTATCCATTACTAAACCAAAAATAATTTTTTTATATCTTTTTATCTGTTACCAATAAAAATTTATACGTAGAAACATAGCTAAATAGAATGTAAAAACAAGAATAGAATAAATACAATTGCTATTTCCCTATAAATATCTATAAAAAAACGACTAAAAATTTATATAGAGTAATCTAAAATCTTACTTCTCATGTACAATCTTTATCAATCTCAACTACGAAAAGATATCCAACACAAAATCTATCATAAACCGATATTTACGGTTGAGCTTTTTGGTAAACAATATTTCTGAACCATCAAAGTAAAAAAAATAGGGCCACGGACATTACAACGATATCAAGTCATGGGAGTGGAATTACCGAGTGATAAGGAATATGTCCGTAGTGAAATAGCAAAACTCAAAAAGCATTTCAGAAAAAAATGAATATTTTTCCAGATATGATGTATCAATGAAATCATCAACTTCGAAAATGCTACTCATAGATTAGAAGAATTCAAAGACGATATGAGGGATATGAGATTGGCTTTACAAGATTTTTTATGTTCAAGTTACGGCTTCCAGGTTGCCTTTAGAGAAAATATGCCAAATAGCGATATCGTCGTTGAAGTTTCCAAGCCTGACGAAGAATTGATGGCAGAGATGAATGCAAGTGCGAGACAGCGCATCAGAAAGGCAATGAAAAGCGATATACAATTTACTACTGCCACGCCTGACCAATACAAACTTTTCTATGATAAACGACTAGAGACTTCTGGACACAAGTGATTCAATATCATTCCTTACGAAGAATTCGAACGTTTAGCATCGTATATTACTGAGAATTGATGCGGAAACGTATTTATTGCTGGTAAAGATAACGAGATCTACTCAGGGAACATCTGTATCTATGATGGTAAATATATCATCTATATCTATGGATTCACGGATAGGGCGTATGGAAAATTATGATCTCATCATTATCTCATTTACCGCATGTTTTCACGAGCGAGAAACAATAATTTCTTATATTATGATTTTATGGGAGGTGCTCCTACAGGATTTCCCAAGCATGCACTGGTCAGTGTCAGTGAGTTTAAAGAATCACTTGGGGGTAGTAAAAGTGAACAGTATGGTAGTTACGATATTGTGCTGAACAAATTCTTGTATCGAGTATTTAAAATTTGGTATAAGGTGAGAGGATAAAAAATTTACACAGGCACTCAATAACGAACGGAAACTGTTCGTTATTTTTTTATTTGAGATACAGTAAAATATTGAGGTATCGAGATTTTTTACACCGTCGAAATTATCCCAATTTTTGGATTTTTTATTAGTATTGACATTTAATAAGAAATACATATAAGATGGATTATAAAAATAATTCACAATTAAAAAACAAAAGGTATGTACACACCAATCATTGCCTCCATCATTTATGGGGACAAAATTAATGTAGGGTTTCAATTAGATGTTGAATCGTTGAAAGACTTCGTAGAAAACAATATTATTTCAGTCAACCGTAGTCTTGTATACTTTGCAAGAAGCAAAGACAAGAAAAAGGGTGAGAAATATATTGCATTAAAAATGTCAAAAAATCAACTTACCAATGAAATTGGAATAAGTATGGAAATCATTGAAAAAGCAGTTTTCTTGAGTATTCAGGATGATGACATCGAATTCGATGACAAAATAAAACAGGCCATAAAAAAGCTTTTCATTAAGATTGACAAACTTATTCACAAACTGGGTCAATCTGATTCCGATTTTGTAACTCACTCATCAACCCAACGCGCCAGGCCATCTAAAGAGGCCTTACAATTCATCAAGAAAAAATGGTAATAACCTAAAGCATTATGACAGATCAGGACGGTATTCGTCCTGGTTTTTTTTATTTCAATTTCAGTGGAAATTATGAAGATTGACTTTTGATATAATATATGTATAAAAAACAAAAATACATAACATATGACTATAGATCAAAAAGCATTTATTGATGAGTTTATGGATAGAATATATTTACATGGAACCAAAGATGATGGTAAATATGTCCTAACATTATCTCAAGCAGAAGCCGCAGCGGCAGAATTCTATCAATGGGTCAAGGACGACGGAAAAGAAAAGCCAACGCCGGATACGAAAAAAAAGTAATAATCAATCAAATTAATAATCAGGACGGTATTCGTCCTGTTTTTTTTACTCCATAAATTCTTCTAAAATAGATGGACTTCTCAACGAAGATGGACTTTTTTTGTCTCCCCTTTGTTTCAGAGGGGGTTGGGTGAGTAAAACTCGTCATTTTTACCAATTTTGTCAATCTAAAATAGCTCAAGAGTGCTGTTTTTTTGATTTTTTCCTAGGTTATGAATATACTCATAGGGTGAGATTTATATCACATAGTCTCTATGACAGACACAAAAGGAAACAAAGAAACAGCACCACTAAATATCAATAGTCTAGGTTCATCAGAACCAACTTTTTGATGAATGGAGAATCTCAAACTCAATGATTTAGAGGTTACTCCAGCGACTCCAAATTTAATTTCTCAGGTAAATGCCCAAGAAGGAATGATCCTACCAAAAGAAGAAGTAAAATTTGAAAATCTTGGCATGGGAATAGCACCGACAAAACAATCACCGAACAATGTATTGTTGGGAGATAGTGGCGTAATGGGTGGAGTAAAATCGAAATATCACAATCAGTATCGAAAATTGTTTTTGATATCATTCTTTATCATCCTTATTACAGGAATCGCATCTGTTATCTTGCGTTTATATAGCCGTTATGTTTATTTCGCTTCACAGGCAGTCCCTGATACAACATATCAAACCTACATAAATATTTACAAAAATTGACAAAATTTTATCGATCAGACACTAAATATCAGTAGCTATCAGCAATATACGTCATTATCAGTAGCAGGGAGTGGAGAAGCAAGTAATGTAGATAGGGTTATCAACGACAAACGCTTGAGTTATATCCAAAAAAAGGATATTCTCCAAAAAGCACTCAATAGTTTTTCATCAGTATTTATTAATAATAATCAGAATCTTACAACAATCAAAGAAGATATTTCCAAATATGGATTTTTTTCTCAAGAGTTATATGATATGCTTCAGAACCAAGATTATACAACGTCTATCAAACAATATTTATTGTCACTCGAAGTCATAAAGTTTAGTAGTGCTATAAAAGTCTTTGGATATTTAGATACCTTTGTCTCTAGTCTAGCCAATACACTTACGTTGCCTGCACCACAAGTAGAAGCCAAGATGCAAACGCTCAGTGATAGAGGGGAAAAGGATATTCTTGCGTATCTCAATAATTGTTATCTCAATCCATATGAAGTCGATTATGACTGTAATCTTGTCGGTGATTTTGATAGATATTATACACTCATAGACAAAGAGACTCCACCATTTGATACAAATTTTTTCAAAAAGATGATGTATGCTGTAGATACTAAACTTGAACAAACAGATATACCAAGTTTTTCTATTACCTTCAAAAAGTATGATCCAACCCAACAACAAATTAGTTTTACTGTAGATATAAATACGTTTAAACAAGATGAAATTGCACTAATAAAAAAATGAATTATCAATCCGCACATATTTATTTTTAGTAGTTTATTAAATTTGATCAAACAAAGTGTCTTCGTAGTATCAGAAAATATCGATGCAAAATCTATAAAAATAACACCAAAGGTTATCAAAATTGGGACATCAGTGTTTAATGTAAATAATTCAACGATGGATTTTGTACTTCCTATCCAGAAGTCATCACAAAGAGAAATTACTGATTATACAGATCCCACTTTTACTTCTTCGCCATAGTAAGATATGACCACTCAGTTACCACAAAAACCAAAGATACCTATGGATTTTACCAAAATCACTTCTTTTATTGATGTGGTTCAAAAATATCTCCGTGAATTCTATAATTTTTTCAAAGACAATAAAAACAATAGTAAGGTAATGCTTATTATAGCTATTATCACTTCTGCATTAGCTATATATTTTGGTATACAGCTCTATACTGATATCACTATTCTCAATGGAAAATCTTCTGAACTGGCAAATATATCAAGCTACAATACGAGCACACTATCTGCCAATCTCGCTACACAAAGTATCCTCAAAAACTCCGATACACTCAAAGATTTATTACAGGAAAACAAAACCACAGAAGGAGAAATAATAAAATATACAGACTATCTTCATTCTTTACAAGTACCATACACCTACTTACTCAAATACATATATCTCCCTTCGCTTAATGTCTGGAAAGAAAACTATACGGACAAAATTGATACAGATTTAATCTGAATAAAATTTCTCGAAAAAAATCCATACAACGATATTACCTTACTTCAAAAGCGAGGAGACTTTTTCAAAAATCTTGGTGATAATAATGAATCTAATGATATCCTGGATATGAATATAGGTGATTTTACAGAGGATGATAAATGATTTTTTAGTATGCCAATCACCGTTTCTTTCGTGGCAAATTCTAAACGTGCATTTTTGTTGTTAGTAGACAAGCTTTCTATGACCTCAAACAAAGAAAACATTTCTCTCATCAACGAATTCTTTTATTATCTTCGAGGAGAAATAAAAAAAGGAAAAGGACAAGAGATCAAAGCATTAGATAGTAATTATGCAACGATATTTGGATCAGGACAACAACTGGATCAAGATAAAATGATTGGATATAGTATATATAACTGGATCTATAATAGTGGAGAAAATACACTTATTGATGATACTATCATAGATAAGACGATCAAGAGTATTATCTCCTGTAACAATGATTCTGATGAAGTATGTTATTACAAATTCAGAGAAAGGTATCAAAATATACCTATGTTTTGATATTTGTTAGGGACAAACTTTGGTACTAATGGTGCAGAAAATCTTAAAAATTTTATGCTTCAGCTTCCCCCAATATTTTCAATCAAAAACTTTGAATTTGATAAAACAAAATCACCAACAATCTCTGATGCTACCAATAATACATATCAAGGAAAGATTACTATTGTTGTCTATGGAAGAAGTGCATCAGCACAAGAAGTGACACAAATAGCTCAGGTACTCGGTAATAAATGTTTATGAGAAAATAAACCACTGACGACTCAAGACGGATTAAATATCATCCAAAGTGCTATCGTGAAACTTTCTGATATCAATAAAATAGACAAAACATATGGAGATAGTCTTCGAGAACTGCAAGGTATTATCCAACAGCTCGATAAAGATTATCCATCGTTGGGTAATTACCAAAAAACTATAAAGCTTTTTGAGCTTTATAGAATGCTTTATGACGCAGGACTCTGTAAATAATAATTAAGTATTAGGTGTTCAAAACTGAGTAGTATTCAATACTTCTATATCTTCAATGCTTAGATTCCATCCCATTGCACCCAAATTTTCTTTGAGGTGTTCCGGTTGAGTGGCTTTACATATAGTAACAATGTTTTTTTTGGATATCAATCGCTGTAGTGCGATTTGTGCTTTTGTCTTACCATATTTTACAGATAAATCATCAAGCAGAGGATGTGATTGTAATAAAAATCCTCTTTCTATAGGTCTATAAGCCATGATGAGTATGTTATTCGCCTGACAATAAGGAACTATTTCCTGCTCCATATTTCTACATCCACCACCTTTATAATCTTCACTTCTTGCACTCAAGTTATAGGGTATTTGATTGACCATAATTTTATTCTTGCTATAATGTTGGGCTTCTTTCATCTGTTCTACAGAAAAATTACTTACGCCAATATATTTCACCAATTGATGCTCAACGAGATAGTCCAAGGCCTTCATTGTTTCTTCCAATGGTATTTCAGGATTGGGAGCGTGAATAAGATATATATCAATGTAGTTTGTTTGTAGTCTTTCTAAACTCTTTTTGCATGAAGCAATCACATCATCATAATGTATGTGTGTTTTATATACTTTAGTAGTAATAATCAATTTAGATCTATCAAGGTTTTTGATCGCTTCACCCACAATTTCTTCCGTATGACCTACACCATACAATTCTGCAGTATCAACATGTGAATATCATAATGCTATTGCATCTTTGATAGCTTTGATAGATTCATTATCTCTAGAAAAATCTGGTTCAAGAGAAGAACCACCAATTCCCCATGTGCCAAGACCAATAACTGGCAACCTAAAATATTCATCTAAAGTTTTATATTCCATATACATAAAGAGTGATGAAGTCAAAATTAATTAGAAAGATTATGCCAAACATGATCTACATCTTCATTGTCATCTAATGCATCGAGGAGAGTATAGAGTTTATTCGTAGATTCTTCATTAAGCTTAACCATATTTTCCGGAATAAATTGAATATCTGATTCAACCATATGATAATTAAATTTTTCTAGTGCATTGTGTACGATAGTAAAATCTTTTTTGTCGACATAAATAACCACAGTTGTTTCATCTGCTTCGAAATCAGCTATAGGAAGCTCCATTGCACGTTCTTCAAGTTCATTTTTATTCAACGGCAAAACTCTTTCTACGGTTTTTCCTTTATCGTGAATAGTTTCGCTGATACCATCGATAACGATAACGCCTTGTTCTTTAAATTGCCATGCGACAGATCACATAGCTCCCATTGTTCCTCCATGTTTCTGTATGATATTTTTGATAGTAGTTGCGCTTCTATTGGTATTTGGGGTCAATGCTTTGACAAGCAATGCTACACCTTCTGGTCCATATCATTCGTAAAATATTTCCTCAAGATTTTCTCCTTCAAGTTGTCCAGATCACTTCAAAATAGCCTTTTCTACCACTTCTCTAGGGAGATTATACTGTTTAGCTTTACTGAGTGCGAGCTCGAGAGCAGGATTCATCTTAGGATCTGCACCTTTTCTTGCTGCTATTTGGATAATTTTCCCCACTTTCGCATATGCTTGTGATTTTTTTGCATCTCATGATGCCTTTCTTGCTGCGATACTATGCCATCTTCCCATTTTTTTAGTATAAAGTATAAAGTATCAAGATTTGAGTATCAAATATTAAGACCAGAAAATAAAATATATTTTATTTTCCTACTTATGTCTTATTACTTGTGTCTAATTTTTATTATGTTGTATAAGTCAATAAATCATTTTTTGTATTTCATTAATCTTTTGAATTACTGTTTCCATTTCTTTTTGGTCTATATATCAAACGTCATACGATAATATAATTTGTGTTTCTAATTCAAATGCTGATCAATAAGCTACATTTAAAAAATATATAAATTCTTTATCTGATCATCTTCATGCTCATTCAGCTATGTTTGACGCTATGGAAATACAAGATCTTTGAATCTGGGAGATTATTGCATACTTTTCACTATCAGGAAATATTTTACATAAAAGATAAATTTGTTTTGTAAGTTCTCTTGCTTTCTTCCAAACTAATAGTTCTTTGAAATTATGCATGATACACTAATATATAAATATCTTATGTCTTGATACTTATGTCTTGATACTTATGTCTTACTACTTTATTTATTCTCAATTACCTTCTTAATATCCGCTAGTTTATATCACTTTCTCATTAATTTCTGGATGATATCAAATCCATCTACCTCTTTACGTTTATATGCTGCGATTTCTTTTTTGATTTTATCATGGATACCGTCACCCATTTCATTCTCATATTTTTTCAAGATATCTTTTACAATTTCTTGCGGGACTCATTTTTGCTGTAATTTTTGGATGATACGAATAGCTGGCTTACCCTTATTTACTACTTCACTTCTGATATAACTCTCTGTAAACATTTCATCATTCACATAATTTTTTTTCTTAAGCTCTACTATAGTTCGATCTATATCTTTGGTATTGTATCACTTTGTATACAACTGAATCTTCAACTCTTTTTCAGTCTTGGGATAACGATAGATATATTTAAGTGCGTAATCAAAACACTGCATGATATTAGGTAGGATAAAATTATTTCTTTAAGGCAAAGTTGATAGTCGATTCGTTATTCGTGAATAGTGCAACGATATCTCATTCAGGAGTATCCGTAGATTGTATATCAGAAATTAATGCTTCATGTTTGAAAAAATCTTTAAATTCTTTTACGATCTTCGCAAGATGTTCATCAGTCGTAGCATACAACATACTTACTTTTGTGTCTACACGGTAATCTGCATCTTTTCTCATCTGGTTCAAAAATCTAGAAATCTCACGAGCAATTCATTCTCTCTGGAGCTCAGGCGTTAATTCAAGATCCAATTTCGCTATGATATTTTGATCGACTGCCGTAGTGTCTCATTCCAAGCCCTCATACGCTATTTCGTATTCACTACTTTCCAAAGTCCATTCGTTACCATTATTGTCAAAAATAATCATTTTTCCATCACCAGCATCTTTGATATTTCCCTGTTTTCCATATTGGATAATTTTCCCCGTATCTTTTCCAAATTTGGCAGAAAGTTGTGAGCCAATGGGCTTAAATGTCTTTTGTATTTTGAGTGAATCATCGAGTTCTTCGATCTGTTTTACGTTCACTTCTTCTTTGATAATATCTCCGTATTTCTTGAGAAGTGTCTGTGCTGATGTAGTCATAGAATAGTAAAAATAACGGTATAAAATGTGACTCTCAGTATAAAAATATACAGCAAAAAAGCAACCGAAGTTTTTTATAGGTTGAAAATATTTAGTGAAAAAGTATTATCATAATCGTAGAGACATTTCACGAAATGTCTGGCTGTGAGATAATTCATGAATTATCTCTACGTAATAATATTTATATTTGTAATCATACTTTATGTTCATAAATATGATCGCCGCGATGGCTTCAAATAGGATTGTAGGAAAAGACAACAAGCTTCCTCGACATTATTCTGCTGATTTACAGCATTTCAAAAAAGTTACCAGCGGACACATTGTCGTGATGGGATACAATACATTCCTTTCGATAGGTAGGGCGCTTCCCAATAGAAGAAATATTATTCTTTCCCAACAACCAGTCGAAGGAGTAGAAACCTATGACAGTATCGAAGCGATGATGAAACAACTCGAACCAGAAAATATTGATCAGATTTTTATCATTGGATGAGCTAGTATTTATCGCCAATTTCTCCCGATGGCGGATGTCATCTATTTGACGGAAATAAAAAAAGCTTATGAATGAGATACCACTTTCCCTATATTTGAAAACGATTTTATTGAGGTAGAAAGAGAGCAAACGCATGATATGGATTTCGTTGTCTACAAGAGAAAATAGCTATAGTTTATTCACAATCTATACCCATGAAAAAAATATTAGTTGTCTATTATTCTAGGACAGGAATGACCAAAAAACTTGCACTCTCCATCACAGATATGCTGGGTGCAGATAGTGAGGAAATTATCGATACAAAAAAAAGAGCATGAGTAGTGTGATATATCATGGCAGGAAGAGATGCCGCACTCAAAAGACAAACTACCATCCAAAACATAACCAAAAATCCATCTGAGTATGATATCGTATGTATTTGAACCCCTGTATGGGATTTTACGATATCTGCAGCTATAAGAACATATATCACGATGTATGAAAAACAATTGCCTGCATCGCTCATTTTTTTCTGTACTCAGGCAAGTTCATGAGCTGAAACCGCCATCCAAGAGATGGCAAATATAACAGGTAAAAAACCAAGCACAACTATAGTGTTTTCTAGTAAAGAAATTTCTAGAGATGGCTATCAAGAAGAGCTGAAGAATCAATTGATACAAGCATGAATCCTATAAAGAAGAATCAATGGATTTAGATAGTCTTAGATGCTATTTTTCTACGCTCAGGTATTTTGAAAAGTCTGCTTATACACCTGCCAAATGGGACAGTATGCGTAAAGCTGAACTGTTAATAAATCGCCCTGTTTATTACCGGAGTGATGGAGCTATATCACATTGAAAAGAAGCATTAAATGGGTATATCTCTCCCCAAAAAGATATAAAGTTGCTAGTCTTCTAGCAACTTTTTTTAAATACATAGTATCATTGGTGAAATGTTCTTATACTTTATTGAGTATACGAGAAATAATATACACAAGAAAAAATAATTACTTTTCGATAGGATTTGTATAACTGATTTTCATGGCAGGAGAAAGGTTATCTCAAGTATCATATACTCTAAAAAGTATTTCAGGATATTTCCATCTAATGCCGTTTTCTTTGTTGTTGATAAATTCATGGATTCCTCGGATGTTTTTACCTACATCATCACTAAATCCGATACGTATTTTTCTATTTTTCAATAATTCTGCTCCATAATATTCTGTAAACACACGCTTTGATAAAAGCACAAATTGTTCAAATGCAGCGTTTTTTCTATCAGACATAGTATCTTTCAATGTCATTCATATACTCGCCAAAAATTCTTCATTGGAACAAGGCGCATAATAATTGTTATTGAGATATTTTTCGATATAAAACGCTTCGTCGTGTTCATAATCTCAAAGACGTTCTTGCATACTACTAAGAAAATCTTCTTGCTGACTAGACGTCAGTACATCCAAAATAATTTTTTTATGGGCGTTTTTTATATCCTGTACAGGATGTCAGCGCGCGGTGATTTTAGCTATAGGACTCGCATATCTATTTCCTTCTATAAATTTTTCCCAGCTTGGTCATTTCCCTACATTGTTTGGTTTATTAATTGCATCAAAAACATCTTTTTCGAATCTATCAACGCCTCTAAAGTTTATCATAGATGCTTCGATATCATCATTGAGATATCTATATTTTGTCTTCTCTTTGAGTATGCCTTCAGCAGCTATCTCGTCATGCAGTTTTTGTGATACTTCAGTAGGTACTCGTTTACCATCCTGCCATATATCGAGCAATATAGTATTGTCCGTAAATAGAAGGTTGGAATCGATATCGTAACCGTAAGCTTTGAGCATAGATAGAATAGAATAAGTAAAATATATTTATCTGATTATTTTTTCTATTTCTTTTCCGAATCTTTGTTTGAGAATTTCATATCTTTGGTTGGTATCAGGATAGAGTCTAAGAAATATATCAATCCTATCATTCTTTAATAGTTTTTCAGGATCTTGCTGGAGTATTTTGTCCTGGGTAAATTGTCATTCACAGAGACGGACATCTTTATTTTGTTTATTTTTATTGAAATAATGATAGCTTTCATACCCGCTTTCAAGCACAACTTTTTCTGTATAAATATCGTATCATAAAAGTGTATGGGCAAGGAGAGCAGTTACGTCACATTGCCTATGCGAAGGATTTTCTGGAGACCATCATACTCAGTCACCAGAAGTTTCTTTACTTCGACATTTTGGAAGTATTTGCTCAAATTTCTTTACAGAAATTTTCATGAGTTCTTGGAGAATAAAAGTAAAAAAACTTATAGTTATTTAAATAGAAATGTCAATGGTTATTGAAAATGCTATATATTTCTGATTTTTTTTCATTGGATGTCTATTAAAAAAAGACCGACAATACGCCGGACCTTAGACAGTTATTTTTGATGTTGCATCTGACTCCATTTTTCAACATTAGCTTTAGCTAGTGCATAGGTTGTTGGTACTTTTTCAGAGACTGAATTCATTAACACCGTAACCAGAGCACCCCAGTGTTTATAGATCAAATGTATGAGCTCCATGTCTTTGAATGTAGTGACATCTTTATGATATCTTACCGGATTATTATCAGAATAAAGATATATTTCTATACATCCCCCCTCGAAGAAAGGAATGCATTGTGAATCTATTCTCTCCATGTCCAGATATCCGATGTGTATGGTTGCTGCATCCGGGTAACACAATATCGCATGTCGTTTATCTAATATTCCAAGATTACAGAGTTCTTGGAGAAATTTGGTTTCTATTCTATCATCCGAGTAAAATGGATGAGAACAGATATTTTTATTTTCCATAGGTGATTTTTTTACTTCTTGTATATATTTGTGATAAAAAGTCAAGAAATGGTGATATGTATAGATTTTAAAAAAAAGCCGGCAATACGCCGGGCTTTCTGGATAGTAATTTTCAGTTGCGATGTATGTAATACCTGACTTCTTCAATAGGTCCATTTCCATTCATGGGTCTTTTATCGAAGGTGAATATGAATCCACTCAAGTGGGCTGCATAGGTCCATCCTGTAAGGTAGTAATGATATCCTTTATTTGGGATATCCAAGACAGCATCTTTATCGTTTTGATAATCGAACTTCATTCCAGTGGGATTAAATTCAAATGTCTTGTAGTTAAGCCAGTCTTTTTTGCTCATCAATACATGAAGCTGGTCAATGAAATGTTGATTGAGCTCAGGGAAATAACTATTTTTCAGCGCATCTAAAATGTCTTCCTTGTATCCCAATGCAAATCCCATAGCAACCTGTTTCAGTCGTTTACTATAGCTGCTTCTCAGTCCCTGGTAAAGATAGTATAATATCAATACTAAGATTATACTGGTGATAGTAATGGGAAATGCGAGATCAGCACGTGCTCCACTCATAATACTTATACGGTAAACAAAGGCAATCGGTATAATGAACACAAGACTTATAAACACTGTCCAATCAATGAGTTTTATACTCATGATCATGTTCGTGTTTCCTTCGCTAAACATTTTTTTGTAGTCTTTCATGGTTAGTTTTTTTTTAGGTTTTTGTTATATTTATTATAAGTATATAATATAAAATGTCAAGTATATATTATAATTTAGAAAACTTGATAATCTCATCTTTTTCTTTGTAAGTGTTGTGTAATTCTTCCCAGTTGGGAATCTTATCGATATCTCGCTCGCCAATGCTGGTTCTTCTGAGCTGGATCAGCGTTCAGCCCATTCACAATTCCTTACCCAATCGATAGGCGATAGATCTAATATACGTCCCAGAACCGACATCAAGTTTCAATTGTACTAGAGGAAAATCATATTTCAAAATTTCATATTTCTGGATCTTCATCACTTTATTTTCTTCCCTAATAGTTCATGCTCTCGCATCATCGTACGACTTTTTTCATGCGATTTTTTTTGCGCTGAAAGCGGGGAGTGGTAACTCATATTCTGGGATAAGTTTATCTAATTTTCTTTGAATCTCCCCCAGGCTTGGCGCTTCTACACTTCCATTTTCCATTTCAAGACCAATTATTTTTACATTTTCAATTCATAATTCGCTTGTTCTTTGCATAGTCAAAGGATAATTCTGAATTTTTTCTCGATATTCCATATCTCGCGTATCCGTCAATTTAGAAAAATCAATCGTAGCGATGTACGATTTATCCAGTCAGATTAATGCGGTAAGTTTTTTAGTATCATCACCCAATGCGAGAATCATAAGTCCTGTAGCCATAGGATCAAGCGTTCCACTATGTCACATTTTCTGTTTTGGAAAATGACGTCTAAAAATGCGGATGACATCAAAACTTGTAATTCGTGCTGGTTTATCGACAACCAAAAACATTCAGGAACAACTAATAACTAAAAAATAACAACGTAGGAAGTTTCTATTTAAAAGACTTTTGTATGCAATTCTTTGTTTGTCTTACGTCTTGTATCTTGTATCTTGAGTCTAAATTTTAGTTGATTTTTGCCGTGAAACCACTACTATTCTGATGTTTTTTTAGATTTTAAACAAAAAAATGAAAAAATTATACATGCTAGGATTGCTCTTAGTCGCTGCTAGTACGGCAGGATGTACACTCAAAGCGCCTACTATACCTTTATTGTCTACGGGAAACATACAAATCATAACAGGAGCAGACACAGGGACAATAACAACATGAGAAGTTGTTGTTTGAACAACTTTGACATGACCTTTTGATTCGTGAGTAGTGCCAGTAGTTACCGGTAGTGAGTGAGTGACCGCAGAACAAAGCTGAGTAATTGCTGATATCAAAGTACTGATTGATAAAAGAAATGCCCAATCATGAGATGCAAAAAAACTTACAGAAGAAGATGTTGGACTCATGGAACAAATTATTCAAAAGATACAAAAATTAGGAAAATAATACCGTCACTATTTTTAGCTGTTAGAAAATATAATGAATACATTTTTTGAAGTAATCAAGTGAATTTTCTTTTTTCTAACTGTAGTTGTAGGACTTTTTCTTTTGAGAGGAGGAGTAGTATTTGGTCCAGAAAACCAACTTTTGATCAAGCAACTTTTGATGCCAGGATACTTAGTATTTTGTGGAACGATGTTCGGATATATCGTTGCACGCGTCCAATTGGGATATGAAGAAGATCATCCTCACAAAAATAAAATCTATGTCAGATCATTTATTTTTGGTGTATTATTAGGTGTCGTGCTAGCTATTCTCTATATGTTTATCTAATCACAAAACATGAAAAAATATACTCTACTGATCTTACTATTGTTACTTCTACTTACAGGGTGTGCATCCAAATCTAATTTTTCTCTGACTTTTGATACATTCACCATCAAAATATATGACAATAATAAACAGTATATTGCTATTCCATTAGACACAAGCAATGAATGAATACATATCCTTACGGAAATGAAAGAACAAATCAGTACAGGAGCGACCTGATTTATCAATTCGTTGCTGATTATGAAAACGGCGTTTTCATCATGAACTGATATAAAAACATTTGTGGCTAACAACACAAAGACACTGGAAAGCAAACTCTTAAACTATAAAACAACCACTACTACGGACAAAAAAGTACACTGTCCCAATCTACAATATTCTTGATATGTAACCGCTTTTTCCTATCAACTGGATAATCAAACGATATATGACGGACAATATTTCTTTACTGATACTACTTCACTGTACGGTATTTCATTGACAAGTGGTGACCCAAAAGATATCAAGAGTTTCCTCAATAGTATAGCGACAATAACATGCGTTAATTAAAATATTAATAACATTAAAAAATTAGAATGAGTAAAATAATCTTTTAATCTTTTAATCTATAGTATCATGGCAGCTCAATCAGATTTCTTTAACGAGCCAAGTAACCTTAGTTGATGGCAGTTGGTAGGGAAAGTTCTTATCGGTTTTCTTATTGGGGGAGTCATCGCTGCATTACTTTTTGTAATACTTTCGTTTATGGGAGGAATGTTTACAAGTGCTTTTGGTCAGCAAGGTGGTTCTAGTATCAATCCACTCTTATCATTGGTATTATTGTTTATTTGATTTCTCAGTACCTTTATTGGAAATATTGCTGTAGGAGGCATATATAGCCTTTTTTACAACAGAAAATATTATAACACCAGCAAAATGTTTGGTCTTTTGTTTTTGACCAACGGAATTTTATTTTTCTTTTTGGCTCCGATTTATATCGTGTTTGCTAATCAGATAGATATACTTTTCCTTGTCTTAGGATTTCATATTCTTTTTTCTGTATTCACTTCAGCATCTCAGATAGAATTTTCTACCAATCCAAATTATAGCGCTTCAGCATTTATGGGAAATATTCTATGATTTGCATTAGCATTTCTCGCATATGCATTGATTTACAAAGCATCATGATCAGCAGCAGTACAACAAAAGATATATTTATTTATGCTCTTGCCTCCTATTCTCGGATATGCCGTACTTCCCTTGGGAGCAGGTATACGAGAAAAAGTATATTATAAGTCTTACGAGCTTGGAAATAACGGATTTTATATTCCCTCTGTTGCAGAAAGTGATGAAGAAGAAACAGAACAAAATACTGCAACAACAGACGGTGATGATGTGAATGTAGAGGGATAATATCCGAATAATTATATATATTCTTCTCTAAATCATCAGTCATTTATTATTAGTTATAGAATCGTTATGTATGTATATTACATAGTATCAAGTGTGAAACTTGTACTTGGTCTTGCTATCTTACTTATTACCTACACATCCATCAATGTGTATGAAGATCCTGTAATTGGTATCTGATTAAGTATTCTTTGATTGTTTATCGCTGCACGATGAGCAAGCTTTTATTTGTTTCTCGCTTTACAAAAATTTTTTCGTGATATTCCCAAGGATCGTTTGATAAAAGACAGTTATAAACTTTCCCTATTATTCGGGATTTATGTATTGATTAACGCATTATTTTTACTCTTATGATACCGAAGTAAAATTCTCTGAAGTATACTTCTCGTAGGGTTTATTATTCTTCAAGTAGTTTTATTCACTGAGCACAAAAGAACGACCAATGAATTCCCAAATATCTAAAACAATACACCAAATCGAGGAAAAACTCAAGACGGTATATGATCCCGAATTTCCTATGATTGATATCTATACGTTATGACTGATTTATAAGGTCGATTTTTTGCCCAAAGAAAAAATAGTAAACATCCTTATGACGTTCACAACACCCTTCTGTCCTATGGCAGATATGCTCAAAGAGATGGTGACCAATGCTGTCCTTGAAATTGTTCCTGGTGCATCCGTTCAGATAGAAATCACGTTCGAGCCCACATGGAACCAGACTATGATAAAAGACGAAGATTTACAGAGAATGTTTATGTAATTTCGACGTTATAAAAAACATCATTACTTCCAGTTTTTTACTGCATCTCAATTATAGTTTCTCAATCGAATAGGTATTGTTTTTTGAAGGACAATATAAAAAAACCTGGCCATGCAGTCCAGATTTTTTTTGTTCTGCCGACGGGTGCCGGCAGAACTGTTTACTCTATTTTCCAGTGTTTTTACTGGTTAGTTCAATCTCTATTCACCGTATGACTTCGTTTTCAGCTTTTTTCTAATTCATGGTCTATATACTATCTTCCGTATCGATCCCCGCATATATCAGTCCTATAATTAGCGTAGTCTCATACAAATTGTATGCATCCAATATTTATAGTTTCTCTATATCTATACTTTGGAGTTCTTTAAATTTAGCTTCAGTATTTATTTTACTAAGTAATGGTGTATCCTGATTCAGTGCTTTCCATGTAGTATAATCTCCATTTTTGAGTGCTTCCTGTACTTTTTTGTTGAATGCATCCATTTCAGATTTTATTGCAATCATTTCATTAAATTGATCTTGAGTAATATTCATAATGCTACCATATTTCACATGTGCAGCAACGAATGCGGAAAAATTTCCCTCATGTAGCGCTTGTTCTATTGTAGTATTAAAGGCAGCTTCATCTCATATATTTTCCAGATTTTCTATCATTCATTCGCTATTTTTACTTATTTTTGTGCCTGAACCATATCCCCCCATTTTGATAGTCCCCGTGGTATCTGCAAAGGTAGTTGCTCAAACTACCATACTAGTTATGCCAAGTAATCCGATGCTACTCGCTACGATAAATCTCGTTTTCATGTTTTTTCGTCTCTATAATATAAAAGATCATCATAATGATGACCTCAGTATAAAGATTGACCTTAAACAAAACTTAAATACTAAAATTAGGCTACCTGATACCCAAAACCCTTGATAGTTTCGATAAGTGTTTTACCAAGTTTTTTTCTAAGATTGGAAATATAGACATCAAGTTTTGCATCTTCTTCAAAAATCTGATCATTGCCCCATATCTCTTCTATAATTTCTGTCCTAGAGACGCTTCTTCCTTTTCTTTCCAAAAGATATTCTATTATCTGAAATTCTTTGAGGGTTATTTTGATTTCTTTATTATTCCTAAATATTTTTTTCTGATCTCTATCGAGACGAATGTTTTTGTACTCCAACGTATCTTTTGTAGGGACTCTTTTTACAATAGCGTTAATTCTCGCATCAAGCTCTTTGAGATCAAAAGGTTTTACAATATAATCATCAGCCCCACAAGCAAATCATTCCAATTTATCGTCAAGTTCTCACTTTGCAGTAGTCATAATGATTGGTGTAGTGGCTTGGGTCTTTCTAATGGTTTTACATAAAGTTATTCCGTCCATTCCAGGAAGCATGAGATCCAAAACAATCACATCAAATTCATGATGTTTTAGTAGTTCAAAAGCATACAAACCATTCTCGGCTCGCATAACTTCATTATGTTCGAGTTCGAGATATTTTTTTATATTATTACCGATAGTTTTATTGTCTTCAACTAATAGTATTTTCATAGGATATAATAAAGAAATAAAAGAGTAGAAAATGTGAATATTAGTAGATTAAAAAGTTATAGTACAAGTAGTTCATTTGCTAATATTACTTTCAATACCTATGTGTCGTCAATGTTTTTCTACAAGCAATTTCGTCAAATATAGTCCCAATCAAAAGCTTTTGGTATCGGTTTTGGAACGATCTGCCTGCCAAAATCTTTCTCGGATATGTTGGAGATCATCTGGCGAAATACCTTTACCAGTATCTTTGATACATATTTTTTTGGTGTCTAAAGTAATAGTTATATTTCACTCTTCTGGGGTGAATTTATAGGCGTTTTCCAAGATATTTTTTATAATAATATTCCAGCTTTCTTTATGTATTTTTTTGGAAATATGTTTATCTATATGTAAACCAAGGTGAATATTTTTCTTTTGATAAATTCTTTCTACATCACGGACAACGGTTTCTGTAAGTATGCTAATGTCTGTTTCTTCTTTTTTTAATGTCTCTATTGCTTCAAGTTTACTTATGGTTACCAGTGTTTCCAAGAGAGCATTCATACTTTTTAGTTGCTGTTTGAGATTACTAAGTCATTCTTCATATGCTTTAGTTTTGCTCGCATAATCGATTTCTGTGCTCATACTCATAAGTGGTGTTTTGAGTTCATGAGATGCATTCGTTACAAAGTCTTTGAGACTCAGTGTTTGCTTATGTATTTTTTCCAATACTTCATTAAATTTTTGACTGACTCTATTGATCTCATCATGAGGATGACCAGAGATGTCTATTTTTTGGTCTAGATTATCGATATGGAGGTCATCAAGAAATCAGAGGAGTTCATTGAGTTTTCTGAGTGATGTTTTGACAAAAAGGTGAGAGAGAATATATGCAAGAGCTCAGAAGAAGAGCATCAAATACAGACTAATCCAAATGAGGTTTTTTTGTACGGTTACGTGAGGGGTAACGTTGGTTACTATAATTTGATTACCCACTTTTTTATACATAAAATACATATCATCAACTTTTGCGATAGAGTTCCATCGATGAGATGCTTCGATTGTTTTTCCTTCTGGACTATTTATATCAAAGACTTCTGTCTCTGGCGTTCTATTTTTTCCAAGTACCATTTTGCGCACGATAATTGGCTTATCTTCTCCTCATGAATTTTCCTGTACCTTCAAAAAAGAATTTAAAGGAATAAGTTCTTGTGCTTTTATATTTAATGGAACAAATCATTCTCATCACAATCACCATTGAAATGATTGTACGAATCCTTGTGGAGCAGTACCCATACCCAAAGGAATAAGTCATTCCTGTCTATTATACCAGTTTTCAAAAAATATTCCATTTGCTAATATACTAAAAAGCAATACTTGCAACATAGTAAATAAGGTGAATTTTAAGCTTATTTGTGTCGATGTTTTAAGATCAGAGAATCTTAACAGAGAAGGTGGAAACTTATTTTTCAACCGTTCTGTTGTCTCTTCAAAATAGGAATTTTTATTGTTTTGCATGGTGCCAGTATATACTATAAAACAGTAGTATTGTACTCATATACCTTAAATAAACATTAAATATTTTTTTGTTCATTAATAGATATTCAATATCTCTTCATATATTTCACTACTACTTCTGTCATGTTTTGTTTGTCCTGATATTTTCCTTTCATATTTTGCACTCAGAATTTTTAGTGTATTTTCTTGGTTAATCTTACTTTTATAGGTATGTAATTGTTTTCTATATATAGCAATGTCTTGTAAAAACCATATTTCTATCTCCCATTTGGCGTTTTGATATTCTATTCTTAAATTCACTATATATCCCTGCGGACGACCTATTCTAGGAAATTTTACAAAGTCCCCAAATTCATATTTTTGTACGGTTTCTTTTTCTATAAATGTATTCATCGCTTTTATTGCACTTTCTCTAGGGTAATCTGTTTGTACCATGATATCAATATCTTCATCTACCATAAGATCCAGTGCATAGCTTCAGATAATCAACGGTTTTCCAAATTGAGATAATATTTCTAAAATATATTTTTGTTCCAATAGTTGTGAGGCTATCGTTTTCGTACGTTTACTTGCTTCTAGTATATTTTCATTTATTGTCATCACATAAGAAAGTGAATAAATAACGCACTAAATAGAGTAGTCTTTCTGTGTTTGTTTTCAAGATATTAGGAAAGCATTAGAAATTTTTTTTTCAAAAAAAACCGATCATTTCAGATCGGTTTTCTATATAGTTGAATATTAATATTACAAAGTTTTATCAGTTACTATCTTTCCTTTTACACATCCATTGAGTTCTCATCTTCTGATCGCTTCAGCCCAGAAATTATTCAAAACAGTAGTTGAGGTATACGATACAGTCCATTTTTCCAATAATCACTTCATGACGATATAACTATCACAGATGATATATTTGCTAGGATTTGTGGATTTGCCAATCAATTTACTTGCGTAGGCTGTCCTCCATTCGTTGTAGTAAGGGTTATTGAAGGTGACATAGGTGAAATATATGTCTTGTTTGGTAATCAGAGGAATAGTGTTTTTTTTCAAAAGATAGATGACTGCATCCATAAGTTTTTGATTGCCTATATTCGTATGATTTATTGTTCCTGTACCAAGTGTTGTAGTCGGAGTGGTTGAATCATTTGATGTTCCTACTACGATTCCCGTTTCCTCCTGAATAGAGGGATTTCAAGAGGTACCACTAAATACGTCAGAAGAATTATCTTGGCTGATACCCGTATTTCCTAGCCCACTTCCTACTACCGTTCCTTCACCGGTAAATACATAGCCATCAGTGGGGATTCTTGATTGTCCAAGAAAGTTTTGTGCAAGATAATCACCGATGCTTGCATTAAAATCTTTATGTATTTGATAATAATCATATGCCGTCGCTGCAATACCACAAAGCAAAAGAATAAAAAATATCTTTGTTCCTATCAATGCCCAGAACCTCTTAGTTACACGGTGTTTGACCATAAGTGTCAACAAAAGGAATACAACAAACCCAATAATTATCGAACAAAGAAATACTACCTCTATAGCAATACTATTGTAGGGAAATATAAAGAAACCGATAATAGCTACAATCAAACCGATAAGAAAAGGGAATACTAATTCTGATTTCTTTTTACGTTCCTTCACTACTGCACGAAAATGCTCCTGAAAAGACACTTTTGCTTCTTTAACTACTTCTGGTTTTTTTTCATGTTCATGAGTTTCTTCTTTTTCACCTTCTACGGTATTATATAAGATTCCAATCAAAATAATTGCCAAAAGATTGATTGCTGCCAATCGAAAAAAGTTTGCCTGTCATCGCAGTAAACCTATAACCAATGGTTGTAAGACAAAAAAATAGATGCTAAACAAAAGAAAAAGGTTTTTTTTCATCGATCTTTGTACTATTAAGTAAAAATGTCAACTTATTTTACCCATATACGACAATATATATCCAATAGTATGTATTTTTCAAGGTCAAAATTTGCAAAATGTATAAAAACAATTAAAATAGACTATAGAACTCAGACCTTGGAATTCATCACTAAAACGTTTAAAAATCGACGAGTATATATTGAGTATTATTTAATTTATATCAGGGTATATATGAAAAAAATTATTTTGGGAGGAATTATGATATATACGAGTCTGTTAGTCGTTTGATATGCACAGATGATTGTTCCTGATTCACAAAATTATATTCTCAATGAAAATAATCAACAAGTGCTTAATACAGAAAATATAAGTGATCCATTGAGAAATTGAGCATATAATATAATAAATCCAGTATCCTGAACAGGGACATTATCAGGAGTCGTATGAGTGGGAAATCAAATTTCTAGCCATCAGAATGCGCAAAGTAAAGTGATGACTATCATCAAAAATCTGATCAATTATGCTTTATGAATGCTTGCATTTGTAGCACTGGTATATCTCCTCTATCATGGATTTTTGATTGTCACCGCAGCAGGTGATGATACCCAATACAAAAAAGGGCTTTGAGGAGTAAAATATGCTGCTATCGCTATCGCCGGAATCGGTGCAAGTCGACTCATAGTAAGCGCAATATTCCGGGTAATTGCTTTAATAATCTGACCATAATATACTCGATATAAAATATACTTTATTTGATAGAATTATGCCATGAAACAGTATATGACCACGGCAGCACACAAAATCATTAAAAATATCTTCTATATTTTAGGAGGGATTTTAGCCATATGAATAATTATACCCGCAATATCTACCGGACAACAATTTTCAAATACACAATTTCCTTATGATATAAACTCTACTACACAACTTCAAGGTACCAATGAAACGACCAATCTATCAAATGTAGTAAAACAAGATGCAGTAAATCCCACGACAAGCATACTCAAAAGACTGACAAACTTTTTTAGATTGAGCGGAACTGCATATGACAATCCAAATTCTACATCAAAAGCTACAGATTACATAAAACGGATACTCAACATTCTTCTTGGACTCGTAAGCTTCCTTTCATTGGTGATGATTATCTTTGCATTTTATCTGATATTCTTTTCCAAAGGTGAAGATGGGGTCGGTAAAGCAAAAAAGATTCTTGTCGGGGTGGGGATAGCACTTGCAATCATGTGATTATCATGGTTTATCGCAAGCTTCTTCTTCCAGATATATACAACAGTGACATAACTTTTATTTATATATAATATGATATGTTCCTAAATTTGTGAGACAAAACCAAAATTCAAAAACTAAAACACGAAAATCTCTTCAATACAGAGACCATGTTACCTATTTCAGAAATCAGAAATGATACGATTATTATGAAAGATGGTGGACTCAGAGCTATCCTCAGGATCAATGGAATAAATCTTGATCTCAAAAATGGTGACGAACAACAGATAGTTTTGGAACAATATAAAAAATTTTTAAACTGATTGGAATATCCTATCCAGATACTCATTCGTAATACGTTTTTGGATCTTTCCAATTATTTGACGTATATCGATACCAATATTCAGGATATAGAAAATCCTGTCCTCAAATCACAGGGAGAAGCATATTACAGATTCCTCCAAAACATTGATATGCAACAGGGATTGATTTATAATAAAGAGTTTTACGTCGTTGTGCCGTATTATGAAGGCGAACAAGATAAGGGACAAATACAAAGAACACGATGGGGAAAATTACTTGATGTACTCAATGCCAAAGATACCGTAGAAAAAGTTGTTCAGAGATATAGAGTATTTCTCAGAGGAAGGAACTCCTTAGATACAAGAGTAAATCTTATCATTGACGGACTCAATGGTATGGGAATCGGCGCAGAAAAAATACCTACTTCAGATATTATTAGTCTAATATTTCGTTGTTATAATCCATTGCTTCATAGTTCTCAAGCACCAATAAAATAAAATTGAAACATTGAAAAATATTTAAGATAAATAGAAACAAATCAGTAATTTTTACTGGGTTGTTTTTTAAAATAATTATAAAAAGAAAAATAGAAAATATATTTCTTCCATTTCTCCACGTTTCCATTTTTTAATATATTAGAGTTTCATTCCTAGATCATACTTTTTCTCTTCACAATATTTTTTTGCTTTTGTATATAATTCATCACATTTTGTTATTCGTTCTTGCTTGCCTTCTTTTCTATCAACCATTTCTTTATACCATAGCTTTCTTCTATCAATTTCATTGATTGATGCAATACTCACGATTTCATCGTTGCTGATAGCCATACCTGCACAATTGATTCCCATATCAGTAGGAGACTGGTATTTTATCATGTAGTTTTTATGATTTACGATTTTTTTCGCTATAGACATAACGATTTCAAATGCTTCCACGTCTCTATTATAATTCACAGCATCTTGTCCGTATGCTTTTTTATGGTAGGTATCCATCATGTTATAATCGCCAATATCTGCTGTTGCTGCTTCATACGCTAGATTTACAGGATGTTCAAGTGCTATATTCCAAATAGGAAATGTCTCATATTTTGCATATCAAGACTTTACATCTATTTGATGATCGAGATAAATTTGTCATAGGCATGTCGACATTTTACCGCTACTTGAAGCAGCTCCTGTGACCAAGATTAAATTTTTGGTCAATGGAATGTGATCGTCGTTACCAAATCCGTCTTCGCTAAGAATAGTGTTCGTGTTGTGAGGATATCAGGTTATCTTATATCTTTCTCGTACTCTGTATTGTTTTCTTTGAAAGTCTTTTTCAAATTCAAGAATCACATCAAACATATTGCCGACATCGATATTGTTGATTACGATATGTGGTTTTATTCAAATATTTTTTTCTATATTTCTAATGAGCTGATAGACATAGTCTTTATAATCAATGTTTTGATTGCTGAGTTGTCTATTAGCTAAGATATCAACAGCATTTACACAAAATAATATATCTGCCTGACCCTTGAGTGATTCGAATATTTTCTTCTTCGATTCCTGATCAAATCACGGTAAAACTCTTGCAGCATGCGTATCATTCATAAATTTTCCACCGATTTCCAAATATAATCTTCCACCAGAAAAATTAGCAATTCTATCGAGAATTTTTTCTTTTTGGAGTCTGATATATTTAGCTCCATCGAATCCATGTTTTTTATAATTGATGATATCGGTAGAATTGATTGTGGTCATACTGCTAAATACGAAATAAATTGATTACTCAATTGTAATCACTTTTTCGTGTATTTGCAAATTTTAATCGTAGAAAGGGTATATTCCCTTGCGTTTTTATGAAAAAATGGTGCTGTTTCACCATTTTTTCACATTAATAAAATAAGTATTTATTTACGTATGCTTCACGACTTTACCATTATCCAAAGTGATGACATCATCAGCAAATTTCAGAATATTCTTGTCATGCTCGATCATGAGGATAGTATCGCCTTTATTCAAAAATTCTTTGATTACTTTCAGAAGTTTTACAATATCCTCAGAATGTAATCCAACGGTCGGTTCATCGAGGAAATACATCGTATGTCCTTTATATGATTTCAATAAATGTTTCACAAGTTTCAACCTTTGACTTTCTCCACCAGAAAGCATATGAGCAGGTTGTCCCATTCTTAGATATCACAATCCAATATCTACCATAAGTTGGAGATCTTCACGGACGTGATCGATTTCAGAAAAAAATTCTAAAGCATCACTAATATACATACCAAGTACTTCAGAGATATTTTTCCCTCTTCGTTTGATTGCCAAAATTTCTGTCTTATATCTTTTACTTTGACAAAGCTCACAAGGGATATAAGTATCAGGGAGAAATTGTAATTCTACTTTTTTATATCCATAGCCATCACAGGCAGGACACGCTCATTTATTCGAATTAAAACTAAAATAACTCGCATTAAATCCAAGGTATTTACTATCTGTAGTTCATGCATACAGTTGTCTTATATGATCAAAGGTACCGATAAACGTGGCAGGACACGATCTTGGAGTTTTTCCAATACTTGTTTGATCTACATAGATAGTGTTTTTGATTTCTTCATGACCGATGATAGTCTCTACAGCCAAATCTTTGTGAAATTCTTGTAATGCTAAATTTTCATAATGTTCATATTTCTCTTTATTCATGACAGGTGCAGCAAGAATATCTTGTCGATTCCATCATTGTTTCAAAAGCTCCAATCTGATAAAACTCTGGATAAATTTTTGTTTATCATTGAGAAATTTAAATAATGTTGTATACATAAGGGTTGTTTTCCCTGCTCACGAAGGTCAGGTAATGATAGTAAACGTTCATAATCTAATCTGGACATCAATACCTTGGAGATTGAATTTCGATGCTTTCTTTATCTTCACGAGATGATTGCTTGGGGTATGTTCAAAATCGATAGATACCTTTTTCTTACCAAGAATATATTGTGCAGTCAAAGTATCAGACTTGAGAAAATCATCATAAGGACCATTAAACATCAAATTCCCTCAAAAATCTCAGGCACCAGGTCAGATCTCTACAACTCGGTCAGATGCTTTGATAAATTCTTCATTATGTTCCACCACGATTATGGTATTGCCCATTTCTCTTAGGTTCTTGATAGCTTTAATTGCTCTATGAATTTCTTTGTCATCGAGTCAAATCGTAGGTTCATCAAGGACATAAACAATTCAGGTAAGTTTATTTCCAAGTTGTTTAGCCAGTCTCAATCTTTGAATTTCTCATCAAGAAAGCGTATCTATTCCTCTATGGAGACTCAAGTAGCCAAGTCATAAATCTTGAATGGTTTTTGCTCTATCATTGAGTGGATTGATAATTCTTTGAATTAGGGTTTGATCCTTGCTTGCATGTTCTTTATATAAATCCACAAAACTAATCAAATCGTTGAGTGGCATCCTTTGTAAATCCGCAATATTGTATTTAGTTCAAAGTTTTAAACTTCACTCTAAGTCTTTTTCTTCTTTAGTCTTTGGACTTTGGGCTTTACGCTTAAAGCTAAGAAATACATTCAGACTTTCTTTTTTGAGTTTTGTTCCATTACATTCATTGCAAGACTTCATATCAAGCATCGCTTGGAAATCTACGGTCAAAAGACCTTTTGCATATTGGTCCTTGATAATCTCTTCAATTCCTTTATACGTCATACTTATAAATTTACCGCCATAACTCACTCTAAGCAATTCCTCATCTCCAAAGAGTACCACGTGTTGAAACCATTCAGGTAAATCTTTCCGGAGTTTATCAGGATCGATACTATATTTTTGTGCCAACTTCAAAAGTAAAGATTGTCCGAGATTAGAATCTCTCCATGGGAGAATGGCTTTCATATAAGGACTCACGGGATCAAGCATTTTATCAAAATCTATCTGCAATATTTCACCGATACCATGACACGTACTACACGCTCATTCTTGTCTATTGGGAGAAAAATGTTGTGGAGTAAATTCAGGATAATTTATATTACAATCAGGACAATACATTTTATCAGTAAATCGTTGGATCTCGCTGCTTACCTTAGATTTCTTGCTTCATGTATCTGTGATATAGATACCAAACTTTTTAAATTCTCACAATATTTTGATGATATCTTCTTTTAATCTTCATATCTTTTCTGTTTCTACCGTGACACGATCATAGATACCATAGGTAGTGATAGGAAAATACTCGGCAGGTACATTGGGTGTTTCGAGATAAAAATATTCAATGGGTTCCAATGTTTCTTTCTTTTTTATTTTCGTTCATGCTTCATTTTTTATAGCCGTGTCCGCAACAAGTAAATAACGAGTAAATCATTTTCACTTTTCTACTTTATTTCTATTTTTTTTGACAAAGTCAGTGAGGTCTTCTTTCTTCTCAAAGCGTCCAGATTCTTGCAAAAGATATATTTTCTGACGCATATATTCTGTTTGGATTTCTTTCATGATTTGTTCAATCGTTTGTGGTTTGATTTCTTTTCCACAATTATAACAATAACTATCACCTAGTTTCGCATAGAGCAATCTCAAGTAATCATCAATTTCCGTAAGTGTTCCGACTGAACTTCTCGAATTTCCTGCTTTCTTGTTTTGTTCAATAGCTATAGCAGGGGAGAGTCCGCTACAGTGGTCAATCTCTGGTCTTTCTCATAAGTTGAAAAACTGTCTCAAATAACTTGAAAGAGATTCAATATACCTATATTGTCCTTCTTTGTAAATAGTATCGAAGGCAAGAGAAGACTTACCAGAACCAGAGACTCAGGTAATCGTAATCAACTTATTTTTAGGTATCTCGATATCGATATTTCTGAGATTATGGGTTTTGATCCCTTGGAAAGTAATTTTGTTTTCCATATTTCCCAGGTTCTGGATCATATGTTTTTCTACTGATTTCTTTGCCATGTTTTAAATATTGAATTTATAATGTAAAATTTATAAGTATTTATTTATTAATCAATGTGATGATTTCTTTTTGTACTTTTTTTCGGGACTGGTCATTATTGATTTCAAAGAATATATCAGCCTCTTTAGAACTTGGAATTTCAAATATTTTGCTTTGTCTGTTTAGGAGTAAATCCTGGAAATCTGTAGAGCGAGTCAAACAAATTTTGGAGCGCTTACTTTTTTCAATTCTTTTCAATAAAACCTTTTCTGGTCGATTAAAATAAATCATAATAATTTTTTTCCTCTCTTTATGTGTTAAATCACAGAACTCTTTTCTTAATTTTTTAAGCGTGTTTGCATTCGTAAATATGATGGGTAAATCAGTTTTTAATGCTTGTTTAAATAATAAAGTTCTTGCTTTTAGGCTTAGATAATGTGCATTATATGCGTCTTTCGATGATTTAAAAGTTTCGATAT